>Ga0247831_1000005_pt1 | contig 419673 bp, 384 predicted proteins | sample LaCruzMarch2015__9_FD_192406 | JGI IMG/M metagenome (GOLD analysis project Ga0247831, IMG submission 192406) | Freshwater microbial communities from meromictic Lake La Cruz, Castile-La Mancha, Spain - LaCruzMarch2015_1m | ecosystem: Environmental > Aquatic > Freshwater > Lake | place: Spain... | reverse complement strand
ATCGGCGGCGCGCGGCGGCCCGGCATCGTCCACCGGATCGACAAGGACACGACCGGCCTTCTGGTGGTGGCCAAGTCGGACCGGGCGCATCACGGCCTTGCCCGTCAGTTCGAGGATCACTCGGTCACCCGGCACTATCTGGCGGTGGTCCACGGGGTCCCGAATGCGGCGGATGCGCGGTTGCGCGGCCTGCGCGGGATCAGCTTTGAATCTGGCGGCATCCTGAAGATCGCTACCGGACTGGCCCGCCACAAGACCGACCGCCAGCGTCAGGCGGTGGTCTGGGAAACCGGCCGCCACGCCATCACCCGCGCGCGGGTGGTCGAGGATTTCGCCGGTCAGGTGTCGCTGGTCGACTGCTGGCTGGAGACCGGGCGCACCCATCAGATCAGGGTCCACTTTTCCTATGCCGGGCACGGGCTTCTGGGCGACCAGACCTATGGCGGGCGCAGGAAGGTGCCGACCGGGCTGGGGCAGGGGGCCGAGATCGGCAACAGCTTTCTCCGGCAGGCCCTGCATGCGGCAAGTCTGGGGTTCGACCATCCGGTGTCCGGCGAGAGGATGGAGTTCACCTCGCCCCTGCCCGGTGATCTGGCAGGCCTGATCGCAGCGCTGCGGGGGGCGTGAGCTGTCCACAGTGGACAGTTTCTGTTCGCCTATTAGTATCAATGCCTTGCGTTTTGGCGTTAAGGGATTGTTAGGGTTTGGCCGCAGCCGCAAGGGCCGCCTTTGGGGGAGGTTCGGCTTGACAGGCTCAACCGCAGCGGGGCTTGATGCGGTCATTGGTTTGCAGATTTGCGCGGGGGTTTGGTTTGGGACATTGGACAAATGTGGACTTGCGCTTGGCAGGGTCGCGCGAGGGGGCGGAGTTTTCGCCGTCCGCTCAGGATCACAGGGGCGGGAAAGAAGGATGCGTGAAATCACGCACCCTACGGCTTGTTGAATCTCAACAAGCCCTAAAATAGCAAGTTCTAGAAGAGGCCAAGACATGGCAAATATCCAGAATGATCGCGGCAAATGGCGGCTTTCTTGGAAGAAGCACAGGCAAGAGTTCGTTCCATGGTTGGTCGGCGTTGCAGTTTACATGATTTTCATGAGAAACTTGGAGCATTCGAGGGGAACCTATTTGGTGCTTGCAGTGATTTTTTTCTTACCGCCGATCACTTTGGTAAGAATAGTTTTGACGGCTATGACGAAGTCAGATGAAGATACTTAGACTTCTTTGCACGAAGAGATTTGGGTCAATACAAGAAAGTGAACCTAAGATTGCCAACGGAAAGCTATATAGGGGGGAGACATCTTGGAACTTGATTGCAGCAATCGTAAGGTAGGTGCCAATGCACCATCCCCATTTCAACCTGACCCTACCCACTTGAATATACGAAACTCTCAAACAAACTTCTCCCGAAAAATGGTGGGTTTCATCCACCCTGCGCTTGCTTTGCGGGCCGGGTAGCCCCCCGGCCGGAGGAGTGGCGGGAGTATTTTGAAAAGAGCAATCGGTTGGGTCGGTTCCAGTCCTGCCGCCAGCCTTTGCAAGTGCAGCATGTTGCCGCGTGCCCGAAAGGGGCGTATAGGTCGCCTCGTAGCCGACGTCTGAGTCGGTCAAGGCATCGGAGCCAACACGCATCCCTCCTGCCAGGGGGGCACCGGACCGCCCGTCGCAAAGCTTGCGATCTGACGCGCGCCGGTACGGCAACCTCCCCCATTCCCAATATCCAATCCACCGGACAACACCCAAGGGTGAACCATGACCTATGATCCCTCTGTTCCCGAGGCGCAGCTGCCGCTGTTTGACGAAGAGGCGCTGGATATCTCGGACTATCTGAAGTCCGAACCGGGCGCCGATACCGACATCCACACCGACGAGACCGCACGCCAAGGCGTTGCCGCCCTGACGCTGGGCGCGATCGGGGTGGTTTATGGCGATATCGGCACCTCGCCGATCTATGCCTTCCGCGAGGCGTTGAAGGCCACGGGGGCGGCAAGCCCCGGGGCGGCCGAGGTGCTGGGCATCCTGTCGCTCTTGATCTGGACGCTGATCCTGATCGTCACGGTGAAATACGTCTTCTTCCTTTTGCGCGCCGACAACCGGGGCGAGGGCGGCATTCTGGCGCTGTATACGCTGGTCCGGCTGGCAGCGGGGCGGCGGTCCGTTCCGGTGCTGCTGCTGGCGCTTGCCGGGGCGGCGCTTTTTGCCGGGGACGCGGCGATCACGCCGGCCATCTCGGTCCTGTCGGCGGTCGAGGGGACGGAACTGGTCGTGCCAGCGCTGAAGGCCTATGTGCTGCCGATCACGCTGGGCATCCTGATTGCGCTGTTCGCCGTCCAACGGCGCGGCACGGCCAGCGTTGCCAAGCTGTTCGGCCCGATCTGCGTGGTGTGGTTCGTGGCGCTTGCGGGTCTGGGGATCTGGCATATCGCCGATGCCCCGATGGTGCTGTCATCGTTCAATCCTGTCTGGGCGGCGGATTTCCTGATCCAGCATCCGGGTGTGGCTTTCGCGGTTCTGGGGGCTGTGTTTCTGGCAGTCACCGGGGGCGAGGCGCTGTATGCTGACCTTGGCCATTTCGGGCGGCGGCCGATCATGCTGGCCTGGTTTGCCCTGGTGCTGCCGTCGTTGTTGCTGAACTATCTTGGACAGGGCGCGATGGTGCTGGCCCAGCCTGAGCTGGCCGAGAATGCCTTCTTCGGCATGGCTCCCGATGCCCTGCTGCCGGTTCTGGTGGCTTTGGCCACTGCTGCGACGGTCATTGCCAGTCAGGCGGTGATCACCGGGGCGTTTTCGATGGCGCGCGGCGCGGTGCAGTTGGGGTTCTTGCCACGACTTTCCATCCGCCACACCGCCGAGGGCCAAAGCGGGCAGATCTATATCGGGGCGGTCAACTGGCTTTTGCTTGGCGGCGTCTCGTGGCTGGTGGTGGCGTTCGGGTCCTCGGGCGCACTGGCCTCGGCCTACGGGATCGCGGTGACCGGGACGATGGTGCTGACAACGCTTCTGGGGGTGCTGTATCTGGTGCGGTCGGGGCGGCTGCGGGCCCCGGTGGCGCTGGTGTTGGCGGCTCCGGTCCTTGGGGTGGAACTGGTGTTCCTGGCGTCAAACATGACCAAGATCGGCGATGGCGGCTATGTGCCTGTGATCGCGGCGGCGGTGGTCGGGTTCATCATGTGGGCCTGGTGGCGCGGCACGCAACTGGTGCGGGCGCGGGTGGCCAAGCTGGCGGTTTCGGTGCCGTCCTTCCTGAAGATGATGAAAGGCTCCAGCGTCAACATCATCCCGGGCACGGCGTTCTTTCTGACTGGAGACCCTGACATCGTGCCTTCGGCCTTGCTGCACAACATCAAGCACAACCGGGTCTTGCACGCGCAGACGGTGCTGCTGACGGTTGAAACCCTGCGGGTGCCCTATGCCACGGCAGAAGAACGGGCAACGGTCGAGCCCCTGGGCGGCAACGTCCTGCGGCTGACCCTGCGGTTCGGGTTCATGGAAACGCCGAACGTCAGCAAAGCCATGATGCATGCCCGCCGTGCCGGGTTGAAGTTCGATGTCATGGGGTCGACCTTCTTTCTGGGGCGCAGGCGGGCGGTGGCGACGGGGCGCGGGGTCGAGCTGGTGCTGGACCGGATCTATGTGGCGCTGGCCCGGATCGCGGCGGACCCGACCGACTTTTACCACCTGCCGCGGGACCGGGTGGTGGAACTGGGCGAAAGGGTGGCGATCTGACGTTCGCGTGAACCAGCCGTCACAATCCTTGGGATGCGGCGGGGCAATGATCATCTTTCCTTAAACGAGAGGTGATACCGAAGCCCTTGCAAGGGACGGCTGGTTACCATAAGTTATCGAACTCTCCGGGGGCGCAATCGCACCGGAATAAACAGGGGGCAGACATGAGCACCTATACGAACCTACCCGCACCCAGCCCGGAACAGGGGCTGAACCGCTACATGCAGGATATCCGGAAATTTCCGCTGCTGGAGCCGGAAGAAGAATACATGCTGGCCAAGCGCTGGGTTGACCACCAGGATGCGACGGCGGCGCAAAAGATGGTGACCAGCCACCTGCGTCTGGCGGCCAAGCTTGCCATGGGCTACCGCGGCTATGGGCTGCCGCAGGCCGAGGTGATCAGTGAGGCGAACGTCGGCTTGATGCAGGCGGTCAAGCGGTTCGATCCGGAAAAGGGCTTTCGCCTTGCGACCTATGCCATGTGGTGGATCCGGGCCAGCATTCAGGAGTACATCCTGCGGTCGTGGTCGCTGGTCAAGCTGGGCACCACCAGCGCGCAGAAAAAGCTGTTCTTCAACCTGCGCAAGGCCAAGGCCAAGGTCGGCGCGCTGGAGGAAGGCGATCTGCGCCCCGAAAACGTCGCCCGCATCGCGGTCGAGTTGAACGTGACCGAAACCGAGGTCATCGACATGAACCGGCGGCTGTCGGGGTCGGATGCGTCGTTGAATGCGACCGTGGGGTCGGATGGCGACAGCACGACCCAGTGGCAGGACTGGCTGGAAGACGAAGACAGCGATCAGGCCGGCGACTACGAGGCGAAGGACGAGCTTGACACCCGTCGCGCCCTTCTGGCGCAGGCGATGTCGGTCCTGAACGACCGCGAAAAGGACGTGCTGATGCAGCGCCGCCTGGCCGAAGAGCCGGTCACGCTGGAGGATCTGTCGACCAGCTACGGCGTCAGCCGCGAACGCATTCGCCAGATCGAGGTGAAAGCGTTTGAAAAGCTGCAGGCCAAGATGCGCGAATTGGCGCGTGGCAAGGGCATGCTGGTGCCCGCCTGAGATTCCGGACTGACCGGATTTGTCACGAGATCAAGATACGGGCGCAGGCTATCCTGCGCCCGTCATCCATTGCAACGGTCCGCCATGCGCCCTTTTGCCCTGCTTATCCTGCCGTTGTTGTCTGCCTGTATTGCCCCCCTGTCCGGTCCGGACCGGATCACGGCTGCCCTTGTCGGGCGGTCGGTCGACTACAGTTATCAATGGGATGGCAACTTTGCCGAGCATGAGGTGCAAAGCTGGACGGCGGAAGGCCTGACCAAGATCGCCAACGGCAGCACCTTCGGCGCCGATGACATCAGCGGGCGCTGGCGGGTCGAGAACGGGCGATACTGTGAAATCTTTGGCAACCAGACCGAATGGACCTGCCTGAGCGTCACCCTGTCGGACGATGGGCGAACGGTGCGTTTCCGCGAGATTCGTGACGAGGTGTCCGACTATTTTGTCAACCTGTTCGAGGTTGATCGCACCGGGGCATTCCTGCCGCAGTAAGTCACCGCCAAGGGGGGCTGCGGCAAAGATGATTGCCCTTTGACCTCTGCAGCCCTATGGCATGGACAGCTTGCCGCTTCTGTCATGGGTCCTACCGATGAACATGCTTTCGACCTTTATCAAGCCGATGCACCCGGAAGGGTGGAAGTTCGTGCCGGTCTTCGCGGCCGTGACGGTGGTGCTGTTCTGGATCTGGGACCCGCTGGGCTGGCTTGGGCTGGGCCTGACCATCTGGTGCTACTACTTTTTCCGCGACCCCAAACGGGCGGTGCCCTTGAACGCGGGGCTGCTGGTCAGCCCTGCCGATGGGGTGGTCAGCCTGATCGAACGCGCGGTGCCGCCTGCCGAACTGGGGATGGGCCCCGAGGCGTTGCTGCGGGTGTCGGTCTTCATGTCGGTTTTCAACTGTCATGTGAACCGGGCCCCGATCGCGGGCAAGATCACGGCCATGGTCTACCGGCCGGGGAAGTTTTTCAACGCCTCCCTCGACAAGGCGTCCGAGGAAAACGAACGCAACGCGCTGGCGATTGAGATGGCAGACGGGCGCAAGATTGCCGTGGTGCAGATTGCGGGACTGGTGGCGCGGCGCATCGTCTGGTGGAAAAAGCCCGGCGACATGGTCCGCACCGGCGAGCGGTTCGGTCTGATCCGCTTTGGGTCACGGCTGGACGTCTATCTGCCCGAAGGCGTCGCCCCGCAGGTGGCGCTCTGGCAGACCATGGTCGGCGGCGAATCGGTGATCGCGCATATCGGTCAGGACACTCCGGCCCGCGCGGCGCGGATCGAATAGCGTGGCCCGCCAACCCGACGACGCCCCTCGCGACCTGCTGCTGTTAAAGCTGTTGCCTAACCTGGTGTCGATCCTGGCCCTGTGCGCCGGGTTGACCGCGCTGCGCTTTGCCGTGGCGGGAAATTTCACCGTTGCGGTCTGGCTGGTTGGCGCTGCGGCGGCGCTGGACGGGCTGGACGGGCGGCTGGCGCGGATGCTGAAATCGGAAAGCGCCTTCGGGGCCGAACTGGACAGCCTTTGCGACTTTGTGAACTTCGGCGTGACCCCGGCGCTGATCCTGTATCTGTGGGACCTGCAAGCCGAATCCGATCTGGGCTGGATCGCGGTGCTGGTCTATGCGGTCTGCTGCATGCTGCGGCTGGCGCGGTTCAACGTCGGCTCGCGCGTGGTGGGTGACGTGGCCGAGAAGACCTCGTTCATCGGCGTGCCGTCGCCTGCCGGGGCGCTTTTGGTGCTGGTGCCGTTGTATGCGGCTTTTGCGACCGACCATGCCGTGCATGCGCCGCCGCTGTTGGTTGCGGCGTGGATGGTGGGCATCGGCGCGCTTATGATCAGCCGGGTGCGGACCCCATCCCTCAAGCGGATCAAGATCGCCACCGATCATGCGCGCTATGTGCTGGTCGGGCTGGTTGCCGGCGCGGCCGCGCTGGTGACCTATCCGTGGGTGACGCTGCTGGTGCTGTGCCTTGCCTATCTGGCGGGCGTGCTATTTCTGTTTTTGCAAAGCCTGCGGCGGGTTGAATGACCGGGGCCGATCTGCCCTAATGCCGCGGTAAATTAGTTTGGGGGGATCAGGATGAAACCGGTCAGATGGGGCGTGCTTGGGGCCGCCAATTTCGCACTGCATCACATGGCACCGGCCATTCATGCGGCCGCTGGGGCCGAACTGGCCGCCCTTGCGACCTCCAGCCCGGAAAAGGCCGACGGATTCCGCGACTTTTGTCCGGGGCTTGCCGTGCATGACAGCTATGAGGCGCTCTTGGCCGATTCGACCATCGACGCGGTCTACATTCCCTTGCCCAACCACATGCATGTCGAATGGACGCTGAAGACGCTAGCGGCCGGCAAGCATGTTTTGACCGAAAAGCCGATCGCGATGAAAGCGCGCGAGATTGACCAGATTATCGCCGCCCGTGACCGGACGAAACTGCTGGCCGCCGAGGCCTATATGATCGTGCATCACCCGCAATGGCAGCGGGCCAAGGAGTGGCTGGCGGCGGGCGAGATCGGCACGCTGGTGCATGCGGATGTGGCATTCAGTTTCAACCTGACCGATGGCGGAAACATCCGTAACAAGCCCGAAACCGGCGGCGGGTCCTTGCGCGACATCGGGGTCTATACCTTCGGGTCCACCCGCTTTGCGACCGGGGCCGAACCGGTTGACCTTTCGGCGCGCATCCACCGCGAAAACGGAGTGGACGTGTTTGCCCAGGTCGCGGGCGTGATGGAGGGGCCGGGTGGCCGTTTCACCTATGGTTCGATGACCTCGATGCGGATGTACAACCGGCAGGTCGCGACCTTTCAGGGCACCAAGGGCATGATCCGGCTGGAGGGCGGGCCTTTCAACGCCAATGTCAACGATCTGGCCGAGATCGAGTTGCACCAGAACGGCAACCGCGTCACCGTCGAACGCTTTCCGACCGCGAACCAGTACAAGCTGCAGGTCGAGGCGTTCTGTCGCACCGTCCGGGAAGGTGCGCCCTATGCCGCCCCGCTGGAATTCGTGCGCGGCACGCAGGCGATGATGGACCGGGTCTATGAGGTTGCGGTCGACATCTGACGGTTTGGTGTGGTGGGCGGGGTTGCAGCCGCCCCCCTCGGCACCCTAGATGGGACAGTGCTTTGTCCCAAGGATGCTTCCGATGACCCTTCCCCTGCCCAACCCGCTTCTTGATGCCAATGCGACGGCCGCCGCTGGCGGCTTCGGGGACCTTCCCGATTGGGACCTGACCGACCTTTACCCCAGCCCCGACGCGCCGGAATATGCCCGCGACATGGCCGAGCTTGACCGCGCCTGCGCCGCCTTCGGGCAGACCTATGAGGGCAAGCTTGCCGCATTGGACGCGGGCGCGCTTTTGGCCTGCGTGCAGGAATACGAGCGTATCGACATCATCGCCGGGCGGCTGATGTCCTTTGCGGGCCTGCGCTATTACCAAAACACCATCGACCCCGAGCGTGCCCAGTTCATGGGCAACGCGCAGGACCGCGTGACGGATGCCACGACTCCGCTGGTGTTCTTCAGCCTTGAATTCAACCGGCTGGACGATGACCACCTTGCGCGCTTGCTGGCCGCCAATGCCGATCTTGCCCGCTACAAGCCGGTCTTCGACCGGATGCGCGCGATGCGGCCACACCAGTTGTCGGATGAGCTGGAAAAGTTCCTGCATGACGAAAGCGTGGTCGGCGCATCGGCCTGGAACAAGCTGTTCGACGAGACGATGGCGGGCCTCATGTTCCCGGTTGCGGGCGAGAATGAAGAGCTGAGCCTTGAGGCGACGCTGAACCTTCTGACCGACGCCAACCGCTCACGGCGCGAGGCGGCGGCGCGGGCGCTGGCCGAAGTTTTCGACAAACACGTCAAGCTCTTCGCCCGGGTTCACAATACCTTGGCCAAGGAAAAGGAAATCCACGACCGCTGGCGCAAGATGCCGACGCCGCAGCATGGCCGCCACCTGTCGAACCATGTCGAGCCCGAGGTGGTCGAGGCGTTGAGGAATGCCGTTGTTGCCGCCTATCCGAAACTTTCCCACCGCTATTACCGGCTGAAGGCGAAATGGATGGGGCTGGAGAAGTTGCAGGTTTGGGACCGCAACGCCCCCCTGCCGACCGAGACCCCGCGCATTGTGGACTGGGCCGAGGCGCGCAAGACCGTGACCGAGGCTTACGGCGCTTTTGATCCCCGGATGGCCGACCTTGCCGCCCCCTTCTTCGACAAGGGCTGGATCGACGCGGGCGTCAAACCCGGCAAGGCCCCCGGCGCTTTCGCGCATCCAACCGTGACCACCGTTCACCCCTACGTCATGCTGAACTACCTTGGCAAACCGCGCGACGTGATGACGCTGGCGCATGAGCTGGGCCACGGCGTCCATCAGGTGCTGGCGGCGGGGCAGGGGGAACTGCTCGCCTCGACTCCCCTGACGCTGGCCGAAACCGCAAGCGTGTTCGGCGAGATGCTGACCTTCCGCAAGCTCTTGGACGGGGCCAAGACCCCTGCTGAACGAAAGACCCTGCTGGCCGGCAAGGTCGAGGACATGATCAACACCGTCGTCCGCCAGATCGCGTTTTACGATTTCGAATGCAAGCTGCACGCCGCACGGGGAGAGGGAGAACTGACCCCGGACGACATCAACGCGCTGTGGATGTCGATCCAGGCCGAAAGCCTTGGTGATGCGTTCGAGTTCATGGACGGGTATGAGACCTTCTGGGCCTATATCCCGCATTTCGTCCACTCGCCGTTCTACGTCTATGCCTATGCCTTTGGCGACGGTCTGGTGAACGCGCTCTATGCGACCTATGCGGGCGGCTTGCCGGGGTTCGAAGAGAAATACTTCGACATGCTGAAAGCGGGCGGGTCAAAGCACCACAAGGACCTTCTGGCCCCCTTCGGCCTTGACCTGTCGGACCCGGCGTTCTGGGACAAGGGCCTGTCGATGATCGCAAGCTTTATCGACGAGCTGGAGGCGATGGAGGCTTAATGCGTCCAGGGCCAGGGCTTGTCCTCGCTGGCGGCGGTCTGAAAGGCCGCGGCTTTTGCAAGCCATGCCCCAAGGCTTTTGCCGAAACCGGCGATCTGCGGGTTGGGCTGGCCTTTGTCGATCAGCATCAGGATGAACTGCAGTAGCGTCAGCACATGCAGCACGGTCTGGGCCAACCCGATCAGGATTGCGGTCAGCAGCATCATCAGCCCGCGCATCCAGATCGGGGACTTCGGTGCGACCCCGGGTTCGGGCTGACTGCGCGGTTCGGTGTTTGCATCGGTCATCGGGCGTTTCCTTTGGTTGGGTCAGGGGGTTGGGTCCGGGGGTTGGAGCAGATTTCAGACCTGCGTCATCCCTTTGAAATGGGGGTAAAGCTCATGCGCGGGGACGTCGGACAGGTCCTTCGCCAGATCGGTGACATGTGCCGCCAAAGCCCCCGGCATCGCATCCCGCAGCGCGCCCAGCATCTTTGGCCCTGCTGTCAGCACGACGCGGTCATGGCCGCCCTTAGCCCATTCGGCCTGCAAGGCCGCGATCACATGCCGCGCCAGCCGGGGCCGTTCGATTTCGGCCTTTGAGGCGCTGGCATGGCCAAAGCTGACGTCACCGCTGTGACCGGCACGACTGCCACAGTGGTTGGCAAACTCATGCGCCACGTCTTCAAAGTCGTTGGACTTGGCTGTCTGCAGCAGGGCCATCTCGCTGCCCCAGCCGCGCAGCAGCCGGAAGCCAGCCTCGTCGGAGATGCAGTAAAGTATTGTTGGCTGTGTCATGGCAAACCCTCCGTTGCTGATGGAGCATTGTCGTCCCCTGCGCGGGTATCGACCATGATCTCGATCATCTGCCGGTCACCTTTCCGACCCGTCCGGGCAGAGTTCAGCCTGCAGTCATATCAAACAAGGCCGTCTTGCATTTGACTTCGAATCCCGGAACATTGCTGCTGTAACGGCCAACCCGCAGACCGCAGACACCAGACCCCAGACCTGCACCCGGAGCCTGATTTTGCCCCTGTTCATCCGCGCCCTTCCGCTGTCGCTTGGCACCCTTTGGCACTATGTCTTCCTGCTGCCCTTCGTGGTTATCGCCTGCATTCCTTTTCTGATGCTGACCCTTATACCGCTGGTCGGATTTCTGGTGTCCTCGGGCATCGGGACCTTCATCACCTTTGCCGGCTACCGCTGTGCGTTGACCGCCTTTGGGCGCGGTAATGAGCCGTCCTTTACCAAGCTGGTCATGTCCAGCCTGTCGCTGGGGCTTCTGAACACGCTGGCGGGTCTTGTCATCCTGATGATCTCGCTGGGAATCGGGTTCGGGCTGATCGAAACCGCTGCCATCGGAACCTAGGTCATGCTGGCAGAAGCGTTCGGGACCGTCCTGGAAAACCCGCAGCCGATCAACCGGGTGATGTTCGGGATTTCGGTGCTATATCTGCTGTGGGGCACCTGCTGGTTTTCCGCGTCTGCGGTGCTGGCCTGGGACCGGTTGTTGCAAAGCCGAGCGGCCAGCCGGGTCGAGGTGGTGGCCGTATCAAAGGTCAGCGGCGATGACCTGCGCGCCTTGCGCGAGTCGCGGATGCCGGGCCGGGGGCCGCAGTAATCTTGTCGGTGCGGCGGATCGGCGCGGGGCTTGGCCGGGGGCTTGGCGTCGGGGCCAAGGGTGCTTAGCTTTGCTGTGAAGATGGAGGTTCCAATGCCCAGACTTGTCCGGCTTTACATCGAAAGTGTCGTGCTTGGCTTTGTGATCTCGGCGGGATTCAGCGCCGGGCTTTTGTGGCTGGACGTGGCCGGACTTGGCCACCTTATCTCCACCTCGGACGTCGGCTGGATCGCGGTGGCGATGCTGGTGGTCTTCAACGGCATCGTTTTTGCCGCCGTACAGTTTGCCGTCCGTGTGATGAGCATGGCAGAGGACGAAAGCCCCAAGGGCGGTCACGGCGCGATGTTGCGAGCACTGGTCCCCGCCCGTGTTCCCGTTCGGATTCCGGTGCAGTCGTCCATCAAACGCTGAAGGTGGCGGGCCCGCAGCAACCGTGTGGACCGGGTTTTTCCCGAGAGCCAGAGGTCTCAGGTGGGCGCCAGATACCTGGACCAGGATCCAGGCAGAGCCAGCCCCCGTTCATTTGCTTATCGGCCACTGGAAAATTGGCCCAACACGCGAAGAGCAGCACCCGCCACTGACATAGATAGGCGTCGCCGGCCCGTTGCGCAAGGCGCGCGTGGCGGCTGTCGGCGTGGGGCGGGAATTTCATGGATTTCATTGCCGCATCGGCCTAGCCTTGGCCCTTATCGCCAAGGATGCAGGACGCCAAGCCATGGATCACGCCGACCCGACCTCCTGCCTTGCGATGGACGATGACGGTGCCCAGGCAATGGCCGCCGCCGCTCGCCATGCGATTGCCTACCGCGAAGCGCTTGACGCGGGCGATGTGATCCCCCGCATGCGGCCTGCCGAACTGGTCGGGCGCTTTGACGCGGACCTGCCCGAAGCGGGGCAGGACGCGCTGTCGGTGATCGAGGATCTGGTAGGGCAGGCGGCGGATGGCATCCACGGCCATGCCTCGCCCCGGTTCTTTGGCTATGTTTGCGGCGGGTCGATGCCGGTCGGGGCGGCGGCGGATTTTCTGGTGACCGCCTGGGGGCAGAACGCAGCCTCGTCCTGGGAAAGCCCGTCCGTCGCGATCATCGAGCAGACCCTGTGCCGCTGGTGCCTTGACCTTCTGGGCCTGCCCGCAACCTGTGGCGTCGGCGTGGTGACCGGGGGGACGGTTGCGAACACTCAAGCCATCATGGCGGCACGCGACGCGCTTTTGGCGCGGCAGGGCTGGGATGTCGGCGACAAGGGCCTGTTCGGCGCGCCGGAAATTCCGGTGCTGATCGGGGCCGATGCCCATTCCGCCCCGCTGGCCGGGCTGCGCTATGCCGGGCTGGGGATCGGGCGGGCGGTCCGGGTCGCGACGGACGATCAGGGACGCATCCGCATTGAAGCGCTGCAGGCGGCGCTGGCGGCTTGCACTGCTCCGCCGCTGGTGATCCTGCAGGCGGGCCAGATCAACACCGGCGCGTTTGATCCCTTTGCCGAGGCCATTCCCCTGATCCACGCGCAGGGTGGCTGGGTGCATGTCGACGGGGCTTTCGGCTTGTGGGTCCATGCGGTGCCGGAACTCCGTCATCGGCTGGCAGGGGTCGACGGGGCCGACAGTTGGGCGGTCGATCTGCACAAATGGCTGAACGCCCCCTATGACGCGGGCCTGTGCATTGTCCGCGACCGGGCCGCATTGGTGGGTGCGATGACCGCGCGAGGGGCTTATCTGCCCGAACTTGGCGCGACATGGGAACCGAGCGAGTCCACCCTTGAACTCAGCCGCCGCGCGCGCGGGGTGCCCAGCTATGCCATCCTGCGCCATCTTGGCGCGTCCGGGGTGCGGGCAATGATCGCGCGGCATTGCGCGCTGGCCGAGTATCTGGCGGCGAAACTGACCGGACAAAACGGGATCACGGTCCTGAACGATGTGGTGTCGAACCAGGTGGCGATTGCCTGCCGGGATGATGCGCAGACCGTGGCGGTGCTGGACCGGGTGCAGGCGCGCGGCAAGGTCTATCCCAGCCATGGCGAATGGCGCGGGCAGAAGATCATCCGCGCCTCGATCATCAATCATGCCACCGATCGGGCCGACATCGACCTTCTGGCCGATGAGATCCTGACCGCCTGCCGCGAGGTGGGTTAGGCGCGGAGATACTGTCTGGGACTTTACAGATGTTCACCTTTAGTTCATGAATGCCAGATGGACGACCTGACCCGCCCCGTCGATGACCTTTTGCTGCCCGGGCAACGGCTGCAGCGCGGTGTCTGCCGGGGCCTGCGCGCGCTGGATTTCGTCTGCATCGAGGAACTGGTGCCCACCCCGGGCCTGCGGGTCGACGTGATGGCCCTTGGCCCGCGCGGCGAGGTATGGGTGGTCGAATGCAAGTCCGGCCGAAGCGACTTTGTCAGTGACAGGAAGTGGCAGGGCTATCTTGACTGGTGCGACCGGTTCTTCTGGGCGGTAGATACCGATTTTCCGGTGGACCTTCTGCCCGAAGGCACCGGGCTGATCCTGGCCGATCCCTACGACGCCGAGGTGGTGCGCATGGCCCCCGAAACCCCACTGTCAGGCGCGCGGCGCAAGGTGGTGCTGCGGACCTTTGCGCGGACGGCGGCGGGGCGGCTGCACAGCCTGCGGGATCCGGGTTATTCAGGATAGGGCCAAATCTTTTCGAAAAGATTTGGCAATTCCTATCAAGGAATTTGGCTCCCGACGCTTAGCGTTTTTTCGAACCCGCCTGCATCGCCCGAGCGGCTTCGGCTGCGGCGCGCAGTTCTTCGGCGATCTCGTCGGCCTCTTCGGGGTCAAAATCCAGTGGCAGTTCGATCCCGCCTTCGGCTTCGACGAAAATCCGTACCATTCCGGCATCGGTCGGACCGATCTGCAGGTTGGCGGCGATGTCGCTGGGTTTGTTGATGCCCATGGGGTCTCTCCTTAGGTCGACTGGCCAACGCGGCGCCGATCACGATGGGGTCTCGTATGGCGCAACTGGCCTGTCAAGGCCGGGCTAAACGCGCATCGATGACCGAAAAGTCATCGAAGGTGTGAAAAAAGCGGCGACTCAAGAAAGATATTCTCCCTATCAAATCAATTTCTTGCTGGCGGCAGGTGTTCCAACCACAATATTTAGCTTGACTGGGCGGATTTTCGCCTATGACACTATGTCGCGGGAGGCCACGAAAATCGGCCCCCGCAACTCAAACTTGGGACAGGAAGGTTAGAACATGATCGACGAAGTAAAGAAGTGGGTCGGCGCCATCACGGAAATCGGCATTGCGCTTCTGGCGCTTGCCATCGTGGCGTCGCTGTTGTTTGGGGCTCAGAACATGATGGGCCTTGGCAACGTGGCGGGTAACATCATCGCCCTGGTGAAGTCGTTCGGGGACGCCGGCCTTGCAGGTCTGTTGTCGCTGTTCATCGTCGCATCGATCGTGACGCGTCGCAGCTGATAAAATTTCCGCCCCCGGTAATAAAGGAATGATGATGGACGGACTGATGCAATTCGTGTCGAAGGTGAAGGGCTGGCTCGCCCAGATCACTGAGGCGGGTTATGTCCTGCTGTCCTTCATTGTTCTGCTTTACATATTGCTGGGGGCGGAGTCCGGCAGCTTTGTCATCAGTGTGATGGCAAACCTGCTTCTTCTGATCGAGGCCGTAACACCGCAGGTTCTTGTTGCGGTGGCCATCGTCGTGGCCCTGATCTACCTTGTGCGGCGAAAGGCCTGAACCGGGCCCGCATTTTTCGGTTGACCCTGACTTTCGAACTCCGTAATCGAACCCCAGCCGCATGTCGGTTGTGCAGCTTTAGCTCAGCTGGTTAGAGCGCTAGATTGTGGATCTAGAGGTCCCCCGTTCGAGCCGGGGAAGCTGTACCATTCCCCCAACCCCGGCCGGCGCAGGTCAGAACCGATGCTCGAAGTCGAGCGTCAGGCTTTGCTGGGTATTCCCGTCAAAGCTTTCCGCGCCCACCAGAACATTGATCTGGGTCAGCCCGTCAGGCGAGGCATGGCTAAGGCCGACGCTGCCAGCGGCGTTGCAGTCGCGGGTTGCGTCGACCTTCTGGCAGAACAGCGTCGGCGCAAGGGTCAGCAGCGTTGCATCGCTGCCGGGGACCAGCGGGATGCGGATCTCGGATCGCAGCGCCAGATTGGCCAGCGTCACCTTGCCCGCATCCAGCGACAGGCTGCTGTCGGTGATGCCGTAAGCGTGGCCGGTAAAGCCGACCTCGCCGATGTCCATCCGGCCCCAGACGGCGGACAGTTCCGGCGCAAGGCTGAAGCCCTGGAATTCGACCAGACCCGAAAGGCTGGCCCCGGCAATGGCGCTGGCGGTGTCGTAGTCGCCCTCCACCGTCAGGATGCCGTCGGTCAGGTCGATCTGGTGGCGGCCAAGGCCAAGGGCGACGAAGCCGTCGGCGGTCAGGCTTTGCCCGAGGTCGGAAACGATATAGGCCCCGGCGTTCAGACCATAGCCTTGCCGTTCACCGGTAAAGCTGTCGCTGATCTGCGACTGGCCAACCTCGGCCCCAAGGTAATAGCCCAGCATGGTGCGGTCCGAGAGCATCCGCTCCCACGCGACATTGGCGCGGAAGGTGGCGGTGGTGGAGCCGTCCTCGTCACGAAGCAGGTCGAAGTCGCCAAAGACCAGCCGCCGGGTCGCGCCATCGGCGCTGCCTTCCTGACCGTAGAAGGTGCCGCTGGTCGAGAGGGTCAGGCCATCCGCCTCGATCCCGCCGGTGACATCGAAGGGCACATTGGCGCTGCGCTCGGCCTCGCCTGCGGCCATCGCTTGCGAGGCACGGAACCGGTCGCGGGCGGACCTGACGTGGTTCTGGTTGAAGTCGATGGCGCTGTCCAGCATCCGGCGCGCGTCGTCGCGGATGATGCGACGGATCTCATCCTTCTTGGCCTCGAATTCGCTGGCGGGCGAACCCGCCTGGATCTCGAAGGTGTTGGAGGCCTCGTTGCCGTTACTCGCAGCATCCACGACCATGTCAGCAGCCAGAGAGACCTGAACCAGACTGCCCAGATCGGGGGCGATGTCGACGGTATAGGTGTCGCCGCTGCCCGCCAGCGAGGCCGCAACCACTGTGCCGCCGGTGACGGTGATGTCGGCCTCGGCCAGCCCGGTCACGGGTTCCGAGAAGGTCAGGGTCACCGCAAAATTCCCGGTGACAATGTCCGTGGGGCCGGTGATTTCGACGCTGGGGATGCCGGTGTCATAGGTCACGACCACCTTCGCTGCGGCGGTGTTGTCGTTGCCGCTTACGTCCTTGGCAACAGCCGCCGCCACATCCAGCGTGATGTCGCCATTGCCGTCCGGCGTGATGTCGGCGGTGTAGGTTGTCCCATCCGACGTGGCCAGATTGCTGGCCGCGCCGTTGGTGACAGTGATGTCGCCGATGACAAAGTCGGCAACGGGTTCCGAGAAAGCGATGGTGACCGGGAAGGCGGTGGACGCGTTTACGGCAGCGGGTGCGCCGGTGATTTCGACCGTCGGGATGCTATCGATGACGATGGCCTTGTTTGCGCCCAGCGAGCCTGCCGTGCCGGGGGTTGGCAGGGTGGTGGCCGCAACCGCTGCGCTGCCGTTGCGGATTTCCAGCCCGTTCAGCTCGAGCGCGCCGGTCGAGGCATAGTCGAGGTCGGCGCTTTCGTCCCCGTCAGTGACGGTATATTCAAAGCGGAGCTTCGACGTGCCGCTGCCGGAGACATAGGTGGCCACCTGATCGGTCGTACCGGTTTCAAGCCGCAGTTCGAGCGGGCCGGCCGAGCCCGGATCGAAGACACCGACCGGCTGGTTGAAGGTGACAACGACCGCGATGACATCGCCAACCCCATAGGCGCCGTTGGCATCGGGCGAGGTGACACTTGTCAGCAGCGTCGTGCCCCGGGTCGTCCATTGCGGCCGCCATGCGGGGTCCGACCAGGCGGTCGCGCCCAAGTCGAAGTCCAGGGGCTTGGACGGGATCAGGGAGACGTTCCAGGACGACAGGTCCTGATTGAAGGCGATCGCACTGGCGAACATTCGGTCCATTCTGGTCACGCTGGACGTATCCCAGCCGCCGATGTCCTAGTTGAAGGCGATCGCACTGGCGAACATTCGGTCCATACTGGTCACGCTGGACGTATCCCAGCCGCCGATGTCCTGGTTGAACGCGAGCGCAGCGTAGAACATTTCGCTCATATTGGTCACGCTGGACGTATCCCAGCCGCCGATGTCCTGGTTGAAAGAGGACGCGATTTCGAACATGGACTCCATATTGGTCACGCTGGACGTGTCCCAATAGCCTATGTCACCGTTGAAGAAATCTCCATACAGCAGGAACGACATGTCCGTGACCTGGCCGGTGAAGATCCGGTTCGCGCCATCGGCAATGGTATAGTCGACGGCCGCGACAGTGAACTTGAACCCGGCGCCGACGCCCGTCCCCAATTCGGCCCCGTTCCTGACGATGTACATCCCCTCGCAGCCGGTCCAGCCCGCCTGGCCCACGGTCTGTGCGTTCGCAGGATCATAACATTGCGCTGCCGTTGCGGCCTCTGCGGTGTCGGGGGTCAGGAGCAGGGCGATCAGGATGGCCGGTAGCGCCCGAAGCCCGTGCCGGAAGGTCCGGAGGACGGGCAGGCGCGGCGGAGAATTCATTTGTATTCTATTACCTTGATCCATGAAGATCCGCGACCGTAGCAGCCGGCCCGGTCGGCAACAAAGCAATAGAAAATTGAAATTGCGAAACCCCGCAGTTTTGGCCGCAGGGCAAGATGGCGGACTTGCCCGGTGGCGTGATGGCGTTACCATGCGGGTGTCCGGCTCAACAGGATAGGACGGTCCCAGATGCCCGAAGCTGCCACCGAGTCCCTGCCAGCGGGTCCGGGCAATAAGCCCGGCAAAAGGATCGTGATCTTCGCCGACGGCACCGGCAACAGTTTCTTTGCCCAGGAATCCAACATCTGGCGGCTGTATCGGGCGCTGGACAAGACCGAAAAGCCCGGTGGTCTGATGCAACTGGCGCGGTATGTGCCGGGGGTTGGCACCTCAGGCAATGCCGCGCTGCGCATGATCGACGGGGTCACGGGAATCGGCGTGCCGTCCAACGTGCGAAAGCTTTACCGGTTCCTGTGCTGGAACTGGGCCCCCGGCGACGAGATTTACCTGTTCGGCTTTTCGCGCGGGGCGTTTACGGTGCGCACGCTGGCCTCGTTGGTCGCGATGCAGGGCCTGATGCCGCGCGAGGTGGACGGCCGCCGCGTTTCGGGACCGGAGATGAGCCGCAATGCCATGGCGGCCTGGCTGGCCTACCGGGTGGAAACCGCGCCTTTGGTGGCCAAGGGCAATTCGGTGTTCAACCCGCTGAACTGGCAGATGAATCCGCTGATATCTGTCATTCGTGGCCTACGGGACGGAATCACGTTCCTCAAGCGCAAGGCGTTGGGGCAAAGGCTGCACGGTCAGGTTCTGGGCACGCTACCGGACGAACGGCAGGGCGGCAAGGTCGCCATCCGCTTCATGGGTCTGTTCGATACGGTCGAAGCTTACGGCATGCCGGTCGAAGAGTTGCGGTCGGTCTGGAACCGGCTGATCTGGCCGATCCGCTTTCGCAACCAGCGCGCCTCGCCGGTGATTGCATCGGTCCGCCACGCCCTGTCGCTGGATGACGAGCGCAAAAGCTTTCACCCGATCCGGTTCAACACCAGCCCCAGGCCGGACGGCAAGCCGGTGCCAGAAACGCAAGAGGTCTGGTTCGCCGGGGTGCATTCCGATGTCGGCGGCGGCTATCCCGATGACGAGCCGGCCTATGAGCCGCTGCTCTGGATCGCGGGTGAGGCTGTGCGGCAAGAGCTGATCTTCGACGATTACGAACTGTCGCGCTACCGCAAGCGGCTCTATCCGCAGGCACTGGTGCATGACTCGCGTCAGGGCATGGCCAGCATCTACCGCTATGCCCCGCGCCGGGTGCTGGCCGATGCTGACCACGGCAATCAGGCGGTCGCGCATCATTCGGTGGTCGAAAAGATGACCAGCGGGGCCAACGGCTATGTGCCTTTGGGCCTGCCGGAAGGGTTCAAGGTGTATCCGGCGAACGGGACCGGCTGGGCGGGGCTGAAACCCTGTCCCTTTACCCGCGACGAGGCGCAGTTCGGCGCGCTGAAGCGTCTGATGCGGCGGCGGGTGGCGACGAACTGGGTGTCGATCCTGCTGATCGGGGTGCTGATCGCGCTGCCGCTGCGCGACTGGTGGTTCGGCTCACGGATCGAACCCGTCGGACTGGTGCGCGGATTGGCGCAGGTCTTGGGTGGGCTTTTGCCGGGCTGGACCGTGACCTGGGTCGAGGCCCTGTGCGCCCGCTGGTGGGTGTCGCTGCCGGTCCTTGGCTTGTTGTGGGCGATTTACGGATTCAATCAGGCGCTTGCCTACAAGATCAAGGATGCTGCCGGAAAGCTGTGGCAACCGGTGACCTGACGGCTTCACCCTGTCAGCGCTCGGCGATACGGTACCTGCCCCAGCATTCCGAGGATTCGCATGAGCCTGACCCCAGACGCCCCCCAGATCCACCGCCTGATCGCCTCCGAGATTGCGGCGTCTCCGGCTCAGGTGACGGCGGCGGTCGACCTTCTGGATAGCGGCGCGACTGTGCCGTTCATCGCGCGCTACCGCAAAGAGGTGACCGGGGGTCTGGACGACACCCAGTTGCGCAAGCTGGAGGAACGGCTGGGTTATCTGCGCGAGCTTGAGGCGCGGCGGGGTGCGATCCTGTCGTCGATCACCGAACAGGGCAAGCTGTCCGATGCGCTGGCCCTGTCGATTGCGCGCGCGGTCACCAAGGCTGAACTGGAAGACATCTACCTGCCCTTCAAGCCCAAGCGCCGCACCAAGGCGATGATCGCGCGTGAGGCCGGGTTGCAGGGGCTGCAAGATGCCATCCTGGCGAACCGGCTGGCCGACCCGGTGGCGCTGGCGGGCGGTTTCCTGTCCGACGCCTTTCCCGACACCAAAGCCGCATTGGAAGGCGCGCGCGACATTCTGGCCGAGGGGTTGTCGGAACAGGCAGCGCTTCTGGGCCGTTTGCGCGACCACATGCGCAAGGTGGGCAAGCTGGTGGCCAAGGGGGTCGCGGGGAAAGAGGCGGCAGGGGCCAAGTTCAGCGACTATTTTGCCCATTCCGAAGATTTCTCGCGCGTGCCGTCGCACCGCGCTTTGGCGATGTTCCGGGGTCGGAATGAGGAATTTCTGACCTTGGACCTTGAGGTTGATCCCGATGCCCCGCGTGGCGAAAGCCCGGCGGAACGGGCTTGTGCGGCTGCGGTGGGGGCTGCGGGCGCGGGTGCGGGCGACAAATGGCTGCGGGACGCTGCGGCCTGGACCTGGCGCGTCAAACTGCGCACCAGCTTGACGCTGGACCTGATGGCCGAGTTGCGCGACGCGGCCGAGGCCGAGGCGATCCGGGTCTTTGCAAGGAACCTCAAGGACCTGCTGCTGGCGGCCCCGGCCGGGGGCAAGGCCACGATGGGGCTGGACCCCGGCATCCGCTCGGGCGTCAAAGTGGCGGTGATCGACGCGACGGGCAAGGTGGTGGCGACGGACACGGTCTATCCGTTCCAGCCGAAGAATGACATGAAAGGCGCGCAGGTGGCGATTGCCCGGCTGATCGGGGCGCATGGGGTGCGGCTGATCTCCATCGGCAACGGCACCGCCAGCCGCGAGACGGAAAAGCTGGTGGCCGATCTTCTGGCGCTGTTGCCCGGCGAAAAGCCCATCAAGGTCGTGGTCAGCGAGGCCGGGGCATCGGTCTATTCGGCCAGCGAGCTTGCCGCGCGTGAGTTTCCGGGTCTGGACGTGACCCTGCGCGGCGCGGTCAGCATCGCGCGGCGGCTGCAGGACCCTTTGGCCGAACTGGTCAAGATCGAGCCCAAGGCCATCGGCGTCGGCCAGTATCAGCATGACGTGGACCAGCACCGGTTGGGTCGGTCGCTGGAGGCGGTGGTCGAAGACGCGGTGAACGCGGTCGGGGTTGATCTGAACACCGCCAGCGCCCCTTTGCTCGCGCGGGTGTCGGGCGTGGGGCCGGGGCTGGCGGATGCGATTGTTGCGCACCGCGATGCCAACGGGCCGTTCGCCACCCGGCGCGAGTTGCTGAAAGTCGCGCGGCTGGGGCCAAAGGCGTTTGAACAGGCGGCGGGGTTTCTGCGAATCTCGGGCGGGAAAGAGCCGCTGGATGCGTCATCCGTTCACCCGGAAGCCTATGATCTGGCCCGGAAAATAGTTGCGGCCTGCGGGCGCGACATTCGCAGCATCATGGGCGATGGGACGGCCTTGAAGGCGTTGAACCCGGCAAGCTTTGTCGATGACCGCTTCGGCCTGCCAACGGTCCGCGATATCCTTTCGGAATTGGAAAAGCCCGGCCGCGATCCCCGGCCGTCGTTCAAGACCGCAACCTTTGCTGACGGCGTGAACGAGATATCCGATCTGCGCCCCGGCATGGTGCTGGAAGGCACCGTCACCAACGTCGCGGCCTTTGGGGCGTTTGTTGATGTCGGCGTGCATCAGGACGGGCTGGTGCATGTCAGCCAGATGTCCGACAGTTTCGTGAAGGACCCGCATGCGGTGGTCAAGGCGGGCGATGTGGTCAAGGTCAGGGTGGTCGAGGTTGACGTGGCTCGCAAGCGGATCGGGCTGACGATGAAATCCGACGGCGGGGCGTCGGCCAAGGATCAAGCCCAAGCGCGGGAACCGGTGCCAAAGCCTGCCCGAGGGCCGATGCAGGTCGGGTCGCAAAGCGCAAGCAATGCCTTCGCCGATGCGTTGAAGGGCAAGTTCGGACGGTAGTCTGGAAAGCCGGGAAACGCTTTTTCGCGGATGCCTACTCGCGCGTTAACCTTGCCGAAAGGGAATCACCCTACACAGGGTCTTGTCGGACCTACCCAGTCCGGCCGCGCTGCTACCCACAGCGTGATCCACACACCCCCCGAAGCACCCCGTCGCAGTTACTGCGGCGGGGTTGTTCATGTCTGCGGTCATATCGGCGCCAGAACCGCACCCGGGTTCATGATCCCAACCGGGTCAAGCGCCGCCTTGATCGCCCGCATCGCGACCAGCTTACCCGGATCCCCGTAACGCTGCAGGTCGCCCACCTTCAGCCGCCCAACCCCATGTTCTGCCGCAACCGACCCTCCCAGCGCATGCACCAGATCATGCACCCGGGTCTTGATCGCATCCCGCACCGCGTCATGCTCTGCCCGGTCCCGTCCCTTGGCCGGGAAGACGTTCCAGTGCAGGTTGCCGTCACCAAGATGGCCAAAGCAGTTGACGCGGAACGCGCCCAGATCGGCAATCGCCGCCGGAGCCTGCGCGATGAACCCCGCAATCGCCGACAGCGGCAAGGATATGTCATGGCTGGATACCGCGCCGATCTTGCGGTTGGCCAGCGGGATCGCCTCACGCAGATGCCAAAGGCTGGCGGCCTGCGCCTCGGAGGTCGCAATCACCCCGTCGCTGACCAGCCCGGCCCGAGAGGCCGCATCGTAAAGCCCGGCCATCGTCGCTTCGGGGTCCAGTCCTTCGGGAAGCTCCAGTTCCAGCAGCACCTGCCAATCCGGCAAGGGTTCAAGCGGTGGGCGCAGGTTGGGCATGGTTTCGGCCAGAAAATTGAACCCTATGCGCGACATCAACTCAAAGCCTGAAACAAGGCCAGCAACCCGCTGCCCGGCAAGACCCAGCAGATCAAGCGCGGCCCCCGGCGAGGGCACGGCCAGCATCGCGACCACCTTTGCAGCGGGCTGCGGAAACAGCCGCAGGCTGGCGGCGGTGATCACCCCCAGCGTGCCTTCCGAGCCGATCAGCAGATGGCGCAGGTCATAGCCCGCATTGTCCTTGCGCAGCCGCGTCAAGCCGTCAAACACCGTGCCGTCGGGCAGAACCGCCTCCAGCCCCAGACACAGGTCGCGGGCGTTGCCATAACGCAGGACTGCCGTGCCCCCGGCATTGGCCGCAAGATTGCCGCCGATCCGGCAGGACCCTTCCGACGCCAGGCTCAGCGGGAACAGCCGCCTCGCACCCGCCGCGGCAGCCTGCACATCGGCCAGCACCATTCCGGCCTCGACCACCATTGCGTTCTCCTCCGGCCAGATGCCGCGCAACGCGGTCATCCGTTCCAGCGACAACAGCAGCGGCGCAAGCCCCTGACCCATGATCTGCCCGCCAACCAGACCGGTGCCACCGCCCCAAGGCACGATCCCGACTCTTGAGTCATGGCAGGCGCGGATGATCCGCGCGACCTCTGCCGTCGTCCGGGGCCGCGCGACTGCGCCTGCCTGTCCCATCCAGCGCCCGCGCGGTTCTTCCAGATGGCGCGGTTCGGGGGCGGTCAGCGTGCCTTCGGGCAGATCCGCGCTCAGGCGGTCAGCAAAGGCGGTGTCGCAGGGGGTCAACATGTCGGGCACTCCTTGGCCCTTGCTAACCTCCCCCCGCGCGCAGGACCAGAGGGGTCAGTCGATGAAGGCAGGCTCCAGCACGATGATTGTCGGCACCGAGGGCAGGTCGTCCAGCGATAGCGCGATCTGCGCGCCACCGGTTTCAACGACGGTGAATTCGGGCGCCATCTCGGTCAGAAAGGCTTGCAGCGACGCGGTGGAAAACCAGTGCATCGGGATCACGACCGAGGACCGGAACCGCCGGATCACCCCGGCCATGTCCTCCAGCCGCATGGTATAGCCGCCGTCCACCGGCACGATCACCACATCCAGCCGCCCGATGGCCGCGTGCTGTTCGTCGGTGGGGATCTGGTGCAGATGCCCCAGATGGCCGATGCACAGACCCGCCACCTCGAAGATGAAGATCGAGTTGCCGTCCCGTTTCGCCCCTTCGCCAAACGGCCCCCGGATATCGGTGGTGACATTGCGCACCAGCATCGAACCGATGTCCAGCCGGTGACTGGCATGCTCCATCCCGTCGCCCCAGCCTTTCAGTACATGGGGAATGCGCGGATCGGGGACGGTGGTCCAATGCGTGTCATGCGCGTTGTTCATGGTGACAAGATCGGGAACCAGATCCTGAATGCCGGTATAGCCGGTATAGTCGGTCACCGCGACGGTGCCGTCGGGGGTCACGATGGCGAAACTGGCATGGTCGATATAGCGGATCAGAACGCTGTCGTCCTCCAGCCCATCCTGCAAAGCAACCGGCACCACCTGCGGCTCGGCAGAGGCCAGCGCAATGCAATGCGACGGTATGCGGTCCTGCGCCAGGGCGGGAGCCGCGAACAGGATTAGCGCTAGCACAAGACGCATGACGGGCCTCCGGGTTGGACCAAAGCTAACCCGGATCGGCCAAAGGTCACGCGGAAATCGCCCAACGCACCCTCTGCCCTTGCCGCTTCCCCTTTGCCCAAATATCCCCGCGCGGCGCGCACGTTCCGAGTTGGTTTGCGCGTTCTTCACGCGCAAACCGGCGAGACAAAAGGCTTCGCGCGGCACGCGCTCATTTTGCAAACCGCCCCAAACCCCGCGAGACCTCAGCCGACATCGGTCCGCCCGCGCCGGTCGCCGCGCAGGTTGGCGTAAAGCACATGGTTGCGCCAGCGCCCGTTGATCTGCAGATAGCTTTGCGCCACGCCTTCATACTTGAAACCGCATTTTTCCAGCACGCCCCGTGACGCCACGTTTTCCGGCAGACAGGCGGCCTCGATCCGTGACAGATCCAGTCGGGTAAAGGCGTGATGCGTCAGCGCCAGGATCGCCTCGCGCATGTAGCCTTGCCGGGCGAAAGCCTCGCCGATCCAGTAGCCGAAGGTCGCGGTCTGCGCCGGTCCGCGCCGGATGTTGTCCAGCGTCAGCGCCCCCAAAAGCGCCTGATCCTCGCGCCGGATCAGCAGCATTGGCAGGGCGATGCCCTGCGCCTCGGCGCGTTGCGCCCAATAGACCCGATTGGTGAAAGCACGGCGCGACAGGTGGTCATGTGCCCAGACCGGCTCCCATTTCGACAGGAACTCGGCTGAAGCGTCGCGCAGCGCCGACCATTGCCGCCAGTCGCCGTGATCGGGCAGCCGCAACGTCAGGCGTTCGGTTTCAACCCGCGGACGAAGCTTGCGTCTCAACCCCAGCATCAGCCGGTCAGCCCCTTGCGGACCTCGGCGATCCCGGGGGCAGCGGCCACCGGACCGTAAAGCGCCAGCGCCGACCGCGCAACGGTCAGGTCGGCGGCAAAGGCGCGCACGGCGGCGGTATCCACCGCGTCGATCTTGGCCACCGCTTCGCCGACATCCGGGATCCGGCCCCAGATCGACAACAGCCGCGCATTCCGTTCGGCCCGCGACGACGGGCTTTCGAGCCCCATCAGTAGCCCGGCCCGCAGCTGTGCCCGGGCGCGGGCCACTTCGGCCTCGGTCATGTCATCTGCCGCCCGCTTCAGCTCGGCAATGGTCAGTTGCGTCAGGTCGCCGATTTCTTCCTTGGAGGTGCCGGCATAGATCGTCACCTGCCCGGTATCTTCATAGGCGCTGGACTGGGCATAGATCGAATAGCACAGGCCCCGGTCTTCGCGGATCTTCTGGAAAAGCCGGCTGGACATGCCACCGCCCATCGCCGTCGAATAGACTTGGGCGGCATAGACCTTGTCGTCGCGATACCCCGGCCCTTCGAACGAGAGCGCGAAATGGACCTGCTCCAGATCCTTGACCTCGCGCCGCTCACCGCCCTGAAAGCGTGCGGGTTGGACAATGGCGCGGCCCACCGGTTTCAGGTCGCCGAAGATGCGTTCCGCCGCAGCAACAATGGCGTCATGGTCCACGCCCCCGGCGGCGGAGAGGATCATCTGGTCGGGGCCGTAATGCCGGGCGGTAAAGTCGGCCAGATCGGCCTTCTTGAACGCCGAAACCCGCTCCTCTGGGCCAAGGATCGTGCGGCCAAAGGGCTGGTCGGGATAGCTGACTTCGTGCAGCCAGTCAAAGATGATGTCGTCGGGCGTGTCCAGCGCCTGACCGATTTCCTGCAGGATCACATGGCGCTCGGTCTCGATATCGGCCTTGCGGAACAAGGGATTCAGCACGATGTCGGCGATCACGTCCAGCGCCATCAGCACATCGCCCGACAGGACACGGGCGTAATAGGCGGTCATCTCGCGGCTGGTATAGGCGTTGATATAGCCGCCCACATCCTCGATTTCCTCGGCGATGCGCAGGGCGGACCGCCGACGGGTGCCCTTGAATGCCATGTGTTCCAGAAAATGCGCGATGCCGTTCTGCTGGGGCGTCTCATGCCGGCCACCGGCCTCGACCCACAGGCCCACGCTGGCCGATTGCAGGCCTGGCATGGCTTCGGTTACGATGCGAAAGCCGTTCGGCAGGGTGTGAAGCCGTTCGCTCAACGCGTAATCCTTTCACGGACCAGCGCCTGCAGGGCGGCAAGGTCGTTCGGCACCCGGGTCATGCGTTCGGGCTTGTCAAAGAGGTCGGCCATATGCGGTGGCAGGCCGGGGCGCATGCCGCTGGCGCGTTCCACCGCATCGGGGAACTTGGCCGGATGCGCGGTGGCCAGGGTGATCATCGGGCTATCGTCCAGATGATCCTCGGCCACCTTCACGCCGACGGCGGAATGCGGGCACAACAGCTCCCCGGTGGTGGCAAGCTGCCGGGCGATGGTGGCCAGCGTTTCATCCTCGCTGCAGGCACCCGAGGCAAAGGTCGAGCGCAGCATTTCCAGCGCGTCTTGCCGGATGGTAAAGCCGCCGTCGGCTTTCATCTTGTCCATCAGGGCCACGATATCCGCGCCTTCGCCAGCGTAAGCATCGAACAAAGCGCGTTCGAAGTTGGACGAGACCTGAATGTCCATCGACGGGCTGATCGAGGGTCGGACCCCGTTGGTGCGAACCTCGCCGCTGCGCAAGGCCCGGTCGAGGATGTCGTTCTGGTTGGTCGCAATCACCAGCTTACCGATCGGCAGGCCCATGCATTGCGCGATGTAGCCGGCAAAGATGTCGCCGAAATTGCCGGTGGGGACGGTAAAGCTGACCGGGCGGTGCGGGGCGCCAATGGCAACCCCGGCGTAAAAGTAATAGACCACCTGCGCCAGCACCCGCGCCCAGTTGATCGAATTCACCCCCGCCAGCCGCACCCCGTCGCGGAAGGCGAAATCGTTGAACATGTCCTTCACCCGCGCCTGACAATCGTCAAAGTCGCCGTCCATCGCCAAGGCATGGACATTGCTTTCCGACGGCGTGGTCATCTGACGGCGCTGCACGTCGCTGACCCGGCCATGCGGGAACAGGATGAAGACATCGACATTGGCCAGCCCCCGGAACGCCTCGATCGCGGCTGACCCGGTGTCGCCGCTGGTGGCCCCGACGATGGTGATCCTCTCACCCGTCTTGGCAAGTGCCGCCTGCATCATCTGGCCGATCAGCTGCATGGCAAAGTCCTTGAAGGCCAGGGTCGGCCCGTGGAACAGTTCCAAGAGGAAATGGTTCGACGCCAGTTGCACCATCGGCGCGCGGGCGGTGTGGTGGAAACCCTTGTAGGCTTTGGCAATCAGACCCTTGAATTCATCGTCGGTGAAAAAACCGCCCAGATAGGGCTGCATCACCCGAAAGGCGACCTCTTCATACGGCAGGCCGGCTAGCGCCGCGATTTCGTCAGTGGTCAGCACCGGCACCAGTTCGGGAACATAAAGCCCGCCGTCACGGGCAAGGCCGGTCATCATCGCCTCGCCAAAGCCAAGAACGGGGGCGGTGCCACGGGTCGAGATGTAATTCATCGCTTGCGCCTTCAATCTGTCCGCATCCTGATACGCCAGAGAAGAAAGCCTGTCATCCCCAGCCAGACGGCAGCCAGAAGGAACCAGGTCACCGCGTATTCGAAATGATCATTCCTGAAACCGGCCGTCGTGACCGGACGCGACGTGACCCTGTCGCCGGTGTCGGTTCTGGCGATGATCAGCACGGGTTCGGTCTGCAAAAGCGCCGCGATCCTCGGCAGATCACGGCCATACCAGATGGCGCGGTCCGCGTCATAGGGCGGGGTCGAGGGCGTCATGTCGTCTGGCCAGTTCAAGTTACCAGTGACATCAACGGCGCGAACGGGGCGCGGGGTGGTCTTTTCCGTCTCAACGACAAAACCCCGGTCAATCAGGATGCGCCGGCCATCGGAGGTCACATAGGCGGCGATGACCAGATAGCCCGGCCCGCTCTCCCGAGTCGAGGTCAGGACATGCGCCTCCTCGCCCGTAAAGCTTCCGGTGACGCTGACCGCCCGGTAGCGGTCGGCGACAGGGTCAAGCGTTGCGGCAAGCTGAACGGGGTCCGCCGCGATCATCGCCCCGGCATTGGCGATGATGTCCCGCTTCCATTCAAGCCGCGCGACCTGCCACAGACCCAGCCAGATCAGGACGGCAGCGCCCGACAGCCCAAGGGCAAGTGCGAAGACCGTTTTGCGAAACATGGGGATCCCCGGAAATGAAAGCGCAGGCCCGAAGGCCTGCGCGGTAAGCCTGTCGCGGCGTGGGATCAGCCCTGACCCCAGACATAGACTGCGGCAAAGAGGAACAGCCAGACCACGTCGACAAAGTGCCAGTACCAGGCGGCGGCCTCGAACCCGACGTGCTGTTCGGGGGTGAAGTGACCCTTCAGCGCGCGGATCAGGCAGACGGTCAGAAAGATCGTGCCGATGATGACGTGGAACCCGTGGAAACCCGTCGCCATGAAGAACGAGGCGCCATAGATGTTGCCGGCAAAGCCAAAGGCCGCGTGGCTGTATTCATAGGCCTGCATGCCGGTAAAGATCACGCCCAGAACGATCGACAGGATCAGGCCGTTCACCAGGTCCTTGCGGTTGTTTTCGTGTACCAGAGCATGGTGCGCCCAGGTCGCTGCACAACCCGAAAGCAGCAGGATCAGGGTGTTCATCAGGGGCAGGTGCCAGGGGTCGAATGTCTCGATGCCGACGGGCGGCCAGACACCGTCGATGGCCGGGCTGTCGGGTCCCATCGGATACATGCGGTGCTTGAAGAAGGTCCAGAACCAGGCCGAGAAGAACATGACCTCGGACATGATGAACAGGATGAAGCCATAACGCAGGCCCAGTCGCACGACCGGAGTATGATCGCCGGTCTGGCCTTCATGCACGACTTCGGACCACCAGGCGAACATGGTGTAAAGCACACCGGCAAGCCCGATCAGCCCCATCCACGGGGCCGATCCGTGCATCCAAAGCACCGCGCCATACAGCATGACAAAGCCGGAAAGCGCGCCCAGCAGCGGCCAGATCGACGGCGGCAGAATGTGGTAGTCGTGGTTCTTTGCGTGGGCCATGGCCAGCGTCTCCCTTGTTCTTCTCAGTTCACCGCGGCAGTCGCTGCGGGCGTTTGCAGGGCTGCCTGATCGGCGGGCAGCGGTGTTTCATGGAAGGTATAGCTTAGCACGATCTCATGCACAAACTGCCCTTCGGGGTCTTTCATCATTTCCGGGTCGATGTAGAAACTGACGGGCATCAGCACGGTTTCCCCGGGCTGCAGCACCTGCTGGGTAAAGCAGAAGCATTCGATCTTGGTGAAATAGCCGCCTGCCGCATAGGGAAAGACGTTGAAGCTGGCGGTCCCGGCCACCACCCGGTCGGTGGGGTTGTGCGCCTCATAGAACGCAAGGCCCGTCTCACCGATGCGGATGGTCATTGACCGCTCAACCGGCTTGAAGGTCCAGGGCATGCCCTGTTCCAGCGAGGCGTCAAAGCGCACCTTCATCGTCTGTTCCAGGATCAGGTCGGACCCCACTTCTGCGACCGAGGTGGTGCCGCCAAAACCGGTGACCTTGCAAAACCAGTTGTAGAACGGCACCGCCGCAAAGGACAGCGACCCCATGGCCAGGACCACAGCAACCAGTTGGACCAGCGTCCGGTTCGGCCCCTGCAGGCGCGGGAAAATCATTCGCTGACCTCGGCCGGGGCGGCCTGAGGGTCGATCACATGGTCATACGCCTTCATCGGGTCGCCGCGCGTCACCTTGACGACGGTCAGCGCAAAGACCAGCGCCACAAAGGCCGCCAGCGTCAGGCCAAGGCCAAGGTTGCGGCCAAAGCGGCGCTTGTAGATTTCGTGTTCCGGGCGAAACGTCATCTTACCAGCCCCCAAGACCGAACGGCTTTAGCGCGACTTCGGCAAGGAAGGCGGCAAAGTGCAGGAAAAGATACAGGATCGAGAACTTGAACACCGACTTTTCTGTGGCGTAATTGTCAGCTTCGGCCTGCCCTTCGTCCCGGCGCCAGATGCGGATCGCACCGACCACAAACCAAAGGTTCAGCGCCAACGCGACGGCCAGCGAAAATGGCCCGCCGATCCCGGTCAGCGCCGAACCGATTCCCACGGGCATCAGCAAGAGGGTATAGACCAGAATATGCGTCCGCGTCGACTTGCGGCCATGGGTGACCGTCAGCATCGGAACGCCAGCGGCGTGGTAGTCTTCCTTCATGAACAAGGCCAACGCCCAGAAATGCGGCGGGGTCCACATGAAGATCAGCGCGAACATCAGGAACGCCTCGACCGACAGGCTCCCGGTGGCGCAAACCCAGCCGATCATCGGCGGAAAAGCCCCGGCCGCGCCACCGATGACGATATTCTGCGGGGTCGAACGTTTCAGCCACATCGAATAGATGACGGCGTAAAAGAAGATGGTAAAGGCCAGCAGCCCGGCCGCCAGCAGGTTGGTGGCTAGGCCCAGCATGATGACGCTGATGCCGGAAAGGGCCAGACCGACGCCCAACGCCTCGCCTGCCTGCACCCGGCCTGACGGCACTGGGCGGCGCTTGGTTCGGGTCATCACCTGGTCGATGTCGGCGTCCCACCACATGTTCAAGGCACCCGAAGCACCAGCCCCAATGGCGATGAACAGGATCGCGGCAAAGCCTTCGACCGGGTGCAATCCGACCGGCGCGACCAGAAGGCCCACCAGCGCTGTGAACACGACCAGCGACATGACACGCGGCTTCAGAAGCTGCACATAATCGCCGAACCCCGCCTCATACGGGGTGCCGGTCACCGTTTCATATGCCCTGATGTCGCTCACTCTGGACCCGTTTCAGACGTTAGGGGTCCGACCTCTGGCCAGACCCCGGAATGGTCATTGCAAACCTAGTGCCTCAGTCGTTCGAGGCAACCGCTACCGGTGCTGTCGGATCGACATGCGACAGTTGCACATCGCCCGTCTTGGCCTTGGCCAGCCACTCGGCATAGGCAGCCTCGGAGACGACCTTGACTGTGATCGGCATGTAGGCGTGCATCTGGCCACAGATTTCGGAACACTGACCGAAGTAGATGCCTTCCTTGTCAGCCTTGAACCAAAGTGCAGCGGTCCGCCCGGGAACGGCGTCCTGCATCACACCAAAGGCTGGGACTTTCCACGAATGGATCACGTCGGTCGCAGTCACCTGGACCACGACGATCTTGCCCACCGGCACCACAACAGCGGTGTCCGAGGCCAGAAGGAACTGCTCTTTGGTGTAGCCTGCAGCCACAAGCTGGGCCTCGACCTCGGGGGTCATCATGTTGGATCCGCCGGTCGCGGGCGAGCCGATCATATAGCTGTCAAAAGCAATGTCTTCGTCGACATATTCATAAGACCAGTACCACTGGTTGCCGGTCGCCTTGATCGTCACTTCGCCGACCGGAATTTCCTGCTCTTCGAACAAGATCGGCAAGGAAAATGCCCCGATGACCACCAGGATCACGACCGGGATCAGCGTCCAAGCAACTTCAAGCGGCGAGTTGTGCGTGAAGCGCGCCGGGGTCGGGTTCGTTCGCGCGTTGAAGCGGATCATCACATAGATCAAAAGTGCGGTCACAAAGACCGTGATCGCGGTGATGACATAAAGCAGCATCCCGTCAAGCCAGTGGATGTCTTCGGCCAACTTGGTCGCTGCCGGCTGAAAGCCCATTGCGCCGTCTACCGGCTGGCCAATGATTTCAAGAGCTTGTTGCGCAAGGGCCGATCCGGCCATCAGCGCGGCGATCCCCGCCGTTGCAAACCCGGTCATCACAGTCGAAAGGCGCATGTCTTCATCCCGTTCACATTGCGGCGCACCGCCGCAGTCAAGGACCCGCCGCACAGGGCAGAATCCCGCTGTTTCACTTGGCCCTCAAACCATATTAGCTTTGCCGCGACAAGCAAAACCGTTGCGACAAATGCGCTCCGGAAGTCTTCTGACCGACGAAAGGTTCGACCCATGGCGTTCATAAAGCTGACCCTTGTGACCTTCGGCCTGCTTTATGCGGCGACCCTGTCGGGAATCTATGCCTTTCAGCGCGATCTCCAGTATTTTCCGTCACACCGCGACCCCGCGCCGCAGGCAGTGGGGCTGGAGGGCGTCGACCGTATCACCCTGACCACTCCAGACGGCGAGACGCTGGTCCTGTGGTTCGCCCCGCCTGCGACTGGTCGCCCGGTGATCCTGTTTCTGCACGGCAATGCCGGTGCGATGCCCGACCGCGCCGACCGGCTGGCGTTCTACCAGTCGCGCGGGTTCGGGGCGGCCTTTCTCAGCTATCGCGGTTATGGCGGTTCGACGGGCAGCCCCAGTGAAGCGGGTCTGATGATCGACGCCAAGACCGCCTATGACCACCTGCGCGGGTTGGGCATCGCCGCCGACCGGATCGTGCTGGTCGGCGAATCCCTTGGCACCGGGGTCGCGGTGCAGACCGCTGCACAGAACACGGTTGGTGCCGTGGTGCTGGAGGCGCCTTTTTCCGCCGCCGTCGACATCGCCCGGCAGGCCTATCCCTGGGCTCCGGTCGGGCTGTTGATGAAGGACCAGTTCCGGTCCCGCGATCACATCGCCCACATCCGCGCACCGCTTTTGATCCTGCACGGCGCGGCGGATGGGGTGATCCCGCAAGGCTTTGGCAAACGCCTGTTCGACGCGGCCCGCGACCCCAAGACCTTCCTGTCGCTTGGCCCCGTCGGGCACGAGGCGCTGTTTGATCCCGAGACCTGGGCCAAGGGGGCTGATTTCATCGACGGGCTGTATCCGGGGTAAAGGCTGCGCCTTGCAGCCCCCCCGCCCAAGGCTTACCTATCTGGCAACCGCCGTAAGGATGCCCCCATGACCGACGCCCCTTTCCGCCCCTTCGACACCCATCTGGACGAGGCTGCCGCCCTTGCCACCCTGCGTGCGGCAACCCTTGGGGCGGACGATGGCGAGTTGTTCCTGGAACGCCGCCGCGCTGAAAGCATCGTGCTGGATGATGGCCGCATCCGGCAGGCGACCTATGACGCGTCGCAGGGTTTCGGTCTGCGCGCGGTGCGGGGCGAGGTCGCAGGCTATGCCCATTCGACCGAAATCAATGAGACTGCCCTCCGCCGCGCCTCGGAAACTGCGCGGCTTGCGGTCGGGGCCGGTGGCGGGACGCTGGCGGCTGGCCCGCGCGGCACCAACAAAAGGCTTTACCGGCCCGACGATCCGATGGCCGACGCAGCCTTCCCGGTCAAGATCGAGCTTTTGCGCGAAATCGACGCCTATGCCCGCGACCTTGATCCGCGTGTGGTGCAGGTGTCTGCAACCCTGTCGGCCAGCCTGCAAGAGGTGGAAATCCTGCGCCCCGAGGGCACCCGGATCGCGGATATCCGCCCGATGGCCCGGATCAACGTGTCGGTGATGATCGAGGAAAACGGTCGCCGCGAACAGGGCGGCATGGGGCAGGGCGGTCGGCATGGCCTCGCGCAACTGATGACGCCGGAAACCTGGAAACCGATGATTGCCGAGGCCCTGCGCATCGCCCGCGTCAACCTGGGCGCGGTCGAGGCCCCGGCGGGCGGCATGGATGTGGTCCTTGGCCCCGGCTGGCCCGGCATCCTTTTGCACGAGGCCATCGGTCACGGGTTGGAGGGCGACTTCAACCGCAAGGAAACCTCGGCCTTTGCTGGCTTGCTGGGCCAGCAGATCGCCTCGAAGGGCGTGACGGTGCTGGATGACGGCACGATCCCCGACCGGCGCGGGTCGATCAGCATCGACGACGAGGGCACACCTTCGGCGAAGAATGTGCTGATCGACGACGGGGTGCTGGTGGCCTACATGCAAGACCGCCAGAACGCCCGGTTGATGGGGGTCGCGCCCACCGGCAACGGACGGCGCGAAAGTTTCGCGCATATCCCGATGCCGCGGATGACCAACACTTACATGCTGTCGGGCAAGGATGACCCGGCGGGGATCGTCGCCAGCCTGAAGGACGGCATCTACGCCGTGGGCTTTGGTGGCGGGCAGGTCGACATCACCAGCGGCAAGTTCGTGTTTTCCTGCACCGAGGCTTACCGGGTAAGGAACGGCGCGGTCGGCGAGGCGGTCAAGGGTGCCACCCTGATCGGTGATGGTGCCACCGCGCTGAAGGGCATCCGGGCGGTGGGCAATGATTTGGCGCTGGACCCCGGCATCGGCAACTGCGGCAAGGCGGGCCAGTGGGTGCCGGTGGGCGTGGGCCAGCCGACACTGCTGATCAGCGGGCTGACGGTGGGGGGGGCTGCTGCGTGATCCCACTGGGGCACTACGACAGCCCGGTCACACGCTGCATCGCTGGATCATGACGGGATGTCCAAGGCCCGCGACAAAGGGTCGAGCTTTGACGAATCCCGGGCGGTGGGCAAGGTCAGCACTCTGAACCGCGCCTCGCCGTTTGTCGTCGGCCGCTTCAAAGGACTGGTCGACCGTGCCGCAGCCCTTGACTTCTGGACGAACCGGCGGGCTGCCAAGCCCTTTGCTCCCACTTTCAGCCAGCCCGCCAAAGCGTTCTGCAAGTGACCCCTCTTGCACAATGAGGGCTTGACAGCCCTGCATCTGTGCGCGGCGCTTCCAAAAGGGAGAATATCAAAGCGCGAGCTCTTTTGCCCGGTGTTTAGGCCAAATGCGCACAGGACTGAAGAAACTGACCCTGCCCGACGAAGGCCTGACCACCTGCATTCGCGCTGGCCATGGCCCGGATTTGCCGCTACTCTTGGACGCAAGACCCGGGGAAAACATCCGGGCTTTGGGCAAAGCAGACGTGTCAGGCGGTTTTCCATGACTGAAATGGTCTATGGCTCCAATCCCGTAAGGGTCAGCGAGCCGGTTCTTCCCCATTGGTGGCGCACGATCGACAAGTGGACGCTGACCTCGGTCTTCGTGCTGTTCGGACTTGGGTTGCTGCTGGGCCTTGCGGCCTCGGTGCCCCTCGCCACCCGCAACGGGCTGGAACCGTTCTATTATGTCCAGCGACAGGCGTTCTTTGGCGGCATCGGGCTGGTGGTAATGCTGGCGATTTCGATGATGCCACCCGAGATGGTGCGGCGGCTTGGGGTCATGGGCTTTGCGCTGGCGATGGTCGCGCTGATGCTGCTGCCGGTCCTTGGCACCGATTTCGGCAAGGGCGCGGTGCGCTGGTTTTCCTTCGGCTTTGCCAGCGTGCAGCCGTCCGAATTCCTCAAGCCCGGGTTTGTCATCGTCGTGGCCTGGCTGGTTGCCTCATCGCAGGACCTGAACGGTCCGCCGGGCAAGCTGTTGTCCTTTGGCCTGACCATGGTCGTGGTGGCGTTTCTGGCGATGCAGCCTGACTTTGGCCAGGCGGCGCTGGTGCTGTTTGCCTGGGGCGTGGTCTATTTCGTCGGCGGCGCATCAGTGCTGCTTATTGGCGTCATTGGTGGCCTTGTCACCTTGTGCGGTCTGGTTTTCTACAATTCGTCGGAACACTTTGCCCGCCGTATCGACGGCTTTCTGACCGCCGATGTCGATCCCCGGACCCAGCTTGGCTATGCCGCGAACGCCATTCAAGAGGGCGGCTTTTTCGGCGTCGGCGTCGGTGAGGGGCAGGTGAAATGGTCGCTGCCCGATGCGCACACAGATTTCATCATCGCCGTCGCAGCCGAGGAATACGGGCTCTTGCTGGTTCTTGTGATCCTGGCGCTTTACGGGGCGATCGTTGTCCGCTCGCTGGGGCGGCTTCTGGCCGAGCGTGACCCCTTTGCCCGGCTGGCCGGGGCGGGCATGGCCTGCATCTTCGGGGTGCAGGCGATGATCAACATGGGCGTCGCGGTGCGGCTGCTGCCGGCCAAGGGGATGACCTTGCCCTTCGTCAGCTATGGCGGGTCGTCCGTCATCGCGGCGGGGATCACCATGGGGATGCTGCTCGCTTTGACACGCAGCCGTCCGCGCGGGCAGATGAGCGACGTTTTCCGGCGGGGGCGCTGATGGCCGGGCTTTTGCTGATCGCGGCGGGTGGCACCGGGGGGCACATGTTCCCGGCGCAGGCCTTGGCCGAAACCATGCTGGCGCGCGGCTGGCGGGTGAAACTGTCCACCGACGACCGGGGCGCGCGCTATGCCGGGGGCTTCCCCGAGGCGGTCAGGATCGAGCGTGTCGCCAGCGCCACCTTCGCGCGCGGCGGGGTGGCGGCAAAGCTGCTGGTGCCGTTCCGCATTGCGGGCGGCATTCTGGGGGCGATCTGGTCGCAGCTGCGCGACCGGCCCGACGTGGTGGTGGGCTTTGGCGGCTATCCGTCGATCCCGGCGCTGTCGGCGGCTTGGGTCTTGCGCCGTCCCCGGATGATCCATGAACAGAACGGCGTCCTTGGCCGGGTGAACGAGGTCTTTGCCCGCCGCGTGGACCGCGTGGCCTGTGGCACCTGGCCGACCGCCTTGCCCGACGGTGTGACCGGCGATCCGACCGGCAATCCCGTCCGCCAGTCGGTGCTGGACCGCGCCGCTGCCCCCTATATCCCGCCGGGAGATTACCCGATGTCGCTGGTGGTGATCGGCGGTTCTCAGGGCGCGCGCATCCTTTCGGATGTGGTGCCGGCCGCCATCGCCAGCCTGCCCGACACCTTGCGCCGCAATCTGCGCGTGTCCCATCAGGCCCGCGACGAGGACGCCACCCGTGCCGCTGCGGCCTATGACGCGGCAGGTATCCGTGTCGAAATCGCCCCCTTCTTCTCCGACATTCCCCGCCGTCTGTCCGAGGCGCAACTGGTGATCAGCCGCTCGGGTGCCTCATCCGTCGCTGACATCGCAGTCATCGGGCGACCTGCGATCCTGATCCCCTTTGCCGCCGCGACCGGCGACCACCAGACCGCCAATGCGCGCGGGCTGGTCGATGCGGGCGCCGCCGTGCTGGTCGCGGAAAGCGCAGCTGATGCGACCACGCTTGCAGGCCACATCGCGGCGATCCTGGACGACCCGCACCGGGCCGAAACCATGGCCTGCGCCGCTTTGGGTGAGGGCAAGCCTGATGCGACCGCCCGGCTGGTGGCGCTGGTCGAAGCCCTGGGAGGAGACCCCGCATGAACGCCGCGACCAAACTGCCGCTGGAACTGGGCCCGATCCATTTCGTCGGCATCGGCGGCATCGGCATGTCGGGCATTGCCGAGGTGCTGATGACGCTTGGCTACCGGGTGCAGGGGTCCGACTCCAAGGCCACGAAGATCACCGAACGGCTGGTATCCTTGGGGGCCGAAGTGTTCGAGGGCCAGTGCGCCCAGAACATCGGCGACGGCGTGTCGGTCGTGGTGATCTCCAGCGCCATCAAGAAGGGCAATCCGGAACTTGAAGAAGCCCGCCGCCGCAAGCTGCCAGTGGTGCGCCGGGCCGAAATGCTGGCCGAACTGATGCGGATGCGGTCGAACATCGCGATTGCCGGGACGCATGGCAAGACCACGACGACGACCATGGTCGCAGCCTTGCTGGACAAGGGCGGGTTTGACCCCACGGTCATCAATGGCGGCGTGATCCATGCCTATGGCTCGAACGCGCGCGCCGGGGCAGGCGAATGGATGGTGGTCGAGGCGGATGAATCCGACGGCTCGTTCAACAAGCTGCCCGCCACCATCGCCATCGTGACCAACATCGACCCGGAACATATGGAGCATTGGGGCACCTTTGATGCCCTGCGCAAAGGCTTCTACGATTTCGTCACCAACATCCCCTTCTATGGCCTTGCCGTCTGCTGCACCGATCATCCGGAAGTGCAGGCCCTTGTCGGCCGCGTCACCGACCGCCGGGTGGTGACCTTCGGCTTCAACGCGCAGGCTGACGTTCGGGCGCAGAACCTGACGTATGAGAACGGGGTGGCGCATTTCAACATCGCGCTGCAGGCCGAAGGCACGGTGATCGAAGGTTGCTCTCTGCCGATGCCGGGGGATCACAACGTCTCGAACGCCTTGTCCGCCGTGGCCGTTGCCCGCCACCTGGGGATGAAAAAGGACGAAATCCGCGAGGCTTTGGCAAGCTTCTCGGGCGTCAACCGGCGCTTTACCAAGGTGGGCGAGGTGGACGGCGTCACCATCATCGACGACTACGGTCACCACCCGGTCGAGATTGCCGCCGTGTTGCGTGCCGCGCGGCAGGCGACGAAAGGCCGGATCATCGCCGTCCACCAGCCGCATCGCTATACTAGGCTTTCCAACCTGTTCGACGACTTCTGCACCTGTTTCAACGAGGCGGACGTGGTGGCCATCGCCGATATCTATGCGGCCGGTGAGGACCCCATTCCTGGTGCCAGCCGCGACGATCTGGTGGCCGGGCTGATCGCCCACGGCCACCGCAACGCGGGTCCCCTGAAGGACGAGGCTGACCTTGTCCGCCTCGTGCGCGAACATGCTCGGCCGGGTGACATGGTGGTCTGCCTAGGCGCGGGCACTATCTCGGCGTGGGCCAACGCGCTTCCGGCGCGGTTGAACAGTGCCGCCGCATGACGTCTAAAATTTTTCGTCGAAAAATTTTAAACCGCCGCGCCGGAAGCCAAGCGCCATGAGCCTTCCCCTGATCCTCGGCTGTCTGTGGGTGCTGGCCTCGGCCATCACCGCGATGCTGCCGATGCGGATGCAGTTTCCGCCTGGGATTACCCTGCTGATCGCCGCTCCGGTGCTGCTGGTCTGGATCGGCTTGGTTCATGGCTGGCTGTGGCTGGCAGTTGGGCTTTTCGCCTTCGTCTCGATGTTCCGCCATCCCTTGCGCTATTTCCTGCGCCGCGCCCTGGGCCGCCCTGCGCCCTTGCCAAAAGAGCTGCAGGATTGACCCTGCCGCTTGCGCTTTGTCTGGTCTGGCTGATTTCTGCCAACCTGATCGGCATGCTGCCGTCGCGCGACCTGCACTGGCGCGCGGCCTACGGGCTGATCGCCATCGGCCTGCCGCTGTTGCTATGGCTGGTCTGGAGCGGAGACTGGGTCGCCAGCCTTCTGATCGCCCTTGCAGCCGGATCGGTCCTTCGCTGGCCGCTGATCTATCTAGCCCGCTGGCTGAGGCGCAAGCTGGGGGCAGGGCGGTGATCAGCCGCAAGTTTCTGCCAGCGCGCCGGAAAACGAATTCCGCCGATCACTCGTCACCCTTGCGACCCCCGCACCCATCCGGCAAAAGGGGGGAATGACCCCACTCCCCTCCCCTCGCGGCGCTTTGACGCCTGACCGGCCGCTCTCTGACCTCACCTGGCTGCGGGTGGGCGGGCCAGCGGATTGGCTGTTCCAGCCTGCGGATGAGGATGATCTGGCTGCCTTCATGGCGGCGCTTGATCCTTCCATCTCGGTCTTTCCGATGGGCGTGGGCTCGAACCTGATCGTGCGGGATGGGGGTATCCGCGCGGTGGTGGTGCGGCTGGGGCGGGGGTTCAACGGGATTTCGGTGGAAGGCGACCGCATCACGGCGGGGGCGGCGGCATTGGACGCTCATGTGGCGAAAAGGGCGGCCGAGGCCGGGCTGGACCTGACCTTTCTGCGCACCATTCCCGGCAGCATCGGCGGCGCGGTGCGGATGAATGCGGGCTGTTATGGGGCCTATGTGGCCGATGTCTTGCAGGAAATCCGCATCGTCACGCGGGCTGGCCAAGTGGAAACCCTGCCCGCATCCACCCTCAACCTGCGCTACCGGCAAAGCGACCTACCCGACGGCGCGGTGGTGGTTTCGGCCACTTTCCGCGCGACAAAGGGCGATCCTGCGGCGCTGGAGGCGCGGATGGCCGACCAGATCGCCAAACGCGACGCCAGCCAGCCGACGAAAGACCGCAGCGCCGGGTCGACCTTCCGCAATCCGGCGGGTTTCAGTTCCACCGGGCGGGCCGATGACAGCCAGGAGCTGAAGGCCTGGAAGGTGATCGACGACGCCGGAATGCGCGGCGCGCGCGTCGGTGGGGCGCAAATGTCCACCATGCATTCCAATTTCATGATCAATGCCGGGGGCGCCACCGCCGCCGATCTTGAGACTTTGGGCGAAGAGGTGCGAAAAAAGGTTTACCAATCAAGCGGTATCACGCTAGAGTGGGAAATCATGCGGGTCGGAGAATATCCGCAGGAATAACAGATCACGGGTCGGCAACAGACCCGGATGAGGCAGTGTATGACGGGCGCATCGAGCAGGATGCCCCCTCTTGTGGCGGTTCTGATGGGTGGCCTTTCCGCTGAGCGGGAGGTGTCTCTTGTCTCCGGGCGCGCGTGCGCCATGGCCCTTGGGGCGGCAGGATACCGGGTGGTCGAGGTCGATTGTGGCCCCGATCTGCCCGTCCGCTTGTCCGAAATCAAACCCGATGTCTGCTTCAACGCCCTGCATGGCCGTTGGGGCGAGGATGGCTGCGTTCAGGGCCTCCTTGAATGGCTGGGCATCCCCTACACCCATTCCGGCGTGCTGGCCTCGGCCCTTGCGATGGACAAGATCAAGACCAAAGAGGTTTACGCCGCCGCCGGTCTGCCGGTTGTCGCCAGTGTTCTGGCACCCCGCGAGGCGGTCGAGGCCGGGCATGTCCTGCCTGCGCCCTATGTCGTGAAACCCTATAACGAAGGCTCCTCCGTCGGGGTCTACATCGTGCGCGAAGGGGCGAACGCGCCACGGCTTGCGTCGACGATGCCGGAAATGGTGATGGTTGAGGCCTATGTACCGGGTCGCGAACTGACGACAACGGTGATGGGCAACCGGGCGCTGGGGGTGACGGATATCATCACCGACGGCTGGTATGACTATGATGCGAAATACAAACCGGGTGGCAGTCGCCATGAATGCCCGGCGATCCTGCCTGCGGATATTCAGGCAGCCTGCCTTGAGTATGCCCTGCGGGCGCATCGTGCTTTGGGATGCCGGGGCGTTAGCCGCACCGATTTCCGGTGGGACGAGGCGCGCGGCCTTGCGGGCCTGATCCTTCTGGAGACGAACACCCAGCCCGGGATGACGCCAACCTCGCTGGCCCCCGAACAGGCGGCGCATCAGGGGATCAGCTTTTCCGACTTCTGCGACTGGATGGTAAAGGACGCGTCATGCAATCGCTGACCGCCCTTCGTGCCCCCGGGGGTGCCTATGGCCCCAAGATGTCGGGCCACAGCCCGCGCCGCGATCCGGCGCCGTCGAAATGGGCTTACCGGCTGCAGCGCCTGCTGTTGACCCCGGGGATCCGCGCCTTTCTGTTTCGCGGTCTGCCGATCATTGTGCTGCTGGGCGGTGTGTCGATCTGGTTCGGGCACGAGCCGAACCGGCAGGCGTTGATCGCGCAACTGACGCAGCTTCGCGCCGATTTCGAGGCCCGGCCAGAATTTCTGGTCTCCTTGGCCCGGGTCGAGGGCGCGTCGGACGACCTTGCCGAAGTGGTGCGGGTCAAGCTGGGCCTGACGTTGCCGATGTCGTCCTTTGACATCGACCTTGATGCCGCAAGGTTGCGGGTCGAGGCGCTGGATGCCGTGCAAAGGGCCGATCTGCGGGTGCGTTCGGGCGGCGTTCTGCAAGTGCTGATCACTGAACGCGACCCCGTCGCCGTCTGGCGCACCGCGGCTGGCCTGACGCTGATCGACGCCACCGGCCACCGGGTCGCGGGCCTTGTGGCGCGCACCGACCGGCCCGACCTGCCACTGATCGCGGGCGACGGCGCTGATCTTGCGACGCCCGAAGCCCTTGCCCTGATCGACGCTGCCGGTCCCCTGACCCCGCGCATCCGTGGCCTTGTCCGCATGGGCAACCGGCGCTGGGATATCGTTCTGGACCGAAACCAGCGCGTGATGCTGCCCGAGAAGAACCCTGTGCAGGCCTTGGAGCGTCTTTTGGCGCTGGACCACGCCCAGGACTTGATGAACCGCGACATTCTGACTGTTGATCTGCGGTCGGACCGCCGACCCACCCTTCGCCTGACCCCCCATGCCCTTGCAGAATCCCGCCGTGCGCAAGGCATTGAAATCGTGGAGAACGAACTGTGACCGATCTCTATACCTCGCAACGAGCGATGCGAAACATGCGCAAGGCCGCCATGCAGCGTGGCGTGATTGCCATTCTGGATGTGGGCACGTCCAAAATCGCCTGTCTGGTCCTGCGCTTTGACGGGCCGGACCAGTTGCGCGAACAGGACGGTGTCGGGCCAATGGCCGGGCAAAGCCGGTTCCGGGTCATCGGGGCCGCGACCACAAGGTCGCGCGGGGTTCGTTTCGGCGAAATCGCGGTGATGAATGAAACCGAGCGCGCGATCCGCACTGCCGTTCAGGCGGCGCAGAAGATGGCGAATGTCCGGGTTGACCATGTCATCGCCTGTTTCTCGGGCGCGGAGCCGCGCAGCTATGGCCTTGCGGGCGAGTTGGACCTGCAGGACAGCGTTGTCACCGAACAGGATGTCAGCCGCGTTCTTGCCGCCTGCGACGTGCCCGACCTTGGCCCGGGGCGTGAGGTGCTGCATGCACAGCCGGTGAACTTTGCGCTGGACCACCGCTCCGGTCTTGGCGATCCGCGCGGGCAGATCGGCCACCGTCTGGCAGCCGACATGCACCTGCTATCGGTCGATGCCGATGTGGTGCAAAACCTTTTGTATTGCATCAAGCGCTGTGACCTTGAACTGGCCGGGCTGGCGTCCTCGGCCTATGTCTCGGCAATCTCAAGCCTGGTCGAGGACGAACAGGAACTGGGTGCGGCCTGCATCGACATGGGCGGCGGGGCCACCGGCCTTTCGATATTTATCAAGAAGCACATGATCTACGGCGACGCGGTGCGGATGGGCGGCGACCATGTGACCAGCGACATCTCCAAGGGGTTGCAAATTCCGCTGGCGGCGGCTGAACGGATCAAGACCCGGCACGGCGGGCTTTATGCCACCGGCATGGACGACCGCGAGATGATCGACATCGGTGGCGACAGTGGCGACTGGGAAAAGGACCGCCGCCAGATCAGCCGCACCGAACTGATCGGCATCATGCGGCCACGGGTCGAGGAGATACTGGAAGAAGTCCGTGCCACGCTGGACGCGGCGGGCTTTGACAGCCTGCCCAGCCAGCAGATCGTGCTGACCGGCGGCGCAAGCCAGATCCCCGGCCTTGACGGCATCGCGACGCGGGTGCTGGGCCAGCGCGTGCGGCTTGGTCGTCCGTTGCGGGTGCAGGGCCTGCCGCAGGCGGCAACCGGGGCGGCATTCGCCAGCGCGGTTGGCCTGTGTCTGTTTGCAGCGCACCCGCAAGACGAATGGTGGGACTTCGAAATTCCCAGCGAACGCTATCCTGCCCGGTCGCTGCGGCGCGCGGTTAAATGGTTCAAGGACAACTGGTGACCACAATATGAGGCCCCCACGGCGAAATACCGCTGAAATTGCGGGAAATACCCCCAGATTTCGCGGATTGGTCAAGTTTTTCTCGTGACCTTTGTGCCGGTTGTGGATAGAATCGTGGATAAGTCGGTTGTCTGTTTGAATTTTCGAACAAGAACAGCCGGATAAAAACAAATGGCGGATAAAGGGACAGGCAAACCCATGGCACTCAATCTGACGATGACTCCCGAGCGTGAAGAGCTTAAGCCGCGCATCACCGTCTTTGGTGTTGGTGGGGCGGGCGGCAACGCGGTCAACAACATGATCGACAAGAACCTGGAGGGGGTCGAGTTTGTCGTGGCAAATACCGATGCGCAGGCGCTGCAGCAAAGCCGGGCCCACAGCCGCATCCAGATGGGTGTGAAGGTAACCGAAGGTCTTGGCGCAGGTGCGCGGCCCACGGTTGGTGCAGCGGCGGCCGAAGAGACGATCGAGGAGATTGTCGATCATCTGGCCGGCGCACACATGTGTTTCATCACCGCAGGTATGGGTGGCGGCACCGGCACCGGCGCTGCCCCGATCATCGCGCAGGCCGCGCGTGAGCTGGGCGTGCTGACCGTTGGCGTCGTCACCAAGCCCTTCCAGTTCGAGGGCAACAAGCGCATGCGTCAGGCCGAAGAAGGCATTGATGCGCTGCAAAAGGTCGTCGATACGCTTATCATCATCCCGAACCAGAACCTGTTCCGGCTGGCCAACGAACGCACGACATTCACCGAAGCTTTCGCGATGGCCGACGATGTCCTTTATCAGGGCGTCAAGGGTGTGACCGACTTGATGGTGCGCCCAGGCCTGATCAACCTCGACTTTGCCGATGTCCGCGCCGTGATGGACGAGATGGGCAAGGCAATGATGGGCACCGGCGAAGCATCGGGCGATGACCGGGCAATCCAGGCTGCGGAAAAGGCGATTGCCAACCCGCTTCTGGACGAAATCAGCCTGCATGGCGCAAAGGGTGTTCTGATCAACATCACCGGCGGCCATGACCTGACCCTGTTCGAACTGGACGAGGCCGCCAACATCATCCGCGAAAAAGTTGATCCGGACGCGAATATCATCGTCGGCTCGACGCTGGACACCAGCATGGAGGGCCGCATCCGCGTGTCGGTCGTGGCCACCGGAATCGACGTATCGTCCGCCCGGTCGGATGCCCCTGTCGCGCGCCGGACGATGGCGGTGCCGCTGACGCTGACCCCGACCCATCAGGTCGAAGCCGCGCGCCCTGCACCTGTCGCTCCTCGGGTAATTGAAGCCCCGGTCAACCTGGTCGAAGAGATCGAGGACCTGGAGCGCTTCGACGCGATGGCCTCTCAGGCCGAGAGACCCGATGCGTATGATCGGGTCGATGACATGCCCGCTCCGGCCTATCGCCCGCAACCGGCCCCACAACCCGCGATGGCGCGTGCTGCACCCGCGTCGATCGAGGCTGACGCCGGTGATTTCGTCGCCCCGCGTCCGCGGTCAGCCGGACAACCGACGCCAGAGGCGCTTGCCCGCCTGCAGGCTGCCGTTTCCCGTCCCGGCGGTGCCGCAGCTGCGCCCAGATTCACGCGTCCATCCCCGATCAACGCCGCCCCTGCGCCTGCTCCGGCCCCCGCTGCCGCCAAGCCGCGCTTTGGGATCGGGTCGCTGATCAACCGCATGTCGGGCCACGCCGAGGCTGAGCGCGCAAACCCGGCTGCGGGCCGTGCCCAGCCTCCTGTCACCGCTTATGACGACGATGCCGACATGGGCAGCGATCAGGACCGGATCGAGATTCCCGCCTTTCTGCGCCGCCAGGCGAACTGAAGCCAAGGGTTTCGCGTGATTGAAAGGGCCCGGTCTTCCGGGCTCTTTCCATTTTTAACAAGGACTTAGGCGCATTTCACCCCTGTTACAGACCGTCACAAAGAGTGAATTGAGCTTCGCCCTCCGCGCGGCTAGCTAGTCGTTAACAGGACGCTAAATTTGGGCGTCTTTTGACAAAAGGCCATGTGATCCTTGCAGAACCAGTTGAACTCACCTGCAAGCTTTACCGGATTTGGCCTGCACAGCGGGGCTTCGGTCCGTATGGTCGTTCACGGGGCAGCAAATGGTTACGGCGTCTGGTTCCGTCGCAGCGATGTGGCAGACCGGGACCCGATGGTTCCCGCGATCTGGGATGCGGTCACCCCGTCGCGGCTTTGCACGGTGGTCGAAAACGCTGACGGGATATCGGTTTCCACCATCGAACACCTGATGGCGGCGCTTGCCGGTTGCGGTATCCACAACGCGCTTGTCGTGATTGACGGCCCGGAAGTTCCAATCCTTGACGGATCAGCCGCGCCCTTTGTTGCGGGCTTTCTGGACGCCGGACTGGACCGGATCGACGCCCCGGTGCGGGCGGTTCGGGTTCTGAAAACGGTCGAAGTGCGTGACGGTTCTGCCATGGCCCGGCTTGAACCTGCCGAAATGCTGGAAATCGACTTCCGCATCGACTTTGAGGATGCTGCGATCGGCACCCAGACCCGTCACCTGAACCTGGCCAACGGCGCTTTCGTGCGTGAACTGTCCGACAGCCGCACCTTTTGCCGTCAATCCGACGTCGACAGTATGCGTGAGGCTGGTCTGGCGCTGGGTGGCACGCTGGAAAACGCCGTGGTGTTTGAGGGTGACAAGGTTCTGTCGCCGGGCGGCCTGCGCTATCTGGACGAACCAGTGCGCCACAAGATGCTGGATGCGCTGGGCGATCTTGCGTTGGCAGGCGGGCCGATCCTTGGCCGCTATACCGGTGACCGGGCCGGGCATGCGCTGACGAACCGCCTGCTTCGTGCGCTTTTCGCGGACCCGGACGCCTGGTGCGCGGTGGAATGCGGGCCGCAGACGCTGGGCAAACTGCCTGGCGTTGGCGTGCATGCGGGTGATCTTCCTCGCGCGCGGGCCTGACCGGCGACAGCACGCAGCAACATCCTTCGGGCACGGCTTGGGAAAAGTGAAGAAAGGCGTTTTGCGCCCCGGATTTTTCTGTGATAGGACGTTTCCAAGACGGGCAAATACCGGGCAAATTGTCCGGACCAAAAGTTGGGCAGCAGGTTTGGATAAGCGGAAGATGTCAGGCAGGCAACGCGGCGCAGGGTTCTTCATGGCGGCGCTTCTGGTGGCTTTGGTCGCCGCTTGCGCGCCCAAATCGCGCGACCGCGCGCTGGATACCTATACCGCCGAGGAGATCTACAAAAAGGGTGAGCTTGAGCTGGAAACCGGCAAGCGCCCGAAAGACGCCTTGATCTATTTCCAAGAGGTCGAGCGGCTTTATCCCTATACCGAATTTGCCAAGCGCGCCCTGATCATGCAGGCTTTTACCCACCACAAGGCCAAGGATTACCCCGAAGCCCGCGATGCCGCGCAGCGGTTCCTTGACTTCTATCCCGGCGATGAAGACGCGCCCTATGCGCTGTATCTGATGGCGTTGTCCTATTACGACCAGATCGACGATGTGGGCCGCGATCAGGGTATCACCTTTCAGGCGCTCCTTGGCATGCGCGACGTGATCGAGACCTATCCTGACAGCGAATATGCCCGGTCAGCGATTCTTAAATTCGATCTGGCCTTCGACCAACTTGCCGCCAAAGAGATGGAGGTTGGCCGCTATTACCTAAAGCGCCGCCACTATGCCGCTGCGATCAACCGCTTCCGCGTCGTAGTGCAGGACTTCCAGACCACCAGCCATACCGCCGAGGCGCTGCACCGGTTGGTAGAGTGCTATCTGGGGTTAGGCCTGAACGACGAGGCGCAGACATCGGCCGCGATCCTGGGCTTCAACTACCAGTCTTCGCCGTTCTATGATGACAGCTTCCGTCTGTTGAAAGGCCGTGGCTTGTCGCCCGAAGCCAAGGGCGAAAGCTGGCTGCGTCAGGTCTACCGCCAGATGGTGCGGGGCGAGTGGTTGTAGCAATGGTGGGTGGCATCACCCACCCGACGGGCACCGAATATGCTGCGTAGCCTTGAAATCCGCGATGTGCTGATCATCGACCGGCTGGCGATGGAGCTTGGCCCCGGCCTGAACGTCCTCACGGGTGAGACGGGGGCCGGCAAGTCGATTCTGCTGGACGCGCTTGGCTTTGTCCTTGGCTGGCGCGGGCGGGCCGAACTGGTGCGGCAAGGGGCGGCACAAGGCGAAGTGACCGCCGTTTTTGACCTTGACCCCGGCCATGCCGCGCGGGCGGTACTGTCCGAAGCCGGGATCGGGGTCGAGGATGAGCTGATCCTGCGCCGGGTCAATTCCGCAGATGGCCGCAAGACCGCCTGGGTCAACGACCGCCGCGTTTCGGGCGAGGTGTTGCGCGATCTGTCCGACCATCTGGTCGAACTTCACGGCCAGCATGACGACCGGGGCCTGTTGAACCCGCGCGGCCACCGGGCGCTTCTGGACAGTTTTGCCGGGCTGGACCTTGGCCCGTTGCGCCAGGCCTGGACCGCGCAGCGGCAAGCGCGTGCCGTGCTGACTGAGGCCGAGACCACGCTTGCCCGAGCCGGGGCTGAAGAAGACTTCCTCCGCCATGCGGTGACAGAGTTGAACAAGCTGAACCCTTTGCCGGGTGAGGAAGCGACCCTGGATGCCCGCCGCCGTCTGATGCAAGCTGCGGGCCGCATCCGTGACGATGTCGTGCGCGCCCATTCCTCCCTGTCCGACGACGGCGCCGAGGGCCGGATGCGCGACGCTTTGCGTTGGCTGGAAGGCGCGACGGACCGGGCCGAAGGGCGTCTGGACGGAGCCTTGTCGGCCCTGAACCGGGCGTTGATCGAACTGGGTGAGGCGCAGGCCGGGGTCGAAGGGGCCATCGCCGCGCTGGAATTTGACCCAGCGGACCTTGAGGCCGCCGAGGAACGCCTGTTCGCCATTCGCGCGCTGGCCCGCAAGCATGGCGTGGCACCCGACGATCTTGGCGGTTTTGCTGATACCCTGCGCGACCGGTTGCAGGCCATTGACGGCGGCGCGGCGGGAATGGCGCGTCTGGCCATGGCGGTGACCGAAGCCGAAGCGGTCTTTGCCGCCGAGGCCGCGCGGGTGACTGCTGCGCGGCGCGAGGCCGCCACCCGGCTGGACGCCGCCATGGCCGCCGAACTGGCGCCGCTGAAGATGGAGCGGGCGGTCTTTCTCACCGAAATCACGCCGGGTGAACCGGGGCCAGAGGGCGTTGACGCGGTAACCTTTACCGTCGCCACCAACCCCGGCGCACCGGCGGGGGCGCTGAACCGCATCGCCTCGGGCGGGGAACTTTCGCGGTTTTTGCTGGCGCTCAAGGTCTGCCTGACTGGCGACAGCCCCGGCCTGACGCTGATCTTCGACGAGATCGACCGCGGTGTCGGCGGTGCCACGGCTGACGCGGTGGGCCGCAGGCTTCAGGCGCTTGCGAGTGGCGCGCAGGTGCTGGTGGTGACGCACAGCCCACAGGTCGCGGCCTTTGGCGCGCAGCACTGGCGGGTCGAAAAGCGGGTGACCGGGGACCAGACCCTGTCCACCGTGCTGGCCCTTGGTGACGCGGAGCGGGTCGAGGAAATCGCCCGGATGCTGGCCGGTGACACCGTGACCGAAGCCGCCCGCGCGGCGGCCCGGGCGTTGCTGCAAGCCTAGGCGGTTTGCCGAATGTTTCTGCAAGATGTCAAAAGCCATGCGCCTTGTGCATGACGGCTTTCGCCCAACGGGTCTGTAATGCTGCGTTGCAGCGTCCTATGTTCATCCTAAGAACAAAGGAGACATATTATGTTCAAGATCCTTAAATCGCTGCGCAACCTGCCGTCGCGTGCGGAAGTCGAGCTGGACTATCTGAACGCTTCGGTCAGCCTTTTCGACCTTGAGCGCCGCCAGCGCGAAGTGGAAAATGGCCTGTTTCGCCGGTCAAGCTTTGACTATTGAGCACGGCTAGACTGCCCAGGCTAAGCTAATCCGGCACCACCTTGCCGGGGTTCATCAGGCCCAAAGGGTCAAGCGCGCGCTTTAGCGTGCCCATGACCTGCCAGCCCGCACCATGCTCGGCGGCCATGTGGACCAGCTTGCCAAAGCCCACGCCATGCTCGCCGGTGATGGTGCCGCCCAGCCGCAGACTGCGGTCCGCCATCCGGGCGGCCAGCGCCTTGGCCGTCGCAACTTCGGACGCGACCTCGGGCCGCACCAGCAAGATTGCGTGGAAATTGCCATCGCCGACATGGCCAAGGATCGGCCCCGGAATGCCGGATGCGGCAATGTCCGCCCGCGTCTCGTCGACCGCCACGGCCAGCGCCGAAATCGGCACGCAGACATCCGTCACCACCGCCTTTGCCCCGGGACGCGACGCCAGTATCGCCCGGTAGGCACTGTGCCGCGCGGCCCAGAGGCGGCTGCGGTCTTCGGTCCGTTCGGCCCATTGCAGGTCTGCGGCCCCGAACCCTGCGGCAAGGTCGCGAAAGCGGCGGATGTCTTCCGCCACGCCTTCGGGATGACCGTGAAACTCGACCAGAAGCTGCGGAGTCAGGGGCAGGGTCAGGCCCGAGAACGCATTGCAGGCCGCAACGGTTTCGGTGTCCAGAAGCTCGATCCGGGCGGGGGACAGGCCCATCTGCATGGTGGCAATCACGCAGTCCACCGCTTCGGTCACGCCCGGAAAGCCTGCAACCGCGGTCATCACCGCCTCGGGCTGGCCATGCAGCCGCAGGGTCAATTCGGTGATCAGGCCCAGCGTCCCTTCAGACCCCACGAACAGCGCCGTCAGGTCATAGCCCGCTGCCGACTTTGGCGCGCCCGACCCGGTGCGGATGATGGTGCCATCCGCCAGCACCACGACCAGCCCCCGCACATTGTCGCGCATCGTGCCGTAACGCACGGCGGTCGTGCCCGAAGCGCGCGTTGCCGCCATGCCGCCAAGGCTGGCATTTGCCCCCGGATCGACCGGAAACATCAGGCCGGTGGTGCGCAATGCTTGGTTCAGCGCCTCACGCGTGATGCCGGGCTGGACGCGGACCAGACGGTCCTCGGGCCGCACCTCGAGAACCGCCGCCATGTCGCGGAAATCGACCACCACCCCGCCGTTCAGCGCCAGCGCGTGGCCTTCCAGTGAGGTGCCTGCCCCCCAACCGATCAGCGGCACCAGATGCCGGGTCGACCAGCGGGCCAGGCTTGCGACCTCATCCGTGTCGCGGGGAAAGACCACCGCATCGGGCAGGCCTGCGGCAATCAGGCTTTCGCTTTGCGCGTGTTCGGCCAGAACGGCGGTTGAAATGGAAACGCGCGCCCCAAACAGGCGGCGCAGGTCGGAAAGGGCAGGGTCGGTCAGCATGTCCCGACCGTAACCTGTTCCGCAAGCAGCGCAAGCACTGGCACTTTCCGCAGCCTTGGGCTAATTCACCCCCATTCGCCAAAAGGGATGCGCCCATGAAAGCCGCCGTCGTCACCTTTCCCGGTTCGAACTGCGACCGGGACCTTGCCATAGCCTTTGAAAGCGCGGGGTTTCAGGTCAGCCGTGTCTGGCACAAGGAGAGCACCCTGCCGCAAGGCGTGGATGTGGTCGGTGTGCCCGGAGGGTTCTCGTTCGGTGATTACCTGCGCTGCGGGGCCATTGCGGCGCAGTCGCCGATTTCTTCGGCGATCAAGGCCCATGCAACTCGGGGCGGCTATGTGCTGGGCATCTGCAACGGCTTTCAGGTCATCACCGAAATGGGGCTGTTGCCCGGGGTGTTGATGCGCAATGCCACGCTGAAATTCGTCTGCCGCACGCTGACCCTGCGGGTGGCGACGACGCAGTCGGACTTTACGTCGGCCTATGCCAAGGGCCAGGACATCCGCATCCCGATTGCGCATCACGATGGCAACTATACCATTGATCCCGAAGGTCTGGCCCGGCTGAAAGGCGAAGACCGCATCGCTTTCACCTACGGTGAAAACCCCAACGGCAGCATGGCCGATATCGCTGGCATCCTGTCGGAAAACCGCCGTGTGTTGGGCATGATGCCCCACCCCGAGCGGGCGAACGAAGCCGCCCTTGGCAGCGCCGATGGTCGGCCGATGTTCGCAAGCCTGATGGGCGGGATGGCGCTGGCCTGATCGCCATCGGCTTGAGGGTGGCCGGACCCGGGCCTAGTCTTGGCCCATGACGATGACCGACGCCCCCCCCACAACCGAAGCTGACGCCGGCATGCCGTTGCGCGTCAAGCTGGCGGTGGTGTTCCTGATTGTGGTGGCGATTGGCATCATTCTGGTGTCGAACCGGTTCCTGACCGACCGCTACACCGCCGACACCCGCAACCGGGCCGAATTGCGACTGGCTCTCTATACCGGCAACCTGATGGCCGAGTTGCAGCGGACCTCGGTGGTGCCGCTGTTGCTGTCGCGCGACCCTGAACTCGTGCGGGCGCTGCGCGACGGTGACTATTCCCAGACCTCGGCCAAGCTGATCGCGTTGCAGACCGAAATCGGCGTCGCGTCGATCCGGCTTCTGGCCAGCGATGGTCGCATCGTGGGCGCGACCGACCGCAATGTCCTTGGCACCGACAACCGCAACGACGGGTTTTTCGTCGATGCGCAGCGCACCAGCGAAACCGCCTTTACTGCGGCCAAGCGTGAGTCCGGCGGGTTCGACTTTGTCTACTCGCGCGCCATTCAGGCCGAAGGGGTGACGCTTGGGGTGATCGTGGTTTCGGTCGATCTGATGAAATACGAACGCGCCTGGTCGGGGCTGCAGGACGCCATTCTGGTCACCGACAGCGAAGGTGTGGTGATCCTTGCCACCGAATCGCGCTGGCGGGGGCAGACGGTCGACGATGCCTTGGCGCTGCGCGATCCGCCCTCGACCATCTCGCGCGCGCTGCGGGCCACCACCGACTGGGCGCAGGACCCGCCTGACGCCTATGTGCGCGGCGAAGCGGTGATGAAATCGGAAACCCGGGTGCCGTTCCGGGGCTGGAAGATCACCAGTTTCACCGCCTATGGGTCGATCCGCGAGCAGGTGAACGGCATCCTTGCGCTGGAGATCATGGGTTTTGCCATCCTGATGTCCTTCACCTTCTACATGCTGTCCCGCCGCGCCTGGTCGCAGTCGATGTCCTTCAAGCGCGAGTCTGCGGAACTGCGGCTGTTGAACGCCCGGCTGCAGCGCGCGATTGCGGAACGGGAAAAGGTCAAGAAAGACCTTAAGGATGCCGAACTGACGCTGGCACAATCGTCGAAACTGGCGGTCTTGGGCGAAATGTCGGCCGCCGTCAGCCACGAACTCAACCAGCCCCTTGCCGCGATGAAGACTTATCTTGCCGGGGCACGCCTGTTGTTGCAGCGCCGCCGGCCCGAGGAGGCGCTGTCGTCCTTCCAGCGCATCGACGATCTGATCGAACGGATGGGCGCGATTACCCGGCAGCTTAAATCCTATGCGCGCAAGAGCGGCGAGGCGTTCGAAGAGGTTGACCTCCGCGCCGCAGTCTCGACTGCCCTTGCGATGATGGAACCGCAGTTGAAGGCCCGCGTGGTCAAGATCAACCGGGGCATGCCGCGCCAGCCGGTTCTGGTCATGGCCGACCGGCTGCGGGTGGAACAGGTGATCATCAACCTGTTGCGCAACGCGCTGGACGCGACCAAGGACGTGGCTGATCCACAGATCGACCTTCTGTTGTCCGCAGGCGAAACCGCGACCCTGACGGTGCGCGACAACGGGCAGGGGATTGTCGATCTCGATAACCTGTTCGAACCTTTCTACACCACAAAAAAGCCGGGCGAGGGGGTGGGGCTTGGCCTTGCGATCTCGTCCGGGATCGTCACCGACCTTGGGGGACGGCTGACCGCGCGCAATGGCGACGGCGGCGGCGCGGTCTTCGAGATGCAATTGCCGATCATCGGCAACAAACAGGAAGCAGCAGAATGATGAGGTCCAAATGGCCCGCGCAATGAAAGTGGCAATTGTCGACGACGAGGCCGACATGCGCCAGTCGATCAGCCAGTGGCTGGCCCTGTCGGGCTTCGACACCGAAACCTACGCCAGCGCCGAAGACGCGCTGAAGGTGATCGGCCCGGATTTTCAGGGCGTGGTGGTCAGTGACATCAAGATGCCTGGGATGGACGGGATGGCCTTCCTCAAGCGGCTGATGGGGCAAGACTCTGGCATTCCGGTGATCATGATCACCGGCCACGGCGACGTGCCGATGGCGGTCGAGGCGATGCGCGTCGGGGCTTTCGACTTTCTGGAAAAGCCGTTCAACCCCGACCGGATGACCGAACTTGCCAAGCGTGCCACTCAGGCGCGGCGGATGACGCTGGACAACCGGGCGCTCCGCAAGGAACTGGCGGACGGGTCCACCATCATCAAAAAGCTGATCGGCACCTCGCCCGCGATGGACCGGCTGCGCGAGGATATCCTTGATCTGGGGCAGGCGGACAGCCACGTCCTGATCGACGGCGAAACCGGCACCGGCAAGACCCTTGTCGCCCATGCTCTGCAGGCCGTGGGGCCGCGCGCGTCGAAGAAATTCGTGGCGATTTCCTGTGCCGCCTGGAGCGAGGACCAGCTATCCGCCCGCGTCTTCGGCCCCACCGATGACGGCAGTCTGCCTTTGGTCGAGGAAGCCCGCGGTGGGACCCTGTGTCTTGAAGATATCGAGGCGATGCCGGGCGCGCTGCAGGCCCGGCTTTTGACCTTCATCAACGATCAGGGCATGCCGCCCGAAACCCGGATCATCGCGATCTGCAACCACCATGCGCCCGACACGACGCTGGAACAGCTTTTGCGACCCGATCTGCTCTACCGTCTGGGGGCGATGACCATCGTCCTGCCGCCGCTGCGGACACGGGGCGAGGATATCCTGCAGCTGTTCACCAAACTGTCGGAACAATTCGCCGACGAATACGGCTGCGACGCGCCGCAGGTCACCGCACAAGAGGCAGCCCAGCTTTTGCAAGCGCCTTGGCCCGGCAACGTCCGGCAACTGGTGAACATCTCCGAACGTGCGGTCTTGCAGAACCGGCGCGGGTCGGGGTCGATTGCGAGCCTGCTGATGGCTGAAAACGAGGCTTCGGGCCCGGCGCTGACCACCGAAGGCAAGCCCTTGAAGGACTATGTGGAATCCTTTGAACGGATGCTGATCGACAACACGATGCGCCGTCACAAGGGGTCGATTGTCGCGGTGATGGAAGAATTGTGCCTGCCGCGCCGCACCCTGAACGAGAAGATGGCCAAGTACGGGCTGTCGCGCGGAGATTATGTCTGACATCCGGGCGTCCAAATCTTTTCGAAAAGATTTGCAAAATCCTTCGAAGGATTCTGGGTCCTCTCGCCCTGCCGGCCCCGGGACACTGCGTCCGGACCGGCAGGGCCCCCGCGAAATTCGCCATTGCCCTTGACCCGGCTTTGCCGCTAGGGTCACAGGAAGGCAGCTTTTCTGCCTCAGAAATTCTCTCCCCTTGTGCCGGACGCGCCAAAGGCGTGTCGCATATGGGGGGCCGGATCGACCGCAAGGTCGTGCACATTGCCCGTAAGTCCATGGATTTGCTGGCTTTCATAGGTGGGGGGCCAGTCGGCCCTTCAAATGTAACTGCGATGAGGCGAGTGGAATTATTGCGCATCGGAGTGCTCTGCCCCTTCGGCAGCGGCTCCGCGCATGTGTTCGCCGCCCGCGCACAGACAAGCCGCCCTTTCCCGCAAGATGCCTGCTCTGGTCCGCCAGGGATGCTTTTGCGTGGCTGGGGCGCATTGGAACATCATGGCCAAGAAAATGCTTATCGATGCCACCCACCCGGAAGAAACCCGGGTGGTCGTGGTCGACGGAAACAAGGTTGAAGAGTTCGACTTCGAGACCCTGAACAAACGCCAGCTTGCCGGAAGTATCTACCTTGCCAAGGTGACGCGGGTTGAACCCTCGTTGCAGGCAGCGTTCGTGGAATACGGTGGCAACCGGCACGGGTTTCTGGCTTTCGCCGAAATCCACCCCGATTATTACCAGATCCCGGTAGCCGACCGTCAGGCGCTGATCGAGGAAGAGCGGGCAATGGCCCGCGCCGAGGAGGAGGAAGAAAACCGCCCCTCGCGCCGCCGCACCCCGCGCCCGGCCCCCAAGGCCGAGGTTGTGAAATCCGATGACATGGTGGCCGAAGGGCCTTCGGGCATGGATGTGGTCGATCTGGACGATGGCAATGCCGACGAGACCGGTCTGGTCGAGGCGCGCGCCCCGGTCGAAGGCCCCAATGACAACGATCATTCGCATGACCACGGGCACGACCACGACCACGACCATGCCCATGACAACAGCCAGACCGAAGCGCAAGGCAACGGCGACCGCCCCTACCGCGCCGTCGATCACGCCTCTGAGACCGACGACGAGATCGAATCGGTCGCCGACGAAGACGTGACCGAGGAAATCAGCGCCCCGCGCCGTCCGCGTGCGCGCCGTTACAAGATCCAGGAAGTCGTCAAGGTTCGGCAGATCATGCTGATCCAGGTCGTCAAGGAAGAACGCGGCAACAAGGGCGCGGCGCTGACCACTTATCTGTCGCTGGCCGGCCGCTATTGCGTTCTGATGCCCAACACCGCGCGCGGTGGCGGCATTTCCCGCAAAATCACCAATGCGGTGGATAGGAAGAAGCTGAAGGAAATCGCGGGCGAGTTGTTGGTGCCCGAGGGCGCTGGCCTGATCGTGCGCACTGCAGGATCGATGCGGACCAAGGCGGAAATCAAGCGCGACTACGAATACCTGATGCGGCTTTGGGAACAGATCCGCGAGCTGACGCTGAAATCCGTTGCCCCGGCCAAGATCTACGAGGAAGGCGATTTGATCAAACGCTCGATCCGCGATCTTTACAGCAGCGAAATCGACGAGGTGATCGTCGAAGGCGAAGTGGGCTATCGGACCGCCAAGGACTTTATGCGGATGATCATGCCGAACCACGCCCGCCAGGTGGTCCGCCATCAGGAAGCCGTGCCGCTGTTCGCCAAGTATCAGGTCGAAAGCTATCTGGGCGGCATGTTCAACCCGGTGGTGCAGCTGAAATCCGGCGGCTACATCGTGATTGGCGTGACCGAAGCGCTGGTGGCGATCGACGTGAACTCGGGCCGCGCCACCAAGGAAGGCTCGATCGAGGAAACTGCTCTCAAGACCAACCTTGAAGCGTCCGATGAGGTGGCCCGCCAGTTGCGCCTGCGCGATCTGGCCGGTCTGATCGTCATCGACTACATCGACATGGAAGAGCGTCGCAACAACGCAAGCGTTGAAAAGCGTCTGAAAGAAAAGCTGAAAACCGACCGCGCCCGCATTCAGGTAGGACGGATCAGCGGTTTCGGCCTGATGGAGATGAGCCGCCAGCGCCTGCGCCCCGGCATGCTGGAATCGACCACGCAGCCTTGCGCCCATTGCCACGGCACCGGCCTGATCCGCAGCGACGACAGCATGGCCCTGCAGGTCTTGCGCGCGCTGGAAGAGGAAGGCACGCGTCGGCGGTCGAAAGAGGTGCTGCTGAAAGCGCCGATCGGGATCGTGAACTATCTCTTCAACCAAAAGCGCGAACATGTGGCGCTGATCGAAGCCCGCTACGGCATGTCGGTCCGGATCGAGGCTGACCCGGCGCTGATCAGCCCGGACTACTCGATCGAAAAGTTCAAGACAGCCTTGCGGGTGGTGCCGGATACTCCGGTTGTCTCGGGTCATGCCGGGCTGATGGGCGCGTCGGTGGATGAAGAAGAAGACGATCTGATCGACGACATTGTCGAAGATGTCGTCGAGGAAACGGTCGAGGAAGTGAACGTCGTCAGCGAACGCAGCGCCCCGGTTGCTGCGGACGGCGACGGCGAACCCGGGCGCAAAAAGCGGCGGCGTCGGCGGCGTCGGCGGGGTGGGGCGCGTGACGATGGCGCTGCGGCTGCCGACGGCGGGGCCGATGACGCCGACGACGATGATGACGCTGGCGACGATGCAGACGCTGCCCCCGCAGCCGAGCCTGCCACCGAAGCACCCGGCAAAAAGCGGAGCCGGACCCGCAAACCGCGCGGGGGCAGGGCGGATGCAGCCCCGGCGATAGACACCGCTGCAGAAGCTGCTCCGGAGCCAGTGGTTGCTGATCCGGTAGCTGCCGAACCAGTGCTTGCAGAACCGGTGGTCGCCGAGGTGACGGGCGAAGTCAAACCCGCGCCGAAAAGGCGCGCCAGCCGTGCCAAGGCTGCACCTGCCGAAGCCGAAGCTGTGGTTGCTGGCGAACCGGTCGCCAAGCCCGCCCGGACCCGTGCCCCGCGCGCCAAGCCTGCGCCCGAGGTAGTTGCCGAACCGATGGCTGAAGTGGCGGCTGCACCGGTTGCCGAACCGGTCCCGGCGCTGCAGCCCGATCCCGGGATCATTCCGACCGTCGAGGCCGTGATCCCCGATCCGGCCGAGGCAGAGGCTACCACTCCCGATGATCCGGCCAAGCCCAAGCGCAAGGGCTGGTGGTCAATCGGACGTTAAACGCGACGGATCAGGTGGAGGGTTACAGTGCCCTCCACCTCTGACCCCAGATAGGCATGGCCCGCCTCGGCGCAGAAATGCGGCAGGTCGATGAGCGCCATCGCATCGGTCGCGCGGACGCAAAGGACGGTGCCGGGGGCCAGTGCGATCAACCGCTTGCGGGCGCGCAAGACCGGCAGCGGGCACAAAAGCCCTTCGCAATCCAGCATGTCGTCCCACCTGGTCATTGCCATGGTTTAGCCGTGCCGGACTTCTGCCACAAGGTTTCAGACCCGCCACGCGGTTGTGACGCGCCCAAGGCGTGACGCCAGTCGCGAAAGCGGCTATGCCCCAGATCAGGAGGCCCGCATGTTCGGCATAGATCTTTTTGATGCGTCCCTGATGCCCGCAATGCTGGTGGCCCTTGCCGCAGGCGTGCTGTCCTTCCTTTCGCCCTGCGTGCTGCCGATCGTTCCGCCCTATCTTGCCTATATGGGCGGGATTTCGATGGGCGAGATGACCGGTCAGGGCGTCGCCCGCAGGCGAGTGATCCTGCCCGCCTTGTTCTTTGTCATGGGGCTGTCGACGGTCTTTCTGATCCTGGGTTTCACAGCCTCGGCCTTTGGTGCATTTGTCCTGAACAATCAGCAGCTTCTGGCGCGTATCTCCGGTGTCATCGTCATCATCTTCGGCCTGCATTTTCTGGGCGTTTTCCGCATCCCGTTCCTTGACCGCGACATGCGGGTCGATGCGGGTCAGCGCGGCGGGTCAGCGTTCGGGGCCTATGTTCTGGGCCTTGCTTTCGCCTTTGGCTGGACCCCATGCATCGGTCCGCAGCTTGGCGCGATCCTTAGTCTTGCGGCACACGAAGGAAGCACCGGACGCGGAACGCTGTTGTTGGGGATCTATGCGCTTGGCTTAGGATTGCCGTTTTTGTTTGCGGCAATTTTTATCGAAAGATCAATGGTCTTGATGACAAAGCTAAAGCGCCACATGAGGCTGATTGAACGCCTGATGGGCGGGCTTTTGCTGGTGGTCGGCCTTGCCTTGGTGACCGGTTTCTTTACCGATTTCAGCTATTGGATGCTGGAAACCTATGACGCCCTGGGTCTGCCGCTGCCGGGTTGACGCAATGGCTTCCCTACAGCCCAACAGCGGTTAACATGGGGGCAGCAGCGAACGGAACCGGTGTGGCCAAAGACAGTCCAGATGATGACGGCACGGCGGCCCCCTTTCGCCGCCATGTCCTGTATATCCCCGGCTATGACCCGTTCCCCGCCCGCCGCTACCGTGAGTTCTACCGTCGCGAAGGGGCTGCTCAGGCGGCACTTTCGGGCTATTCCCTGTCGATCCGTCCGCGTCAGGGTGAAACCTACGGCTGGCAGGTCAGCGCAGTGATGGAGCGCCCGGCTGAGGCAGAGGTCGAGGTTCTGGTCTGGTCCGATCTGGTCAAAGGCTCGATGACGCCGGGCATTGCCAGGACCTACCTGCATCTTCTGCGCACGGCGTGGCTTTATCTGTCCTGCGGGGCGCTGTGGCGGCTGATCCGGTTGCGCAAGGGGCCGATGATTGCTGCGCTCTATCCGGCGGTGGCGCTGATCCTGCAGGCGGTGGTGGCTGTGGCGCTGGCCGGGCTGGTGCTGTGGCTGACGTGGGGTCTGCCTTTTGGAGCGCGTTGGCTGCTGGCGGTGCTTGCTGCAGGAGCGGCGCTGGAGGGGTTTCGGCGTCTGGATCGCCGGTTGCTGGTCTATTACCTGATGCAGGATTACGGCTTTGCGACCTCGGGCACAGGGGCGTTTCCCGACAGTTTGACCGCACGGATCGACCTGTTCAGGGGCCGGGTGCGGGCGGCGCTGGCCCTGCCGGTCAATGAGGTGCTGGTGGTCGGCCATTCCTCGGGCGTGCAGATTGGGGTCACGCTGCTGGCCGATCTGCTGCGTGAGGGGGTGCCGGAAGGTGGCCCGGCTTTGGGTTTTTTGTCGCTGGGGCAGGCGGTGCCGATGATCTCTTTCCTGCCGAAGGCGCGGAAACTGCGGGGCGATCTTGCTTACCTCTCGCAGCGCACGGAACTGACCTGGGTCGATGTCACTGCACCGGGGGATGGCGCCAGTTTTGCGCTATGCGATCCGGTTGCGGTCACCGGGGTCGCACCTGAGGGGCAGCGCTGGCCGCTGGTGATCTCGGCCGCGTTCAGCCAGACGCTTAGCCCGGATCGGTGGCGCAAGATGAAGCTGCGATTCTTCATGCTGCACTTCCAGTATCTTTTCGCCTTTGACAATCTTAGCGGCGCGCCGGGGGACTATGATTATTTCCGCATCACCGCCGGGCCGATGACGCTGGCGGATCGGTTCCGCGACCGCGCCCCATCGGCCAGCCGGATCTCCCGTGCCTGCAATCCGTATCGGGACACCGAATGACCCCGCCCAAGCCGGAACCGCGCGCCGACCGGGTCTCGCTTTGGACCTATCTGCGATTGTTTCGCCGCGACATCCTGTCGGCGCAACCGGCGCGGCTGTATCGGGCCTGGATGGCGGAGTTTCGCACGCCGTTCTTCCGCAGCTACCTGTGCAATGACCCCGCGCTGATCCGCCGGGTGCTGGATGAGCGCCCCGGCGATTTTCCGAAATCCGACCGGGTGATCGAAGGCCTGCGCCCCTTGCTTGGCAGGTCGGTCTTTGTCACCAATGGCGAGGAGTGGCTGCATCAGCGCCGCATCATCGACCCCTCTTTTGAGGGCGGTCGTCTGCGGGAGGCGTTTCCGGCGATCTGGGCGGCGGCCGAAGCGGCGGTGGCGCGGATGCAGGAAGGCGAGCAGGAGGTCGAGCTTGCCGCCAGCCATGCCGCTGCCGATGTGATTTTTCGCACCCTCTTTTCGATTCCGATCGAGGATCAGGTGGCGCAAGGCGTGTTCCACGAATTTCGCGCCTATCAGCGGTCGGCCCCGATCCTGAACCTAGCGGCGTTTCTGCCCGTGCCGCGCTGGTTTCCGCGCCTGCACCGGGCTGCCACCCTGCGGTCGGCAAAGGTGATCCGGGGGTTGATCACCGGGCTGACAAACAACCGTGTGGCGGCGATTGCGGCGGGGACGGCTCCGGCCGATCTTGCGACCAAGATCATGACGACACCCGACCCGATGACCGGCGCCCCCTTTGGCACCGCCGAAATGGTCGATCAGGTGGCGATCTTCTTTCTGGCCGGGCATGAGACCAGCGCCTCGGCCCTTGGATGGGCGCTGTATCTCTTGGCCACCCACCCGGAGGCGCAGGAAAGGGTCGCGGCGGAGGCGGCCAGCCTTACCCCGGTTTTCGGGACCGTGGCAGGCCTGCGCTTTACCCGCGATGTGTTCCGCGAGGCGTTGCGGCTCTATCCACCGGTGCCGATGATGGTGCGAGAAAACCAGGTTGAGGAGGATTTCCGCGGCCGCCGCGTCCGCCCCGGCGCGCAGGTGGTGATCAGCCCCTGGCATCTGCACCGGCATGAACGGATCTGGACCAATCCCGACGGGTTTGACCCCGACCGCTGGGCCACGCAAGAGGGGCGTGAAGCGTCACGTCATGGCTATCTGCCGTTTTCAAGTGGGGCGCGGGTTTGCCCGGGGGCCGGGTTCGCGATGCTGGAGGGCACGCTTTTGCTGGCCCATCTGGTGCGGGCCTTCCGGTTCGAGGCGGTCGAGGGCTGCGTTCCGGTGCCGGTGGCGCATCTGACGGTGCGGGCCAAGGACGGGATATGGCTTAAGGTGAGCCGGAGGTAGCGCGGGCTTACAGAATCTCGACCCGGTAGCTTTCGATGACCGTGTTGGCCAGAAGCTTGTCACACATCGCCTTGACCTCGGCTTCGGCCTTTGCAGCGTCAACTTCAGCAAGGTCCAGTTCGATCACCTTGCCTTGCCGCACGCCATTGACGCCTTGAAACCCCAGTGAGCCAAGCGCATGGCGTACCGCTTCGCCTTGCGGGTCAAGAACGCCGGATTTCAGCATGACGGTCACGCGGGCTTTCATCGGGGTCTCCGTTTGCCAAGGATGCCAGCGTCCATAGCGAAGCGGCGGCGGCGGGGCAAGGGTGGGGTGACATTGGCGGCGCGTTCCAATAGCGTGACAGGCGTTCTAGAACGGGTGGTGCAGGGTGGCATGGCGATCACGCTAAGGGAAGTGGCGGCGCGGGCGGGTGTGTCGCGGGCGGCGGTATCGCGGACCTTCACCGAAGGGGCTTCGGTGTCGGCCAAGACCCGCACCAAGGTGATGGAGGCGGCGGGCGCGCTGGGCTACAGTCCGAACATGCTGGCGCGCAGTCTGACGACGCGGCGGACGCAGCTGGTGGGGCTGGTGTCGAACAACTTTCAGAACCCGGTCTTCCTGCAGATTTTCGACCTGTTCACCCGCGCCCTGCAGGATCGCGGCTTGCGGCCCTTGCTGGTGAACCTGTCGGACGAGACCGACCCCGCGCGGTCGGTGCAGCTTCTGCGGCAATATACGGTCGATGGGGTGGTTGTGGCCTCGTCGCACCTGCCCGAGGGGTTTTCGGGTGCGTTCCGTGCAGCGGGGCTGCCGGTGGTGCATGCCTTTGGCCGGGCGACGGCGGCACCCGAGGTTGATGTGGTGGCCATCGACAACATCGGTGCTGGCCGGATGGCGGCGGAAACGCTGGCCGCGCGGGGTTACCGTCGGGTAGGCTTTCTGGGCGGGCCGGAACGGGCGTCCACGACAATTGACCGGTTGCAGGGCTTTGCCAAGGCTGCGGCAGCACTTGGGCTGGAGGTGACGGCAAGCTTCGCGGGTGCTTACAGCTTTGAGGCCGGTCGCGCCGCGATGCAGGGGTTGCTTCGGTCCCCCCGGCCCGAGGTCTGGTTCTGTGCCGATGACGTGCTGTCGATCGGTGCCTTGTCGGCGCTTACCGATGCGGGGCTGCGGGTTCCTGAAGACATCGGCATCATCGGGCTGAACGACATGGAGATGGCGGGTTGGGCCAACATCGGTCTGACCACGATCCACCAGCCCTTTGCGGCGATAGTGGAAGCCTCGGTTGATCTGATCAGCGGCAGTTTCGACGACCCCGGGCGGCTGCCCGAGGTGCGTCTTTTTCCCTGTCACATCGTTGAACGGCGGACGTTGCGGTCGCTGGCTTAACGGAACAGATTTGGCCGCGCATCGACCCATGCGCCTTCGCCCTTGGCAGACGCCACCGCCGCATGGATCGCGGCGATTGACCGCAATCCGTCTTCCGCCGTCGGGAACAGCGTGACGGCGGGGTCAGGTGTGCGGCCTTCAGCCCCGGCAAGCAGGCTTTCGCCCAGATCGCGGTAGATATTGGCAAAGGCCAGCGGCATTCCCTCGGCATGGCCGACGGTGACGCGGGAGGCGCGGTCGGCTTCGGGGGACAGGTTGCCCTCACCGCGTTCGATCACCTGCAGACGGCCCCCCAGCGGCATGTAGTAAAGCTGGTTCGGCTGTTCCTGGGTCCAGCGCAACCCACCGGTTTCGCCGAAGACCTGAATGCCCAGACCGTGCTGGCGACCTATGGCCACCGATGAGGTCCAAAGCCGGCCCACCGTGCCGCCGTCCATGCGGAAGTTGACCATCGCGTCATCCTCCAGCACGCGGGCCGACAGGCACGAGGCGAAGTCGGACGACAGTTTCGCCACTTCCTGACCAGTCACAAAGCTGGCCATGTGCAGCGCATGGATGCCGCAATCGGCGAACTGCGCCGACACCCCGGCCAGCGCCGGGTCATAACGCCAGCGGACGCGCGGATTGTCCATGTCTGCGGCATTGGCGTGGTGGCCGTGGGCAAATTCGGCGACCACCAGCCGCACCTTGCCGATATCGCCCCGCGCCACCATCGCCCGCATGTGACGCACCAGCGCATAGCCGGTGTAGCCGTAGTTTACCGCGCAGATTTTGCCAGCCTTGCGGGCAGTCAGGACCAGATCCTCGGCCTCAGCCTCGGTCACGGTCATCGGCTTTTCGCAAAGGACGTTGATCCCGGCCTCAAGGAAGGCTTTGGAAATCTCGTAATGGGTGGAGTTTGGCGTGGCCACGGTCACAAGGTCGATGCGGTCGGGGCGATTGCGTTCGCCCTCCAGCATTTCCTTCCAGTTGCCATAGGCGCGGTCGGGGGCAATACCCAGTTCCTGCGCAAAGGCGCGGCCTGCGGCGGGGTCAGCGTCCAGTGCGCCCGCAGCAAAGGTGAAATAGCCGTCAAGCCCGGCGGCGATGCGATGGGCCGGGCCGATCTGGCTGCCCTTGCCGCCGCCGATCATGCCCCAGTTCAGTCTTTTCATGATGTTGCCTCAGAAACCGATGGAGGAAAGGTAGTCCCGGTTCGCCCGGGCGTCGTCAACCGGGGACGTGGTGCCCGCCGGGTCGCAGTCTTGTTCAACCGTGCACCAGCCGTCAAAGCCTTCGTCCAGCAGGATCTGGCGGACGGCCGGAAAGTCGACGTCACCCTTGCCAAGGTTGCAGAAAATGCCCTGACCGCAGGCATCATAGAACCCGGTGCGGTTGGCCACGGCGCGGGCCTTGACCACGGGGTCGATGTCCTTGAAATGCATGTAGGATATGCGCCCGATATGGCGGCGCATGAATGCCACCGGATCATAGCCCGCATAGGAATGGTGGCCGGTGTCAAAGCAGATTTTCAAGAGGCTGTCGTCGATTTCAGAGAGCAGCCGCTCAAGTTCCGGTTCAAAATCGATGAACCCGGCGGCATGGGCGTGGATACCCACGGTCAGCCCGTGGTCGGTGCCCAACTGCGCGATCTTGCGAAAGCGGTCGGCAAAGGCTGTCCATTCGGCGGCGTCCATCTGTTCCGCCTCATCCGCGCGACCGGCGGTCGGCGCGCGGCGGGGCGAGATCGAATCGATCAGCACCAGATGCTTCGCCCCGTGCGAGACCAGAGACTTGCAGGTGCGGACGCTGGCATCCCAGACCTCATCCCACTTTGCCGCGTCATGGAAGGGGCGGAACACCACGCCGCCGATAATTGTCAGGCCGCTTTCGGCCAGACCTTCGGCCAAGAGCGCGGGGTCTTCGGGCATGAAGCCGATCGGCCCAAGCTCGATCCCTTTGTATCCTGCCGCCGCACAGTCCGACAGGACGCGGCGCCACGAGGGATTGCGCGGATCGTCCGCAAATTCGACACCCCAGGAACAGGGGGCATTTCCGATCTGGATCATGGTTTTTCCTTACAAATCCACCCAAAGGCCCGAGGCCGCCGAGGCCTGGGCTGCAGCAACAACGCGGGTCACTTCCAACCCGTCGCGGAACGTGGGCCAGACCGGCTTGCCGGTGGCAATGGCGGTCAGAAAGTCCTTGGCCTCGATGATGATCTGGTCCTGATAGCCGGTACCGTGGCCGGGGCCCTGACAAAAGGGCAGATAGTCGGGATGTTCGGGTCCGGTCAGGATCTTGCGAAAGCCGCGTAAGCCTGGTGGATCGTCAGCCTTGTAGACCCACAGCGCGTTCTGGTCTTCCTGATCAAAGCGGATCGCACCCTTTGTGCCCGTGATTTCATAGGCATAGCCCATCTTGCGGCCCTGCGCCACGCGGCTGAACGACAGATGCCCCATGGCCCCGTTGGCAAAGCGGCACAGGAATTGGCCAATATCATCGTTCGCTTCGCGGCCATTGGTGCCGGGGCGGTTGCCATGCACCGTGCCGATGTCTGCCGTCAGCAGCTTGATCGGCCCGATCAGCGCCAGTGCTGCGTTGATCATGTGGGGGGCAAGGTCGCCCATCGTGCCGTTTGCCGCGCCAAAGTTGCGCCAGGTGGCCGGGCGGGTGCCGTCGGCGTCGAAATCCTCGGTATGCTCGCCGCGAAACCATGTGATGTCGCCAATCTCGCCGCTTGCGACCAGTGACCGGGCGAATTGCGAGGCCGGGGTGCGGATATAGTTGAAGCCGACCATGTTGATGCAGCCTGATGCGTCAGCTGCGGCGACCATGGCACGGCTGTCGTCAATGCTGGCGCCCAGCGGCTTTTCGCAAAGGACCGGCAGGCCGCGCGCAAAGGCCGCCTCGGCAATCGCGCGGTGGGTTTCCTGTGGCGAGGCGATGACCACCGCCTGAATGCGGGGATCAGCGACCAGCACCCGCCAGTCAGACGTGGCGCGGGCAAAGCCGTAAGCCGCGCGGTATTTTTCGGCAGAGGCGTCAGAGGTGGCGCAGATCATCTCCAGCCTTGGGCGCAGCGCGGTGTTGAAGACCGCGCCCACGGCGGCCATCGCCACCGAATGCGCCTTGCCCATGTAGCCGCCACCGATGATGCCGATTCCGATTTCCTGCATGACCGCCCTCTGGAAAGAATTGCAACCGGTTGCAAAATGGGTATCCTGAGTCGCAAGACTGCGTCAACGGCAATTCGGTGGCTATGGAAAAGGTGTGGGGATGACTCTCGAACAGACGGAAAGCACTGGGTCCCCGGCGACCACTCGGCGGATGACGGTGGCGCAGGCGATTGTCGCCTGGCTGGCCAACCAGTTCATCGAGACGGACGGCAAGGTCCAGCGCGTCTGCGGTGGCGGTTTCGGCATCTTTGGCCACGGCAATGCGCCGTCTTTGGGCGAGGCGCTGTATGAGGCGCGCGCCGAATTGCCGCTGTACCGGGGGCAGAACGAACAAAGCATGGGCTTTGCCGCCGCCGCCTACGCCAAAGCGCAACTGCGGCGGCGGTTCATGTTCTGCACCGCCTCGGCCGGGCCGGGGACTGCGAACCTGTTGACGGCGGCGGCCTTGGCCCATGCCAACCGGTTGCCGATGCTGATGCTGTGCGGCGACAATTTCGCCACCCGACTGCCCGATCCGGTGCTGCAACAGCTGGAGCATTTCGGCAATCCGACCCTTGGCGTGACGGACGCCTTCAGGGCGGTCTGCCGTTACTGGGACCGAATCACCCATCCGGCGCAGATCCTGAACAGCCTGCCTGCCGCCCTTGCCACCATGCTGGACCCTGCCGATTGCGGACCGGCCTTCATCGCTTTGCCGCAAGACCTGCAGGGCTGGGCCTGGGATTACCCCGAGGCCTTCTTCGTCCCCCAGATCCACCGCATCCGCCGTGCTGCGCCTGATCCGTTGGAGTTGGCTGACGCGGCGGCATTGCTGGCCAGTGCCAAGCGCCCGATGATCATCGCCGGCGGCGGTGTGCAATATTCGCAAGCGGTCGCCGAGTTGACCGCCTTTGCCAAGGCGCACCGGATTCCGGTGGTCGAGACGATTGCGGGCCGCGCCAACCTGCTGTGGGACGATCCGTTGAATATTGGCCCGCTGGGCGTGACCGGATCGGACAGCGCCAATGCGATTGCCGAACGCGCCGACGTGATCCTTGCGGTTGGCACCCGACTGCAGGATTTCACCACCGGCTCATGGAGCGCCTTTGACAACGGCGCACGGATCATCAGCCTGAACGCCGCCCGCCATGACGCGGCAAAGCATCGATCGCTGCCGCTGGTTTGTGATGCGAAGACCGGGCTGGTGGGGCTTTCGCAGGCCCTTGCAGGCTACCGCGCGCCTGCCGAGTGGCTGGCTTTGGCGCAGGGCAAACGGGCAATCTGGAACGCCTATGTCGCGGGCAATACCGGGCCGCGCAACGGCTTGCCGAGCTATGCGCAGGCCATTGGTGCTGTGAATGACCGCTGCGCGCCCGATGACCGCGTGGTCACGGCGGCGGGAGGCTTGCCTGCCGAGGTGACCGCAAACTGGCGTACGTTGGGGATCGGCACCGTCGATGTCGAATTCGGCTTTTCCTGCATGGGCTATGAGATTGCGGGCGGCTGGGGCGCGCGGATCGCGCAGGCCGAAACGCAACCGGATGCCGAAACCGTGGTATTTGTCGGCGACGGGTCGTATCTTTTGATGAACTCGGACATCTATTCCTCGGTCCTTTCTGGGCACAAGCTGATCGTGGTCGTGCTGGACAACGGCGGTTTTGCGGTCATCAACAAGCTGCAGAAGAATACCGGCAACGCCAGTTTCAACACGCTGTTCGTCGATTGCCCGACGATTGCAGCCCCCTTTGCGGTGGATTTCGCGGCCCATGCCCGGGCAATGGGGGCCGCGACGGAAGAAGTTGAAAACCTTGAGGACTTCGGTCTAGCCTTTGACTGCGCCCGGGCGGCGGACCGCACGGCGGTCATCGTCATGCGGGTCGATCCACATGATGGCTGGACCGATCAGGGCCATACCTGGTGGGAGGTCGGATTGCCCGAAGTCAGCAGCCGCCCGACCGTTGACGCGGCGCGCGAAGCGCAAGCGACTGGCCGGACGCGGCAGAGGCAGGGGCTGTGACGGCCTTGGGGGCAGACCCGCGCTGGCAGCGGTTGCGGCAGGGCCGCTTTGTCGTCCTTGGCCGGGTGGGAATGGACCTTTACGCCGATCCACCCGGCACAAGGATCGAAGACGCCACGCGCTATTTCGCGGCGATTGGTGGGTCAGCGGGCAATATCGCGGTGGCTTTGGCCCGGCAGGGGACCCCGGCGGCGCTGGTTAGTCGGGTGTCGGATGACGCGGTCGGTCGGTATTGTCTGGCGGAGCTTTCGCGCTGTGGCGTCGATACCACCCATGTCCTGAGGGCGGGGGGCGAGGCGCGCAACTCGCTGGCGGTGGTCGAAACCCGGCCGGTTGACGCACAGACCGTGCTGTATCGCAACGGCGCTGCGGATTTCATGCTGGGCGAGGCCGATGTGGAGGCGGTCGAGTTCGGCGGCGCTGCAGCGCTGGTCGTGACCGGGACCGCTCTGGCCCGCGAACCGTCGCGGGAGGCGACCCTTGCCGCCATGCGTCTTGCGAAGGCTGGCGGCGCGGTGGTGGTGCTGGATGTCGACTACCGGGCCTATTCCTGGGCATCGCGAGAGGAGGCAGCGCGGGTCTGCCTTGGGGCCGCAACCTCGGCCGATGCGGTGATCGGCAATGACGACGAATTCGGGCTTTTGGCTGGAAGCCACGACCGGGGGCAGGGCTTGGCGCGCGATCTTGCCGAATATGGCGCGCTGTTCACTGTCTACAAGCGCGGGCATCTGGGGTCGGTGACCCATCTACGCGGACGGCAGTTTGAAAGTGGCATCTTTGCCGTTGACGCGCTGAAACCGATGGGCGCGGGGGACGGGTTCATGGGTGGGCTTCTGGCCGGGCTGGCGCAGGGGCACGATCTTGAAACCTCGGTCCGGCGCGGCGCGGCTACAGCGGCGATCATCGTCGCCGGGATCGGCTGCGCGCCGGCCTCACCCGACACCGCCGAACTTGACGCCTTTATCCGGCGCTTTTGACATCAAGGACAAAGACACATGCATATCGCCCCTTACGACAACCAAAACCAGCCGATCGTCGGTGCAGCGGACCCGCTGGTACCCCTGTGCTATTTCAACATCGTCAAGCTGAGGCGCGGCGAAAGCTTTACCTCAACCGTTCCGGGCTATGAAACCGGCATCGTTCCGGCCACCGGAACCGTTGATATAGCGACCATGGGCGAGACGTTTGCGGGGATCGGCACCCGCCGCCAAAACGTCTGGGACGGCGAGCCGGAGGGGGTCTATGTGCCCTCGGGTGCGCCTGCCGTGATCACCTGTGTCAGCGATGAGGCCGAAATCTTCATCGCGGGCGCGCTGTTCGATGAGGTCCTGACCCCCTTTGCGGTGCGCGCCGCCGACATCGACAAGGTTCAATACGGGTCGGACGACACCAAGACCCACCGCAAGATCAAGCACATCTTCGGCACCAAGTATCATGGCCGGGTCGGGCGCCTTCTGGTATCCGAGCTTTTCACCGTCGGCGCGGGCGGATGGTCTGGCTTTCCCAGCCACAAGCATGACACCACCCGTCTGCCGCTGGAAACCCGGCATGACGAGGTCTACAACTTCCGCTTCAACCCGCCCCACGGGTCGGGCCTGCAGATGTTGCAGCGCGAGGACGGGGTGCCGGGCGAGGCTTATCACATCGTCGACGGGTCCACGATTGCCATCGACAAGGGCTATCATCCCTGCTGCGTGTTGCCGGGCTACGAGATGTATTATTTCACCATTCTGGGCGGCGAGACGCAGCGGTCCCTGGTGCAGTTCTTCCAGCCAAGCCACGCCTATCAGGTCGAAACGATCCCTGGGATCAAGGACATGATTGCCAAGTTCAAATGAAACTTGTGACGCTGAAAGAGGTGCTGACCCCCTGCCTGACTGACGGCACTGCTGTCGCGGGTCTGGTGGTGCTGGGCTGGGAAGACGCCGTCGCCTATGTCCGTGCCGCCGAAGCGGAGGGGCGGCCGGTGATCCTGCAGGCTGGCCCCGGTTGCCGGGCGCATACGCCCTTGCCGGTGCTGGGGGCGATGTTCCGGTGCTTGGGCGAAGGCGCATCGGTCCCGGTGGTCGCACATCTGGATCATGGCGAAAGCCTTGAGGTTTGCAGGCAAGCCATCGACTGCGGCTTTACGTCGGTGATGTATGACGGGTCGGCCTTGTCCCTGTCGGAAAATATCGCGCGGACGGCTGAGGTTGCAGCCATGGCGCATGCGGCGGGGGTGTCGGTCGAAGGCGAGCTGGGCTTTGTCGGGTATCACCACGGCGCGGCCTCGACCGGGACCGATCCGGATGAGGTTGCAAGGTTTGCTCTGGAAACCGGGGTTGATGCGCTGGCGATATCGGTCGGCAACAGCCACCTGATGACTAGCCCCGGGGCGGAGGTGGACTTTGACCGTCTGGCGGCGATACAGGCCGCCGCGCCGGGTTTGCCGCTAGTGCTGCATGGCGGATCGGGGCTGTCGCCGGACTTGCGGCGGCGGTTGGCGCGCGAGACGACGGTGGCCAAATTCAACATCGGCACCGAATTGCGCATGACCTTTGGCGCGGCTTTGCGGCAGGCGGTTGCGGCGGACCCGGGCCGGTTCGACCGCATCCAGATCCTGCGTGAGACGATTGGTCCGGTCACTGATGCCGCGCGAAGGGTGATCGCGGGTCTGAGAGGTTGACGGCTCAGGCTGGGTCGGTCTGACGGGCGATGTGGTCGCGGGCGACCGACATGGTTTTCAGGATCACATGCACCGTGTCGCCGGGGACAAGCGCCAGATCGGCGGCGGCGCGGCGGGTGATGCGGGCAAGGATGTCGTCGGGGCCAAGGGCCAGCCGCAGCGTCACCGCCGGGCCATCGCCCGGAACCACGGCTCGGACAGTTGCGGGCAGGATGTTCTGCGCCGACAGGCCCACAGGGCGGTCGCGCGACAGGATCACCTCATGCGCCATGATCCGCACCCGCAGCCTTGTGCCGATGCGGGCGTCGATGCGCGGCAGGAAGATCGGGCCGGTGGCGGTGTCCAGCCGGGTCAGGCCGTCGTCCTCATGCGCCACGATCACGGCTGGCAACAGGGCCGCCACCTCACGCACCCCCAGCGTGCGCAGGGCGGCGGCATCGGCCATCACTTCCGCCGTGGTGCCCTCGCGGATCATCCTGCCCCCGTCGATGACCAGCATCCGATCGGCCAGCATCTGCGCCTCGTTCAGATCGTGGGTGACCAGCACCACCGGCATGTTCAGATGGGCGCGAAGGGCGATGATTTCGGCCTGCAGCCCGTCACGCGTGGCGCGGTCGACGGCTGAAAACGGCTCGTCCAGCAGCAGCGCCTTTGGCCTGCGGGCCAGCGCGCGGGCAAGGGCGACGCGCTGTTGCTGACCACCAGACAGGTCGGCTGGCCTGCGGTTGGCAAGGCCTTGCAGGTTCACAAGGTCCAGCAGGCGCTGTGCCTCCATCTGGTCGGGGATCGGCATCGCGGTCAGGACATTTCCCAGCGCGGTCAGATGCGGGAACAGGGCATAGCTTTGGAACACCACACCCAGATGACGGCGATGGGGGGGCAGATTCACGCTTGCCGAGGTATCCAGCCAGATCGCATCCCCCGCCGTCACCCGCCCGACGTTCGGCGTCATCAGCCCGGCAATCGCCCGCAAGGCGGTGGTCTTGCCCGCCCCCGACGGGCCGACCAGAGCCAAAAGCTCGCCCGGGGCGACGCGGAACGACAGGTCCAGCGGGATCGGGCCATGGGACCGCAGGGCGACGCTCAGTGTCATGTCAGCCTTTTCCCAAGCCGGGCCGACAGCCAATAGGTTGCGGCGATGGTGACGAAGGAAATGGCCACCAACGTCGCGGCCATGACCCCGGCGGCGTCGGTGTCAAAGGCCTGCACCCGGTCATAGATTGCGATTGCGATGGTTTTTGTCTCGTTCGGGATCGACCCGCCGACCATCAGGACAATGCCAAACTCGCCAAGCGTATGGGCAAAAGTCAGCACCATCGCGGTCAAGAGGCCCGGCCAGGCCAGCGGCAGATCGACTTTCCACAAGGCCCGCCATGGGGAGAGGCCACAGCAGGCGGCAGCCTCACGCAAGGCAACCGGGATCGCCTCAAATCCGCGCTGGGCGGGCTGGATCGCGAAGGGCAGGTTGAACAGGACCGAGGCAAGGACCAGCCCTTCAAAGCTGAACGCCAGCGGGTGGCCGAATATCCCTTGCCAAAGGCCGCCAAGATGGGAGTTCGCCCCGAACCCGACCAGAAGGTAATAGCCCAGTACCGTGGGCGGCAGGACCAGGGGCAGCATCACCGCCGCCTCGACCAGCCCCTTGCCGCGAAAGTTTGTGTATGCCAGCCCGCGCCCGGCCAGCACGGAGACCGGCAGCAGGATCGCGACAGTCCAGAAGGCCAGCCACAGCGACAGGGTCAGAGCGGTCCAGTCCATCGGTGGTTCAGGGTCCTTCCGGCAGCACGAAGCCGTATTTCACCATGACCTCGCGGGCTTCAGGCGATTGCATGAAGTCGTAGAACGCTTCGGCCACCGGGCCTGCGGTGGGCAACAGCACCATGCGCTGCATCAGGGAATTGTGCCAGTCATTCGGGATCAGGGCAAAGTCGCCCTGCGCCGCAACCTCTGGCGCCAGGGCCAGCGACCAGGCGATGATGCCGCCATCGGCATTGCCCGACAGCGCAAATTGCGCGGCTTGGCTGACGTTTTCGCCCAACACCAGATGCGGCTGAACCCTGTCCCACAGTCCCGCGTGGCGCAGGGCCTCCTCGGCGCGCTGGCCGTAAGGCGCGTGGTCGGGGTTGGCGATGGCGAACTTGCCCAAGGTGCCTGCGTCCAGCTGCGCCGCGAGGCCCGACAGCGCCGCATCGGCCTGCAGCGCCGAACCGTGCGGCACCATGATCACCAGCCGCCCCTCGGCGTAAAGCACACCTTCGTCGCGGGTCAGGCCTTCGGCATGCAGGGTGGCGATGAACGCCTCGTCCGCCGCAAGGAACATCTGGAACGGGGCGCCCTGACGGATTTGCGTGGCAATGGTGCCAGTTGAGCCCAGCGTCAGGTCCACCCTTTGACCGGTGTCGGCCTGAAACGCGGCGGCAATCTCTGTCAGGGCGAATTGCAGGTCCGAGGCGGCGGCGATGACTGGCACGTCTTCGGCAGCAGCAAGACGGGGCAGGGCGAATGCGCCGACAAAAGCTAGAGTCAGGACCAGACGGCGGTTCAGCATTGGGGAGCCTTGGATATGTTCCGGCATACATATCAAGGGGCGAGGGGCCGCCGTCAATCCCTTTGGCCGCTTTCAGACCCCCGCAACCAGCTTTGCAGCCGCAAAAGCCGGTCGCGGTTGTTGTCCAGGGCTGCGGCCTCAATGGCCTGATACTCGGCCAGCACATCGCGCCCGCGTGGGGTCAGGGTGGCCCCGCCCTTGCCACGCCCGCCGCGTGCGCTGTCCACAAGCGGGGTGTCGAACATGGCGTTCAGGGTTTCCACGATCATCCAGGCGCGCTTGTAGCTCATCCCCATATCACGGGCGGCGGCGGCGATGGACCCGGTCGCGGCGATCCGCTCCAGCAGCTCGGCTTTGCCGGGGCCGATGAAGGCATCACCGTCAAAGCGGATGCGGATGCGCAGTCTGGGGTGCAGTCGGGGGTCTTCAGGGACGGTCATCGCCTGATCATCGCCAGACAGCGACGGCATGCAAGCCTGAAGGCGTCAGGTGTTCGGCCTGATCCGTGCGCCGGACTTGTCGGCAAAGGCCGCCAGCCGCGCGCGCGCCTCGGGTTGGGTGTTGACGATGCCGGCCACGCACGCCTCGGCGTAAGCCGCATCCAGCGCCGACATGTTCTGCATGTGACTGACGCCGGAACAGATAGCGAAATTGGTCAGCGGCAGGTTCTCCGCGCAGCGCCGGGCCAAGGTCAGCGCATGGGACAGGGTGTCTTCGACAAGATATTGCGCCAGACCCAGATCGACCGCCTCTTGCCCCTGATAGACCCGGCCGGTCAGCATCATGTCGATCATCCGGGATTTGCCGATCAGATCGGTGACGCGGATCGTAGCACCCCCGCCGGTGAACAACCCGCGCTGGCCTTCGGGCAGCGCAAAGTAGGTGCCCGCGTCGGCCACCCGCACATGCGCGGCGCTGGCCAGTTCCAGCCCGCCGCCCACAACCGCGCCTTTCAGGGCGGCGATGATCGGCACGCCGCCGTATTCCATCTTGTTGAACGCCTCGTGCCAGCGCAGGCACAACTGCCAGAAGTCGGCCGGGCTGCGGTCGGCCTGATGGTGTTCAACCAGATCAAGCCCGGCGCAGAAATGCGGGCCTTCCGCCGCCAGCACGATCGCGCGCGCGCCCGCCCGCGCCGCACCGGAAAACAGGGTGACCAGTTCCTCGATCGTGTCGGCATTCAGCGCGTTGCGCTTGTCGGGGCGATTGAGGGTGACGATCCAGACGCCGGGAAGGTCTTCTTCCAGGCGCAGGTTCTGCAGGGCGAAATCGGTGATTGAGGGCATGGGGGGTCCGGTGGGAAAGGGGGGTCAGGTGACCTGATCCAGGAAGTCAGAGGCAACGGTAAGATAGCGGTCGATGTCGGCGGCGTCATGGGAAAAGCCGACCTGGGGGCCCGCGCTCCAGATCGCGTCCCAGATGCCGCGATTGGCCAGGAAGACCCGGCGCGCGGCTGTAAACGGACGGTGGATCGAGGCTGCGGCCTCATCCACACTGCGCGGCCAGTCCGGCGTAAGGCAGAACCCCGACCTTGGACCATAGCGGAACGCCCGCCATGGCAGACGGTGCCGGGCGATCAAGGCGTCGATCCCATCCGCGAGCCGCGTGCCAAGGTCTTCGATGCGGGCATAGGCGGCCTCGGTCTGGACCTCGTCCAGCATGGCAAGGGCCGCAGCCGTCGATAGCGGGTTGCCGTAGAGGGTGCCGCCGGTGGCAATCCCCATCCCAGCCCCTGCCACACCGTCGTGATGCGCCGCCAGGAATTCGGCAACCGGCGCGGTCATGCCGTAAAGCCCCAAAGCGATGCCACTGCCCAGACCCTTGCCCAGAACCACAACGTCACAGTCCAACTGCATCTGCCGCTTTAACCCGCCATAGGCCATCTGCCAGGTATGGGTCTCGTCCAGCACGAACAGCGCTCCGGCGGCGCGGGACAGCCGGCAAGCCTCTGCTAGAAAACCGGGATCGGGCAGCACCAGACCACAGTTTGTCATCGCGGGCTCGGCAATGACCACTGCCACGTCGCCTGCGGCAAGTGCGCCGCGCAGCGCCTCAAGGTCGTTGAATGGCAAGGGCAGGGTATCGCGGATCAGGCTTGGCGCAAGGCCAAGCGAATAGGGCTCGGCCCGGCCATCGGCACCGGCCGCGACCATGGTCTGATCGATATGGCCGTGATAGCCGCCGCCAAACATCACGACCTTCGGCTTGGCCGTCAAAACCCGCGCGATGCGGAAAACCTCGATATTGGCGGATGAGGCCGAGATCGTGTGCTGCCAGAACGGCATTCCGGTCCGTTCGGCAAGCCGTTCTGCCAGGGTAATCGACGGCTCGGTCGGAAGTAGGGCCTGCGGTCCGGTCATCGCCGCCCGGGCGACGGCGCGCGCTGGCGCCGTGTCGCCATAGCCCACCGTATTTGACAGGTCGGCCAGATTGAAATCGATGTAGGAATGCCCGTCGGCATCGGTAAGTCGGCTGCCCTTGCCCCCCGTGAAGAACGGCGGGGCGTGGTCGTAAAGCCCCGTCATCCATGCCATCGGCACCCCGTCCGGCATCACCTTCGCCGCCCGCGCCAACAGCGCCGCCGAGCGGGGGCGCATCGCATGAAACTGTGCCGTTTCGGACTGCAACAGGGCGGCTAGCCGTGCCATGTTCAGGCCCGGGATCGCGGAAGTCGTCAGATCATGGGACATCGGAACCTCTGGCATGATGGTTTGTGACGTAGCCAAGATAGGCGTCCAGCGGGGCATTGGGATCGCCCGCCCCCGAAAGCTCGGCCCGCGCCATGTCGATGATCGCGACCTCGTGGTCGATCAGCAGTTGGACCGCCGACATGGCCTGCGCGGGGGCTACGGGCAGCATCGCCTCGAACTCTGCCAGATAGCCGGTGGGATAGTCGCGCACCATGATTTCCATCACGTCGGCAAAGGGCAGGGCCTGCCATTCGGCCGCTTCCTCCCGGCCTGTACGCCGCACTGCGGCCTCATCGGCTGGCGTGACGCCAAAGGCTTCGGCCAAGGGACGCAAGACCGCGACCGTGCGGTTTTCGATCAGCGCGACCTTGGCCCAAAGGGCGGCCCTTCGCGGGTTGGGTTCGGTTTCGCCCAAAGCCGCAAAGAAGGTCTCGCCCGAGACCTCCTCTTCAAAGGCCATCGCGAAGGCCGCATTGAAACTGGCAAACGGGCGTGGTGTTGCAGTCATTGGATGCGAACCCCCTGCCGGATCAGTTCGCGCTGAACCGCCTCCATGTCAACCGTATCGACCTCGCGGTTGGATTTCACCGCCTGCGCTGCCGCAACCCCCGCACCTTGCCCCGCGACCGCACAACAGGCCATGTTGCGCGTGGCCGCATGGGCCACCATGTCGCCGCCAATCGCCCGTCCTGCGACCAAGAGCCCCTTGACCCCCTTCGGCAACATCGACCGATAGGGGATATGCATATAGCGCCCGGTCGTTGGGATGATCAGGATGCCGTAGCCGTCGATGAATTCCGGATAGATGCCGATCGTATCCTCGAATCGCCCCTCATGGCGCACATCCGCCTCGGTCATGTTGTAGACCGCATCGATCTTGCGGGTATCGCGGATGCCGATGGTCATGCCGAAATTCCGCAGTCGCGCGCCCTTGCAGCCCGGCATGAAATGCCGCAGCGCCTCGATTGCCAGCATCGCCTGCTTGCGGCCCTCGACCTCGCCCTTCGTCATGCTGTCGGGGTCGGTGCCGTCGATCCCCGAAAGATGGACAAGGTTCATATAGGTCAACTCGCCCGTGTCATGCATCGCGCCCCAGGTCCCGGCGATGGTGTTCAGGTGCTTTGGGATGATCCCCTGTTCAATCGCCTTGGCAAAAGGCTTCTTCAGGAAAGGCGAGAACATGTCGTCCTCTTTCCCGTCCGTCTCCACCGTCCATTCGCCGGTCGACCAGTCCTTGTAGGTCTGCGGGTCGGCCTTCACCTCGGCCATGAACTCGGCCTTGTTGACGCCCGCAAGGTGGAACATCACCGATGCCGCCTGCATATGCTCGGACGGAGTCTTCGGGGCCGGGGCCCCACAGCGCACCGCGACATCCGCGTCACCCGTGGCGTCGATCACCACGCGGGCCATGATAGCCTCGCGGCCCGCTTTGGATTCCACGATGATCCCGGCGATGCGGTCGCCCTCCATCACCGGGGCGACAAAGGTCCGGTGCATCATCCCATGAATGCCCGCCTCCTCGACCAGCCGGTCGGCGACCAGCTTGAAGCCCTCGCTGTCCAGCTCATAGGACAGAGACTGGCTTTCCGGCACCGCCGCACCCATTGCCTTGGCGCGCTCCTCGAACTCGCGCCCGATGCCGTTGGCCTCCACCGTCGCCTCATGGCGGTACCAGGCGAGTCCCTCGACCCCGACCACAGTGATATTGCCACCATAGCAGCCAAAGCGTTCGACCATCGTGACCTCGACCCCCGCCCGCACCGCCGCCAGCGCAGCGGCAAGGCCACCGGGGCCGGACCCAACGACCAGCACGTCGGTGCGACGGATCACCGGCACGTGGCGGGCGGGTTCGGTAATGAAATCAAGGCTCATAGGAAAGGCATCTCCACCAGTACCGCGGGTTCCATCTTGCCGTTGACTAAGGTCTCCACCCGGTCCCCGACCTTGCAGGCAGTCGAGATCAGCGCAAAGCCAAGGTTCTTCTGCACTCGGATCGAAAAGACGCAGTTGGTAAGGTCCCCGATCTTCACCCCGTCCTTGTAAATCGGGTTCCACAGGAAGCCCGGGGTCACCGGATCGCCCGCGTCAAGGATGATCCCTAGCGAGTGCCGCTTTGGCCCCTCCGCCGCAATCCGGCGCAAGGCATGGATGCCGATGGTGTCGTCGGGGGCATGCAAGTCGATGTATTTGCCCATCCGCACCTCATAGGGGTTCGTCGTCCCGTCGCTGTCCCCACCGAAGGAGACAAGGCCCGATTCCACCCGCTCTGACCAGTTCGGATTGCCCGGCCCGATGCCCCAGGGCGCGCCCGCCTCGCGGAAGATATTCCACAGCTCGGTGCCCTTGGACCCGTCACGAAGGTAGATCTCGAACCCGCCCTGCTTGGACCAGCCCGACCGTTGCACCACGACCGGGATGCCGTTGATCGCTGTCTCCTTGAACCAGAAGTACTTCATCCCGCGCACCCAGTCGCCGCAAACTGCGGCCACCACGTCCTCGGCCTTCGGGCCTTGGATCGCCATGGGCGACACATCCGGCTCCGAAACCTCGACGTTCAGCCCACGTTCGGCGGCAATCGCCCCGGCCCAGAACCAGATGTTCGAATCCGCAATCGACAGCCAATACAGGTCATCCGCCAGTTTCAGACAGATCGGGTCGTTGATCAGCACGCCCTGATGATTGCACAGGGGCACATACTTCCCCTGCCCGACCTTCTGCTGCGACAGATCGCGCGGCGCCAATATCTGCGCCAACCGCCCCGCATCCGGCCCCTTAAGCTGGACCTGCCGTTCAACCGCCACATCCCACTGGCTGACGCCGTTGATCAGCCGCCAGTATTCCTCCAGCGGCTTGCCGTAGGATGTCGGCATCAGCATGTGGTTATAGGTGGTAAAGGCGCAGACGCCTTCCTTGACGGTCGCCTCGTAAAAGGGCGAGGGGCGCAGACGGGCAGAGGGGGTGATGCCGTACAATGGAGGCTCCTGAAAGGGCGGGCGCGGCTGACTTACCAGCCTGCGCAAGATCGCGCGAAACCGGGGAGAACGGCAAATGACGGCTGTGGCGGCATTGGCGCGGTTTTGGTTATGCCTTGGTTGGCCTAGAAGCGCATCGCGTTCACTTGAATTCACTCTGCACACCGAACGCGTTTGCAAGAGCATTCGCTGCCTCGGCGTACAGGGTGACTGCGTGGCTCCAGTCAAAAGCAATTCGCTTTAGCCGATCTCTCCGGTGGCCAGCATCTGACGGATCACCTTCTTGTCCTGCTTGCCGACCGAGGTTTTCGGGATCGCCTGCACCCTGATCGTCCGGTCCGGAACCGCCCATTTCGGCAGGTCCCCCGCCGCCACCGCCGCCTGCAGTCGGGCGCGGATCGCGGCTTCTATCGTGTTGTCGCCGTCGATCACTGCGACCAGCACCGGACGTTCGCCCCAGCGGTCGTCAGGGATGCCCACCGCCGCCACCTCAAGCACGCCTGCGACCGTCGAGGTCAGGCTTTCCAAAGCCAGCGACGACACCCATTCGCCGCCAGACTTGATCACGTCCTTCAGCCGGTCGGTGATCCGCAGCGTCCCATCCGGCGACATGTGGCCGACGTCGCCCGTGTGCATCCAGCCGCCCCGCCAAAGGTCAGCCGTGCCTGCGTCGTTGCGCAGATAGCCCTGCGTCAGCCAGGGCGCGCGGGCCACCACCTCGCCGGTGGTGCGTCCGTCATGGGGCACGTCGCGCAGGTCAGGATCGACCACGCGAAGTGTGACCAGAGGTGCGGCCTTGCCGGTCGCAATACGCCCGCCGATGTCGTCACTGGTCTGGCTGGACACCATGTCGGCAATGCAGATCACCGGGCAGGTTTCCGACATGCCGTAGCCCGCATGAATGTCGATCCCCTTGGCCCTTGCCTGCGCCGCCAACCCTTCGGGCAGGGCAGCGCCACCGATGGTCACCTTCCAGTGCGACAGGTCCGCGGTTGCCGCTTCGGGGGCGGCCAGCAGCATGGCAAGAATCGTCGGCACACAATGCGAATAGGTCACCCGATGCGCGGTCAGCAGCGCAAGCAGCCGGGCAGGTTCATAGCGGCCGGGATAGACTTGGCGGAGGCCAAGAAAGGTTGCCACATAGGGATAGCCCCAGGCATGGACGTGAAACAGCGGCGTGATCGGCATGTAGACATCATCGGTCTTGATCCCGCCCACGCCCGGCACCGGGCCAAAGGCTGCAACAACTCCCAGGGTGTGTAGGACCAACTGGCGATGGCTGTAGGTTACACCCTTGGGGTCGCCGGTGGTGCCGGTGGTGTAAAACAGTGTCGCGCGGGTGTCTTCGGTCAGGTCCGGGAAGGTGAAGCCCGGGGCCTCGGCCGCCAGAAGCGTCTCGAGCTCACCGGCAAACCCCGGGGGCAGGGGGGCGTCGGGGTGATCGGAAAGCAGGATCAGCGTCACGGGCCGGGTGATGCGGGGCAAAAGCGGCAGCAAGACGGGCAGAAAATCCTCATGGCACAGGATCGCGTCGTCCAGCGCGTGGTTTATGGTGTATAGGATCTGCTCGGGTGACAGCCGGATGTTTACCGTATGCAGCGTCGCACCCAGCATCGGCACGGCAAAGTAACACTCCAGATATCGCGGCGTGTCCCAGTCCAGCACCGCGACCGTCGCACCGTGGCCCAGCCCCAGCCGGGTCAGTGCCGCCCCAAGCCGGTCGATCCGGGCGTGGAACTGGCGGTAGGTGCGGACTCCACCCTCGCCGTCATGGATGGTCTGATCCGGGTTGCGTCGCGCCGGTGCCCGCAAGAGCTGGCCGATCACCAGATCAAATCCCGTTGCCACCATGATTCCTGCCCTTTTGCTCGCGAAGTCTATTTGAAGGCTAACCCTGAACTGACCAACTTACACATAACGAATAAGAGGTCTAAGGTTCGCAGAATCCGGACCAGCCGTCGGTTCTGGTCCATCCCTGCGGCCCGAAGACTGCGAATGGGTCGCTAGCCTTCGATCAGGAGCCGCCAATGTCCCACCAGATGCCGCCCCTGCCGTGGCTGCGCGCTTTCGAGGCTTCGGCCCGGCACCTGAGTTTCACCAATGCGGCCGCCGAACTGAACCTGACGCAGGCGGCGATTTCAAAGCAGGTCAAGCTTCTGGAGCAATACTTGCGCGAGCCTTTGTTCGAACGCCTGCCGCGCAGCCTGACATTGACCAAGGCCGGGGCCGCCTTTCTGCCCAAGGTGGGCGATGCCTTTGAACGCCTTTCGGCCGGCACGGTCGAGGTCTTCGGGGCCAACCGATCCGGCATCCTGTCGGTCCGCGTCATGGTTGGCTTTGGTGTCACTTGGCTGGCCCGCCGCCTGCCGCGCTTCATCGCAGCGCATCCAAAGACGCAAGTGAGGATCGTCTCCTCGATCTGGGCCGAGGAATATGACGCCGAAACCTTCGACCTTGATATCCGCTATGGCTTTGGCAATTGGCCCGGCTTCCGTACCGACCGGCTGAACCGCGAAAGCCTGATCCCTCTCTGCCTGCCCGAAATCGCTGCCCGCCTGCACTCCCCGACCGATCTGGCCAAAGAGCGTCTCTTGCATGTCCTTGGCTATCAGGACGGCTGGGACGGCTGGCTCACTGCCGCCGGGGCGGGGCGCGTCGATGCCGCGCAGGGCCTTTGGTTTGATACCACTCTGATGGCCATGGCGGTCGCTGCCGAAGGCGGCGGGATCGCGCTGGGTCGCAGCTCGCTGATCGAAACCGAACTTGCCTCGGGCCGGCTGGTGAAACCCTTTGGGCTGGAGCTTCCGATCGAAGAGGGCTTTTTCCTTGTTGCCCCCGAAAAAGGCCCCCGGCACAAGGACGCAGGCGTTTTCCGCGACTGGTTGCTGGCCGAGGCGGCTGGGTCGCAGTGAGCCCAAGTCAGTCGTTTGCCACGCCATATCTGACACATGGCCCACAAGGCGTTCGGACGGATGCAGTTAAATGGGGATCTCGTTAGAATGTTTGATCCGTTGCATCGGAATTTCGGTCTTGACGCTTTGAACACCCGGAAGGGCGTTCAGATACTCGATCTGAAAGCGGCGGTAGGCCGTGATGTCGGCGGCCAGAATGCGCAGAAGGAAGTCGCAATCCCCCGCCATCAGGTGGCATTCAACGACATTTCGCAGGCGCTGCACTGCCTTGGTGAATCGTTCAACGGTCGCCTCGTCCTGTCCGGTCAGCCACACCCGGGTGAAGAATGTCATGCCAAGGCCAAGGGTGTCGGGGTTCAGAATCGCCGTGTATCGTTCGATGATACCGGCAGCCTCCATGTTCCGGATACGCCTAAGGCAAGGGGTTTGCGATAGCCCGACCTGCTCGGCGATTTCGTTGCTGGTCTGCTTGCAGTCCTTCTGAAGCAGGCGAAGAATCTTCCGGTCGATGTCGTCGAGGGCGTGATGCATGGTCAGGCTCGCTTTCGTTGGTGCCTCACACCATCAGTGCAGTGCATTATGGCGCTTGGCACTCGGAATATACGATTTCATATCTCAAATTGGCAAAAAACACCTTGGATCAGGTGCCATACTCTTCCGCCACAAGCAAAAGGATCGAAGGGATGATGGAAAGGGTCGGTTTCATCGGCTTGGGCACTATGGGACTGCCCATGGCCCGGAACCTCGCGCGGCATGGGATTGCGCTGAACGTCTGGAACAGGACGCACAAGGCCCCGGACGCCTTCCTCGGCGGATGTGATGTCGAATTTGCCCGATCAGCACGGACCGTTTTGCGCGGATCGCGGACCTCCATTCTCATGCTTCTCAACCAGGACGCCGTTGATGCTGTGCTGGAACGCAACACGGCTGCTTTCGCCGGGAATGTTAAGTGCAAGACCATTATCGGCATGGGCTCGGTCGATCCAAGCTATTCGGTTGCTCTTGCAAGCGACATTGCGCAGGCGGGTGGGACCTATCTTGAAGCGCCGGTTTCAGGCTCGCGGGTGCCGGCCGAGAACGGCCAGCTTGTCTGCTTGCTGGGCGGTGATCGCGCTGTGGCTGACGCGGCGGCCCCTCTCTTGCGCCCAATGTGCAAGGATCAGATCCATTGCGGGGCCGCCGGTGATGCCTTGCGCATGAAGCTGGCGATCAACCTCTACCTTTGCTCCAGCCTCGTCGCCTTGGCCGAGGCGACGAATTTTGCCCGCAAGGCCGGCCTTCCGTTGGACAAGTTCAAGCAAGCTGTGACGGCAGGCCCCCTCAGCAGCGATTTCGTGACCATCAAACTGACCAAGATGATCGAAGGCGATTTTTCGGTGCAGGCCGGTGTGGCAGACGCGCATATGAGCACCTGCCTGATCCGAACAGAAGCGGCGCGCCTGTGCTCGGCGACGCCACAACTCGACGTCAGCTCTAAGCTTTACGCACGGGCGGTGGAAGCGCTTGGCCCCAAGGTCGACATGTCGAGCGTGATATCAGTACTCAATTAGAGCGGGCAGACCTTCCGAGACTTGCCAAATCCTCCTTGGCGACAGGGTGACCGCCCGACGGCCGCTCCGACCGCATAGCGAGCTGCTGGGTGTGATTTCACACACCATTTGGCGGGCGAAGAAATGCAGGCTCACCTTCCCCGCCCAACCCACGCGGTTGATCTCCTTCAATCCTTAACCCCACCCTAACGTCCACAGCCAACCCCTTGAAATCCTTGCAGCGGGTCTGCCTGTCCTGCGTGGACAGCCTTACCGGGCCCGCAGCCGGACCCCCGCGTCCCGCCGGATCACCTGCTTGATCTTGGCCATGTCGACCCGGCCGTTGCAACCGACGAGCCGCATCGAGCCCCCAGGGTCACGGCTTGCCCGCCTTGTGATAAAGCGCACCGTAGGCCGAAGGCTTGAAGCTCTCCAACGCCGCCTCGGTATAGGTCGCACGGTCGAGCCAGGCCGGGCTGATCTCCACCCCCCAGCCGGGGGTATCGGGGACGGTGACATGGCCAGCACTCACCTCGAATGGCCGCCCGACGAACAGATCGCGCTGCCAAGGGTAGTAATCATCGCCCTCGATCGACAGTTCCAGATACTTCCCGGCATTCGGGATCGCTGCCAGAAGATGCATCGTGCAGATCGTGACCAAGGACAGGTTCGCCGCATGCGGGGTGCAGGGCAGGTCCGCCGCCGCCGCCATTGCCGCGACTTTCAGCGTGTTGGCGATGCCGCCCATATACATCACATCCGGCTGCACGACATCGACCGCGCGCATCTGGATCATGCGTTTCCAGGTCGCAGGATCCCAATCCTGCTCGCCCCCGGTTACATCAATGCGCAGCGCATCGGTGACTTCCTTGGTCGCCTCCAAATCCCAATAGGGCACCGGTTCCTCGTAATGGCCAACCCCGTTGTCCTCCAGCATTCGGCCCACTTCGATGGCCCGCTTGACCGAAAAGCCAGAGTTCGCATCCACCAGCTTGTCGATCCCGTCCCCCAGCGCGCGGGCGACGGTCGGGATGATCTCTTCCGTCCGGCCCGGCCATTCATCGACATCCTGACCGCATTCCGCCGCGATCCGCCATTTTGCTGCCGTGAACCCCTGTTCGGCGCAGAGCCTGACCAGCCGATCCGCCTCATCCTTTGGCGAGATGTCCCGCTTCATCGAGCTGGCGTAGGCCCGCACCTTGCCGGGGCCTCCGCCGATCAGGCTGGCGACCGGCTTGCCCGCCCGCCGCCCGGCCATGTCCCAAAGTGCGGTGTCCAGCCCCGCCAGGGCGCGGGCGCGATAGCTGCCCGGATACTTGTGCTCACGCCGTTCGATCAGATGCACCAGCCCCGCGATATCGGCAGGGTCCGCCCCTAGCGCCCAAGGCACCAGCTGGCGATGAAACACCTGCGCTGTGATGTCGGCGTTGTAGGTCGAGGTCTGACCCCAGCCAAAGGCACCGTCATCCGCCGTCACCCGGACAAAACAGACGAATTCGTTGTGGAAGGTCTCGATGCGGGCGATGCGGGACATGCGGGGCTCTTTTCCGGTCGGAAGGGTCGCCGGACGATTCCCGCGAACCGCCCGATCCTGCAAGCGATCAATTCACGGTCTATGGGAGCGCGCCGGTTATGGTCCGTTCTTGCATTTGCAGACGCTTCCCTTGCGGCCCACGCCCCGCTAAGTCTCTGGCATGCGCAAGACCCTGACCGAGATCTACGAGACCCGCGTTGCCGAGGGCAAGCTTCGCCCCGATCCGGGCCAGCACGCGGTCCTGCCGGCGCTGGAAAGCCTGCGCCTTTGGCTTGAGGCGAATGCCACCCGCCGTGTCGGCCTTTTCGCCGGGTTGTTCGCCAGACCCGTAATTCCGCCAAAGGGGTTCTATATTTGGGGCGGGGTCGGGCGCGGTAAGTCGATGCTTATGGACCTCTTCCACGACGCCTGCGAGATCCCGTTGAAACGCCGGGTGCATTTCCACGCCTTCATGCAAGAGGTCCACAAGGGCATGCACGAAGCACGCAAGCGCGGGGTCGAAGATCCGCTGGACCCGGTGGCTGAAGCGGTGATCCGCGATGTGCGCCTTCTGGCGTTTGACGAGATGCAGATCCGCGACATCACCGATGCGATGATCGTGGGGCGGCTGTTCGAAAAGCTGTTCGCGGCCGGGATCGTGATTGTCACCACCTCGAACCGCCCGCCGGTGGATCTTTACAAGGACGGGTTGAACCGGGCGCTGTTTCTGCCGTTCATCGCCTTGCTGGAAGATCGGCTGCAGGTGGTGGAACTGGAAAGCCCGACCGATTACCGCCAGCACCGGTTGGCAGGCGCGCAGGTCTATTTCCACCCCGCCCGCAGCGCCACCGCAGACATCGCCGCGATTTGGGGCGATCTGACCGGTGGGGCTGTCGACGCGCCGCTGACATTGGACGTGAACAGTCGCAAGGTCGAATTGCCACGCTTTGCCAATGGGGTAGGGCGGGCCAGTTTCTGGGACCTGTGTTCCAAACCCTTGGGCCCGGCCGATTTTCTGGTCATTGCCCATGCAGTGCGGGTTTTGATCCTTGAGGATATCCCGCAGCTTTCCTCGGCCAACTACAACGAGGCCAAGCGTTTCGTCACCCTGATCGACGCGCTGTATGAGGCAAAGGTCCGGCTGATCGCCTCGGCCGCAGAAGAACCCGAAAGACTGTATATCGAAGGTGAGGGGGCCTTCGAGTTCGAACGCACCGCCAGCCGCCTGCGCGAGATGCAAGGGGCTGGTTGGGGGCAGGACGAGGCTTAACCGCCTGCCAGCCGGTCGGCAAAGCAGTGGTTGGTGTCGCGGTGCCTCGCCTCATCGGCGCGGACGGCGACGATCACCTCACGCAGGCGGGCGTCGGGGGCAAGATGCCAGTAGTCAATGGCAAGCTGCGGCGCTGGCACGTTTGGGGTGGCGCCGCTGTCCACCTGCGCCAGATAGCTAGTGTAGCTGATGACCGCCTCTTCCTCGAGATAGCCAACCACCCGGTGGGCGGTCTTGGGTGCGAAAAGATACAGGAAGAAGTAGGCGTTGAAGAACACTGCCTGACCCAGCATGATCAGGGCGCGCTCGAAAAACGAGGGCTGGGCGATGCGGATGAAGGTCATCAGGTGCATCCGCTCGTTCTCGGCCTCGTCCAGAAGCTCGCGGATCCAGCCCTGATCGTCGCGGATGTGGCGCAGCGCCTTTAGGTGCTGCAACAGGCCCCCGACCATGCCCGGCACAGCGGCAACGGTCTCCAGCACCACGGCCCGGTGACCGTAACGGCGCGAAAAGAACGCGTCGGCAAAAAGGCGCATGAATTTGACGATGCCAAGGGCGATCTTGTCAGAAACCCCGTTGGGGGTCTGGTGGCGGTCGATGGCAGGCGCGGCGGCAGAGATATCGGTCATCGGGATATTCCTTTCCCGACAGAAATAGGCAGGAAACCCCGCCGCGCAATCCGGTGCGACATTATGTGTCCGACCGCAGTGGCTCAGGCCGCCACCAGGGCCTGCCACAACAGCCGGATCGCCATCGCGGTAGAGACGGTGACCAGCAGCGGCTTGATCAACCGCGCCCCGATGCGCACCGCAAGGGCAGTCCCAAGGCTGGCCCCGGCAACCTGCGCTGCCGCCATGGCCAACCCGACCGCCCACCAGATCGCGCCCGAAGGGATGAAGACCACCAGGCTGCCCAAGTTCGAGGCGAAGTTCAGCATCTTGGTATGGGCCGTGGCCTTTAGCATGCCGTAGCCCGCCAGCAGCACAAACCCCATCATGAAGAAGGACCCGGTGCCCGGCCCGAAAAAGCCGTCATAGGCGGCGATTGCAGGAACGACCGTGGCGGCAAAGACCGCAGGCTTCAGGCGGGGCGCGCGGGCGCTGTCGGTAAGCCCCGGCTTCAGCGCAAAGAACGCCGCGACGCAGATCAGAACCACCGGCATGACCAGCCGCAAGACCCCGACCGGGACCAGATGCGCGACCAGTGCCCCCGCCGCCCCTGCCACCAGACTTATCGCCGCCAGCCCAAGCTGATCCAGCGGCCGGACCTGCCCGGCGCGTGCGTAGCTTATGGTGGCTGTCGCGGCCCCGAAGGTGCCCTGCAGCTTGTTGGTCGCCAATGCCTCGACCGGCGAGGCCCCGGCCAGAAGCAAGGCCGGGACCGAGATCAACCCGCCGCCGCCGGCAATGCTGTCGATGAAGCCGGCGCAGAAGGCGGCAAGGACCAACAGTAGCGCAAGATCGGTGGCGACTTCAAACATGCCCGGCTTGTCGCCGGTTCTGCCGGGCGGGGCAAGGGGGGGGCCACCTCGGGGGGCATCAAGCCCCCGCTCGGCGGCGCTGTCGCAAAACGATTCCCGCGCAAGCCCTCGTTGGTCGTGTGGATGCCTCCGGCGGGAGTATTTGATCCAAGAGGAAGTCTGCAGACTTCCTCTTGGATCAAATACTCATCTTGCTGCGCTGGGCATCATTCCAATGTTTCCAGGGAAGGGTGATGCGCTGACTATGGGACCAGGCTCATGCGGCGGCAAATTCACTGCGGGAATAACCTTGCAGATACAAGAGCGCCGTGAGGTCGCCGTGGTTCACCCGGATATGGCACTCTGCCTGCACCCGGGGCTTGGCATGCAGCGCCACGCCCGCACCGGCGGCCAGCAGCATCGGCAGGTCGTTGGCCCCGTCGCCGACGGCAATCGCGTCAAAGGGGGTGATCCCCAGCCGCGCGGTGATCTCGTTCAGCGATTGAAGCTTGGCCTCTTTGCCAAGAATCGGCTCAGCCACAGTTCCGGTCAGGGTGCCTGCGTCGATGTGCAACGTGTTGGCGCGGTTTTCGTCGAACCCCAGCTTGGCCGAGACCGCCGCCGTAAAGGCGGTGAACCCGCCCGACACCAGCGCCGCATAGGCCCTGTTCACTTTCATCGTCGCAAGCAGCACCGGTCCGCCCGGCATCAGCGTGATCCGGTCGCGCAGGACGCTGCCGATGACAGTCTCGGGCAGGCCGCGCAACAGACTTACCCTTTCCCGCAGCGCGGCGTCAAAATCCAGCTCGCCATTCATCGCCCGCGCGGTGATGGCTGCCACATGCGCGCCCACGCCTGCCTCGTCGGCCAGTTCGTCAATGCATTCCTGCTGGATCATGGTTGAATCCATGTCGGCGATCAGCAGGCGCTTTTTGCGCCCCGCCGCTGCCTGCACCACCAGGTCGATGCGCAGTGCCTGCAGGTCGGCCCAGATGGTCCAGCGGTTTTCCGGCACGGTTTCCACCAGAAATTCTGCCGCCACCCCGGGTTCCAGCCAACGCGCCGCGCCGCCGCCCCAGGCATTGCGCAAGCTTTCGACCGTCACCCGCTCCAGCACCGGGGTTTCGGGATTGGTCAGGAGGGTGACGGCGAACATGGGCGCATTCCGGCGATTGGGGGCATGTCGCATTCGCGCGACGATGCGGCGCATTACCGCGCTTTTTCCGCTTGCGCCAGAGCACGCGTCCCTTTAACCACGGCGGCGGGACACCCTTCCCCACCGAAGGGCTTTTAGCTGGAAGGCTACCATGACAGTTCTGACCCCCCCGGCCAAGCGCCCGGCAAACCCGCGCTTTTCGTCTGGCCCTTGCGCCAAGATCCCCGGTTACTCCCTTGATATGCTTGCCGATGCGCCCCTTGGCCGCTCGCACCGCGCTGCGGTTGGCAAGGCGAAGCTGAAGGAAGCCATCGACCTTACCCGTGAGATTCTGGGCGTTCCCGCCGACTACCGGATCGGGATTGTCCCTGCGTCGGACACCGGCGCGGTCGAGATGGCGATGTGGTCGCTGCTGGGGGCCCGCCCGGTAGAGATGCTGGCTTGGGAGTCGTTTGGCGAAGGCTGGGTGACTGACGCGGTCAAGCAGTTGAAGCTGGACGCCACTGTGCACATCGCTCCCTACGGGCAGATCGTGGACTTCGCAAAGGTGGATTTCGACCGCGATGTGGTCTTCACCTGGAACGGCACCACCAGCGGCTGTCGCCTGCCCAATGGCGATGCAATCCCGGCGAACCGTCAGGGCCTGACCATTTGCGACGCGACCAGCGCCGCCTTTGCGATGGACCTGCCGTGGTCGAAGCTGGATGTCACCACTTTCTCGTGGCAAAAGGTGCTGGGCGGTGAGGGGGCGCATGGCGTCATCATCCTGTCGCCCCGCGCGGTTGAGCGGTTGGAAAGCTATGCTCCCGCCTGGCCGCTGCCCAAGATTTTCCGGCTGACCGCCAAGGGCAAACTGATCGAAGGCATCTTTGTCGGCGAGACGATCAACACCCCGTCAATGCTTGCGAACGAGGATTACCTTGTCGCGCTGAAATGGGCAAAGTCGGTGGGCGGCCTTCAGGGCTTGATCGCCCGCGCCAATGCCAACGCGAAAGTTGTTTGGGACTTCTGCGCCGCAAACCCCTGGATCGCGAACCTGGCGGACGACCCGGCGACCGCCTCGACCACCAGCGTCTGCCTGAAATTCACCGATCCCCGCATCATGGATGGCGAGGCCTTTGCCAAGGCCGTCGCCAAGCGGATCGAAAAGGCCGGAGCCGGGTTCGACATGGGTGCCTACCGCGATGCGCCCCCCGGTCTGCGTATCTGGTGCGGCTCGACGGTGGAAACCGCCGATGTGCAGGACCTGATGCCGTGGATCGCCTATGCTTTCGCGGCCGAGATTGCCGCGCTGGCGCAAGCCGCTTGATCCAATCGGTGGGGTGGAACCCCACCCCACCCAATCCTTCGTTGGTCGGGCTTCAGCCCGACTCTCCCCCGACATCCAGAGGATCACTGATATGCCACGCGTTCTCGTATCCGACGAACTCTCCGAAACCGCCGTCCAGATCTTCCGCGACCGGGGGGTCGAGGTCGACTACCTCCCCAAGCTTGGCAAGGACAAGGACGCGCTTGCCGCCGTCATCGACCAGTATGACGGGCTTGCCATCCGCTCGGCCACGAAGGTGACCGAAAAGCTGCTGGCCAACGCGACCCGTCTGAAAGTCATCGGCCGCGCCGGGATCGGCGTCGACAACGTCGATATTCCTGCCGCGTCCAAGAAGGGCGTGATCGTGATGAACACGCCTTTCGGCAACTCGATCACTACCGCCGAACATGCCATTGCGATGATGTTCGCCGTTGCGCGCCAACTGCCCGAAGCCAACGCCTCCACCCAGGCCGGGAAATGGGAAAAGTCGCGCTTTATGGGGGTGGAGCTGTTCAACAAGACCCTTGGCGTGATTGGCGCAGGCAACATCGGCGGTATCGTCTGCGACCGCGCGGTGGGACTGCACATGAAGGTCATCGCCTATGATCCCTTCCTGTCGGAAGAGCGCGCCAAGACCCTTGGCGTCACCAAGGTCGAGTTGGAAGACCTGCTTGCCCGCGCTGATTTCATCACCCTGCATGTCCCCCTGACCGACAAGACCCGCAATATCCTGTCGGCCGAGAACCTCGCAAAGACCAAAAAGGGCGTCCGCATCATCAACTGCGCCCGGGGTGGCCTGATCGACGAAGCGGCCTTGGCCGAGGCGCTGAAATCCGGTCATGTCGCGGGTGCAGCACTTGACGTGTTCGAGATCGAACCCGCCACGGAAAACCCGCTGTTCAACTTGCCGAATGTTGTTGCCACTCCGCATCTGGGTGCTGCCACGACCGAGGCGCAGGAGAACGTGGCGCTGCAGGTGGCCGAGCAGATGGCCGATTACCTTCTGACCGGCGCGGTGCAGAACGCGCTGAACATGCCGAACGTCACGGCAGAAGAGGCTGCCGTGATGGGGCCATGGATCAGGCTTGCCAGCCACCTTGGCAGCTTTATCGGCCAGATGACGGACGAACCGATCAAGGCGATCAACATCCTTTATGACGGCACGGTTGCGGGGATGAACCTTGCCGCCCTCAATTCGGCGGTCATCGCGGGTGTGTTGCGGGCGCAGAACCCGGATGTGAATCTGGTCTCGGCCCCCGTAGTTGCTAAGGACAAGGGCATCCAGATCTCGACCACCCGGCAGGACAAGACCGGGGTGTTCGACGCCTATATCAAGGTCACCATGGTCACCGACAAGCGTGAGCGTTCGGTGGCGGGGACCTGCTTCAGCGATGGCAAGCCGCGCTTCATCCAGATCAAGGGCATCAACATCGACGCCGAGATCGGTGCCCACATGCTTTATACCACCAACGAGGACGTGCCCGGCATCATCGGCCTGCTGGGCATGACGATGGGCAAGAACAACGTCAACATCGCCAACTTCACTCTTGGCCGATCCGGCGTGGGTCAGGACGCGATCGCGATCCTTTATCTTGATCAGGCCATCGACCCGCGCGTCATCGACACGTTGGAATCAACCGGCATGTTCAGTCAGGTCAAGGCGCTGCAGTTCGAGGTGGCCTGACCACCCCTTGCCCTTTTATCTTTGCGCAAACATCCCGGGGGTCCGGGGGTTGGCCCCCGGTCCTTTCGACGCCCTCGGTCCTTTCGACGCCCCCGGTCATTTTCACAAGGCGGAACGATGCACCTCTATGCCATCGGCGACATCCACGGCCATATCGGCCTGCTCAGGGCAGCGCATGACCTGATTGCCGAGGACATCGCCCGCCATGGGCCGGGTCCGGTGATCCATCTTGGCGACCTTGTCGACCGTGGCCCCGATTGCCGGGGGGTGATCGACTTCTTGATGGATGGCATCGCGGATGGCTCGGACTGGGTGGTCCTGAAAGGCAATCATGACCGTATGTTCGCCCGCTTCCTGCGCGACCCTACGGAACCCGAGCCCGGCCTGCGCGCCGACCTTGGCTACCTCAACCCCAAGATCGGCGGGGCGGCAACACTGACCTCTTACGGCGTTCGCAGCGCCGCCGACCGCCCGGTTGCCAAGGTCCATGCCGATGCGGTGGTCGCTGTGCCAGCCAGCCACACCCACTTCCTGAACACCCGTCCGACGCTTCATCAGGCAGGGGCCTGCGCTTTCGTCCATGCGGGCATCCGCCCGGGCATTCCGCTAGAGGACCAGACCGAGACCGACCTCGTCTGGATCCGCGAACCCTTCCTGATGGACCCCGTCAGCCACGGCCCATTGATCGTCCACGGCCACACCGCCATCGACGCCGCGACGCATTATGGCAACCGCCTGAACCTTGACAGCAGCGCAGCCTACGGCGGCCCGCTTTCTGCCGTGGTGATCGAGGGGCGGCAAGCGGCGCTCCTGACCCCGCAGGGCAGGCACAAGCTTCACGTGACGCGCTAAGGGTGTTGCCGCCGGATCAGCCGCTTGGCCGACCGGCCACTCAAATAGCCAAATACCACCCCGGCAAGGCCCACCACTTGGACCAGCGCCGTTCCGTCGGGGATGCCCCGCACCCACAGCGCCAGCCGACAAAGGCCAGCCCGCCGACGCTGACCCAAAGCTAGAAGCACAACTCGCCCCGCGCTGGGCTGAACCGGTATGGGTCCTCAACGCTCATCCCGCCCCCTCCCGCGCCCCGGCCACGATCAACATCTCGATATTCCACTGGACGAACCGCGCCTGCCGTGATTCCCTTGCCCCATGACAAAGCGCATTTCCCCCTTTGTGATCGTTGTCGCCATCATCCTGCTTACGGCTGGCTGGCTGCTCTGGATCGGACGCGAGCCGATCTGCAAATGTGGCTATGTAAAGCTGTGGCATGGCGTTGTGGTCAGTTCGGAAAACTCGCAGCACATATCCGACTGGTATACCCCCAGCCACATCATCCACGGCTTTTTGTTCTTCGGCCTGCTGTGGCTGATTGCCCGCCGCCTAAGCTTTGGCTGGCGGCTGGTCATCGCCACCGTCATCGAAGCCGCGTGGGAGGTCCTTGAAAATTCGGACACCATCATCGAACGCTACCGCGCGGTCACCATCTCGCTGGACTACTACGGCGATTCGGTTCTGAATGTGGTGGCCGACATTCTGGCCATGGTGCTGGGCTTTTTCCTGGCCTCGCGTCTGCCGGTCTGGGTCACTGTCGCGTTGATCGTACTGTTCGAAGCCACGACGATCTGGCTTATCCGCGATGGGCTGGCACTGAATGTGCTGATGCTGGTCTGGCCCGTTGATGCGGTGGGAGCATGGCAGGCAGGGCGCTGATCGTGTGAACGATCTAAAATTTTTCGACGAAAAATTTTAGATGGCCGCCGTCATTGCCGCATCGGCCGCAGCGAAAGCACCGCTGCGACAGTCAGGGCCAGCATGATCCCGGCCACCAGCCAAAAGAACCCGCGCTCGCCCATGGCGGCGGTCACGGGGGCAAAGATCAGCGGTGCCACAATGGCCCCGACCAGCCCCGAGGCGACGATGGTTGGCGGCACGCGGGTATCCTCGCCCATTTTGCCGCTGGCGGTGACGTAAAAGCCGGGAAAGAACACTCCGGCGGATGCCCCCATGGCGACGAAGAACACCGCTGGCGACACCAGCGCTGCCCCCAGCGCAAAGGCCCCGGCCGATCCGACGGAAAGGGTGAAGAGCAGGAACGGCGCGATGCGATGGGCGACGAAGATCAGCATCACCCGGGACAATAGGAACACGACAAAGAACGCGGAAAGAAGTTCCGAGGCCCGCGCCTCGTCCACCCCGGCGCGGATCAGCGCGGTGGGGCCAAGACCGGCCAGGCTGGCCTCCATGCCGATGGCGACCATGCCGAAGGCAAGGATGCCCCAATGCGGCCGGAACGCCTTGACCGCGCCGGAGGGGGCTGCGGCCTCGCGCCCTGCGGGCCCGGCGGCAAGGCAGACCACTGCGGTCACGATGGCGACCAGCCCGAAGGCCCAGGCCGGATCGCTGCCCAGCCAGACAAAGGCCAGGGGGGCGGCAATCGCGCCGACGCCGAAGGTCGCGTTCAAGAGGCTGAGCATGGAGGGCCCGTAGACCCCGAACGCCCGCATGACGCGCGGGTTGAAGACCGCCGTCGACATGCCGTAACCAAAGCCGAAGACCAGCGCCCCGGCCAGAGTCAAGCCCCAGCCAAGCCCCGCCATGCCAGCCGCACCCACCGCCATTGCCGCCAGCGCATGCTGCGGGGTCATCGCGGCGCCCTTGAAATACATCAGCGCCACGCCCAGAAAGCAGCCGATCCACAGTGTCGAGACCAGAAGCCCGACCTCGCCCTGACCCAGCGCAAAGCTGCGGCTATAGACCGGCAGCGCTGGGCCGAACAGTGCTTGACCGGCCCCCATCATCACGAAGGTTGCCACTCCGACGACCAGAAGGGCCATGTGGTCACGGATCAGGGTTCTCATGGGCACTCTCCTTCAGCGATGGCATCACTTCCCCCGCGACGGCCTGCCTGTCAATGGTCGGAATTGGCAAGGTGTGACGCAGGGTTGCCGCTGTTTTTGCCGCGATTTCGTGCATGATGTGCCCCATGCAAAGGAGTTGCCGATGACCGACATCCATATCCTCTCGGCCGCGCGCACCGCGATTGGCGGCTTTGGCGGCGCGCTTGCGGCCATGCCCCCTATCGACATCGCCACCCATGCCGCCCGCGCCGCCCTTGCGCGCGCCGGCGTGGAGGGGGGCCAGATCGGCCATGTGGTGATGGGCCATGTGATCGCGACCGAACCGCGCGACATGTATCTGTCCCGCGTCATGGCGATGCAGGCGGGCATCCCGGACACAACGCCCGCGATGAACGTGAATCGGCTGTGCGGATCGGGTGCGCAAGCCGTGGTGTCGGCGATGCAGGCGCTGCTGCTGGGCGACGCGGATTTTGCGCTGGCCGGTGGGGCCGAATGTATGAGCCGCGCGCCCTATAGTCTGCCCGCCGCGCGCTTTGGCCAGAAGATGGGCGATACCCGCGCCGTGGACATGATGACCGGGGCGCTGACCTGTCCCTTTGGCACCGGGCACATGGGGGTCACGGCGGAAAACGTCGCGGCGCAGTATGGCATCAGCCGCGAGGATCAGGACGCCTTTGCGCTGGAAAGCCAGACCCGCGCCGCCCGCGCGATTGCCGAGGGCCGGTTCCGCGAGCAGATCGTGCCGGTCGAGATCGGTGGCCGCAAAGGTCCGTTGGTGTTTGAAGTCGACGAACATCCCAAGGCCACCAGCCTTGCAGCTTTGGCGGGCTTGCGACCGGCGTTCCAGAAGGACGGGACGGTGACGGCGGGCAATGCTTCGGGGATCAATGACGGCGCGGCGGCTTTGGTACTGGCGCGCGGCAATCCCGGGGGCCGCGCCCGCGCCCGGGTCATGGGCTATGCCCATGCCGGGGTTGATCCGAAGGTGATGGGCATCGGCCCGATCCCTGCGGTGCAGAAATTGTGCGCCAAGCTGGGGCTTAAGCCGCAGGATTTCGACGTGGTGGAATCGAACGAGGCCTTTGCGGCGCAAGCCATCGCCGTTACCCGCGCGCTGGACCTGGACCCGGCAAAGGTGAACCCCAATGGCGGGGCGATTGCGCTGGGCCATCCGGTCAGTGCCACCGGGGCGATCCTGATCGTCAAGGCCCTGCATGAGCTGGGGCGGACCGGCGGGAGCCGGGCGCTGATCACCATGTGCATCGGCGGCGGGCAGGGGATCGCCCTGGCCATCGAGCGCGCGTAGGCGATTTCTTCGAAGAAATCGGATCGGAGCCTTCGAAGGCTCCGGTCCGGAATTTTCGAAAATTCCGGTTTTCGCTACCTCAGCCGGATCGCCACCCGGTCCGACCGCCCGTTGGCGTCGATAACGCTGAGCGTCACAAATCCAAGACCCGGCAGGGTCAGCATCGCCTCACGCGCGTCGGAGGCAAGGATCACCGGCACTCCGTCGGCCAGCCAGGTGAAAGGGGCGGTGCCGCCACTGACCCGGACCTTCAGTCCGGCCGCCAGAAGCTCGACCTCGGCCCCGTCCGGCGGGAAGGCCACGGCGGGGGCGTCGGCATCATCCTCGAATGCGGCGCTGCGGCTGCGGAATCGCTGCAGGGGTTGCGGGAGTTCGGCGTTCGACACCAGAAGCGTTGCCGCCGGGGCAGGGGGCTGGCCTTTCAGCTGCGTTTTCAATCGGTTGAAGGCCTGAAACAGCACCGGTGCCGCCACATCCGCGCCAAAGGCCCCGGGCACGGGCGTTCCGTCGGCGCGGCCCATCCAGACGCCGATCACATGTTCCCCGTCATAGCCGATGGCCCAAGCGTCGCGGTGGCCGTAAGAGGTGCCGGTCTTGTAGGCCAACCGGTTCTCCGGCGCGCCGGGCGGCGGGGCCAGGCCCGCAAGAATGTCACCGACCTGCCAGGCCGCGACGGCCGAGACCACGCGCTGGCCCTCCTCGCCGCTGCCGTCCGTCCGGTAACTAAGCGGGCGGACCACCCCGCCCCGGGCAAGCGTCGCATATAGCTGGACCATGTCTTCCAGCGTCACGCCCACGCCGCCAAGGGCGATGGCAAGGCCCGGCTGGTCGCCCGGAAACACCGGCTTCATCCCGGCCTTTTCCATGCTGGCGATCAGTTTGGCCGGACCCAGCGCCTCGGTCAGTTGCACGACGGGGATGTTCAGCGACATCTGCAGCGCCTCACGCAGGCGGATCGTGCCGCGATAGAGACGGTCGAAATTCTGCGGCGCATAGGTGCCGAAGGTCATCGGCGCGTCGTCGATCATGGTTTCGGGATGGGCCAGACCTTCGTCAAAGGCCAAGGCATAGACCAGCGGTTTCAGCGTCGATCCGGGCGAGCGCAACGCCTGCGTCATGTCGACAAAGCCCTGCCGCAGGTCGGCCTGATAGCCCGCAGATCCGACGCTGGCGAGGATCTCGCCCGAGGCGTGGTCGGCGACCAGAATCGCGACCTGCAGGGCTTCGCCCCGATCCGCGACCGCCTCGGCCGCCAGAGTTTCCAGCTTGCGCTGCAATGCGCCGTCAAGGGTCAGGACATGGGCGGTCAAGGCCGGGGTATCGGCGCGGGCGCGGTCGGCCAGATGCGGGGCCAGCGCGGGAAAGGGTTTGCGCAGGCCCGGAACCACTTCACGCTTTGCCGCCATGGCGGTGTCGGCGTCGATCACGCCCGCCCCCACGGCGCGGGCCAGAACCCGGTTGCGGGCGGCCTCGGCCCGGTCGGCGGCGCGGTCGGGGCGCCGACTTTCGGGGCTTTGCGGGATGGCAACCAGCAGGGCGGCTTCTGCGGGGGTCAGCCGGTAGGGTTCCTTGCCGAAGTAGGAGATGGAGGCGGCGCGCACGCCTTCGAGATTGCCACCAAAAGGTGCCAAGTGCAGATAAAGCTGCAGGATCTGGTCCTTGGTCAGCCGCCGCTCCAGCGCCAATGCCACGCGCATCTGCCGCAGCTTGCCGCCAACTTCGCCGGTTGTGCCTTCCTCCAGCAGGCGGGCGACCTGCATCGTCAGGGTCGATCCGCCCGACACCACCCGGCCATTCCAGATCGCCTGCAACACGGCGCGGGCCATTGAACGGGGATCGACGCCGGAGTGGTCCCGAAAGCGCTTGTCCTCATAGGCCAGAAGCATCGCCAGATACAAAGGATCGACCTTGTCGGGCGGCAGGGCCAGCCGCCAGCGGCCATCGGCGACGGTATAGGCGCGCAAAAGTATGCCGTTGCGGTCCAGCACTTCGACCGAGGTTTCCACTGTGAGCGACGGCAGAACCGTGGCGTCGATCCAGGTGTCGAACCTGTCGCGGCCAAGGGCGGCAAGCCAGAGGGTCACGGCGAGGGTGAGGATCCAGCGTGCGCGCATCGTCAGACCCTGGTCCGTTCTAGTGAAAGGGTTGGAGGCCAAAAGCTTCCCTCCCCCCTGGTGGGGGAGGGAGAGGGAGGGGGGGCTGGCCAACCTCCGCATGCGAATATGCCAGAAGCCCCCCACCCCCAACCCCTCCCCACGGGGGGGAGGGGAGGTGCCCCTGTCCTGGACCTGGTCATCCCAACTTACGGCTTGATCGTCAGCGTCCCGGTCTCGCTCCGCGCCCGGAAGTCGGGGCGATACATGTCCTCGACCGACGCGGCGGGGTGGTGGTAGGTCCCCGGGCTGACGGCGCGGACAACATAGGCCAGACGGAAGGTCTGATCCGACGACCAGTCGACAGCGGTCAGGAAGCGGTCCTGACGGAACTCGGAATACTGGGCGTAATCCAGCGTATCCAGCCACGACAGTTCCGACGTGGACCCCGCCGACATCAGGTTCGGGTTGTCGATCTCGAATCCCGCGGGCAGGGGATCGTTGATCATCAAACGCCCTTCGCCATAGGCAAACGGGGTGATCTCCAGCACCGTCACCAGCCGCGTGCCGGCGAAGACGTTGTCGAGGGTGACCTCTTCGCCGTCCATTGTGTAGTAGATGCGCTTGATCGCATAGCCGTTGCCGCCAGCGGGTTCCGGCTCCGAAGGCACGCCATAGGTGGTGATTGTCAGCGTGGTGTCGGCACCTTCGTTCTTGACCACAACGGGCGTCACCGAGGCCGCATCCAGCACCCGCACCAGCGGGCCGTCAGCGGGTTTGCCGTCGATGGTAATGCCTTCGGCCCCGGGCCGGTCGATCAGCGCGTTGGTCGCCAGAAGCGCCCAGGTTGCTTCCTGCGTCGACAGGTTCGAGCCGTAGGTGGCAATCCGGTCGGTCAGCAATTCCCGGTCAACCGCGTCCGACCCGGATTCGACGACCAGTGTCAGCACCGCTGCCGCGTCGCGGTAGGTGGTGCCATAGTCCACGCGCCAGATTTGCGCGGTGTCAGGACCGGCCAGCGCCTCAAGGCTGACGACGGCCTTGCGGAACATCGTATCCGCCCGGGCCTGATCGCCATAAGAGGCCAGTGCCGCGCCAAGCTGTGCCTGTGCCAGCGGGGTGGCGAAGTCGTCGCCCTTGACGTCGGCGTAGTAGCGTAGATCGCCAACCGCGGCCGCCCCTTCGCGGGCCAGAACCATCAGCGCATAGGCCAGAGCCTCACCGCCGCCATTGGCGTCAGCGCTGAAGTCGGGTGCATAATTCACCTGATTGCGCAGGTTCGACAGCGCGCTGCGGAAGGCCTGTTCCGGCACTTGGTAGCCCTGCGCCTTGGCCCGGCTAAGGAAGTCGGTGACATAGGCGTCCAGCCAGAAGTCGCCCGAGTTCGGCCCCCAAAGGCCAAAGGCACCGTTGGAGGACTGGTTGGTCAGAATCTCGGCCACCGCCTCGTCGATGCGCTGCTGGATGTTTTCGGCGCCTTTCAGGTCCATGACCTTGGCCACCTGGTCAAAGTAGAGGAGAGGCAGCGCCTTTGAAGTCATCTGCTCGGTGCAGCCGTAAGGATAGCGGTCAAGGGCGGCCAGCAGCCCCGGCGCATTCAAGCGCGCCAAGGGGCCGACGGCCATGGTGGCCTTGCCAGAGCCTGCGACCATGTCGGCAAAGACATTCTCGTCGAAGGTGAAGCTCTCGCCCGACTTGAACTCCAGTCGCGAGACCCGCGCCACTTCGGGGTCGTTGATCTGCACTGGGATGGTCAGGGTCTTTTTCAGCACTTTGCCATCGGGTGTGGTCAGGCTGATGTCGACGGTCTGGATGCCCACCCCGCCCGCTGTTACCGGAACTTCGAACACCGCTTTGGCCTGATCGCCAAGGTCAAAGCCGCCGGGCACCTTGCCAAGGGTCAGACCGTTGGCCACCACGTCCAGCGTCATCCGGCCCGAAGGTCCGGTGGCGTGGACCACCTCCAGCAGCAGGCGTGAGGTGTCGCCGGGCGACAAAAAGCGCGGCAGGCTGGCGGTCACCACCACCGGATCGCGCACCAGCACGTCGGCATTGGCTTGTCCGACCCCGGTCTTGGTCCAGGCGACGGCCATCACCTTGACCGTGCCGTTGAAGCTGGGAAGATCAAAGGTCGTGCGCGCATAGCCATCGGCCCCCACGGTGAGCGGACCGGTGAAATAGGCCACCAGTTCTTCGGTGGGAGGGGGGGCTTGCAGCCGCGCCTGCGCGCCTGCATCGCCGCCCGAGCGGACCTCGCCCATGTCACCCTGCAGCCCGTCGATCAGACGGCCATAGATGTCGCGGATGCCCACACCCAGACGGCGCTGGCCAAAGTAATGGCCCTGCGGATCGGGGGCCTCGAACCCGGTCAGGTTCAGGATGCCGACATCGACAGCAGCCAGCGTCACATAGGCGACTTCGCCCGGAGCCACGCCTTCGACTTTGACGGCGACGTCAAGCGGGCCACGCGGGGCGGCCTCGGCGGCCATCTCGATCGTGGTGGTCAGCGCGCGGGCACCGGGGTCGATGGAGGCATGGGTCAGACCCAAGGCCCGGGCCGGATTGCGGCCAGCGGCCACGTCCATCGGCCGGATGACCGAGGCCGTGACATAGACCCCGGCCCCCCATTCGTCAGTGACCGGCAGCTGGATCAGGTTTTCACCCTCGACCACCTCGACCGCCTGCATGGCCACCAGCCGGTTCGACAGCACGGTGATCAACGCGGTTCCGGCCGCACGCGGCACGATCCGCAGCGTGGCGGTGTCGCCCGATTTGTAGGCGGGCTTGTCCAGCGACAGTTCCAGCGTGTCGGGCGTGGCGCTGGCATCGGCCGGGGCATACCACCCGGCATAGAATTCGGTCGACGCCGCTGCCTTGCCGCCATCGGCGCCTTCAACGATGATCTCGTAGCTGCCCCAGTCGACCTTTGCGGCGATTTCGACCGGTGCGTCGCCCAGTATCGCCTCACCCTCGGCGACCGGAGTGCGGGCAACCACCGGCTCCCAGCTCCAGCTGCCATAGGACTGATACCACTGGTAGTCATAGTCGATACGGTAGACCTTCCAGGTTACCGGCATCGCGGCCAGCGCCTCGTCTGCATCAACGGCGATCAGGTTGAACCGGGCTTCGCCGCCTTCTTGCGCGACGCCGTCAAACAGCGGCTTGATCCCGATCAGGGTTTCGGACGGGGTCAGTTTCTTGGTTACCGACCGTTCCACCGGCCGGCCCGAGCCTTCGGCGACGCGGACGGTGATCTTGGCCTCAAGCGGGCGGTAGGGGTCGGTGATTTCGGGCAGATAGACCGGCAGAAGGGCCTTGCCCGCCTCGTCCGTCTCGCCGCCGTCAAGCGACGACATCTGCGCCTCGAACAGATCATCGTGGCGACCAAAGCTGTAGCCGGGATAGGATTCCAGTCCGGCAGCGGCGCGCAGAAGGACTTCGCCCTCGATGCGCAGACCGGCACCGGGAGCGCCAAAGAGATAGCGTGCGTCGACGGTCAGATCGGGGACGGCATCGCTGCCCAAGGACAGCGCCGTGTCGGCCATCGTCAGGTCAAAGTCGATGCGTTCGGGCAGGAAATCCTCGACCAGGAAAGTTTTGGAGGCCAGCGCCCCCGCCTCAAGATCGGCATACATGTCGACCTGCCAGATCCCGCGCGGGGCGTTGCCGCCGATGGGCAGGCTGAAGACATGGCCGCCTGCGCCCTGATCTTCGACCATTTGGCGCGAGTATTCGACGCCATCAGGCCGGGTCAGGATCGCGGTCAGAGGCAGGCTTTCGACGGCTTCCTGTTCCGGGTCACGGGCAAGGGCGGTGACATAAACCGTCTCGCCCGCGCGGTAGGCGCCGCGGTCGGTGGTGACATAAACATCGACCGGCGGGGCTGCCTCACGCCCCTCGACTCCACGGTCAGACAGGTCAAATTCGGGGTCGGTCAAGGACAGGAAGGCGATGTCGTCGGTGCCCTCCTTGACCACGACCATCGCCGGGGCGGACCCACCGGTGCCGCGCGTCAGGCCTGCGTCAAACACTGCATAGCCCTGATCATCGGTGGTGGCGGTGCCCAGGATCGAGTTGGCGCGGTTCAGCAGCTCCACCTCGACGCCCGGTTTCGCCCCTGCTGTTCCCAGCGAACGGACAAAGACATGCAGCCCGTCCACTCCCGACATCGTGGTCACGCCAAGGTCGGAAATCACGAACCACTGCCAGGCCGGCGCGGTGACGTATTGATCAACGCCCGGCACTGCGGCCTTGAGCGCATAGATGCCTGCTGGCATCCCCTCCAGCGCCGCTTCCAGCGGCAGGCGGGTGGTGACGTCCTTGTTCACGTCCTGCGCGACAGTGGCCGAGCCGGTCCAGATCTGTTCGCCGACGGTGTCGGTGAAATAGTACTCGGAATAGGTCTCGATCGGGGCGCCAAAATAATAGTCCTGGATCGACCGCAAAAGGTTGCGATCGGTGACACGGAACAGGGTCAGGTCCAGCTTTTCGGTGTTGACGGTTTCGACCGGCAGGGCGGCTTCGGTGGCCTTGGGCAGCACATAGCCCCGGCCCGGAAAGCGCACGCCCGGCGCGCGGTCGCGAATGTATTGCGACACCTCGACCGATTTCGCCATCGCCTGACCATCGGCGGCCGGAAGGCCTTCGCGGAAGGTCACGGTATAGCGCTTGCCGTGCTCCAGACCGGCGACGCAGAGCTGACGCCAGCCGCCGGATTCCACCACCAGACCGGGTTCGGTGATCTGGACATAAGTCGCATAATCGGCGGTTTCCGACAAGTCTTCGGTGAAGGACACACAGATGCGCGGGCGGGCCAGATCGGACTGGACGATGGTTTCCTCGATCCGGAAGCCGTATTTGGCAATCGCATCGTCCAAAAGTGCCGCTGTATCGGTGCGTTCTTGCAAGGATTGCGCCAGACGCAGGGCCTGCACCGTGTCGCGGCCCCGGCCGTTCTGGATCATCACATCGCCCATGGTCACAAGGATATTGTGCTGCAGGGCAGGATTGTCGGCGCGCAGATAGGCGTTGATCGACGACAGGAAAGCCTGGTTGAAATAGTAATACTGCTGGTTCGGATCGACCTTGCCAGCCTCGAGCTGGCGGCGGGCGAATTCGGCCCAGGTCGCGGCATCGTCGGTCAGGTTCAGCGCTGCCCCGGTAAAGGCCGCCGCATTGGCCCAGTCGCGCCGGGATTCTGCTGCCGCTGCTTCGGCCAGATGTTCCTCGGCGGTCCAGGGGCCGGTGGTGTGCTGGCGGCCAAGGCCTGCGGCCTGATCAGAGGCGGGCGAGATGTCGTATTCCTGCAGGAAGCCCAGTTCAGCGCGCCGCTTGGTGGCAAGATCCTGCATGCCTGCGTCAGCCTCGATCACATAGGCGGAATAGGCACCCTGGAAGAAGGCACCTTCGCCCGGGTTCTGCTTGACGAAGCACGAGCCGTTCTTGGTGTTGTAGACATAGGCGGTGCAGCGGTCATTGGTCAGGCACGCGCGCTCGCAGGCCTCGATCGTGGTATCAAAGACGGACGCGATATCCCCCCCCGGCAGGTCCTGCGCCTCGGTCACCACCACGCGGCGGTCGGGAATCAGGTCCTGCGCCGAGGCGAGCCCCGCAAATCCGATAAGTGCTGCCCATACAACGACTTTCAGAAAAGCACGCATCAAGACGCCTCCCAATTCAGTTGCCGGAATAGTCGCATGCAGGGGCCCAAGCTGGCAAGGCTTGCGATACCCGTTCAACGTTAAGCCTTGGTTCATTTTGATCGGGCAGGCTAGTCGCGAATACCCGACCTTTGCTGCGCTGCGAAGGCTGGGCGGAATGCTGAGGTCGGCAGGGGAACGATGGATCTTACCGAACGCCTGATACGGGAAAAGCGCGGCAGACTGGCCGCCGAACGCCTGCTGGAACAAAAAAGCCGTGAGCTTTTCACCGCGAATGAAAAGCTGTCGATCCATGCGCGGTCCCTTTCCGACCAGATCGTCGAACAGCGCCATGCGGTGCGGTCCGCCCTGTCCGAGGCTGAGGTTCTGAAGGATCAGAACCTGCGCTTTGTCAGCGACCTTGACCGTGCCCATACTGCCGCCGTGATGGCTGAACGCAGGCTTTCGGGCGCAATCAACACGGTGCGCGACGGATTTGCGGTCTTTGACCCCGATCTCAAGCTGGCCACCGCCAATCAGGCCTGGCTGGCCTGGTTGGATGGCCACCCCGTCGCCCCCGGCATTCCCTATGCCGAGGTGCTGGGCATTCTTGCCCGCACCGGCATTCTGGACCTGCAGGGGGAGGCGGTGGAGGGGTTCGTCACCCGCATGTGCGATCGGGTCGAAGCTGACCCGATCGAGTCTGAGACGTTGAAATTCGCTAACGGTACCTGGGTCAAACTGCAGGACCGGCGGGCAGCGGACGGCGATCTGGTGTCACTGGCGGTCGACATCACCGAACAGATGCGGATCTGGGCTGCGATCGAGGTTCTGCCCGACGGCTTTGTGCTTTTCGACAGGGAGGAACGGCTTTTGGCCTGCAATCAGCGCTACCGCGAGATGTTCCCGGACTCGGCCCCGGCGATGTTGCCCGGCACAAGTTTTGATGATCTCTTGCGCTATGGCCTGCGCAACGGCCATGTGCCGGAGGCGGTTGGGCGCGAGGAGGATTGGCTGTCCGACCGACTGATGCAATTCCGCTCTGCCAGCACGGTGGCGGAAACCAGCCTTGCGGGCGGGCGGGTGATCCTGGAATCCGATCACGTCACCCCGGACGGCGGCCGGGTCGGCCTGCGCACCGACATCACGCAATTGCGCGACCAGCAGACCGCGCTAGACGCCGCGCGCAAGGCGGCCGAGGCCGCGAACCGCGCGAAATCGGCGTTCCTTGCCAACATGAGCCATGAGATCCGCACGCCGATGAATGGCGTCGTCGGCATGGCGGAGCTTTTGTGCGACACCGCCCTTACGGAGGAACAGCGCCTGTTTGCCGAGACGATCCGGTCATCAGGCGAGGCGCTTCTGGTCATCATCAACGACATCCTGGACTATTCCAAGATCGAGGCTGATCGACTGACCCTGCGCCCGGAACCCTTTGATTTTGAACGCACCATCCACGAAGTCACCATGCTTTTGCAGCCCCGCGCGCGGGAAAAGGGCATTGACCTGATGATCGACTTCGACATGTTCCTGCCGACCCGCTTTGTCGGTGATCCCGGGCGGTTGCGGCAGGTTCTGACCAACCTGATCGGCAATGCGGTCAAGTTCACCGAGGCCGGCCATGTGATGACCAGGGTCGTGGGCGTCGATCAGGACGGTGGCAGTCAGACCCTGCATGTGACGATCGAAGACACCGGCATCGGCATCGCGCCGGAGCATCTGGATCACGTCTTTGGAGAATTCAATCAGGTCGAAGACGAACGCAACCGCAAGTTCGAGGGCACCGGCCTTGGCCTTGCCATCACCCGCCGCCTGATCGAGCTGATGGGTGGCGAGGTCTGGGTCGACAGCGACTTTGGCAAAGGCTCCAGCTTCGGGTTCCGGGTGACGTTGCCGGTGGCCGAGGATGCGGGCCTGATCCCGGTCCCGGTCGAGGTGAAACGCGTGCTGGCAGTGGATGACCAGTTCATCAACCGCACGATTCTGGAACGGCAACTGGCCCCTTGCGGCATTGCGGTCACCCTTTGCCGGTCGGGGAGTGAGGCGCTGGCGCATCTGGCCGCCGATCCGCCCTATGACGTGGTGCTGACCGACCATGCAATGCCGGACATGGATGGGGAGACGCTGTTGGGCCAGATCCGCGCGGCAGGATTTGACGTGCCAGTGATGCTGCTGAGTTCAAGTCCGATGGGCCTGGGGCTTTCCGCGAAGGACTTTGCCGCGATCCTGCAAAAACCGGTCCTTCGGTCAGACCTTTACCGCCAGTTGCAGGCCATGACCGCGCCGCCCGCCCCTGAACCGGTGGCCGAAGCCGCCGTCATCGTCACCGACCAGCGCCAGATGCGGGTGCTGGCGGCCGAAGACAACCGCACCAACCAGTTGGTGTTCCAAAAAATGGTGCGCGACATGGATATTGATCTTGTCTTTGCCGACAATGGCCGGATTGCGGTGGAAAAGTTCCAAAGCTTTCAGCCCGATATAATCTTTATGGACATCTCGATGCCGGAAATGGACGGCAAGGAAGCCGCCTACACGATCCGCGCGCTGGGCGGGGCAGGGACCTCGGTGCCGATTGTCGCCCTGACCGCGCATGCGATGGACGGCGACGCCGAGGATATCCTCGCCGCCGGGATCGACCGATACCTGACCAAACCCCTGCGTAAAACCGCCATTGAGGGCGCGCTGGCCGAGTTTTGCCCCAAGGCTGCTCGCCCGCCAGTCAGCATGGCCGAAGATGCGGCATAACATATTGTGCAGTCTAAGATTTTTCGGCGAAAAATCTTAGACGCCGGGTGGTCTGATGGGCACGGGAGGATCCCAAGTGAGAAAAGCAGACTTTTAACCGGCTTAAGGCAGTTGGGCCTTGACGGCCTACTCCTCGCGCAAAGCGGACAGAAAGGCCGCCCCAAAGCGTTCCAGCTTCAATTCGCCCATCCCCTGGATCGCCGAGAGTTCAGACAGGGTCGAGGGGCGTCGTTCGGCAATCTGGCGCAACGTCGAAGGAGTGCAGGACAGGTATTTGCCGGTGCCATCCTCGCCCCGCGACAGCTCCAGTTGCACCTCGGTCAGCCGGTCGAAAATGGCACCTTCGGGCCGTCCGACAAGCCGCTTGCGCGACGGATGCATCACTTCGGACGCGCCGTTGATCACCGTGAGAAAGTCCGCGCCATAGCTTTCCAGCTTTTTCACCCCAACCCCGGTGATCCCGGCCATCTGGTCCAGATTGGCGGGCTTTTTCTCGGCCATCTCGATCAGCGTCTTGTCGGGAAAGACCACATAAGCCGGCACGTTCTGCACCTCGGCCAGCGCGCGGCGTTTGGCTTTCAGCAGCGACAGCAGCCCCAGATCCTCGTCCGCGACCTGCGCGCGGACGGTTTCACGATCTTCCGCCGCAGTGACAGTGTCGCTGCGCAAGATCACCTGCGCCTCGCCGCGCAGGATCGGGCGGGCTGCTTCGGTCATCTGCAAGGCCCCGTGGCGATCGGTGTCCGGGCGGATCAGATCGCGCCCCATCATTTGCCGGAAAACCGCACCCCAGGCGGGTTTCGACAATTCGCGCCCGACGCCAAAGGTCGGCAACTGGTCATGCCCCCGCTCACGCACCTTGGGCGTGGCCGACCCGGTCAAGATGTCGATCAGATGCCCGGCCCCGAACCATTCCCCGGTGCGCAGGATCGCCGAAAGCGCCTTGCGCACTGCGTCGGTTGCGTCAAACAGCAGCGCCGGACGGTCGCAAAGGTCGCAGTTGCCGCAAGGATCGGCCGCCTCGCCGAAATAGCCCAGCAGGACCTGACGGCGGCATTTCAGCGCCTCTGCCAGCCCCAGAAGCGCGTTCAGGCGGGTGTGGTCGGCGGCCTTGCGGTCGGGGGGCGCGGCCCCTTCGTCGATCTGGGCCCGGCGCAGGCGGATGTCGTCGGGGCCATAGAGCGTCAGGGTTTCCGCCGGAAGCCCGTCGCGGCCGGCGCGGCCGATTTCCTGGTAATAGCCCTCGATTGATTTCGGCAGATCGGCATGGGCGACCCAGCGGATGTCGGGCTTGTCGATGCCCATCCCGAAAGCCACCGTCGCGACCACGATCAGCCCGTCGTCGCGCTGAAATCTGGTCTCGACGCGGCGACGCTCATCCGCCTCCAACCCCGCGTGATAGGCGACGGCGGCATGACCTGCCTCGCCCAAAGCCTGGGCCAGCACCTCGGTCTTGGCGCGGGTGCCGCAATAGACGATGCCGGACTGACCCTCTCGAGCCTTGGCAAAGCGCAGGATCTGGTCGCGCGGCTTGTCCTTGACCGCAAAGGCAAGGTGGATGTTCGGCCTGTCAAAACCGCGCAGGAAGGTGGCGGGGGGCTGCCCATCAAACAGCCGTGTCACGATTTCGGCGCGGGTTTCTTCGTCCGCCGTCGCGGTAAAAGCGGCCAGCGGCACCTGCAGCGCCTGACGTAAGCCTCCGATCCGCAAGTAGTCGGGGCGAAAGTCATGGCCCCATTGCGACACACAATGCGCCTCGTCCACCGCGATCAGGCTGCACCCCACCCGCCGCAACAGAGCAAGCGTCGCGGGCGAGGCAAGGCGTTCGGGGGCCATATACAAAAGTTTCAGCCGCCCGGCATCAAGGGCTGTGAAAACCTCTTCGGTTTCTTCTTCGGTGTTGCCCGAGGTGAGGGACCCAGCCTCCACACCCACCGCCCTCAACGCCCTGACCTGATCGCGCATCAGGGCGATCAAGGGCGAGATGACCACCGTTACCCCGTCGCGGCAGAGCGCTGGAAGCTGAAAGCACAGCGATTTGCCGCCGCCCGTGGGCATGATCGCAAGCGTGTTTTGGCCTTGAAGGACAGCCGCGACGATTTCGGCCTGACCGGGACGGAAATCCGGAAAGCCGAAGACCGAATGCAGAAGTTCGGCGGCGCGGTCCAAGGTCAGGCGAAGGCGCCGCGGTTGTTTTCCAGGATAACCTGCAGCGAATAAAGGACGATCAGCACGATCAGCGGCGTAAGGTCCAGCCCGCCCATTGCCGGCATTCGTCGCCGGATCGGCGCATAGACCGGCTCCAGCAGACGGTTCAAGCCATACCAAAGTTGCGCCACGAGCGGCTGGCGGATGTTCAGGACCTGAAAGTTGATCAGCCAGCTCATGATGACATGGGCGAAGACGAAGAAGACCGCGATGTTCAGAATCATTGTCAGGATATTGTGTAGCGAGGTCATCTGGCACTCCTTGCCGGTTGCGCCAGAGGTAGCTGCCCGGGGCGGCAAGGGCAATGCCTTCCGCAGCGTTCTGCCTGATCGTTTGGCGTGGCCGGGTCGGCTTTTGGGGCCGGCTGTCGAAGAAACGCCCCTGCGGAAACCTGACACCCTACAAGCCCGTGCTTGCGCCGCGACCGGTTTGCGGGGACACTTGGGCAAAACACCGGCGAGCAGAACAGGGGACGGGCATGGCAAGCGCGAAACAGCGAATATGGGGCTGGTTCTTCTTTGACTGGGCCAGCCAGCCTTACAACACCCTGCTGCTGACCTTTATCTTCGGCCCCTATTTCGCCGAAATCGCCCGTGGCTATTACATGGGCGAGGGGCTTGACCCCGAAGCTGCCAAGGCCGCAGCACAAGCTTATTGGGGCTGGGGGCTGGCGATAGCGTCGCTGTCGATTGCGATCATCGCGCCGATTCTGGGGGCGATTGCCGATGGCACCGGGCGCAGGCTGATCTGGGTCTGGGTGTTTTCGGCCTTTTATGTTGCGGGCTCTGCCGGTCTGTGGTGGGTCGCCCCGGGCGGTGACAAGGCGATGCTGTTTCAGGCGGTTTGCCTGTTCGGGATCGGGTTCATCGGGATGGAGTTTGCCACGATCTTCACCAACGCGCTGATGCCGTCGCTGACCCAGTCCGATGATCTGGGGGCGATTTCGGGCTCGGGCTTTGCGTTTGGCTATCTGGGCGGCCTTCTGGCGCTGGTCCTGATGCTGCTGTTTTTTGCCGAAGGGGCCGATTCCGGCCTGACTTTGCTGAGCACCCAGCCGCTGTTCGGCCTTGACCCCGAAGCGCGTGAGGGGACGCGGTTTGTGGGCCCCTTCACGGCAATCTGGTACGTCGTGTTCATGATCCCGTTCTTTCTGTGGGTGAAAGAGCCGAAGACCGACGCCCGCCCGCTGCATCTTGGCCGCGCCTTTGCCAGCCTGTGGGCGCTGATCGCCTCGCTGCGGTTTCGGCGCAGCCTGTCGGCATACCTTGCGTCCTCGCTGTTTTATCGCGATGCGCTGAACGCGCTTTACGGGTTTGGCGGGGTTTATGCGTCGGGCGTTCTGGGCTGGTCGATCATCCAGATCGGCATTTTCGGCATCATGGGCGCGGTGACAGCGATGGTCGCGGCCTGGGTCGGCGGACGGCTGGACCGCGCATACGGGCCAAAGCCGGTGATCACGGTTTCGATCATCGTGCTGATCCTTGTTTGCTGCATCATTGTCGGCATGTCGCGTGACAGTCTTTGGGGGATGGCGATGGACCCGGCGTCAAGCCTGCCGGACCAGATATTCTATGTTTGCGGCGCGCTGATCGGGGCGGCGGGCGGATCGCTGCAGGCCGCATCGCGCACCTTGATGGCGCGGCACACCACGCCCGACCGCGCGACCGAGGCGTTCGGGCTGTTCGCCCTGTCCGGCAAGGTCGCCAGCTTCATGTCCCCGGCCCTGATCGCATTGGCCACGACCGCCACCGGATCGCAAAGGTTGGGGATTGCTCCGCTTATTGTGTTGTTTCTGATCGGGCTTTTCCTGCTAAGCTTTGTGAAACCCAAAGGTGAGATGACCCCGTGATGCTGATCCGTGCTCTTGTTGTGACGCTTGCTCTTGTGGCCCCGACCAAGGCCGAGGACCTCGCCAACCAGTTGTTTGGCGCTGCGGACGCGCCGTCGGCGCAAGATGCGATGCCGGTCGGGTCCTATGCCAAGGGCTGTGCGGCCGGGTCGGTCGAACTGCCGGAATCCGGGCCGACCTGGCAGGCCATGCGTCTGTCACGGGGCCGCAACTTTGGCCAGCCCGCGATGGTGCAGTTCCTGATGGACCTGTCAGTGACCGCGCGCGACATCGGTTTCGGCAAGGGGCTTTACATCGGCGACATCAGCCAGCCGCGGGGCGGGCCGATGACCTCCGGTCACGCCAGCCACCAGATCGGGCTGGATGCCGACATCTGGATGCTGCCGCCTGCCAGCCTGTCGTTGTCGGCGGAAGACCGCGAAAATATCAGCTCGATCCCGGTGCGGTCGGCCGACCAGAGGTCGGTGACCGAATACTGGACATCGGTTCATCACGAGCTGCTGAAGCAGGCCGCCCTTGACCCCCGCGTGGACCGCATCTTCGTGGCCGCCGCCGTCAAGGTCGAAATGTGCAAGACCGCCAAGAAGAAGGACAAGAAATGGCTGCAGAAGATCCGACCCATCGCCGGGCATGACACGCATTTCCATGTCCGCCTGAAATGCCCGAAAGGGGCCAAGCTGTGCGAGACGCAGTCGCCGACCGTGGCCGAATTGTCCGAGAACGGCGACGGCTGCGACGATACCCTGACCTGGTGGGTCACCGACTACCTTGATCCGCCGAAAGCGGACGGCAAGAAGCCGAAGGAAGAGGAACCACCGCCGAAAAAGAAGGGCGCGCGCGAATTCACCATGGCCGATCTGCCGGCCCAATGCGCGGCGGTTCTGGCGTCGGACTAAAGCGGTTCAAGGTCATGTTGACATCGCAAGGGCGCGGGTCTATTCGGCCTGCGCCCCAAAAGGGGGCCAAGTCTCCGCCACCTTGCAAAAACGGATAAAACCATGCGCACCCTATTTCCTGGCGTTCTCGCCATGGCGACCATTGTCGTCGCTTCCAACATTCTGGTTCAGTTTCCCCTGGGCGCTTTCCTGACCTGGGGAGCGCTGACCTATCCCTTTGCCTTTCTGATCACCGACCTGACCAACCGACTGCAGGGTCCTGCCGCAGCCCGACGGGTCGTGCTGGCGGGATTTGCGACCGGGATCCTGTGTTCCTTCATCGGCACCCGGATCATCGGCGACTTCGGACCGCTGGTGACCTTTCGCATCGCCCTTGGGTCGGGCGTGGCGTTCCTGTGCGCCCAGCTTCTGGACATTGCCATCTTCAACCGCCTGCGGGCCGGAAGTTGGTGGAAGGCACCACTGGTGTCGACGCTGGCCTCGGCAACGCTGGATACGGTGATCTTCTTTACCATCGCCTTTTCCGCCTTGTTGATGATGCTGGAGCCCGCCAACGACGTGTCCTGGGCAACCGGCGCGACCCCGCTTCTGGGCCTTGGTCCGGATGCGCCATTCTGGGTTTCCCTGGCTGTCGGCGACTGGCTGGTCAAGCTGGCGCTGGCTCTTGTGGCGCTGGTGCCGTTCCGGCTGATTGTTGAAAGGATGATCGCAAGGGTAGCGTAATTTCTTTTGACAAACACAAAATCTGTGTCACCTTTCCCTTATCGGCAACCAACTGAAAGGAGGTGACCCAGTGTCTAGAGTGATATTGGAGAGACGTGTCGGGACAGTCGGGAGGGGTGTTTTCTGAAGGCAGCCCTTCAGTGAAACAGACCGCCGATTGGAATTGATGCCCTAACTGGCTCATCTCCTTGGATCTCGGAAAGGGTTGCCGCACTCCGGCAGCCCTTTCTCTATTCCAGCACCGGCCTTGGGCCCTGAAATTTTTCGACGGAAAATTTTGGACTTCCAAGGTCGCCCCGAAGCGACCGAAGTGACACCATGTTGCAGATCAATGAAACCCTCAGCCTTGCCGATTGGGAGCTTTCCGAAAGCTTCATGCGCGCCTCTGGCCCTGGCGGGCAGAACGTAAACAAGGTGTCGACCGCCGTCGAGTTGCGGTTCGAGGCGGAACGGTCGCCGCATCTGACCGGCCCGGTCAAGAACCGGCTGAAGAAGCTGGCCGGGCGGCGCTGGACGCTGGAAGGTGCGATCGTCATTCAAGTCGAAGACACCCGCAGTCAGGCCCAGAACCGCATGATTGCCCGCGAACGGCTGGTCGAGCTGATCCGTGCGGCGCTGGTGGTGCCGAAACGTCGCATTGCCACCAAGCCCACGCTTGGCAGCCAGCGCCGCCGCATCGCGTCAAAGACCGCGCGGGGTGAGGTCAAGACCCTGCGCGGCAAGATCGGAGACGAGGAATGAGCCCTGCTGAAGCTGCCGCAAGCCATTGGGGGGGCCGGATCATCCGCATCCTGGGCGACAGGGAAAACCACGTCTACGAGATGGCGGTGCCCAGCGGGCGCGCGGCGTTGCGGCTGCACCGCGCGGGGTATCAGTCGGCGGCGGCGATCCGGTCCGAACTGTGGTGGTGCGACCAGCTGTCCCGCGCCGGTCTGCCGATTCCGGCGGCTCTTGCCCCGCAGGGTGGGGGGCTGCTGGTTCCCTTGGACGATGGCCGCCATGCCTCGGCCATCGCCTGGCTGGAGGGCGAGGCGCTGGGCGAGGCTGGGCTCTTCCCTCGGCCGCTTGCCGATGTGCTGGCGCAATACCACGCGCTGGGCCAGCTTCTGGCGCGCCTGCACCAGACGACCGACGGGCTGGTGCTGCCCGCCGATTTCACCCGTCCGCGCTGGGATCGCGACGGGCTGGTCGGCGAGACCCCGTTCTGGGGCCGGTTCTGGGATCACCCGGCCGCGACCCCCGACCAGCGCCGGGTCCTGATCCGGGCGCGCGATCTGTTGCGCGAACGCCTGACCGGGTTAAAGACCGGCCTGATCCATGCCGACGTCCTGCATGAGAACGTGTTGGTGAACGACAATTCGGTATCTCTGATCGATTTTGACGATTCGGGCTTTGGTTTCCGGCTTTACGACCTTGGCACCGCGCTGATCCAGACGGTCTACCATGCGGAACAGCCAGATCTCCGTGCGGCCCTGATGGCGGGCTATGGCACGTCGGACCTGCAGATGGTCGAGACGTTCACGCTTGCCCGGACGTTGGCCTCGGTCGGTTGGACCATGCCGCGACTGGCACCGGATGATCCGATCCATCGCAGCCATCTGGCGCGGGCGGTGATGTGCGCCGAAGGGCTGCTTACTTAAACCACGACATCTTGCGCCGTCTGTGCGCCGACACTAAAGACGCGTTTGTAGCGCTCGATTTCATCCTTTGGTCCCATCGCTTTGGCTGGATTGTCGGACAGCTTGACCGTGGGGCGGCCATTTGCCGACAAGGCCTTGCAGACAAGAGAGAACGGGGCCAGCGCGTCATCTCCCACCAGGCCCCGGAAGTCATTGGTCAACATCGTGCCCCAGCCGAACGAAACCTTCACCCGGCCATGGAACCGGGCGTGCAGGGTTTCGATCGTGTCGACATCCAGCCCGTCCGAAAAGATCACCAACTTGTCGCGCGGGTCTTCGCCGCGTTCCTGCCACCAGCGGATCGCGGTTTCCGCGCCGGTGGCCGGATCGCCGCTGTCGATGCGGATACCGGTCCAGTTTGCCAGCCAGTCCGGGGCGTTGCGCAAGAAGCCTTCCGTGCCATAGGTGTCGGGCAGGATGATCCGAAGATTGCCGTCGTGTTCGTCCTGCCAGTCTGCCAGCACCTGATAGGGCGCTTGGCGCAGCGCGTCGTCAGTATCGGCCAAAGCACTGTAAACCATGGGCAATTCGTGGGCATTGGTGCCGATTGCCTCGATGTCGCGACGCATGGCGATGCGGCAGTTCGAGGTGCCGATGAATTTGGGTCCCAGCCCCTCCTGCATTGCCTGCACCGCCCAGTCCTGCCAGAGGAACCCGTGCCGCCTGCGGGTGCCGAAGTCGGCGATCTTGAGACCGTCGATCCGCTTGAGCCTCTCGATCTTCTCCCAGGCCCGGGTCATCGCCCTGGCATAAAGGACCTGCAACTCGAACTTTCCCATCTGGTTCAGGACCGCGCGACTGCGCAGTTCCATCAGCACGGCAAGGGCGGGAATCTCCCACAACATTACCTCGGGCCAACTGCCCTCGAAGGTCAGTTCAAACTGCCCGTCACGCTTTTCAAGGTGATAGGCGGGCAGGCGCAGACCCTCGAACCACTCCATGAAGTCGGATCGGAACATCTGGCGCTTGCCGTAGAACGTGTTGCCGCGCAGCCAGGTGCTTTCGCCCCGCGCGAGGGAAATCGTGCGCACATGGTCAAGCTGTTCGCGCAGTTCGCCCTCGTCGATGATGTCGGCAAGACGGACCTTGGTGGACCGGTTGATCAGGCTAAAGATGACGTTGGTATCCGGCTTATTTCTGAAAATAGACTGGCACATCAATAGCTTGTAAAAGTCGGTGTCGATCAGTGACCGCACGATGGGGTCGATCTTCCACTTGTGGTTCCAGACGCGGGTGGCAATATCGTTCATCTTAAACCTCCAGTGCCACACCAGCCGCGCGCATCTGGTCTAGCGCGACGGCCAGTGAGCCGTTCAGGTCGATGGCCCTGCAGGCCCCTTGCAGCACGGTGACCTGAAAACCCAGCCGGGCCGCATCCAGCGCCGAATAGGCGACGCAATAATCGGTCGCGAGGCCGACCAGCGTCACCCCCGTCACCCCGCGGGCGCGCAGATAGCCCTCAAGCCCGGTCGGGGTGGTCCGGTCATTCTCGAAAAAGGCGGAATAGCTGTCGATTTCTGGGCGAAAGCCCTTGCGAAGGATCAGTTGCGCGGGGTCGGTGCGCAGGTCGGCATGAAAGGCCGCGCCCGCCGTGCCCTGCACGCAATGGGTGGGCCACAGGACCTGCGGGCCGTAGGGCATGGTGGCCAGGCTGAAGGGGGCCGCACCCGGATGGTTGGCAGCAAACGAGGCATGGGTCGCCGGGTGCCAGTCCTGGGTCAGGATGACGGTTGCGAATCTGTCCATCAAGCCATTGATCCGGATGATGATTTCGTCCCCGCCCGCCACGGCCAGCGCGCCGCCAGGGCAAAAGTCGTTCTGCACGTCGATGACGACAAGGGCGTGGTTTGCGGCTTTCATCGCTGTCTCCCAAGGGACTGATGTTTCTGGTTAAGTGCGGGGGCGGGGTGCGTCAAGCGAGCCGCTTGAAAATTGCCGCCGTTGGGGGCAAAGAGGCGCGATGCAGATCATCGCCGCCCTTTATCAGTTCGCCCGTTTTGCCGACCCCGCCGCCCTGCAGCCGGGGTTGCTGGCGGAATGTCAAACCCATGGGGTAAAGGGATCGCTTTTGCTGGCACCCGAGGGGATCAACGGCACCATTGCGGGCACGCGCGACGGGATTGACGCGGTGCTGAGCGCTATCCGGGCCCTGCCGGGCTGCGACGGGCTGGAATGGAAGGAAAGTCAGGCCGACACGCCGCCTTTCGGTCGCATGAAGGTGCGACTGAAGCGCGAGATCGTGACAATGGGCCAGCCGGATGTCGACCCCCTGGCGCGGGTCGGGCATTATGTGCAGCCTGCCGACTGGAACGCGCTGATCTCGGATCCCGATACGGTGGTGATCGATACCCGCAACGATTACGAGGTCGCGATCGGCACGTTTCAGGGTGCTGTCGATCCCGGCACCAGAAGTTTTGGCGGGTTTCCTGACTGGTGGCAGGCGCACCGCGACCAGTTTGCCGGCAAGCGGGTGGCGATGTTCTGCACCGGTGGCATCCGCTGCGAGAAGTCGACGAATTATCTGCTTGGGCAGGGCTTGAACGAGGTGTTCCACCTTAAGGGCGGCATACTGAAGTATCTGGAAGATGTGCCCGAGGGCGAAAGCCTGTGGCAGGGACAATGCTTTGTCTTTGACGACCGGGTGTCGGTCGGGCACGGGTTGCAGCCGGGGGGCCTTGGGGCCTGTGGAGCCTGCCGCAGACCGGTCACACCAGCCGATCAGCAGCACGCGGACTATGAGGACGGGGCGTCGTGCCCGGCTTGTGTGAATGAGTATTCACAATCGGACCGCGCCCGGTTCCGCGAGCGTCACCGCCAGATCGGGCTGGCGGCGAAACGGGGTGTGCGGCACTTCGGGTCTTAAGGCGCCGTGCCGGTCAAGAGGTCGCGGACCATCGGGATGACCTTTTCGCCGTAAAGCCGGATGCAGGTCATGAGGTCGGCATGCGGCACCGGGCCGGTCGAATATTTCATGTCAAAGCGCTGAATACCAAGTCCCCGAACCGTCTTGGCAATCTTGCGGGCAACCGTCTCGGGACTGCCGACATACAGCGCGCCGTGGTGGACTTCGGACAGGTAGCGGTCCTTGGTGACCGGGGGCCAGCCGCGTTCACGCCCGATGCGGCCGAACATGTCGGCATAATGCGGCCACAGGATTTCCTGCGCTTTCTCATCCGTTTCGGCAATGAAACCGGGGGAATGCACCCCGACCGGGCGCTGCGTCCGGCCAAGCTGGGCGCAGGCGCGTTGGTAAAGGGCGATGTAGGGCGCAAAGCGCTGGGCATCGCCGCCGATAATCGCCAGCATCAGTTGCAGGTCCTGGCGCACGACGCGGACCACGCTTTCCGGGCTGCCGCCGACCCCGACCCAGACGGTCATGCCCTCGGGTCCCAAGGGCGGAAAGACCTGCTGGTCCTGCAACGGGCTGCGGGTCTTGCCGGACCAGGTGACGCGAGGCTCGCGCAGCAGCCTTGCAAAGATCTCAAGCCGTTCTTCGAACAGTTGTTCATATTCGTTCAGGTCATGGCCGAACAAGGGGTAGCTTTCGGTGAACGAGCCGCGCCCAAGGATCGGTTCGGCCCGGCCACCGGACAGGGCGTTCAGGGTGGAAAAGCGCTGAAACACCCGCACCGGGTCATCGGTGGAGAGGACCGTGACGGCGGTGCCAAGCTTGATCCGGTTGGTGCGGCCCGCGATGGCCGCCAGCACGATTTCTGGCGCGGAGATTGCGAAATCGGCGCGGTGATGTTCGCCCAAGCCGATGAAATCAATGCTGATTTCGTCGGCGAGCGTGGCCTGGTCCAGCACCTCACGCAGAACGCGGTCCATGGCTTGCGGCTGGCCATCGGGGCCAAGGGTGACATCGCCGAACGTATCAAGGCCAAGGGAAATCTGGGTCATGCGGGGTCCTTTTCGCGCGCAATCTATCGGACCCATCCGCCCGGATGAAGCCGGATTTCAAGAGAGCAACGGTTCATTGCCGCACCGTTCCGCCCCGGCGCGACCTTGACACAGCGAAGACGGCCTGCAAGGGCCGGACAAGCGGCCGGTCACGCCTTGTCGCGGACCATCAGCGTATTGCCTTCGCCCTTTTCGACATCAAAGCGGCCGGTGCGCTTTAAGAGATCCGACAGTTTCGCGCTGCCATAGCTGCGGCTGTCGAAATCGGGGTGAAGCTGGGTTAGGAACTGGCCAAGCTGGCCCAGCGAATAGCTGTCCTCTTCGATGCCGATCTTCTTCATTGCTGCAAGGATCAGCGGGATGGCCATGGCCGGCGGCTGCTTTTGCGGCGCGGGTTCGGTCGGTCTTGCATCCTTGGCGGGCCTTGCGGCGCTGCGGTTGTCGGGGGCCGGGTCAGCGGGGCGGTTGGTTTCGGCGCTGGCGGCGACGTTTTCGATGAAGAGGAACCGGTTGCAGACCTTGCGCAGGGATTCCGGGGTCTTTTCTTCGCCCACACCGATGACCTGCAACCCGTCTTCGCGGATGCGGCTGGCAAGGCGGGTGAAATCACTGTCCGATGAGACCAGCACAAAGCCGTCAACCTTGCCCTGATGCAGGATGTCCATCGCGTCGATGACCAGGCCGATGTCGGATGCGTTCTTGCCTTTGGTGTTGGCCGATTGCTGGTGCATCACCAGCCCCAGACTGCGGGCCTTTTCCTTCCACTGGCTTAGCGCGGTGGAGGACCAGTCGCCGTAAACCCTGCGGACCGAGGGTTCGCCATGTTGGGCGATTTCTTCCAGCACCGCCTCGATGTGGCGGGCGGGGATGTTGTCGGCGTCGATCAGGACGGCAAGTCGTGGGGCGCGGGGATCTGGCATGGCGGCTCCTTTCCCCGGTTGTCGCAGGTTGGCCGGGGGGCGTCCAGTCCGGCGTCCCCCGTGCCCGCCTTCGCATCAGTAGACCACCACCGCCCGGATCGACTTTCCGGCGTGCATGAGGTCAAAGCCTTCGTTGATCCGTTCCAGTGGCAGGATGTGGGTGATCATGCTGTCGATCTCGATCTTGCCGTCCATGTACCAGTCGACGATCTTGGGAACATCGGTCCGGCCGCGCGCGCCGCCGAACGCCGTGCCTTTCCAGACCCGACCGGTGATCAGTTGGAAGGGCCGCGTCTCGATCACGGCACCTGCTGGGGCCACGCCGATGATGATCGACTGGCCCCAGCCCCGGTGGGTGCATTCCAGCGCGTCGCGCATCACCTTGACGTTGCCGGTGCAGTCGAACGAGTAATCCGCGCCGCCGATCTTGTCGAAGGGGGTTTTGGTCAGGTCAACGATGGCCTGCACGACCGAGCCTTCGATTTCCTTGGGGTTGATGAAGTGGGTCATCCCGAACTTCTCGCCCCATTCCTTCTTGTCGTTGTTCAGATCGACGCCGATGATCATCCGCGCGCCGGCCATTTTCAGGCCCTGGATCACGTTGAGGCCAATACCGCCAAGCCCGAAAACCACGGCGGTGGCGTCCTGTTCGACCTTGGCGGTGTTGAGGACCGCGCCGATGCCGGTGGTGACCCCGCAGCCGATGTAGCAGATCTTGTCGAAGGGGGCGTCCTCACGCACTTTCGCAAGCGCAATTTCCGGCATGACCGTGTGCTGGGCAAAGGTCGAGCAGCCCATGTAGTGATAGATCGGCGTGCCATCCAGCATGGAAAACCGGGTGGTGCCGTCGGGCATCAGGCCCTGACCTTGGGTCGCGCGGATCGCGGTGCAGAGGTTGGTCTTGCGGCTAAGGCAGGACGGGCATTCGCGGCATTCGGGGGTGTACAGCGGAATGACGTGGTCGCCGGGTTTCAGCGATGTCACGCCGGGGCCGCATTTGATGACGATGCCCGCGCCTTCATGGCCAAGGATCGACGGGAAGATGCCTTCAGGGTCGGCGCCCGACAGGGTGAATTCGTCGGTGTGGCAGATGCCGGTGGCCTTGATCTCGATCAGAACCTCGCCCTCGCGCGGGTCGTCAAGGTTCACCTCCATGACCTGAAGGGGTTGTCCGGCGGCGATGGCAACGGCGGCACGGGTGCGCATGGTTCATCCTTTCCTGTTTTGCGGGAGGCTGCTGCAAGGTCTGGCAAAATGCAACGCCGTTCGCGCCATTTTATGGCGGAAACGGGAGGGCCGGGTCAGCCCACCATGCGCTTCAGAGCGGCGATCAGCGTGGTTGCGTCGGCCAGTTTGTCGGCATCCAGCGCTGCCTTGATGGCGCGGACCAGCTTGGCCACTTCGGGCTGATCTTTCATCTTGGCGGCATTGGCCTTCACCAGATCGGCAAATTCGACCATGAGTGTGCGCTTGCTGAGAGGTGCCGGTTCAGGGGCGGCGGGGGTTGGCGCAGGTCCTGCCGGGGTGGCTTTTGCCGGTGCGGGCGTTGAGGTCTTTGCCGGTGCCGCCTGAGCTGGGGAGGGGGCCTCATCCTGGCTTTCGACTTCCTCGTCTTCATCCGCCGCAGCGCTGGCGCGGAAACCGCAGTTTACTGTCAGCCCGGTTTCTTCTTTGATCATCTTTTTCAGCTGAGAGGCAATGGCGTCCGATGCGCTGGCCGAGGTCATGAAAAACAGCGTGCCGTCCTCCATGACACAGGTGCCGCGCAGCAATGGACCTCCGCCTGAGGCCTTTTTCATCAGGGCGATGGCCTCGCCGCCGATCTTGCGCTTTTCCATCGTCAGCTGAATGCTGCCGGACTTGGCAATCATGGCAAAGTGAAACTCTTTCCCGGACTTGACCTGCCGGATCGCCGTAGCCAATTCTTCGTTAGCCAAGATCGTTCTCCTTGATGTGGGCGGGCCGACTGGAATGGGGCGCGTCGGCATTGATCAAGACCGAATGCATCGCGGCTGTCAAATGAAGCCGGGCCATGGCCACCCGGGGTTTGTCCGATACGATGGCCCAACGCTGACCCTGACAGGACACCGATCATGAAACTCCATGTCTTAGCCCTTGTCCTTTCGCCTCTGCTGGCGGCCGGATGTGTCGCGCCGATACCGGACCCCGGCGATCCGGCAGACGCCTGTCATGCCAGCGAGCTTCAGTATCTGGTGGGTCAGCCCGGAACCGTGCTGCATGGGATGCGGTTTGGTCAGCAGGTGCGGGTGATCGAATATGGCATGGCGGTGACCATGGACTACAATCCAGCAAGACTGAACATTCAGCTTGACCGGCAGGATGTGATCGAACGGGTCAACTGCGGGTGATCAAGAAATGGGGCGTCCCCGCGGCTGGCAGGGACGCCCGAACCGGTTACTTCGACACGCGGTAAGTGGTGTGGCAGTCCTTGCAGGCCCCGCCAAGTGCGCCCATTCCGGCACCGATCGTTTCGACCGAGGCTACGTCCAGCGCGCCTGCCGCATCGCCAAGCGCCTTGGACTTGACCAGGAAGTCATCCCAGTTCGCCCAGATTTCCGGCTTGGCGGTCGAAGCCGGGTCAGCCGCGCCCTGGTCCATGAACGTGGCTTCGATCTTGCTTGCGGCTTCGATCATCGCGGCCTTTGCGGCTTCGGCACCGGCGGCGTCATAAGCGGTCTTGCCGCCGGCCATGTCGCCCAGAATGCCGATGTTCTTGCCGATCATGCCCATCAGTTCCTGACGTGCGATGGCGTTGGGATCGGTCGGCTCGATGTCCTGTGCCTGTGCGGCCCCGGTAAAAAGGACGGCGCTGATCAATAGTGCTTTGGCGAATCTCATCTTTCTGGCTCCGGTTGTGTTTGGCTCGGGCCACTATAGGCGCGACATTGCGTCGCGGTAGCCCGGGCTTTGCGCTCTCACGCATTTGTCATCGGCAGAGATGTGGGACTCGACAGTGGCGCGGGGGGGTGGCATGACGTGAACATTATGAGAACAAACGTGGCCGGTCGACGCATCCTTTCGCTGTGGTTTCCGCGACTGGCGGCAGACCGCGTGCGGCGGCGGCGGGGTGATGCGCTGCCCGGCCCCCTCGCGGTCGTGGGCGACCGGGCGGGCGCGCAGGTGCTGGTGTCACTGTCGGTCGAGGCCGAGGCGGTGGGCCTGGCGCTGGGCCAGCCCTTGCGCGATGCCACCGCGATCTGCCCGGACCTGCTGACGATGCCCGCCGACCCCCCGGGCGAGGCGCAATTTCTGGCCAGTTTGCGGCGCTGGGCGGGGCAGTTCTCGCCCTGGGTGGCAGAGGAACCGCCCGCGGGGCTGATGATCGACCTCAGCGGGGCCGCGCATCTTTACGGCGGTGAGGCGGGCGTGCTGGCCCGGGTCGCCGAGGAGTGCGAGGGCATGGGTCTGACGGTGCGCGCGGCGATAGCCGACACGCCGGGGATGGCCTGGGGGCTGGCGCGCTATGCACAGGCGGGGGTGGCCCCGGTGCGGTCCGGCGATGCGATTGATCAGGAGGCGCGGGCCACCCGGTCACGCGCCGCCAAACGCCGGGGGTGGGAGCGTGGCGGCGGCCCGCCGCGTCCGGTGCCCGCCAAGGGGGGCGAGGCGGCGATGATCGCTCCTCCCGGGCAAAGTCATGCGGCGCTGGCCGACCTGCCGCTGGCGGCGCTGCGTCTGGCCCCCGACACGGTCGAGCGGTTGATGCGGCTGGGCCTGCGTCGGGTGGGTGACATCATGGGCCTCCCGCGCGCGGCCTTGGGGCGGCGGTTCGGGGCGGACACGCTGCGTCGGCTGGATCAGGCGATGGGGCTGGAGCCAGAGCCCCTTAGCCCCGCGCGCCCGCCGATGCATTTCGCCGTGCGCCTGACTTTGCCCGACCCGATCGGCCTGCGCTCGGATGTCGAGGCGGCGCTGGACCGGCTGCTGCCACCCTTTTGCGACAAGTTGCGGGCCAAGGGGCGGGGGGTGCGGCGGCTGCAGTTCCAGGCCTTTCGCGCCGATGGCGGGGTCGCGGCGGTCGAGGTGGGGCTGGCCCGCGCCGCCGACAGCCCCGACCGCATCCGCCCCTTGCTGCACCTGAAGCTGGACCAGATCGACGCGGGCTTTGGCATTGACTGTCTGCGGCTTGAGGCGCTGGCGACCGAGGCAGTCAGCGCGCTGCAGCATCGCGGGCAGATCGAGGTGACGGCCAATGCGCTGGCCAAAAGGCCCGAGGGGGGGGCTTCTTCTGCACAGGCGCTGGAAGACCTGATCGGCCGCCTTGGCGCGCGGCTGGGGACCGAGGCGGTGCTGCGGCTGCATCCGGCGGAAAGCCATGTGCCGGCGAAAGCGGCGCAACTGATGATGGCGGCCTGGAGCGTGGCGCATCAGGGCCCCTGGCCCGCCCCCAGCGCGCCGCGTCCGCTGACGCTGTTTCGCCCCGAGCCGGTCGAGGCGCCCCAGATCGAGGCAGCCCAGACCCCCGACCTGCCCGCCCGCTTTCGCTGGCGACGGCGCGACTTTGCGTTGCGGATGGCGGCGGGGCCGGAACGGCTGCAACCAGAGTGGTGGCTGGACGATCCCGACTGGCGCGGCGGCGCGCGCGACTACTGGCGGGTCGAGGTTGAAGGCGGCGAAAGGCTTTGGCTGTTCTATGGCCGGGGCGGGGCGGTGACCGACCAGTGGTATTGCGAGGGGGTGTTTTCCTGATCCGCCGTTCGCCGGTCCAACAAGGCGGAGTTTTGCAGAAAAACTCGCGCCCGGAAATCGTCCGATTTCCGCACCGATTTCCGCAGGGACATCGTGGTCCTTGCGATGGGGGCCATTCCGTGGAAACCATCGCCACGACAAAAGGGCGGGCGGATGAAGTCAAGAACCCGGGTTACGGTCCAGCAGACGCAGCGGTTGACGCTGACAACCGCGCTTGCCAACTCGATTCAGATCCTGCGCGCCGATGCGGCCGGGCTGACCGCGCATCTTGAGGAAATGGCTGCGGAAAATCCGCAGATCATGCTGACCAGACCGCAGGTTCCCGAATGGCTGCCGCGCTGGAAATCGGCCTTTGCAATCGACGGCGACCGGCCCGAACAGGCCGCTGCAGCGCCCAGTCTGGTCTCGCATGTCTTGAGCCTGATCGACGCCATGCGCCTTGATCCCGGCCAGGCGCGCATCGCCGAGGCGCTGGCCGGGGCGCTGGAGCCGACGGGCTGGCTTGGCAGCACGCTGGACGACATCGCACAGCCGCTTGGCGTGACACTCCCCGCCGTCGAAGCGGTGCTGCACCGGTTGCAGGAAAGGGTCGAGCCGACCGGACTTTTCGCCCGCAACCTGGCCGAATGCCTGCGCCTGCAGGCCGCCGATGCCGGAGAGCTGGACCCGGTGATGGTCGCGGTGCTGGACCAGCTGGAATTGCTGGCCAAGGGTGAACTTGACCGGATCGCGCGCGAAGCCGGGGCTGGGGTTGATGAAATCCGCATCCGCCTTGGCCGCATTCGCCGCTATGATCCCAAACCCGGCACCGGGTTCGAGCCGCTGTCGGCCCCGCTGCGCGAACCCGATCTGATCGCCGAAAAGACCCCTGCCGGCTGGATCGTCTCGCTGAACCGGTCGGCCTTGCCGTCGATCACGGTGGCGGCAGGCCGGGCCAAGGGCCGGGCCGAGGCTCGGGTGCTGGTCCGGATGGTCGAAGGTCGCAATGCGACCCTGCTGTCGGTCGGGCAGGAAATCCTGCAACGCCAGATCGCGGCGCTGGAGGCAGGGATCGGGGCGCTGGAGCCGATGACCATGGCCGAGATCGCCGAGGCACAGGGTCTGCACGAAAGCACGATCAGCCGGGTCGTCGCCGGGGCTGCGGTCGACACACCGCGCGGAACCTGGTGGCTGCGGATGCTGTTCACCCGCGCTGCCCGCGAAGGCGGTCCGGCAGCGGCAGCCTTGCGCGACCGTTTGGCCCGGTTGGTTGCGGCCGAGAACCCTGAGGCCCCCTTGTCCGACGAGGAACTGGCCAAGGCGCTGGAGGCAGGCGGGGCTCCGATTGCGCGGCGAACGGTGGCAAAATACCGCGCGATGCTGCACCTTCCCGCCGCACATCGCCGGAGGCGGCAGCACTGATGTCGTTTCCGGGGCTGACAGGGGCGCTTTGCTGCACTAGCTCGCAAGAGACAGACAGCACTTGGGGACAAGCATGGCCTATTTTCTGGGCGTCGATACCGGCGGCACCTATACCGATGCGGTGATCCTGGACGAGGCCGCGAATGTGGTGCTTGGCAAGGCCAAGGCGCTGACCTCGCGCCACGATCTTGCGGTCGGGATCGGGCAGGCGGTCGATGCGGCGATTGCGGCGGCGGGGATCGCGGCGGATCAGGTGGCGCTGGTGTCGCTGTCGACCACGCTGGCCACCAATGCGCTGGTCGAAGGGCAGGGCGCACGCGTCGCCTTGGTCTTCATCGGCTTTGACGACGGCGACCTGGCGCGCGGCGGTCTGACCGAGGCGCTGAAGGGCGACCCGGTGCTGCATCTGGCGGGAGGTCATACCCATGCCGGAACCGAAGTCGCGGCGCTGGATCTTGTCGCGCTGGAGACCCAGGTCCGCGCCCTGGCCGATCAGGTGTCGGGCTTTGCCGTCGCCGCCCGTTTTGCCACCCGCAACCCCGCCCATGAACTTGCCGCGCGCGATCTTGTCCGGCGGATCACCGGCCGCCCGGTGACCTGCAGCCATGAACTGTCGGCCAACCTCAATGGCCCAAAACGCGCGCTGACGGCGGTCTTGAACGCGCGGCTGATCGGGATGATCGACCGGCTGGTCGCGGCGTGCGAGCGGCATCTGGCGGCGGTCGGGATTGACGCGCCGTTGATGGTGGTGCGCGGCGACGGGGCCTTGATCAGTGCGGCAATGGTGCGCGAGCGTCCGATTGAAACCATCCTCTCCGGTCCCGCCGCCAGCATCGTTGGCGCGCGCTGGCTGACCGGGGCCTCGGACGCGCTGGTCAGCGACATCGGCGGCACCACGACGGACGTGGCCCTGTTGCGGGGCGGCCTGCCCGAAATCGACCCCGAAGGTGCCCGCGTCGGCGGTTTCCGCACCATGGTCGAGGCGGTGGCGATGCGCACCACCGGCCTTGGCGGCGACAGCGAGGTGCATCTGGTCACCGAAGGCCTGACCGGTGGCTTGCGGCTTGGCCCCCGGCGGCTGATCCCGGTGTCGCTGCTGGCGGTGGATCATGGCGCGATGGTCCATGCCGCCCTTGACCGCTGGCTGTCGTCGGAAACCGTCGGCGAAACCGATGGCCGCTTTGTGATCCCGATGGGCGGGCAGCGTGGCGGGCTGAATGCGCGCGACATCGCGGTGCTGGACCGTATCGACCGGCCAATGCCGATGCAGGCGGCGCTGACCTCACGGCTGGAGGCGGCAGCGCTGGAACGGCTGGTGGCGCGCGGGCTGGTGATGGTCGCGGGCGTGACCCCGTCGGATGCCAGTCACGTTCTGGGGCGGCTCGAAGCCTGGGACGGGGCGGCGTCGGAAAAGGCGCTGCGGTTGATGGCCAAGCGGCGGACCGGGGCGGGGGAACGATTTGCCACCGGTCCGCAGGTTCTGGCGCAGTCGGTGATCGACCAGCTGACGCAGCAGACTGTCGATTGCCTGCTGGAGGCGGCCTTTGGCGAAGACGCGGGCTTTGCAGGTGAGGTGCCCGAGGCTCTGGCGCGGCATGCTCTGGCCAAGGCGGGGCTTGGCCAGCATCGCGGCGTGGTCGAGGTCAGACTGCGCCTTGGCGTGCCGGTCATCGGTCTGGGGGCGTCGGCCCCATCTTATTACGGTGCTGTGGGCGACAGGCTGGGCTGCCCGATGATCCTGCCGGAACATGCCGGGGTGGCCAATGCCATCGGGGCGGTGGCCGGGCAGGTCAGTCAAAGGGCTGCGGGCACGGTGTCTTCCCCGTCAGAAGGCCGTTTTGTCGCCCATCTGGCCAGCGGGCTGCAAAGCTTTTCCTCCGCCGACGCAGCCTTGCAGGCGCTGGAGGATGCGCTGGTCGCCGAAGCCTCCGACCGCGCCCGTGCGGCGGGGGCGGTCGATCTGCGGCTGGTCGTGGACCGCGACATCCGCCAGGTCGAGATCGAGGGCCGGCAGATGTTCATCGAGGCCAGGGTGACCGCGACCGCTTCGGGACGCCCAAGGGTCGCGCGGTCGTAAGTTGCGCGGTGCTGTCTGTAGGGTCCGGCCCGAAAGTCGCGGATTTGCCCTTGACCTCGGTCGGTGGTCCCCTTACTCCGCCCGTCGATGGCGAGGTAGCTCAGCTGGTTAGAGCGCGCGACTCATAATCGTGAGGTCGAGGGTTCGAGTCCCTCTCTCGCCACCACTCCCCTATATTTCGGTTACATTCCAGAAACTTAGGTGATATCCAGGCGCTGGAAGGGCCTCGGGGGTACACCCAAGAGGTACATGGCGTGAAAATGCCTAGTCCGTGGAAACACCCAGAAACAGGAATGTACTACATCCGGGTGGCAATCCCCGCTGACCTTGTGGCGGTTTACGGGAAGAATCCTTTCAAGCGGACGCTCGGCACGAAAGAACTTTCCAAAGCGAAAGCCTTATTTGTGGAAAGCCATGCCGATCTGTTGAAGAAGTGGGATGCTGTTCGCGCTGGGCCCCAGCCCCTAAGCCATAAGCAGCGCATCGCATTGTCGGGGACCCGGTGCAGGTCCAGACAACTGCTTGGCAATCCGCAATGGTTCGGCTGCGGAGGCAAAAGCAAGCAGGGTAAATCCCGGAACTAGGACAAAAGCATAGTTGCGGGTCATTCCCGAGCCGGGAACTGGAAAGAAGGCAGCCCCTTCGGGGACAACAGGCACACTATGAGTCATCGGGCGGTCATCGGGGCTGGTTCCTGAACCGAATGGCGCCGTGCCAGCGCCATTCCTGGGAAACGATCAAGGATGATGCTAACTGAAACGATCGTATGGGAAAAGCGCGGGTTACGGCTCATCTCCAGCCGTGCTCACCGTGACCTGCCTGCCTCTTTTCCAGCGAAAACGATCGAACTCGACTTTACCAGCGGAGGTCGCGCGCCAGCCTTCGCGCGGCCTTGTTTAGATTGCAAATGCCCGGCTGGGGCTTCGGCTTGCCAGCGGAGGGAGACCGCCTCAGGCCACCAGGTCGCGCGGTTGCTTGCCGGCAAAAAAATCGGTCAGGTTGTCCAGCACGCGAAAGCCCATCGCCTCACGCGTCTCAATGGTGGCCGACCCCAGATGCGGCAGCAGGACAAGGTTGTCTGCGCCCAGGAGTTCCCGGGGAATGGCAGGCTCTCGGTCATAGACGTCCAGACCCGCGCCGCCGATGGCGCCAAACCACAGCGCCTGGGCAAGGGCGTGTTCATCCACCACCTCGCCCCGCGCGGTGTTTATAAGGAAGGCCCCGCGGCGCATCAGGTCCAGCCGGGGGCCGTTGATCAGGTGCCGGTTCGCTGCACCCCCGGGGCAATGCAGGGACACGAAGTCGCACTGGGGCAGCAGGTCTTCAATGGTCGGGACCTGCACGGCGTTGTAGCGTGCCAGCACTTCGGCAGGGACCGCAGACCGGTTCTGCACTAGAATTTTCATTCCGAAACCGAAATGCGCCCGCTTTGCCATGGCCTGACCGATCCGGCCGAAACCGATGAGGCCAAGTGTTGCCCCGGAAACCTTGGTGCCGATCATGTGGGTCGGCCGCCAGCCGGTCCAGCGCCCGTTACGCAGTTCCCGCTCGCCCTCGCCGGCGCGGCGGGCGACCATCAGCATCAGGGTCATCGCGATGTCGGCGGTGCAGTCGGACAATACGTCTGGCGTGTTGGTCACCGCGATGCCGCTTGCCTTTGCGGCTTCGGTGTCGATGTGGGCAAAACCCACCCCGTAGTTAGCGAGAATACGGGTGCGCGCCGGCCCCTGAAAGACCGCTGCAGGCAGACGGTCCGTCACCGTCGGCAGGATCGCGTCGTACTGGCCCATTGCGTCCCGCAAGGTGGCTTCGGACAGCGGGATGTCAGAGGGGTTCAGGTCGATATCAAAGACCTTTGCCATCTCCCGCTCTACCGCATCCGGCCAGCGGCGCGTCACCAGAACCCGTGGTTTCATCATCGCAACCCTCCGTCACGCCGCGCGGCCCTGCAGCACCCGGGCGATGGTCGATCCGATTACCGAGGGGTTTTCGGCCACGGTAACGCCCGCGGCCGTCAGGATTTCCACCTTCTCCGAGGCGCTTTCGCCAAAGGCCGAGATGATTGCCCCGGCATGGCCCATGGTCCGGCCCTTGGGCGCGGTCAGACCGGCAATATAGGCGATAACCGGCTTGGTCATGTGGCTTTGGATATAGGCCGCCGCTTCGGCCTCTTGCGGGCCACCGATTTCGCCAATCATGCAGATGACCTCGGTGGCGGGGTCGTTCTCGAACTCTTCCAGAATGTCGCGGAAGGAGGAGCCGTTGATCGGATCGCCGCCGATGCCGACGCTGGTCGAGACCCCGATGCCAAGGTCTTTCAACTGCTGTGCCGCCTCATACCCCAGCGTGCCGGACCGCCCGACGATCCCCACAGGGCCGGTCAGATAGATGTGGCCGGGCATGATGCCAAGAAGCGCCTGACCGGGGGTGATGGTGCCCGCGCAGTTCGGCCCGGTCAGCACCATCCGCTTTTCGCGGGGGTAGCGCATCATGTAGCGTTTGACCCGGATCATGTCCTGCGCCGGGATGCCGTCGGTGATGCAGACGCAGTAGCGGATGCCTGCGTCTGCGGCTTCCATGATCGAATCCGCGGCAAAGGGTGGTGGCACGAAGACCAGCGACGCATCCGCGCCGGTTGCGGCGACGGCCTCTTTCACCGTGTTGAAGACCGGCACGCCGAACACCTTTTCGCCGCCCTTTCCGGGGACCACGCCGCCGACGACATTGCTGCCGTAGTCCAGCATTTCCTTGGTGTGAAACTGCGCCATGCGGCCGGTGATGCCCTGCACGATGATGCGGCTGTCGCGGTTGATGAAGATGCTCATTTGGGGACCCTCAGCTTGGTGTTCTGGGCGGTGTCGTTTTTCCAGGCGGTGACGGCGCGGGTTGCCGCCTCCATCAACGAATTGGCGCGGATGATCGGCAGGCCCGACTTGGCGAGGATTTTCTGGCCTTCCTCGACATTGGTCCCGGCAAGCCGGACGATCACCGGCACGTCGACTGGCTCCATCTTCAGCGCCTGCACGACACCTTCGGCGACCCAGTCGCAACGGTTTATGCCCGCGAAGATGTTGACCAGAACGGCCTGCACATTCTTGTCCGAGGTCACGAGGCGGAAGGCCTTGGCCACCCGCTCCGGTGTCGCCCCGCCGCCGATGTCCAGAAAGTTCGCAGGCTCACCCCCGGCAAGCTTGATCGTGTCCATCGTCGCCATCGCAAGGCCCGCGCCGTTCACGATGCAGCCGATGTTGCCCGACAGGCCGATATAGGCCAGTCCCCGGTCGGCAGCCCGGCTTTCGCGCGGGTCTTCCTGGCTTTTGTCGCGCAGCTCCGAGATTTGCGGATGCCGGAACAGCGCATTGGTGTCGAAGGTCATCTTGGCGTCCAGCGCCATGATCCGGCGGTCAGCGGTGATGACCAAGGGGTTGATCTCGACCATGGTGGCGTCCAGATCGGTGAAGGCGCGAAAGCAGCCTTGCAGGGTGCGGACCATCTGCTGGGTCAGGTCCGGCGGGATGCCCAAGGCAAAGGCAATCTCGCGCGCCTGAAAGTCGCGCAGGCCGACGGCGGGTTCCACGGTCTGGCGGACGATGCTGTCGGGACGGGTGGCCGAGATTTCCTCGATTTCCATCCCGCCTTCGGCCGAGGCCACGATCATGATCCGCTGCGAGGAGCGGTCGAGCACGAAGCCCAGATAGATCTCGCGGTCAAAGGCGGTCGCGGCTTCGACATAGACGCGGTAGACGCCTTTGCCTTCGGGGCCGGTCTGGTGGGTGACCAGCTTCATCCCGAACATGGCCGAGCTTGCGTCCAGAATCTCGTGGTCCGACTTGCACAGCTTGACGCCGCCAGCTTTGCCCCGGCCCCCGGCATGGACCTGCGCCTTCACGACCCAAGCGTTGCCGCCCATCTCGCGCGCCCGGTAGGCTGCCTGTTCGGGGCTGTAGGCCAGCGCCCCTTCAGGCACGGTAACGCCAAAGCTCTTCAATATTTCCTTGGCCTGATATTCATGGATGTCCACGATCTGACCCTCCCTTTCCTGATTATTCGGCGGCGACGGCGGCCGCATAGTGCCGTGACAAACCGGTCAGCACCCGGGTCATGTCGATATCGGCACCCAATTCGGACATCGAGGCGGCAAAGCGCCGGGTGATGTCGGTGATCGCGGCGTCAGAAAGCTGGTTCAGGATGCCGATCCGCACCTGCACCGGTTCCGAGAGCGTCGGCCAGATGCCAAACCCCTTGGCCCGGCACTTTTGCACCAGTTCCTTTTCGCGACCGGCATGGGTGGCGGGCAGGTTCAGCACGACAAGGGAGGTCATGTTCGAGGTGACCGTGCAGCCCATTGCCACGACCGCCTGCCGCAGGGCGGCTTCGTGGAACGCATAGTCCCGCGCCTTTGCCGCGCGGCCATGCTGCAGGGTGATGCGCAGCGCCTCGTGAAAGGCCGCAATGGCATAGGCCGAATGGGTGCGGTGGTAGGTGGGCGTCGTCACATCCTGCCCGTCGATCACGCCCCAATGCCGCGCCTCCAGCACCGGATGGTGGACGTATGTGGCGCAGCCGGTCTTGCGGATCTCATTGATGTAGCGGTCCGAGAAACTGACCGGCGCATAGGTCAGCGGCAGGCACAGCACCCCCTTCTGCGGGCAAGAGGCCCAGCCGACCACACCCGGATAGTCGTCGATGGCAAAATCCGCGACTCCAAGCGAGGACACAGCATCGACCAGCCCCATCGCCCCATGCGCAAGGCAGGCATCGGAAAAACCCTGCAGATCGTTAACCCGGCCCGATCCGGTTTCCCAATGCGCCATGAAAGCCCATTTTGACTGCTTCTCGGCCAGCGTCTTTGCCACAAGTGCGCCCGTCACCGACTGGCCATGCGGCACGGTGATGATGGTGACATTGGCAGGCTTGGGGTCCATCGGGTTCGCTGCAAGATCGTCACGCGAGGCCGCCTTCATCCGGATCGTCAGGCCGTCGATTCCAGAGAATGTGCCGTTTGCGAACGCCACGACCGTATCGCCGGGCAGGATCGCCGACAACATGCAGTCAAGGCCGGACCATCCGGTCCCGGCGACGCCAAATGTATGGGCGTTCGCGGTTCCCCACAGTTGGCGCAGCATCAGCTTGCATTCGATCAGCCCGCGCAGGACATCGGCCTGCATGTGGTCCGACACCCCGGCCCGGGCAAAAGCCGCCAGCACCCGCGCATCGGTGTTGCCGGGGCCGGGACCGGCGGCAAGGGTCTCGGGGATTTCAAGAGCGGGAAAGATCGTTGCGTTCATCGGGGGCCTCGTGGAATTTTCTTAGCCCAAGCAAATTATGTTTGCGAAACTGTTACAACCTGCCTTACTCCTGCTTTTGGGTATCCATGATAATGGGAAAATTACTACCCATGCTGGCAGGATTACATAGGTATGCCGGTAGCCTACCTGTCTGTTTGGGTGGTTTTTGCGGAAGAAAGGCACTTCTTGACATCTGTTAGCGATAGCAATCGTCTGATCGACCTGGCGCTGGCGGATGGAAATCCGCTGGTCCTGCAGGCGATGTCGGAACTTTTCGACCGCGATCCCCGATTCTCGCTGGTGGTGACGGTTGCGACTGCCGAGGGCCTGCTGGGTGCGGTCATGCGGGTGCCGGTCAGGGTCGCGGTGATCGACTGGAACCTGCCGGTGCTGGGCGGCCAGAAGCTGATCGAGGTCCTGCGCGACCAGCCTGGCGCCCCCCGGATCGTGGTCTACGGCGACGAACGCGGAGGCGAAGTGGCCCGCGCGGCGATGCTGGCCGGGGCGGCGGGTTTTGTCGGTCGGGGGGGCGCGGTGGAGCGTCTGCCGGAAACCTGTATGGCGGTGGCATCCGGGCAAATGGTATTTCCGTTTCTGGATGTCCGCGAATTGCAGGCAGATCCGATTTCGCAATTAACCCGGCGCGAAAGGGCGTTGTTGGAGGCATTGGCGCAGGGCCTGACCAACAAGGATCTGGCGCGGGATTTCGGCATATCGGCCAATACGGTGAAATTTCATCTTTCCAACCTTTTTGAAAAGCTGGGGGTGAAAAGCCGGGCCCGGGCCATCGCGTTTTATTACGCTTCCCGCCTGCCGCAGGAGGCCGCAAGGGGTTGACAGGAAGTTGCGCGACATGATCGTCGCGAGAAATTTTATTGCTTGACAGTGGGTGCCGAGATCGTCCTTGTCTGTCGCCCGTCACTGAACCCCAGCCGCAAAGGATTCGCCTCATGAGCTTTCACCCCATCGAACAAGCCCCAGCCCGCCTGAACCGCTCGGAACTGGCGGTGCCGGGAAGCGCGCCGCAAATGTTTGAAAAGGCAGCGCAATCTGATGCGGATGTGATCTTTCTGGACCTTGAAGATGCAGTCGCACCGGATGACAAAGTGCAGGCCCGGCGCAACATCATCAAGGCGCTGAACGAGATCGACTGGGGCAAGAAGACCATGTCGGTCCGCATCAACGGGCTGGACACTCACTACATGTACCGCGACGTGGTCGAGGTGGTGGAAGAGGCCGGCGGGCGGCTGGATCTGATCATGATCCCCAAGGTGGGGACAGCGGCGGATGTCTATGCGGTCGATATGATGGTCACGCAAATCGAGGATGCAAAGGGCTATAGAAAGCGCATCGGATTTGAGCATATCATCGAAACCGCGCTTGGAATGCAGAACGTCACGGAGATTGCAAAAGCCAGCAAAAGAAATGAAAGCCTGCATTTCGGTGTGGCGGATTATGCCGCCTCGACTCGGGCGCGGACGACGATCATCGGCGGGGTCAATCCGGATTATTCGGTGCTGACCGATCCGCTGGAAGACGGCAGCCGCGAAGTGCATTGGGGCGACATGTGGCACTATGCGCTTGCACGGATGGTGGTCGCGGCGCGGGCCAACGGGTTGCGGCCGGTGGATGGTCCCTTCGGCGACTTTTCCGACCCCGACGGCTATCGCGCCGCCGCCGCCCGGGCCGCCGTTCTGGGCTGTGAGGGCAAATGGGCGATCCACCCCAGCCAGATCGCATTGGCCAACGAGGTGATGAGCCCGTCGGAAAAGGAGGTCACCCGTGCCAAGCGCATCCTTGAGGCGATGATCGAGGCCGCAGCCCAAGGCAAGGGTGCGGTGTCGCTGGACGGACGGTTGATCGACTATGCGTCGATCCGGCAGGCCGAGGTGCTGGTGGCCAAGGCCCGCCAGATCGCGGGGGCCTGATGGACCTGCGCGCCGAAGCGGTCCGGCTGTTTCAGGCTGCTGTTGCGGCAGCCGACCCTGCCGGGGCGCTGCGGCGCGCATTTCTGGCGCATCCCGCCCCTGCACCCTCGCAAGGGGGTGCCTACATCGTCATCGCGGTCGGCAAGGCGGCGGTGCCAATGGCGGAGGCGGCGCTGGACATGCTGACGGGTGCGCCGGTGCGGGCGTTGGTGGTCACCAACTACGAGAACGCCCGCCCTTTGGCCGGAGCGACTGTCATGGCGGCGGGGCATCCGGTGCCGGACGAGAACGGTGCGGCGGCGGGGGCGGCGGTGGCTGACCTTTTGCAGTCGGCGGGTGAACAGGACCGGGTCATCGCGCTGATCAGTGGCGGGGGATCAGCGCTGTTGCCCGCGCCCGCCAAGGGTTTGACGTTGGCCGACAAGGTGGCGGTGAACCGGCTGCTTTTGGCCAACGGGTTCGAGATCACCGAGATCAACCTGATCCGCCAGCAGCTTTCGCGGCTGAAGGGCGGTGGCATGCTGCGGCTGGCGTCCCCTGCTCCGGTCACCGGATATATCTTGTCGGATGTAATCGGGGATGATCTGCGCGCCATCGCCTCGGGGCCGACAGTGGCTGCTTTGGGGACAAGATACGACGCGCGGCGGCTGTTGCAGGCGCGGGGGCTGTGGGCCGAGGTGCCATTGGCGGTGCGGGTGCATCTGGACCTGCCGGAAGACCAGCCGGTCATGGTACCGAAGGCGGCTAACCACCTGATCGGCTCGAACCGGGCCAGTCTGGCGGCAGCGGCAGCGGCTTGTGGTGCGGGTGCGAGGATCGTCAATGACCGGCTTGTCGGCGATGTCGCGGCTGCGGCGGCCGGGATCGTGGCGGCGGCAGCGACCCCCAGCCCCTGCCTGATCTTTGGCGGCGAGACGACAGTGACCCTGCGCGGCACCGGCAAAGGCGGGCGCAATCAGGAGCTTGCCTTGCGGGTGGCAATGACGATGCCCAAATTTGGGCCGGACCTAGGGCGGCCGTGGGTCTTTCTGTCCGGTGGCACCGATGGACGCGACGGGCCGACCGACGCTGCGGGCGGGATCGTGGATGCCGGGACCGTCGCGCGCATCCGCAAGGCAGGTGGCGATCCGGTGGCGTTGCTGGCCGACAACGACAGCCACCGGGCGCTTTCGCTGGCGGGGGACCTTTTGGTCACCGGGGCTACGGGGACCAATGTGGCGGATGTGCAGATATTGCTGCTGGGGCCGCTGCAGCAGGGATAATGTCGCAGAAGCACCAGCCTTGGGCGGGAACAGGCGCGGCAGGGGCCAACATCCCGGCGTCTGATGCGGCAAAGAGGGGACATCATGACTATTCGAACCGACTTTCCCCATGCGATCAGCGTAGAAGATGACGTGGGCATTCCGATGCCTGATGGTATCCGTCTTTCGGCGCGGCTTTGGTTGCCCACGGATGCGCCGGCCCATCCGGTCCCGGCGGTGCTGGAATACATCCCCTATCGCAAGCGCGACGGCACCTTGCCGCGCGACGAGATGATGCATGCCTATGTCGCGGGCCATGGCTACGGCTGCATCCGCGTCGACATGCGCGGCAATGGCGACAGCCAGGGGCTGATGGACGATGAATATACGGAACAGGAGCTGCGCGACGCCGAGGCCGTGATCGACTGGCTGTCGCGCCAGCCATGGTGTTCGGGCGCGGTGGGGATGATGGGCAAAAGCTGGGGCGGGTTCAACTGCCTGCAGACCGCCTTTCGCCAGCCGCCCGCGTTGAAGGCGGTGGTGTCGGTCTGTTCGACCACCGACCGCTTTGCCGATGACATCCATTTCAAGGGCGGCTGTCTGCTGGGCGAGAATTTCGGCTGGGGCGCGGTGATGCTGGCGTTTTCCTCGCGCCCGGCCGATCCGTTGTTGCGCAACAACTGGAAGGGTGACTGGCTGCAGCGGCTGGAGGCGCAGCCCTGGCTGACCCCGCGCTGGGCGGCGCATCAGGCGAAGGATGCCTACTGGAAGCACGGCTCGGTCGGTGAGGACTGGGCGCGCAACATCGTGCCGGCGATGATCTGGGGCGGCTGGGCCGACAATTACATGAACACGGTCGCAGCGCTGGTGGAACATTCGCCTGCGCCGACCAAGGGCGTGGTCGGGCCCTGGGTGCATCAGTATCCCCATACCGCTGTGCCGGGGCCAAAGGTCGGGTTCCTGCAGATGGCGATCCGCTGGTGGGACCGCTGGCTGAAAGGTATTCAAAACGGCGCCGAGGCTGACCCGGTCTATCGCGCCTATATCCTGCATTCCGAACCGCCGAATGCCAGTGCGCGGCAGCGGGCGGGGCATTGGGTGGAGGAGGGGGCTTGGCCCTCGCAAAGGGTGACGACCGAGGTTCTGCATCTGGCCAACGTCGGAGCGGGGGTTTCACGCCCCCGCACCCCCGTGGGATATTTGGGCAGAGAGGAAGCCGAGGCCTTTTCGCGGTCGCTTTCTACACCGCAGCATCTGGGGCTGGAGGCGGGAGAGTTCTTCCCGATGGGCCTGAATGCCGAGATGCCCGGCGATCAGGCGGGCGATGATGCGATGTCGCTTTGTTTTGAGGGCGATGTGCTGGAGGCGGACCTGCAGCTTCTGGGGGCGGCAAGGCTGCAGTTGCGGCTGTCTTCGGACCGGCCGCTCGGGTTTGTCGTGGCGCGGCTGTGCGATTTGGGGCCGGATGGGGCGTCGGTCCGAATTGCGCACGGGATGTTGAACCTGTGCCACCGCGACAGCTTTGAGACGCCTGTGCCGATGGTGCCGGGGCAGGAGGTGGAGGTCACTTTTGCGCTGGACCAGATGGGCTATAGGCTGGCAGCAGGGCACCGGCTGCGGCTGGCATTGTCCAACAGTTACTGGCCCTTTGTCTGGCCCTCGCCCGAAGCGGGGGTGCTGACTGTCACCAGCGGCAGTCTGACGCTGCCGGTCCATCGGGGGGCGGACGCTGCGGAATGGGTGCCGCCCCCGGTCGAACATGCGAAGCCCTGGGCGCACCGGGTGATCCGGCCGGGTCAGGCTCGGCGCCGGGTCGAGCGCGATCTGATCACCGGCATCCAGACCCTGATAGTCGAGGATGATCAGGGTGACAGCGAGAACCTGGATCACGGGCTGGTCAGCGGCGAAAGTCTGACCGAGCGCTGGGAGATCCACCCCGACGATCCCCTTTCCGCCCGCGCCGTCCACGTCTGGGAACAGCGCCTGTCACGCGGGGCATGGGCCGTGCGAACCCGCGCCAGTGCCGAGATGACCGCGACCGCCACCCATCTGCGGATGTCGGCGAAACTGGAGGCCTGGGAAGGCGAGCGATTGGTGTTCGAGCGCCAGTGGCAGGACGAGGTAGAACGAGAGTTTGTCTGAGCCTGTCAAGAAACCATTTGTTCCGAACTTCGAGACGCGGTCTGTTGACTAGGGAATCAACAAAAGAATCCCCCTCAGAGTTCGAGGGGCCAACTTGGAGACAGCGATGAACGACAAGCACAACCAACTTGACTGGATGCTGGCGCAAGCGAAGAAGGGCCGGATGACCCGGCGCGAATTCGTTGGCCGCACGACGGCGCTTGGGGTCTCGACGGCTTTGGCCGGGGCGCTGTTCAGCAAGGCTGCAATGGCCGAGGAGCCCAAGAAGGGCGGCACACTGAAGCTTGGCATCTCGGGCGGGGGAAGCACCGATACGCTGGACCCGGCGTTGTCTGCCTCGCCGGCACCCTATTCGATCCTGCGCACCTGGGGCGAAGCTCTGGTCGACGTCAGCGAAACCGGCGCGGTCGAAATGCGGATCGCCGAGGAAGTCTCGTCGAACGCCGATGCGACCGAGTGGAAGTTCAAGATCCGGTCTGGCGTGGAATACCACGGCGGCGGCACGGTGACTGCCGATGACGTGGTCGCCACGCTGAAGCGCCACACCGACGAGGCGGCACAGTCGGGCGCCCTCGGCATCGTGCAGGGCATCAGCGAGATGGCCGTCGAAGGCGACATGGTCACGCTCAAGTTGGCCTCGGCCAATGCCGACCTGCCGTTCCTGATCGCCGACTACCACCTGATCATCCAGCCCGGTGGCGGCGTCGACAACCCGACTGCGGGCAATGGCACCGGTCCTTACAAGGTCGTCTCGAACGAAGCGGGCGTCATCACCACGTTTGAAAAGCACGCCAACTATTGGGATTCGTCGCGCGGCCATGCCGATGCGGTCGAGATCCTGATCATCAACGACGCCACCGCCCGTTCGGCGGCGCTGCAGGCTGGTCAGGTCCACATGATCGACCGGCTTGACCCGAAGATCGTCGGGCTTCTGGCGGGCGACAGCAGCATCATGGTCGAACGCGCGGCTGGTCCCGGCCATTATGTGTTCATCATGCATTGCGACAAGGCGCCCTTCGACAACAACGACCTGCGCATGGCGTTGAAGATGTCGATCAACCGGGGCGAGCTGGTCGAAAAGGTCTTGGGCGGTTTCGGCAGCCCGGGCAATGACTTCCCGATCAACGCGGCCTATCCGCTGTTCGACGACAGCATTCCGCAGCGTGAATACGACGCGGCGATGGCGGCGGAGTTCTACAAGAAGTCCGGCCATGACGGGTCGCCCATCGTGCTGCAGGTCGCTCCGGGGGCTTTCCCGGGGGCGGTCGATGCGGCCAACCTGTTTGCGGCCTCGGCCAATGCGGCAGGCGTTCCGCTACAGATCAAGCTGGAGCCGGATGATGGATATTGGTCGGATGTCTGGAACGTGGCACCCTTCTGCGCCAGCTATTGGGGCGGGCGTCCGGTGCAGGACCAGATGTACACGACCGCTTACCTGTCGACCGCTGAGTGGAACGACACCCGGTTCAAGAATGCCAAGTTCGACGAGCTTCTGGTTGCGGCCCGGGGCGAGCTTGACGGGGCCAAGCGCAAAGGTGTCTACACTGAAATGGCGAACATCCTGCGCGACGAGGGCGGTCTGATCTGCCCGATGTTCAACGACTGGGTTGAAGGCCGCCGCGCCGAAGTGGGTGGCTGGGTTGCCAACCCGCAGGGCACGATGATGAACGGTTTTGCGCTGTCGAAGTGCTGGCTGAACGCCTGATCCTGCGCTACCAAGAAAGGGGCGGCCAGAAAGGCCGCCCTGCTACAAAAAAGAAAACGACAGGGAGAATGACATGACTGATCAACTGGACCTGATGATTTCGCGTGTCCGCAAGGGCCGCATGAACCGCCGCGAATTCATCGGCCGCACCACGGCCATGGGGATTTCGGCTGGCCTTGCCGGGGCGCTGTTCACCAAGGCGGCGCATGCGGATGAGCCTGTGAAGGGCGGCATTCTGCGCGCAGGCGTTGCTGGCGGCGAAAGCACCAACTCGCTTGACCCGGCGCTGGCCGCTTCGGACGTGCCCTACATGATCAACCGCACCTGGGGCGAGACCCTTGTCGACGTGGACGCCGCTGGCGCCGTCGAGATGCGGGTGGCCGAGGAAGTGTCGTCCAATGCCGACGCGACGGAATGGAAGTTCAAGATCCGCGCGGGCGTCGAATACCATTCGGGCGGCACCGTCACCGCCGAGGATGTGGTCGCCACGCTGAAGCGCCACACGGACGAGAAAGCCCAGTCGGGTGCGCTTGGCATCGTGCAGGGCATCTCCGAGATGGTGGCCGAAGGCGACATGGTCACGCTGAAGCTGGCCTCGGCCAACGCTGACCTGCCGTTCCTGATGGCGGATTACCACCTGAACATCCAGCCTGGCGGTGGCGTCGACGCTCCGGCGGCCGGGATCGGCACGGGTGCCTACAAGGTTGTCTCCAGCGAGCCGGGCGTCATCACCACCTTCGAGAAGCACGCCAACTACTGGGATTCGTCGCGCGGGCATGCCGATTCGGTCGAGGTTCTGTCGATCAACGACAACACCGCCCGGACCGCGGCGATCCAGTCGGGTCAGGTGCATGTGATCAACCGCGTCGACCCCAAGATCGTCGAGCTTCTGGCCGGCAACACCGATGTCGTGATCGAGCAGGTCGCCGGTCCCGGCCACTACGTCTTCATCATGCATTGCGACAAGGCGCCGTTCGACAACAACGATCTGCGCATGGCGTTGAAGATGTCGATCAACCGCGCCGAGCTGGTGGAAAAGGTCCTTGGCGGCTTTGGGTCGCGCGGCAACGATTTCCCGATCAACGGGGCTTCGCCGTTGTTCGACGAAAGCATCCCGCAGCGTGAATACGACGCGGCGATGGCCGCCGAGTTCTACAAGAAGTCCGGCCACGACGGCTCGCCGATCGTGCTGCAGGTTGCTCCCGGTGCCTTCCCGGGGGCGGTCGACGCGGCGAACCTGTTCGCGGCTTCGGCCAATGCGGCGGGTGTGCCGCTGCAGATCAAGCTGGAGCCCGATGACGGCTACTGGTCTGACGTCTGGAATGTGCAACCGTTCTGCGCCAGCTATTGGGGCGGGCGTCCGGTGCAGGACCAGATGTACACCACGGCCTATCTGTCCACCGCCGAATGGAACGACACCAAGTTCAAGAACGCCAAGTTCGACGAGCTTTTGCTGGCCGCACGCGGGGAACTCGACAATGCCAAGCGAAAGGGTCTGTACTCGGAAATGGCACATATCGTGCGCGACGAGGGTGGCCTGATCCTGCCGATGTTCAACGACTGGGTCGAAGGTCGGCGCGCCGAAGTGGGCGGCTGGATCGCCGATCCGCAGGGCACGTTGATGAACGGCACGGCACTTAACAAGTGCTGGCTGACCGCCTGACCGGGGACTCGACGTGCACCCCGTCCTGAAACTTGTGACCCAGCGCTTAGCGCTGGGTCTCCTGTTGCTTATCGCCGTCTCGGTGGTGATCTTTCTGGGCGTCGAGGCGCTGCCGGGAGACACCGCTCAGGCCATTCTTGGTCAAAGTGCCACGCCGCAAGCGCTGGCCAACCTGCGCGAACAGATGGGGCTGAACGAGCCGCCACTTACCCGTTATTTCTCCTGGCTTGGCGGTATCCTGACCGGCGATCTGGGCACCGCGCTGACCAATGGCGCGGACATTGCGCAATCCATCAAGCAACGCCTTGGCAATACGCTGTTTCTTGCGGGCTGCGCTGCTGTGATCTCGGTTCCCTTGGCCATTGTGCTGGGCCTGATTGCGGCGCGCTATGCCGGGCGCTGGCCGGACAAGCTTATCTCGGGCGTAACCCTGACCACGATTTCGCTGCCGGAATTCGTCGCGGCCTATTTCGTGATCTTCCTTCTGACCCAGTTGATCCCGATCTTTCAGCCCGTGGCCATGGTGCTGCCGGGGATGGGCTTCTGGGCGAAGCTTAACGCAGTTGCCCTGCCGGTGATCGTGCTGGTCATGGTCGTCTTGGCCCACATGATGCGGATGACCCGTGCGGCGATCCTGAACGTGATGCAGTCGGCCTATATCGAGACGGCCGAGTTGAAGGGTCTGTCGCCGATGACGATCATCTGGCGCCACGCCTTTCCGAACGCCATCGCGCCGGTGGTCAGCGTCGTCATGCTGAACCTTGCCTATCTGGTCGTCGGCGTCGTCGTGGTCGAGGTGGTTTTCAGCTACAACGCCCTTGGCCAATACCTTGTCGACCATGTGACCAAGCGTGACCTGCCGGTGGTGCAGGCGGTCGGCCTGATCTTTGCCGCAGTCTACATCTTCCTGAACATGTTGGCCGACATCATCGGCATTTTGGCCAACCCACGCCTGAGGCACCCGAAATGAGGATCCCGCTTTCCGCCCTTATCGGGCTGGCCCTGACCGGGACCTTCCTTTTCGTCGCCATTTTCGCGCAATGGCTGGCCCCCTACGCGATCGACGACACCACTGGCGGCCAGTGGGAGGGTTTCTCGCGGATGCACCTTCTGGGCACCGACACCATTGGCCGCGATATCCTGTCGCGGCTGATCTATGGCGCGCAGGTCACGATCTTCGTGGCGTTGGCATCGTCGATCCTGGCGTTTTCGCTGGGGGCGTTCCTTGGCTTTTTCGCCGCCACCAGCGGCGGCTGGGTCGACCAAATTTTGTCGCGCTTCGTCGATCTGGTGATGGCGGTGCCGTCGCTGATCGTGGCGCTGGTGATCCTGTCGGTGCTGCCCTTGAACCTGACGGTGCTGATTCTGGTCATCGGCCTGTTGGATTCAACGCGAGTCTTCCGCCTGTCGCGCGCGGTTGCTGTCGACATCACGGTGATGGACTATGTCGAGGCTGCGAAACTGCGCGGTGAAAAGGGCACCTGGATCATCTTCCGCGAGATTCTGCCGAATGCCCTGTCGCCCTTGGTCGCCGAGTTCGGGTTGCGCTTCATCTTTGCCGTTCTGTTCATCTCGACCCTGTCGTTTCTGGGCCTTGGTATCCAGCCACCACTTTCGGACTGGGGCGGCATGGTCAAGGAAAACAAGGATGGCCTGATCTATGGCAAATCCGCCGCCATGCTGCCCGCAGCGGCAATTGCTGCATTGGCAATCAGCGTCAACCTGGTGGCGGACTGGATCCTGACCCGGACCTCCAGTCTGAAAGGAGGCCGCGGTGGCTGACGACATATTGCTCCAGATCAAGGGCCTTGTAATCGGGGCCACGTCCTATCCCCCAGGAGAACCTCCGAAAGAGGTGACGCTTGTTCATGGTGTCGACCTGACCCTGAAACGCGGTCGGGTGCTGGGTCTGATCGGCGAATCCGGGGCGGGGAAATCCACCATCGGCCTGTCGGCCATGTCTTACGGACGTGGCGGGGTGCGGCTGACCGCCGGGACGATCCATCTGAACGGCCGGGAAATCCGGCTGGCCGATGCCCGTGCCCTGCGCAGCTTGCGCGGGCGCGAGGTCACCTATGTCTCTCAATCAGCCGCCGCCAGCTTCAACCCGGCCAAACAGATCATGGAGCAGGTGATCGAGACCTGCCTGTCGCACGGTCTTGCAAGCAAGCCCGAGGCCGAGGCCCGGGCGGTTGCCCTGTTTCGCAAACTGGGCCTGCCGTCGCCAGAGACCATCGGCAACCGCTATCCGCATCAGGTGTCGGGCGGCCAGTTGCAGCGCTGCATGACGGCGATGGCGCTGTGCCCGAAGCCCGATCTGGTGATCTTCGACGAGCCCACCACCGCGCTGGATGTGACCACCCAGATTGACGTGCTGGCCGCGATCAAAGAGGCGATCCGCGATACCGGCGTGGCCGCCCTTTACATCACCCACGACCTTGCCGTGGTGGCGCAAGTCGCCGACGAGATCATGGTCCTGCGCCATGGCCGCATGGTCGAACTGGGCGAAACCGGCCAGATCATCAAGGCTCCGGTGCAGGATTACACCAAGGCGCTTGTGTCGGTCCGCAGTCTGGACCATGTCGAAAAAGCCCCTGCCGCCCCGATCCTGCAGGTGCAGAACGTGACTGCGCGCTATCGAGGCACCAGTTTCGACGTGCTGAAGAACGTCACCGTCGATCTGCCGGCGGGCCAGACGCTGGCGGTGGTGGGCGAAAGTGGGTCCGGCAAATCGACACTTGCCCGCGCGATCACCGGGCTGTTGCCACCGTCACAGGGACGGATCACCTTTGCCGGGAGCACGCTGTCGGCAGATCTTGCGGGCCGCAGCAAGGACGATCTGCGCGAAGTCCAGATGATCTACCAGATGGCCGACACCGCGATGAACCCGCGCCAGACCGTGGGCACGATAATCGGGCGACCGCTGGAGCTGTATTTCAACCTGAAAGGCGCGGAACGCGATCTTCGGGTGCAAGAGCTGTTGGACCATATCGAGATGGGCAAAGGCTTTGCTGCGCGCTATCCGGCGGAATTGTCGGGCGGACAAAAGCAGCGGGTCTGCATCGCCCGTGCGCTGGCCGCCAAGCCGAAGCTGATCATCTGCGACGAGGTGACCTCGGCACTGGACCCTTTGGTGGCAGACGGGATCCTGAAGCTGCTGCTGGCGCTGCAGGCCGAAACGCAGATGGCCTATCTGTTCATCACTCATGATCTTGCGACGGTTCGGGCGATTTCCGACAAGATCGCGGTGATGTTCAAGGGCGCAGTCGTCCGCTATGGCCAGAAGTCTGACGTGCTGGCCCCGCCCTATGATGACTATACCGATCTGTTGCTGTCGTCCGTCCCCGAGATGGAGCAGGGCTGGCTGGAAAGCGTCATCGCACATCGCAAGATGGAAAGTGCGGGGAACTAGGGCAGCTTGAGGCAGCCCGGACTGGCCCTCATGCTGGTGCGCAACGATGAGGCCCGTCAGGGCTGGTGAGTGTTGGGTGAAACCATGACGAAACTTCTGCTGATCATCCTTGACGGGGTGCCCTACCGCAACTGGCGGCGCTTGTTCGGCAATCTGGAAGGCTGGGTTGAAAGCGGCGAAGCCCGCGTGCGGCGGATGCGGTCGGTGCTGCCGTCGACAAGCGCCTCGTGCTATGCGTCGATCCACACCGGCCTTGCGCCGCAGGTGCATGGCATCTGGGACAATGCGGACATTCACCGGCTGCAGTTCCCCGATGTCTTTAGCGAGGTGACCAAGGCCGGGCGCAAGACCGGGGCGGTGACCCACAGCTATTGGTCCGAGTTCTTCAACCGCGCGCCGTTCGACGTTGTCCGCGACATCGAATATGATGAACCGGGCGGCCCGATCACCCATGGCCGGTTTCACACCATGCACGGCTATGGCCATGACAACCAGATGACCCCCGCCGACCATGACCTGTTCGGCACCTTGACCCGGCTGTGCGAGGTCAAGGGCATCGACTATGGCATCCTCCACACCTGCACGCTGGACAGCATGGGCCACCGGTTCTTTCACGACTGCGCGGAAATGGATCACGCCTGCTTTGCCATCGATGCAGTGCTTGCGCCTTTCATTCACCGCTGGCGCAAGGTGGGATACGAGGTCATCGTCACCGCCGACCACGGCCAGGACGCGCGCGGCCATCATGGCGGCACCGGCGAGGATCAGCGCGATTTCGCCTTTTACTACTTCGGCGACAGCCCCCTGCCGCCCGAGGATGAGGTGCTTGACCAGTTGGCGCTGGCCCCGTCGATCCTGACGCGGATGGGCGTGCCGGTGCCTGCGACGATGGCAGTGAAACCCTTTTTCACCGCCTGACCGTCACGCGTCGCGCTGCGCGATCCAGTCGTGGTCGGGGTCGTTCTGGAACCGCCAGTTGCGGCGCGGGCCTGCCATGACGTTCAGATAATACATCTCATAGCCGTAAGGCGCACCGCAGGGGTGGTGGCCTTTCGGGACCAGCGTCACGTCATGGCTTTTGACCGCCATGGTTTCATCAAGGCTGCCGTCCTCGGTATAGACGCGCTGGATGCCAAAGCCTTGGCCGGGGTTCAGCCGGTGGTAGTAGGTTTCCTCGAGATAGGTCATCCGGGGGAAGTCGTCTTCGTCATGGCGGTGACTGGGATAGCTGGACCAATGCCCGGCGGGGGTGAAAACCTCGGTCACCAACAGGCTGCCGGCCACGTCGCGGGCCTCCATCGCGATGTTGTTGACGTGGCGGGTGTTGGTGCCTTTGCCGCGTGGGGTCAGTTCGATCCCTTCCGGGCCGATCTGCGCTGCCGGATAGTCGCCCATCGCGGGCGCAAGACAGATGGCCAGCGTCAGGTTAGTGGTCGCGGTCACCGACCAATCCGATCCGCCCGGCAGATAGACGGCATGCGGCGCGGTCTTCTCGAACACGTCCATCCGGTCGCCCAAGACGCCCCAGTCCCGACCCGCGCCGGTCAGATGGCCCTTGCCTTCGACATAGACGACAATCGCCTCACGGTCGCCAAGGTTGCCGCTGGCGGTCTGCCCGGGGGTCAGTCGGTAAAGCTGAAAGCCGACATAGTACCAACCCGCCGTTTTCGGGGTGATGTCATGCACCAGCCCGTTGCTGCCGATCGGTTTGCGCAAAAGATTTGCCATCGCCTATTCCTTCGGAGCCTGAGGGAAAGAAATCAAAAGCTTCCACACCGTCAGGGCCGTGACCGCCCCTGCCAGAATCATCCAGAACGGGTTGCCCGACCGGGCCTCCATCGCGAACCACAGGATGCAGACGACCACGACACCGATGCGGCGCGCGCGCGGCTGATACCAGGGATGCGAAAAGTCGAACATCAGATCAGGCCCGCGTCACGGGAAAGGCGTTTCAGCGTCGCAAGGCCAAGCGTCTGATAGAGCAGAGGATTGCGGACTGACGGATTCTGTTCGGCTTCGATCACGATCCAGCCGTCATAGTTCGCGGCCTTCAGGATTTTCAGCAGCGGGGCAAAGTCGATGCCGCCCTCCTGATCGCCGGGGACGGTAAAGGCCCCCTCGACCACACCTTTCAGGAAGGACCAACCCTCGGTACGAACCTTGGCAGTAACGGCAGGACGGATGTTCTTGGCGTGGAAATGGCCCACGCGGGCGACGTGTTTGGTCAGCACCGCCACCGGATCGCCGCCGCCAAAGGCACAGTGGCCGGCGTCGAACAAAAGGTGAGTATGGGGACCGGTTGCCGCCATCAGCGCGTCGATTTCCCGAGGGCTTTCCACGATGGTGCCCATGTGGTGATGGTAGACCAGCGTGATGCCTTCGCCTGCCAGATATGCAGCAAAAGCCTCAAGCTTCGCGCCAAAAGCGGTCATCTCGGCCGCGGTCAGGTTGGGCCGCTCGTTGACCGCGCGGGCCGCATCGCCGTGAATGGCGTTCGAGGTTTCGCAGACGATGCAAACCTTGCAGCCATTGTGCTTCAGCTTGGCCAGATGCGCCTGACAAGCGGCGATTTCAGCCGGGACCGACCGGGTCAGAAGCTCGGTCGAATACCAGCCCGAGATGAATTTCAGCCCGTTCGCCGCCAACAAAGCCCGCAGCGCCTCGGGGTCTTCGGGCCAGCGGTGGCCATTTTCTATCCCGTCGAAACCGATCTGGCGACCGGCCTCGTCCAGAATGCGGGCGGTGGGGACATCCGCGCCGATGCTGCGGTCGTCGTCATTGGCCCAGGCGATGGGGTTGGTGCCGAATTGGATCATCGTTTCGTCTTTCAACTGACCAGCCATTGGGCCTTGGTCGCGGTTTCATAGCCCTTGCGGGCCTCGTTTACTTCGCAGCGGTCGGACACTTCCGGCACCGCAACCTCCCACCAGGACCCGCCCGCGCCGGTGCCGGGGACCGGATCGGTGTCGATGACGATGACGGTGGGCAAAGTCGCGGTCTTGGCCTCGGCCATCAGGCTTTCCAACTCGGCAATCGAGCCTGCGCGCTTGGCAATCGCCCCCATGGCCCCCGCATGGGCGACAAAGTCGATATGCGAGGGGTTCACATGATGGCTGTCATCCAGCATGTTGTTGAACGGCGCGCCGCCGGTGCCCTGCTGCAGTCGGTTGATGCAGCCGTAGCCCCGGTTGTCGGTCAGGACAACGGTGAAGGGAATACCCATCATCACCGCGGTCGCAAGTTCGCTGTTGGCCATCATGTAGGATCCGTCGCCGACCATGCAGACGACATCCTTATGCGGTAGGGCCATCTTGATGCCTATGGCCCCGGCGACCTCATACCCCATGCAGGAAAAGCCATATTCCATGTGATAGCCGCCCTGCGCCGCGCGCCACAGCACATGCAGCGCCCCCGGCATCGTGCCTGCCGCTGACATGACGACGGACTGCTTGCCGGTCTGACGTTGCACTGCGCCGATGACCTGCGCGTCGGTCGGCAGGGCATTTGCGCCGGGGGCCGCAAGCAGAGCATCGGTGGTGGCGAACCACTGGTTGCGCAAGCTGGCGTCCGGGTCGGCAAATCGGTGGCCGCCAAGTGCCGCGACGATCTTTTCCAGACAGACTTTTGCATCCCCGACCAGCCCCTGCGCGCCGCGCTTGGCGGCATCGTAACCATGGATGTTGATCGACAACAGCTTGCGTCCGGGGGCCGAGAAGACGGTCCAGCTGCCAGTGGTAAAGTCCTGAAACCGCGTGCCGACGCCGATCACCAGATCAGCTTTTGCCGCCAGCGCGTTGCCCGCCCCGGTCCCGGTGACGCCGGGTGAGCCGTAATGCAGCGGCTCCTCCCAGTCGACAGCACCTTTTCCGGCCTGGGTTTCCACCAGCGGGATATTGTGGGACTTGGCAAAGTCCAGAAGTGTGCCTTCCGCGCCAGAATAAAGCACCCCGCCCCCTGCCACGATCAGCGGGTTTTTCGCGGCCCTGATCGCGGCGACGGCGGCTTCCAGTTCGCGCTGGTCGGGTTCGGGGCGGCGGATGTGCCAGACGCGGGGTTCGAAAAAATCGGCGGGATAATCATAGGCCTCGGCCTGAGTGTCCTGACAGAAGGCCAGGCAGACCGGGCCGCAATTTGCCGGATCGGTCATCACCCGCAAAGCGCGGGGCAGGGCGGTCAGGATATGCTCGGGCCGGGAGATGCGGTCGAAATAGCGGACCACGGGGCGAAGGCAGTCGTTGGCGCTGACCGTGGCATCATCGAAATCCTCGATCTGCTGCAACACCGGGTCGGGCGCGCGGCTGGCGAAGACATCGCCGGGGATGAACAGGACCGGCAAGCGGTTCACATGCGCCAGCGCCGCCGCCGTGACCAGGTTCGTCGCCCCCGGCCCGATGGAGGTCGTGACGGCCATCGCCCGCCTGCGCCCATGTGCCTTGGCATAGGCAATCGCCGCATGCGCCATCGTCTGTTCGTTCTGCCCGCGCCATGTTGGCAACACGTCACGGTGGGCGTGCAAAGCCTCACCCAGACCGGCCACGTTGCCATGGCCGAAGATTGCCCAGACACCGTCGATGAAACGATCCCCCTCGGCAGTCTCTTGCACCGAAAGCCAGCGCACCATGGCCTGGGCTGCCGTCAACCGTATCGTCTTGCCCATCATTTGCCTCCCTCAGCGCGCGCCGCATCCCAAACCGCGCACAGCCGCGCGAAATTTCCTGCCATCATGTCGATCGCAGCTTGGTCGTCCAGCTTGCCAGCCATCCATTCGGCGGCGGCCTTGGCAAAGATCGTGCGGCCCACGGCAAAGCCCTTAATCAGCGGTTGTTTGGCTGCAAGGCGGAAGGCGGATGTCAGTTCATCTTCGCCCTGACCCAAGCCAAGCACCACCACGCCCTGCACATGGCGGTCGCGGACAGTTATTGTGTCGCAGGTCACCGTCCAGGCCGCGTCCGATTGCAAGGGCTCCAGCTTCCACCAGTCGGGGTAGATGCCAAGGTCATAAATCCGGTTGATCAGCCGGGCATTGGTATCCTCGGCCACCGGACCGACCTTGGAGGGGATGATTTCCAGCAGCATTTCCAGACGGTTGCGGCGGCAAGCATGGAATAGCCGGGTGAGAGTCGCCTCTTGCTCGGCCGCCAGGGCTGCGGGGTCGTCGGGGTGGCAAAAGCACAGGACCTTGACCACATGCTCTAGCGGCCATTCCGACAACCCGCCGAAATCGGGGCCAAGCTCGGGCTCCAGCGTCAAGGGGCGCGAGCCGGGCCATTCGACGGGCCGCCCGATCCACAGACCCTGACCCGCCGCCTTGTGCAAGGCGGTCTTGCCCAGCCGGTTGTCACACAGGATGCCGAAGCCGGGACGGCCATTGGCCACGGCACTGGTCGCCGCAAGGCACAATTCCTTGAAGTGACCGATCTTTTCGGGCGTAGCCCCGGCAATATCCTCAAGCTGTGAGCGGTGGTCAAAGGCAAAGGCGCGCACCTCCGACCAGTCCTTGCGGCGATTGGTGGACCAGTGGATCTGCTCCAGCGCCGCGTCATGGCGCAGGGCGGCGGTGACGACGCCGCGCTTCAGGAAGAACTGCAGCTCCTCCCACGACGGATAGGCGGGCGTGCAGCCATGGCGGCTGACCGCAAAGGCCCCGCAGGCGTTGGCATAGGTCAGCGCTTGGGGCCAGGCCTCACCATCCAGCCAACCCTTGATCAGGCCGGACATGAAACCGTCGCCGGCGCCAAGGACGTTGAAAACCTCGATCGGAAAACCGGGGCCGGTTTGGCCATCATCCAGGCTGTCGGGGATAGCCCCGGTGAAAGCCGCAGCCCCCATCGGACCGCGCTTGCACACAAGAGTGGCTTTTGAGACGGCCCGAACGGCGCGCAGGGCGGCGATGGTGTCGGTGGTGCCGCCGGCGATGTGGAACTCTTCTTCCGTGCCGACGATCAGGTCGAACAGTTGCAACGTGGCTTGCAGCTTCGCGGTAACTGCCGCCGATTCAACGAACCGGTTTTCGCCATCGCCGTGCCCTGCCAGGCCCCAAAGGTTCGGGCGATAGTCGATATCCAGCGCCGTCTGCAGCCCATGTTTCCGTGCCAGCCTCAGGGCCTTTAGGACCGCCGCCTCGGTCCTTGGGTGCGAGAGGTGCGTGCCGGTGGCGACGATAGCGCGGGCCTCACTGATGAAACCCTCGTCAATGTCGTCTTCGCACAGCGCCATGTCGGCGCAGTTTTCCCGGTAGAAGATCAGCGGAAACTGCTTGTCGTCGCGGATGCCCAGCAAGACCAGCGCGGTCAGACGTTCCGGGTCGGTCCTGACGCCCCGGGTGTCGACACCTTCGCGGGCCAGTTCCTCGCGGATGAAGCGGCCCATGTGTTCGTCACCGACGCGGGTGATCAGCGCGGATTTCAACCCCAGCCGGGCCGTTCCTGCGGCGATGTTGGTGGGCGAGCCGCCGATGTATTTCTGAAAGCTGGCCATGTCTTCCAACCGCCCGCCAACCTGTGCGCCGTAAAGGTCAACCGATGACCGGCCGATGGTGATGACATCAAGGGTTTTCATGGGTCGCTTCCAAAGTGATTCGATTTTGGAATAAATATTCCATTTTGGCGCGCAAGCAAAGGAAAATCACTCCCCCCGACGTGCGGCGACCGCAACGGCTAGGCCCAACGCCAGGGCAAGGGTTGCCGACAGGGCGCGAAAGGCCCCGAAGTCTACCTCTTGCACCGTCAGAACGGCGCTTGCGCCCTTGGCAAGCGGACTGGTCAGCCGGTCGGTCAGGGCCACAACCGGCAGGCCGGACTGAACGGCCGTCTCGGCAAGGGCCAGAGTTTCCTGCGAATAAGGGGCAAAGCTGATTGCCAGAAGTGCATCGCCTGGTCGTAAAGCGTGGCGGTGATCAAGGCCACCTGAAGCCTCGTGCAGCATGGCTGGAATTTCAAGCTTTTCGCAGACATAGGACAGGTAGGATGCCACCGGGTAGGCCCGACGCAGGCCCACAAGATGCAGCGTTCCGGCGCCGGCAAGGACTGTGACCGCCCGGGAAAGTGCAACCCCGTCCATCGAGCTCGCCAAATTCTCCAGAGACTTGCGTCCGGACTCGATGAATTCGGCCACCAAAGCTGCCGGGGCGCCTGCTTGGTTCGCGCCGCCTGCCTTCAGGGACTGCAGCCGGGTCGCATAGTCCGGCAGGCCTGGGGTCAGCGCATCGCGAAACAGGCGCTGCAGGTCGGAAAAGCCCGCGAACCCCATAAGCTGGCAGAACCGCATCAGGGCCGAAGGCGGCACGTCGGCCCCAGTGGCAAGCTCGGCGACGGTCGACACTGCGATCCGGTCAAGGTTGCCGGCAAGATACTCGGCACATTGGCGCAGTCGTTTTGGCAACGGTCCAAGGTCGCTCAGCCGGTTGCGAAAGTCATCGACGGTTGCGGGTGGGGTGGCCCGGTCCATGTGGCAAGGCTCCTTGGAAGCTTACAGACAACATGGAACAAATATTCCATATTGTAAAGTGAAGGGCAGCCAACCCGCTGGGTGACTGCCCTTCTGCCGTCGTTGTCCGAAAAATGGTTTAACGTTCAACCATATTGATCTGCCCTAGGATCAACTTAACCCAATCACTCGCTTCACCGTCCGGCCAGATCACTCGGGCTTCGGCGGCTTCGGCCGGGCCAAGTCCGAAATGCAGCGGCAACAGCACCCCGCCCGCATGCCCGCCGCCCACCAGAACCTCTTGCCGCTGGGTGCGGTCGCCGCTGCGGACCTCAACCCAGGCGTTCACGGCGTCGCGGTTCGCGCCCTGCATCTGCGGTTTGATCGCGACCCAGGTGCCGACCGGCCCCGCATTGCGCCAGACCTGCGCCGGACCGTTGCGGTTCACGACCAGCATGTCGACCAGCCCGTCGCCGTTCAGGTCGGCCAGCGCCCCGCCGCGTCCTTGCAGCATCGAGGCGACCCCGGCCTTGTCGCCCGCCTCGACAAAGGTGCCATCTTCCTGTCCAAGGAACAGGTTGTTCGGGTCGGCTTCAGCAAAATCGGGCATCGCCCAGACGTTGCCCTTGACGATGAATAGGTCGGCAAAGCCGTCGTTGTTCACATCCTCGAACTGCGCGTGCCAGGCAGTTGAGGGGCGCAGATCGTCGCCGGTATAGGGCTGGTGCGCCGTGACGCCGCGCTTGAACGCCTCATCGGCATATTGCGGTTTTGCCTCGGAGCCGGGGGTTGCCAGGAACTGCAGCTTGTTATCGGCCATCGACGTCAGGAAGTATTCCGGATAGCCGTCACCGTTCAGATCGCGGCTGGCGATGCCCATGCCCCAGATGCGCAGTCGCTTCCAACCTTCGGCCTCGGTGTAAAGGTGCGGCTCGGCTTCGGGGTCGATGTGCCAAAGCTGTTCCTGCCCGCCCTTGTAGTACTCGCGGTCGTTCGACACCCGCAGGGCAGGCGTACCCGAGCGGTTCCAGTCAGTGAACAGAAGCGAAAGGGTGCAGAACGAGGGGTTCAGCGACAACGGCGGGGCGAATTTGCGAGCCGCCCCACGGTAAAGCAGGTTTTCGGTGCAATTGCCCCAGGGGAATTCTTCCTGTGCCCGGTCGATGTAGCTGCCGAAGGCCAGCGTCGGCCAGTCGGCACCCTTTTCCCAGGTCGCGGCAAAGGCGGTGTGCCAAAGATCATGGGCGTCAAAACCCCAATCGGCGCTGGCGTCGCTGAATTTGCAGTCACCAAGCCCCCGCATCAACCGCGCCTCGCCCACCCGGAGTACCGCAAGGTCGGTCACCCCGTCAGCGTCGATGTCCACCGGATAAGCGCCCGAGACCATGTCCATCTCAAGTCCCGATGAACCCGCCTTGCGGAAGGCCAGCGTTTCCGAACTTTCGTTCAGGAATAGCGCTGAAGAACTGGTGCCACCCGCCATGAACACCTCCGGCAAGCCGTCACCAGAGCAGTCAAAGACCGCCGCACCGCCGCCAACGACGAATTCCCAGTCGCCGGTAAAGCTGTGGGCAAAGCCCGCCGCTTCGGTTTCCTCGACAAATTGCGGGACCGCGGGACCATCGGCAAGGGCCGGGCCTGCAAGGAACAGAAGGGCAAGCCTTTTCATAGCGTTTTCATCCGGTTGATGAAGTCAGCCACGCACTCGCCCTGGGCAATGCCGTTGTCGATCGCGGCGCGGAAATGGATGCCGCCGTAAAGTCGCGAGATCGCCGCTTCCTCAGCTGCGGCCTTGAACGAGGGGAAGCTTCGCACCGGCAAGCCGTCCGCCTCATGCGTGGCGTCGTTGAAGGCGAAGTCCGAGCCGAAGATCGCCTCCAGAACCGCATAGGCCGCTCCCGACTGGGAGGAGTGGCCCGAGGGGTATTCCGGGAAGGGCGGGGTGTTCAAAAGTGGCTCCCATTTCGGGTCGATCAGGCGGCGAATATAGGTGATCGGGCGCAGCAGGTCGTATTCGAATTTCACCCGCCAGCAGACGATGAAAGCATCCGCCACCGCCATGCCCAGTCGCGCCAGCGCATCTGCCAACTGGTCCAGCGGCAGGGCGTCGCGGGCGGCAATTTCGGACAGGATCGATATCCAGTGACCGGGTGGGGTGGGCGACAGCATCGGGTCGTCCGACCAGAAACGGGCAATCAGCTTTTGCTCATCGGTCAGGGTCTTGGTGGTCTCGTAGACCTCCACCGCTTCAGCGTAAAAGGCGCTGGCGGGATCTTCGGAGTAGTCCGGGTGCGGGTCAAGTCCGCAGGGCAGATCGCCGGTCAGAGCAAAGGGCCGCACATCGCCCCAGCCGGGCAAAAGCGGGGTTTGCTGCAGCCGGACCGCACTGGTAGGCACCCAGGACTGCGGTTTGCCGCCAAGGGTGTAGTTCATTGGAAAACCAAGGTTTTCGACCTTGGCCCCGCCGTCAGTTTCAGCCCAGGCAAGGATATGCGTTGCGATTGCCGCCCCTTGCGCGCTGCTGTCTGCCGTTAGAACTGCGTCAAGACCCTCCGTGACCTTCGCGCCCAGTTTCTCGGTCATCGCCGTCATCGCGCGCTGGCCGGTTGGGCCGGTATTGGCGAAAAGCGTCGCCGTCGCCGCCGACAGCGTGGCATGGACCAACACCGCCTCGTCCACCGCGCCCGGCAACTGGGGCAGGGGCGCTAAGCCGTTCGCTTGCCCGGCCAGGCTGGTCAGCCCACGCGACTGGGCGACAGCCTCCCACAGGGCCACGCCAAGATAGGCGAAGGCGCGGGATGCGACCGGGGGCGAATAAGTCGCGGTGTGGCGGATCAGTTCAAGGATTAGCCGATACCATTGCAGCACCACCACCTCGGGTGAGGGGCGGTCGGCAGCAAAGGCGGGCACCGGCAAGGCCAGTGCCACGCCCGCCAGAAGCAAGAAGCGGCGGTTCAGATGAAACGGTTCCACAGATTCTCCAATCGTTCCTGACGGCCAGATTTAGGTTCCGGCTCGATCCCTTCGGCAGTCACCCGTGCCGCAGCGGCGTCAAGGCTGCCCTTCAGCATCGCCTGTGCTGCCGGAGCATTCCAGCCCGCATAACGCGCGCTGCGGGCGGCTTCCATCTCGCCGCTTTCCATCAGGGCGGCGGCAGCTTTCAGGGCGCGGGCGCAGGTGTCCATGCCACCGACATGGGCCAGGATCAGGTCTTCGGGATCAAGCGACTGGCGGCGGATCTTGGCGTCAAAGTTCACGCCGCCGGTGGTAAAGCCGCCTGCGCGCAGGATTTCGTAGAAGGCCACGGCCTTTTCCGCATGGTTGTTCGGGAATTGGTCGGTGTCCCAGCCGGACTGATAGTCGTTGCGGTTCATGTCGATCGAGCCGAAGATTCCCAGCGCTGCCGCCGTGGCAATCTCATGTTCAAAGCTGTGCCCGGCAAGGATCGCATGGCCCTGTTCGATGTTGACCTGAACCTGACCTTCCAGCCCAAAGTCCTTGAGGAAGCCGTAGACCGTGGCCACGTCATAGTCATACTGGTGCTTTGACGGTTCCTGCGGCTTCGGTTCGATCAGGATCGCGCCCTTGAAGCCGATCTTGTGTTTGTAGTCGACCACCTGTTGCAGGAAGCGGCCGGCATGGGCGCGCTCGGCCGCAAGATCGGTGTTCAGCAGCGTCTCATAGCCCTCACGCCCGCCCCAAAGGACATAGTTCTGCCCGCCAAGGCGGTGGGTCACGTCCATGTTCGCCTTTACGGTAGCAGCGGCATAGGCATAGACATCGGGGTCAGGGTTGGTGGCCGCACCCGACATCCAGCGGCGGTGGCTGAACAGGTTCGCGGTGCCCCAAAGCAACTTGGCCTTGTGCCTGGACTGCTTGTCCAACAGGTAATCGGCAACCTCGTTCAGGTTCTTCAGGCTTTCCGCGAAGGTAGCCCCCTCGGGGCGCATGTCGGCGTCGTGGAAGCAGTAAAAGGGCACGCCCAGGATATCGAACATCTCGAACGCCACATCGGCCTTGAGCTTGGCCTTGGCCATCCCGTCGCCGAACCAGGGTCGCTCGAAGGTCTGGCCGCCGAAGGGGTCGCCGCCGGGCCAGGCAAAGCTGTGCCAATAGGCGACGGCAAAGCGCAGGTGGTCTTCCATCCGCTTGCCCATGACCATCTCGTCCGGGTTGTAATGGCGGAAGGCGAATTCGTTGGAGGACGAAGGGCCTTCGAACTTGACGGCGGGAATACCCTTGAAGAAGTCGGTCATGGCAGGTCCTTGATGGCGGTTTGGGCGGCGCGGAACCGGGCGGCTCCGGCGTCGAAGGCATCGGAAAGGGTGGGGTCGGGGTCGATGATCCGGGCGATCTTTGGCAGGCGAGCAATCTCGGCTCCGGTACCGGTCGCGGCCATCAGCGCCAGCCGCGCGGCCCCGAAGGCGCCACCGAAATCACCGGCGACGGGTAGTTGCACCGGGCAGTCCAGCGCGGTGGCAATCAGGCGCAGCCAGTAGTCGGACCGCGACCCGCCACCCACGGCCAGCAGGTTCTCCAGTCTGGTGCCGGTCGCGGCCAGCGCATCGCGGCAGTCGCGGATGGCAAAGGTCACCCCCTCCAGCACGGCGCGGGTTCCGGCCTGGCGGTCGGTGGCATGTTCAAGCCCGGTGAAGGCACCCCGCACCGAAGCCGAGTTCAAGGGCGTCCGCTCACCGCCCAGATAGGGCAGGAACAGGGTTTTGCCGGGGGCCTGCAGGGGGCCAAGCTCATCGGTCAGGCGGGCGACATCGGTGCCGACCAGCCGACCATACCAGTTCAGCGCATCGGTCGCGGCCAGGATCACGCCCATCTGGTGCCAGGTATTCGGCAGGGCATGGCAGAAGGTGTGAACCGCCGTCGCCGGGTCGGGCTGATAGCCGTCATTGGCGGCAAAAAGCACGCCACTGGTGCCCAGCGACACGAAGGCCTCACCGGCGCGGACCACGCCGACACCAACGCCCGACGCCGCATTGTCGCCACCGCCGCCAGCCACCACGACGGATTTCGGCAGGCCCCAGCGCGAAGACAGCGCGTCGCGCAGAGTGCCGGACACATCAGAACCTTCGACAAGACGCGGCATCTGGGCGCGGGTCAGGCCGGTGGCTTGCAGCAGATCATCCGACCAGTCGCGCCGCGCGGTGTCCAGCCAACTGGTGCCGGCCGCATCCGACATTTCGCCGACGTGATCGCCCGTCAGCCACAGCCGCAGATAATCCTTTGGCAGCAAGACCTTGGCGACCCGGTCCCAAATCGCTGGTTCATGCTTGCGGACCCAATCCAGTTTTGGCGCGGTGAAACCCGGAAAGACGATATTGCCGGTCAGGCGTCGGAAGATCGGGTTTGCGTCCTGCGCCGCAGCCTCGGCATGGGAACGCGTGTCGTTCCATAGGATGCAAGGACGCAGCACCTGATTGGCCGCGTCCAACAGGGTCGCGCCATGCATGTGACCGGAAAGCCCGATCCCCCGCACCGCGCCCAAGCCAGTGACCGCCAACTGGTCAAGCACCGCTTCGGCGGCACTGATCCAGTCCGACGGGGCCTGCTCGCTCCAGCCCTCATGCGGGCGCGAGACGGTCAGGGGCGAGGTGGCTTCGGCAAGAACCACTTGGTCCTCGCCGATCAGAACGCCTTTCAGGCCGGACGTGCCAAGATCCAGCCCGATATACATCATGCGGCCAGATGTGCGGGTTTCTTGCCCAGGATGATCATGCCCAGGATGTCGTCGTCGGTGACCTCCTTGACATCGACCGTACCGACAAGCTGGCCGTTCTTCATCACCGATGCCCGGTCGCACAGCTTCATGACGTTGTGGATGTCATGCTCGATCAGGAAGATGCCAAGGCCCTGGGCCTTCAGTTCCTGAATCAGTTCGGCGACCATCTGGGTTTCATGCGGACCCAAAGCAGCGGTCGGTTCGTCCATGATCAGGATCTTGGCGTTGAAGTAGACCGCCCGCGCGATGGCGACCGACTGACGCTGCCCGCCCGACAGGGCCGACACCGGCACGTTGAACTTCTTGAAGTTCGGGTTCAGCCGTCCCATGATCTTGCGGGTTTCGGCTTCCATCTGGGCATCGTCCAGAAAGCCCCATTTGTTCACCAGTTCGCGCCCAAGAAACAGGTTTGAGGCGGCATCGACGTTGTCGGCAAGCGCCAGCGTCTGATAGATCGTCTCGATGTTCTGGGCGCGTGCGTCGCGGGGATCGTTGATCTCGACCTCCTGACCATTGATCAGGATATTGCCGCTGTCTTTCTGGTAAGCACCCGACAGGCACTTGATCAGCGTCGATTTACCCGCGCCGTTGTGGCCCAGAAGGCCCACGACTTCGCCCGGGTAAAGGTCGACCGTGACGTGATCCACGGCCTTGATACCACCAAAGGCGATCGAGATGTCCCGCAGTTCGACAAGCGGGGTTCCGGTTCTGTCTACCATGATATCTGCCCCTTACTTCATACGTTTGCGGTAAACGATGTCCAGCCAGACGGCGAGAACCAGCGCCACGCCGGTCACCATGCGCTGATACGATCCGTCGCCAAAGCCAATCAGCACCATGCCGGTTTGCAGCGATGACAGCACCAGCGCGCCAATGATCGCGCCGTAGATCGTGCCGACGCCACCTGCCAGCGAAGTGCCACCGATGACGGCAGCGGCGATGACGTAAAGCTCGTCAAAGACCCCCATGGCGTTGGTGGCACTGTTCTGCCGGGCCGAGCCGACGATGGCGGCAAGACCCGCCAGCGCCCCCATCAGCGCGAAGACCTTGACCTTCATCGCCTGCGTATTGATGCCCGACAGGGCGGCCGCTTCTGGGTTGCCACCGATGGCAAAGACATAGCGGCCAAAGCGCGTGCGGTTCATCAGGACCGTCATGGCGACGACGATCACGACCATAAGCAGCAACGGATAGGCAAAACCGTGGCCGAACGCGGCGCCTTCAGGCACAGGCTCTCCAAGCTTTTCAAAGTAGATCTTCAGGTTGCCGGGGGCCCAGTTATAGGCGTTGACCACCGCAGCAGCCCCCAGGATCACCAGACAGGCAAAGCCTGCGACAAAGCTTTCTGCCCAGACCGGGCGCGGTGCGAAGCCATGCTTGCGCCTCGCATTGCGGCCGACCACAGTGATCCATATCACCGCCGCACAGGCCAGAATGGCAAGCATCCAGCTTCCGGTGCTGCCCATTGCGGCAAATGGCCCGGCACCACCGAACAGAACAAAGGTTGCGTCAAGCGGCGCAATCGTGCTGCCGCTGGCCACAAAGGCCGCACCGCGCCAGACCAGAAGGCCACCCAGTGTCACGATAAAGGACGGGATCGCCAGATAGGCGATCAGCACACCCTGAAACGCTCCGATCAGCGCGCCCATCGCCAGGCCGGCAACCACAGTGACAATCCAGATCAGCGGATGCCCAAGGCCCAGGATCGGCACCAGCCAATCAACCTGCATCAGCCCCATGATCACGCCGACAAAGCCCATGATCGACCCGATCGACAGGTCAATCTCGCGCATGATGATAATCAGCACCATGCCGGTGGCCATGATCCCGATGTAGGCGGTCTGCACCGATAGGTTCCAAAGGTTCCGCGGGGTCAGGAACAGGCCCTGATCCAGAAAGATCGCGCCGTAAAGATGAAAGCCCAGCCAGATCAGCAGCAGCGCGCCGATGCGGCCCAGAAAGCCCTGATCAATCTCGGTTGCGCGCAAAAAGCGCGAAACGGCGCTGCCTTGCGGCGGTTGGGAATGGGATGTGTCGGTCATGTCCTCGTCCAGCCTGTGAGAGGGGGTGCAGCCGCGCCAATGCGGTGCGCCGCAATGCACACCGATGGGGCCCTGTGAAAGGGCGCAAGGCCACTCGCATGAAAGAAGACCGGCGCCACCCTTGGGGTGGCGCCGGCAGTCAGGTCAGATCACTGGCAAGCAGCGACGCCTTCCATGGCACCTTCGCAAGCCGCCTCTTTCGAGATGTGGCCAGCGTCGATCGCCAGGTTCAGCGTGTCCTTGGTGATCGGGGTCGGGTTCAGCAGGATTGCGTTCATTTCAACGCCCTTCTCGCCGCCCGAGAACTTGGTCGCACCCTCGATCGAGTCCAGTGCAGCCCCGTCAGCCAGCATGCCAGCGATTTCGCCAGCCTTGGCACCCAAGTCACGCGCGTTCTTCCAGACCGAAACGGTCTGCGTGCCGCGGGCAACACGGTTGATGGCAGCAAGGTCGCCGTCCTGGCCACCCAGCGGAACGTTCAGGCCCTGAGCAGCAAGTGCCGCAGCAGCACCACCGGCCATGCCGTCGTTTTCCGACAGGACAGCGTCAACGGCGTTGTTGCTGGCGGTCAGGATCTGCTCCATGTTCTTCTGAGCATTCTCCGGCTTCCAGCCGTCCGAGTTCGCTTCGCCGACGATGACGATGTCGCCCGATGCAACCGATGCGCCGATCACTTCTTCCATGCCCTGACGCAGGAAGCCGGTGTTCGGGTCGCCCGGGTCGCCGAGGATGATCGCGTAGTTGCCCTTCGGCACAACGGCGATGACCGATTCAGCGATGATGCGTCCGACGCCGACGTTGTCGAAGGTCAGATAGAAGGTGCGGTCGTCTTCGATCAGACGGTCGTAGCCCACAACCGGCACGCCTTCGGCAGCGGCTTTCTCGATGGCCGGCCCGATCGCGTCCTTGTCCCAGGCGTTGATGATCAGGGCGTCAACACCCTGAGCCAGCAGCGCGTCGATGTCCGACAGCTGCTTTTCAGCCGAAGCCTGAGCGTCAGCCGAGATGTATTCGTTGCCAGCAGCTTCGATGGCGGCCTTCATGGCAGCTTCGTCGATCTTCCAGCGCTCTTCCTGGAACTGAGCCCAGGAAACACCGATCTTTTTGCCTTCGGCAAGCGCCGCCGACGAAAAGCCGGTAGCCGCCAGAACGGCGACGAGAATTGCGTTACGCATTGGTATCCTCCCTAGAGTATCGGCCAGCAGAAGGCCGGTCCGGCAGATTCGCCGGGACGGCTGAGACGATGACGTGAATAATTTCAGTTGTCAAAATAAAAAATTCAACCCACTTGCGCTTAGCGCGGGCGGGCTACAGATCCGACCATGATTTACAAGACCGGGGAATGCTGCGGCCGCCCTCTCGGGCGGGAAATTCCTCAAAGTGACCCGGATGCTTGACGCAACCGCCGCTCCTGAGCTCCACAAGCGCTCGTGCGCAGATGTTAGCCCGATGTCTGCCGTTCTGCTCATGGCTTGAGCGCTTCTGGTGAACCCTTGTTGGGCGATCTCAGGTCTGGAGTGCCCATACTCCGACAAACGGCTATCGAAGGGACCCCGTGAACTGGAAGTTGGTTCGGGAAATAATTCAGTTGCTAAAGAAAATCTGGTGCAAGTAGAGTGCAAATGGGGATCATGGGGTGAAATCCACCTATCCGACAGCCAGCGAACACCAAGAATCGGCAGGAGCAGGGGTTATTGCTTCGGAGATTGAAAAAATGGTACCGAAAGTCATGGGGCCGAAAAAAAGGGATGGCCTGGCTGGCGTCGGGCCTCTGATCCGGCCGCTGGCCGATTCTCAACGGCCGTTGCGACAGCAGGTTTTCGAACTGGTGCGGGCTGCTGGACTGATTCCGCGTGTACAAGTCGCGAAAGACCTGAACATCAGCCCCGCTTCGGTAACAACAATTTCCTCGGAACTGATCGAAGCGGGGCTGATCGAGGAAGTCTCAGCTCGCCGGGACGAAGACGCAGGTCGCGGACGTCCGGCGGTGGCTTTGGGTGTTCGCGCCGATGCGCACCGGGTTGCCGGACTAAAGCTTTCCGATCGCGAACATTCTGCGGTGATCGTCGACTTCGCCGGCAAGCTGATCGCCGATGATGTGATTCCGAGGCATCCAGGTCCGATGTCGCCCGAAGACCTGCTGCAGGCCATCGAGACCCTTCTTGATCGCGTCTGTCAGAAAGCCGCGTTGAAACCTGAACAGCTTTCGGCCGTCGGGATCGGGCTGCCGGGGTTCGTTGATTATGCCGAAGGCATGGTGTTTTGGTCGTCGGTCCTTACTGAACGCAACGTGCCCCTGGCAAGCGCGGCTAGCCGCAGGTTGGGTTTGCCGACCTATGTCGACAATGATGCGAACCTTGTGGCCCTTGCCGAGCTTTGGTTCGGCGCCGGCCGCAGCATTTCGGATTTTGCCGTGGTGACCATCGAACACGGTGTCGGCATGGGTTTTGTGATGAACCACCGCATTTATCGCGGCGCACAGCGGGTGGGGATGGAGCTTGGCCATATGAAGGTGCAACTGGACGGGGCGCTTTGCCGCTGCGGCCAGCGCGGTTGTCTTGAGGCCTATGTCGCTGACTATGCCCTCGCGCGGGAGGCATCGACCGCGCTGAACTGGGGCTACCGCGAGGCGCAACCAATGATGGTGCTTCTGGAAAGCCTGTTCGATCATGCCAAGGCGGGCAACGCTACCGCGCGCACGATCTTTCGCCGGGCGGGGCGATATCTGGCGGTCGGGCTGTCAAACGTGATCAACCTGTTTGATCCGGCGCTGATCATCCTGTCGGGCGAGCGGATGCGCTTTGACTATCTTTATGCAGCCGAAACCCTCGCCGAACTGGACAATCTGGTGATCAACACCGGCCGCCCGCGCCCACCGATCGAGATTCATGCCTGGGGCGATCTTTTGTGGGCACATGGCGCGGCCGCGCTAGCGATGGGTGAGTTGAGCGAAACGGTCCTTGGTTCTCGCCGCGAGCTTGCAGCGCAGTAGGCCGTCATGACCCGGACATGGACGGCCCCATGCAGTTTGCGGCATGGGGCCAGTGGGTTTGGCTGGCGTGTTCAGGCGGTTTCGGACTGTTTTTCCGGGTCTTCAGCGTCGTCGTCTTCGTCGGCAGCCTCGTCTTCATCTTCCTCTTCGTCGTCGAGCGACCAGCTTAGCTGGAATTCCAGTTCGACTTCGCCGTCATCTTCCTCATGCGCGACCGACAGCATCGCGTTCATCGGGATCGTTACAAGGTCACCATCCAGGTCGATGGTGTAGGCCGAGCCGCTTTCCAGCGCGTCGGCCAGACGGCGCAGTTCGGCGACAAAGCTTGCGACGTCCTGTGTAACTTCGGTTTCGTGGTCATCGGTCATGAAATCGCTCCTCTGGCTGGCTGAATCGGAAGTCCAGTCAAGCCGACAGGGATCACGACGTCATGACGCGACGACGGTGTTAAGGTCACGGACCGACGACAGATTGATGCGCGGGTTCGATCAGGAAATCTTGACCGCCAGAACCAACGCGTTCAGCGCCAAATACAAGATGCCCAGCGACCACATCGCGATCCGGTCCAGACGCAAGCTGCCTGCCTCGTTGTCGGCATAACGCAGGCGCAGCGACCAGATCGAGATGAAGACCGAGGTGAAGATCACCCCGACTGCGATCAGGTTTATCTGTTCGGCAAGGGTGACGGCGGTGGTCGGGGGCAGGCTGTCAGAAATCACAAAGGCACTGGCAGAGGCCGCAAAGATCGACCCGACTCCCATGCCAAAGCGCGCGTCAAGGTCATCGGCCTTGATCAGGAACGCCAAAAGGCCCAGCAGCACGGCCAGCGCGGTGATCCAAAAGCTTTTGAACAAAGTGCCATAAGACGTCCGCTCCAGCGCGATGGCCAGCGTCAGGCGTGAATAGGTCCCGCCCGCCTCGGCGGCCGAGTGCAGGCCGTAATCGGTGGCATAGACATGCGCCGCGACGGCGGTCGGCTGCAAGGATACGTCCCACCCCGCCACCGAGACCGACGGGTCAAGGGCAATGCCGTCATCGACCACGTAGCTAAGCTGGGTGTTGTTCAGCTCGGCATCCTCAAGCTGGACGGTGATCACATGATCATCCAGCGGGAACCGGCTGACGTCGTATTCGTGGAAGATCGTGGCCTGCACCCGGACCGTGGCGTAATTGACGCCGCCGTCATCCTGAATTTGGCCTTCCGAGCGTGAGGTGATCACGCCATTGGCAATCTCGAAAGTCTGATCCGGGCGCACGTCCGCACCCGTCCACCGAAACCACACCCACATGTCGACATCAAACGTCCCGTCGCGGGGCGAAACTTTGGTCAACCGCAGGATATATGCGCCGGTCTGAACCTCGGTATGGGTAGCGACGGCAGCTTCCACACCGGCGACAAGGCCCGTTTCTGTCGCTGTTTCGGTTGTGGTCTGCGCCAGCAGGGTCTGGGGCAACAGGCTAAGCAGCAGGACGACAAGAGTGCGCAAGAAGAGTGTCATCGAAAGAATCCTCGGGCTTCGGGCTTTGGGACGATTATGCAAAGGTTTGATTGTCAAAACAACGGGCAAAGCCGATGCGGTCAATCGGTGGAGCAGCTTGCCCCGGAACGGAAACGGGCGGCCATCAGGCCGCCCGTTCACTGCTATTGCAGGACCTTGAATTCGATCCGCCGGTTTCGGGCGCGATTGTCGTTGGTGTCGTTTGCCACCAGCGGCACCGCCTCGCCATAGCCCTTGGGCGTCAGGCGGGCCGGGTCGATGCCCTTGGCGGCCAGATAGAAAACCACAGATGCAGCGCGACGTTCCGAAAGCGCCAGGTTCGGAGCATCCGCACCGACGTCGTCGGTATGCCCGCCGATTTCCAGGTTCATGCCCGGGCAGCGGCTGACGATGTCGAAAAGGTTGTCCAGAATGGCGGACCCCGCCACATCCAGCTTGTCCGACCCCGTCTTGAAGGCGATGTTCCCAGCCGCCGACAGGATTTCGAACCGGCCAAGGCAGGCTTCAGCGTCAAAGTCGCCCTCGACCTCCAGCGCGGTATCTGCAGGGGCGACGGCTTCGGCCGGGGCTGCCTCGGTCACCGCACCACCAGCGCGGGTGAAAAGGAAATCGAACGTCACCGACCCGGTCGGGGTGATGGTGACATTCGCGGCCTCCTCAAGCTTGGCGATGCCGCCCAGAAGATCAAAGTCCACCGCGTTTATCGGGATCGTCCCGACCGAGGCAATGTTCACCAGATCGTCGGTGATCAGGGTCACCGTGACATCCGACACCAGCTCCTTGGTCACGCCATGCAGCGACAACGTATAGGGCAGCGTCAGCGTCATCCGGCGCTTTGTAGGCAGGTCAGCAAGCATTGCCGGATCAATTCGGGCGGAGATGACAGCTTCGGGGAACTTGAAGACTTCGAAGAATAGGAATCGCATCCGCACGTTGCGCAGGTCGATCTTGGTATCGACGCTGTCTAGCGGTATTCGGATTTCTGCGTTGCCATCTTCGGCGATCGTGCCGGAGAAGGTGGCAAAGCCCGACTGCTCGACCACCGTCTGCTTTTTGACTGACTGAAAGCCAAGCGACGATCCGTCGGCTGTCAAGACCCAGCCCCCGGCAAAGGGGTTTTCCTGGGCAAAAGCCGGCGCCAACAACGAGATGCACAGGCCAAGACCGGCGGCTGAAGTGCGGAAGAGGTGCTTGATCATGATGTCCCCCAGAATTCAAGAAGCAGCATACGGCAACGCGGCGCAAAAGCAATCGATTGCAGGCCTGCGGAATGCTTTGGCAAGCCATTGTCAGACGCGCCAAAGTCGATCACTCTGCAGCGCGGAAATGCGAATGGGGATTGGGTTGGCAATGCGGCAAGCGATCTGGGTTTGCGCCCTTTGGGTAGGGATTTTTCTACAACTGGCGTTGCCTGCGCAGGCCGAGACGCGGATTGCCCTGATCGTGGGCAACGGGGCCTATGAAACGCTGGGACCGCTGGCCGCTCCGGTCAGCGATGCCAACCTGATGGCGCGGACGCTGGAAGGCCTCGGCTTTCAGGTGACGCTGGTGCGCGATGCCGACAAGTCCGCGATCACCCAGGCCGTGGCCGAGTTTGGCAGCGCCCTGCGCGAAGCCGGTGGCGAAGCGACGGGGCTTTTCTATTACGCCGGTCATGCCGTGCAGAACCTGCAGCGCAATTATCTTCTGCCGGTCGATGTGTCGCTGCAGAACGCGGCCGACCTTGATCTGCTGGCGATCGATGCCGACCTTGTGCTGCGCCAGATGGCGTCGGCCCGCAACAAGACCAACATCTTCATCCTGAACGCAAATCGCGATTCTGTCTTCACCGCGATTCCCGATCTTGCCGACAGTGGTCTGGCCGCGATGACCCCGCCACCCGGCACCTTTCTGGCCTTTGGCGCCGCCCCCGGCGCGGTCGCGGCCGAGGATTCGGCGGGCGCAAGTGCCTATGCCAAGGCCTTGTCGGCGCTGATGATCTCTCAGGGAATGGCAATCGAGGACGTCTTTGACGAGGTGCGCATCGCGGTCCAGGAATTGACCGGCGGCGTGCAGACCCCGTGGGAGGAATCGGCCCTGACCAGCGGCTTTACTTTTGCCGCCGCGATATCTTCGCCCGAGGAAGACAAGCTTTGGACGGACGTGAAGGAATCGGGCGACCCGGTGCTGCTGAAATTCTTCCTTGACTCATACCCGCTGACCGGTCGCCGCGCCGAGGCCGCGGCCCTGCTGAAAGCCATCGCAGACAGCATTGCGGCTGCCGAGGCCGCGCCTGAGGTTCCCGTCCAGAAAGAGGAAACCCCGGTCGAGATTGCGGCCCTTCCGGGACAAATTGCCCCCGACCTGCAGGCCGAAATCGCCGCGTCAGACGTGACTTTTTCCGGTCTGATCACTCTGGGCAGCCCCGAGATTGTCGGCCATTCGATTGAAAACCTGATCACCTCTCAGCCGTTGTTTGCGCCGATCGAAGGGTTGCCGGAAGCCGCTTGGATGGGGTTGAGCTGCACGAACTGCCACCAGTGGAATCAGGCGGCCTTGTGCGATCAGGGCAAGTTCTACATCAGCCAGGAGCCACCCGAGGCACTGGAGACGCAGCACCCGCTGGGCGGCGCTTTCAAGCTGACCTTGAAGCGCTGGGCCGAGCAAGGCTGCCAATAGCGGCCGTCTGAAGGACGCCAGTCCCACCCCGCGACTGGACAGGTCTGTTCCAGACTAGCCGCAGCGCTGCAAACCCTTTGGTTCACCGCCTAAATATCTTTTGCCGACAATGACGTGACCATTGACAGCGGGGTGCGGCAAGTTGTCATATTTGTGCCACGTTAAGTGACTTATTCACTAGTCTGATTGTTCTGGAAAGCCCGCATCCGAATCCGGCAGGATAGATTGTGCTGACAAAAAATGACCCGGAAATAACCGGGTGCAGGAGGGGACGATGGACGTGAACGCTCTCTTGGAGGCTCGCAGCGGCGAGGGACCAAGCGGCGACAATCTGGAGTATGACTTCGACTTCATGCAGTTGCAGATCCTGGCCCAGCCGGGTGAGGAGCGGCAGGCGGGGGCCGAGATTCTTGCGGCTCAGGAACCCGACCATCGCGAAGTCGAAACCGCTGCCTTGGCGGTGCTGGAGCGGTCGCATGACCTTCGCGCCGCGGTTATCCTTGCTGCGGCGACGCTGAACACCAAGGGCCTTGGCGGATTTGTCGAGGTCCTTGCCTATATCCGTGGCTGCCTGGAGCAGTATTGGGATACCTGCCACCCGCAACTGGACGCCGACGACGACAACGATCCGACAATGCGGATCAATGCCTTGCAGGGGCTGTCGGACCGTGAGGGCGTCATGGCCGCGTCCTGTCCGGTTGCGGTCGCTTTGCGCAAGGCCCCCCTGACCAACAGCCGCAACTTTGGCCGTCTCAGCCTGCGGGACCTGCTGATCGCCTCGGGCGAGCTTGCGGCGGTTGATGGCCAAAGCAGCGTTGACCAGACCACGGTTTCGGCCGCCTTTGCCGATACCGGGGACGAAGCGAACGCCCAGACGCTGGCGACGATCAAGGACGCACAAGGCCATGTGAAGGCGATTGAAGCGGCCTTTGCCAGCCAGACCCCGGGCTACGGCCCCGACCTTGACGGCCTGCGCCGGATGCTGCACCAGATGGGGCGGTTCGTCGCCGACCATGCCGGTTCGCCCGTGGCGGATGACAGTGATGACGTCAACCTTGATGACTTCGCGGTTGACGAGGCCCCAGTCGCGCGACGTGGTGGCGGAGGTGCGATGCCCGGCTCGATCGAGACCGCCCATGATGCCCGCGCCGCACTGGACAAGGTCATCGCCTACTTCAATCGCCACGAGCCATCAAGCCCGGTTCCGATTATTCTGGAACGGGCCAAGCGGCTGGTCGGGGCGGATTTCATGACCATCATGAAGGACATGGCCCCGGCAGGGCTCGAGTCAGTCAAGATGATCAGCGGGATTGACGATCAAGACGACTGAAACACACGCTAAAGAAACAACAAGATCAAGGAGCGGCTCATGAGCACCAGTTCGCAGAAGTTCATCGCCCGGAACAGGGCACCCCGGGTTCAGATCGAATACGATGTGGAGCTTTATGGCGCGGAAAAGAAGGTCCAGCTTCCCTTTGTGATGGGCGTCATGTCTGACCTGTCGGGCAAGTCCGAGGAACCGCTGCCGCCGGTCGCGGATCGCAAGTTCCTGGAAATCGACGTCGACAACTTTGACGACCGGATGAAATCGATGAAGCCGCGCGCGGCGTTTTCGGTGCCGAACACCCTGACCGGTGCGGGCAACATGGCTGTCGACATCACCTTTGAATCGATGGACGACTTCTCGCCCGCCGCAATCGCCCGCAAGGTAGAACCGCTGCGCAAGCTGCTTGAAGCGCGCACCCAGTTGTCGAACCTGATGACCTACATGGACGGCAAGACCGGGGCGGAAGAATTGATCAGCAAGGTGATGCAGGACCCGTCGCTGCTGAAGTCGCTGGCAGCGACCCCCAAAGCCGAAGAGGAATAAGACATGGCCGAAGCAAGCAAGGAAAGCGCCGGTCTTGGCGTTGGCGTCAGCGAGGGGTCGGACTTTTCCGCCCTCTTGAACAAGGAATTCCGGCCGAAGTCGGATCAGGCAAAGTCGGCGGTCGAAAACGCCGTCAAGACCTTGGCCGAACAGGCGCTGGCCAACACCGCGCTGATCTCGGACGACGCGCTGCGGTCGATCCAGTCGATCATAGCCGAGATCGACAAGAAGCTGACCCAGCAGGTCAATGAGATCCTGCACCACCCCGATTTCCAGCAGCTGGAATCGGCCTGGCGCGGGTTGCACTATCTGGTGAACAACACTGAAACCGACGAGATGCTCAAGATCCGGGTCATGAACGTCTCCAAGAAGGACATGCACAAGACCCTGCGCAAGTTCAAAGGCACCGCCTGGGACCAGTCGCCGATCTTCAAGAAACTGTATGAAGAAGAGTTCGGCCAGTTGGGCGGCCAGCCTTACGGCTCGCTTGTCGCGGATTACTTCTTTGACCATTCGCCGCCGGATGTCGAGCTTCTGGGCGAAATGGCCAAGATCGCCGCGGCCGCCCATGCGCCCTTGATCACCGGGGCCAACCCGACACTGTTCCAGATGGACAGCTGGTCCGAACTGGCCAACCCGCGCGATCTGACCAAGATCTTCCAGACCCCGGAATATGCGGCCTGGACGTCCTTGCGCGAAAGCGAGGACAGCAAGTATGTCGGTCTTGCCATGCCACGTTTCCTGGGCCGTCTGCCCTATGGTTCGAAGACCGACCCGGTCGAGGCCTTTGCCTTTGAAGAAGACACCGACGGGTCCGATCACGCCAAATACGGCTGGGTCAATGCGGCCTATGGTATGGCGGTCAACATTAACCGGTCCTTCAAGGAATACGGCTGGTGCTCGCGCATTCGCGGTGTGGAATCGGGCGGCGCGGTGCAGAACCTGCCGTCGCATACCTTCCCGACCGATGACGGCGGTATCGATCAGAAATGCCCGACCGAAATCGCGATCTCGGACCGTCGCGAGGCGGAACTTGCCAAGAATGGCATGATGCCGCTGATCCACCGCAAGAACACCGATGTCGCGGCCTTCATCGGCGCGCAATCGTTGCACAAGCCGGCGGAGTATGACGATCCGGACGCATCGGCCAACGCCAACCTGGCCGCGCGCCTGCCCTATCTGTTCGCCACCTGCCGCTTTGCCCACTACCTGAAATGCATGGTGCGCGACAAAGTCGGCTCATTCCGCAGCCGCACCGACATGCAGGCCTGGTTGCAGGACTGGATCAACAACTACGTCGACTTCAATGCCGACGTGTCGCCTGAATCGGAAAAGGCCCGCAAGCCGCTGGCCGCTGCCGAAGTTGTCGTCGAAGAAGTCGAGGGCAACCCGGGCTACTACAGCTCCAAGTTCTTCCTGCGCCCGCATTATCAGCTGGAAGGCCTGTCGATCTCCTTGCGCCTTGTCTCGAAGTTGCCGTCTGAAAAGGCCGGCTGAGACAGGGTCTTCACCTCCACGTTAACTCCAACCGCCACACGGCATGAAACTGGAAAAGGAATTAGGAAATGGTTGCGACACTTTTTGTGAAGCTGACAGACTCGACGGGCAAGTTCCTGCAAGGCGACGCCAAGGAAGTGATTCATGACAAGTGGATCGTCGTGAACTCGGTCGGGTTCAAGACCTCCCGCACCTCTGAACAGGAAGGCGGCGCTGTCACCCGCGGCTTCGGCAAGGCCAAACTGGAAGCGATGGAATTCGATTCCGAGGTCGGCAGTCATTCGATGCCGATGATCATGGCTTCGATTTCGGGGCTGCGCTTTCAGGAAGTGCTGATCGACCAGTGCAAGTCCGACGAAAGCTCCAACTCGGCACTTAAGCCCTACATCAAGTGGAAGCTGACCGATTGCCAATTGCAAAGCTATGGGATCTCAGGCGAATCCGAGGATATCCCGAAGGAACAGTGGACCCTGACCTACGCAAAGATCGAGTGCGAATATTGGACCACGGATATCAAGACCGGAAAGCTGACTAAAGCCAACGACTTCAAGTGGGACACCGCGATGGGCAAGATGGCCTGATCTGACGCGCCGTGGCCGGGAAACCGGCCATAGCGACACGCATTGCGGGGCGGGTGGCGAATGGCACGCTCGCCCCATTCATTCTAACGGCAGGTTCCGGAGCGCGGCATGACGCCAGAAGACAATCTAAAATCCGGCGATCCTGCGGCAGCGCTTGAGGCGTTGCAGGCTTTGGTCCGGGCAAAGCCCGGCGATGCCAAGCTGCGCATCTTTCTGTTCCAGATGCTGTGCATTCATGGCGACTGGAACCGGGCGATTCGCCAGCTCAAGATTTGCGGTGAACTTGACCCCGCCGCACTGCAGATGGCGCAAGCTTACCGCGAGGCGTTGATTTGCGAGGTCTACCGCGAAAAAGTCTTTGCCGGTGACAAGGCCCCGTTGGTCTTCGGCGAACCGCAGGAATGGCTTGCCTCGCTGATCGAAGCGCAAAAGCTGCTGGCGCAGGGTCAGGTTCAGGCCGCCGCCGACCTGCGCGCCAAGGCGTTCGACGCGGCCCCGGCGACATCGGGCGACATCGACGGCACGAAATTTGAATGGATTGCTGACGCCGACATGCGGTTCGGTCCGGTGTTGGAGGCGGTGGTGAACGGCCGCTATTTCTGGCTGCCCTTCACCCAGATATCTGAGATCAGTTTCGATCCGCCCACCGACCTGCGCGATGCGGTCTGGACGGCGGCCACGATCCGGCTTGCCAACGAAGGCAGCGTCGTGGCCCTGATCCCGACCCGCTATCCCATGACCGGCCAGACCGGAAGTCCGGCGGAAAAGTTGGCCCGGGCGACCTCATGGACCGATGCAGGGGCCGAGACCTTCTTCGGCCTCGGCCAGCGTATCCTGTCCACCGATCAGGGCGACGTTTCCCTTCTGGATGCGCGCCTGATCACGTTCGACAGCGCGGCGGGGTAATCCGATGGCGGACAAGATGATGTCCGAGCGGTTGCAGCCGTCCCTTCTGGACCGGCTGACCGATGACGATCCGACTAATCGGAGCGAAGGCCGGGATGCGCGCGTCATCGACATCCGCCGCTTGCGCGACATCATTCAGCGCGATCTGGGCTGGCTTTTGAACACGACGAACAACGACAGCTGGATTGACGCGGCGCAAACGCCCCACACCGCAAGATCGGTGTTGAACTACGGCATTCATGACGTGGCCGGCGACTTTGCGACCAAGGACAAGGCTCTGACGATCAGAAAGGCGATCATCGCCTGCATCGAGGCTTATGAGCCGCGCATCCGCAAAGGCAGTATTCAGGTCGACATGCGGTCATTGGACGCCAGCCGGACCACCGTGGTCAATTTCGACATCCGCGCCGACATGTGGGCCGAACCGATTCCGGTCGAGCTTTACTTGCGATCTGCCATCGACGTGACCACGGGGCAGTTGTCTTTGGAACGGAGCGGCTAGGATGGATACCCGTCTGCTGTCGCACTATGAATCCGAACTTGCCTTCCTGCGCGACATGGGAGCCGAGTTTGCCCAAGCCTATCCCAAGGTCGCCGCCCGTCTGGGCATGGAGGGGCTGGAGGTTCTGGACCCTTACGTCGAACGTCTGTTGGAAGGCACCGCCTTTCTGACTGCGCGGGTCCAGTTGGCGCTGGAAATGCAGTATCCGGCCTTCACCTCGAACCTGCTGGAAATTGTCTATCCGCATTTCCTGGCCCCCTTGCCGTCGATGATGGTCGTGGCCTTCGAGCCTGATCTGGGCAATGCCGGGGTCAAGGAAGGCCATGTGCTGCCGCGCGGCACCCGCCTGCGGTCGCGACCGGTTGAGGGCGAGCAGACCGCCTGCCTGTTCCGGACCTCGTCCGATTGCACGCTGTGGCCGATTGCGATCACCGAGGCCGAATACATCGACAGCCGGGGCGGGTTGGTCGCGGCGGGGGTCAGCCGATCAAGCGTCGCTAGGGCCGGGATCCGGCTGCGGCTGAAGCGGGCCGATGGCGGCAAGATGCGCGATCTGCCGCTGGACCGCCTGACGCTGCATCTGACCGGGCAGGGGGCCGAAGCATGGGTTATCCACGAGGCCCTGTCGACCAAGGTCACCGGCATCGTCGGCCGCTCGGTTGACCGGCGCAATGACTGGACGGAAACCCTTTCCGGGGCGGCTTCGCAGCCGTGCGGCTTTGGTCAGGACGAGGCGCTGCTGCCGACCCCGCGCCGCAGCTTTGACGGTTACCGTCTGCTGCAGGAATATTTCGCCATGCCCGAACGGTTCCATTTTGTGGAGCTTTCCGGTCTGCGTCCGGCGCTGAAACGTTCCGAGGCGTCCGAGGTTGATATCTACCTGTTGCTGGCCGATACCCTGCCCGACAGCGGCGCCTGCGTCCGGCGTGAGGTGTTCGTGCCGAATGCCGTGCCGGCGGTGAACCTCTTTGACCGCACTTTCGACCGCATCCACATCTCGAACGCCGATACCGAGGTCTATGTGACCCCCCTGCGCACCGCGCCTTTGGATTTCGAGGTCTATTCGCTGGACAAGGTGGTCGGCATCTCGGGCGAGGAAAACGAAGACACCGAATTCCGCCCGTTCTATTCCGCCTCTGACATCACGGCAGCGGGGGATGCGCATCCGGCCTATTACACGATCAACCGGCGCATGCGGCAGCGCAATGAAAAGGAACGCCTGCGCGGGGTGCGCACGTCCTATCTGGGGTCCGAGGTTTACCTGTCGCTCGTCGACCCTGTGCAGGCCCCGTGGTCTGCCGACCTGACCCAGTTGCAAGTGTCGGGCCTTTGCACCAACCGCGACCTGCCGCTTTTGCTGTCCACGGCGGGCAAGGATGCATTTCATTTGCCCGAGGGCGGACCGGTGCTGGGGGTGCAGACCGTGGTCTCGCCCACCCGCCCGCGCCCGACCGTGGCGCAAGGCGAAACCGCCTGGCGGCTGATCAGTCACCTCAGTCTGAACTACTTGTCGATCACCGATACCGAAGGCGCGCAAAAGGGGTCCGAGGCGCTGCGTGAACTGGTCGGGCTTTACGCCCCGACTGGCGACCGGGTGATTTCCAAGCAGCTTGAAGGTCTGCGCGGCGTGTCGACCAGGCCGATCGTGCGGCGGATGACCGATGAGGTCCTGTCAACGGCGGTTCGCGGCATCGAGATCAAACTGGATTTCGACGAAAGTTTCTTCGACGGCTCGGGGGTTTACGTCCTTGCGTCAGTGCTGGAGCGGTTCTTCCGCAAATATGTGACGATCAACTCGTTTACCGAGACTGTTTTGACAACGCAGCAACGTGGAGAGATTGCAAGGTGGCGACCGGGAAAGGGGTTGGGGCGGATGATCTGACGCTTTACGCGCAGCTTCTGGCCAATCCCCAAAGCTTTCATCTGTTCCAGGCGTTGCGCATCATCGAGGCGCAACATCGTGACCGGCCACGCCTTGGCCAGTCGCGCAGGGCGGCGCAAGACCCGGTCCGACTGGGGCAAGAGGCGGAACTGGCCTTCCCGACCTCGACCATTGCCGATTTCAAGGCGGGTGGTGACGGCCAGATGCACCTGACCAACCGGACCTTCGGGCTGTTCGGGCCGCAAGGTCCCCTGCCGCTGCACCTGAGCGAATACGCCCGCAACCGTCGCCGCAATGAGCGCGACGGGACCCTGATCGCATTCGCCAACCTGTTCACCCACCGGCTGATGGGCCTCTTTTACCGCGCCTGGGCGGCCGGTCAGCCCGCCCCCAGTTTCGACCGCCCCGAACAGGACGCGTTCGAACGCAAAGTCGCGGCGCTGTCGGGCTATAATGGCCGCGCGCTTTATGGCCGCGATGCCATGCCCGACATGGTCAAGCGGCACTTTGCCGGGCATCTGGCGTCTGGCACCAAATCTGCCGAGGGGCTGGTTCCGGTCCTTGCCGCCTTCTTTGCCGCCCCGGTGCATCTGCAGCAGTTCGTGGGGTCCTGGCTTGACCTTGAACCCGATGACCGCTGGCAGTTGGGCAAGCCCGGTGGCCTTGGGCGCGATACCTCCATCGGCACCCGCGTCTGGTCGCGCGCCGCGAAATTCCGTATTCTTGTGGGGCCGCTGTCCTTGCCCGACTACAAGCGCCTTTTGCCCGGCATGGGCAGTCTGGAACGGCTGGAAGCCATCGTTCGCAACTATGCAGGCGATGCGCTGGACTGGGATGTGAACCTGATCCTGCGCGCCGCCGACGTGCCCCGCGTGGCACTTGGCGGGGCCAATGCAGCCCTTGGTCATACCACCTGGGTTGGCCTGCGCCGTGAAGCAAGCCGCGACGCTGATGATCTTTATCTATCCCCGCCACATAGTTTGGCGCGCAAGCGGCCGGTGGCAAACACCCCTTCCTCCAGGAGAGTATGATGAGCGAAATCAGCCGTGTAGCACTGTTTGGCAAGTTGAACCGCATGACCTATCAGGCGGTCGAAGGGGCAACAGTTTTCTGCAAGCTTCGCGGCAATCCTTACGTCGAACTGGTCCATTGGCTGCATCAGATCCTGCAAAACCAGAACAGCGACATCCACCGCATCGCCGAGCATTACAAGTTCGACCCTGCCCGTCTGGTCGCCGACATGCAGCGCGCGCTGGATGCGCTGCCGCGCGGGGCGTCCTCGATTCAGGACCTGTCGGAACATCTGGAAGATGCCACCGAACGCGCCTGGGTCTGGGGCTCCTTGTTGTTCAACGCGGGGCAGGTCCGGTCAGGGTTCCTGATCCTGGGGATGCTGAAGACCCCTGCGCTGCGCAACATCCTGTTCGGCATCTCGGCCGAATTCAAGAAGGCCAAGCCCGACGATCTGGCCGAAAACTTCCGCGACGCGGTCAACGGCTCGCCCGAAGAAGGGCAGGGCGCTACCGACGGTAGTGCTGTCGGCACCGGTGCCCCGGGTGAGGAGTCGGGCGCGATGGCCCCCGCGGCCATGGGCAAGGAAGAGGCGCTGAAGAAATTCTGCACCGACATGACCCAACAGGCCCGCGACGGCAAGATCGACCCGATTGTCGGTCGGGACGAGGAAATCCGTCAGGTCGTCGACATCCTGATGCGGCGGCGGCAGAACAACCCGATCCTCACCGGCGAGGCGGGGGTGGGCAAGACCTCGGTCGTGGAAGGCTTTGCCCTGCGCATCGCACGCGGCGACGTGCCGCCCGCCTTGAAAGAGGCGCGGATTCTGGCGCTTGACGTCGGCCTGTTGCAGGCCGGGGCCAGCATGAAGGGCGAGTTCGAGAACCGGTTGAAAGCGGTGATCGAAGAGGTTCAGGCATCCACCACCCCGGTGATCATGTTCATCGACGAGACTCACACGCTGGTCGGCGCTGGCGGGGCGGCGGGCACCGGTGATGCGGCGAACCTGCTGAAACCGGCGCTGGCGCGCGGCACCCTGCGCACGATTGGGGCCACAACCTGGGCCGAATACAAGAAACACATCGAAAAGGACCCGGCCCTGACCCGCCGCTTCCAGACCGTTGTGGTCGAAGAACCCAGCCCCACGAAGGCGATCCTGATGATGCGTGGCATCGCCTCGATCCTGGAAAAACACCACCGGGTCCAGATCCTGGATGAGGCGATCGAGGCCGCAGTGAACCTTTCCGCCCGCTATATCCCGGCGCGGCAGTTGCCGGACAAGTCGGTATCGGTTCTGGACACGGCCTGCGCGCGGGTGGCGGTCAGCCAGCATGCCGTGCCAGCCGAAGTCGACGACAGCCGCCGCCGGATCGAGGCGCTGGTGACCGAACTTCAGATCATCGACCGGGACGAGACTGCAGGTTACGACGTGACCGACCGCCGCGCCACGATTTCTGATGTGAAGGTCAAAGAGGAAGCCCGGCTTGTCGACCTGACCGCGCGCTGGGACGCGGAAAAGACCATCGTCGAGGCGATCCTGGACCTGCGCGCCAAACTGCGCGAAGGGGCTGCCCCGGTCGACAAAGAAGCCGGGACGGATGCAGCCGCACCCGAAGGCAACTCGCCCCTGACGCATGAGGACCGCGCCAAGCTCACGGCGGACCTGCGCGCCTGCAATGCCGAACTGACCGCGTTGCAAGGCGACAGCCCGCTGATCCTGCCCATCGTCGATGCGGTGGCCGTGGGTACCATCGTCGGCGACTGGACCGGCATTCCGGTCGGCCGGATGCTGAAGGACGAACTTCAGACCGTGATCGACCTGGCCGACCACCTTGGCCGCCGCGTCATCGGTCAGGACCATGCGATGAAGATGATCGCCAAGCGCATCCAGACCGCGCGGGCGGGCCTTGATAACCCGCAAAAACCCATCGGCGTCTTCATGCTGGCGGGGACCAGCGGCGTCGGCAAGACTGAAACCGCTCTGGCGCTGGCCGAGGTCATGTATGGCGGCGAGCAGAACGTCATCACAATCAACATGAGCGAGTACCAGGAGGCTCACACTGTCAGCAGCCTGAAGGGTGCCCCTCCCGGCTATGTCGGCTATGGCGAGGGTGGCGTCCTGACCGAAGCGGTGCGGCGCAAGCCTTACAGCGTCGTCTTGCTGGACGAGGTAGAAAAGGCTCACCCGGACGTGCATGAAATCTTTTTTCAGGTTTTCGACAAAGGCATCATGGAAGACGGCGAAGGCCGCCAGATCGACTTTCGCAACACCATGATCCTTCTGACCACCAATGCCGGCACCGACAAGATCATGGATCTGTGCGCCGATCCCGACCTGATGCCCGAGCCCGAAGCCATCGCCAAGGAACTGCGCGACCCCTTGCTGAAGATCTTCCCGCCGGCCCTGCTGGGCCGTCTGGTTGTGATCCCCTACTACCCCCTGTCGCCCGACATGATCGGCAAGATCACCCGTTTGCAGCTCAACCGCATCAAGAAGCGGGTCGAAGCGGCGCATTCGGTTCCCTTTACTTATTCCGATGCGGTGGTCGATCTTATTGTCAGCCGCTGCCAGGAAGTCGAATCCGGTGGCCGAATGATCGACGCCATCGTGACCAACACCATGCTGCCCGACATCTCGGGCGAATTTTTGCGCCGGATGATTGCCGGGGCGGAAATGAAACAGGTGGCGCTGGACGTGAAGGACGGCAACTTTACCTACAGCTTTGACTGAAATCAGCAATCACTAGAAAACAAACTCAACATTCACAGGAAGCAAAGGAGACACAAATGACAAGCGTTTCAATCGCCGGAGAATTGCCGATCGACTACAAAGGCAAGATGTTCAACAAGCCGGTGTGCAAATATACCATCGACTTGAAAATCCCGACCGGGGAGTCGCCGCAAGAAACCAAGATGATCGAAGTGGCCTTCCTGAAGCTCTGGAATGACGAAATCGTCAAGATGAAGAAGGAACGCGGCGCGGCCATCAAGAAGGCGATGGACGAAACCGAAAAGGCCATCACCAAAAAGCCGCCTGCCAACATGGACACCTTTCTGAAAGTGGCCAATAGCACTATTGAGCAGGGCATCAAGGTCTGGAAGGATGTGGAAATCGTTCGTCTGGCCGCCCGCTGCCTGGAAAAGGTCTACGACGCGGTCGAAAAGGCCCTGAAAAAGGCGGTAACGCGCCAGAAGGTGATTGCGGTCCTTAAAGTGACGGCGCTTATTCTGATCACGCTGACGGTGGCTGCCGTTTCGATCGCCGCGACCGTATTGACCGGCGGGGCCCTGGCGGGCGTGGTGCTGGTCGCAATCGGCACCGGAGTCGGGGCGATCGTCTCTTCAGCCAAAGTGATCAAGAAGGAATATGATTCCTATAACGGGGTCATCGGCAAGATCAAGAAAGACATTGAGGATCTTGAAAAGGCTGTTGTCTATCAAGAAAAGAAAGCCACGGTCGCTGTCTGGCGCAAGCTTGGCCCAAAGGAAAAGGCCAAGCTTCTGATCGGTGGATGCGGGCCGATCATGAAGAAACTGGACGGCCATATTATGGAAGCCGAAGGCAAGATGATCCTCTTGCGCAAGGAATTTCATGCAGCTGTCCTTAGCGCCAATGAGACGGCGGCCGATCTCGACAAGATGACCTCGATCAATGACAAGAACGTCAGCGACGAAGCCAAGAAGGCCTGGGTCGAAGCCAAGAAGGCGGAACACGCGCTTAAGAAGTTCGAAGAAAACCAGAAGGCTTTCAATGAGCTGAAAGCCGAAGCCAAGGTGCTGATCGAACGGGTGGAAAAAAGCGGTGAGTTCGAGGGCGGCAAGATCACCAAGCTGGTCTCCGTCGCCGAGAACAACGCGGAAGTCATCTCCTTCCTGTTCGACGCCGGAAAGACCCTGGCAACCGCAGCTATGAAGCTGAAAAAAGCGGTCAGCGGGTGATCGGCTGAACTGACATGATCGGCCCTGACCCCGCCATTCTTGGGCGTCAGGGCCGATTGCAAGACGCCAAAGGCGACTTGCTCATCTCGGCTTGATGGCCATTGCGGGTCAATAGCGCTGTGATGGCAAGACGGAATGACCGCCCGAAGCACGATGGTCGCGCTTCGGGTCCGATGTGGAAATGTGTACGCAACGGCAAATTGATGGGGCAAGGCAGGACATGGCGATTGAATTGAACTTTGGCTCTTTGGACATGCCGCCCGTTGAGGCTGGCAAGCCGGGGCGCTTCCGCATCGCGCTAATGGGCGACTTTTCCGGTCGCGCCGCAAAGGGTGAGGTCGAGATCGGCAGCGATCTTGCCAGCCGCCGCCCGATCAAGCTGGACGTGGACACCATCGAAAAGGTGATCGCAAGCTTTGCCACGACGCTGGTCCTGCCCATCGGCAAGAAAGGCCAGGGGATCGAAGTTGAACTGGCCTCGATCGACGATCTGCACCCTGACGAGCTGTTCGAAAAGGTCGAGATGTTCGCCGAACTGGTCGCCTTGAAACGCCGCCTCGCATCGGGGGCGACGGCAAAGGGTGCGGTGGGCGAATTGCGCGAATGGGGCAAGGAGTTTGGCAAGAAGGTCAACCCGCCTTCGCGCAAATCTGCCGGAAACTCGGTTCCTGCCGACCGCAAGCTTTCGGACTTTGCCAAGCTGGTTGGCGGCAAGATCACCCGCAAGGCCGAAGCCTCGCCCGCTGATGAACTGATGCAGCGGATCGTCGGGCCCTATATTCAGGCGCTGCCCGATCCTGATGCCGCCGCCATGCAAGAGGCGGTCGAAGAGTCGCTGGCCGGTGCGATGCGGCTGGTGCTGCACCACCCGGAGTTTCAGTCGCTGGAATCCCAGTGGCGGATGCTGGACCTGATCACCCGGTCCGTGGAAACCGACAGCAAGTTGGACATCGTCCTTTACGACATCTCGGCTGAAGAACTTGCCGCCGATCTGGCCGCGCAGGACGATCTGACCCAGACCGGCTTTTGTGAGTTGTTGGCCGAAGGCACGCCGGACGGCAAAGGCCGGTTTTCGGCAGTCTGCGGGTTCTATGCGTTCGAGGAAACCCCGCCGCACGCCGAGATTCTTGGCCGCATCGCCAAGGTATGCGCCCATGTGAACACGGCCTTCTTCGCCTCGATCAGCCCAGATTTCCTGGACACCCCGCTAGAAGATCGCCATCCCCTAGTCGCCGGTGCCTGGGACGCGCTGCGTGCCTTGCCTGAGGCGGGCCATGTCGGCCTGACCGCGCCCCGCTTCCTGTTGCGCCGCCCTTATGGGGCAAAGACCGACCCGTGCTATGAATTCGACTTCGAGGAGTTCAGCCAAAGCGAAGGCTTGTCGGGGATGCTGTGGGCCAATCCGGTGGCCATGGTGGCGATCCTTCTGGCGCAATCTTTCCGCAAGGCCGGGCCGTCGATGGGTCTGGGGCAGGTCATGTCCTTGGGCGGCATGCCCTATATCTATGTCAGGGACCGCCACGGCGATCAGGTGGCGCTGCCTTGCACCGAACGCAATCTGCCGCAGGTCAAGACTCAGGCGACCATCGTGCGGGGCTATATGCCGGTGATCTCGGTCAAGGGCCGCGACGAGGTGCGGCTGGGGTCTTTCCAGTCGCTGGCCGGGGCCACGATCCTGGGGCCATGGTCCGACGTGCCGCCGCCGCAGCCGAAGGCGGCAGCGAAACCGGTGTCCGACGACGATACTGATTATGAAAGCACGGCGGACAGCGGCAGCGAAGATCTTGATCTGGATGCGCTGCTTGCGGGCTTTGATAGCGAGACCCCCGAACCCGAGGAATTTTCGGGCGAAGTGGAGGAAACCGAAATGGACGCCGATCTTGCGGCGCTGTTGGCCAGCCTTTGATGGTGTGACGATGCGAACCATGGCAGGGTGAACTGCACGCGACCGAAGGGCCTGCCATGGCTGAACGGCCACCAAAGCCCGGGCCGAACATGAGGAAGACCGACGATGCCGACACGCTTCAACAAACCTCTGGATCAGCGCTACGTCAAGCTGAGCGGGCCGGGCGCTGCCGACATCTATTGCATCGGCGCGCGCCACCGTGAGGCGTTAAGCACCATGCCTGAAGTGCGGATGGAGTTCTTTTCGACCAATGCCGATTTCAAGCCGCAGGATGTGCTGGGCAAGTCGATCACGCTGACTTCTGACGGCGGCTTCAAGGTGACCGGCATCTTCGTTTCGGTCGAGGAGTTGGGGTTTTCGGACAGCGACGTCATCTTTGCCGCTGAAATCCGGCCAAAGCACTGGCTGACCACCATGGGGGCGGGCAACCGGGTCTATCAGGAAAAGTCCACAATCGAGATCGTCAAGGACGTGCTGACCGGCGTGGATGCGACGCAGGTGAAAAGCAAGGTGTCGGGCACCTATGCCCCGCGCGAATATTGCGTGCAGTATGGCGAGACGAATTTCGCCTTCATCAGCCGCCTGCTTGAGGAAGACGGCATCTATTACTACTTCGACTATTCCGGCCAGACCGAGGAAATGGTCCTGTGCGATAGCGTCAGCGGCCACAGCAACATGGGCGATATCTCGTTCCTGAAGGCCACCAGCGCGGTCAGTGCGCAGGACACCGAATCCATCCTTAGCTGGACCGATGTCGGGCGGGTCACGCCGGGCAAGGTTTCGCTTTTCGACTATGACCCGTTGAAGCCGAAAACCGACCTCAAGGTCAATTCGCCGCCATCGGGTGAACCGGCCAACAAGAAGGTCGAGGTTTATGCCACGCTTGGCCACTATCTGACTTCGGACGCGGGTGAGGCGGGCGCGCGCAAGATGCTTGAAAGCCATATCGCCGACACGAAGCGGTTCAAGGGCACCAGCAATCACCCCAAGCTGACCACCGGGGCTTTCTTCAAGCTGGACCACCCCGACCGAAGTGCTGCCAACGGTGATTATCTGGTGGCCGCGACCACGCATTACATGCTGAGCGACCCGGATTCGCAGGAAGACTCGCCGACGGATGTCTTTCACCCCCATGTCGAGCGGATCGTGTTTCCCGAAAAGATGGTCTTCTTCCAGACCGACTTCGAGGTCCAGCCCAAGGCGACCCCCTACCGCGCCAAGCGCCTGACCCCCTGGCCAGAAGTGCCAAGCCTGTTGACCGCCATAGTGACCGGCAAATCGGGCGAGGAAATCCACACTGACGAACATGGCCGGATCAAGGTCATGTTCCCCTGGGACCGCGACGGCAAGGGCGACGAGACGACCTCGTGCTGGGTGCGGGTGGTCATGCCATGGGCGGGCAAGGAATGGGGCTGGCAGTCGATCCCGCGGATGGGGATGGAGGTGATCATTCAGTTCGAACGCGGCAACATCGACCGGCCGATCTGCACCGGCATGGTCTATAACGCGGTCAACAAATTGCCCTTTGCCCTTCCGGCCGACATGACCAAGACGGGTCTTCGCACCAACTCGACCAAGGGCGGGGCCGGGTTTCACGAGCTTTCATTCGACGACAAAAAGGACGCCGAAGCGATCTTTTTCCAGTCCGAAAAGGACTACAAGCAAGTGATCAAGAACAACGCCGTAATCACCATCGGGCTTGAGAAAAAGGACAAGGGCAGTCTGACCCAGACCATCCACCAGGACAAGATCGAGACGATCAAGGAAGGCGACACCACCCTGACCGTGGAAAAGGGCAACCGCATTGCCAAGGTCAAGACCGACGACACCACCACGGTCGAAGGCAAGTCGACCACGGAAATCACCGGCGACACCGCGCTGACGGTCAAGACCGGCAACCTGACCGAAAAAGTGGAAACCGGGAACGCCAGCCTTGACGTCTCGAAGGGGAACCTCAGCACCACCGTATCCTTGGGCAACGTCACGGTTGAAGCGTCGGCCGGAAAGATCACGATCAAGGCGGTGCAGGCGATCGAGCTGAAGGTCGGCCCAAGCTCGATCAAGATCGACCCGTCAGGGGTCACCATTACCGGCGCGACGATCACGGTGGACGGCAAGGCCATGACCGAAGTCAAGGCTCCGATGGTGGCGGTCAAGGGCGCGGCCATGGTCCAGGTGTCCGGCCCGATGATCATGATCGGATGAGGAAGGCAAAGATGACCGAACGGTTCAAGAACCTGACCAAGATCCCGCGCCAGCCCGCCGCACGGCTGTTGTCACAGGCCAATGCGGAACTGGAGACCGAGCTTGACGCACCCGCCACCGCCTCGGTCGAGGCCGTTCTCGCCGAACTGGACCAGAAAGGCGCCGTGATCGACATACTGCGCCTGCTGTCGATCGCCTTGCCCGCCCGCGAACGGGTGTGGTGGGCCTGCCTTGCCGGGCGCGACACGCTGGCCGAAGGGGCCAAGCCGTCGCACCTGTTGCTGTCGGCTGAGGCTTGGGTCCACAAGCCGACGCCGGAAAACCATCAGGCGGTTCAAAATGCGCTTCAGCATGCGTCGGTCAAGGATGACACCAAGCATTGCGCCATGGCCGTCCTGTATCACGACGGCACGCTGGGGCCGGGGGAATTGTCGCATCACCCCGCCCCGGCAGGCGGGTCCGAAACCATGGCCTTCGCGATGAATGTCGTCGCCATCGGCCGCAGCGGCAAGCCGTTGGAGGTGGCCGCAGCCTTGCTGATCGACCGGGCAGTCGATATTGCAAAAGGTGGGTCCGGGCGCGTGTCACGCGAACCGGCAACAACGGGGGTCTGAACGCCATGTTTCCAGCTTCACGACTGACCGACATGCATGTCTGTCCGGCGTTTACCGGCCCGGTCCCCCATGTTGGCGGCCCGATTGCAGGCCCAGGGGCGCCCACGGTCTTGATCGGCAAGATGCCGGCGGCGCGGGTGTCAGACATGTGCGTCTGCGTCGGCCCGCCCGATTCCATCGTCGCGGGGTCGTCCAAGGTCATGATCATGAACCTGCCTGCGGCGCGGATCACCTCGTCCTGTGCGCATGGCGGGACTGTGGTGGCCGGGTTCCCGACCGTTCTGATTGCATAGGGACATCATGGCCATCTCGCTTCGCTTTCATTCTTCTGGTGCGGTTCCCGGCGATGGCAGGCCCATCGTCATGCGCGGACCGAACCTGACGATTGGCCGGGGGCCGGAAAACGATGTGGTCTTGCCTGACCCGGATCGCCAAATATCAAAAACGCATTGCGTGCTGGAAAACCACAACGGCAGTCTGGTCGTCGTGGACCTGTCGACCAACGGCACATTTCTGAATTACGGCAAGATCGCCCTTGGCCGCACGCCCACGCCCTTGAACGACGGCGACGTGCTGGTGATGGGCCCCTATGAACTGGTGGTCGAGGTCTCATCCCAGTCGTCCGAACCGCTGGCCCCGCTGGTCGATGACCGTGCGTCCTTTGGCAACGCACAGCGCGCGCCCGATCCGATGCAGCTTCTGGATGATGCCGGGCCGGGCGGTGATTTTCTGGACAGTCTTCTGGGTGGGCCTTCGCCAAAAGGCCCGGGGCAATTTCGCAAGGAAGACGACTTTGCCGAGCTTTTGCCGCCGCTTGGCGACGAAGGCCCGCTTTTGGGCCCGGCCCCTGTGCAAGAGATGGGTCCGGCGATGTTCGACCACGGGCCTTCGGGGTCGGACGCCTTTCGCGCGCCGCAAGCCTCACGCTCGGTGATCCCGGACGACTGGGACGATATCCTGTCGCCGGCAAAGCCCGCGGCTCTGGCTCCCGTTGCCGCTTATGTCCCGCCACCCGCCGCGCCGACACCACCGCTGCAAATCCCCGATGACGATATCTTCGGCGCCGAACCGGTCCCGCCGCCTGTGCCGGTTCCACCTGCGCCGCCAGCCTTCGAATCCTTCGACCCCTTCGCCACCGATCCCAGTCGCAAGGGCAGGGCCCCCGATCCGGTCCCGCCGCTCGCCGCCGCCGCGCCCGCCTATGTGCCAGTCGAGCCAGAAGTCGCTTCGGCTGCTCCCCCCGCGCCCATGCGCCCCGTAGCCATGCCCGAAGCCTCCGCCCCTGTCGGCGGATTGGACGCCGCCCGGGTCTTTCTTGCCGCGGTCGGCGCGGGCGATGTCCACATCCCTGACGCCGAACTGCCCGCCGCGATGGGCCGCCTTGGGCGCACTCTGAAATCCATGATCACCGGCCTGCGCGAGATATTGATGACGCGGGCCTCGATCAAGTCGGAATTCCGCATCGAACAGACGATGATCAACGCGGGCGGCAACAACCCGCTGAAATTCTCGATCAGCCCCGAACAGGCCATCGAAGCCATGGTCCGCCCCAACGTGCGCGGCTACCTGCCCGCCGAAGAGGCCGCCGAAAAGGCGCTTGAGGATATCAAGGCGCATGAGGTCGCGATGGTCACCGGCATGGAGGCGGCGCTGAAGGGTCTTCTGGCGCGGCTGGACCCGAAGGCGCTGACGGAAAAGATCGAGGCCAAGGGCGGTGGTGGGTTCCTCAAGAACCGCAAGGCGCAGTATTGGGAAACCTACGAAGCGATGTATGCTGAAATATCGGATCAGGCCGAAAACGATTTCAACGAGCTTTTTGCCCGTGAATTCGCCAAGGCCTACAAGGATCAACTGGCCCGGCTGAAAGCCGAAAGCCAGAGCAAGATTTAAAGGACGGGTGCCGGAATGTCGTGGGATAGTAAGGTTTTATGGACAGAGGGCCTGTTTCTTCAGCCCCACCATTTCCAACAGTCCGACCGCTATACCGAGGCGCTGGTCACCGGCCTTGCGCGCCGGATGCTGCCCTATGCCTGGGGCGTGTCGACGCTGGAGATTGACGATGCCGCGTTGAAGGTAGGGCAGTTCGCGCTGAAATCGGTGTCGGGCCTGACGCAGGATGGCACCGTGTTCCGGGTGCCGTCGGTGGACGATCACCCGCCCGCGCTGGAGGTGCCGCCCAATACCAAGGATTGCGTGGTCATGCTGACCGTGCCGCAGCGCCGTCAGGGTGCGTCCGAGGTGGACCTGTCCGGTGCCGAAGCCTCGGTCAGCCGGTTGCGTCCGTCCGAAGTCGATGTGACCGACACCATGAGCCAGGACAGCAAAGCGGTGACGCTGGGCGTCGGCAAGATGCGGCTGCAGTTTGCGCTGGCGGTCGATGACATGGCCGACAAGCTGGCGATCCCGATTGCCCGCATCATCGAGGTGCGCGCCGACCGCGAGGTGGTGCTGGACGGCGGCTTTATCCCGTCCGCGCTGGACATCCGGGCGGCCTCGCCTCTGTCCAGTTTCCTGCGCGAGCTGGAGGGGCTGCTGGCGCACCGTATCACCGCGCTTGCCGGGCGTCTGTCCGAAGGCAGCGGCGCGCGGGCGGCGGCCGAGATCACCGATTTCCTGCTGCTGATGGCCTGCAACCGCAGCCTGCCCCTGATGCGCCATCTGGCCACGATCGAGAATGTCCATCCGGTCACCCTCTTTTCCGAATGCGGGCGGCTGGCTGGGGAACTTTCGACCTTCATGGCCACCGACAAGCGCGCGCCAGAGATTCCGGCCTATCAGCATGACAACCTCAGCCGGACCTTCGCACCCTTGGTGCGGGTGCTGCGGCAGTATCTGTCGTCGGTGCTGGAGGCGAGCGCGATTTCGATCCCGCTGGAGCCGCGCAAGTATGGCATTTCCGTCGGCACCATCGCCGACCGCAAGCTGATCTCGACGGCGGGCTTTGTGCTGGCGGTCAAAGCCGATATTCCCGATGAGACCCTGCGGCGGCACTTTGCCGGTCAGGTCAAGATCGGCCCGGTCGAGGAAATCCGCCAACTGGTGAACTCGGCCCTGCCGGGGATCAGCATGCGCCCCCTGCCGGTGGCCCCGCGCCAGATTCCGTATCACGCCGGGGTGGTCTATTTTCAGCTGGACGCCGACAGCCCCTATTGGGGCAAGCTCAGCACGTCTGGTGGTCTGGCCGTGCATGTGTCCGGAGACTATCCGGGTCTGACGATGGAACTTTGGGCGATCCGCAACGCCTGATGGGCGGAAAGAGGACAAAATGTCGAACAACGATCCTTTTGCCGAACCGGACGACAACGAACGCACGGTGATCCGCCCCAACCCCGGCGGAAAGCGCCCCGCTGCGGCCCCTTCGGCCCCGGCGCAAGGTTACGCGCCGCAACAGGATTACGGCCAGCCCGCGCCGCCGATGGGCGCGTCAATGGGCGTGCCGCAGGCCGCGACCGCGCGTCCGGCAGGGGGCGACGACGCCAACGCCATCGCGATGACCGGGATGAACCAGCTGTGCGCGCTGGCCACGCCGCTGTTGTCGCTGGTCAGCCGCATCCGCAACCGCGCCCAGCACATTGACCCCGAAAAGCTGCGTCAGTCCGTCATGGCCGAGGTGCGCGCTTTTGAAAACGCCGCACTCAAAGCGGGTGAGGACGCCCAAAAGGTCAAGGTCGCGCGCTATGCCCTGTGCGCCACCATCGACGACGTGGTGCTGAACACGCCTTGGGGCGAGCAATCCAGTTGGTCGATGCAGACCATGGTCGGCACGTTCCACCGCGAAACCGTGGGCGGGGACCGGTTCTTTGATCTTCTGGCCCGGCTGGAACAGGACCCCGGTGCCAACATCGACCTCTTGGAATTCCTGTATATGTGCCTGTCGCTGGGGTTCGAGGGTCGCTTGCGGGTCGAAAACGGCGGGCAGGACCGGCATCTGCAGATCCGCCTGACGCTGGCCCGCATCATCCGTGGCCAGCGGGGTGAGATTGAACGCGACCTGTCGCCGCGCTGGAAAGGGGTCTTGCGGCCCTACAAGGCGTTGTCGGCGTGGAAACCGGTGTGGATTTCCGTCGGTGTCATTGCCGCCCTGATGTCTTTGGGCTTTGGCGGTCTGGTCTGGGCGCTAGGGCAGCAATCGACGGTCGTGGTCGACCAGATCGCGGTCATCGACAGTGGCGAGCCGGTCACGCTTCTCCGCCGCGCGCCACCGCCCCCCCTTCCGCCGCCCCCGGCGCCGGAAGTCGACCATGTCGCCAAGACTTCCAGCTTTCTGGCCGCGGAGATCGAGGCCAAGAAGGTCGAGGTGTTCCAGAAGGGCAACACCATGACCATCCGCATCACCGGGGTCGGCATGTTCGGCTCGGGCTCGGATGCGCTAAAAGAAGATTTCCTGCCCATCATCACCCGCGTCGGCGAGGCGCTTGCGGACGAGGTCGGCAGCGTCATCGTCGCTGGCCATTCCGACAGCACGGCGGTTGGCGGCGGTCGGTTCGCTAGCAATGAAGAGCTTAGCCTTGCCCGCGCCAACGCGGTCTTGAAGATTCTCACGCCTCTGGTCGGCGACCCCGCGCGGATGATCGCCGAAGGTCGTGGCGAGAAAGAACCGATCGCCGACAACGGCACCAAAGAGGGACGCGCAGCCAATCGGCGGATCGAGATCCTCATCGTGAAAGAGGGGACCTGACCCATGCGTTTTCTGAAAGCTGTCGGGCGGTTCCTGATCTCGGTCTGGTTCTTGATCCCCGTTGTCACCCTGATCCTGTCGATCTTCGTCTGGATCTTCAGCCCCTATATTGGCACCGATGCGTTCCGCCCGTTTGACGAACCTTTCGGGCGCTGGATCTTCATCGCCGTGTTGTGGGTCATCGCTCTGGTCACGCTGCTGATCATCTTTCTGGTCCGGCGCTTTACCGCCAAGCAGATCGAGGAAGACATCGTCAAGGGCCCCGAACCAGTGGGCGGCGAAGACGAGGTGGTATCGGCCGAAATCGGCGAGCTGCGCGACAAGATGCGCGGGGCCATTGCCAAGCTGAAAAAGTCCAAGGGCGGGCGGCGCAGCCTTTATGAACTCCCGTGGTATGTGATGATCGGTCCGCCGGGCGCGGGCAAGACCACGGCCATCGTTAACTCCGGCCTGCAGTTTCCGCTGGCCGACGACTATGGCAAATCCGCCATCGGCGGCGTCGGTGGCACGCGGAACTGCGACTGGTGGTTCACCGATACCGCCGTGCTGATCGACACCGCCGGACGCTATACCACGCAGGAAAGCGACGCGGACGCCGACAATGCGGCCTGGCTTGGCTTTCTTGGCCTGTTGAAAAAGCACCGCATCCGCCAGCCGATCAATGGCGCGATGATCGCGATCTCACTCTCGGACCTGTCCATGCAGGACGAGGTGACGCAGAAAAGCCATGCCCTTGCCGTGCGTCGTCGCCTGCAGGAACTGCGCGCGAAACTGGGGGTGCGTTTCCCGGTCTATGTGCTGTTCACCAAGGCCGACATGATCGCCGGTTTCACCGAATTCTATGAAAACCTTGGCAAGGAAGACCGCGAGCAGATCTGGGGCTTCACGCTGCCACTGGAAAAAGGCAAAAGCGACGCCTCGCCGGTTGCGGCCTTTGATGGCGAGTTTACCGCCCTTCTGTCGCAACTGAACGCTCAGCTTCTGGACCGGATGCAGACCGAGACCGACCCGCAGCGCCGGTCGCTGGTGGCGGGCTTCCCGGCGCAGGTCGCATCGGTGCGCGGCGTCGCCAAACGCTTTCTGGCCGAGGTGTTTCAGGACAACCGCTATGACGACCGCCAGATGCTGCGCGGGGTCTATTTCACCAGCGGCACCCAAGAAGGCACGCCGATCGACCGTCTGATGATGGGCATGGCCCGCACCTTCGGGATCGGGCGGCAGGCCATCGGGTCCGGGCGTGGCACGGGTCGGTCGTTCTTTCTGACCCGGCTGTTCAACGAGGTGATCTTCCCCGAAGCGGGCCTTGTGTCGGCCGATGACAAGGTCGAACGGCGCTATCGCTGGACCAAGCGGGTGGCGATTGCCGCGTCGCTGCTGTTCGGGGTCGGCATGGGCAGCCTGTGGGCGCGCAGCTATTTCGGCAATACGGAACTGTTGTCTTCGGTGTCGGCGCAAGTTGCGACCTATCAAGAGGCTGCAGCCCAGATTCCCGGTGATCCGGTCGCGGACGGGCGGGTGGAAATCACGGTGCCCGCGCTGAACATCCTGCGGGCGCTGCCGGTCAACCCGATCCCGTCCACAGTCGACCCCGAGGCTTCCAGTCCTTACAGCCCCGACATGCGCCTGACTTACGGGCTTTATCAGGGCGGAACGCTGGCCAGCCAGTCCGGCCAAAGCTACCGCGCCGCGCTGAACCGGGTGTTCCTGCCGCGCCTTTTGTTACGGCTTGAGGATCAGATTTCGTCGAACATCAATGATCCGTCGATCCTCTATGATGCGCTGAAGGTCTATCTGATGCTGGGTCTGCAAGGTCCGATGGACCACACCCAGATCGAGGACTGGCTGCACGCCGACTGGGAGGTCAACTTCCCCGGTTCGGAAAATGAAGCCCTGCGTGCCGATCTGGCCTTTCACCTTAAGGCCCTGATCGGCCAGCCGATGCAGGAAATCGCCCTGAACGGCCCGCTGGTCGAACAGGCGCAGAAGATCCTTGCTGAAATGCCGCCGGCAAAGCGGGTCTACAACTCGATCCTGCATACCGCTGAGGCGCAAAGTCTGCCGCCTTTCCGGCTGACCGATATCGGTGGCCCGAATGTCGAAAAGGCCTTTGTCCGGTCCTCGGGCAAGGCGCTAAGCGACGGTATCGACGGCATCTTCACCTATGACGGCTTCAATCAGGTCTTCAAGGATCAGGCGCTGTCGGTGGCCGAAACTATCCAGCGCGATAGCTGGGTTCTTGGTCCGAACGTAAAGACCGACCAGTCGGTGACGGCGCTTGCCGCAATCACGCGGGACGTGCTGGACCTGTATTACGGCGACTTCATCGCGCAATATGAACAGCTGTTAGGTGACATCGACGTGGTGCCGCTGTCCAGCTTGCAACAGGCGGTCGAGGTGACCAACATCCTGTCGGGTCCGACCTCGCCCATCGTGAACATTCTGATGGCAGTGGACAAGGAAAGCATGTTGACGCGCGATCCAACCGGCATCGACACCGGCCAGCTTGGGTCGGAAGCAAGTACGATCGTCATCGATGATGCGATCGAGGAAGGTGCGTCGGTGCGGACCCGCCTGTTGATCGAGGCGTTGAAGAATGCCTCAGAAGCATCCGGCGCACCGCCGCCGAAACCGCCCGGCTCGGTGGTCGAAGATCGGTTTGACTGGCTGCATGCGCTGGTCGCACGGGTTGAAGAACAGCCCTCGCAACTGGATCAGATCATGGCGCTGCTGTTGCAGGTTAACCAGGAGCTGAACAAGGTCGCCTTCCGGGGCGACGGCACCGCCGCGACCCCCGAAGGCACCGAGGCTTTGGCCGCGCTGCAAGGCTTTTCGTCACAGATCGAGGGGCCATTGGCGCGCTGGTCCAGCCAGATCACCACGGGCGGGGCCGGGATCACCGCTGATGGCACCCGGTCTTCGATCAATTCCAAATGGCAGCAAGACGTGCTGCCGTTCTGCACTCAGGTTGCCGAGGGGAAATATCCGTTCGACAAGGGGGCGGCGGCGGATGTGTCGATGGCGGATTTCCAGAAGCTGTTCGGCCCGCAAGGTCTGATTGACAGCTTCATGACCGCGAACCTTAAGGATCTGATTGACACGTCGAAAAAGCCCTGGGCCTGGAAAGCGGTCAATGGCGCCGATCTTGGCATCAGCCAGGCGGTGCTTGACCAGTTGCAGGCTGCGGCCGAGATCAAGGAGGCCTTCTTCCCCAACGGACCGGCACCCGGCGTCGCCTTCCAGATCACGCCGATGGCGCTGGACCCCAACGCCGACGACATCCTCTTGGTAATCGATGGGCAGAACGTGGCCTTCGCCCAGAACGATGGCCAGCCCCTGCCGACGGCGATCACCTGGCCTGGCAATGTCGGCGTGGCGCAAGTCACCTTCAACCCGCCTTTAAAGAACGGCGAAAGCGTGGTGACCAAGGACGGGCCCTGGGGCTGGTTCCGGCTTCTGGACTCGGCCGAAGTGAGGGCTGGCAATGCGCCGGACCGCAAGAAGGTGATCTTCAACGTCGGCGGCAGGATCGGCATGTTCCAGCTGCAGGTCTCATCGTTGCAGAACGCTTTCCAGCTGCCTGCGCTGGCCTCGTTCAGCTGTCCGCAGTCCTTTTGATGGGGGATTTCGGCGCCTTTGGCAAAATGCCGGCGCTGGGCGACTTCTTTCGCCTTGGGGCGGCGAATGACTTTGTGACGCCTTGGGATATGTGGCTGCAGGCGACGCTTCTGGCCACCGAAGCTGATCTTGGTCCGGGGTTCGAGCGGTGCTACATGTCGGCCCCGGTCTGGCGTTTCGCTCTGCCGCCGGGGGTGGCGGGACTGCAAGGTGCTGTGGGCGTGCTGATGCCCTCGGTTGACCGGGTCGGGCGGCGCTTTCCGCTGACGTTGATGGGGCTGACGGGTCAGGGTGAACAGGCCCCCTTGCGCAACCTGATCTGGCAATCCCCGGTGCTTGACGCCGTCGAGGCGCTGGCGCTGGACGCACTTGACGATACGATGACCCGCGACCTTCTGGCCGAACGATTGGCTGGCCTTGGGCTGCGCGCGATGGGCCAGCCCAGCCGCATTCTTACCGCGGGTACCTCGCTGGTGCTGGCCAATGAGATGCCAGACCTTTTTTGCGCCGATCTTGCGCTGGACCTTGCCGGCGGGCAGTTGCACCGCGCTTGCGCCTGGTCGGCGGTGATTAACGGTGCGGCCAGATTGATCCTGACCTCGGGCCTTCCGGACGGCGAGGTTGCAACCTCACTTTTCGATATCGCGGGGCTTAAAGGATGAGCGCACGGCAGATCCGTTTCAACGCCAAGACCCATGTCGGCCGCGTCCGCAAGATCAACGAGGATGCGATCCTGGTCTTGCCCGACCACCGCATTTTCGTGGTCTCGGACGGGATGGGCGGTCATGAGGGCGGCGACTTTGCCAGCCGGACCGTGGTGGACGCAATCGCCGTTCTGCCGCCGGATCTGCCCGCCACGGAAAAGTTCGGCCAGTTGCGCAGCGTCCTTCAGGCCGCGCATGGCCTGATCCTGGCCGAAGCACAGCGCCGGGGCGCGGTCATGGGGGCGACGGTCGTGACCCTTGTTCTTTCGGATGGCCATTTCGGCGCGCTTTGGGCCGGTGACAGCCGGCTTTACCGCCTGCGCGACGGGGTGATGGAGCTTTTGACCACCGACCACTCGCTGGTTGCGGCCTTCGTCGAAGCCGGACAGCTGACTTGGGACGAGGCTGGCAATCATCCGCAATCCAACGCCATTACCCGCGCCGTCGGGGTGGGCGATGTGCTGGAGTTGGACCGCATCCATGGCGAGATGCAAACCGGCGACCGGTTCGTCCTGTGTTCGGACGGGTTGAACAAATACGCCTCGATTGCCGAACTTGGCGTGATGGTCACCGGGGTCCCGATCGAGATGGTGACCGACAGCCTGATCCAGATGGCGCTGGACCGGGGCGGGGCGGACAATGTGTCGGTGATTGTCGTCGATGTCGGGTAGGGCGGATTGCCTTCAATCTGATAAAGATCGATGGCAATCCAGCTCAGGGTTGGCAGGCCGCCCGGGTCAGCAGTTCAACCACCAGGCTGACCTTGCGATTTTCGGCGATGGCATTCAGCGCATCGACAAGTTGCACCTGCCGCAGCCCGCCCGACAGCTTTCCGGTCACTGTGATCGTATCGGTCGGTCCATAGCCTTCCGCCGGAGGCTTTGAGAGCGTCAGCGGGCCGCAGTCGGCCTGCTCGGCTAGCACGGCGTTGACTGCATCAACCGACAGTCGTGCCAGTTTGAAGGTGATCTCAGCCTTGCCTTTCAGCGTGCCCGGAAGACTTGTGCCAAGGGCCACCGACACCGCCTCATAGGTCGCCTGATCGCCGGTCAGGCCAGTTACCGTCGCGTCATTGCCGGAAATCGCGATGGACCAGCTGTCCAGCTTGGCGACGGCCGCCAGAACCACCAGCACATCGGTCCCCCAGCTTGCGCCGATGGCACCCGAGGCCAGCGTCAGGTCCGAGGTTCCACCCAAAGCGATCACCGCAGCGGCAAGCTCCTTTGACACGATCTCGGACGGAGCGTTGCCTTTGGCGGATACCTTGCCATCCGCCGCTTTTTCCACCGTCAGCAGATAGGGATCGGCCACCGGCAGGCTGGCAACCGGTGGCGCACTCAGCAGACCCGAGAACCAGGCGCCGCCACCACCTGCCGCCAGAAGCACCACCAGCAGCCCGGCCAGAAGTCCGCCCTTGCCCTTTTTCGCAGGCGCATGAGCAGCTGCGGCAGCCGCAGGCTGATAGGGCGGCGGACGCGGAGTCTCGGTCGAGCGTGGCAGCACCGTCGTCGGCCGCAGGCCTTCGGCCGGTGCCGCAGCAGCGCGGGGTGCGATGACCGTCCGGTCACCGTCGGCATGGTAGGCGGCGTCGATGACCCGCACCACCTCATCTGCGGTCTGGAACCGGTCGGCGGGGTCGGGTTGCGACAGCTTGTCGACCAGAGTTTTCAGCGGTTCGGGCACGCCTTCGGTGTCCAGCGGCAGTTGCTTTTTCTTGACCACCTCCATCGGGTTCGACCCTGCATCGGGCCGCTGGCCGCGATAGGTCGCCAGCAAAAGCGCGCCAAGTGCGTAAAGATCGGTCCGCGCATCGGAATGGCCGCTCAGCTGTTCGGGCGCGGCATAGGCGTATTTCCCGGCGAATTCATTGCCAACAATGGTCTGAGCGCCGGGGTTGGCGTCCTTGGCGATACCAAAGTCGATGATCACCGCTTCGGACGGGACACCGCCGCGCAGGATGATGTTGTCAGGGGACAGGTCGCGGTGAACAATCTTTTTGGAATGGGCCAGACGCAATCCGTCGCAGACCCGGCGGCAGACATCGACCAGATCACTTGCCGACATGCCGCCCTGCTTCATCAGCGTGTCCAATGCCGGGCCTTCGACATAGTCCATCAACAGGTAGACAAGGCCTGATGGGGTGCGGTGATTTTCCGAATAGCGCACGATGGCGTCATGGCGCAGCTCGCGGATTTCCTCTTCGCGCCGCAAAAGGGTGATAAAGGCCTCGTCGCCGGAGAATTCCTGCTTCAGCACCTTGATCGCGGTCAGGCGGCCGGAAATGTCGTTGCGCGCCCGGTAAACCTCAGAGGTGCCGCCCCGGCCAAGAATCACCTCGACCCGGTAGGTGTTGTTCAGAAAATCGCCGGGTTGAAAGATGTCGCCAGGCTTCGAGTCAACCATCCGGATGTATCCCTGTGTCCATTGTGCCGTCCGGCGATCCCTGGCGGGACCGACCCATGGACGACAGTTATCGCAATCTCTGTGGCAGATTAGTCGAAGCCCCTTCCCTAAACAACGACTTCGTAGCAGGCTTGCGCGGTGGGCAGGTTCGGCCTTAAAACGTGGCAACGCCGTTTACGGGAATCCTGCAACTTGCGCCTTTTGCCTGCCATTCTTCTGTCGGTTTCGGTTCTGATCGGGGCATTGATCGTGGTTGCGGTACCGCTGTTCTTTCCATCGGCTGGACCTTCTGGCGAAGGCGGGGCGGTCGACAGCGCCGCACGGATCGAGATCGAGCTTTTGTTGGGCAAGCTGGACGACCAGACAGAGGTCATCAGCCAGTTGCGCGACCAGATCGATTCCATCGAAAGCCGGATCATCGCAATGGAGGTCGGGGCTTCGGGTCCAGTCGCTGACGGCGGGTTGCAGGTCGTGGGGCCATCTGGGGCGGGTAGCCTGGATGACGAATATGCGCAAGTTGTGCTGGTGGCCGACCGGCGCAATCTGAACACGGGGCTGACCGTCCCGTCTTCAAGTTGGCTGGTCCAGACCTTTGGTCTGCCTGCGGAAAATCTGGGCAACGACAAATGTTACGAGATGACCAATCCCCGACTGGCGGCGCTCGTCCACGCCGAACAGGTCGGCCCGGTCCGCCTGAAGATGCTGAAGCCCGCGCTGGAATCGCTTGCGGTGATCTTCGACAAGATCCAGAAAGCCGACCCCGAGCTTTACGGCCGCATCAATACCTCAGGCAGCCTGTGCGTGCGGTTGGTGCGTGGGTCGGCAAGCTCCGTCTCGTCGCATTCCTTTGGCCTGTCGCTGGACCTGAACATCAACGGCGTTCTGGACACGCTTGGAGACGGCCGCACGCAGTTGGGACTGACGATACTGGCGGATTTCTTCAACGGTGACGGCTGGGTCTGGGGCGCCGCCTACGGGCGCGAAGACAGCATGCATTTCGAGGTCGCCAAGGAGACGATCGAGAAATGGATTGCCGAGGGCAAGATATGATTCCGGCCAATGGCCAGCGGATCAGAACAATCGTTGAAACCAGCCTAGCGGCAGATAGCGCCCAAGGGTGAACAGCCAGGCAAAGGGTGCCGGAAAACTGCTGGAAAACCGCCCGCTCTGCATCAGCCGCAGGACATGACCGGCCGCAACCTCGGGCGTCATCAGTTGCGGCATCTTGAAGCTGTTCTTGGCCGTCAGCCTTGTCGCGATGAACCCGGGGTTGGCGACCTGCACCCGCAAGCCGGTGCCGCGCAGATCGACGCGCAGGTTTTCCCCCAGATGCATCAGCGCCGCTTTGGAAGACCCATAGCCTATGGCCCCCGGCAACCCGCGAAATCCGGCCAGTGACCCGATCAGCACGATATGCCCGGCATTCCGCGCCACAAACCCCGGCATCAGATGCGACAACACCCGCAGCGCGCCCATGTAGTTGCCCTCGGCCATCGCTTCGGCGCTGCCCGGTTGCCAGTCCTTTGCCGGCATCGGATCATAAAGCCCGACGCAATAGACCACGCCATCGACCGGACCCACAGCCGCCACCCCAGCGGCGACCGAGGCCGCGTCACTGACATCCATCGCCACCGCCTGCAGGTTGGGGTTGGTGGCGGCAAACTCTGCCAGTTTGGCCTGACTGCGGGCCGACACCACCACCTTGGCACCATCGGCCAGCATCAGGACAGCCAACGCGCGCCCCAACCCTTCGCTGGCACCGATGATCCACCAGGTTTGTCCGGCAAACATTCAGGCCCCCATCGGTCGGATGCTGGCGACCAGTTCGGCCACCTTGATGCCGAACTTGCGCATTTCGGATTTGTTCAGGATCGTGCCGTTCGGCATCAGATACATCCAGTCGACGACATCCAGCACATGCCCACCCGCATCGTCGGGCAACTGGATACGGTAGGTCATCTGCACGGTCGCGCCGCTTTGCCGTCCCCGTGCGGTGCCGATAATATCGGGGGCGGTGCCGGTGATCGTGCCATCCGCCGCGACGCCAAGCGTCCACAGCCGCTGCTGGGTGGTGCCGTTGGCATAGTGGAAATCCTCGGCCAAAGTGCCGTGGTTGCCCGCCCAAGTCCCCTCCATCCTTGCCACAAAGCGTGAGGTCATCTGGCCGGTCGGCCCAAAGATCACGCCTTCGGACGCAATCGGACCTGACAGCACCTTGCGGATGTCCATCACAGGTTCCGACGCCGCATAGGCCTTCGGGGTCTGCGCGGCAAAGCTGAGGAACAGGCGCTGCATCACCAGCACAGCCAGGATCAGGCCAAGGATCACGGTTGCATAGATCATGGGATCTCCGGCGGGGATGGCAAGGTGGTGACCAGAACGATGGCCAGAAGCTTGAGCGCGCAAGGCACGATGGCATAAGCGACATTCAGCGACCAAAGAGCGTCGGCGCTGTTGGCGGCACCCGGAACATAGCCAACCCCATCCAGCCAGGGCAGCACCACCGCCGCGGCCAGTGCCAGTGCCAGTTTCGAGGTAAAGCCCCACAGCCCGAACCCGGCCCCGGCAGGCAGGTTCGCGCGGGCAAGTGTCACCGCGAAAAGGGCAGGCAGGATAACCATGTCCGCCCCCAGCGTCAGCCCCGACAGCGCCGAGATTACCGAAAACCCCAGCGCGTGGCCTGCTGGCAGGGCGGCAGCCCCGATGAAGACCAGCACCGACAACACCATGGCAGGCACCAGCACCCGGACCGGGCCGACCTTGTTGACCAGACCGGACCAAAACGGCGCAGAGATCCCTGCGGTCAGGAAAAACAGCACCAGAAAGGCCCCGGACCAGGCGCCAAGCTGCAGGCGATCCTCGACAAAGAACAGAAACAGGCTGGAGGTGATTGCCACCGGCAAGCTGTTCACCAGTCCCAGAACCAGCAGTCGCCCACCTCCCGCCGCCAGAAAGTCGCGCAGCGAAAACCGGACCGGAGCGGTCCAGCTTGCCGTCCAAAGGCTGGCGCTTGACCACCAGACCACCAGTCCGGCCAGCGAAAGCGTCGCGCCGAAGACGGCATAACCCAACCGCTCGTCAAAGACCCCGATTAGCAATGAAGGTGCGGCTGAGGCAATCAGAATGCCCGCCAGCCCGCCGGTTTCGCGATAGCCCGCCAGCCGGTAGTGATCGGTGGACACTCCGGTTTGGGCGATGGCAACGCCTTGCGCGTAAAAGAGGATGCTGGCCAGACTGTAGCTGACGAACAACAAAACCAGCGCCGCGATCATCCCGCCAAGCCCCGGTTGCAGGATGAACAACGCTGCAAAGCCCGCCGACATGCCCAGAACCGCCAAAGCCGCGATACCGGCGCGATGGTCGCGGAACCGGTCAACCAGCAGGCCAAGGATCGGGTCTTGCACCAGATCCAGCACCCGCAGCCCGATCAGCAGCAGGCCGATGCTGGTCAGGCTGATCCCCAGACCTGCAGCGAAATCCGGCAGGTGGACGTAGAGCGGCAAGCCCGCCGCCGCAAGGAACCCCGCAAACAGCATCAGCGGCCAGGGCAGACCTTGGGCGGGCAAGGCCGCGGCGTCAGACATGCGCCAGCTCGACCTGGACGACATCGGTCTGGCCTTCGGCGAAACTGCCGGCACAGGCGGCAAGGTAATAGCGCCAGCTGCGCAGGAACGCCTCGCCGTAACCGATTTTGCGGATGCGGTCATGCTGCGAGGCCATCCGTTCGCCCCAGCTGCGACAGGTCGCAGCATAGTCCTGGCCAAAGGCAAAGCTGCCCTGCACCTTCAGCCCGACCCGCCGCGCCTGTTCGGCGATGACCCCGTCCGACAACAGCATGCCGCCGGGGAAGGTGTAGTGGCGGATGAAATCGGATGTCTTGCGGTAGGTCGGGAAATAGGCGTCCGGCACGGTGATCGCCTGCAGCATAGCCCGCCCGCCCGGTTTCAGCCGGTCGCGCAGGGTCTTGAAATAGATCGGCCAATAGGCCTCGCCGACGGCCTCGATCATCTCGATCGAGACGATGTTGTCGAACTGGCCTTGCGCCGCCCGGTAGTCCTGCAGCCGGATGTCGGCGCGCCCGTCCAGCCGCGCATCGGCATAGCCCTTCTGGCTGGGCGAAATGGTCAGTCCGGTGACAAACCGCCCCTGATCGGCCGCGCGTTCGGCGAATGCCCCCCAGCCGCATCCGATCTCCAGCACCTGTTCGGCGTCGGTCAGCCTGTCCAGAATCCGGTCGTATTTCCGGGCTTGGGCGCGGATCAGGTCACTATCGCCCGGGGCGAAGACTGCCGAGGAATAGGTCATCCCCTCATCCAGCCACAACTGATAGAACTCGTTTCCGACATCGTAATGCGCGCGGATATTGCGTGCCGACCCTGATTTCGAATTCGCCCGCAGCACCCGGTTGATCAGCCGGAATTTCAGGCTCGCCCAGAACCCGGCAAAGACATAGTTGCTCAGTTGGTCAAAGTTGCGCAGCGCCACCACGGTCAGGTCTTCAATCGACGGACTGTCCCACAGACCGGCAACATAGGTCTCGCCAAGCCCGATATCGCCGCGTGCCATGGTGGCAGTGACCACCGACCAGTCATGCAAGGTCATTTCGGCCCGTGGTTCCCCGGCACCGAAGTCGTGAATGTCGCCTTCAGGCGTGATCAGGCGCAGACTGCCTTGCTGGATTCCGGCACAGGTTTCCAGAAAGTCGCGTTTTACCTGTTTGGTGAACAAAGCCATCAGGGGCTTACCTCATTGTCAGGGGCAGGGGGGTGGGACCGGTAGCGCGCACCTTTCAGGCGCAGACGCAGCGCATTCCAGTAGATCAACGCCACGGTGCGCAAAGGGCCGAAGGGGCGGCGCAATCCGGCCCGCAGGATCGCGGCATTGGTCAGGGGCGCAATCGCCCCCGTCAGCGTGGCATTGACGCCCTCGCTGCCGTTCTTGTGGTTGATGCGGATCACGATGCGGCTGTCAGTGATGTGAAACTGAAAGCGGTAATCCCCGGCGATGTCCTGAAACGGCGAGACGTGGAACGCCTTGGTCGATACGATCACATCTTGCGGGCCGATCGGCGCAAAGCCGTCCAGCTTGCAGACATAGCTGTGCCGGTCGCCAAAGGTGTTGCTGACCTCGGCAATCACCGCGCGCAAGGCGTCGCCGTCGAAGGCCAGCCAGAAACTGACCGGGTTGAAGCCGTAGCCCAGAAACTTGGCTTGCGTTAGCAACCGCAGATCAAACTGGCCAAGTCCGCGAGCGCTCAGGACTTCACGCGCCCAGGCGGCACCGCGCCCCTGACCAGGTTTGCCGCCATGATCGCGGTCGTGGACTGCGGTAAGGTTCAGCCGGTTGCGTGAGAACAGAAACGGTCCGGTCACCGTGTCGGGGTCGATTAGCACCATGTCGACGCCGTAGGTAAAGCTGTGCGCCAGCCCGCCGCGCCGGACATGCGTGGTCTGTGCGCGCACCGCTTGCGGGGCATGGGTCACGCGAACACCCGGTCAAGCTGCCGCGCCACCCGGACGGACGAGGCAAAGCCGTCCTCATGAAATCCGTGGCGCAGATAGGCCCCGGCAAACCATGTGGAATTTTGCCCCTGCAGCCCCGCAATCGCCTTTTGCGCGGCCAGCGCCGGGCCGTCAAAGACCGGGTGGCGAAAGGTCGTCTCGTCATAGATCAGATCGTCGGCCACGGGGGAGGAGGGGTTCAGGGTCAGAAACAAAGGATCGTCAACCGGAATGCTTTGCAGTCGGTTCATCCAGTAGCTGACCCCCACCGCCGCCCCGCTGGCCTTGCCGTCGGACATGTAGTTCCACGACGACCAGCACCGCTTGCGGCGGGGCATCTGCGACGGATCGCGGTGCAACACCGCCCGGTTGTCCTGAAACCGAATTGCGGACAGGGCGGCGGTTTCATCCGCCGTCGGGTCTTGCAGCAAGCGCAGAGCGGCATCCGAATGGCAGGCAAAGACCACCTGATCATAGGTCTCCGCCGGGCCACCCATCGCCTTGATCCGTACCTTGCCCAGATCGCGCGTCACCGCCTGAACCGCAGCCCCGGTCCTGATGTCGACCCCACGCACCGCAAGGTCGTGCGTCAGGCGCTGCACATACTGGATGCTGCCGCCCTGAACCGTCCACCACTGATGCTGGCCCCGCGCGCTCATCAACGCGTGATTGCTGAAAAACCGCACAAGCGAGCGGGCCGGAAACGCACCGACCTCACCCGCAGGCGTCGACCAGATCGCGCCACAGATCGGCATCAGGTAATAGCGTTCGAACCATTGCCCCAGACCTAGCTGGCGGATCAGGTCGGCAATGGTGATGTCGTCGCTGGAGGCGGCTTCGCCCGCGCGGCGGTTGAACCGGTCGATGTCACGCAGCATCCGCAGAAACTGCGGCCGGACCAGATTGCGGCGCTGGGCAAAGACGCTGTCCAGATCGCGCAGCCCGTATTCGACCGCCCCATTGTTGATTGACGCGGCAAAGGTCATGTCGCTTTTGATCACAGGCACATCAAGATCGGCGAACATCCGGGTCAGATGCGGATAGTTGGCATAGTTGAAGACGATAAACCCGGTATCGACCGGCTGGTCGCCCCGCAGGCCTGCCATCACCGTCCGCGCATGCCCGCCAAGCCGTGGTGCCGCCTCATACAGCGTCACGCGATGCTGAGGGGCCAGCAGGCGGGCAGCGGACATGCCCGAGATTCCGGCCCCGATGATGGCGATATGACGCCGCGCGGTGTCGGGGGTGTCGTTGGTGGCATCGAAGGACATGAGCGCTCTGCTTTTGGTATTCTGTTCTGACTACGGGGGCCAAGTTCCCCCGGATCACAAATTTCAAGTGATCCGGTCGATTGCAGGCAGCGTAACAGATGCATGTTGACGCTGGAACGCCCTTGCCCTGTTGTAGTACCACCGGTCTCTGCCGCGCCACGGCAAGACTGGACCGCCAGGATCATGCGCCACAGGGAATCCCACGTGACCGAGCCTTTGCCGCACGCCGAACCATTGGCACGTCCCTTGTCGCAGCAGACGGTCTTGCTGCTGGATGTACGTGACAACCGCAGCCGCGCGGCCTTTGGGCAACTGTTCGATTACTACGCGCCACGCCTGAAAGGCATGCTCTTGCGCGCCGGGATGCGGTCGGGGCAAGCCGAAGACGTCGTACAAGAGGTTATGCTGTCGATCTGGCGCAAGGCGGATCAGTTTGATCCGGCGCGGGCACAGGCCTCGGCCTGGATCTACCGCATCGCGAAGAACCGACAGATCGATATGATCCGGCGCGAAAATCGCCCGCTGCCGGACGAACTTGTGGCGGCAGAGGAGCCCAGCGTTGATGACGCGGGCGACGTTCTGGCGCTGGATCAGGAGGGCACCCGCCTGCGTGCGGCACTGGCCCGGCTGACCCCCGAACAGCGGGCCGTCATCGAACAAGCCTATATGGGAGAGCTTTCCCACAGCGAGATAACCGCCCAGACCGGGCTGCCGCTGGGCACCATCAAATCGCGCATCCGACTGGCTTTGGAGCGGTTGCGCCATGACCTGAAAGACCTGCGTTGACATGACCGAAATTCAGCATCACCTAACCGAAGACCTCATTGTCGCCTATGCCGCTGGCACCCTTGGACATGCGTTCAGCGTGGTCGTCGCGGCCCATTTCTCGCTGTGTGATGAGTGCCGCTCCCAGCTGGAAGCGCATGAGCATCTCGGCGGCGCTGTGCTTGAAGACCTGACCCAGGAGACCGTCAGCGTCGGTCTGAAATCGGCGGTTCTTGCCGGGATCGACCTTCCTGCGCCTCCCGAACCAACCCGGATCACCCGCTCGGGCATATATCCGTCTGCGATCATGACCGCGCTGAAGGGGCGGCCGCCGAAATGGAAGCCGGTGGGCGGAGGGATCAGGCAATGCATCATCGAGCAGGGGGCCGAAGGCTCACTCAGGCTACTCTACATTCCGCCGGGGCGGGCGGTGCCCGATCACGGACACGGCGGGTTGGAGCTGACCTTGGTCCTGCAGGGCAGCTTTCATGATGCATCGGGTGCCTTCAAGGCCGGCGATGTCGAGGTCGCAACCGAAGACGTGCAGCACGTCCCGATCGCGGGCGAGGGCATGGCCTGCATATGCCTTGCCGCTTCGGACGCGCCCTTGCGGTTCCGGGGCTGGTTGCCTCGCCTGTTGCAACCGATGTTCCGAATCTGATCTGTCGCAGTCACTGGACGCGATCTCGTCGGATGTTGTGCGGGAACAACGATCCCAAGTGACCCTTGCCGCATTGTCCGGAAAACGGACAGGTCGGAAAAGGAGATCACGATGTTTACCCGCCGCGCAGCGCTGATGGGGGCGGCTTTTGTCGCCGCCGTTCCCTATGTGATGAAAACAGCCAAGGCCCAGGAGGTTGCGGCCAATGGCGGCGCCGAACCTGCCGACATGTCGGCTTTCACCCGCCGCAAGGTAAAGCTGGTTGCCCCGCCCTTTGTGCATGAGCATGAGCAGGTCGCCTCCACGGGCCCCGAAATCGTCGAATTCGAGATGAAGATCGTCGAAAAGGAAATCCAGGTCGACGAAGATGCCTGGTTGCAGGCTTTTACCTACAACGGCTCGGTCCCCGGTCCGATGATGGTGGTGCATGAAGGCGACTATGTCGAACTGACAATGTTCAACCCGCCCGAGAACATGCTGCAGCACAACATCGACTTTCACGCGGCCACCGGCGCGTTGGGAGGCGGGGCGCTGACCTTGATCAACCCCGGTGAAAAGACCGTGCTGCGGTTCAAGGCCACCCGGCCGGGCGTCTTCGTCTATCACTGCGCGCCCGGTGGTCCGATGATTCCCTGGCACGTCGTATCCGGCATGTCGGGCTGCATCATGGTGCTGCCGCGCGACGGGCTGAAGAACCATCTGGGCGAGCCGGTCAGCTATGACCGGGTCTACTATATCGGCGAGAATGACTTCTACATTCCGCGCGATGCCGATGGCGCCTACATGCGCTATTCCGATGCGGGGGAAAGCTACTCCGACACGTTGGAGGTGATGAACGGGTTGATCCCCACGCATGTTGTGTTCAACGGCAAGGTCGGCGCGCTGACCGGCGACAATGCCTTGACCGCCGCACAGGGGGAAACGGTGCTGTTTGTGCACAGCCAGGCCAACCGCGACAGCCGTCCGCATCTGATCGGCGGGCATGGCGATCTGGTGTGGGAGGCCGGCAAGTTCAACAACCTGCCCGACCGCGATCTGGAGACCTGGTTCATCCGGGGCGGGTCGGCCGGGGCAGCACTGTACACGTTCCTGCAGCCCGGTGTTTACGCCTATGTGAACCACAACCTGATCGAGGCGGTGAACCTTGGGGCAACGGCGCATGTGGTCGTCGAAGGCGCCTGGAACAATGATCTGATGGAACAGGTGGTGGCTCCGGTGGAATATGATGTGGCCCAGGAAGGCCGCACCGCGCTGCCATAAGGCTCTGCGCAACCGCCAAAACGGCAGCCCTTTCTGGGGCTGTCGCTGTCATTCAGGGGGCAAAAATGCCAGCGCGTTCGACATTCGCAGCCATCGGTGCGGGGGCGATTCTGATTGCGGTGGGTGTGGGCTTCTGGGTGCAAGGCCCGGCGCCGCTCGCCATGCCAGAAACGGTTCGGCTGGAGGCGGCGTTGCAAAGCTACCGTCCTGCGGGCGAGTTCCGGCAAGGCACCCGTGTTGTCGATGCCCCGGTCGAGACAATCGCGGCCCCGGCCATCGAGGTGATGAAACATCATGTCAGCGAGGCGGACTATGCCTTGTGCGTGGCCGCGGGGGCCTGTCTTGCGGCACCGTCCACCCAGCGCGCGGACATGGCGCAGACTAATGTCAACTACATCGACGCAGTCGCCTATGCCCGCTGGTTTTCGGACCGCACCGGCGCGGACTGGCGCTTGCCTACCGACGCCGAATGGCAGCGGCTGGCGGGCGACCGTGCCCTGGACGATGGCTTTTCGGCCGAGGCCAACGGGGCCGACCCGTCACGCCGCTGGATCGCGTCCTACCGGCGCGAGGTGGAACGGCGGGGCGAGGCCGATCTTGAGGCGCATCCCCTAGGCCATTTCGGCATCAACGATGTCGGCGTGGCCGATATTGCCGGCAATGTCTGGGAATGGACCGACAGCTGCTTTCAGAACGGCACCGTCGCGGCCGATGGCTCGGTGGTTGAGACCCGGTCCGACTATTGCGGAGTGCGGGCGGTGCAAGGCAAGCATCGCGGCTTTGTCATCGACTTTGTCCGCGACGCGCGGTCGGGCGGCTGTGCGGCAGGGGTTCCGCCCGATTACCTTGGCTTTCGGCTGGTGCGCGACGTTTCTTGAACGAGTGACGGCCCCAAGAAGGAGGGTGGCCAGATCATCTGGCCGCCCTTATTGCCCTTGCGTCCGCTTACGGCGTGACTTGCGCGAACAGGGGTTCAAACCGAGCCTTCGCCTTGCCCTTCTGGACCACCGCAGCGGCCGCTTCCAGATTGACCGGCGCGCCGACCTGGATCAGCGCGACCATACCCATGGCATAGTGCGGCGTGCATTTGATGCCGTAGACCCCCTCTGCGGTCAGGGTCAGGGTGAAGTCCTTGCTCATCTCGCTTTTGAAGGCATCAACCTCGTCAGGCAACATGCCTTCGATGGATTCCGCATTATGCCCCTTGTCGGGCGATAGAAAGGTGACCGTGTCACCCACAGCGGCCTTGATGAAGGCGGGTTCGAACACCATCGCGCCATCGGTGCCCTTGTTCAGCATTCTGACCTCGAAGGTCTCGGCAAAGGCGGTGGAGGCCAGCAGCATCGCGGCCAAGGCGGTGATGGTCAGTTTCGAAAACATCGCGTATCCTTTCGGGATTGTCCGGGTATGCTGCCGGTTTAGGGCACAAATTCCTGCGGCTCTTTGTGCTGCATCAACAAACGGGACGCGACGTGAAGAAGCTGGATGAAAGCCTGCTTGCAAACCTGCCGCCGTTCCGTAGCCTGAGCCGCAGCCAGATCCGCGAGATCCTGGACGCGGCACAAACCGCACGGTTCGATGTCGGGCAGACAGTGTTTGCCCAGGGCATGCCGGTCGAGCGGTTCTTCCTGCTTTTGGACGGCCATCTCCGGGTGCAGCGTGGGACCGGGGAAGGTGACCAGATCATACTCTTGCACATCGCTCCGGGCCAGCTGTTCGGGATCGGCGCGGCGCTGGGGCACAAGGCCTATCCGGCAACGGCGGTCGCAGCGGATGACTGCGTCGTGCTTGCCTGGCCCAACCGGCTGTGGCCCGAATTCATCGCCACCTACGAAGGTTTTGCGACCCAGACCTATGCCGCCGTCGGCGAGCGGCTGAACGACATGCACTCGGTCATCGTGGAAATGGCGACAAAGCAGGTCGAGCAGCGCATCGCGTCTGCGTTGCTGCGGCTTATCACCCAGATGGGCCGCAAGGTCGAGGGCGGGATCGAGATCGACTTTCCGATCACCCGTCAGAATATCTCTGACATGACCGGCACCACCCTGCACACCGTCAGCCGGTTGCTGAGCGCCTGGGAAAAGGACGGAATCGTGGCCAGCGAGCGCAAGAAGATCACCGTGACCGCGCCCCACCAGCTTGTCCTTCTCAGCGGCGCGGCGACGTGACGCGCGCCTGGGTGCAGTTGTGCCCGGGTGGATTGATGCAAGGCGATGGTGGCGGCACGGCCCGGTCGTCCTCGGTGATCAAAGCCCGCTGCAAGGCGTCGTAAAACCGCGTCATCTCCAGCCCGTATTCCAGACAGGCATCCACAACTGCATGATAGGGCGCAATCGGGCAGCCAAAGCACAGCATTCCATGCGACTGGAATACGGTGACCGTTGCCGGCCATTTCTCGAAAAGGTCACGCAGCGACAGGCCCGGATCGTCGATCTTTTCGCGGCCCATGTGACCTCCTGCGCAACCGGGGTTGTCGGTGGTATCACGTTGCTTGGCGCGGGCGAAGGGGTCGTTGTGCCAGCGCAAGGACCAGGTCAGGCGGAGGGGGCCGTGTTGATTGGCAGGCGGCTTTCTGCCCGACCAGATGGGATCGAGGGCGCGGCTATGCCGGTCCGCGATCTCGGGGCTTGGCCTTTGGTCGGGACTGCAGGTATCCTTCTGACAAAACAAGGGCAGGGGCGACAGGCAGATGGGCAGTTTGGACATGACACGGCGCGGGGCATTGCTGGCGGGTGTTGCCGCAGTTTTGGCGGGCTGCGTCTCGGGAGGCGGGCGGTCCGCGGGCCGGTCAACCGGCGGCTATGTCGCGCCCGACCCCGCGCCACGACCGGTGCCGAATGCGGGATGGGATTCCTGGGTCGAGGGGTTCAAATCCCGTGCTGCCGGGCGCGGGATTTCGCAAGCCACGATTGATACTGCCTTCCGGGGGGCCGGGTTCCTGCCGGAGGTGGTGGAAAAGGACCGCAACCAGACCGAATTCACCCGCTCGCTTGAGGACTACCTCAACATCGCCGCATCGGATGAACGGGTCACGCTAGGTCGGAAAAAGTTCGCGCAACACGCCAGCACCCTGTCGGCCATCGAGGGCCGCTACGGGGTCGAGGGCCATGTCGTTGCCGCCGTCTGGGGGCTGGAAAGCTTTTTCGGCACAAGGCGTGGCAACGTGCCGGTCGTGTCGGCCCTGTCGACACTGGCCTATGACGGGCGGCGGGGGGAGTTCTTCGAGGGGCAGTTGACCGCCGCGCTCAAGATCCTGCAGGCGGGCGATATTTCGGCGGCAGGCATGACCGGCAGCTGGGCCGGGGCGATGGGCCATACCCAGTTCATCCCGACCTCGTATCTGGCCTATGCCGTCGATTTCACCGGCGACGGACGCCGCGACATCTGGAACGAAGACCCGACCGACGCCCTTGCCTCGACCGCCGCCTACCTGCAGCGGTCGGGCTGGACCAAAGGCCTGCCCTGGGGGATGGAGGTTACCGTCCCGGGCGGCTTTGGCGCAGGGTCTTTGGGGCGTGGCAAGGGCAAGTCGGCGGCGGAGTGGCAGGCTTTGGGCGTGCAATCGGCCAGTGGCGGCGCGCTGGCGGGCGGGTCGATCATCGCGGGCGGAAATGGCGGGGGTGGCCCCTATTTCCTGCTGACGCAGAACTTTGCCACCATTCTGCGCTACAACAACGCGCAGAACTACGCGATCGGGGTCGGGCATCTGTCGGACCGCCTGTTGGGTCGCGGGGCGGTTCTGGCAAGCTTTGGCCCCGATGCGGCAGGCATGACCAAGGCCGACCGGCAGGAACTGCAGCGCCTGCTGACCGCAAGGGGCTTTGACACCGAAGGCAGCGACGGGGTGATTGGCGCGAAGACCAAGGCCGCGATCAGCGCCTATGAGGCAAGTGCTGGCTTGCCGGTAACGGGCGTGCCGTCGATGGCCCTACTGCGGCGCTTGCGCTAGTCAGACCGCCAGCAATTCCAGCGCCACGCCTTGCCCGACGCCGACACACAGCGTCACCAGCGCCGATCTGCCGCCGGTTTCGGCCAGACGGCGGGCGGCGGTGCCGGCGATGCGCGCTCCGGACATGCCAAGCGGGTGGCCCATGCTGATGCCGCCGCCAAAGGCGTTCACCCGTGGGTCGTCGTCGGTCAATCCCCAGGCGCGGGTGCAGGCCAGGACCTGGGCGGCAAAGGCCTCGTTCAACTCGATCACGTCGGCACCCGAAGGCGGGCGCGCGCCCAGGGCCACAAGGCGCTCGACAGCCGCAACCGGGCCGATCCCCATGACGCGCGGCGCGACCCCGGCGCTTGCCGCGCGCCCGATCCGGGCAAGGGGCGTCAGGCCGTGCCGCGCCACCCCGGCAGCCGAGGCAAGGATCACCGCTGCCGCCCCGTCATTGATCCCCGCCGCATTGCCTGCGGTCACGCAGCCACCAGCGCGGAACGGGGTTGGCAGGGCGGCCAACCGGGCAAGGCTGGTCGCGCGCGGATGTTCATCGCTGGTCACCAGCGTGTCCCCTTTCCGCCCCGCCAGCGTCACCGGCAGGATGTCAGACGCGTGCCACGCCGCATCGTAGCGCGACTGCGAGCGCAGGGCGAAACCATCCTGATCGGCGCGCAGGATGCCATGTTCAGCGGCTACATTTTCCGCGGTTTCCGGCATGGATTCAATACCGTAGCCCGCCGAAATCCGGTCGTTGACAAAGCGCCAGCCGATGGTTGTATCGTAAAGCCGCTGGTCACGGGCAAAGGCCACCTCCGCCTTTCCCATCACCAAAGGTGCGCGCGACATGCTTTCCACGCCGCCCGCGATGACCACATCCGCCCCGTCCCGAATGGCCCGCGCCCCCGCGATCACCGCGTCCAGCCCGCTGGCGCAAAGGCGGTTCACCGTCAGCGCCGGCACAGTTTCGGGCAGGCGCGACAACAGCACAGCCATGCGCGCGACGTTGCGGTTATCCTCGCCAGCCTGATTGGCGCAACCGAAGATCACCTCGTCGACGGTCAGCTCCGGGGCAAGGTCCAAAAGCCCGTCGATCACAAGTGCCGCCATGTCATCGGGGCGAACCGTCGCCAGGCTGCCACCGTGACGACCGATGGGGGTGCGGCGATGGGCGCAAAGAAAGACCTCGGTCATGCATGCTCCAATGCGGGGGCGGGAAGGTAGCGGAGTTTCAGCGGCTCCTGGGCGTTTGCCGCAAGCGTTGCAAGCGTCGCGCGGATCGTGGCGGGGCCGTGTGCCGCCAGCATTTCAAACGGCCCGCGCGGGAAGTTCAGGCCCAGACGCATTGCGGTGTCGATGTCGCCTGCCGTGGTGCCACCCTCGGCCAACAGCCAAGCGGCCTCGTTCACCAGCGCCGCCTCGATCCGCAGGGCGATAGTTGTGGCATCGGGAGGGAGTGCGGCGGGGGCGTCAGGAAACACAAAGCCGCGCCCGGTTTTGCGGCCAAGATTTCCGCTGGCGACCTGCGCTTTCAGCGCGGCAAAGACATGATAGCGCGGATGGTGGCCCATGGCGCGCGACAGGCCCTCGGTCGCGGCAAGGTTGATGTCGGCCCCGATCAGGTCAATCAGCGCTAAGGGGCCAAGCCGATAGCCAGCGGCTTGCATGGCCGCGTCGATATCGGCGGCCTTGCGGCCTTCTTCCAGCAACGCCAGCGCCTCGCCATAGAAGGGCCGCGCGCAGCGGTTGACGATGAAACCGGGGCGGTCGGGGCAGAGGATGACGGTCTTGCCTGCCGCTTCGGTCATGGTCTTGGCGCGGGTCACCGCAGCGGGATTGGTGCCTGCGTGGGGGGCAAGCTCTACCAGTTTCATCGCCGGGGGTGGGTTGAAGAAATGCAGCGCCAGCACGCGTTCAGGGTGGCGCAAGCCCGCAGCGATCTGGTGGACCTTCAAGGAGGAGGTGTTGGTGGCAAGCACCGTGTCGCGGGCAACCACGGCCTCAAGCGCTGCGAACAGGGCGCTTTTGGCGGCGGTATCCTCGATGATGGCCTCGATGACCATGGTAGCGGGGGCAAAGGCGGTCAGGTCCGCCGCCACCTGCGCACGGGCAAGCGTGGCATCGCGGTCCGCCCCGGTCAGCTTTCCCGCCGCAACGCGGGACTGCAGCGCCGCTCCCATCCGGGCAAGGGCACTGTAGCGGGCGGGGATATGGGCATCGGTGGCAATGACCTGAAACCCGGCGGATGCAAAGACCTGCACCAGTCCAAGCCCCATCGTGCCAAGCCCTACGATCCCGATGATCCCAGTCACGCTACTGCCCCCGGAAAACGGGTTTGCGCTTGTCGCGGAAGGCGCGGATGCCCTCGGCTTTGTCGGCGGTGCCCAGCAGCGCCTCAAAGCCCGCCCGTTCGCCCGGAAAACCCAGACCGGCCTCGTCCCCCGCAACCAAAGCGCGTTTTGCCGCCATCAGCGCAAGGGGCGCGCGGGCGGCAAGAGTTGTTGCAAGCGCTTTGGCCACCGGCAGGGCCGGGCCGTCAGCCAGCCAGCCCGCGATGCCCCAGTCCTGCGCGGTGGCCGCATCAATGATCTCTCCGGTCAGAACCATCCGCGTCGCCCGTGCCCGCCCGACCAGCGCCAAGAGCCTCTGGCCGCCCCCCGCCCCCGGGATCAGCCCAAGCGAGGTTTCCGGCAACCCCAGCCGCGCCGTGGCCCCCAGCACCATGCAATCGGCCATCAGCGCCAGTTCAAACCCGCCGCCAAGCGCAAAGCCGTCCACGGCGGCGATCAAGGGTTTCGGGAACGCGCGGATCGTTGCCCAATGGCCCTTGCGGGGGTCGGCCGCGCCCTCAATCGGGCCTTTGCCCTCGATCTCGGCTATGTCGGCACCTGCGGCGAAATGGCCCTCGGCCCCGGTGACAACCACCGCGCGGCAGGTGGGGTCATCCGCCAGCCCCGCCAGCACACCGGCCAGATCCGCCAGCAACCCCGTGTTCAGCGCGTTGCGCGCCGTGGGGCGGTTCAGGGTCAGAAGGCGCCAGCCTTCCTGCGGGGTGATGATCAGGTCCATGCCGCATCATCGCCCGGTGGATAAAAATTTCAAGCCGGAAACTTTCAAGCTTGAAATAATTTTCAACCGGTGTCAGCCTTCGCTTTGTCAGGGTGAGGAGAGATCGGCGCGATGAAAGTCCTATGTCTTGGGGGCGGCCCGGCGGGCCTGTATTTTGCGATCTCGATGAAACTGCGCGATCCGTCGCATCAAGTGACGGTGCTGGAGCGTAACCGCTCTGATGATACTTTCGGTTGGGGTGTGGTCCTGTCCGACGACGCCATGGCGCGGATGAAGAAGAACGACCCGCAGTCCTATGACGCGATCAAGGGCAGTTTTGCCTATTGGGACGATATCGCCGTGGTCCATGCGGGCGAAAGGATCGTGTCGGGCGGGCATGGCTTTGCCGGGATCGGGCGGATGAAGATGCTGCTGATCCTGCAGGCCCGCGCGCGGGAATTGGGGGTGGACCTGCAGTTCCAGACCGAATTCAAGACCGCCGAAGAATACCGCCGCGACTATGACCTTGTGGTCGCGACCGACGGCATCAACAGCCTTGTGCGGCGCGAATATGCCGAGGTTTTCAAGCCCGACATCGATCAGCGGCTGGTGAAATTCATCTGGCTGGGCACCCATCAGAAATTCGACGACGCCTTTACATTCATCTTTGAACAGACCGAATGGGGTTGGTTCTGGGCGCATGTCTACCAGTTCGACGACAACACCGCGACCTTCATCGTCGACTGCATGCCTGACACTTGGGACCGCGCCGGGTTCGCCGATATGTCCAAGGAAGAAACCGTGGCCACCTGCCAGCGGATCTTTGAACGGCATCTGGGTGGCCATGACCTGATGTCGAACGCGCATCACCTGCGTGGCTCGGCGGTCTGGATGCAGTTTCCGCGTGTCCTTTGTGAACGCTGGTATAACGGCAACGTCGTCTTGATGGGCGATGCGGCGGCGACGGGGCATTACTCCATCGGATCGGGGTCGCGGTTGGCGTTCGACAGTGCGATTGCCTTGGCCGATTACCTGCAGTCCGAACCGACGATGGAAGCCGCCTTCCAGCGCTATCAGGATGAACGCCGGGTCGAGGTGCTGCGCCTGCAATCGGCGGCGCGCAATTCGCTGGAGTGGTTCGAGAGGGTGGAACGCTATCTGGACATGGAGCCGATGCAGTTCGCCTATTCGCTTCTGACCCGCAGCCAGCGGATCGGCCACGAAAACCTGCGCCTGCGCGATCCCAAATGGCTTGCCGCCGCCGAGGGCTGGTTTCAGACCAAGGCCGGCGGCACCCCGGGGCGGCAACCGATGTTCGCGCCTTTCCAGTTGCGCGACATTGCGCTGAAGAACCGCATCGTCGTCTCGCCGATGGCGCAATACAAGGCGGTGAATGGCTGCCCGACCGACTGGCATTTCGCCCATTACGCCGAACGCGCCAAAGGGGGGGCGGGGCTGGTCTACACCGAAATGACCGCACCTTCGCTGGATGGCCGCATCACCCCTGGCTGCCCCGGCCTTTACGCACCTGCGCATGAGGCGGCATGGAGGCGCCTCGTGGATTTTGTCCATGCCGAGACCACGGCGAAAGTCTGCTGCCAGATCGGTCATGCCGGGCGCAAGGCCAGCGTGCAGGTGCCGTGGGCGGAGGACGAGGCTCCTTTGAGCGCAGGCGCATGGGAAACCATCGGCCCTTCGCCGGTCGCGTGGTCGAATGCGCATCCCGCCCCGCGCGAAATGACGCGTGAGGACATGGACCGGGTGGTGGCCGACTTTGTTGCGGCAACCGAAATGGCGCGGCGGGCGGGGTTCGACATGGTCGAACTGCACGCGGCGCATGGCTATCTGGTGTCGTCATTCATCTCGCCCCTGTCGAACCAGCGTCAGGATGACTTTGGCGGCTCATTGGAAAACCGGATGCGGTTTCCGCTGCGGGTCTTTGTGGCAATGCGTGCAGCATGGGGTGCGGCAAAGCCGATGTCGGTGCGCATTTCCGCGACCGACTGGGTCGGCGACAAGGGTGTCACCCCGGACGAGGCGGTGGAGATCGCGCGTCTGTTCGCGGCAGCCGGGGCCGATCTGATCGACGTAAGTGCCGGTCAGACCTCGACTGACGCCAAGCCGGTCTATGGACGGATGTTCCAGACCCCGTTCAGTGACCGCATCCGGAACGAGACCGGGCTGGCGACCATGGCCGTCGGCAACATCACCGAGGCCGATCAGGTCAACGGCATCCTTCTGGCAGGCCGGGCCGATCTTGTCTGCCTTGCGCGTCCGCATCTGGCTGATCCCTACTGGACGTTGCACGCAGCCATTGCCGCCGGTGATACCGCGACCGACTGGCCGCAGCCCTATCTTGCCGGTCGCAGTCAGGCGCAGCGCCTGCGCGAACGCGAGCTGGAGGCGATCCGGGCATGAGTTTCGCAGGCAAACGTGTGCTGGTGACGGGCGGCGGGTCGGGCGCAGGGGCCGACCTTGCGCGCGGCTTTGTGGCGGTTGGGGCCGAGGTGGTGATCACCGGACGGCGGGCGGACGCGCTGCGCGCCGTGGCGGACCCCCTTGGCGCAAGATGGGTTGTCGGGGATGTGACCGACGAGGCTTCGGTGAAAAGCCTTTTCATCAATGCAGGCCCTTGCGACATCGTCATCGCCAATGCCGGGGCGGCGGACAGCGGCGTCATGGCCAAGACCACGCTGGACCAGTGGAACGCCATGATAGCGGTCAACCTGACCGGGGTTTTCCTGACCTTTCGCGAGGCGCTTGGCCAGTTCCGGGGAGATGGCAGGCTGATCGCAATCGCCTCGACTGCGGGCATCAAGGGCTATGCCAAGGTCGCGCCCTATGCGGCGGCCAAGCATGGGGTCATCGGTCTGGTCCGGTCTCTCGCGCTGGAGGTGGCGCGCAAAGGGATCACTGTCAACGCGATCTGTCCGGGGTTTCTGGACACGCCGATGACCGACCATTCGGTGCAGGTCATCGCTGACAAGACCGGCCGCAGCATAGATCAGGCCCGCGCGGCGCTGGAAGCCTTAAGCCCGCAGAACCGGCTTTACCAGCCGTCCGAGGTCACCGCTGCCGCGCTCTATCTGGCCTCTGATGCGGCGGCGGGGGTGAATGGCACCTGCCTGACCATCGCGGGGGGTGAGGTGTGAGCGAGGGGTCGAAACGGCGGCTGAAGATGTGGATCAGGCTTCTGGGCGTTACCCGGGCCAGCGAAAGCCACCTTCGGGAATACCTGCGGCTGGGCCATTCTACCACGCTGCCCCGGTTTGACGTCATGGCCGCCCTTTACCGCCGCCGCGAGGGTGTCACGATGAGTGAATTGTCCCGGATGCTGCTGGTGTCGAACGGCAATGCAACCGCCGTGGTCGACCGGCTGGAGGCGGACGGCCTTGTCCAGCGCCGTGCCAGCGAGACCGACCGCCGCACCGTCCATGTCGCCCTGACGCCCGCAGGTCTGCAGGCGTTTGAAACCATGGCGGCAGGCCACGAGACCGAAGTCGCGCGGCTGTTCGCCACGGTGTCGGACGAAGATCTGGACGCGTTGGCAGCGATACTGAAAAGGATGGTGCAATGACCGAACTGGCAGGCGCAACACCGGCGCATTTCCTGTGGCAGGTTGTGGGAAGGGTCGGCGTGATCCGGCTGAACCGGCCCGACCGCAAGAACCCGCTGACCTTCGACAGCTACGCCGAGTTGCGCGACCACTTCCGCGCACTGGCAGGGGCGACAGATGTCGATGTGGTAGTCTTTGCCTCGAATGGTGGCAATTTCTGTTCTGGCGGTGATGTGCATGACATCATCGGCCCCTTGATCGGGCGGCCGATGAAGGACCTGCTGGCCTTCACCCGGATGACCGGCGATCTGGTTAAGGCGATGCTGGCTTGCGGCAAGCCGATCATCGCTGCGGTGGACGGGGTGGCGGTGGGCGCGGGCGCGATCCTTGCCATGGCCTCCGACCTTCGGCTGGCGACTCCGTCTGCGAAATGTGCTTTCCTGTTCACGCGGGTCGGCCTTGCGGGCTGCGACATGGGGGCCTGCGCCATGCTGCCCCGGATCATCGGTCAGGGCCGCGCGGCGGAACTTCTATACACCGGCCGGGTGATGCGCGCCGAAGAGGGCCACGCCTGGGGCTTCTGGAACGCCCTGCACGCGCCCGAGATGCTGGAAGCCGAGGCGATGGCCTTGGCGCAGCGTCTGGCCGAAGGGCCGGTCTTTGCCCATGGCGTCACCAAGACCCAGCTCAATCAGGAATGGAACATGGGCCTGACCGAAGCAATCGAGGCTGAAGCGCAGGCTCAGGCGATCTGCATGCAGACCAACGACTTTGAACGCGCCTACCGGGCGTTCGTGGCCAAGGAAACCCCGGAGTTTCGCGGGGACTGACACCCGGGGCGCTGCCCCGGACCCCGGAGTATTTGTGAAAAGAGCAAACGATGCGTGACGTGAGTTTTCTGGACTGGCCGTTTTTCGAGCCCCGCCACCGCGCGCTGGCTGTGGCGCTGGAGGCATGGTGCGAAGCCAATCTGCCGGTACCGCATGATGATGTTGATGCGGCCTGCAAGGGGCTGGTGGCGGCTTTGGGCGCGGGGGGCTGGCTGCAGCATACCGGTGCCGGGGCGGGTGAGCGGCTGGACGTCCGTAGCCTGTGCCTGATCCGCGAAACGCTGGCGCGGCATGATACGCTGGCCGATTTTGCCTTTGCCATGCAGGGGCTTGGCATGGGGGCGGTTTCGCTTTTCGGGACCGGTGCGCAGCGCGCGTGGCTGGACCGGACGCAAGGAGGGCAGGCGATTGCCGCCTTCGCGCTGACCGAACCCGGGTCGGGGTCGGATGTCGCGGCCATCTCTACCACCGCCGTTCGGGTTCCGGGTGGCTGGCGGCTGGACGGCGAGAAGACCTGGATCTCGAACGGCGGCATCGCCGATATCTGCGTGATCTTCGCCCGCACCGGCGAGGCTCCGGGGGCCAAGGGGTTGTCCGCGTTCCTCATGCCCTGTGACGTGGCCGGGCTGGAGGTGGCCGAGCGGCTGGAGACCATCGCGCCGCACCCCCTTGCGCGGTTGCGGCTGGATGGGGTCGTGCTGCCCGAGGACGCGCTGATCGGCGAGGCGGGGCAGGGGTTCAAGGTGGCGATGTCGGTCCTGGACATCTTCCGGCCAACCGTGGGGGCAGCGGCGCTGGGCATGGCGCGGGCGGCGCAGGTGGCAACGCTGGACCGTGTCCGGGGCCGATACATTCAGGGCCAGCCGCTGGAAAAGCTGCAGATGGTGCAAGGGCATCTGGCCGACATGGCGCTGAAGATCGACGCGGCGGCGTTGCTGATCTACCGCGCCGCCTGGGCCAAGGATCAGGGCGCCGCGCGCATCACCCGTGAGGCGGCGATGGCCAAGCTTTACGCAACTGAGGCCGCGCAAGAGGTGATCGACATGGCGGTGCAACTGCATGGGGCCGAAGGGGTGCGCATTGGTCACCCGGTCGAGGCGCTTTTCCGTGAAATCAGGGCGTTGCGGATCTATGAAGGCGCGTCCGACGTGCAGCGGCTGGTGATCGCGGGGGCGCTGGCATGATCTATCACCGCCTGATCCGGATCGAGTTCAACCATTGCGACCCGGCCGGGATCGTCTTTTATCCGCGCTATTTCGAAATGCTCAACTCGACCGTCGAGAACTTTTTCCGCGACGAGATGGCCTATCCGTTCGAAGTGATGATGGGGCAGGCCGAAGGTGTGCCGACCGCCCGCACCGAAGTGACCTTTCACGCGCCCAGCCGTCTGGGAGAGGAGCTGGACTGGCAACTGTCAGTGGTCCGGCTGGGGCGGGCCTCGGTCGGGCTGACGGCGCAGGTCTGGTGCGGCGACAGTCACAGGCTGACGGCTGATCTGACGCTGGTCTTTGTCCGCGACCTGCGCCCGCAAGCCTGGCCCGATACGATCCGCAGCCGTCTGATTCCCTTCATGGAGGCCCCGCATGACCCTTGAATTCCTTCATCCCCGCGGCTGGAAACCGGCGCGCGGCTATTCCAACGGGGTCGCTGCAACCGGGCGGATGGTCTTTACCGGCGGCATGGTCGGCTGGAACGCGAATTGCCAGTTCGAGACCGATGATTTTACCGGCCAGACTGCGCAGGCCTTGCGCAACATCGTGGCGGTTCTGGCCGAAGCCGGGGCGCGGCCCGATCATATCGTGCGGCTGACCTGGTATGTGACCTCGAAGGCGGAGTATCTGGCCGCGCTGGCCCCGCTAGGTGCGGCCTACAAAGAGATCATCGGGCGGCATTATCCGGCGATGGCGCTGGTGCAGGTGGTGGCGCTGGTCGAGAACCGCGCAAAGGTGGAAATCGAAGCCACGGCAGTCATCCCCGTGGAGGGCGCATGATGCTGGGACCGTCTGGCCATACCGACACCTTCGCCCGCGACCGTCTGCCCGCAGCGGCGGACTGGCCCGAAATCGACACCGCAGGCTTTGAATATCCCGACTGGCTGAATGTGGCCGTGGAACTGACCGACCGGATGGTGGAACGCGGCTTTGGCGACCACACCGCGCTGATCGGTAATGGCCGCAGCCGCACCTACAAGGAGTTGACCGACTGGTCGAACCGCATCGCTCATGCCTTGGTCGAAGACTGCGGGGTCCGCCCAGGCAACCGCGTCCTGATCCGGTCGGCCAACAACCCGGCGATGGTGGCGGCCTGGCTGGGGGCAACCAAGGCGGGGGCGGTCGTGGTCAACACCATGCCGATGCTTCGGGCCGGAGAGTTGACCGCAATCGTCGACAAGGCCTGCATCAGCCATGCCCTTTGCGACACAAGGTTGATGGACGAACTGGTCGCCTGCCAGAAGACCAGCCGGTTTCTGCGCACCATCGTCGGCTTTGACGGCACCGCAAGCCATGACGCCGAACTGGACCGGCTGGCCTTGCGCAAGTCCGTGCGGTTCACGCCGCCGCCGGTCGGGCGGGACGATGTGGCGCTTTTGGGGTTCACCTCTGGCACCACGGGCGAACCCAAGGCCACGATGCATTTCCACCGCGACCTTCTGATCATCGCCGACGGCTATGCGCGTGAGGTTCTGGGGGTCACCCCCGAGGATGTCTTCGTCGGCTCGCCCCCCCTTGCCTTTACCTTTGGGCTTGGCGGGTTGGCGGTGTTTCCCCTGCGCTTTGGCGCGGCGGCGGCGCTTTTGGAGCAGGCCAGCCCGCCGAACCTGATCCAGATCATCCAGGAATACCGCGCGACGATCTGCTTTACCGCCCCCACGGCCTACCGCGTGATGCTGAAGGCGATTGAGGAGGGGGCAGATCTCTCCTCTCTCCGCGCCGCTGTCAGTGCCGGGGAAACCCTGCCAGCCCCGGTCTATGACGACTGGATGGCGCGGACCGGAAAGCCGATGCTGGACGGGATCGGTGCGACCGAAATGCTGCACATCTTCCTGACCAACCGCTTTGACGACCACCGCCCGGGCTGCACCGGCAGGCCGGTCACAGGTTATCAGGCGCGGATCGTGGGTGACGACATGGTCGAACTTCCCCGCGGGGAAGTCGGGCGGCTGGCGGTGCGCGGGCCGACCGGCTGCCGCTATCTGGACGACGACCGGCAAAGTAAATACGTCCGGGAAGGCTGGAACCTGACCGGCGACAGCTTCTGGCAGGACCAAGATGGTCGGTTCCACTTTGCCGCGCGCTCCGACGACATGATCATCAGTTCCGGCTATAACATCGCGGGACCCGAGGTCGAGGCAGCGCTCTTGTCGCACCCCGCCGTGCTGGAATGTGGCGTGATCGGTGTGCCCGACCCCGAACGAGGCCAGATCGTCGAGGCACATGTGGTGCTGACCCCTGGGCACTCAGCGGACGCGGCGCTGATCAAGATCCTGCAGGACCATGTGAAAATGACCATCGCGCCTTACAAATATCCTCGTCAGGTGGTCTTTACCGATGCCCTGCCGAAGACGCAGACTGGCAAGATCCAGCGGTTCCGGCTTAAGGATCAGACCTGACCAAACATCCGCCCGCGCCTGAAAGGATCTCCCCCGTGACCCAGAAACCCCGCGCCCGTGACCTTGGGCTGCCGTTTCCCGGCACACCCGGGCCGTTCAATGCGATCACCGACGTTCCGGGGGTGCGGGTCGGCTTTTGCACCCTGACCGACCCTGCGCGAAAGATGCGCACTGGGGTCACCGCAATCCTGCCGCGCACCGAGACGGGCCGGCCGCAACCGGTCTGGGCCGGGTTTCACGCGCTGAATGGTAATGGCGAGATGACGGGCGTCCATTGGGTCAACGACGCGGGCTATTTTCTGGGGCCGGTGCTGATCACCAACACCCACGGCATTGGCGCCTGCCACCACGGTGCCACCGAATGGATGATCCGGACCTATGACAGCCATTTCCGCGATGAACACGCCTGGGCGATGCCGATCGTGGCCGAAACCTATGACGGCACGCTGAACGATATCAACGCGATGCATGTAAAGCCGGAGCATGCCATCGCGGCGCTGGACGCGGCGACCTTTGGCCTGGTGGCCGAAGGCTCGACCGGCGGCGGCAACGGCATGATCGCCTATGAGTTCAAGGCCGGCACCGGCACTGCGTCGCGCCAGATTGCGGTCGGGAGCGTGACCTATACCGTTGCCGCGCTGGTGCAGGCGAATTACGGGCAGCGCGACTGGTTTACCGTGCTGGGCGTGCCGGTTGGCAAGGCGATGCCGATAGGCTCACAAGGCTTTCGGGACGACAAGGAGATGGGCTCGATCATCGTGATCCTGGCCACCGACGCGCCGCTGTCGGACGCACTTTTGCGCGGGCTGGCCAAGCGGGCTGGCCTTGGCATCGGGCGGTCCGGGTCACCCGGAGGCAATTCCTCGGGCGATATCTTTCTGGCCTTCTCGACCGCCGATCCAATGCCGGAACCGATCCACGCCGGGCCACTGATCACCCGGCACAGCCTGAACTGGAACGAGATGAACCCGGTCTACGAGGCCGCCGTGCAAGCCGTCGACGAAGCCGTGATCAACGCCATCGTGCAGGGCGAGGACGTGCCTTGCTTAAAACCCGCGGGCGAGACCTGCCCCGGCATCGACACGCATGCGCTGTGCCGGATCGTCCTGGCGCATCTGGCACCGCGGGCGTTGTAGAGGCGCTGCAAAACCGGCTAGGCTTGCGCTGAAATCTGGCGCAAGGCTGACCCTATGAAATTCCTGATCGCGAATCCTCCGGCGTTTTCCGAAGCCACCGTGACCGATCTGGCGCAGGCTCATTTCGCCATCACCGGCAGGCTGACAGCGCTGAACAGCGAAAGGGATCAGAATTTTCGTTTCAAGGGCGGCCCGGATGACGACTGGGTCCTGAAGATATCGAACGCACAGGAAAACCCGGCCCTTGTGCAGGCTCAGGTCGCGGCGTTGGAGTTTCTGGCCCGCAATGCCCCCGACCTGCCGCTGCCCCGGGTCAGGCGCACGCTGCAAGGCGACGCCTGCTTTGCTTTGCCGGGTGCGGCGGGTGCCAGCCATGCCACCTTTGCTTTGTCCTGGTTGCCGGGGCGGATCGCATCGGACTGCGCGCTGGGGCCGGCCGATCATCAGGCCATCGGCGCGATGATCGCCGCAGTCGAGCGCGGCATGCGGGGGTTCTTTCACCCTGCGCTGGGCGACCGCGCGCTTTTGTGGGATATCCGGCAGCTTGACCGCCTGCGCGGCGGGCTTGACCATCTTGGAGCCGATGCGACGCGGATCGGCGCGCTGGTGGACGCGGTGCAGGCAAGGCTTGCCGGCCGGCTGGAGTATCTTCCAGCCCAGGTCATTCATGGTGACTTGCATGGCCACAACCTGATCCTGGCCAAAGACAGCACCCGGATCACCGGGGTCATCGACTTTGGAGACATGTTCCACGGGCCAGCGATTGTGAACCTGACCAATGCGATGGCCGACTTCCTGCACGAAACCGACCAGCCGCAAGACCTGTGGGCCGCGCTGATCCGGGGTTACTGCGGCATCAGGCGGATCGAACCTGCGGAGGTGGACCTCTTGTATGATCTGGCGCTGGCGCGGCAACTGGCGACGATCCTGATCACCGCCACCCGCGCGGCGGAAGCCCCGGGCCAGTCCGACTACATCGCCGCCGCCGGGTTTGGAACGCCTGCGGGGCTGCAGCCTTTCCTGGACCTGGGCCGCGATAAAGCCACCGCGCTTTTTGCCGCCGCTGCAGGCCATGCGGCCCCGGTCGGCGGCCCGCCTGTGGCAGATATGATGGCGCGGCGAAAGAAGGTCATGGGGTCGCGGCCCTATGTCTTTTACGACCCGCCGCTGCACCTGGTGCGTGGCGACGGCGTCTGGCTGCAGGACGCGGATGGCCGCCGCTATATGGACCTTTACAACAACGTCCCAATCGTCGGCCATTGCAACCCGCGCGTGGCCGATGCCATCGCGGCGCAGACCCGAATTCTGAACACCAACACCCGCTATCTTGGCACCCAGCTTCTGGACTATGCCGAGCGTCTGGGGGCCCTGACCGGGGGCGAACTGACGGCCTGCGCGTTTGTCAATTCGGGGTCCGAGGCCAACGACATCGCCTGGCGCATGGCGCGGGAATGGACCGGCAACCGGGGTGCGCTGACCCAGGATTTCGCCTATCACGGCATCACCGAAGCGATTGACGCCCTGTCTCCCAGCGCCCTGCGCGCAGCAAAGACCCCCGACCATGTCCGCACGATTGTCGCCCCCGACGGCTATCGCGGCACCCTCCGCCACGGAACCCCGGACCTTGGCCCGCGCTATGCGATGGACGCCGACCGCGCGATCCACTCACTGGCCGAGGCGGGGATGAGGCCCGCCGCCGTGATCATCGACAGCGCGTTTCTGACCAATGGCGTGCTGGAACCGGTGCCCGGCTATGTGGCCGAAGTCTTCGCAAAGGTGCGCGCGGCGGGCGGCCTGTGCATCGCCGATGAAGTGCAGTCGGGCTTTGGCCGCATGGGCGACCACTTCTGGGGCTATCAGCACCATGGCGTCAGCCCGGATTTTGTCACCATCGGCAAGCCCGCAGGCAATGGCCACCCGATCGGCGTCGTCTTGACCCGACCCGAGATTCTGGACCATTTCCTGACGAGAACCGCGTTCTTTTCGACTTTTGGCGGCAACAACGTGTCCTGTGCGGCGGGCCTTGCCGTGCTGGACGAAATCCGCGACCGCAACCTTGTGGCCAATGCCCGCAGCACCGGCGCGCGGTTCAGGGCGGGGCTGTCTGCGCTGCAGGACCGTCACGCGATCATAGGCGACGTGCGCGGGATGGGGCTGGTCTTCGGGCTGGAACTGGTCACCGACCGGGCGCGGCAGACCCCGGCCCCGGCCGAAACCAACCGCCTGACCGGCCTGATGCGCGACGAGGGCTTGCTGGCGGGCAGCGAGGGCGTGCATGGCAACATCATCAAGCTGCGCCCGCCGCTGGTCTTCGATGCGGCGGACTGTGATCGTGCTCTTGCCGCGTTGGAGCGGAGTTTTGCCCAGTTGTAAGGCCCCGACCCTAGGTCCGGGCCATTGGCGGGGTCAGACCCCGGCCGGATTGTCCAGATCGTGGCCCATTTCCTTGAGGTCGGAATAGCGGTCACCGATCCGGTGATGCGGGCGGCCCCCGGTTGCGGCCCCCAGCGCCACCACCAACTCGTCAGGTCCGGGCGCGTCGGGGACCGAGAATTGCACCGTAAGGTAATGCGACCGCCGTCCGCTGTCGTTCTTGTCCATCAGGGGGACCTGGATCTGGGTATTGGCCGGGCCCCGGCAGTTGGTGAAGCCAAGGTAGGTCTTCGCGCCCACCGCTTCGCGGTAGAAGTTACCGAACCGCAGGGTGTGGATCAGGGCCGAGCCATGCTCCAGCTCGCAAGAGGTGCCGCACAGGGCGGCTTTGCCGTAGGCCTCGATTGCATCCCCCGAACCGGCAAGCGCGATCAGCCGGTCAGTCAGAAGCTTGCCAAGGATCGGGGCCATGCGCCTGATCTCGGGTTGCAGGTCCTCGACGAACCCGCGCCCAGCCCAGGGGTTGGTGACCACCGCTGCCACCCCGATCATCCGCAGGGGTGGGGTCGCGGCGCGACCGCCGTCCGACAGGATATCCTCGTCATAGGTGACGATCTTGCGAAGTTCGGGAAGCAGCATCCAAGTGTCCTTTCTAGCGCCGTTCAGGGCGTCGTGATCTGTCGGACCAGGCCGGTGGTCTCATTTCCGTGGTAGATGCCGAAGCTGCCGTTGCGGAAGTCGGCGGCATAACGCGCCAGCATCTGGGCTTCGGAAGCATTGGCGATGGCGGCGGTGGCCAGATCGGTCATCGGCAGGATCAGGTATCCCGGCGCAAGGTCGCCTGCGACCTGACCGTGGTAATAGATCGCATGGCCGCCCGCGACCCGGTCGTCGAAGGCGGCGTAGACAAAGTCGATCTCGGGTTGCATGCCTTGTGCGGTCAGCGAGGCCTGCAGCGCATCCAGCGATGGTGCCGGGCCGGGCGACAGCGGCAGTGACAGCTTGCCGCTCGCTACCTTTTGCATCAGGATCCCACCTTCTGCCGATAGAACCGCGCCGATGCGGCTGCCTTTGGCGGCGGCGGCGGCTTCGACCAGATCGTGCTCCAGCCCGACGCTGAAGTAATTGCCCCGGAAATAGCCCAGCGGCTGACCTTGACCCACCGTGAAGTCCGTCACCCGGCCGATCAGGATCAGGTGGTCGCCTGCATCCACCAGACGGTGGCGGGCGCAGGCGAACTGCGCCAGTGAACCGGCCAGGACAGGCATCCCCGAGGGTCCGGGGGTCCAGGCGCATTGCTGGAACTTGTCCGCCGTGCGCGAGGCAAAAAGGCCCGAGACCGCCTTTTGATCCTCGGCCAGTATGTTCACCGCGAAATGCGATGCTTCGGCAAAGACACCCGCGGAATGGGCAGATTTCGCAAGGCAGACCAAAAGCAGCGGCGGGTCCAGTGAGACCGAGGTAAAGCTGTTGGCGGTGAACCCGCGCGGGGTGCCGTCTGGTTGCAGGGTGGTGATGACCGTGACCCCGGTCGCAAAGGCACCAAAGGCATTGCGAAGGGCGCGCGGATCGATCCGGGGCTCGGCCGCCGCATCGGCCAGCGCCTGATCCGCCCCAAGGCGCGACGGCGCGGTTGGGGCGGGTGCGGGCGCGCTGGCAAAGCGCAAGGGGTTGGCGGCAACCCGCCACGGGCGTTTGCCTTGATCGGGATGCGGGATGCTGGCGATCATGCCGCGCGCCGCGACATGCGGGTCGGCAAAGATCGCCTTGATGTCGTTCACCGGGCCAAAGGGGATGCGCCCGCCCAAAAGGCTGGTCAGTTGGGCTACGCTGTGCTGCGCCGTCCACTCGGTCACCATGGCATTTACCGCGACCATGTTTACCCGCCGCGCGGCCCGGGTGGCACAGGCGGGATCGGCTCCCAGTTCGGGCCGACCCATCACCTCGGCAAGGGTCCGCCAGAAGGCGTCGTCCACCACACCGATCGCCACCAGCCCGTCGCTGGCGGGGAACAACCCGAAGGGGGCCAGAAGCGGATGGCCGTTGCCTTCCGGTCCCGGCGCGGTGCCGTCGAAATCGTGCTGGTAGACCAGCCGCTCGCACAGGGACAGCATGGCGTCATACATGGCGACGTCCAGAAACTGGCCCTTGCCGGTTGCTTCTGCCGACCGCAGCGCCGCAAGGATGCCAAAGGCCGCGACCATTCCGGCAAAAACGTCTCCGATCCCCGGACCGGTCTTGGTCGGGTGGGCCGCATCCGGCCCGGTGACCGAGATCAGACCGCCCATCGCCTGCGCCACCACGTCATAGGCGGGCCAAGTGGCATAGGGGCTGGCCCCGGTGCGCGGGTCGCCAAACCCACGGATCGCGGCATAGACCAGGCTTGGGTTGATTTCCGCAAGGGACTCATAGGACAGGCCCAGCCGCTCCATAACGCCGGGGCGGAAGTTTTCGACCAGCACATCGGCCGAGGCCACCAGACGACGCAGGGTTTCCTTGCCCGCGTCGGATTTCAGGTCAAGCACCAGACTTTTCTTCGACCGGTTCAGGCTGACGAAATAGCCCGCCCAGTCGTGCCCCGGATCATCGTCGCGGAACGGGCCATTGGCGCGCGAGGTGTCACCACCTGCATCCTCGATCTTGATCACCTCGGCCCCGTGGTCGGCCATCATCATCGTTGCATAAGGGCCCGACAGCATTCGGGAAAGATCCAGAACCCGCACTCCGGCAAGGATTCCCGTCATGTCAGCACCTCAGCCAGGAAATCCATGACCGGAGCATTCACCGCTTCGGGGTCTTCCACCAGCGCCATATGGCGCAGACCCCGCAAAATCAGCAGTTGTGCACCGGCAATTTCGGCCGCGATTGACGCGCTCATCTCGGGGCCGTTGCCGGTGTCCTCATCACCGGTGATCACCAGGGCGGGGCAGGTGATGGGTGGCGCGGGGGCGACGATCTCGTCCACTCCGTCGGCAAGGATGCGGTAAAGCTTGGGATAAACCTTTGGGTCATTGGCCAGCACCCATTTGCGGGTCAGATCCATCAGGTCAGGCCGGGCGGCGCGGATGGCATCGGTATACCACCGCTCCAGCGCCAGTTCCACGGTGGCTGCGGGGCCGTGTTCTTCGGCCTGCGCCACCCGGAACAGGATCGCCGCCTGAGCCTTGGGCGTGCGGCGGTGGGCCGAGTGCAAAAGGACCAGCGTCGTGACCCGGTCGGGATGATCCTGCGCAAAGCGGCGCGCGACCATGCCGCCCAGCGAAAAGCCGACAATGGCGGCTTTTGCGATGCCGAGATGGTCCAGAAGGGCGCAAAGTTGCTCGGACAGGTCGCGTAAAGTCGGCTGGCCCTTGGGGTCCGGGCTTTCTCCGTGGCCAAGGAAATCATAGGCGACCACCCGAAACCGCGTTGCCAGAACCGGTTGCATCCACTGCCAGACCGCCCGGTTCAAGCCAAGGCCATGCACCAGCACGACGACCGGCGCACCTTCGGGGCCGGTCAGATCATAGGCGGTACCCCGGGGATCACGCAGGGTCATGCGCGGGACTTCGGGCTGTAGGCGATGACTTCGACCTCGACGCGGATATCGACCAGAAAATCGCTGACCAGCGCCGAGCGGGCCGGGGGATCGGTGGGAAAATACTCGCCATAAACCGCGTTGAAACCGGGAAAGTCGGCGCGGTCCTTCAGCCAGACCATAGCCTTGACCACATCGTCGCGGGTGCATCCGGCAAGTGCCAGCGTCTTGGTGATCTCGTCCAGCACGGCGCGGGTCTGCTCCTCGATTGTTCCCCAGGTCATCACCTGACTGCCCTCCATCGGGACCTGACCTGTAAGGTAGAGCGTATCTCCGGCCCGCACAGCCCGGGACAGCGAAAGACGGCGGCCGTTGATCGTGATCGGCTCGCCGATGATCTCTTTGTCCATCCGTCACTCCTTTGGCGCGTCTTGCCAGATTGCATCCCCGCGCCGCAACGGATTTCGAATATTCGCCATGCTGCGTCGGATATTCGAAATCAGATCCAGCTTGCCGCGGTCAAGAATGGGGGACGGGTTGCAGAGGGTTGCCGCAGATGGTGTCCATGGACAAGATCAGAAACTGCCAGATGCTGATCGACGGCGAATGGGTCGATGCGGCGGATGGCGCGACGTTTTCGTCGGTCTCGCCGATCACCGGCAAGCCTTGGGCGCTGATCCCCGAAGCGACCGGCGCGGATGTCGACCGGGCGGTGCGGGCAGCGGACCGGGCCTTTACCACCGGCCCATGGGCCGCGATGACCCCCAGCCAGCGCGGCAAATGCCTGCGCAAGCTGGGCGACCTTCTGGCCGATGCGTCCGAAGCGTTGGGCAGGGCTGAAACCATCGACACCGGCAAGATGCTGAAGGAAACGCTTTGGCAGGCCAAATACATCGCCGAGTTCTTCCATTTCTACGCCGGGGCCGCCGACAAGCTGTCGGGCGAGGTGCTGCCGATCGACAAGCCCGACCTGTTCGTCTTTGCCAACCGTGAGCCGCTTGGCGTCGTTGCCGCCATCGTGCCGTGGAATTCGCAGCTGTTTCTGGTGGCGGTCAAGATCGGCCCGGCTTTGGCTGCGGGCAATACCGTGGTGCTGAAGGCGTCGGAGCATGCCTCGGTTGCGATGCTGGACTTTGGCCGCCTGATCGAAGCGGCAGGCTTTCCGCCCGGGGTCGTCAACATCATCACCGGACATCAGGATGTGGGCCAAGCGCTGACCAGCCACCCGCTGGTGGCGCGGATTTCCTTTACCGGCGGGCCCAACGCCGCGCGGGCCATCGTGCGCAATTCGGCGGAAAACTTTGCCGAGGTGTCGCTGGAGCTTGGGGGCAAGTCGCCCTTCATCGTGTTCGAGGATGCCGACATCGAAAGCGCCGTCAACGGCTCGGTCGCGGGGATTTTCGGGGCGACCGGGCAAAGCTGCGTGGCGGGCTCGCGGCTGATCATCCACGAAAGCGTCGCCGACGATTTTCTGGCCCGGATGGTGGCCATGGCCCGCACGATCCGCATCGGCGACCCCTTGGCCGAGGAAACCCAGATGGGGCCTTTGTGCACCGAAGGCCAGCTTGCCCACATCCAGAAACAGGTCGCGCTGGCGCAAGCAGAAGGCGGCACCGTCCTCGTTGGCGGCAAGCAGCCCCCGGGCATGGGGGGAACCTATTATGAACCCACCATCATCGACTGCCCCCGCCCCGACCTGACCATCGTCGACACCGAGCTGTTCGGTCCGGTCCTGTCGGTCCTGCGCTTCAAGACCGAAGCCGGGGCGATCCAGCTTGCCAATGCGTCTGTGCATGGCCTTGCGGCAGGCATTTTTACCCTGAACGGCGCGCGGGCGATGCGGGTGGCTAAAGCCGTGCGTGCGGGCATCGTCTGGGTCAACACCTACCGCGTCGTCTCACCCATCGCGGCCTTTGGAGGGGTCAAGGGCTCGGGCTACGGACGCGAAAGCGGCTTTCAGGCAATGTATGACTACACGCGGCCCAAGACGATTTGGGTCAACACCTCCTCCGAGCCCATCGCCAACCCCTTCGTGATGCGCTGAACCAATCCCAAGGAGACGACAGATGAAATTCCAGCTTGCGATCAATATGGAGCGGATGGACGACAGCCTTGATATGAAGGATGTGGCACGCCACACGCTTGAGATGGTGCAGATGGCCGACAAGGGCGGCTTCAACATCGTCTGGGCGGCGGAACACCATGCGCTGGAAATGACCATCGCGCCCAATCCGTTCTCGATCCTGGCTTGGTGGGCCAACCATACCGACAATATCCGCCTTGGCACCGCCGTCATCGCAGCCCCCTACTGGCATCCGATCAAAGCGGCGGGCGAAGCGGCGTTTGTCGACCTCATCTCGGGCGGGCGGCTGGAGTTCGGCATCGGCTCGGGTGCCTATCAGCGCGAATTCGACCGCATGCGCCCGGGCCTGAAGCAGACCGACGCCTGGCGCTACATGCAGGAAATGCTGCCGGTGATCCGCGCCCTGTGGCAGGGCGACCACGCACATGAGGGCGAGAACTGGTCGTTCCCGATGTCGACCTCATGCCCCAAACCCTTGCAGAAAGAGGTCCCGGTCTGGGTCGCCGCCCGCGCGCCCATCACCTATGATTTCGCCGTCAAGCATGGCTGCAACATCCAGTCCTGGCCCCTGACCCGGGGCATGGACGAGGCCGAGACCTACATGGCCCGCATGGCCGAGGCGATGGCGAACAACCCCGGCAAGAAGCGCCCGACGATGGCGATGATGCGCCACACCGCGCTTTATGACCGCAAGGAAGACTGGATGGTCCCGGTGCGCGCCGCACAGCGCCAGTTGTCGCAGTTCGAGAACCTTTTCAAGAACATGGGCGACGTGGAAAACGGCTTTCCAAAAGCCATTCCCTTTGACCAGTTGGGCAACCGCGCCGAATATGACCCCGAGATGCTTTCACGCAACCTGATGTTCGGCACACCCGACGAGGTCATAGCAAAACTCAAGCTGTATGAGGCGCTGGGGGTGGACGCGTTCATCTACTACGCCAGCCTTGGCCTTGGTCTTGCCGAACAGAAACGCTCGCTGGAGCTATTCTGCCGTGATGTCATCCCCGCCTTTGCCTGAGGGTCCCATGAACCATGTCGAGGTTGTCCGGCGCGACCGGGTGCTGGAAGTTACGCTGTCGAAGCCCAAGGTCAACGCCATCGACCGGGCGATGAGCCAGGAGATGGGCTCGGCCTTCGCGCTTTTGCGCGACGATCCCGATCTGTGGTGCGCGATCCTGACCGGGGCGGGGGACCGGATATTTTCGGCTGGCTGGGATTTGAAGGCGCTGAATCAGGGTGACATGGCGCTGAACAACTGGTGGGAAGAAGACTACGGCGACGGCGGCTTTGCCGGGCTGACCGAAAACTGGAACCTGAACAAGCCGGTGATCTGCGCGCTGAACGGCATGGCGATCGGCGGGGGCTTCGAGATTGCGATGTCCTGCGATCTGATCATCGCCGGGGACCATGTGACCTTTGGCCTGCCGGAAATGCCGCTGGGGATCGTGCCCGATGCAGGCGCGCTGCAACGCCTGCCGCGCCTGATCCCGCGCAACATTGCCAATGAGATGTTCTTTCTGGGCCGCAGGATGACCGCAGTCGAGGCCGCGCACTACGGGCTGGTCAACAAGGTGGTGCCGAAGGGTGAGGAACTGGCGGCTGCGCGGGAATGGGCCGACCAGATCGCCGCTTCGGCTCCGCTTGCGATGCAGACGGTCAAGGAGGTCGAACGTGCGATCCAGTGCCTGCCCTTGGAACGCGCCTTCGCCGAGATGCGGACCGGCCACCTGCCAACCTACCGGGCGATGCTGACCTCGGAGGACGCCAAGGAAGGCGTCGCCGCCTTCGTCGAGAAACGTGATCCAGTCTTCAAGGGGCGTTAAGATGTATCCTGATCCGAAATCGGTCACGCGGGTGACCAGCCTTGGCGCAGGCCCCATCGGCGGCGGCTGGACCGCGCATTTCCTCGCGCGTGGCTATGATGTTACCGCCTATATCCACTCGATGGCCGAAGAAGCCGCACTAAGGACGGTGATCGACACCGCGTGGATCAGCCTGACCGCGCTTGGCCTTGCGCCGGGTGCCTCACGCGACCGTCTGCGGGTGACGGACAACCTTGCCGAAGCGGTCAAGGACGCCCAGTTCATCCAGGAAAGCGCGCCCGAGCGGCTGGAGATCAAGCAGGCGCTTTATGAACAACTGGGGCGGCTGGCGCCCCGCGATTGCGTGATCGGGTCCTCCACCTCGGGCCTGATGATGACGGATATTCAGGCCAAATGCCCGACGCCTGAACGTACGGTCATAGCCCACCCGTTCAACCCGCCCTACCTGTTGCCCCTTGTGGAAATCGTCGGCGGCAAGAAGACCGAACGTGCGGCGGTGGAATGGGCGGCAGAGTTCTACAAGATCGCGGGCAAGGCGCCCCTTGTCATGAAAAAGGAAATCCCCGGCTTCGTCGCCACCCGCCTGCAAGAGGCCTTGTGGCGTGAGGCGCTGCACATGGTTGCCAATGGCGAGGCCACGCCTGAGGATATCGATGTCGCCCTGATGAACGGGCCAGCGCCCCGCATGGCGGTGCAGGGGCAGTGCATGGCCTTTCATGTTGCATGCGGCGAGGGCGGCATGGCTACCAACCTTGACCAGTTCGGTCCGGCACTGAAATGGCCCTGGACCCGGTTGGAGGCCCCCGACCTGACGCAAGAGTTGCGCGACCGGATGGTCGATGGCTGCAACGCCATCGCCGGCGACCGTCACTTCACCGAAATGGCCGCGACCCGTGACCGCGAGATCGTGGCGGTGCTGAAAGCGATCCGCGACGTACGGTCATAGCCCCGGCCCATCCCCCGACCGCTTGCCATCGCGCACAGCCCGGGCGGTGCGCTGGTGCAGGGTCTCCAGATACCGGGTCAGCGTGCCGGGCCAGCTTGGCGTCGCGTCCTTGGTCGGCCAGGCCTGCCGATAGTCGCTGGGCCTGCGGTCAAAGCATTTGCGGAACGCATAGGCGAAGTGCGAAAGCGTGTTGAAGCCGGTCGCCGTTGCAATCTCGCGCACCGTCAGCTTGGTCGAGATCAGCAGCACCCGCGCATGCTGCAACCGGACAAGCGTGCCGAACTGCACCACCGAACAGCCCACCCCGCGATGAAACTGCCGCTCCAACTGGCGCTGCGAGATGCCAAGCGTCGCGGCAATCGCGGGCACGGTCAGGGGTTCGGGGATGTTCCGTTCGATCAGGGTGATCGCCTGCCGCAAGGTCGGGGCCAGTGTGTCGATGCCTTGCCCCAGCGTCCGGCGCTGCGGCGCGGTTGCAGGGCGGATCGGGTGGTGCAGCATCTGGTCGGCCACCTCGCCCGCCATGCTGTCGCCATGCGCATCGGCGATCAGCTTCAGCATCAGATCGACCCCGGCCAACCCGCCCGCGCAGGTCAGGACCTGATCGTCCATCGTATAGATCTGTTCGGTCAGCGCGATGTCGGGAAACTGCTCTTGAAACCCCGGCGCCCATGACCAGTGTGTGGCAAGTCTTGCCCCCGACAGAAGCCCCGCCCTGGCCACCAGATAGCAGCCAAGCTCGACCGAGCAGATCCGCACCCCCTCACGCGCCTGACGGCGGATCCATGCGAAAAGCTCGCGGTTCTGGTAATCCTCCGCCCCCCAACTGGCCAGTACAAACAAGGTTTCCCCGCGCCGGTTGCGGTCGGTGACCGGCTGGGCGGTGATCGAAAGCCCGTTCGAGGCGGTGATTTCCGTCCCGTCCATCGACAGGATGTCCCACTGATACAACGGGTGCGGGGCAAGATAATTCGCGATCCGCAACGGCTCGATCATGGTGATCAGCGTCGCCATGTTGAAGCGCGGCACAATGAGGAACGTCACCCGCGTCGCCACACCTGTCGCAAGGTCCCCGGAAGGGGGGGAGTGTCCGTCCATGATACGATTTTTCGACATGAGGGCACGATATCAGGCGAATTCCTGACAGGAAAGGGGCAGATGCGGATCAAGACTACCGGATAGCAGCACAGCACCCGCCGGGGAGTACCATGAATTTCGACGTCATTCTGACCTGCGCCGTGACCGGCGCGGGCGACACTGTCGGCAAAAGCAAGCACGTTCCGGTCACCCCGGAAGAGATCGCCCGCGAGGCAATAGAGGCCGCCCGCGCAGGCGCGTCGGTGGTGCATCTGCATGTCCGCGATCCGCAGACCGGCAAGGGCTCCCGCGATCCTGCGCTGTTCAAGGAAACCGTCGATCGGGTGCGCGCGTCTGGCGTCGACGTGGTGATCAACCTGACTGCCGGGATGGGTGGCGACTGGACGCCGGCCAAGGACAACTGGGCGATGCCGGGGCCGGGGACCGACATGATCGGGCCGGACGAACGGCTGGCACATGTCAAGGAATGCCTGCCGGAAATCTGCTCGCTGGACTGCGGCACGCTGAACTTCGGCAATGACGACACGATCTATATCTCCACCCCGCCGATCCTGCGCCGCATGGCGGCGCTGACCAAGGAATGGGGGGTCAAGCCGGAACTTGAGGTTTTCGAGCTTGGCCATATCCGCTTTGCCAAAGCGATGTATGCCGAGGGTCTTCTGGCTGATCCGCCGATGTTCCAACTGTGCCTTGGCATTCCGTGGGGTGCCGATCAGACGGTCGAGATCATGGCCGCGATGAAGGCGCAGCTTCCCCCCGGCGCAAGCTGGGCCAGTTTCGGCATCAGCCGGATGCAGATGCCGATGGCCGCCGCCGCCGTGGCGCTGGGTGGTAACGTGCGGGTCGGGCTGGAGGACAACCTGTTCCTTGACCGTGGCGTCCTTGCCACCAACGCCCAGCTTGTCACGCGCGCCCGCACGATCATTGAAAGCATGGGTGCCCGCGTGCTGACCCCGCAGGAAGCGCGCAACAAGCTGAACCTGCGCGGAGCCGCAACCTGATGGGCGCGGACCCGGCCTCGGGCGGGCTTATGCTGCGCGGGCTGGTCAAGCGCTATGGCGCGGTCGAAGCGGTGGCCGGGATCGACCTTGAGATCAGGCGGGGCGAGTTTCTGACGCTTCTTGGGCCGTCCGGATCGGGCAAGACCACGCTTTTGATGATGATCGCGGGCTTTCAGGATGCGACCGAAGGCGACATCTTGCTGGACGGCCAGCCGATCACCGCGACCCCTGCGGAAAAGCGCAATTTCGGCATGGTGTTTCAGGGCTATGCCCTGTTCCCGCACATGACGGTACGCGACAACATCGGCTATGCGCTGTCGGTTCGCCACCGTCCCAAGCCCGAGATTGCCGCGCGTGTGGCCGAAATGCTGGAGCTTGTGCAGCTTCAGGGCATGGATGACCGCCTGCCTGCGCAGCTTTCGGGCGGCCAGCAGCAGCGCGTGGCACTCGCCCGGGCGCTGGTCTTCTCGCCCCCAGTCCTTTTGCTGGACGAACCCTTGGGCGCCTTGGACCGCAAGCTGCGGATCGAGGTGCAGGAGCAATTGAAGGACCTGCACCGGCGGGTCGGCACCACCTTTGTCTATGTCACCCATGATCAGGAAGAGGCGCTGTCGATGTCGGACCGCGTGGTGATCATGCGGGCGGGCAGGATCGAACAGGTCGGCACGCCGGAGGAGCTTTACACAAGGCCCCGCACCGAATTTGCTGCCTCGTTTCTGGGTAAAAGCAATTTCATCGACCGGGATGGCGGCCGCTTTTCGATCAGGCCAGAGCGGATCGACCTTCTGCCCTCAGGCGCGGGCCGGTCCCGGGGGCGGGTGCTGTCGCTCAGCTATTTCGGGCCTTTGTTAAAATACCGGATCGAAACCCCGGACCATGGGGTGCTTGAGGTGGATGTCGATGCCTGGCGTGGCGGGGTGGCACTGGCCGCCGGTGCCGAGGTGGGCCTTGACTGGACGGACGAGGCGGCGATGCCGCTGGAAAAGTGAACCGAAACAGGCAGGGACCCCTGTCTGAATGATAAAACGGGAGGCAACTCCCCCAACCTGGAGGACGACCAATGCAAGACAAGCAGTTCATGCGCGAAACGGTCACCGAGGCCGCCCATGCCTTCCGCGCAGGGCGGTTGGACCGCCGGAGTTTCCTGGCCCTGTGCGGCATGGCCGGTGTGGCGCTGCCATCGGTTCTGGCTGGCCGCGCCGAAGCGGCGGCCGGTGAGATCGTCATGTGGAACTGGGGCGGCCAGTCCGAGGAATGCCACGGCTCGGCCATCGGCGCGCCCTTCACGGCGGAAACCGGCATCCCGTTGAAGTTCGACACGTCTGGCCCCCTGCAAGGCAAGATCAAGGAGATGGTCGACAGCGGCAACGTCACCGCCGATGTCTGCGATGCCGACCTCTTTGACGCCGTGGCTCTGGGCGCAACAGGGCATCTGGAACCGATCGACTATGCCGTCGTCAGCAAGGACAAGACCTTGCCGGGTTACGCGCTGGAGTTCGGCACCTCGATCATCCTTTATGGCTATGCTTTCATGTATGACACCGAGGCCTATCCCAATGGCGCCCCGACCAGCTGGGCGGATTTCTTCGATGTCGCCAAGTTCCCCGGCATGCGGTCGCTGTACAAATGGGCCAACGGCTCGCTTGAGGCTGCATTGATTGCCGATGGTGTGGCCAAGGACGCTTTGTATCCGCTGGACCTTGACCGGGCGCTGGCCAGGATCACCGCGATCAAGGACAACACGATCTATTGGGGCTCGGGGTCCGAGGCGCATGACATGATCGTCAACGGCGAAGTGTCGATGGGCATGGTCTGGCAGAACCGGGGCCGTAGCATCGAGCAGGAGACCAACGGCCGCTACAAGATGGTAATGAACGGCGCCATCGCGATGCCGGGTGCCTATATCGTGCCGAAGGGCAACCCGGGCGGACGTGAGGCGGTGATGAAGTTCATCGCCGTGTCGCAGTCGGTTGATGCGCAACTGGGCCTGTTTTCCTGCCTTGGCATGACGCCGACCAACTCGGAGGCCGTGGCAATGCTGTCGGCCGAAGATGCGCCCTATGCCATCACCTCCGAGGCAAACATGGCCGTGATCGCGCTGAACGACCCGACCTGGTGGGGTCAGAACACCGATGCGGCCGTGAACGCATTCCTCGAGGCGATCAGCTAAGCCGCCAACCCTTCCTGCGGCGGTGCGCTTTTTCGCCGCCGCAGGGTCCCATCCCCAAACCCCGCAAGGCCATGACCCGCACCCAACGCCTTAATCCTGCATGGTTCCTGGTGGCACCCCTGCTGGCGCTGGTCGCGGTCATGTTTGCGGGGCCTTTGGTCAATATCCTGTGGCTTTCGTTCACCGACCCTGAACCGGGGATCGCGAACTATGCCGCTCTGATCGAAAAGGCAAGCCTGCAGAAACTCCTCTGGACCACGCTGCGGGTCTGCCTGATCACCACCGTCCTGTCGGTGGTCCTTGGCTATTCCATCGCTTACGCCATGGCCAACGTGGTCGAGTCTTCGCGGCAAAGGATGATGCTGTTCATCCTTATTTCCTTCTGGATTTCCGTCCTTGTCCGCACATTCTCATGGATCATGCTTCTGGGCCGCAACGGGCTTTTGAACAACGGGCTGATCGAACTCGGCCTGATTTCTGAACCCATCGCTTTTGTCCGCAATGAGTTGGGCGTGCTGATCGGCATGGTCCATTACATGATCCCCTATGCCGTCCTGCCAATCCTCGCGGCGATGCAGGGCATCGACGGGCGCGTTCTGCAAGCCTCGCGCAATCTGGGCGCCACGCCCGCGCAGACCTTCTGGCGGGTCTACCTGCCGCTGACGAAACCCGGGATCATTGCCGGTGCCCTGCTGGTCTTCATCCTGTCGCTGGGGTTCTATGTGACGCCCGCGATCATGGGCGGCGGCAAGGTGTTGATGGTGGCCGAATACATCTCGGTCCAGATCCTGATCACGCTGAAATGGGGCACGGCGGCGATGCTGGCGGTTCTGATGCTGGGGTCGGTGCTGGGGCTGCTTTACGTCCTGTCGCGCTTCATGAAGCTGTCGGCGGCGCTGGGCGGGGGGCGGACATGACCCCGGCCCGTCTGAACCACATCATTGCGTGGAGCCTGCTGGTCTTCCTTGTCGCCCCGGCGCTGATTGCCATTCCGGTCTCGCTGACGACCGAAAACTACCTGTCGCTGCCTTGGGACGGGCTTTCGCTGCAATACTACCGTGAGGTCTTCAATTCGCCCGAATGGATGTCGTCCTTCCTGCAAAGCACGCTGATCGGTCTGACCTCGGCGGCGCTGGCCACGGTTGTCGGCACCCTTGCCGCCGTTGGCCTCTGGCGGCTGTCCAGCCGGTGGGGAGAGGTCGTACGCGGTCTTCTGCTGCTGCCGCTGGTGATCCCGCCGATCATCGCGGCCATGGCCTTTTACCGGCTTTTCGTGCCATTGGGCCTGATCGACAGCTACCTCGGCCTGATCCTAGCCCATGCAGTCCTTGCTGCCCCCTTGGTTCTGATCACCGTCGGCGCCTCACTGGCCGGGTTCGACCGTCGGCTGGAGCAAGCCTCTCGCAACCTTGGGGCCAGTGCCGCCCAGACGCTGTGGCGGGTGATCCTGCCCTCCATCCGTCCTGGCGTCATTTCGGGCGCGGTCTTTGCCTTCATCGCCTCGTGGGACGAAATCGTCGTCACGCTGTTCCTGTCCAAATTCACCGTCTACACCCTGCCGCGTCGCATGTGGAACGGCATCCGCGAAAACACCGACCCCGCCGTCGCCGCCGCTGCCGTGATTCTTCTGGGTGTCACCTTCGTGGCCTTCCTGATCTGGGGCATCGCGCAACGCCGCGCCCGTAAGCCGCAAAGCAGCCCGACATGACCACGCATTTAAACCTTGATACCGAGACCCGCATGATCGTCGACACCGTTCGCGGATTTGTCGAAGGCGAGTTGCAACCGCATGAGGATATGGTCGATCTTGGCGGCTTCGTCCCCGAGGACCTGGGCCGCGAGATCGAGGCCAAGGCCAAGGCGCTGGGCCTTTATGCCGCAAACCAGCCCGAAGCGGTGGGCGGCGGCGGCCTGTCGATGAAGGCGCAAAGCCTGGTCGAGCGTGAATACGGCAAGACCAGCCACGCGCTGCATTCCTGGATCGCCCGACCGACCGAGCTTTTGCTGGCCTGTGAGGGTGACCAGCGCGACACTTACCTCTACCCTTGCATCACTGGGGAGAAGCGGGAGCTTTTCGCCCTCACCGAACCCGATGCCGGATCGGACGCGATGGGGATGAAATCGAATGCCCGCAGGGATGGGGCGGACTGGATTTTGAACGGGTCCAAGCACTTCATCTCCGGCCCTTGCATGCCCGATTTTGCCATCGTCTTCGCGGCCACCGGTTTTGATGAGACCAAGCGCGGTCCCCGGAAGCGTGTCACGGCGTTTCTTGTCGATGTCGGCACCCCCGGTTTCGACATTCGCGAAGGCAACAAGTCGGTCAGCTATCGCGGCTACAAGACCTGGCAGCTTGCCTTCAACGATGTGCGGCTTGGGCCGGGTCAGGTGTTGGGAGAGGAAGGCAAGGGGTTCGACCTTGCCGGTCAATGGCTGACCATGGGCCGGGTCTGGGTTGGCACCTCGTGCTGCGGGAAGGCGGAACGCATCCTTGCCATGGCCAGCGACTGGGCCGCCAACCGCAAGCAGTTCGGCCAACCGATCGGCCAGTTTCAAGGCACCGGCTTCAAGCTGGCCGACATGGCGCTTGGCCTGCGCGCGGGGGATCTTCTGGTTGCCGATGCGGTCGAACGCGCCGAGGCGGGCATCCTGACCGACGCCGATGTCTCGATGGTCAAGCTTTACTGCTCCGAGATGGTCAACCGCGCCGCCGACGACTGCGTGCAGATCTTCGGCGGCATGGGTCTGGTCGAGGAAATGCCGGTCCAGCGCCTGTGGCGCGAGGCGCGGTTGGAGCGAATCTGGGATGGCACGTCGGAAATCCAGCGGCATATCATTTCCCGGTCCATCCTGAGGCCCCTTGGCGCATGACCCCGGCGCAGCGTGACAATCTGCGGCGGCTTTTGTCGCCCCGCCACATCGCCTTTGTCGGCGGCCGCGACTGCCTGACCGCGATTGGCGAAGCGGAACGGCGCGGGTTCACGGGAAAGATCTGGCCGGTGAACCCGTCCCGGCCGGACATGCGCGGGTATCCCTGCTTTGCATCCGTGGACAATTTGCCCGAAGCCCCCGACGCGGTTTTTCTTGCCGTTCCACCGCTGCAAGCCATCAAGGTCACCGGCGCGCTTGCCCAAAGGGGCGCGGGCGGGATCGTCTGCTACACCGCCGGGTTTCGCGAAGCCGGGGGCGATGGCGCGGCGATGGAGGCGGCCTTGGTCGAAGCGGCGGGCGACCTCGCCCTGATCGGCCCTAACTGCTATGGCGCGATCAATTACCTCTCGAACACAGCACTTTGGCCTTTTGCCCATGGCGGCGGTTGCCCTGGCGGGTTCGGCGCTGCCATCATCACCCAATCGGGGATGCTGTCGTCAGATATCACCATGTCGCAGCGTGGCTTGCCGCTGACCCACATGATTTCCTGCGGCAATCAGGCGGCGCTGTCGCTTGAGGACTACCTTGATTTCCTGATCGACGAACCGGGGGTGCGGGCGGTCGGATTGCATATCGAGGGCTTGCGCTCGGTCGCGCGGTTCCATGATGCGGCGCTTCGTGCCAATGCGCGGGGCATTCCGGTGGTCGCCCTGAAATCCGGGGCGTCGCGCATCGGGGCGGCGCTGACGGTAAGCCATACCGGGTCCCTGTCCGGGTCGGATGCGCTGTATGACGCGCTGTTCGCCCGCTGCGGGGTGATCCGGGTCGAAACCCCGCCCGAGCTGATGGAAACGCTGAAGTTTCTGGTCCTTGGCGGCGTTCCGTCCGCTAACCGGGTCGCTGGCTTCACCTGTTCGGGGGGCGGGGCTGCGATGCTGGCCGACTGGGCCGAGAAGATCGGGTTGACCTTCCCGCCGGTGCCCGATGCCAACCGGGCGGCCTTGGCCACCCTTTTGCCAACGATCGCCACAGTGTCGAACCCGCTGGATTACACCACCCCGATCTGGGGCGATCCTGTGCGCACCGGCCCGGTTTTTGCCGAGGCGATGGACCAGACGGACGCCGCCGCCGCAGTGCTGGTGCAGGACTATCCGGCGCCGGGCCTTGACGAAAGCCAAGTCTACTATCGCAGCGACGCCGGGGCCTTGATCGCCGCCGCCAAGGCACGCGGCCTGCCCGTGGCTGTGCTGGCGACGCTGCATGAAAACATGGACCCCGCCACCCGGGACTGGCTGGTGGCCCAAGGCTGCGCGCCGCTCTTGGGGATCAGTGAGGGGTTGGGTGCCGTCCGTGCCGCGATCTGGTGGGGTGAGCGCCGGAACGCCATCGCCAAGGCCCCGCCAGCGCCGCTGCACCCCGCGCGGACCGGCCCCTTGCGCGCCCTTACCGAAGCGGAGAGCAAGGCCAATCTTGCAGCCGGGGGATTGCCGGTGCCGGTGTCGCGGTCAAGCGGGCTGGCCGGTATCATGGATGCCACCCGGGACCTGCGGTTCCCAGTGGCGCTGAAGATGATCGGCCCCCGGCTGGCCCACAAGTCCGAAGCTGGTGCCGTGGCGTTGGGCCTTGCTGATCCGGGCGCGGTCATCGCGGCTGCTGGCAAGATGACTGCCGCCGTCGCTGCCCATGATCCACTTGCCGTGACCGACCAGTTCCTGATCGAGGAGATGGTTCCGAAACCGGCAGCCGAGCTTCTAGTCTCGTTGCGCCGCGACCCCGAGTTTGGCCCCGCCCTGACGATTGCCGCTGGCGGCGTGCTGGTCGAGCTGTTGCAGGACAGCGTCAACCTTCTGCTACCCGCAAGCCCGGACGATATCGGTGCCGCGCTTGCCAGCTTGCGGTTGGCCCCGCTTCTTGACGGCTATCGCGGTGCGGCGGGTGCCGACAGGGCAGCGCTGGTGGCCACCATCGACCAGCTGCAGGCCCTGTTCCTGGACGACAGCGATCTGTTTGAAATCGAGATCAACCCGCTGTTCGCCGGACCGACCGGTACCATCATCGTCGATGCGCTGATCCACACCCTCGCCTGACAGCCAGCGGGGCTGGCGCATTCCCCCTATCACGGGCGGCGCAACTCCACGATCTCGCGGACGAAGGTGTAATCGTGATAGCCCAGCCGCGCGACGGGGGTATAGCGGGTGGGATCGAAGCGCCCGTCCACCAGACAATCGTCGCGTAGATGGACGCCGATCACCTCACCCACCAGCAGACGTTCGTCTCCCAGAAGATCGACCAGTTTGACCACGCGGCATTCCAGCGTCGCAGGCGCATTCGCCACGCGCGGGCAGTCGATGGCCACGCATTCCGCCTTGGCGACATTCGCTGCCAGAAATTCATCCGTCCCGCGCGGGAACTTGGCTGAGGTTGCGTTCATCGCCTGCAACGCGGATTCCTGCACCACATTGACCGCGAAAACCCCGCTTTCCACCGCATTGGCCATGCTGTCGGCGAAATCCCCCGCGAACATCACCTGCGGCGGGTGATAGCCGACGGCGTTGAAAAACGAATAGGGCGCAAGGTTGTCGCCGGTGCTGGCGCGGGTGGAAATCCAGGCGATGGGCCGGGGCGAAACGATGGCCGAAAACGGGCTGTGCGGCAGTCCGTGGCCATCGGCGGGGCGGTAGAACATCGGGTGGGCCTTTCACAAATTGATCCCAAGACTGCGTCATGTTACCGCCCGGTTCCAGAGGATTCGGGTGCGGCTGCAAGGCGGTGCCCATCGGGTGGGGAAAGCAGACGCGTGTACCGGCTTGAAGAAGAAACCGAGGCGGACTGGTGGGAGGTCGAGGCGCTTTATGACCTCTGCTTTGCCCCCGGCCGCACGGCATTGTCGTCCTACCGTCTGCGCGAGGGGGTGCCGACGATTGCGCCCCTGTGCCTGACCCTGCGCGACGATGACGGGACCTTGGCCGCCGTCATCCGCTATTGGCCCGCTTTGGTCGGCGAAGAGGACGTGCTGCTGCTGGGCCCGATTGCCGTGCATCCCACCCATCAGGGCGAAGGGCTGGGGGCACTTCTGATCAACGAAAGCCTGGCAAATGCCCGGCGTCTGGGCTGGGAGAGGGTGATGCTGGTCGGCGACGCGCCCTATTACGCGCGCTTTGGCTTTGAACGGCTGGCGGGCGTCGACATGCCACCGCCAACGAACCCCGACCGGGTGCTGGGCCTCGCGCTGAAGCCCGGAGCCTGGGCTGGTGTTGCGGGTGCGGTCACCAAAGCGACCTGACGGGATTGCGCGGCGCGCAGGGGTCCCCATATTGCGGGTATGGACCAGATGCTTCCCGCTGTGCAGACACCGACGCTTGCGACTGAAATTGCCGCCCTTGCCGCCCGCTACCGCCGGGCGAATGGCCCGGTCATGCGGCTATTGAACCGACTGGGTGGCCGGTTGGAAGCCCAGTTTGACGCCTTGCCCGAAGGTTGGCGGCGGCAGGTTGAACAGGCAACGGCCCGGGCACTGGAAACTTCGTATCTGGTGGCGGGAAAGGCCCCCGATCTGGGCGACCGGCTGCCCTTTGCCGCCGCGATGGTCAGCGGGGCCGCAGGCGGGGCCGGGGGGCTGGTGACCTCGGTTGCCGAGATCCCGCTTACGGTGACGTTGTTTTTCAACACCATCCGCGCCGTCGCGCGGGAGGCGGGGTTCGACCCCGACACCGACGCGGTGCGGGCCGAATGTCTGGCTGTCTTTGCTGCTGGCAGTCCGGTCGAGGGGGACGACGGGGTCAACACCTCGTTTCTGACGGCGCGGCTGACTCTCACCGGAGCGGCATTGCAAAGCTTGATCACCACGATTGCGCCACGGCTGGCGCTGGTGCTGGGCCAGAAACTGGCGGCGCAGGCGGTGCCTGTCATTGGCGCGGTGTCGGGGGCGGGTTTGAACGCGGCCTACCTTGGTTATTACCGCGAACTGGCAAAGGTGCGCTTCGGGCTGCTGAGGCTGGCCGAAACCCATGGGGCCGACATCGTGCAAAGCGAGTTTCGTCTGGCCGTCACCCCGCCCCGGATCATCCAAGCCTGACCCCTTTCCCCCAAATTTTCTTGCCGAAAAATCTTGGGTTGCGCTGCCGTTGCGGATAGACCCGTGGGCAACCGGGGGACGACCATGGGCACCGACATCATTGCGAAACTGAAACAGCACGGGGCGGTTCCGGGCCGGGTCTGGCTGCAGGATGCAGTGACCTATGTCGATCTTCTGGCCGATACCGGGCGGGTGGCCAATGCGCTGGCCGACCTTGGTCTGGCCAAGGGGGACCGGCTGCTCTTGCAGGTCGAAAAATGCGAGGCGGTGCTGACGATCTATCTTGCCTGTCTGCGCCTCGGGGTGGTCTTTCTGCCGGTGAACCCCGGCTATACCGTGCCCGAGACCGCGCATTTCCTGACCGACGCTTCCCCCGCCCTGGCCGTGACCGACCCGGCCCGGGTTGCCGGGCTGGCTGCCCTTGGGGCGCGGGTGATGGCCTTGCCGGACCTTCTGGCGCTTGCGGGTGAGCAGGCAGCAAGCTTCGCCGATCCGTCGTATGGGCCGGATGATCTGGCGGCGGTGCTGTATACTTCGGGCACGACCGGGCGGTCGAAGGGCGTGATGCTGAGTCGTGAAAATCTGGCGTCGAACGCCGAGACCTTGGTCGCGCTTTGGCGGTTCACGGCCGATGATGTGCTGCTGCATGTGCTGCCGGTCTTTCACACCCACGGGCTGTTTGTCGCGACCAATTGCGTTCTGTGGGCCGGGGCTTCGATGATCTTTCAGCGGTCCTTCAGCCCCGTTCAGGTGCTGGACGCCTTGCCCCGCGCCAGCGTGATGATGGGGGTGCCGACGTTCTACACCCGGCTGCTGGCCGATCCCCGGCTTGACCGTTCCGCGACCACCCACATCCGGCTGTTCATCAGCGGGTCGGCCCCCTTGTCCCCCGCGACCCATGCGGAATGGCGGGACCGGACCGGGCATGCGATTCTGGAACGCTACGGGATGACCGAAACCAACATGATCACCTCGAACCCCTATGACGGCGACCGGCGGGCGGGGACTGTGGGAATGCCGTTGCCGGGAGTCGCGGTGCGGGTGACGGCGCCGGATGGGACCGTCCTGCCGCAAGGTGAGGCCGGGTCGATCGAGGTGCGGGGACCGAACGTTTTCCACGGCTATTGGAAGCTGCCGGAAAAGACCGCCGAGGAATTCCGCAACGGCTGGTTCATCACCGGCGACATGGGGGCCTTTGATCCGGACGGCTATCTGTCGATCCTGGGACGGGGCAAGGATCTGGTGATCACCGGCGGCCTGAACGTCTATCCTGCCGAGGTCGAGGCGGCGCTGGATGATCTTCCGGGGGTGGCAGAGTCGGCGGTGATCGGCGTGCCGCATCCCGATTTCGGCGAGGCGGTGGTGGCCTGCGTGGTGGGTCGGATCGACCCCGAAGCGGTGCGCTTGGCGCTGCGCAACAGGCTGGCGGCGTTCAAGATCCCAAAGCGGGTGCTGGTGCTGGACGCCTTGCCAAGAAATGCGATGGGCAAGGTCCAGAAGGCCGAGTTGCGCAAAGCCCACGCCGGGATGTTCGCGGGTTGACGCGGGTCAGGACAGTCTGCGAAAGACGGCGCGGGCTTCGGCGACCAGAAGGCGCATCAGATCGGTGGCCGGCAGCGGGCGGTTAAGGCGGGCAGCCTGACCGTAAAGGTGAAACGACGCAATGTCGTCTTGTCCGACTTCCAACATCGGGTCGGTCAGGCCGTAAAGCTGGAGGAATGCAGGCAAAGGCTCGCGCGTGGCTTCCATCGCCGTGGCATAGGCCGAGCGGTAGGCGCGGGCCGAGCGTCCGGAAACTGCATCGGTCATCATCGTGTCCGTCTCGGTCGCGCGGGACAAAAGCGCGCGACGGGCGGGGTCGGTCCCAGCTTCGGGGCAAGAGAGGAACGCGGTGCCCATCTGCACGCCCGCCGCCCCCAAGGCAAAGGCCGCCGCAATGCCGCGCCCGTCGCCGATGCCACCTGCAGCGATGACTGGCAGGCTGACGGCATCGACGATCTGCGGCACCAGCGCCATGGTGCCCACGCCTTGCGCCGGGGCGGTGGGCTGGTGCGAGCCGCGATGGCCGCCCGCTTCATACCCTTGGGCGATGATAGCGTCGATGCCTGCGGCCTCCAGCGCCTGTGCCTCGACCACGGTGGTTGCGGTGCTGAGGATAAGGATTCCAGCAGCCTTGAGCGCGGCAAGGGCCGGGGCGGGGGGCAGGCCGAAGTGAAAGCTGACCACGGCAGGGCGCAGGTCCAACAAGAGGGCAAGGCGGGTTTCGTCGAAGGACGGGCCTAGATCGGGCAGCGTTTCGGGTGGGTCACCAAGGCCAAGGGTGGCGTACCATGGCCGCAGGCGGTCGCGGGTCCGGGCAAGGATGGCGGGGTCGGTGACCGGGGCGTCACCCACGAAGAAGTTGAGGTTGAACGGTTGGTTCGTCCGCCCGCGCAGATCGGCTACTGCGCTGGTAATCTGGTCGGGGGCCATCTCGGCGCTGCCAAGTGCACCCATGCCGCCGGCGTTGCTGACCTCAGCTGCAAGCGCCACTGTTGCGGCACCGGCCATCGGGGATTGCAGGATCGGGTGGTCGATGTGCAGAAGATCGGTCAGGCGTCGGTCGGGCCACATTGTCGGGCGTCCTTCCAATGAAAGCGGCGCGTCAGACGGGCAGAAGCCTCGCGATGAAGTTCTGGAACGTCTGCGGATAGTGTCTCTGCATCGCGGCCCAGCTGGTGGCAAAGCCGGGTTTGGCCAGTTTGGCCGTCATCGCATTGGCATAGGCCTGCCAGACCTCGGCATCGATCAGGCCCTGTTCGTGCTGCTTGAAGGCGCTGTAATGAAGCGACATGTAGCTTTGCACCACCATGTCGAACTTGAAACAGTCATCGGGGGTCAGGCTCTTGTAATCCAGCGAGCCTTTGACGAAGAGGGCTGCATTGTCGACCAGAATTGCATAGACCGCCTGCTCGAAGTTCATCAACGAATGGACAGTCGCACCTTCGATTGCCAGAGCATTGCGTCGGACCTCATGGATCAGGAAGTAGACCGAGACAAAGCCGCCCAGCACACCAAGGACGGTAGCAACTGCACCGATCACGTCCCAGTTCATTGTATGCCACATTCCCGAACCTCACTCTCCAACGGTTGACAACCACTCCATCAGCGCAGGCCTTGCGTTTTCTGCCCCGTCTGCCCGGGCGCGGTCGATGACGGCGCGGGCATCCACCAGACTGACGCGGCGCAAAAGCGCCTTGACCGGGCCGACCGAGGCCGGGCGCATCGACAGGCTGCGGAAACCGATGGCGGCTAGCGCGAGGGCCTCGATCGGGCGGCCGGCATCTTCGCCGCAGAACGACAGCGGGGTTCCGGTCTCAGTGCAGCGCGCAATGATCTGTTCCAGAAAGGTCAGGAACGTCAGGTTCAGCGTGTCATAGCGGCGGCGCACCAGTTCATTCTCGCGGTCGGCGGCGAAGAAGAACTGCTTGAGGTCATTGCCGCCGACGCTGATGAAATCGGTCAGCTCGAAAAACGCTTTCGACGCAAAGGCAAGCGACGGCGTCTCCATCATTGCGCCGATTTCTACGGTCTCTGGCACCGGATGGCCCAGCGATTTCTCGCGGTGCAACTCGCGCAGGACATGGCTGCGGGCGGCCTGAAACTCGCTCATTTCGGTGATCAGCGGGAACATCACGGTCAAGGGCCGCCCGTTTGCGGCCCGGATCAGGGCCTGGATCTGCATCCGCATCACGCCGGGCTTGTCCAGGCCAACCCGCACTGCGCGCCAGCCCATTGCCGGGTTCGGTTCCTCGGGCGGCTTCATGTAGGGCAGCACCTTGTCCGACCCGATGTCCAGCGTGCGGAAGGCAACGCGCTTGCCCTTGGCCGCATCCATGACACGGGTGTAAAGCGCGGCCAGTTCTGCCCGTTGCGGCATCTTTGACCGCACAAGGAACTGAAGCTCGGTGCGAAACAGGCCCACACCCTCAGCCCCCGAGCCGTCAAGGCTGGGCAAGTCGGCCATCAGCCCCGCGTTCATGTGGAGCGCAATCGTCGTACCGCAGAGGGTGGTCGCAGGCAGGCCGCGAAGCGAGGCGTAACGCTTCTGCGCCTCGGCCTGCATGGCAATCTTGTCGCGAAAGGCGTTGGCGACAGCGTCCTCGGGGCGCAGGTGCACGATGCCCTGATCGCCGTCGACCAGAATGTGGTCGCCGTTCAGCGCCTCGGCGACGATGCGGCTGGCATTGACCACCAAGGGGATCGCCAGAGCGCGTGCGACGATGGCGGCATGGCTGCCGACCGATCCTTCCTCCAGCACCACGCCCTTCAATTTGCGGCCATATTCCAAGAGTTCCGCCGGGCCGATGTTGCGGGCGACAAGGACCGGGTTTTCCGGCATCTCGGCCCCGGTGTCGCGGCCCTGACCCGTCAGGATGCGCAGCAGGCGGTTCGACAGGTCGTCAAGGTCCTGCAGCCGTTCGCGCAGGTACTGGTCCGGCACCTGTTCCATTCGGCTACGGGCGGCGGATTGTTCCTTTTCCACCGCGGCTTCGGCGGAAAGGCCCAGCATGATGTCTTCCTCCATCCGCCGCAGCCAGCCGCGGGAATGGGCGAACATCCGGTAGGCCTCCATGACCTGCTTTTGTTCCTTGTCCAGTTGCTCGGCCTCGAACAGATCGTCGATGGACACCCGCAACTCGCCCACCGCAGCGCGGATGCGGTCGATCTCGGTGATCGGATCATCGGCCACCGGGTTCGTGATCACGACGCGGGGTTCATGCAGCCAGACCCGGCCTTCCGCGGCGCCCTCCTGACCACTGGTGGCGCGGATCATCACCGGCTGCTTGTGCAAGGCCCGCATGCCGCCTTCTTCACCGACAAATGCACCCAGTTCGGTCATCTCGGCCAGCACCATAGCCACCACGTCCAGCGCATAGATCTCGTCTTCAGTGAACTGCCGCGCGGTTTTGGACTGGACGACCAACACGCCCAGCTTTTCGCCGACCCGCTGGATTGGGATGCCAAGAAACGAGGAAAACAGCTCCTCCCCGGTTTCCGGCATGTAGCGAAAGCCCTTTTCCGACGGCGCATCGGCGGTGTTCACCGGCTGGCCGGTGCGGGCGACGCGGCCGACAAGGCCTTCGCCCAGCTTCATCCTTGTCTGGTGGACGGCTTCCTTCTTCAGCCCCTCGGTCGCGCACAGCTCCAGCGTTTCGGGGTCGCGGAAAAGGTAAATCGAGCAGACCTCGGTCCCGATGCTGTCGGCGATCAGATGGGTGATCCGGTCCAGCCGGTCCTGGCCCTTGCCGGGAACCGCCAGCATGTCACGCAGGCGGCGGAGGAGCTTTCGACTGTCGCTTTCGGTGCGTTCGGGCATGGGTCTCGCGGCGGTTGTTTCCGGTGTTAGACCACAAGGCGGGGGACATGGGAACCGGGCAGTTGTGGTCTGAAAGCAAGTTGGCTTGGCGCGTCCGCAAGATCAGCTGTGCTGACGTGTCGACAATGGGCCTGCGGCCTTGGAAGCGGCGATGACGGCTTCAAGCCCATAGCGGAACCTGGAGATAAGGACATGTTCGCGTGTCAAATAGGTTGATGCAAGGCGGCGTCCGCCCACGTCGTGCAAAAATTGGCCAACCATGCAGCGCCATTCTGGACGGCAGGAAGGTTTGCAAACGAAGCATAGGCTCTTTGATCCGTGGCCCAGGTCAGCCTGCCGCTTTTATCCTCGACAAGGCGGTTTCCGGTTCTCGTATCGACGGCTTTCGCGCCACGATGAAACACAACACGGACGCCGTGTTTGGGCGAAAAATTCAATGTAATCATATCCCGGTCGTCTAGTGAAAAGTTCGGGGCATTCCACTTCGTCGTTTGCTTGGCAGCGGGAAGCGCGGCGCTGATCAACGCGCACAATGCATCTGCGGTCTGCTTATCATCCTGCTTGTCGGTCAACTGGCAATCCTCCGCAGCGCAATGCTGGTTTTCGGCAAAGCAGATCTGCAGGACCGTTGCCCCGTTCATGCGGTTTTATGCGCGCAGGGCAAACGTAAGCCGCTGGAACCAGGGCTGCAACGACTGAATAGTCTGCAAAGCGGACACCAGACACTGCAATCTGGTCGCGCTGATGTCAGGCGCGGTCCAGCCCAAAGGTGTCGTGCAGGGCCTGGACGGCAAGCTCCATGTACTTGCGGTCGATCAGGACGGAAATCTTGATCTCGGATGTGGTGATGACCTTGATGTTCACGTTCTCGGCGGCAAGGGCTGCGAACATCTTGGCGGCGACGCCGACCTGACTGCGCATGCCGATGCCGACGACCGACACCTTGGCCACGTCAGTATCGGTGACCAGCGAGGAAAAGACGAACTTGCCCGCAGCAGTGGCCGCGTCGATGGCGCTTTTGGCACGCTCCACCTGATTGGTGGGCAGCGAAAAGGTCATGTCGGTATGGGCGCGGGCGTCGGAGGGATCGTCCATCTCGCTGATGTTCTGCACGATCATGTCGACGTTCACGCCCGCATCGGCCAGCGTGCCGAAGATCGCGGCGGCAACACCGGGGCGGTCCTCGACCTTGAGAAGGGTCATCTTCGCCTCGTCGCGGGAATAGGCGACGCCAGAGACAACTTTCGATTCCATGATTTCATCCTCGTCGCAGACCAGGGTTCCAGAGTTCTCGTCCGTGTCCTCAAACGAAGACAGGACCCGCAGCCGCACCTTGTAGCGCATGGCAAGTTCGACCGAGCGGGTTTGCAGGACCTTGGCGCCAAGCGAGGCCAGTTCCAGCATTTCCTCGAACGCGATGCGGTCCATCTTGCGCGCCTTGCGGCAGATGCGGGGGTCGGTGGTGTAGACGCCGTCGACATCGGTGTAGATGTCGCAGCGTTCGGCCCCGAAGGCGGCGGCAAAGGCGACGGCGGTGGTATCCGAGCCGCCCCGGCCAAGCGTGGTGATCCGGCCCTCGGCGCTGACGCCTTGAAAGCCTGCGACCACGGCGACCTTGAAGCCCTCGCTGAATTTCGCGTCGATGTTGGCGCGCGGGATGTCGATGAACCGGGCCGACCCATGCACGGAAGTCGTGTTGATCGGCACCTGCCAGCCTTGCCAGCTGCGCGCCGGGACGCCCATCTCTTGCAACCGCAGCGCCATCAGGCCCGCGGTCACATTCTCGCCCGAGGAGGTCACGGCATCATATTCACGCGCGTCGTAAAGCTTGGAGGTGGTCTCGACCCAACCCACCAGCTCGTTCGTCTTGCCCGACATGGCACTGACGATGACGATCACGTCATAGCCGCGCGCAACTTCGGCCTCGACCTTTTTCGCGGCGTTTTCGATCCGCGACAGGTCGGCAACCGAAGTTCCGCCGAATTTCATCACCAGAAGCGGCATGGTCCCTCCCACGGCCGTTCAATCCCGCGGGTGTCTTATGCAAGGGCCGAAGGCGGCGCAAGCCCTGGCGGACTATGAAAATGAGCGCGTACCGCGCAAGTTTTTTATCTCGCCTCTGGCCTGCGGCCAACCGGCTCGGCGCAGCCTCCGGCGGGAGTATTTTTGAAAAGAGCAAATGCGATTGTTCTTTTCCGAATTTGCATGAGGGGATTGGGGCAGAATGCCCTTGACCGAGGAGGAGCGCGCCGGCGCTTTGACGGGAAAAAGACTTGCGCGGAACGCGCTTGATATCGTCAGAGGGCGCGCCAGCCAATGTCGGAGCGGCAAAAGCCTTCGGGCCAGTGGATGCGGTCGATCATTGCATAGGCGCGGTTGCGCGCATCCGCGAGCGTGTCGCCGCGCGCGGTGACGTTCAGGACCCGACCGCCGTTGGCGAGGGTCTGGCCATCGCGGGCTGTGGTTCCCGCGTGAAAGACCATATGGCGGCTGTCTTCCGGGCAGCGGTCGAGGCCGCGGATTTCCGAGCCTTTGGCAAAGGCCCCCGGATAGCCCTTGGCGGCCATGACCACGCTTAGGGCATGATCCTCGGCCCAGTTCACCCGAGCCTCAGTCAGACGACCTTCGGCGCAGGCCAGCATCAGGTCCAGCGCCTGCGCGCCAAGGCGCATCATCAGGACCTGCGCTTCGGGATCGCCGAAGCGGGCGTTGTATTCGACCAGCCGGGCGTGGCCATCTTCAATCATCAGGCCGGCGTAGAGAACGCCCTGGTATGGGGTGCCGCGCCGGGCCATTTCATTGATCGTTGGCAGGACGATCTGGTCCATCGCCTGCTTTTGCAGGGCGTCGGTCAAGACCGGGGCGGGCGAATAGGCCCCCATCCCGCCGGTATTGGGGCCGGTGTCGCCGTCGAAGGCGCGCTTGTGGTCTTGCGCAGTGCCGATGGGCAGGGCGTTTGTCCCGTCGGTCAAGATGAAGAAGCTGGCCTCTTCACCGGTCATGAACTCCTCGATCACCACTTCCGCGCCTGCAGCACCAAATTCGCCGCCGAACATGTCGTCGATGGCGGCAAGCGCCTCGTCCAGGGTCATCGCGACGATGACGCCTTTGCCAGCGGCCAGCCCATCGGCTTTGACCACGATCGGCGCGCCTTTTGCCGTGATGTAGGCGCGGGCGGGAGCAGCTTCGGTAAAGCGGGCATAACCGGCCGTGGGGGCCGCGCAGGCGTCGCAGATTTCCTTGGTGAAGGCCTTGGACGCCTCCAGTCGGGCCGCTGCCGCCGAGGGGCCGAAGGTCAGAAGGCCCGCCGCGCGGGCTGTATCTGCAACACCGGCGGCCAGCGGGGCCTCGGGGCCGATGATGACGAAGTCGATGGCGTTTTCCTCGCAGAAGGTGACCACGGAAGCGCCGTCAAGGATGTCGATATCGGCGCATTCGGCCAGCATCGCGATACCCGCATTGCCGGGGGCCACGATCAGCCGGTCGCATTTGGGGTTCTGCTTGACTGCCCAGGCAAGGGCATGTTCGCGTCCGCCGGAACCGAGGATCAGGATGTTCATGTCGGTGTCCTTCGCCGAATGGCCTCACGCGCCTTGGTGGCAGGTTTTATGGATTGCTCTTGAAGAGGGCAAGGACTTAACACGATCATTACTTGTCGCAGGCGACCCCGTCCCCGTCGCGGTCAAGTTCGTAAATATCTGTTCCTACGACGTAAATCGGTCCCAGCACGTAAGCGGGTCCGTTCCCGTTTCCACCCGCGCAATCAACGTCCGAGGCGATAGGAACGCAAGCTCCGGTGTAGTTTGGATCGCAGCTTTCCGCCGCTGCCGGTGACTGAACAAGGATTGTGCTTATCAGGAGAGCCGTTCGTAGAATAAAGGACATGGTCGACCCGTCGCGAAGTTTGGTTAATCAGGATTAACACATCCGCACCTTGAGAACGATTGGCCTTTTTCCGCCAGTTGCATTCCAAATCTGCCTTCTGCATGAAAGGCATCATGGACATCTTCGAAGACCCACTTCCCGATCCCGCGCCCGGGAACCAACCCGAATACACCGTGTCGGAGCTTTCCGGCGCGGTGAAGCGGGTGATCGAGGGCGAATTTGGCCTGGTCCGGGTTCGAGGTGAGGTGGGGCGGGTGTCGCGTCCGGCCTCGGGGCATCTTTACTTTGACCTGAAGGATGACCGCAGCGTTATCGCCGCGATCAGCTGGAAGGGGCAGGCCGCGAAGATGCAGGTCCAGCCGCAGGAGGGGATGGAGGTTGTGGCCACCGGCCGGATGACCACCTTTCCGGGGCAATCCAAGTATCAGCTGATTGTCGAGGATGTGGCCCCGGCAGGCGCTGGCGCGCTGATGGCGATGCTCGAAAAGCGCAAGGCGGCGCTGGCGGCGGAGGGTCTGTTTGATCAAGGCCGCAAGAAGCCGATCCCCTATCTGCCGCGCGTGATCGGGGTGATAACCTCGCCCAGCGGGGCGGTGATCCGGGATATCCTGCATCGCCTTCGTGACCGCTTTCCGCGGCATGTGCTGATCTGGCCGGTCGCGGTGCAGGGGCAGGATTGTGCGGCGCAGGTGGCGGCGGCGATCCGGGGCTTCAATGCGATTGCGCCGGGAGGGGGCATTCCGCGCCCCGATGTGCTTATCGTGGCGCGCGGTGGCGGGTCGCTGGAGGACCTTTGGGGGTTCAACGAGGACATCGTGGTCCGGGCGGCGGCGGCCTCGGACATCCCGCTGATCAGCGCGGTGGGGCATGAGACGGACACGACGCTGATCGACTTTGCGAGCGACCTGCGCGCGCCGACCCCGACGGCGGCGGCGGAACTGGCGGTGCCGGTGCGGCTGGAGCTTTTGGCAACGCTGGATGCCAATGCGGCCCGGCTGACCCGGGGGGTCGGGCAGGGGGTCACCCAGCGCCAGCAACGGCTGCGCGATCTGGCCCGGGCCTTGCCAAGGGTCGAGACGCTGGTGGCGACACCCCGCCAACGGCTGGACAGCGCCGTGACCCGGCTGCAGGCGGCGTTGGGGCTGGCGGTGGCGAAAAAGCGCGGGGTCTTTGACCGGTTGGCGGGGCGGATGCAGCCTGCGGCGTTGCGGGCGCTGGTGGTGCGGCAGCGCGACCTTTTGAAGGGGCACGATGATCGGCTTTCGCGGGCGGTTCAGTTGCGGCTGGACCGGTTGGATGAGCGTCAGAAGGGTCTGGCCGCGCGGCTCGCCCCGGCTTTGGCACGGATGCTTGGGGATGCCGGGCGCAAGGCGGGGGACGGACGGCGCGACCTTGGCCGTCTTGCCGACCGGCTGGAGGCAGCGCCTCTGGCCCGGTTCCAGCGGCTGACCGACCGGCTGGAAGCGCTGGACCGCACCCGTATGACGCTTGGCTACGCCGAGACGCTGAAGCGCGGCTACGCGGTGGTGCGCGGCGACGGGGCGGTGGTGACCACCCGGGCGGAGGCGGAAAAAGCCGCCGCCCTGGAAATCGAGTTCCGGGATGGGCGGCTTCTTCTAGGCCCCCGGGTCGGGAAGAAGACGAAGGGCGAGGGCGAGAGCGGGCAAGGGAGCCTGTTCTGACGCCCGCTGTCCACAGTGGACGGCCTGTCTTGAACCAACGATTTCAGGGCCTTGGCCGTGGGCGTTCAGGATTTGTTAAGCTTTGGCCGCTGCGGCGCGCAGCACAAGCGCTGCTGTGCCTGCAGGGTTTGACCTGCCATGGATCTGCCCGCCTGCCGGCTTTGGGTGAAATCAGGCGGCGCATTGGGTGACCGGGGGTCACACCCCGAAATAGCCTTCGCAAGTCACAACCTCATCGGCGGGGTAGAGCAGGATTGGCTGTGACTGCCGGTCGCCTTCGTACCAGGCCATCAGCCATTCGCCGCGATCATGATAGGTCCAGCAATAGGGCTGCAAATCACCTTGATAGTCAAAGCAGATCTGATCGCCCTCGGGTCGCCAACTGCCCTCGAGGCATTGCCCGCCATCGCGCCAGATTGCCCGGCGGTTGGGCAGGAAGGTTTCGACCCCGTAACGCCCGCTGTCATCATGGGTGTCGAAGGTCTTGCCCTCGACAAATGCCTCGAAGGCTTCGGCAGTAAGGGGCAGATCGTCGGCCAAAGCCGCAGGGGCTAGGGCGGCGAAGATCAGCAGGGAAAGACGGGGCCTCACACCCCCACCTCTGGCCCGAAGCAGGGCATGGCCTCGTTGGTGTCCTCGATCACCACCTGTTCGCTGCCGGGCGGGTCCTCGGTGTCGTGCGCCTTCATTCCGCTGCCGGACAGGCTGATCTCCCAGCAGGCTGGGGTCGGGTTGTCTTCATACAGAAAGCAGATCGCCGGGCCGTCGGCATACCAATGGCCAAGCTTGCAGTCGTCACCCAGCACGGTCCAGCGCACCCGGCGGTCGGGGAGGTATTGTTCGACCCCGTAGACCTGACCATATTCGGCCCAAGTCATGGTCCGGCCCAAGGTGAGGGCGTCGAATTCGTCGGCGGTCAGCAGGGGGTCGGCGGTGGCCGTGGTGGTGATCAGGCAAAGGGCAAGCAGGCTGCGCATGTCAGACGCCCACATCCGGGCCGGGGCAAGACATCTGCGTCGGCGAGACCGTGACTTCGCGCGGGGCGGCACCGGGGTCTTCACCGACTGGTTTGGCCAGAACCTGATCCCCCTCGCGCCAGAAATGCCAGCAATGGGTGTCGTCGCTGCCATCATACATAAAGCAGATCGCGTCGCCTTCGGGAAACCATAGGCCTTCGGTGCAAGGCTCACCCAGATCGGCGTCCAGCGTCTTGCGGCCGGGAAGGTGGCGTTCGGCGCCATAGACCGAGCCGTCGATAGCGTAGTCCAACGTCTGGCCGGTTGAGAAGGCCTCATACTCATCGGCGGTCATGAAGGTCTGGGCGTTACCCGCACCACCGATCAGCGCGAGGGCAAGGGCTGGCAGCAGGCGCATGTCAGACCCCCACACCGGGGCCGGGACAGGGCAGCGGCAGATCGTCCCGCGCGGTCTCGTAAAGCTCGTTGCCTGGCAGATCACTGACAGACAGGGCCACCAGCGCGCCCTGACGCAGCCAGAAAGTCCAGCAGGAGGTGTTTGGATCGTTTTCGTAGACAAAGCAGATATCGTGACCCTCGGGATACCACTTGCCATATTGGCAATGGTCGGGAGAGACGCTCCAGCGCACCTGGCGGCCTTCCAGATATTCCTCGATGCCAAAGGGCAAGCCGGATCGCTGATAGGTCAAGGTCTTGCCGGTGACATGGGCCTCAAACGCTTCGGCGGTCATCGGGGTTTCGGCCCGGGCCAGGGCAGGTGCCAGCGCCACCACCAGCACTAGCGCAAGATGGTGGGTCACGGTCAGACCCCCACGTCCGGCCCGGCGCAGGGCAGGGGGCCACCATCGCGGGAACTCTCCACGATCTCCCAGCCGCCGCCTTCGCCCATGAAAACGCCCCTTATCCGACCGTTTTCCAGGAAGTAGTGCCAGCAGGCGACCTCAGGGTCGTTTTCATATTCAAAGCAGATGCGGTCCTCGACCTGATACCAGACGCCGTAGATGCACAGATCGCCGTCAAAGGCCCAACGGACCCGGCGGCCTTCAAGATATTCCTCGGTGCCGAAAAGGCCGTCGCCATAGTCATAGGTCAGCGTCTCGCCCACGGTATTCGCGTCGAACTCGTCCCCGGTCATCGGGGTTTCGGCCAAGGCGGGGCCGGCAAGGAAAAAAAGGGCGGCAATCAAGGGGCGCATCGCGGACTCCGGTCGTTGTATTTGGCCAAGTTTGCCAGAGCCCAGCGCGGATGACCAGTCAAGGACCCGTGTCTTGCATTTCGGGGCCTGGGGTCCGCCAGTGCGCCAGATGCGGGCGAATCGCTTTCCGCCAAAGCCGGGGGAACAAGGCCATCAGGCAGGCTTGTGGCAGGGGCCAGGGCAGGCGCGGGGCGATGTCCTCGGGCGGGAGATGCAGGGCGGGATAAGGGCGCGAGGGGTTCATGTGGTGGTCGGAATGGCGCGGCGCGTTCAGCATCATCGCCGAGGTGAACCAATGCGCTGTGTTCCAGCTGTGGCGCGCACTGACCGGCTCCAGCTTGCCATCCGGGCGCAGGGCGCGGGTCAACCCGTAGTGCTGGACATAGTCCGACAGCAGGATCTGGCTTTGCGCGTGGAGCGCCAACCCGGTCCAGACCAGCACGCCCGCGCCGCCAGCAAGGACCAGCGCCAGGCCAAGGGCGGCAAGGTTGCCGATGAGGTAATACACGTATGGATGCAGTCCTTGCCCGGCTCCCCGCGCCCGCAAGTCGGTTTCGGCCTTCACTCCTTGCAGGAAACTGCCGCGCCATGCCCGCAGCGCAAAGCGGTAGAACCCTTCGCCCGCGCGGGCGGTGTTGGGGTCATGCGGGCTGGCGACATGGCGGTGATGCACCAGACGGTGCGCGCTGGCGTGTTGGCCGAACAAAAGCGCCACATAGACCACGACCCCAAACCGGAACAACTCACGCCTTGGCCGATGGATCAGTTCATGCGCGGCGGGATGGGCGACCTGTCCAAGCCAGAACCCGGCGGCCAGAAACAGCACCGCACGCTCAAACCCCGACAGGGCACTGTCGCCCGCGATGGCCCAGACCACGCCCGGCAGCACCATCAGCGCCCCCAGCGCCACGCTGACCAAAAGCGCATCGGCTGCGGGAAAGGCGTCGCCTTCGGCCGCCCCTTCGGTCAGGGGCAGAATCTGATCCAGGAGCAGCGTCAGGAGGCCCATGTAAAGGACCGCGGCCCAGACCCAAGCCCCGCCATAGGCCGCGCCCAGCCCGATCAGGGGCAGCGGCAACAGCGAGGCCAGCGCAAAGGCGGCAATTGGCAGGGGACGCGTGTTTGCCATGGTCATGGGGCCAAGCCTAGCATGGCCGCGCGCCCGCGACAGCGGCAAGATTGCCGCAGCATATCGCAGGCCTTACATCAGCGGCGCAAAGAGTTTAGGTGATTGGGCGGCAGCAGGAGGCCGGTCGGATGTCCTTTTTCAAGAAACTCAAGGACCGGATGTTCCGGTCATCGGACAAGATCGGCGAGGGGCTTGAGGCTCTGGTTGATGCGGGGGGTGACAGCGCTGCTGCGGCCGAACCAGCGGAGACGACCGAAGCCCGCCCCGGTATCCTTGGCCGCATGCTTGGCCGCAGCGATGCGCCGCGCCGGGTGCTGGACGACGCCATGCTGGAAAGCCTGGAGGAAGTGCTGATCAAGGCCGACATGGGCGTCGAGACTGCAATGCGGGTGACCGCCAACATCGCCGAGGGGCGATTCGGGCGCAAGGTTTCCACCAGCGAATTGCGGGAGGCTTTGGCGGCCGAAGTGGCGCGGATCATGGAACCCGTGGCGCGTCCGATGCCGCTCTATCCGCAAAAGCCACAGGTCGTGCTGGTGGTGGGGGTCAACGGGTCGGGCAAGACCACGACGATCGGCAAGCTGGCCAGCCAGTTCAAGGCGGCGGGCAAGTCGGTGGTGATCGCGGCAGGCGACACGTTCCGCGCGGCGGCGGTGGAGCAGTTGCAGATCTGGGGCCAGCGCGCCGGGGTGCCGGTCCTGACCGCTCCGGAAGGGTCGGACCCCGCGTCGCTGGCTTTTGATGCGCTGACCAAGGCACGGGCCGATGGGGCCGACCTTTTGATGATCGACACGGCAGGGCGCTTGCAGAACCGCGCCGATCTGATGGAGGAGCTGGCCAAGATCGTCCGCGTCATCCGCAAGGTTGACCCGACAGCACCACACAACACGCTGTTGGTGCTGGATGCGACCACGGGCCAGAACGCGGTCACCCAGGTCGAGATATTCCGGAAGATCGCCGATGTGTCGGGCCTGATCATGACCAAGCTGGACGGCACCGCCAAGGGTGGCGTGCTGGTGGCCTTGGCCGATAAATTCGGCCTGCCGATCCATGCCATCGGCGTGGGCGAGCAGATAGACGATCTGGCACCCTTTGACCCGCAGGATTTCGCCCGCGCGCTGGTCGGGGCCGAGGATTGACACCGTCGCGCTGCAAGGCTCTGCACATGATGGATCATCTGCTAGGCTGATCCGAGGCACGGGGCGGGTGTGCCTGACTTCTTGTTGGATTGTGCGATGGGTTCTTTTCGTCTTGTTTCAGTCCTTGTCCTGTTGCTGGCCTTGCCTGCTTCGGCTGACATCAAGCTTGCCGATTGCGCGGGGCTTTCGGCGCTGCTGCAGTCCTTTACCGGCTATGATCTGACCGCGCCTCTTGTCGGGGATGCGGATGGGTGGTGCGTGCTGGAGGGAGCCACGATGCAGGCAGCGGGGGCGGAACGTCCCGACCTCAGGGCCGACCGGCTGGGCCTGCGCGGAACGGTCTCGCAGGGCGTGGCTGCATCTGTTGAAGTTGACCTGACCGGGCTGCGGCTAATGACCGGACTTGGTGGCAAGACAGTCGACCCGGGGCTGCAGGCGATGTTCCGGCTGCAAAGCGCGGATCTGCGGCTTGGCGCAAGGGTCAATCCGGCAACGGGGTCGCTGGAAATCCGCGGGTTGGAACTGCGGCTGTCGGGTGGCACCGAACTGACGCTGGGCGCGGATATACGCAGTGCGGGCCTGTCACCTTTGGCGCTGGCGGCAGGCAGTCTGACTGCGCTGGATATGGAATGGCGCAGTGACGGCAAGCTGATTGCTCCGGTGCTGGAGGCTGCAGGTGCGAGGTTGGCCCCGGACGCATCACAAGCCGAGGCGCTTCCGGCCGCGCGCAGGTCTTTGGGCCGTCTGGTCGATGCCTTGCCGGAGGCGATCTTTGCCGATGGTGGCAAAGCCGACCTGATCCAGTTGGTCGCCGCCCTGCCGCAGGGCCGGGGCCGGTTGCGCCTGTCGCTGACCAGTGCGGACGGGATCAGCGCGGCACGGCTGATCAGGGCCTGGATGGCCGCTGCACCTCCGGGCCGTGAAACCCTGGCAGCGCTGTTTGCCGGTGCCAGCCTCAGCGCCAGTTGGCAGCCCGGTCTGGCGCCCTGAATCCTTGGCACCCTGACTTCGCGTCCGGCTTGAACCCGGCACAGTTTCGGGTCATTGAGGGCGCGGGCGATCAGGGGGGCACCGTCATGTCAGAAAAGAAGATCAGCCCATGGCTGAAGCAGGCGCTGGATCTTGGGCCCACTTTGATCTTTTTCGTGATCTACACCCGGATCAAAGATGACAGCTTTGTGGTGGCCGGAACCACCTACTCGGGCTTCATTGTGGCAGCCCTTGTCCTAATTCCGCTGCTTTTGGTATCAATCGCAACCTTGTGGTGGCTGACCGGGGCGCTTAGCCGTCTGCAGATATTCACTGCTTTCATGGTGCTTTTCTTCGGTGGGTTGACTGCCTGGTTCAACGACGAGACCTTTTTCAAGATGAAGACCACCATCGTCTGGGGCAGTTTCGCGCTGATCCTTGGGGTGGGGCTGGTGCGGGGAAAAAGTCTGTTGGAATGGGTCATGGGCGATACGATGCCAATGAAACCCGAGGGTTGGATGATCTTTACCCGACGGATGGCGCTAATGTTCGCCGCAATGGCGCTGGCAAACGAGGTGATATGGCGAACGCAGACGACCGAACTTTGGGTCACGCTGGAGACCTTTGCCCTGCCGGGTGCGCTGATGGTTTTCCTGTTCGCGCAGGTCTTCCTGCTGCAGAAATACCTGATCGAGCCGACGGACGACAATTCCTGACGCATTGCACAGGATTGCCGCCTCTTCGTCCGGATGCTGCCCAAGCCTTGCCTTGATGAATGGTTAGGAAAAAAGCCTGAAGACGAGGCTTGAAGACGAGGGGGGGCACCCATGCACCGCGCACCATCCGATCTGATCCGCCTGTTCCTGAGCCTGTTTCAGGACCTGCCGCCGCTGTCGCGGGGGCTGTATCTTCCGGGTGCGGTTCTGCTGCTTGGCTATCCGCTGCTGACGGTTCTGTTGGGCGCTCATCATGAAGGTCAGGCCTTTGTCACCGCATTCGTTGCTGCCCTTGCTGTCCGCGTAGCCGTGGGGTTCGAGGGCATGGTTCGGCGGATGCTGACACTCTATTCGACGAAGCAGACTGCGCTTTTTGCCCTGTCCCTTGCCGTAGTGCCGCTGCTGATCCTCAGCTTTGCCAAGGATCCAATGTGGTGCCAGCGGACGCAAAGCGTGTTCTACCTGATGATTGCTGCGATTTTTCTGTCGGATGTCCTGAAGGGTCGCACCGAGACCGCAGCTTCGTTCTGGCCGGATGCCGAGATGCAACCGCATCTGTCCAACCTTGGCAGAATGATGGTTGTCTACAATCTGGCCTTCCTGGTTCTGAACGAGACGATGATCCAGACGGTTTCAGCCTCAAACTGGCTGTTGTTCTGGTCGGTTCTGCCGGTGGTGGGCCACACCGTCCTGCGCGCGATGGTGCTGACGGTGATCAACCTGGAAGACGACGGCCGCGCGGTCTGACACGCTGTCTTGCGGGCCGTCTGTCGGGGTTACTCTGCCGACACCAGGCAGGCGGTCTTCTTGACATCAAGGCAACGGCCAAGCGCGGTCATCACACCGTCGGGGGCGTTCGACAGCGGCAGAAACCCAAGCTCTGATACCTTGCGCGCATAGACCTTGGACAGGCCCGGGTCCTGATCAATCGCGGCCTGATAATTGCCACGCGCTGCATCCAGCCGCCCCAGCATCACGTCGATCTGGGCCAGCGTGTCGAAATAGATCGCCTGCATGGTCTGACCGTCAGTGTTTTGCCGCAAGGGGCCGGTCATCGTGTCGGCCTCTTGTGCCTTGTTCTGAGCCAACAGCGCGCGCGCCTTGATGTTGATCGCGGCCAGCCCGTTGGGATAGCGTGCCAGCAGCGCGTCAGCCTCTGCCGCGACCTTGTCCGCGGGGGCGAATTTCGCCAGCGCCAAAAGGCGGCGGGACAGGATGTCTTCCTCGATTGCAGCACTTGGGTTCGGCACGACTGCCGGATCAAGGGCTATGTCGGCGGTGGCAACCAGATCTTCATAGCGCCCCAGATTGTCCAGCGCGGCCAGCTTGTTGCGGTAGGCGTTTTGATAGGCTGGATAAAGCGCAATCGCGGTGTCGAAGTAGGTTAGCGCCTCTTCCGACTGGTCCAGTTCGACCAGACAGCGGCCCTTGACCTCGTTGGCATAGGGGTATTGCGTGTCCAGCCGCAGCGCCTGATCGGCGTCGTCCGAACAGTTCTGGTCCATGCCGAATTCCCACCAGGCCTCGGCACGGTTGGCCCAGGCATCGGCGTAATCCTCGACCGCCAAAGCCGCCGAATAATGCGCCAGCGCGCCGGCATGGTCGCCTTCGTCATAGCGGACATTGCCAAGTTCCACCCAGACCCAGGCATTGGCGGGCGTGATCCCCAACGCTTGCTGCAGTGTGGCCGCCGCCCCGGAAAGGTCGCCCAGCATCCGCTGCGCCTCGCCCTTCATCGACAGGGCAAGGGCAGCGGCATCAGGGTCGGCAGCCGCCGCGAAAGCGTCATCGCACAGCTGGATACGAAGCGCGTAATCGTCGATCCGGTCCTCGCAGGTTTGGGCATAGGCGGGGCTGGCGGCAAGGGTTAACGCGACAAGGGCAAGCTGGGGACGGGTGGGAAGGACGCGGGGGAACATGGTGGCCTGCCTGAGTGGGAAAGGATTGGGGCCAAGCGTCGGCTACATCGGCCGGAAAATCAAGCCTTGGGGGAAGATGCGGGCCAGAGCTTATGCCACAGGCAGCGCCGGGCCGGGTCGGGCCCCGCCGCCCAATATCAGCCGCGACCAGCGGCGGCCGGGCCGCTGACCGGGCAGGGCGCTGGCGGGCAGGCGCCCCTCGATCAGCGCGCGGTACAGCGCGATGGTGCCGGGGCGCAGGTAGGGCGACCAGTGGCAGATGCGCTGCGGCGGGTCGGCCAGCGGGTGGCCAAGCGCGGCAAGTGCGCGCAGGGCATGCGGCTGGTCGATCCAGAGATCATGCCAGCCGGGGCCACCCCGCCGCAAACCCTGGCCGATGGAGGTGCGAAGTCCCAGATGGATGCCCCATTCGAAACAGGCGTCGAAGATGTCGTTTTCACGCGTGGTAACGTTGATCACCTCGACCCCGCGCCCGGCGGGCGTGTCCAGTGCGGCCAGAGCCCGGCCACGGGTTTCGGCGGCGGCCAGAAGGATCATTCGGCTGACCCGGCCCGAGGTGATCAGCGGCAAGGCCGAAAGGGCAACCCTTGCCCCCATCGAATGCGCGATGATCTGCACCGGGCGGCCCGACAGCGCGTCCACAAGCCGGACGATTTCGGCCAGCGCCGCACCGGTCCAACCGGCGCGCAGATGTGCCCGCCAGGGATCGCATTTGGCGTTCCAGCCCAAGGCGATGCCAAGGCCCGCCTTGCCGTCCAGCCCAAGATGGCGCGGCCAGCTGACCGCGCGCGGGTCATCTTCCGGTGGGTCCAGCGACAGGATCGACCCATGCGGGCAATCGCCCGCAAAGCCGGGGGCATAGCGCCAGCCGTGGATCATCACGACCACCGGGGCCTGCGGGGGAAGCTCGGCCAGTTTGCGGGCAAGACGGTCACGGTCGAGGTGAAGCTCACCTCGCAGGGCGTCGGCGCGGATCGGACGGGGATCGTCGGTCATGGCCTGAAACTGCTGCTGCTCTGTTTTGACAAAGAATGCCGCCTTGCAGCGACGCAGTTATGACGGGTGCGTGAAGGATGGGTGACAGACAGCGTCCATATCCGGTTGACCCTGCCAAGTGGCAGGCGTATGCAATTGCCCGTGGCGCTTTGTTACCGGATTGCGGGCCACGTTAAACAAACCGCTAAAGAGGTGAAGGGCATTGGCCCCGGCACCTTTGGTATGCCGGGGTTTTTTATTGGCCCGTTTTCAAATAGGCCGGGGGGGCCTTGCAGGATGACCAAGGACTGGAAGACGCGCACGCAGCTGGTGCATGAAGGCAGCCGCCGCAGCCAGTATGGCGAGATGGCCGAGGCGATCTTTCTGACCCAAGGCTTCGTCTATCCCACCGCCGAAGCCGCCGAGGCCCGGTTCATCAAGGCGGGTGAGGATGAGTTCATCTATGCCCGCTATGGCAACCCCACCACCCGGATGTTCGAGGAACGGATTGCGGCGCTGGAAGGCACCGAAGATGCCTTTGCAACGGCAAGCGGCATGGCGGCTGTTTCGGGCGCTTTGACCTCGTGCCTGCGGGCCGGGGACCATGTCGTGTCGGCACGGGCGCTGTTCGGGTCCTGCCTTTATGTGCTGGAAGAAGTGCTGCAGCGCTTTGGCGTCAAGGTGACCTTCGTTGATGGGGCGGACCTTGACCAGTGGCGCGCGGCCGTGACCCCCGGCACCAAGGCGGTGTTCTTCGAGAGCATGTCGAACCCGACGCTGGAGCTGGTGGATATCCGGGCCGTGTCCGACATCGCCCACAAGGCCGGTGCGATTGTCATTTGCGACAATGTCTTTGCCACGCCGATCTTTTCCCGCGCGGTCGAACAGGGCGCGGATGTGGTGGTCTATTCCACAACCAAGCACATCGACGGGCAGGGCCGCGCCCTGGGCGGGGTGGTCTGCGCCAGCCGCGAGTTTATAAGGAAGACGCTCGAACCCTACATGAAGCATACCGGCGGCAGCATGTCGCCGTTCACCGCCTGGATGCACCTGAACGGCATGGCGACGCTGGACCTGCGTTGCCGGGCGATGGCCGATACCGCGCTGACGGTGGCCAAGGCGTTGTCAGGGCACCCGCATGTGTCAAAGGTGATCTTCCCCGGCCTGTCCAGCCACCCCCAGCACGCGCTGGCGATGGAGCAGATGGGATCGGGCGGCACGCTGGTCACCTTTGAGGTCAAGGGTGGCAAGGACGCCGCCTTCCGCTTCATGAACGCGCTGGAGATCGTCAAGATTTCCAACAACCTGGGTGACGCCAAGACGATCGCCACCCACCCCGCGACCACGACGCACCAGCGCCTGCCACAAGACCAGAAGGACCTGCTGGGCATCACTCCCGGCCTGATCCGGCTTTCGCTGGGGCTGGAAGACGCGGGCGACCTGATCGCCGATCTGACGGCTGCGCTGGAAGGGGCCTGAATGGTCATGAAGGGTCACCCCGAATGAACTCCGCATCCGGGACATTGCGCATCTGGGCCTTGCTCATGGCCGGGCCGCTGCTGTTTCTGGTGGCGATCGTTCTGGTCTCTGTCGCCGTGGCGGCATCGGGCACGCCGCCCGACCTGATCGGCGCGGCAGTGGCGGCCTGGGCGGCCGAGATTCTGGCGGCGGTGCTTGCGGTGCTTGGGGTTCTGGTCGTCTGGCTTTTGCCGCTTCGCGATCTTTGGGCGCTTCCCGGCCCGCAAAAGGCGCTGGCCGACACTGTGATCGGGGCGGTCACCGGTGCGGTGATTGCCTTGGCCTATCTGCATCTGCTGGCCCCGCTGCTGGTCCTGGCGCAAACCAACCTTGGCGATTATGTGCCGCCGGGGGCAGTTCTGGAGACGGTCTCGGCCGGGCTGGGGATGTTCTTCCTTGCCAATGTCCTGTTGGCCCCCTGGGTCGAGGAAAGCCTGTATCGCGGCTTTGCCTTGCGGGCGCTGACGCCGCGTTTTGGCGTTCTTGGGGCCGTGGTGCTTGGCTGTCTGGCCTTTGGCCTGCTACACTGGACTGGCGGACTTTGGTACATGGTTCTGACAGGGGTGGTGGCAGGCGGGGCGTTCTCTGCGCTGGCCTTGCTGCGTGGCGGCCTTTTGGCGCCATTCGCGGCGCATCTGACGCTGAACCTGATCGAATTTGCGGCGACCTGGTGACCACTTGCCCTGCGCTGCTGATGCTGGCGCGGATGCCGGAAATGTGACAGTCTGACCCCGGGTCGCATCTTACAGTGATCCGACGCATCCCCACCTGCGTAACCCTGCTGACATTGACGGCGGCCCCTGACCCCGCCCGAACCGAAAGGACCCCCCCATGAACGCCCACAGCCCCGATATCGAGCCCGTCCCGTCGCGCGAAGAGGCCGAGGCCGCGTTGGCATTGGTGCGCAAGTGGGCGCAAGGTGCCTCCCGCGAGGAGATCGTCAGCCTTGAGGCCGATCACAACTGGACCGGGCGCAATTCGGACCCGTCGGCCCTGTCGCGCGCTTACCCTGAGGATTTTCGCCCCGATCCGGCCTATCGTGCGACATTGCCCGATCTGCAGAACGGCCCCTCCAGCCTGATCCGGGGGGCGAAGGCGCGGATTCAGCATGTGGGGATTTCCAACTTCCGCCTGCCGATCCGCTATGCCACCCGTGACGGCAGCTCGATCCTGCTGGAAACCTCGGTGACCGGCACGGTCAGCCTTGAGGCGGAACAGAAGGGCATCAACATGAGCCGCATCATGCGGTCGTTCTATGCCCATGCGGAAAAGAAATTCTCGCTGGGGGTGATCGCGGCGGCGCTGAATGATTACAAGGCGGACCTTGGCAGTTTTGATGCACGGATCCAGATGCGGCTCTCATATCCGGTCAAATTGCAGTCGCTGCGGTCCGGACTGTCGGGCTGGCAGTATTATGACATCGCGCTGGAACTGATCGAGCAGGCGGGGGTCAGGAAATTCATCCTGCATCTTGACTATGTCTATTCCTCGACTTGCCCCTGTTCGCTGGAACTGGCCGAACATGCCCGCGCGACCCGCGGCCAGTTGGCCACGCCGCACGCGCAACGGTCGGTCGCGCGGATTTCGGTGGTTCTTGCGCAAGATGCGCACGAAATGTGGTTCGAGGACCTGATCGAACTGGCCCGCAGCGCCGTGGTGACCGAGACGCAGGTGATGGTGAAACGCGAGGATGAACAAGCCTTTGCAGAACTGAACGCCGCTAACCCGATATTTGTCGAAGACGCCGCGCGGCTGTTCTGCGAGGCGTTGCGGGCTGATCCTCGGATCGGCGACTTCCGGGTGATTGCCAGCCACCAAGAGGCGCTGCACAGCCACGACGCGATCAGCCTGCTGACCGAAGGCGACACGTTCAAGGCCGAAAGTCTGGATCCCAGGCTGTTCGCAAGTCTGATCCACGCGGGCTGACGGTCGTCACCTTGCAGCACGCCCCGGGGTCCGGGCTGGGCCTCGGATAGGCGGCAACATCACGTTGGGATGTCTTGGTGCCTTGAATGGTCAAGGCAAACTGCTTTCAGTGCCAACCTGGTCTGTTCGCAATAGACGATGGACCGGCAGGATCGTCCGGTCTACGTTTCTACAATAGCTGCACCACGCTTGGCGTCCGGTGGCGCAAGTTTGCCCGGCTTTGGAGCCCAGATTGCCATGACCAGTCCGGCCCCAGTGATCGCCCCGGCAGACCGCATTTACAGTGGCGCGGAATTAAGACCGGAGCGCTGTGCAACATGGGTGCCAAACAAGGGCGATATCCTGGTTTGCACGCCTTCCAAAAGCGGCACGACCTGGACACAGACCATCCTTGCGATGCTTGTGCACGGCGGCACGAAGTTGCCCGCCAAGCTGCCGGTCCTTTCACCCTGGGTTGATGCTGACCTGGGAATCCCGGCAGACGAGGTCGCAAAGGCGCTTGCCGCGCAAGAAGGGCGTCGGGTGGTCAAGACGCACACCCCCGCCGACGGCTTTCCGATCTGGGAGGGCGTTACGGTCATTGCCGTCTACCGCCACCCGCTGGATGTCTTCTTTTCCTTGCGAAAACATGTCTCCAACATGCGCGCCGTGGGCGATAGCTCCATGTATGCCTGGCCCGTTCCGCGCTCGATCCGGGCCTATGTCGGCAGCCCGTCGGAGGTGACCAACTTTGACCAGGACAATCTGATGTGTCTGACGACGCATTTTGCACAGACAGTGCTTTCCGGCCGATTGCCCGATCTGAAACTGTTCCACTATTCCGACATGGTTCGTGACGGGCGGCGCACGGTCGAAGCCTTGGCAGCGGCAGCGGGGATCAATGCGGACGCCAGCGTGATCGATGCGGTAACGAAGGCCACGGCGTTCGGCGCGATGAAGGTCAACGCAGCCGACTACGCGCCAGCGGGCGGCACGGGCTATTTCAAATCCGATGCGCAGTTCTTTGACTCGGCCAGTTCCGGGAAATGGGACGGACAGCTTTCCGAAGAGGAACTGGCACTTTATCGAAAACGGCTGGAAGACTTGATCCCGGATGCCCAGGCGCGCGACTGGCTTGAAGGCGGCAGCGGATCAACCTCACCATCCACTTGATCAATGCCGAGACCTTTGCCGGCGAAAGTCTGGACCCTGGGCTGGTCGCCTGATCCATGTCGGAGAGGGGCATGCGTCTGACGAGCGACAATTGAGGACCTGACGATTGACCAGCGGGTGATTGACGGGCGGCACCTGGCCGCGTAGCCATGCCCGATCATGACCGACTTTCGCCCCGTCGCCTATGTCATCGGCCGCATCCTGATCGTGCTTGCGATCTTGATGCTGGCGCCGGCCGTCATCGACTGGCGGGCGGGGCTGTCGAACGGCTATGACTTCCTGGCCTCGGCCGCGCTGACCGGTGTCGTTGGGGCGGCCCTGACGCTGTCGACCGGCAACGCGCTGGGGCAGGCGCTGGACACGCGGCAGGCCTATCTTCTGACCGCAGGGATATGGCTGCTAGTCCCGTTCTTCGGGGCGCTGCCGTTCTACATCGGCGCACCCGGTCTGACCCTGAACAACGCATATTTCGAGGCCGTGTCCGGCATCACCACCACCGGGGCCACGGTGATTGTCGGGCTGGACAACCTGCCTGCGGGCATGAACCTGTGGCGGGGCATGCTGAACTGGCTGGGCGGTCTTGGGATCGCGTTCATCGCGATGATCTTTCTGCCCCTGATGCGGGTCGGCGGCATGCAGTTTTTCCGCACCGAGGGCTTTGACACCTTCGGCAAGGCCTTGCCCCGCGCCACTGACATCGCAACCCAGTTGCTGATCGTCTATTGCGCGCTGACCGTGCTGACCGTCGTGGTCTATCTGATCATCGGGATGGAAACGCTTGACGCGGTGGTGAACGGCTTTGCCACGGTCGCGACCGGGGGTTTTTCGCCTGCAGACAGCTCGTTTTCCAAGTATACCGGCTCGGGGGAGTATTTCGGATCATTGTTCATGATCCTGGCCGCGATGCCCTATATCCGCTTTGTGCAACTGATGAACGGGTCGCCGACGCCGCTGTTGCGCGACATTCAGGTGCGGTCATATCTGGTCTGGCTGATGGCCGCCGTGCTGATGGTGACCGCCTGGCGGGTGCTTTCGGCCGGCACCGAGGTCGAGCCGACCTTCCGTGAGGCGCTGTTCAACCTGACCTCGATCATGACCGGGACCGGGTTCTTTTCCGGCACCTATGTCGTCTGGGGCGGATTTGGCATGCTGGTGGCCTTTGTCGTCGGTCTGATTGGCGGCTGTTCTGGATCAAGCTCGGGGGCGCTGACGGTGTTCCGGGTGCAGATCGCGCTGCGCTTTCTGGCGCGCGAGATCCGCCGCATCGGCAGTCCGAACGCGGTCGATCCGGTGAAATACGATGGCCGCACCGTGGGCGAGGATGTGCTGAGCGCGGTGATCATGTTCGCTTTCGGCTATATCGTGATCATTGGCCTCCTTAGCACCGCGATGACGCTGACCGGCGTTGATACCGTGTCGGCGCTGTTCGGGGTCTGGCAGGCGATGGGCAACATCGGCTATGGCTTTGGCCCGCTGATGGAGCGGACCGGCACCTTTGTCGATTTCCCGCCCACCGCCATCGCGATCATGACGCTGGCGATGATCCTGGGGCGGTTGGGTCTGGTGGCGCTGTTGCTGCTGATCCTGCCGACGTTCTGGCGGCGTTAGGCCGCCAGACCGAAAAGCGTCAATCCCAGCACGACACCAGCGCCGTCATGCCGGTCGCCGTTTCGGTCATCGCGACCGGTGACAGGGCCGACTGGTTTTCCGCAGGCACCAGCGCAATGCCCGAGGGGGTCAGCAGCCGGGCGATCTCGGCGCCCGAAAGCGCGAAGAACGTGCCGGCTGGAAGCTGCTTGCCGCTTGGAGCGCCTGTGGGCAACAGCATGCCGATCACCGCACCGCTTGCGTCCAGAACCGCGCCGCCCGCGTCGCCGGGCAGGGTCTGCAGGGCCAGACGCCGCAAGCCAGACTCGCCGTTCAGGCCGGTGACATCCTCCAGCGTGCCGAAGGTCAGGACCGGGGCGGGCAGGCGGTCTTCGTAGGAATAGCCCGCGACAGTGATTTCGCTGCCCTTGCGTTCTGCACCTGTCACAAAGCCCGCCACCTTGCGCGGGGCAAGGGCAGTTTCGGGGGTCAGCAGCGCCAGCCCGCTGATCGGGTCCGAAAAGGTCACCTTTGCCACCGTCGCATGGTCGATGGTGACCCGGGCGCAGCCGTCAACCGCCTCGGTCGTGGTCAATACCGCGCCTTCGGGCGTGATGAAGAACCCGGTTCGGCTAAGCCTTGGCTTGCGGATATCAAGCCCCGCCACCAGACCGGCCTTGGTGCCCGCGTCCATCGGGATCATGCCGGGGTCCAGTGCCCTTTCGCTGGAGACGTCAAGGCTGGCCTCAATGGATTGAATGATACGCCCGTCGCGGGTGGCATTGCCGGGAGAGGAAATCAGCATCCAGCCCTTGATCTTGCCATCCTTCAATTCGGCGAAAACGGTGGTGTCTGTGGTGGCAGAAGTGCCCTTGATGCGGAAAACGCTCTCTCCGCGTTCGCGCTCGCCGTCCAGTGGGACCTGCGCCATCGATTGCAGGATGTCGTAAAGCCCGAAGAAGGTGGACTGATCACCCGGTTGCGAGATCAGCACGATCTGCGGCGCGGTTGCGTCCTTGGGGGTGTAATAGGCGAAAGGTGGGGCATAGCTGTCAAAGGCCACAAGCCCCAGCGGCAGGGTTACGGTGATCCCGGCCTCGTCGTCCGTGACATTGGCAAAGCCGAAGCTGGAGGTTTCCTCGCGGTATGCGCCCAGAAGGGTGGCGCGCTGGCGGCTGGTCAGAACGCCGGTTGGTTCCGACGCTTGCGCCTCTTGCCACGCACTCATCGACTTTCTGGTGCCGGGGCCGAAATCGCCGTCAATAGCGCCGTCGTAAAAACCGAACCATTGCAGGGCGACCTGCAGGACCATCCGGTCTTCGGGGGTGAGGATTGCTTCGCTGTCGCGGGCTTCGGCCTTGGTCTCATCAGGGGCGAGTTCTGGGGCTGCTGCTTCAACCGCCTCTGGGGCTACCAGAGCGCCTTCGGAGGGCCAGAAACGGGTATCAAGGTCGCTGGAATAGGCGATGAAACTGTCGAGTGGGATCTGACCCTCGGCCGTCAGGGCGGCCAGCCGGATCGCGGCTTCATCGGCCGGGTAGGGGCCGATCAGCACCGCATACCAGCCTGACCGCAGCTGGAACCCGGCGGTTTCCGGGAAAAGCGTCGAAACTGCCTTGGCCCGTTCGATGGCGGTCGCAAGGTCAGGCAACGCCTCGACCTGCAGCCAGACCTTGTCCTCCTGGGCGGCGGCGGGGCGCTGAAGGCTGGCGAAAAGCATCAGGACGAAAAGCGCCAGCAGGGCAAAGGGTCTGAACATTCGGGCGTCCTGAATTGGGGGTCACAACAAAGGCTTTACACGCCGCAACGACATTAGACGAGCCTTCCGGCGCGGCAAGTCGGAAAACCCGTCCTGGCACGCTGCTTCTTTCCGGAATTGACCCTATTGCCCCCAATGGATAGGGAAGGCGCATCCACCCGCTGCTCCCTGCCGCACAAGGTTTTGCTATGCTTGATGCCACCGCTTCGCCGAAAAGCTTTCAGGAAATTATCCTGCGGCTGCAATCTTATTGGGCGTCAAAGGGCTGCGCGATCCTGCAGCCCTATGACATGGAGGTCGGTGCGGGCACCTTTCACCCGGCCACCACGCTGCGGTCCTTGGGGTCAAAGCCCTGGGCGGCGGCCTATGTCCAACCCTCACGCCGGCCAACCGACGGGCGCTATGGGGAAAATCCGAACCGGCTGCAGCATTACTATCAGTATCAGGTGATCATAAAACCCTCGCCGCCGGACCTGCAGGACCTGTATCTGGGGTCGCTGGCGGCGATCGGCATCGACCTTGGCCTGCATGACGTCCGGTTCGTCGAGGATGACTGGGAAAGCCCGACCTTGGGTGCTTGGGGTCTGGGCTGGGAGGTCTGGTGCGACGGGATGGAGGTCAGCCAGTTCACTTATTTCCAGCAGGTCGGCGGGCACGACTGCAAACCGGTTTCGGGCGAGTTGACCTACGGGCTGGAGCGGCTGGCGATGTATGTCCTTGGCGTCGATCATGTGATGGAGATGCCGTTCAACGATCCGCAATCCCCTATCTCCTTGAAATACGGCGACATTTTCCGCCAAACCGAGGAAGAATACAGCCGCCACAACTTTGACGGGGCCTCGACGGACATGCTGCTGCAGCATTTCAAGGACGCCGAGGCGGAATGCGAACGCCTGCTGGCTTTCGATCCGCAGGACCCGAAATCGGGCAAGCGCATCATCATGGCGCACCCGGCCTATGACCAGACGATCAAGGCGAGCCACCTGTTCAACCTGCTGGACGCGCGCGGCGTGATTTCGGTCACCGAACGCCAGGCCTATATCGGCCGGGTGCGCGCACTGGCCAAGCAATGCGCCGATGCGTTCCGGCAGACCGAAGCAGGCCAGGACCTGCCCGCCGGATGAAGCCTGCTTTGCCACGCCATCTTCTGGGATCGGCATTGGACGAGGCCTTGGCCCTGTTCGAGCCGATGGCCAACAGGATCGGGCGTCAGGCGCGGCGCTGGCGGTCGAAATATAATATTCAGCGCGCTCTTGCCGACTTCGAGGCACAACTGCAACGGCTTCGGCCCGGAGACATCTGTCTTGATCTGGGCGCGAATGTCGGCGACGTGACCCTGCGCATGGCGCGGACCGGCGCCACCGTGCATGCCTATGAACCTGATCCGGTCGCCTGGGCGGTGCTGGTGCAAAGGGCGGGGCATTTGCCGAACGTGGTCTTGCATCACTGCTGTGTTGCGGCAAAAACCGGGCGCTTTAGCCTCCGCCGTCTGAAGGGCTTTGCGTCGAATCCGCTGGCCAAGACGGTCGGATCGTCCATCGCGCCGACGACACCCGAGCGGGATCATGGCATCGACGCGATCGAGGTCGATGCCTTGTCCTTTGGTGACGTTGTCAGGTCGGTCGGTGGCCCCGTGGCACTGGTCAAGATGGATATTGAAGGGTCAGAATTCGCGATACTGCGCCAGATATTCGCCCATCCCGCCGCCTATGACATCGCGTCGATCTATTGCGAGACCCATGAGCGTGCCGGTTACGGCGATGTGACTGAGGTCGACAGCATGCGCCGGGCCGCCTGCGGGCTGGACCGACCCGCCATCAACCTTTACTGGCCATGACCAACATGATCGGAAAACTTGCAGTGGGGTTCATTGTGGTATCGGCACTCTTTGCCGGCGCTTTCCTGTGGTATACCGCCGAAAGCGCCTTTTATACGCCTGTGGCCTTTCAGACCGGGACCGAAATCCGGTTGGTGCCGCTTACCAGTGACCTGCCGGAACCGATATTGGTGGCCGGGGTCACCGGCATCGACGCGGCAAGCTCTCCGATCAAGTTCCGCGCCTGTTTCACGACGCCGATGTCGCTCGCGATGCTGACGGAAACCTACCGCGCCTATGACACGGCCGAGCCACTGATAGCGCCCTCGTCCTTCGCGTGCTTTGACGCCAAGGCCATCGGTCAGGCGCTGGAGACGGGTCAGGCGCTGGCCTTCCTGTCCGAGCCGAACATCACCTGGGGGGTCGACCGGGTGGTCGCGGTGACCGCCGACGGCCACGGCTATGCGTGGCACCAGATCAACGCCTGCGGCCGCGAAGTGTTTGACGGCAACCCCGCGCCCGAAGGCTGCCCGCCCCCACCTGCCGACCAGCCTGCCGACCAGCCCGCGCCCGAAGGAACCAACTGATGCCTGACCTCTTGATCGAACTTTTCTCGGAGGAAATCCCTGCCCGCATGCAAGCGCGGGCGCGCGAGGACCTGAAGAAACTGGTCACCGAAGGTCTGGTGCAGGCCGGTCTGACCTATGCCAGCGCCGGGGCCTTTTCGACCCCACGCCGGCTGGTGCTGTCGGTGGACGGGCTGACGACCGAAAGCGGCCCGGTGCGCGAAGACCGCAAGGGCCCCGCCACCACCGCGCCCGCGGCGGCTATCGACGGCTTCCTGCGCGCGACCGGCCTGACGCTGGACCAGCTTGAACGCCGCGCCGACAAGAAGGGTGAGACCTTCTACGCCGTCATCGAAAAGCCCGGCCGTGCGGCGCACGCGATCGTGGCCGAAGTGCTTGAGGGCGTGATCCGCACCTTCCCCTGGCCCAAGTCGATGCGCTGGGGCAATGGCTCCCTGCGCTGGGTGCGGCCGTTGCAGTCGATCATCTGCCTTTTGACCGATGAGGGCGGCGCCGAGGTCGTGCCCTTGACCGTCGACGGGATCGTGGCCGGCAATGTGACCGAAGGCCACCGCTTCATGGGCAACGGCCGGTTCACCGTGTCCGGCTTTGACGATTATGTGGTGAAGCTGAAGCGCGCCCATGTCGTCTTGGACGTAGCCGAGCGTGAGGCCGCGATCTGGCAGGCCGCGCAGAACCTGGCCTTTGCCGCCGGGATGGAGGTGGTCGCGGACCCGGGGTTGCTGGCCGAGGTCGCGGGGCTGGTCGAATGGCCGGTGCCGCTGATGGGCCGGATTGGCGAGGCGTTCCTCGGCTTGCCGCCCGAGGTGCTGCAGACATCGATGAAGGAACACCAGAAGTTCTTTTCGGTCCGCAACCCCAAGACCGGCCGCATCGAAGGCTTTGTGACCGTCGCCAATATCGAGGCCCCGGATGGGGGTCAGGTGATCCTGAAAGGCAACCAGAAGGTCCTTGCGGCGCGGCTGTCGGACGCAAAGTTCTTTTGGGAAAACGACCTGCGGGTCGCGAAAGCGGGCATGGCCGAATGGGCCGAAGGGCTGAAATCCGTCACCTTCCACAACAAACTTGGCTCACAAGCCGACCGGATCGACCGCATTGCGGCGCTGGCGCGCGAAATTGCCCCGCTCGTCGGAGCTGACGCTCTCCTCGCTGACCGCGCCGCGCGGCTGGCCAAGCTGGACCTGCGGTCGGCGATGGTCGGGGAGTTCCCGGAATTGCAAGGCGTGATGGGCCGCTACTATGCTCTGGAAGCGGGGGAAAAGCCTGCGGTGGCCGACGCCGCCCGCGACCACTATTCGCCGCTGGGACCGTCAGATGCCGTGCCGACCGAGCCGGTTTCTGTCGCCGTGGCGCTGGCCGACAAGATCGACACGCTGACCGGTTTCTGGGCGATTGACGAGAAACCCACGGGGTCGAAGGACCCCTTCGCGCTGCGGCGGGCGGCGTTGGGGGTTATTCGGCTAATTATTGGAAAATCCACGCGAAACGAGAGTCTACCGCTATTGAGTCGGCGGGTGCGCATATTTCACGAAGCGCGGAAGCGGGGAGAGGTCCAGCGTCGCGAGGCAGCATTCAGGGCTGCGGCGGAACGTTTGCGCGAACTTGAGGCCTTGCCAGAACACTTTCCAAATATCGAAAACGAGCGGGATCTAGCGGAAACAAACGCGAAAGCCCTTTCAAAAGGTTTGGAAGCTGCCCGAGCAGAATTTTCGGATGGAGTTAGAACAACTGCTGAAGCGTTAGCAATTTCAACCGACCTCCTCGCCTTCCTCCACGACCGCCTCAAGGTCACCCTCCGCGATCAGGGCGTCTCCCATGACATCATCGACGCCTGCCTCGCCATGCCCGGCAATGATGACCTCACCCTCCTCGTCAAGCGCTCCACCGCCCTGTCGGAAACGCTGAAGACCGAAGACGGCGCGAACCTCCTCCAAGGGTTCAAGCGGGCCAACAACATCCTGTCTCAGGCCGAAGCCAAGGACGGCGTCGAATACTCCTTCGGCGCGGACCTCAAGTTTGCCGAAACCGACGAAGAACGCGCCCTCTTCACCGCCCTCGACCAGGCCGAGGCCACCATCACCCTGGCGATGAAAGCCGAGGATTTCGGCACCGCCATGACCGCGATGGCCGCCCTGCGCGCCCCCATCGACGCCTTCTTCACCGCCGTGCAGGTCAACAGCGACAACCCGATCATCCGGCGCAACCGTCTCAACCTTCTGCACCGCATCCGCGCCATTTGTTCGGGTGTCGCTGATTTGACACGCATCGACGGTTAAACTGCTGCAATAATCGTCGCAAAGCTGACATGTCAGGCTTGCGCGACAGGTCTTTCGGTCTATGCTGCACTTGAACAACAGGTGCTGCATTGCAGAAACACGAGCCATTTCCAGCCTTCGCCGAGATCACCGCCGGGGCCGAAGTCCGGACGGCGGATCACGGCTGGCGGGCGAAATGCCTGCAGCGGCTGGTGCGGCTGGACCTGCCGGTGCCGAAATCCGTGGCGCTGCCCGCCACCACCGTCCGCGCCATTGCTGCCGGGCACGGGGTCGATGCGGCGGGCATTCTGGACAGTTTCGGTGACGGGCCGCTGATTTCCGTCCGCCCTTCGCCCGCCAATCCCGACTGGGGCGGGCCGGCGACGATTTTGAACATCGGGCTGAACGCCAAGCGCCATGCGCGGCTGGCGGAAACCCATGGCGAGGCGGCGGCGGATGCCCTGTATCTTCGGTTCATTCAGGCCTATGCGATCCATGTGGCAAGGCTGGACCCCGACGCCTTTGACGGGCTGAAACCGGGGCCGGGTGCCTTGCGCGAAGCCTTGCGCGAATATGAAAATGAGACCGACCAGCCTTTCCCAGAAGATCCCGCCCGGCAGCTGTCCGAAGTCCTGCGCAGCATGGCGCGGGCGTGGGAGGGCACCTCTGCCCGGCTTCTGCGTCAGTCCAAGGGCGCGCCGGACGAGGCGGCTTTGGGGCTGGTCGTGCAGGAAATGGCGCAAGGCATCGGGCAGGGGATTTCGGGGTCCGGCGTCATCCAGTTCGTCGATCCGGTCACCGGCCAACGCCAGATCACCGGGCGCTACCTTGGCCAAAGCCAAGGCCGCGATGCACTGAAAACCACCGAGGCGCTGTATCTGACCCGCGACCCGCGCGGCCCGTCGCTGGAGGATGTCGCCCCTGAGATTTTCGCCACTCTGGTCGACCATGGTGCCACCTGCCGCGCCCGCCTGCGCGAGGAAATGCAGATCGAATTCACCGTCGAGGATGGCCGTCTGGCGGTTCTGGACGCGATAAAGGTGCAGCGGTCGGTCCGCGCCGGGCTGCGGATTGCGGTCGCCTTGGCCGAAGACGGAATCATTCCGCGCGACGAGGCGGTGTTGCGCGTCGAACCCCGCGCCTTGTCCGAGCTTTTGCACCATCAGGTCGACCCGCGTGGGGCGCGTGACGTGATTGCGCGCGGGATTGCCGCCTCTCCCGGGGCTGCGACCGGCAAGTTGGTGTTCTCGTCCGCGGCGGCGCAAACGAGTGCGGCCAAAGGAGAACCCTGCATTCTGGTGCGGCGCGAAACCTCGCCCGAGGATATCCGTGGCATGCATTCGGCGGCGGCTGTGCTGACCGAACGCGGCGGCATGACCAGCCATGCGGCGGTGATCGCGCGCGGGCTTGGCTTGCCTTGCGTGGTGGGTGCCAGCGACATGCGGCTGGATGCGCGCGACAAGACGCTGACCTCGGCTGATGGGCGGGTGTTCCGCGAGGGGGATGTGGTCACGCTGGACGGCTCCAAAGGTGAGGCGCTGGCGGGCGTCGCCGAAATGCTGCCACCGGCGCTGGATGACAGTTTCCGGCGGCTGCTGGGCTGGGCTGATGCGGTGCGCGACATCGGCGTGCGGGCCAATGCCGACACGCCTGCAGATGCCGAAACCGCACGCAAGTTCGAAGCGGAAGGCATCGGCCTGTGCCGCACCGAACACATGTTCTTTGACGAAGACCGTCTGGTCGTGATGCGCGAGATGATCTTTGCTGACACCGCGCAGGACCGAGCCGCTGCGCTGACCCGGCTTTTGCCAATGCAGCGCGATGACTTTGTGCAACTCTTTGAAATCATGCAGGGGTTGCCGGTGTGCATCCGTCTGTTTGACCCGCCGTTGCACGAATTCCTGCCCCATGACCGCGAGGGGCTGCGCGATCTGGCCGAAGCCCTTGACCGCCCTCTGTCCGAGGTTACCCGCCGCGCCGAGGCCCTGACCGAGGTCAACCCGATGTTGGGCATGCGCGGCGTTCGCCTTGGTGTGGTGCTGCCGGAAATCTATGACATGCAGGCGCAGGCGATCTTTGAAGCCACGATCGAAAGCGCGCGCCGGGGTGCCCCGGTGGTGCCGGAAATCATGATCCCGCTGGTGTCTGCCGCGCGTGAGGTGGAACTGGTCAAGACCCGGATCGACGCGGTGGCGGCAATGGTGCGGACCAAAGCCAAGGCCGATTTCGCCTATAAGCTGGGGGTGATGGTCGAAACCCCGCGCGCGGCGTTGCGGGCGGGGGAAATTGCCCAGCACGCTGCGTTTTTGTCCTTTGGCACCAACGACCTGACCCAGATGACCTACGGTCTGTCGCGCGATGATGCTGGCCGGTTCATGAATACCTATGTGCGCCAAGGGGTTTTCCCCGAAGACCCGTTCCACATCCTTGACGTTGACGGCGTGGGCGAGCTGTTGCTGATCGGCGCAGAGCGGGGCCGCAAGACCCGCGCGGACCTTACCCTGTCGATCTGTGGCGAGCATGGCGGCAACCCGGAATCGATTGAGTTTTGCCGCCGGGCCGGGTTCGACTATGTGTCCTGCTCTCCCTACAGGGTGCCGATGGCGCGGCTGGCGGCGGCGCACCTGGCGTTGCGGGATCTTCAAAAAATCGTTTAGGAATAATTAGTTGTAGGGTTTTCTTTACGAAATTTCGCCCTTTTTAGGCGAGTTTTCGCCGAGTTTTCCCCAAAAACCGTTACAATTTTGCAACAGTGGTGGACCCCCCGGGCATCAGTCACCTAAGTGCCCCCTCGCTTGCAAGGCGGGGGTCACTTCCGCCGTTTTTGAAATAATAAACGGATGAGCAGTATGATTTCGATGGTGGTCGCGGGTGTAACCGCGCTTGCCCTGACGGTTGGTCCGTCGGTGCTGAATATGGATGCGTCGGGGGCCGGGTTTGATGCTGGCAATGCCCAGGCCGTGGCCGCGCCCGATCTGGTCTTGTTACCCGATCCTGATCTGTCGCTGTTGTTGGGGGCCGCCGCACAGACTGGCGGCCTGACCGAAGAATGGCTTCTGGCGCAACCGGTGCCGCAGGGCAAAGGTGACTGGCAATGCCTGACCGAGGCCTTGTATTTCGAGGCCCGTGGCGAAAGCCTTGAGGGTCAGATCGCGGTTGCCGAAGTGATCCTGAACCGCGTCGACAGCCCGCTTTACCCCCACAGCGTTTGCGGTGTGGTCAAACAGCGCGGCGGTGGCGGGTGTCAATTTTCCTACGTCTGCGACGGGCGCACCGACAAGATGCGCGAGACCGAGGCCGCCGATCTGGCAGGGCGGATCGCGCGGGCCATGCTGGACGAGGCCCCCCGGGTGCTGACCGAAGGGGCCACGCACTTTCACACCAAAGGGGTCCGGCCAAGCTGGTCGAAACGCTTTTCGCGTACCGCATCCATCGGTGCGCATTTCTTCTATCGCCAGCCGGGTGCCAGCGGCTGATGTCGCAACTGTCCCGCAAGGGGCCGGTCTTTCTGGTGACGGGGCGCGTGCCCATGCTATGAGGGGCCTAAAGACGCTGCAGGGCAGGGCCACATGAGCGACATCGAACTTGCCTTTGCCCATCCAGAGGCGCGCGCCGAGGCTTCGGCCGGGGAAGACCCGCGCGACCGGATTTCGCTTCGTGACCATGTGGTCGAGGCTGACATTGGCGCTTTCCAGAAGGAACGTGGCCACAAGCAGCGTCTGCGCTTCAACGTGGTGGTCGAGGTCCGCCCGGTGACCGAGCCACTGGAGGATGACGTTGACCGCATCCTGTCTTATGACAAGATCACCGAAGCGATCGCCGACGAACTTGCAGCGGAACGGCTGAACCTTCTGGAAACACTGGCCGAAAGGGTTGCCGAACGCATTCTTGCCGAACCTGCCGCGATGCGCGCTTTTGTGCGGATCGAAAAGCTGGACATCGGTCCCTATGCGCTTGGGGTCGAAATTGTCCGGTCGCGGGCCGAGCGACCCGTGCAGCGCAGCGGACAGGATGGGCTGGAAGCCGTGCATCCGCTGGTCGTCTTTCTGGACAATGCCGCAATCCTTGACGTGGGCCTGTCGGCCAAGCTGGATGCGCTTTTGTCCGAAGGCTTGCCGCTGATCCTTGCCGTTGGCTTGCCCGAATTTCCACGGGCAGTGACCGGCCATCGCCCGACCCAGCGCCGGGTCGACCTGCTGGCCATTGAACAGAACGCCTGGACCCTTGCCGCTTGCGATGCGCGTTGCGTGGTGGTGGCGACCCGGACGGAAATCGACTGGGCGATGAAGCGCGGGCAATGCGTGGTCTGGGCCCCGTCGAAACTGGTGCTGGACGCGGTCGACGGGCCAAAGGGGTCCGACCCAGTCGGGCTGGCGCTGTGGCTGGCCGAGACGCTGTCGGCAACAGCGTTGGTCGTTCACGGCAGCGTTGCAGTTCCGGCAGGAAGCCGCGTGCCGGTGCGCCGCACCTGATCCTTCCCCCTTGCCAAGCCGTCCCGCTTCGGCCAATCCCAAAGGCATGGAGTATTTTCGACCCATTGCGATGACCGACCCCGCCATCCCGGACGGTGCCTATCCCTTGGCCGGCGGCTGGTGCTGGTTCGACCGGGTCGAAGTCCTGTCGCGCAGCTTTGATCCCCATATCATCCCGGCGAGTGACCTGCCGACCCCGGTCCTGTCACGCCTGACCACGCGGCGTGCCGATTTCGCTGGGATCACGCTGGACCGGCCCCGGCTGATGGGGATCCTGAACGTCACGCCGGACAGTTTTTCCGATGGTGGCAAGTATCTTGCGCTGGACAAAGCGGTGGCCGAGGGTCGCCGGATCGCCAAGTTGGCCGAGATTGTGGACATCGGTGGCGAAAGCACCCGCCCGGGTGCTGCCGAGGTTGCCGTCCCGGAAGAGATCACCCGCACCGCCCCGGTGATTGACGCTTTGCGGGGAGACGGAATGCTGGCCCCGATTTCCATCGATACCCGCAAGGCGCTGGTCGCGGTGTCGGCGCTGCAGGCCGGGGCAAGTCTGGTCAATGACGTGTCGGCTTTCGGCTTCGATCCCGCCATGGGCCCGCTGGTGGCCCGCGCCGGGGTGCCGGTGGTCCTGATGCATTCCCAAGGTTCGCCCGCGACGATGCAGATTGATCCGTCTTATGCCGACGTGCTGTTGGACGTCTATGACGCGTTGGCCGCCCGGCTGGCCGAGGCTGAGGCCATGGGCATCAGCCGCACCCGGATTGCCCTTGATCCCGGCATCGGTTTTGGCAAGACACAGGCGCATAATCTGGCCCTGTTGCGGGGGCTGTCGCTGTTTCATGGCTTGGGCTGTGCGATCCTGCTGGGCTCATCGCGCAAGCGGTTCATCGGGGCCATCGGTCAGGCTGATAGCCCCGAGTCGCGGATGCCGGGGTCGGTCGCTACCGCGCTGACGGGCCTTGCGCAAGGCGTGCAGATCACGCGGGTTCATGACGTGGCCGCAACCCGTCAGGCCTTTCGGCTTTGGCAGGCAATGCACACCGATCATCTGGAGGGACAGGTATGACGGCCAAACTTTTCGGCACCGATGGCGTGCGCGGTCGGGCGAACCAATGGCCGATGACGGCCGAACTGGCGTTGAAGTTGGGGGCCGCCGCCGGGCGGTATTTCCGCCGTGACGGCACCACGGCGCATCGGGTGGTGATCGGCAAGGACACGCGGCTGTCAGGCTATATGCTGGAAAACGCACTGACGGCAGGGTTCACCTCTACCGGAATGGAGGTGCTGCTTTTGGGCCCGGTGCCGACGCCTGCGGTGGGCTATCTGACGCGGTCGATGCGGGCAGATGTGGGGGTGATGATCTCGGCCTCCCACAACCCGCATCAAGACAACGGCATCAAGTTCTTCGGTCCCGACGGGTTCAAGCTGTCGGATGCAGCCGAGGCTGAGATTGAAGCCATGGTCGCGGGGGAAATCCGGCCCGCCAAGCCGGAAGACATCGGTCGCGCCAAGCGGATCGAGGACGGTCGCGGCCGCTATCAGGAGTTCGTCAAGACCAGCTTTCCGAATGGTCTGCGGCTGGACGGATTGAAGGTTGTGATCGACTGCGCCAACGGGGCGGCCTACAAATGCGCCCCCGAGGTGCTTTGGGAGTTGGGGGCCGAGGTGATCCCGGTCGGTGTCGCGCCGAACGGCACCAACATCAACGACCGCTGCGGATCGACCCATACCGAAACGGCGGCCGAGGCGGTGGTGACGCATCACGCGCATGTCGGCATCAGCCTGGATGGTGACGCCGACCGGCTGATGATCCTGGACGAGACCGGCCGGGTGGCGGACGGCGACCAGATCATGGCGCTTTTGGCCGCACGCTGGGCCGATGAGGGGCGTCTGCGCGGTGGCGCCTTGGTGGCCACGGTGATGTCTAACCTTGGGCTGGAACGTTTTCTTGCGGGCAAGGGCATCGGGCTGGAACGCACCGGTGTCGGTGACCGTTATGTGGTCGAACGGATGCGCGCGGGCGGCTTCAACCTTGGCGGCGAGCAGTCCGGCCATATCGTGATGACTGACTATGCCACCACCGGCGACGGTCTGGTCGCGGGTCTGCAGTTTCTGGCCGAGATGGTGCGGACCGGGCGTCCCGCGTCCGAATTGGCGCAGTCATTCGCGACCGTGCCGCAGATGCTGCAGAACGTCCGCTTTGCCGCCGGCGGGCGTCCGCTGGAGGTGGATACCGTCAAGCAGGTCATCGCCGCAAATGAGGCGCGGATTGCAGGCAAGGGCCGCATCCTGATCCGCAAGTCCGGAACCGAACCTCTTATCCGCGTCATGGCGGAATGCGAAGATGAGGCTATGCTAGTCGATGTGATCGCCGAGATTGTCAGCGCGGTCGAGGCGGCGGTCTGAACCGGTCGCAACGGTCTGCAAAAGGGAGAGGCCTAAGTGCAACACGTCAAATCTGTCGCTTTGGCATTGCTCCTGTTCTGGCCTGCGGGGGCGCATGCCGACGACGCTATCACCGTCGCCGGGCATGAGATTGTCGTCATCGGCGACGGGATCTGGTCGGCGGTGCTGACAGTGGACGGGGTGACCCTTCATGAAAACGGCCTGATCTTTCTGGACGCGCAGGTGCAGGATCTTGGCGGGCTGACGGTTGTGACCGGGGTGGCGGGCGCCGGGGGCAATGCCTGCAATGCGCCGCCGTTTGTCCTTACCTTGCCTGAAGGCGGCCCGGCCGAATTCTTCGGCCCGGTCGACAGTTGTGCCAACCTGATGCCGTCGGTCGAGGCCGAGACGTTGGTTTTTGCGTCCGACGCCCTGCCGGGCTACCCCGGTGAAGTCTGGATATGGACCCCCGGAAAGGGATTTGCCGCAGGTCCGTCCCGCGATTTTGTGGCCACCGCCGGTTGGGAGGATTTTGACAGCTTGGCTGAAGCGCACCCGGCAGATGCCTTGGCCATTGCTCCGGCGCTTGCGGCTTTGCAGGCAGGCCTTGGGCCAGACTATCCGGACTTTGCCAAGCGAATTTCGGATCTGGGGTCGGGCGATCTGACGCCGATGGGCTATCTGGGTCGCGCCTGCATCAAGTTCACCTGCGATGAGGATTGGGCGCTGCTTTACCTTGATCGCGCAAGTCAGGGCGTCTTTGCCGCCTGGGCCGTCGCAGGAATAGCCGAGCCGCGACTTTGGCCCGCTGACCGCGAGCTTTGGCCTGAAGAGGCCCGCGCGGCCCTTCCAGCCCCGGTCGTGCAATAGCCATCCCCTAAGGCTTGCCACATGAGACGGCAAGGTCCAGTGCCGTCGGCTCTGGGTTTGTCCTAGGCCGCGACGGCCGGGGCAGAGGGTTTCATCGCCAGAACCAGAAGCGCAAGAAGACTTGCCCCGAACAATAGCCACAAAGAACTGAGCCAGAGCATCTCGAACGAGCCGGTCGTGTCCAGAAGATAGCCGCCCAGATAGGCCGCCGCTGCACTGCCAAGGGCGTGCCCGGCCGAGATCATCCCCATCGTCTGCCCCATGACCCTGATGCCGATGTGGCTGGCAGCAAGGCTGGCGGTGACCGGGACGGTCGAATAGTCGACGACGCCAAAGAAGATGGCGAACATGAACAAGACCTCGATCCCGGTGCCGGGCAGGTTGATCAGGATGATGTAGGTCAGCGCGCGCAAGGCATAGATCGCGGCCAGCAGCATCGGGCGGTTCACCCGGTCGGTCAGCCAGCCCGCGCCGATCATGCCAAAAAGGTTGACCAGGGACAGCACGCCGTAAGCGGTGGCGCTTTGCAACGGGGGAAAGCCGCAGAAATCCGCAAAGGGCAGGAAATGCGTCTCGATTGCGCCACTGGAGGTGAAGCCGCAGATCAGATAGCTCCAGAACAGGGCATGGAAAGCCGGGCGGCGGACGATGAAGCCGAAGTCCTGCGCAAAACTGGAGCTGTCCTTGCGGCGTCTTGACGTGTCAGCCGAGGCCCCCGGCATCATCGCCCTTATGCAGGGGATCAGCGCAAGACTGGCCAGGGACAGCGCGCCAAAGCACCAGCGCCAACTGGCAAAGGACAGGATCAGCGCAATCAGCGGCACGATGACGAACTGCCCTCCGGTCGCGCCGGATGTGGCCGTCCCGACGGCAACGCCGGGCCGGTGCGTGATGGTGCGGGTAACGGCGGTCGCCACGACATGGCTGGCGACGATCCCGAAACCCAGCGCGCAAAAAAAGCCATAACCGATGACGAACATCACCTTGCCGTTCATCAGCGCGACAATGCCACAGCCGATGCCCAGCATCCCAAGCCCGAGATTGAGGGTGAACCGTGGCCCCATGCGGTCAACCAGACGCCCGGCAAACGGGGCGACGATTGCGACGACCACCAGGGCCGCCGCGCCAACGCCCGAGATATAGCTGCTGGTCCAGTCAAACTCGCGCTGTCAGACCGGCATCAACAGGCTGAGCGTGGCGCGGCCGGAGGACGCAATGGCCAGCGCCAGAAAGCCGAAGGCCACGATGGCCCAAGGTTGCGTCCGTCGTGGGGTGTCGCCGGCGTGTGGGGGTGGGGTAGTCATCAGACCCTCCGTTTGCCTAACTTGGCATGGCTCTGTCGGTGTCACAAGCCGTCTTTCCGATGTGCCCGGCCCTTGGTCCCGGCGTGTGGATGCTGTTCATCTGGCCGCAGGTCGCGGATTTGGGTCCAAGACGGGCAGGAACGCGGATCAGAGGTTTCGCTCGGCGGCCCAGCCGTTGTCGCAAGTCAGGCTCTGGAAACGGATCGTGCAAAGGACCGTCGCACCCCCTGGCAGGGTATATCGGAACCGGGTGCCAAAGCTGACGCCCTCGCCGCCGCCGATCAGCGCCATGTCGGGGGCTGGGGCTTGACCCGCTTGCTGGACCGGAACACGCTGACCGTCCTTGCTCAGCGCCAGTATTGGCCGAGCGGCGATGTCTGCAAGCGCAAGCGAACTGCCGATGTTGTTCAGACCGATCCAGACCACCGCCAGCAAGATGAGACCGATCACCAACCATTTGCGCATGTCGTTTCCCCCTTTCCTTTGGCGATCCTGCCCGACTCTGTGCCCCCGGGAAAAGAAGAAAGGGCGCCACCGGGGCGCCCTTTTGCAGAAAGCTTCGTGCGGTCAGTTCCGCGCCTTGTCGACCATCTTGCCCTTGGAAATCCACGGCATCATGTCGCGCAGTTTCTTGCCGACCAGTTCGATCTGGTGTTCGTCGTTCGACCGGCGCGAGGCTTTGATCGTCGGCTGGCCAACAGCGTTTTCCAGCATGAAGTCGCGGACGAACTTGCCGGACTGGATGTCGGACAGGACTGCCTTCATCCGTGCCTTGGTCTCGACGTAAGGCAGGATGCGCGGGCCGCTGACATACTGGCCGTATTCGGCGGTGTTCGAGATCGAATAGTCCATGTTGGCGATGCCGCCTTCGTAGATCAGGTCCACGATCAGCTTCACTTCATGCAGGCATTCGAAATAGGCCATTTCCGGCTCGTAGCCGGCTTCGACCAGGGTTTCAAAGCCCATGCGGATCAGTTCGACCAGACCGCCACACAGGACCGCCTGCTCGCCGAAAAGGTCGGTTTCGCATTCCTGGCGGAAGTTGGTCTCGATGATGCCCGAACGCCCGCCACCGATGGCGCTGCAGTAGGACAGGCCGATTTCCATCGCCTTGCCAGTCGCGTCATTGTGGACGGCCACCAGGCAGGGCACGCCGCCGCCCTTGGTGTATTCGCCGCGCACGGTATGGCCGGGGCCTTTCGGGGCCATCATGATGATGTCGACGCCCTTTTTCGGTTCGATCAGGCCGAAATGGATGTTCAGGCCATGCGCGAACGCAATCGCGGCGCCTTCACGGATGTTGTCGTGGACGTATTTGCGGTAGGTTTCGGCCTGCAGTTCGTCCGGCATGGTGAACATGATCAGGTCGGCCCATTTGGCGGCCTCGGCAATGCCCATGACTTTCAGGCCTTCGCCTTCGGCCTTTTTCGCGGAAGGCGAGCCTTCGCGCAGCGCCACGACCAGGTTCTTGGCCCCCGAATCGCGCAGGTTCAGCGCGTGGGCGTGGCCCTGGCTGCCGTAGCCCAGAATGGCGACCTTCTTGTCCTTGATCAGGTTCACGTCGCAGTCACGGTCGTAGTAAACGCGCATTTTGCGTCTCCTTTATGGGTTGATGACGGCAGGATAAGGATTTTCCGACGGTTTCCCGTGCATTCTTTCCTAATGGCGGCATTTTTGGTAAAGGATCATGTGTGAAACCATGATTTAACGGAAAATCCATGCTTGACGACACCGACCGTCGCATCCTGCGCCATTGGCTGGCCGAGCCTGCGCTTGACCGTGCCGCACTGGCGGAACGGGCGGGCGTGACGGCGGCAACCCTCTGGCGCAGGCTGGACCGGTTGCGCGCGGGCGGGGTGATCAAGGCGGAAGGGGCGGTGATCGACTGGCGGGCGCTGGGCTACGGCGTCGAAGTTTCGTTGCGCTTTACGCTGGACAAGACCAACCCCCGCGCCTTTGACGAATTCATCGCAGCAGCGCGGGAGGTGCCCGAGGTCATCGGGATCGAAACTTTCCTTGGCCGCGTTGACGTGCGCCTGAACGTCATTGCCCGCGACATGGGCCATTGGACCGGCATCTACCGGGACCGGATTCTGGGACTGCCCCATATCGCCGAGGTCGAGGCCCTGATGCTGGTGGCCACCATCAAGGACACCGGGGGATTGCCGCTTTGACGTTCGGGGTGATTGATCTGGATGACACCGACCGGGCGATCCTGCGGGCGCTGTCGCTGGACGGAACCCTGTCGGCGGGTGAAATTGGCCGCCGTCTGGGACTGTCGCAGCCTGCCGCCTGGAGGCGCGTGCGGCGGCTGGAGGAAGCGGGCGTTCTGCGGGGTCTGCGGGTCGATGTCGACCGCGACAAGCTTGGCTTTGGGGTCACGGTCTTTCTGGGGGTCAAGCTTGCCACCAAGGGCCGGGTCAGCCTTGAGGACTTCGAACGCGCGGTGCAGTCCATCCCGGAGGTGCAGGTGGTCCAGCATGTGCTGGGCCTGTTTGACTACCGGCTGCGGGTGGTGGCCCGCGACATCGCCGACTTCGAGCGGGTGCTACGGCGGCGCATCATGACCTTGCCCGGGGTCGGCAACGTCGAGGCGAACGTGCTTTTGACCGAGGAACGTCGCCCCGGACCCTTGGGAGTGGCGGATTTGGTCGTGAAAGGGTGATCCGGCACCGCTAGGGTCCGCTTATCAAGCCTGACGGCTTTCTGCGCTGCATCCAGCGACACGGCCCGTCAGGGCCGATGAGCTGCAGGGAGAGCGCCGATGAAGATCGCGAAACTGGAAACCTTCGACAACGCTTTTGTCTGCTTTGTAAAGGTCACCGCCGATACCGGCGATGTAGGTTGGGGCCAGACCTCGACCTATCAGGCCGATATCACGGCGGACATCTTTCACCGTCAGGTTGCCCCCCATGCCATCGGCGCCCGGGTTGATGATCTGGAAGACACGCTCCGCCGCATCTATGAGCGGGAACACAAGTTCCCCGGCAGCTATCTGCGCCGGGCGCAGGCGGGCCTCGATACCGCCGTCTGGGACTTGCGCGGCAAGGTTGCGGGCAAGCCGGTGGTCAGCCTGCTGGGCGGCACACCGGGCAAGGTTCGCGCCTATGCCAGCAGCATGAAGCGCGACATCACCCCGAAAGACGAGGCGGCGCGGTTTGTGAAGTTGCGGGATGACTTTGGCTTTGACGCCTTCAAATGGCGAGTGGGAGCGGAAGTCGGGCGAGATGTCGACGAATGGCCGGGCCGTACCGAAGCGGTCATTCCCGTGGTCGCCAAGGCGCTGGGTGATGGAATCGACAAGCTGGTCGACGGGAACTCCTGCTATTCTCCGGCCAAAGCCATCGCGGTCGGCCGGATTCTGGAAGACAACGGCATCGGCCATTTCGAGGAACCCTGCCCCTACTGGGAGGTTGACCAGACGGCCGAGGTTCGCGCTGCCCTCTCCATCGACGTGGCGGGCGGCGAGCAGGATTGCGAGCTGACGGCATGGCAACTGGCCGTTGAGCACAAGGCCGTCGACATCCTGCAGCCCGACATCATGTATATGGGCGGCATTTGCCGCACGCTGGAGGTATGCCGAATGGGCGAAAAGGCGGGTCTGCCAATCACACCCCATGCCGCCAACCTTGGGCTGGTGACCATGTGCACCATGCATCTGTTGCGGGCGATTCCGAACCCGGGCAAATACCTTGAGTTCTCGATCGAAGGCCTAGACTACTATCCGTGGCAGGAAGGCCTGTTCGTGAACGATCCCTACCGGATCGACGTCGGCCACGCCATCGTCACCGACGCCCCCGGCTGGGGGGTCGAGATCAACCCCGACTGGCTGGCCCGCGCCCGCCACCGCGTTTCTGAAAGGACCTGAGCCATGCCCGGACTGCACCACCATATCGACCCCGAGGGGCTGGAAGAATTCTCGGTCGTCTTCACCGACCGCAGCCTGAACCACATGTCGGCAAAGTTTCAGACCGTGATGCGCGATGTGTCGGGCATGCTGCGCGAGGTCTATAACAGCAGCGCGGTGGCACTGGTCCCGGGTGGAGGCACCTATGCGATGGAGGCGGTTGCGCGCCAGTTCGGGCAGGGCCGCGCGCTGATCGTGCGCAACGGCTGGTTCAGCTATCGCTGGACCCAGATTTTTGACATGGGCGGCTTTGCGGCGGAAACGCACGTGGTGATGGCGCGGCAGGCGGGCAACGACGCCCGCGCGCCCTACGCCCCGCCGCCGATTGACGAGGTGGTCGCCAAGATCCATGAGACGCGGCCTGATGCGGTTTTTGCGCCGCATGTCGAGACCTCTTCGGGGATCATCCTGCCCGATGACTATGTGACCCAGCTTGCCGCCGCCGCGCATGAGGTCGGCGCGCTGATGGTGCTGGATTGCATCGCATCGGGATGCGTCTGGGTCGACATGGCCGCGACCGGGGTCGATGTGCTGATTTCGGCCCCGCAAAAGGGCTGGTCGGCGTCTCCCAGTGCCGGGATCGTGATGCTATCGCCGCGGGCCGAGGCGCGGCTGGCGGAGACCACGTCTAACTCCTTTGCGCTGGACCTGAAAAAGTGGCGCGCGATCATGGAGGCTTATGAAAAGGGCGGCTTTGCCTATCACGCGACGATGCCGACCGATGCGCTGGTGGGTTTCCGCGATGCGATGGCCGAAACGAAGGCGATGGGCTTTGGCGAGGCCAAGGCCGCACAATGGGCACTTGGCCGGGCGGTGCGGATGATGCTGGAGGCCAAAGGTGTGCCGTCGGTCGCGGCCAGCGGCTTTCAGGCGCCGGGCGTGGTGGTCAGCTATACCACCGACCCGGACGTGCAGTCGGGGGCCAAATTCCGCGCGGAAGGCATGCAGATCGCCGCAGGCGTGCCGCTGCAGGTCGGAGAGGGGGCAGAGTTTCGCACTTTCCGGCTGGGTCTCTTTGGGCTGGACAAGCTGAAGGACGTGGACGCGACCGTGGCCCGATTGGGGCGGGCGGTCGAAGCGGTTCTGTAGCGCGGGATAGAATCCTTCGAAGGATTTTGCAGATCTTTTCGAAAGGATTTGGTCCCCGCTGTCGACGTTCAGCGCACCCCCAGGCCGGTGCGCATCAACACTTGCCGCACCGGGCGCGACCCATAAAGCGCGTCCAGCGCCTTGGCCCGCAGGTCGCGAATTGCTGGCGACCCTGCCATCGAGGCGCGGTTCAGAAGGTCGATGCCGGTGACCCTTGCCTGCGCCTCCAAGTGGCGCTGGCGGTGGTAGGTTTCGGTGACTGCGGGCGCGCCAGGATCGGCGCGGTGGTTGTCGATCAGCGACAGAAGGCAAGCAAGATCGGCCAGCGACATGTTCAGCCCCTGCGCGCCGATCGGTGGCACCACATGGGCTGCTTCGGCCATCAGGACGGTGCGGGGACCGGACATCCGGTCGGCGATCTGGCTGATGATCGGCCAGACGCTGCGCCTTGTGATCAGCGACAGCGGACCCAGCACGCCTGAAGACCGCGCGGTCATTTCGGCCTCGAACTCTGGCACGGTCAAGGCGGCCAGACGTGCTACCTCGGGGCCGGTTTCCATCCAGACCACCGCAGAAGCCGGTTGACCGTCACGGTCGGGCAAGGGGACCAGCGTGAACGGACCGCCCGACCGATGCACCTCGGTCGAGACATTGCCATGCGGCAGATCGTGGCTGACCGAGAAGGCCAGCGCCTTCTGGCCATAGCGGGTGGTCTTGACGCCGATCCCCAGCGCCTCACGCACCGGGGAGGCGCGACCGTCCGCGCCGATCACCAGCCGGGCGGAAATCTGGCTGCCGTCGGTCAGGGTGACCAGCGCCTCGGCCTCACGCACCAGCATCCTTGCAAAACCGACACCGGGGCGAAAGCTGACGTCGGGCAGTTCGGCAAGGCGGGCGACCATCTCGCGGCGCAAAAGCCAGTTCGGCAGGTTCCAGCCAAAGGGGGCATCGGAAATCTCGGACGCGTCGAAGTCTTTGACCAGCCGCGCCACCGGTTCCGCGCCGCCCGCGTCGATGATCCGCATGATCTGCAAGGGGGCTGCATGGGGAAGAAGCCGCGACCAAAGCCCTGCGCCGTCCAGCACCGGGATCGAGGGCTGCAGAAAGGCCGTGGTGCGCAGATCCGCCCCGTCGGCATCCGCGGTTGTGGCTGGCGGCGTCGGATCGACCAGGATCACCCGGAACCCCGCCGACCCGAAAGCCGCCGCTGCGGTCAGGCCCGCAACCCCGCCGCCAGAAATCAGGATATCGGTCGTCTCGCGCATTTCAGGCCTCCGGGGGGCAGCATAGGCCGGGGCAGGGCCGGGGGCCAGAGGACAGGTTGTCCCGGTGGGGCCGTCCGGCAAATGGCCGGCGTGCCGGCGTTTTACGGTCGGGCAAGGATGATCAGCAGCAGGAACATGACCGGAACGCAGGCCAGTGCGGCCAGCACAAGGGCAACCAGGCCCCAGGTTTGCACCGCCAGAACCAGCGCGGTAATAAGGATGACGATCAGATAATAGATCGTGTCGACCTCACGCTCGATATCGCGGACCACCCGGCCGATGACGGGCAGGGCGCGCAGAATGCGCATTGAAGTGTCGGTCGAAGCGGCGGTTGCGGTCATGGGCCTGTCCCGGTTGTTGCTTGGAAAACACCTATGGGGGGCGGCCTGCATTGCAAGGCGTTGCGTCGGGATTTGGCCCGACTGCGCCCGAAAGCCGCAGCAGGTCGCATGTCTTTTGTTGATGGGGGCCAGGGTCGGACGGATCCTGTGGCGTCACCAAGGCCGGAAACTTTCGCGCGGCAGGACATGGGGTCAAGCTGTGCAAGTAAGTCTTTTGCGGCTTGCGATGCGGGGCCGGTCTTTGCACTGTCCAACTTGCTTGCTTCGCCATACCCGATCAGGATCACCCCCCCACCATGACCATGACCATGACCCGCCGCAGCCACCTTGCCAGCCTGCTGGCCACACTCGCCGCGCCCACGACATTGCGTGCGCAAACCGGCCGCAGGGTGATTGTCGTCGGCGCGGGGCTTGCCGGTCTTGCCGCAGCGCGCGATCTGGTGGTCGCCGGGGCCGAAGTTGTGCTGCTTGAGGCGCGCGACCGGATCGGCGGACGGATCTGGACCTCACGCCTGTGGCCCGACCTGCCGATGGATCTGGGGGCAAGCTGGATCCATGGGGTGAAGGGCAACCCCTTGACCGCACTTGCCGATGCGGCGGGGGCGGCCCGGGTGGACACCAGCTATGACAGCGCGCTGGCGCTTGACGGGGCAGGGCAGGAGGTTGACCTGACCGACGCCTATGATCTGGCCGAGGCCGTGGTCGAGGACGCCCGCGCACGGGTGGATGACAATGACCGCGACCTGGCACTGCAGGATGCAGTCACGGGCGGCGCGGATTGGCAGGCCGCTGATGCGGCGACAAGGCGGCTGATCCGGCATGTGGTGAATGGCGCTGTCGAGGCGGAATATGGCGGGGACTGGTCCGAAGTTTCGGCTTGGTTTTTCGATGAAAGCGAGGAATTCGAGGGCGGGGATATGCTTTTCCCGGATGGCTTTGACCAGATCGTGCAGCATCTGGCGCGTGGGCTGGACATCCGCACCGGGCAGGTGGTCACCGCCCTTGTGCCGGACGGGGCGGGGGTGGCGGTGACCCTTGCGGATGGCAGCCAACTGGCGGCGGATCATGTGGTGCTGACCGTGCCGCTAGGGGTGCTGCAGGCTGGGGACATCGACTTTGGCGCCGCGCTGGCGGCGGACCGGGTGGCGGCGATTAATACTTTGGGCATGGGGCTTTTGAACAAGTGCTGGCTGCGGTTCGACCGGGTCGCCTGGCCAAGTGACGTCGACTGGATCGAGTGGATCGGGCCGGAAGACGGCGTATGGTCGCAATGGCTGAGCCTGACCAAAGCCACCGGCGCGCCGGTCCTGTTGGCCTTTCATGCCGGGGATCAGGCCCGGGCGATGGAAAAGCTGACGGATTCCCAGATGATCGCACAGGCTCATGCCGCGCTGCGGGCGATGTTCGGGGCGGATTTTCCGGCCCCGGTTGGCACGCAGATTACCCGCTGGTCGCGTGACCCGTTCAGCTATGGCAGCTATTCTTTCAACGCCACCGGTACCACTCCCGAGACCCGCAAGATGCTGGCGGGGACGGATTGGGACGGTCGCCTTGTCTTTGCTGGAGAGGCGGCAGAGCCTGACCACTGGGGCACAGCCCACGGCGCGGTCCTGTCGGGGCGTGCGGCGGCGGCCGAGTTGGGTTAATCGCTCAGCTCGGGCGTCCGGAGGGGCGCTTGCCGCCGGTGGTCCGTCGCCTCGAAAGCGGCGGCCAGTGCCAGCAACCGATTGTCGTCATAGGCCCGGCCTGCAAAGGTCAGGCCTGCGGGCATTCGGGTATCGGCCATCACTCCCATCGGCACGGTCACGGTGGGCACCCCGCAATGCCGGATCGCAAGGTTGCCATTCGCGACCCAGCAGCCATTGCGCCACGCGAGATCGGCCGAAGTGGGGTTAACATCGGCATCCGCCGGTCCCACGTTGGCGACGGCGGGAAAAATCACCGCGTCCAGACCCAGCGCGTCCATCCATTCCTCAAGGTCCTGCTTGCGGGTGTCTTCCAGCCCCTTGAACCCCGCCTCCATCCCGGGGATGTCGCGGAAGTCGGCGCACGGATGCGCGCGGGCATGGGCGGGGTAATCGGTGATATCGCCGTCAAAGCCGGTATAGCGGTCTGGCAGAGCACCTTCGGGCAGGGGAGAGATCCGCTCTCCGTCCACCTCTGCCACCCGGTTCAGGTGCGGATCGCCATTGGCCTGCAGAAAGTCATCCCAGGCCCAGACTGACAGGTCTATGATCTCGTGCCGCAGATATGTAGCACTGACAAGGCCCCGCGTGGCGATGGTGGGGGCACCGGGGCGGTCGCCTTCATAGTTGGTGATCAGCGGGAAGTCGGTCACCACCACCGTCGCCCCTGCAGCCTCCAGCGCCGCGCGCGCCTTTTGCCAAAGGTCCATGATCGAGGCCCGCGTCTCGATCTTTTGCCCGGTCGGCCCGCCGATGCCGGGGTTCTCGGCGGTTCCGGCGAGGGGATCAGCATTGATATACATCGCGGGTACGCCAAACCGCTTGCCCTTCAGCGTGATCGACCCGGCCAGCGCGGGGTAACTTGGCGGTCGAACCTTTGACGTCTCCGGGACCTTCACCCATGGCTGCCGCCGCCAAAGATCGCCCCGAGTCTCGGGGTCATCGGCAACGATCACCTCAAGGATTTCGAGCATGTCGGCCATGCTGCGGGTATGGGGCACCACCACATCCATCGTCGGCACCAAGGGCCAGTTGCCCCGCACCGAAATCACCCCGCGTGAGGGCGTATAGGCGCACAGCCCGTTGTTGGCCGCAGGCGCGCGGCCCGAAGACCAGGTTTCCTCGCCCAGACCAAAGCCGCCGAAACTGGCCGCCGTGGCCGTTCCCGATCCGTTGGAGGACCCCGACCCGAAAGCCGCCGTCAGGTAGTCCGCGTTATAGGGGCTTTCGGCCCGGCCATAGCAGCCGCGCTGCATGCCGCCATTGGCCATGGGCGGCATGTTGGTCAGACCCAGCAACACCGCGCCCGCCGCCCGCAGGCGTTCGATGACAAAGGCATCCTTCTGCGCGATCAGATGTTGGAACGCAGGTGAGCCTGCACTGACCGGCAGCCCTTTGGCCGAATAGCTGGCCTTGGCGGTATAGGGGATGCCGTCCACCGGCCCTCTGGCCTGACCTGCCGCGCGCCGGGTATCCGAGGCGCGGGCATCCGCCAGTGCCATAGGGTTCAGCACCGGCACTGCGTTCAGGCAGGGCCCAGCCCGGTCATAAGTCGCGATCCGGGCCAGATAACCTTCGGTCAGGCTGACCGAGGTCTCGATGCCCGCCTCCAGCGCCGCCCGCAGATCGGCAATCGTCGCTTCGACCAGTTTCATGTCATTACCTTCCGTGGCCCGCCAGCTCACCATTTCCTGTGGCGTCATTGAACCAACACTGCCATCAATCGACAAGCCACTTCGGCTCAGCAAGGGACTGCCCGGCGAAATGCTTCAGATCATCCATGTTCGCGACGAGACCGAGGCTGACGAAGTGCGCCTACTGGTGACCGAATACATAGGCTGGTTGCGCATCCTTTACGCCGATCGGGCTGCGATAATCGACGCCTATTTGGCCGCGCAGGACGTCGCGGCGCAGATGCGCGACCTTCTGATCCGCTTTGCGCCGCCATCGGCAGATTGCCTTTTGGCGCGGCTTGACGGGGTGCCGGTCGGGGTGGCGATGACCAAGCGATATTCCGACACGATCTGCGAAATGAACCGAGTGTATGTGCGCGATGCGGCGCGCGGTCATGGGGTGGGGCGGGCGCTGGTGGCCGAACTTCTGGCCACGGGCAAGGTGCTTGGTTACCAACAGATGATGCTGGCCGTAAGCACGCGCCATACCGAGGCACTACCGTTGTACCGCAGTTTCGGCTTTGTCGATGCGCAAGACCTGGCTGGTACCGGGGGCGGCGACGCCGAAATCCGCCTGATCCGGGACCTTTGAGTGGACCGGGGCAGCGGTTCGACCAAGACATTTCCTCGAAACCAGACCACAGAGCCCGAGATGATCAGCGTCCCCCAAGCCGAGACGCCCGAAGACCTTGACGCCCTGCGCGACCTTGTCCGCGCCATGTCCGCTGGGTCATGGCCGATGTCCTGAAGTCTGATGACCGGGGCGTCTTTGCCGGGCTTGAGGTTGAACTGGCCGACTTTCCGGGCCGCTATGGGCCACCGGGGGGCTGACTTGCTCTGGCGCGGCTGAATGGGGCACCAGCGGGTTGCGTCGCATTCTTTGACCGGCGCAATGCCACGTTGCAGATCAAGCGCATGTTTGTCGCCCCGACTGCGCGCGGTCATGGGATTGGCGGGCGCATGCTGGACCACTTCTTGACGGAAGGACAAGGGATGGGTCACCGTCGCGCGCTTCTGTGGACCCACCTCTCCATACATTCCGCCGAGCCGGTTTACGCAGGCGGCGGCTTTCGCAACGTGCCGTTTTCCCAAGAATTCACCGGTGCCACCGATGGGGTCGACGTCTGCATGAAAAGGGACTTGCCGTCCGGGGCCCTGACCTGAGCGGTCGCATGACCCGCGACGGCTTGGGACTGCCTTGTCCGCGACCCTGGGCCATCGGCATGGGCGCCAAGGCCGGGTCTACCCGCTGGGACAATCTGACAACCCCCTCGCCGCCGATGGCGGCTGACGTTGCCATCGGCGGCGATCCGGCCTATTTGCAGGCCATACATCCCCCAACTCAGATACCCCAAAAGGGCCAGCCCATGCGCGATCTGAAACTTCCCGACGAACGCCATCCGGAAAAGGCGCATCGGCCCGACAATGCCCAGCCGAAGAAGCCGGACTGGATCCGGGTCAAGGCGCCCACATCCGAAGGCTACAAACGCACCCGCGACATCCTGCGCGAGAAGAAGCTGGTGACAGTGTGCGAAGAAGCGGGCTGCCCCAACGTCGGCGAATGCTGGAGCCAGGGTCACGCCACCATGATGATCATGGGCGAGATCTGCACGCGGGGCTGCACCTTCTGCAACGTGGCCACCGGCAAGCCGCAGGTGCTGGATACCTTTGAACCGGGCCGCGTGGCCCATGCCGTGGCCGAACTGGGGTTGGCGCATGTCGTGGTCACCAGCGTCGACCGCGATGACCTTGACGATGGCGGGGCCGAGCATTTTGCCCAGACCATCCGCGCAATCCGGCATCGTTCGCCATCGACCACGATCGAAGTCCTTGTCCCCGACTTTCTGCGTTGTGCCCCGTCGGCGCTGGAAACCGTGGTTGCCGCCCGCCCCGATGTCTTCAACCACAACCTTGAAACCGTCCCCGGCCTTTACCACGAGGTCCGCCCCGGCGCGCGCTACTTCCACTCGCTTCGTCTGTTGCAGCGGGTGAAAGAGCTGGACCCGACCATGTTCACCAAATCCGGCATCATGGTGGGCCTGGGCGAGGACCGGCAGGGCGTGCTGCAGGTAATGGACGACATGCGGTCAGCCGATGTCGATTTCCTGACCGTAGGCCAATATCTGCAACCGACCCCGAAACACCACGCCATAGCCCGTTTTGTGACGCCGGACGAATTCAAGGCCTATGAGGCCGCGGCCTGGGGCAAGGGGTTCCTGATGGTCTCAGCCACGCCTTTGACCCGGTCCTCCTATCACGCAGGCGACGATTTCGCCCGGATGCGCGCGGCGCGGCAGTCGGGCAAAGGCTGAGTGGGGCGGGGCAGGTCGGGCGGGGCAGATCGGGCAGGCGCCTGGCACAAACGAAAACAGGCTGCCCCGGGGTCGGCAACCGACCGTCGCATAACAGGTCATCGGATCAGAGTTTGACGCCAAGCGACACTGCATGAATGTCAAAGCCGCCGCAGAAATCTTTTCCCGTGCCGCCGGTCGCAAAGGGCCCGATCACTCGACGCCCGGCACCACTGCCAGATATTCCACCACCGCCTTCCGATCAGCTTCCGGCAAGCGGGCAAGGTTTTCGACCACATGCGCCATATGGCCGCCGACCACGTCGAATTCGGGGGTAAAGCCGGTGGTGAAGTAGGCCAGAATCTCCTCCGCGCTCCAGGTCAGCTTGGCGGGGGTGATGTTGGGGATGCGACCCTCGCCCGACGGGTTCGGTGCACCCGAAAGCCAGGCGCTGGTTTTCATCCCGCCCAGAAGGTTGCGCGGGGTGTGGCATTCGCCGCAATGGGCCAGCGCCTCGGCGATATAGCGGCCCCGCGCGGCTGTCGGAGTCAGATTGTCGTCGATCACCCAGGTTTCGCGCAGGAACAACAGCTTCCACACGCCCACGCCCTCGCGCATCGAGAAGGGGAAGGTCAGCTCATGGCTTGCACTGGGGGTCGGATCGGCGGGCAGGGTCTTCAGGAAGGCATAAAGATCGGCCACATCCTGCATCTCCATCTTGGCGTAAGACGCATAGGGCAGGGCAGGGAACAGATGTTCGCCTTCCGGGCTGACGCCGCGCTTCAGCGCATTGGCAAGGTCCAGCAGCGACCACGCGCCGATGCCATGGGTCGGGTCCTGGCTGATGTTGGGCGCGATGAAGGTGCCGAAATCGGACGGAAATCGCTGACCGCCGACCAGCACCAGTTGCGCTTCGTCCTTGGCTCCGTTCGCCATGTGGCAGGACGCACAGCCCGCGGCCCAGAACACCGCCTCGCCCGCGACAGCATCGCCGGACAGGCCCGCGACATCTGCGTCGGTCATCGGATTGGGACGGGCCAGAAACCACATCACCCCGGCCACGATCAGCCCCAGAACCAACAGCCTGCCTAGAAACCGCATCGCCAAATCCTTGTGCCAACCACCTGACCCCAGCCTACACCAACGGGGCAAGCCGTCCAATCACGGTTTGAAACCCATGCGGTCAACCGTCAACCAGTCCGGCCAGCCGATGAATTTCTCCACCGCAACCAGCAGGATGCAGACCGCCACAACCCCCAGCACCAGCTTTACCCGGCCTGCCGAGGGTGGATGTCGCACCAGTTGCTTGGCGCGGATCAGCCAGCGGAATTGGTTCACGCCCCTGCCTCGCCGGTAAAACGGACCTTGCCGATGAACGGCAGGTTGCGGTTCCGTTGTGCAAAATCGATGCCGTAGCCGACGACGAATTCATCGGGAATCTCGAATCCCGTCCAGTCGGCCTTGACCGGCACTTCGCGGCGCGACGGCTTGTCCAACAGCGCGCAGGTCCGAAGCCTCGCGGGTTCGCGGGCCTTCAGCATGTGCAACACATGGGTCAGCGTGAACCCGGTGTCGATGATGTCTTCGACCACCAGCACATCACGCCCCGCAATCTCGCCCCGCAGGTCTTTCAGGATGCGGACTTCGCGGCTGGACTTCATGCTGTCACCATAGGACGAGGCTTCAAGAAAATCGACCTCGACCGGCAATTCAATCTCGCGGACAAGGTCGGCGATGAACACGAAGGATCCGCGCAAAAGGCCCACGACCACCAGCTTGTCGGTGCCGGCGAAATGCGCGGTGATCTCGCGCGCCAAGGCCTCGACCCGGGCGGCGATGGATTTGGCGCTGATCATCTGGTCGATGACATAGGGGCGGTCGGGCATGCGATTTCCCTTGCTGGAGTCCCGGAACTGACACACCCTTGGTAACGTCAAGCTGCTGCCGTTTCGAGAGGGATAGTTGCGCATGAAACACCTGTTATCTGCAATGGCCGTGGTTACTCTTATGACAGGGGGCGCGGCGCGGGCCGAAGACAGCGGCGACGCGGCGGCGCTGAAGGCGCGGTCGGTCTATCTGTCTGGTGACGACGCCCGCGCGCTGGCCCTTGCCCTGCCGCTGGCTCAGGCGGGCGTGGCGCGTGCGCAGACGCTGGTGGGCCTCATGTATGAACGCGGCCACGGGGTTCCCGCCGATCCGAAGAAAGCGATGGAGTGGTTCGCCAAGGCCGCCGCTCAAGGCTTTCCGCAGGCGCTGCACAATGCCGCCTACAACCATGAATTCGGTGAAGGCGGTCTGGCCGTCGACAAGCCCAAGGCGCTGGCGATGTATCTGCAGGCGGCAGCGCAGGATTTCGGGCCGTCACTTGGCAATGCCGGGGTCATGCTGCGCGAGGGCAAGGGCGTGCCGGTTGACATGGAATTGGCCGTTGCCTTGTTTGAACGCGGCGTGGCGCTCAGCGACCCTCTATCGAACGCCGAATTCGCCTATATGCTGGCCGAGGGTGTGGGCGTTGCCGTCGATCTGCCCCGGGCGCGGGGCCTGTATGAGATTGCCGCCGCCCAAGGCATCCCGTGGGCGATGCGCGACTTTGGCGACATGCTGGAACGCGGCGAAGGCGGGGCCACCGATCTGCCGCGCGCGATGGACTATTTCAAGCGCGCCGTCGCCGAGGATTATGCCATGGCGGGTTTCGACATCGCCGAAATGGTCTGGGCCAACCCCGACACCTTTCCCGACCCGGTCGCGGCGCTGGCCTATTGCCTTTGGGCCGAAGCGCAGCCGCCACTGTCCGACGGCACCGATTACGACGGCATGTGCGATGCCGCAGCGGCGGACCTTGGCCCCGAAGCGCTGACAGAGGCAAAGGTGATGGCGTCGAGCTTCTGATCCGCGTCACTACGGGTGCTTGAACTTGTGCTGCGGGCGCGTCACATCAGGGTCAACACTCTTTGATCCCGTGACCTGATGCCCAGCCACTCCGAGACCAGACGCCTGCCCTACACCGCCCGCCAGATGTATGATCTGGTCGCCGATGTGGACAGCTATCCGCAGTTCCTGCCGTGGAATTCCGCCGCCCGCATCCGGTCGCGCCGCCCCATTGACGGCGGCGAAGTGCTGGAGGCTGATCTGGTGATCAGCTTCAAGGTCTTTCGTGAACGCTTTGGCAGTCGGGTTACCCTTTGGCCCGAGGCGCTGAAGATTGACACCGAATATCTGGATGGCCCCTTCAGACACCTGAAATCCGCCTGGGCCTTCCGCGATGCGCCCGCTGGGGCAAGTTCGGGGGGATGCGAGGTCGAGTTTCACGTCGATTTCGAATTCCGAAACCTGATCTTGCAGCGCATCATCGGTGTCGTCTTCAACGAGGCGATGCACCGCATCGTCCGCGCCTTTGAATCCCGGGCGGCGCAGCTTTACGGACCTCGCTTGCCGTGAAATCCAGCGACAGCGGCGTAGGGATCGGCATTTGCCTGCGTATAGCTGGCAAACAACCCGCGAGGATCTCATGCGCCTGATTGTCCTTCTCCTGTCTCTTTGCCTGCCCCCGCCCGCCAAGGCCGAGACGGTCCAGCTTGGCGACCGCCATTACGAGATCATGCTGCCCGCCAACCCCAACGGCGCGCCGCTGATCCTTGCGCTGCATGGCGGCGGCGGCAACCCCGACCGGTTCGCCACCGCATCAGGCTTTGGCCGCGCGGCGACGCGGGCGGGCTATGCGGTGGTCTTTCCGGCCGGCAACGGGCGTCGCGGCGATGCACTTTTGACCTGGAACGGCGGCTATTGCTGCGGCTACGCCGCGCGCCGGAATGTGGATGATCTGGGATTTCTGGAAAGCGTGATCGCCGATGCCGCCGACCGGTTCGGTGTCGATGGCGACAAGGTTTATCTGACCGGCATGTCGAACGGGTCGATCATGGCCGAGACCTTTGCCGCCCGCAACCCGGACCGGGTGCGCGCGGTGGCCGGGGTTTCTGGGACGATGAACACGGCGAAAACGGCTGTTGCAGGCAAGGTGCCGGCACTGATCATCCATGGCACTGCTGACGAAATAGTGCCCTATGACGGAGGCAAGGGCGACAGCAGCCTGACCCGCACCAACTTCGCCTCGGTTGCGTCGGTGGTCGATGCGTTTCTGGCCCCCTGGGGCGACGGCCTGACCACGACCAGCAGCACGATCAACCGGCGGCAGGATGGCACCTCGGTCGTGGTGACCGACACGCAGAAGGGCGGCGCGGTGGTCTTGCGGCTGATGACGGTCGAGGGTGGCGGGCACCATTGGCCCGGTGGCATCAAGGCGCGGTTGACGGAAGGCAAGACGCAGGAAATCGACGCGAACACAGAAATCCTGCGGTTCTTTGCGATCTACCCCTGATCCTTACGAGGTCAGCTCATAGGCCCGCTCGCCGTGGACCGACAGATCAAGGCCATTGGTCTCGGTCTCAAGATCCACGCGCAAGGGGGTGACCAGCGCCACCAGCTTGACCAGCAGCCAACTGACCGCAACCGTCCACAGGCCGACGACTGCAAGGCCGCCCAGTTGCGCGCTCCAGCTTCCGGCGCCGAAGACCGCGATCATCACTGTGCCGAAAATCCCGCCGACACCGTGAACGGCAAAGACATCCAGCGTGTCGTCGATGCGCACCTTGTTGCGGATGAAGCCGACCGCCTCCTGGCACAAGATCCCCGCGATCCCGCCGATCACCAAGGCCGCCACCGGCCCGACAAATCCGCTGGCCGGGGTGATCGAGGCCAGCCCGGCGATGGTGCCGGTCACCAGACCCACCAGCGAGGCGCGGCCGAACTTGATCCGCTCCCACAGGGCCCAGGTCAGGCTGGCCGCCGCCGCCGATAGATGCGTGACCGTCAGCGCCATGGCCGCCGTCCCGTTGGCGGCCAAAGCCGACCCGCCGTTGAAGCCGAACCAGCCGACCCACAGCATCGCCGCGCCGATCATCACCATGCCGGGCTGATGCGGCGGGGTGGTGCGGTGTTTCCTTGGCCCCAAAGCCAGCGCGATGACAAGTGCCGCCAGTCCCGCAGTTTCATGCACGACGATGCCACCGGCAAAATCCCGGACTCCGGTCGCACCGAAAATCCCGCCATCGGCCAGAAACCCGCCGCCCCAGACCCAATGCGCCACCGGAGCATAGACCACCAGCATCCACAGCGCAGAAAACAGCAGGACAAAGCCAAAGCCGATCCGTTCGACATAGGCCCCGACAATCAGGGCCGGGGTGATGATGGCAAAGGTCATCTGGAAGGCAAAGAACAGCACCTCTGGCAGGGTGCCGGTAAGGCTGTCCACCGTGACCCCGGCCAGAAACGCCTTGTCCAGGCCCCCCCAAACCGCATTGCCGCCGCCGAAGGCGATGGAATAGCCAAGGGCAAGCCAAAGGACACTCATCAGGCAGGCGATGGCAAAGCAATGCATGAAGACCGACAGAACGTTCCGCGCCCGGACCAGACCGCCGTAAAAGAGGGCGAGTCCCGGCAGGGTCATGAACAAGACCAGCGCGGTTGCGGTGATGATGAAGGCGGTGTCGGCTGCGTTCATGGGGTCCCCCTGATGTGGCGTCGGAGGGTGAAAGCGGCATCGCGCCGCCCTGAAAAGCGGCAATGTGCTGACGGGTGCCTGAAATTGGGGCAATTCTTGAAATGCCTGAAAATTGGGCGGAAAAGGCGGGTCGATGCCGAGAATCTGATCGTTCTGCGGATCAGCCGATCCTAGCGGCAATCAGCGCCAGGGCATGCTCTGTCGCAGCCTTCCTCACCTTTGCGCGCCCCTGCGTCCCGAACTCGACCGTTTCAGTCCGCGTCGGCTGCCCTTTGCGCGCAATGCCAAAAGAGACCCGGCCTTCGGGCTTGAACTCGGACCCGCCCGGCCCTGCGATGCCAGTGACCGACACCGCCAGATCGGCGTGGGACCGGGCCAGCGCGCCGTCGGCCATTTCCTGCGCCACGGGCTCAGAGACCGCGCCATGGGTGGCAAGCGTGGTCTTAAGGACGCCAAGAAGCTCGGCCTTGGCTGCGTTGGAATAGGTGACAAAGCCCCGGTCGAACACGTCCGACGACCCCGCCACATCGGTCAAGGCCACCGCGACCATGCCCCCGGTGCAGCTTTCCGCGGTTGCGATCCGCAGACCCGCCGCCCTTGCCCGGTCAAGGATCACCGAAGGCTCGGTCATGCCATCAGCCCATGGTAAAGTCCGGCCAGCGCCATTGACCCCAGCCCGGCGAATAGCCCGGCCAAAAGGTCATCCAGCATCACCCCCGCCGCATCATGACGCCGGTCAGCGCGGCCGATGATCCAGGGTTTCCAGATGTCGAACAGCCGAAACAGCGCAAAGGGCACCAACCAGCCCGGCCAGGCCCCGGTCAACAGATCGGGTACGCCATGCCACCACAAAGGCAGGACAGTGAAGGAAAGTGCCAGAAGTTGCCCCGCAACCTCATCTATCACCACCTCCGAGGGGTCCTCGCCCCCGGTGGCCCGCAGATAGGGCGGCACCGCCCAGAAGCCCGCAGCCGTCGCCACAACCGCCCCCAAAGGCACCAGCAAGGCCAGGCCCGCCTGATAGGCCGCAACCGCCAACACCACGGCAATAGCGCTGGCCCATGTGCCGCTTGCCGGCCGCAGCCAGCCCGCACCGAAAAAGGTGGCAATCATGCGGCTCATGCCTTCACCAGCGTTGCGGTTGCAATGGCGGCAATGCCTTCCTCGCGCCCGGTGAAGCCCAGTCGTTCCGACGTGGTGGCCTTGACCGACACCCGGTCGCCGTCCACCCCCAGGATGCGCGACAGTTCTGCCTGCATTTCAAGGGCATATGGCCCGATCTTCGGACGCTCACAAACCAGCGTCACGTCGCAATTCGACAGTTTGTAGCCCCGTTCCCGGGCCAGCCCTGCGGCATGGGTCAGGAAGATATGGCTGGCAGCACCCTTCCATTGCGGGTCCGAAGGCGGGAAATGCCGACCGATATCGCCCAGGGCCAAGGCCCCGTAAATCGCATCCGTCAGGGCATGCACGCCGACATCGGCATCGGAATGGCCCAAGAGCCCGCGCCCGTGTGGCACCTTGACCCCGCACAGCCAGACATGGTCGCCGTCGCAAAAGGCATGGACGTCATAGCCGTTGCCCACCCGCACATCCATGTCGCGCCCCCGCAAGATCGCCTCTCCCTTGGCGAAATCGCCGGGGAAGGTCAGCTTCAGATTTTCCTCGTCGCCCTCGACGATCATCACGTCAAGGCCAGCGTCCCGCGCGACCTGCACATCGTCCAAAGCCCCGCCCGGATGCGCCAGATGGGCGGCCAGAATCGCGTCAAGCCGGAAACCCTGCGGCGTCTGCGCCCGGTAAAGCCCTTCGCGGTCCTGCGTTCCAGTCACCAGCCCGCCCGTGCCGCGCCACAGGGCATCGGTCACTGCCAGCGCCGGGGCCGCCGCATCATGGGTCTGCAAAGCCACCAGCAACCGGTCGATCAGCCCCCGCGACACCAAAGGCCGCGCGCCGTCATGGATCAGGACATGGGTCACGCCCGTCCCCTCCAGCGCCCGCAATCCCGCCAGAACCGATGCATCCCGCGTGGCCCCGCCTATAACCAGCGGCACCCCCAGCGCCTCGGCCCTTACCCTGTCGTCATGATGGATCACCAGCAGCACCTGCATCCCGGCAAAGGCCGCAAGCGTGTGGGCCAGCACCGGCTTTCCCGCCAGCATCTGCCATTGCTTCGGGCTCTCGCCGCCCGCGCGGCTGCCGCGACCAGCGGCGACGATGATGACGGCTATGCGCATTCTGGCTCCCTTAAGCTTATCCCTAATCCAGCCCGACCTGCATGACAATCAGGCGAAGCAGCGGGGCTTTGCCATCACAAATGCACAAAATTTGTGCATTGCATGTTTTTCAGTCATTATTGCGCCGCGCCCACTTGGGGATTCCGCCACGGACGCGCTACCTGAGGCTCCAAACCACAAGGACAAGGCTTTGCCCCTAACCCTCGGCCCGCTGAACATTGCCCCGCCCGTGTTTCTGGCCCCCCTGGCCGGGATCACCGACCTGCCGTTTCGCCGGCTGGTCGCACGCTTTGGTGCCGGGCTGGTGGTGTCCGAGATGGTCGCCAGCGAAGAGGTGGTCCGCGCAAGGCCAGAAGCCCGCGCAAGGGCCGAGTTGGGTTTTGGCGAACAGGCGACCGCCGTACAGCTTGCCGGGCGCGATCCGCATTGGATGGCCGAAGGCGCGAAGTTCGTCGAAGGTCAGGGCGCGCGGGTGATCGACATCAACATGGGTTGTCCGTCCAAGCGGGTCACCACGGGCCTGTGCGGCTCGGCCCTGTTGCGCGACCTTGATCTGGCGTTGACCCTGATCGAGGCGGTGGTGAGGGCCGTCAAAGTGCCGGTGACGCTGAAGACCCGGCTGGGCTGGGATGATACGCTGTACAACGCCCCCGAATTGGCCAGACGCGCCGAAGATGCCGGCGTCCAGATGATCACCATCCACGGCCGCACCCGCTGTCAGTTCTACAAGGGCCGGGCCAACTGGGCGGCCATCGGCGCGGTCAAGGACGCCGTCCGCATCCCGGTGATCGCCAACGGCGACATCATCGACAGCGCCACCGCGCGTGAGGCGTTGCGCCAGTCCGGTGCGGACGGCGTGATGATCGGGCGCGGCGCGCAAGGGGCGCCGTGGCGGCTGGCCGAGGTGGCGCATGACCTTTATGGCACGCCCGCGCCGCAGGTTCCGCAAGGCGGCCGCCTTGGCCGGATGATCCTTGACCATTACGAAGACATGCTGACCTTCTATGGCCGCGACCTTGGCCTGCGCATGGCCAGAAAACACCTTGGCTGGTATCTGGACGAGGCCGGTCTGCCCCATGCGCGCGAAGCCATCCTGACCTCGACCGACCCCGCGCAGGTGATCCAGCTGCTGGAGCAGGCCTTCGCGGAACTGGAGCTGGCCGCGTGATGCCTTACCGCGCCCCCTATCCGGTGCCCGGCGTCATCTGGGCCTCGCTGCCATTCCCGACGCTGCTGATCGACCCCGCCTCCCGGATCCTTGAGGCGAACCCGGCTGCCGAGACGTTCCTGAACACCTCGGCCAAGGCCCTGCGCGGCCAGCCTGCCTTTGACCGGCTTGCGATCGACGCCCCGATGCAGGACGCTCTTGCCCGCGCCCGCGCCAACCAGTCGCCCCTGAACATCAACGATGTCGAGGTGATCAGCGGTGATCGCGCGCCAGTGCAATGCACGGTGCATCTGGCGCCCATGCACGACAACCCCGACGTGGTCATGCTGATCCTGTCGCCGCGAGAGCTTGCTGACCGGCTGGGTCGGTCGATGGGCGCGAAATCGGCGGCAAGGTCGGCCATCGGCATGGCCGAAATGCTGGCGCATGAGATCAAGAACCCCCTCGCCGGCATATCCGGTGCCGCCCAGCTTCTGGCGATGAACCTTCCCCCTGAAGATCAGGAAATGACCGACCTGATCGTCGAAGAAACCCGCCGCATCGTGAAACTCCTGGAGCAGGTCGAACAGTTCGGCAACCTGCGCCCGCCAGACCGCAAACCGGTGAACATTCACGACGCGCTGGACCGGGCCCGCCGCTCGGCGCTGGTAGGGTTTGCGGCGCACATGACGATTGCGGAGGATTATGACCCCTCGCTGCCGCCGACCTTCGCCGACAACGACCAGTTGATGCAGGTGTTCCTGAACCTGATAAAGAACGCCGCCGAAGCGAACCCCAAGGGCGGCACGATCCGTCTGCATACATTCTATGACCTGTCGCTGCGCGTCCGGCGCAAGGACGGGGTTTCCGCCGCCTTGCCGCTGCAGGTCGAGATCATCGATGATGGCCCCGGCATAAAGCCCGAAATTGCCGCCAACATCTTTGAACCCTTCGTCTCGGGACGCGAAAACGGCACCGGGCTGGGGCTGGCGCTGGTGTCCAAGATCATCTCGGACCACGAAGGCTGGATTTCGGTCGAAAGCACCCCCGGGCGCACTGTGTTCCGGGTGTCCTTGCCAATGGCCCCCCGCGAGAAGAAAGAGGCACCCTGATGGATGGCACAGTTCTGGTCGCCGATGACGACCGCACGATCCGCACGGTCCTGACCCAGGCCCTGACCCGGGCGGGCTGCAAGGTGCATGCGACCTCCAGCCTCATGACGCTGATGCGCTGGGTGGAAGAGGGCAAGGGCGATCTGGTGATCAGTGACGTGATCATGCCGGACGGCAACGGGTTGGACGCGCTGCCCCGGATTTCGCGGATGCGTCCCGGCCTGCCAGTGATTGTGATTTCGGCGCAAAACACGATCATGACCGCTATTCAGGCCGCCGAAGCGGATGCCTTTGACTATCTGCCGAAACCCTTTGACCTGCCTGATCTGATGAAACGGTCGGCCAAGGCTCTGGAACAGCGCCGCCGCCTGCCGCAACCAAGCCCCGCCCCGCGTGAGGCTGCCGATGATCTGCCGCTGGTCGGCCGCACCCCGGCGATGCAGGCCTTGTACCGGTTGGTGGCGCGGGTGATGAACAGCGACCTTGCGGTGCTGATCTCGGGTGAAAGCGGCACTGGCAAGTCCTTGATCGCCCGCGCGGTCCATGACTTTTCCGACCGGCGCACGCAGCCTTTCGTCGTGGCGCAGGCGGGCGATCTGCAAGGGATCGACGGTCCTGCCACGCTGCTGGCACGCGCACGCGGCGGGTCGGTGATCTTTGACGAGGTCGCCGATTATTCCGAAGACACCCAAGCCCGGGTGGTGCGCCTGCTGGACCTGATGGGTGATAATGCCCCACGGGTGATGGCGACCACGCAGACCGACCTTGCAGCGCGGATGGAGGCGGGCCAGTTCCGTCAGGACCTGTATTACCGGTTGGGCGGCGTGTCGGTCCACGTCCCCGCCCTGCGCGACCGGGTCGAGGATATCCCGCTTTTGGCCGAACATTTCCTGGCGAGGGGCGAGCGTGACCTTGGCACCTTGCGCCGGCTGTCCGCCGATGCGGCCGAACGGATGCGCAACTATCCATGGCCCGGCAACGTCCGGCAGTTGGAAAACGCCATCCGGCGTCTGCTGGTCACCTCGACCGAAACCGAGATTACCCGCGCCGAGGTCGAACAGGTCCTTGGACCGCAAACCGGCCCCGCGCCCCGCGCCGGTGCCTTTGACGGCGAAAAGCTGTCGGCTTCGGTCGCGCGGCACCTGAAACGCTACTTCGATCTGCACGGAGGGCAACTGCCGCCCCCCGGAGTCTACCAGCGTATCCTGCGCGAGGTCGAGATGCCGCTGATCGAGATTGCTCTGGATGCCACCGCCGGAAATCAGGCCAAATGCGCCGATCTTCTGGGGATCAACCGCAACACATTGCGCAAGAAGATCACCGATCTGGACATTCGCGTCAGCCGTCGCCGGAAATTGATGTAAAACCGCCACAGGACTTGTGTCTTTTCAGTTTCACCTGTGGCTACATCAAGATATGGTAGGGAAGGGTGGATAGACCCCCGGCAAGGGTGCGGATCAGGTTGGATCGAGCGGTTCACAAGGACATATGGGCACGGCTGTCGCAGCTGCACCGGCAACGCCAGGTGCAGACCTCGGTGACTCTGGGGCTGGTGTTTCTTGGTCCGGTGCTTGCGGTCGCGACCTTTCTGGCGATGGGCGTCTTCAATCAGGGCGCCGCCTCGCCGACGCTGCGGCTGATCCTTTTGTCCGACATCATCTATGTCATGGTAATCGCGGCCTTGGTGCTGGCACGGGTGCTGCGGCTGTTGTCGGACCGCCGCTCGCGTTCCGCTGGGTCGCGGTTGCACATGCGGCTGTCGGGCGTCTTCATGCTGATAGCACTGGTGCCGACAGTGCTGGTTGCGGTTTTTGCCGTCCTGTCCATCAACATCGGGCTTGAAGGCTGGTTTTCCGATCGGGTCCGGTCGGTCGTCGGGTCGTCGCTGTCCGCCGCGCAGGCCTATGAAGCGGTGCAGAATGACGATCTTGCCGCCGACATCACCACGCTTGCTGGCTACCTGAACGACGCCAAACGCCAGTCGGCCTTCATTCGCGATGACCAGTTGCGCCCGCTGCTGTCGCAGGCGCAGGCGGTGATCCAGCGCGGGTTGAAAGAGGCCTATCTGGTCGACGGCACCGGCACGCTGAAGACGCGCGGCGAAAGGTCCTATCTTTTTGACTTTGAGCCCCTGACCGAAGAACACCTTCGCGTCGCGCGTCAGGGCAATACCGTCCTGATCCCCGACTGGTCGAACAACGAATACCGCGCGCTGATCTTTCTGGACGCCTATGTCGACCGCTATTTGTATGTCACGCGCGAAGTCGACGGCTCGATCCTGGCGCTTTTGGATGAAACCCAGGAAACCGTGCAGCTTTACAACCAGCTGGAAAGCGAACGGGGCCGCCTTCTGTTCAACTTCGGCCTGATCTACCTGGGTTTTGCCCTGATCCTGATCCTGGCCGCCGTCTGGCTGGGCCTGTGGTTCGCCGAACGCCTGTCGCGCCCGGTCGGGCGGCTGGCCGGGGCGGCCGAACGGGTCGGGGGCGGCGATCTTGACGTGCAGGTGACGGAAGAGGACGGCGATGACGAAATCGCCTCGCTGGGGCGGCTGTTCAACCAGATGACCCGGCAGCTGAAAGGCCAGCGTGAGGCGTTGGTCGATGGCCACCGCCAGACCGAACGCCGCCGCCGTCTGTTCGATTCGGTATTGTCGAACGTCACCGCCGGCGTCATCGGTCTGGACGGCGACGGCGACATCGACTTTGTGAACCGCGCCGCCGAACGGCTCTTGGACCTGTCGGACGGCCAGTCGGACATGCCCATTGCCACCGCCGTCCCCGAATTTGCCGCCCTGTTCGACCGGCTGCGCGATGGTGCCGGGACGGCGGTTCAGGAAGAACTGCGCCTGACCCGCAAGGGCAAGCAGGAAAGCCTCTTGGTGCGGATGAGCGTGCGGCGCAGCGATCAGGGCGGGCTGGAAGGCTATGTCGTGGCCTTTGACGACGTGACCGACCTTGTGTCCGCGCAACGGATGGCCGCCTGGGGCGATGTCGCCCGCCGCATCGCGCATGAGATCAAGAACCCGCTGACCCCGATCCAGCTTTCCGCCGAACGGATCAAACGCAAGTTCGCAACTCAGGTCCGTGACCATGAGGATCTTGAGCAATATACCGATGTCATCATCCGCCAGACCAACGACCTTCGCCGGATCGTGGACGAGTTCTCCAAATTCGCGCGGATGCCGGAACCCGACCGGCGCGACTGCGACCTTGCGGCGCTGTTGAAAGGCGCGGTCCTGTTGCAGGAAAACGGCCAGCCGGGCGTGCGGTTCATTAAGGACATCCCGCCCCAGCCGCTGACGCTGGAACTGGACGCGACCATGATCGGGCAGGCGTTCACAAACCTGATCAAGAACGCCGGCGAGGCTATCGAGACCTATCAGGAAAAGTCGAACCCCTCCGGGTTCTCTCCCGAAATTCATGTCAGCCTTGCCGCCGATGACGCCGAAGTCGTGATCCGCATTGCCGACAACGGCACCGGCCTGCCGCCCGACCGCGCGCGGCTGTTTGAACCTTACGTCACCACCCGCGACAAGGGCACCGGGCTTGGCCTGCCCATCGTCAAGAAGATCATCGAGGAACATGGCGGCACACTTGCCCTCCTTGATGCGCCAGTCTTTGACGGCAACGACCACCCCGGCGCGCTGGCCGAAATCCGTCTGCCCCGCACCGCCCGCCGCAAACCCCGAACCCATATCCCGCAGATCGCCGCAGCCCCGGGACAGGAGACCGCGACATGAGCATTCTGATCGTCGACGATGAACAGGACATTCGCGAACTTGTCGGCGACATCCTGCGGGATGAGGGCTACGGCGTGCGCCTTGCGGCCAATGCCGACGACTGCATGGCCGCGATCAACGTGGAACCTCCGGCGCTGATGATCCTGGACATCTGGCTGAAGGACAGCCGGATGGACGGAATCGACATCCTGAAAGCGGTCAAGCGTGACAATCCCGACATTCCGGTTGTTATCATCTCGGGTCATGGCAACATCGAAATCGCCGTCGCCGCGATCAAGCAGGGGGCCTATGACTTCATCGAAAAGCCCTTCAACATCGACCAGTTGATGGTCGTCGTGGCCCGTGCGATGGAAGCCAGCCGCCTGCGCCGCGAAAATCAGGAGCTTCGCAACCGCGATGTGTCCTCGTCGAACATGATCGGCTCGTCGCCTGCGTTCCGGGCGCTGAAGGCCAGTCTGGACAAGGTCACCAAAACCAACGCCCGCGTGATGCTGGAGGGCGAGCCGGGCTCCGGCAAGGAAATGGCCGCGCGCTACATCCACATGCATTCGGCCCGGGCAGCGGCCCCGTTCATCACTGTGTCCTCTGCCTCGGTCGAGCCGGAGCGGATGGAAGAGGTCCTGTTTGGCCGCGAAACCCCGGAACGCGGGGTGGAACATGGTCTGTTAGAGCAGGCGCATGGCGGCATCGTCTATTTTGACGAAATCGGTGACATGCCGTTGGGAACCCAGTCGAAAATCCTGCGCGTCCTTACCGAACAGCAATTCACCCGCTCCGGGGGCACCGACAAGGTCCGGGTTGATCTGCGGGTAATCTCCTCCACCAGCCGCAATCTGCGCGCCGACATCGAGCTTGGCCGCTTTCGCCAAGAGCTTTATGATCGGCTGACCGTGATCCCGATCCCCGTGCCGCCCCTGACCGAACGGCGCGAGGATATCGGCGATCTTGCCCGCCATTTCATCGACTGGTTCCACCGCACCCAGGGCCTGCCCGCCCGCGCCCTTGCCGACAGCGCCGAAGCGGCCCTGCGCGCGATGCCCTGGCCCGGCAACATCCGCCAGTTGCGCAACATTGTTGAACGGGTGCTGATCCTGGGCGACAGCTCGGGTCCGATCGAGGATCACGAACTGCCCGGCGCCGACCCGAAACCCGAACTGGAGCCAAGCCTGCAGCTGCCCGCCGCCATCGCCGCCCTGGCCCTGCGCGAGGCGCGCGAGTTGTTCGAACGCGAATACCTCTTGACCCAGATCAAGCGGTTTGCCGGCAACATCAGCAAGACCTCCAGCTTTGTCGGCATGGAACGCTCGGCCCTGCACCGCAAGCTTAAATCGCTGGGGCTGGTCGGCAACAGCCGTGGCACCGGGCGCGGCTTTGTCGACTTTGATGATTGACGGATCAAAAGGCCCCCAAGGTTGACCCGTCCCGCCTGATCTGACATGCAACAGGCGACGACGGGACGCGGAGTGTTCGATGAAGGTGATCATCTGCGGGGCGGGGCAGGTCGGCTGGCAGATCGCCCGCCATCTGGCTGGCGAAAAGAACGACGTCACGCTGGTTGATACCAATGCCGATCTGGTGCGCCGCGCCACCGATACGCTGGATGTGCAAGGCGTGGTCGGCTTTTCAAGTCACCCCGATGTGCTGGAACGGGCCGGGGCGCGCGACGCCGACATGCTGATCGCCGCCACCCATTCGGACGAGGTGAACATGGTCACCTGTCAGGTGGCACATGTGGCCTTCAACGTCACCCGCAAGATCGCCCGCATCCGGGCGCAGAACTATCTGGACGCGCTTTACGGCGACCTGATGACCCAAGACCGGCTGGCCATCGACGTGGTGATCAGCCCGGAACGTGAGGTGGCCGAGGCCGCGCTGCAACGCCTTGCCGCCCCCGCGACCTTTGACACCGAAAGCTTCATGGGCGGGCGGGCGCAGCTTCTGGGCATCCAGTTGACCGGGGATTGTCCGGTCCTGAACACGCCCCTGCGCCAGTTGAACGAGTTGTTTCCCACCCTCCGCGCCATCGTCGTCGGCATCCGCCGCGAGGACCGGCTGTTTGCCCCCGATCCCGGTGATCAGCTTCTGGCCGATGATCAGATCTATGTCTTCACCCATATCGAAGACGTCAACCGGGCGCTGGAAATCTTTGGCAAGAAGACCAAAAAGCAGGAACGCATCGTCATTATCGGCGGCGGCAACGTTGGCCTTGCGGTGGCTCGGGCACTGGAGGCACGCACCGACCGGGTCCGCGCCAAGATCATCGAAAAGAACCGCGCCACCGCCGAATTTGCCGCCGATGCGCTGCAGCGGACCATCGTCTTGCACGGCGACGGCATGGACATCGACCTGTTGATGGAGGCCGCAGTTGACCGCGCCGACGCGGTTCTTGCGGTCACGGATGACGACAAGACCAACCTTCTGGTGGCCGTCCGCGCCAAGCAGGCCGGGTGCCAGATGACCATCGCACTGGTCAACGACCCGACGCTGGCGCCGCTGATGGCCCCCCTGGACATCGACGCATATATCAACCCGCGCGCCACAACTGTTTCCTCGATCCTGCGCCATATCCGACATGGCCGGGTCCGCGCAGTCTATTCCCTTGGCGACGCCGAGGCCGAGATGATCGAGGCGCAGGTCCTGTCCACCTCGCCCCTGTCCGGGCGTCTGGTCCGCGACATCGCGTTTCCCGAAGGTGTCCTTGTCGGCGCGGTGATGAAGGGCGACAAGGTCCTGAAGCCGACCGGCGACCTGCGGATCGACCCCGGTGATGTCATCGCCCTTTTTGCCATGGCCAGCGATGTCCCCGAGGTCGAGCGTCTGCTGCAAGTTTCGATCGACTTTTTCTGATGCGCCGCCGGCTTGCCGAAACGCCCTTGCTGGTCGTGCTTTGCGCGGTGACCGGCTGTCTGACCTTTGTCCCGGCCATCCACGGCGTTGCGACCGGCCAGTATGAAGTGGCGCGAGCGTTCTTCTACTCCGGGCTGATCCTGCTGATCCTGACGGCAATGCTGTGGATCGCGACCGCCGCCTACAGCCCGCGCGATATTGCCCGCAGCCAGTTGGGGTCCTTGGTCAGCGCCTTTTTCATCCTGCCCCTGATCATGGTGTTGCCGCTGCTGGAGGCGGTGCCGGATACCTCATTCGTGAATGCCTGGTTCGAGATGACCTCCAGCTTCACCACCACCGGGGCCTCGGTCTTTGCGCCAGACCGGCTGTCCGACACAGTGCATCTGTGGCGCGCCTGTATCGGCTGGTTCGGCGGGCTTCTGACCCTGCTGGGGGCCTTCGCCATCCTGACCCCACTGAACCTTGGCGGGTTCGAGGTGGCCACCGGTCGCGTGCCCGGACGCGGCACCTACAGCGCGGCCCAGGTCTCGGGTTCGGTCGAACCTTCGGACCGCATGGTGCGCCTTGCCATCCAGCTTTTGCGGCTCTTCACCGCGCTGACGCTGTTGTTGTGGTGCGGGCTGATGCTGATGGGCGACGGGGCCACAACCGCGCTGATCCACGCGATGGGCACCTTGTCGACATCCGGCATCTCTGGCCAGACCGGCTTTTCAAGTGCGGCGGCGGGGGTCCCGGGCGAGCTTCTGGTGCTTGGCTTTCTGGTCTTTGCGATCAGCCACCGGGCGCATCAGCGCCTTGGCATCGGGTTTGGCCGCAGCGGCCGTTTGCACGACGATCCCGAACTGCGGCTGGCTGCGGTGCTGGTCCTGTTGGTCACAGCCATCCTGCTGGTCCGGCACGGATTTGCCATCAATGGCGGCAACGGCGGCGCGGGGCAGATGCTGGCGGCGCTTTGGGGTGCCGTCTTTACCGCCACCTCGTTCCTGACCACCACTGGCTATGTCTCGGCCGACTGGCAGGACGCGGCGCAGTGGTCCGGTATCGGGCCGCCCGGGCTGATCCTGCTGGGCCTTGCCATGGTCGGCGGCGGCACGGCAACCACAGCGGGCGGGGTCAAACTGTTACGGGTTTTGGCCCTGTTGCGGCAAACCGAACATGAATTGCAGCGGATCGTCCACCCGAACCTGATCGGGGGCGGTGGCGCCGATGCCCGCCGTTTGCGCCGCGAGGGCGCGCAGCTGGCCTGGGTTTTCTTCATGCTGTTTGCCGCCGCCATCGCGCTGGTCGTGGCGTGCCTAACGCTTCTGGGGCTGGATTTTCAGTCCGCACTGGTGCTTGCGATTGCGGCACTGACCACCACCGGGCAACTGGCCGAGTTGGGAAGCGCCGATCCGATCAGCTACGCCGCTTTGTCGGACCCGGTGAAGCTGGTCCTTGGACTTGCAATGATCGTCGGCCGGCTTGAGACGCTGGCGCTGTTTGCGTTCTTCCTGCCGCTTTTGCGCCGCGATGATTGACGGCCTTGAACTTGCAGTTGTTTTTGCTCTGGAAACTCTGCCAAAGCCGCAGCATACTGCAGGTGCAGCCGCCGATGGCGGGAATGACTGGGGTTTGGTCCAGTGACGACGCGACAGTGAAGCACAATAAAAACAAGGCAAAAAGCAATGGCCGCCGACAAGCAAAACCTGCAAGACGCATTCCTTAATCATGTGCGCAAAGCCAAGGTCCCGGTTACGATCTTCCTGATCAACGGCGTCAAGCTGCAGGGCGTGATCACCTGGTTTGACAATTTCTGCGTACTTCTGCGCCGCGACGGACAGTCGCAGCTGGTCTACAAGCATGCGATTTCCACCATCATGCCAGGCGCGCCGATCAGCCTGTATGAGGGGGAAGACTGATCACCCGCGACAACCAGGACGACGACGATATCCTGTCCGAACGGACAGGCCAGCGTCTGCGCGACACCGCCGCACAGCCAACCCGCGCCTTCGTGCTGCATCCGGCACTCAAATCCCGCACCAAACGTCGCATGCCCGAACACGGGCTGGCCGAGGCGAAGGCACTGGCCGCCGCTCTACCCGAACTGGATATCTGTGGCGGTGAAGTGGTCAATCTGGCCCGCGTCCTTCCCGGAACGCTCTTGGGCACCGGCAAGGTGGCCGAATTCAAGACCGTGTTTCACGATCTGAAGATTGATCTGGTGCTGGTCGACGGCATCGTCTCGCCCGTCCAACAGCGCAATCTGGAAAAGGAATGGGGGGTCAAGGTTCTGGACCGGACCTCGCTGATCCTTGAGATTTTTGCCGACCGCGCGCGCACCCGTGAAGGCGTGTTGCAGGTCGAACTGGCGGCGCTGTCTTATCAACGCACCCGCCTCGTGCGCGCCTGGACCCACCTGGAACGCCAGCGCGGCGGTTTTGGCTTTGTCGGTGGCCCCGGCGAAACCCAGCTAGAGGCTGACCGCCGCGCCATCGACGATCAGGTGATCCGGCTGAAGCGTCAGCTTGACCGCGTGGTGAAGACGCGCGAACTGCACCGCGCCGCGCGCCGCAAGGTGCCGTTTCCGCTGGTGGCGCTGGTCGGTTATACCAACGCCGGAAAGTCCACGCTTTTCAACCGGATGACCGGGGCCGACGTGCTGGCCAAGGACATGCTGTTTGCCACGCTTGACCCGACGATGCGCGGCATCGTGCTGCCATCCGGTCGCAAGATCATCGCCTCGGACACGGTGGGCTTTATCTCCGACCTGCCCACCCAACTGGTCGCCGCCTTCCGGGCGACCTTGGAGGAGGTGTTGGAGGCGGACCTTATCCTGCACGTCCGCGATATCAGCCACCCCGAAACCACCGAGCAGGCGCAGGACGTGGCCGAGATCCTGGCCTCGCTGGGCGTAAAGGAAGCAACACCGCAGTTCGAGGTCTGGAACAAGCTGGATCTTGTCGATGCGGTGACCCACGCCGGACTGATCGCCAGCGCGGCGGGGCGGGCACATGTGTTCCCATTGTCCGCGCAGACCGGCGAAGGGGTGGACAGCCTGCTAGCTGCCATTTCCACGGCCTTTGACGAGGCCAAGGAAGACTGCACCCTGACCCTTGGCTTTGCCGAAGGCCGCAAGCGGGCCTGGCTGCATGCCGAAGGCGTGGTGGTGGATGAGGAACTGCTTGAGGACGGCTATCAAATGACCCTGCGCTGGACCGCGCGTCAGGAAGGCCGCTTCCGCGAGGTATAGGGCGCACGCGTGCCCAATGCGGGCGCAAATCTTTTCGAAAAGATTTGCAAATTCCTTCGAAGGAATTTGTCCGTTCACTCCCCCGGCGTCAGCACCATCACCCCTGCCGCCGCCGCGCGGGCCAGTTCGGGGTCCAGCGACATCGGGATATATTCGCCCCGCCGCCAAAGGACGCCAAGATCGTCATAGTGGCGGCTCAGGGGATGGCCTGATTGGCCGGTGGCGGTGATGAAGACCGAGCTGTCGGGGTCGGCAAAGTCATAGACCCCGCGATAGCCCGCCGAATGCACGTTCTGGAACGGTTCATCCCCCGTTCCCCGGGTGACGCCCCGCATCAGAGTGTCATCGCCGCCGCTGGTCGACTGCCGGATGTTGACGAAATAGCGCAGGAACGGCACGTCGCCCAGAACCGGGTGATCATGCACCGCCTCATGCGCGTCGCCCCAGCGCCAGCTTTCGATGTTGTCGCCGTATTTCTCGGTCAGGTGCAACAGCGCGTCGTCAAGGGCGATCCGCGACAGGTCGGCGCAGCTTTCCACCGCCGCCGACTGGATCACGTCGCACCAGACCGCCGCCCCGTCCACATCGCGGTACACCCGCTCGATGAACACTGGTGAGATATGGGTGAAGCTGTCGGCCATCGCCCCCAACTCGTCGCGGATCAGCCGGTCCATCAGCGCGCGCATCCAGGCCTCGGCGATCAGGGGCTCGGGCAGATGCTCGTTCATCTCGCCGTTCCATTCCGACACCAGCGTCAGCGCCTTTTGCCGCAAGCGTTCGGGCGTCCCTTCAGCCGCCGCCTCCCCGGTGAACCACAGATCGGCCCCGATCAGCGGCAACAGCGCCCGCGCGGTCGGGTTGACCGTGTCCAACTGCGCCTCGATGAAACTTTCGCGGGTGTGCACCGCGCGCGCTTTCATCAAGGTCAGCCAGCGCTGGATGCGTTGCGTGTCGCCCCAGTCAAAGCTGACATGGTCGGGAAAGGGCCGGTCGACCGTCTTGTTGTTGGTATTGCCCAAAAGGCCTGAGGTCGGGTTGACGAAACTGGGGTTGACCGCATAGGCCAGCGTGCCGGTAAAGCCCACCCGCGGGTCCGATCCCAGCGCTGGCATCCGCCCTTGCGACGGGTGGCCCGCATCGCGCGCAGGCAGCGCCCCCACCACCTGCATCGCGATCCCATTGGCATCCGCCAGCATCAGGTTCTGCGCCGGGGCCAGCACCAGCCGCCCGGCGGCAATCGCCTCGTTCACCCCGCCCGCCCGCATCAACGCCAGCGCCCCGCTCATTGACGTGTCAGCGCCGGACAGCGCCGTCCAGCTTACCGCCGCGACATGGCCCGCAGGGGTGACCCGACCCAGATCGTAATGCCCGCCCGACAGGACCGGACCATTGCGCGACCAGCGCAGGGTAAGTGTCACCGGATCGGCATCCTTGACCGTGATGATGGTCTGGCGGCTGTCAAACACGGCCCAGCCGCCCGGGGTGCGGTATTCCTCGGGGTTTTCGGGGTTGATTTCCTCGATCACCACGTCCTGATCGTCGACATAGGCTGTGGTCAGGCCCCAACCAAGCGCGTCGCTGCGCCCGACCATCACAGCGGGAATGCCCGGGATCGTGCCGCCGATCACCCCGCCCGAAGCCAGTTCCAGCCGCGCCAGATACCAGATCGTCGGTGCCGTCAGCCCCAGATGCGGGTCATTGGCCAACAGGCTGCCCCCCGCCGCCGACCGCCCCGGCATCGCAGCCCATGAGTTTGACGCCCCGGCCCGGCCCAATTCCGGTACCGGCGACAGCGCCCCTTGGGCAAAGTCAACCGGCTCTGCGGACGGCGAAACCCCCGGCACCAGTGACGCATAGTCCGGCAGCGCCGCAACGCCTTGTCCCGGGTCGTCGGGCAGGATGTCGGCCAGCCGATCAGGCGACAACAACAGCGACACCCGGGCGCGCAGCACTTCGGTTTCCAGGGAGCTGGACAGTTGCAGCGCCATCAGCTTCAGGATCGCGATCGAATCCGCCGGGGCCCAGGCGGCGATCTCGTTGGAAAAGAGAAAGAATTCCGGCGCACCCCGGCCCCGCGCGCCTGCGTTGATCTCGTTTATCCAGGCGTTGACCCCGGCAGAATAGGCGATCAGCGCGGCCTGAGTTGGCGCATCTTGCACGTCGACCGACTGCAGCGCCAGATTGTACAGGTCCAGACGGCGCAAAAGTTCGTCCGTCTTGACGGTTGCCGCGCCAAAGATTTCCGAAAGCCTGCCTTGCGCCGTGCGCCGCAGCATTGTCATCTGCCACAGCCGGTCCTGGGCATGGGCAAAGCCAAGGGCGAAGAACACGTCCTCATCCGTCGCCCCAAAGATATGCGGGATGTTGTCGTTGTTGCGCACGATTTCCACGGGGGCGGAAATGCCTTCGACGGTAAAGTCCTCGGCATAGTCGACCAGCGACCGCGACAGGATGTAATAGGCCAACAAACCGGTGATCACGCCCAACCCGATCAGGCCGGTTGCTATTCGGATCAGCCAGCGAAAAGCGGTCAGCATCAGGGCCTGTCCTTGACGGCGGGGATGGCTTTGATACCTATTCGAAACCGCCCCTAAGGGCAATCATCAGGGGGACGGCATGGCAAAAGTTGCGTTTCTTGGCCTGGGGGTCATGGGGTTTCCGATGGCCGGGCATCTGGCGGCCAAGGGCCATGCCGTCACGGTCTACAATCGCAGTCCGGCCAAGACAGCGGCTTGGGTGGCCAAGCATCAGGGGCGCACGGCCGCGACCCCACGCGAAGCCGCAAAAGGGGCCGAGTTCGTGATGACCTGCGTTGGCAACGACGATGACCTGCGGTCGGTCTGCACTGGCCCGGATGGGGCCTTTGCCGGCATGTCGCCGGGCGCGGTTCTAGTCGATCACACCACGGTTTCGGCGCGCGTCACGCGTGAGCTTGTCACCCGCGCCGCAGCCGCCGGGATTGCCTTTGTCGATGCGCCGGTGTCCGGCGGGCAGGTAGGGGCGGAGAACGGCCAGCTTTCCATCATGTGCGGCGGCGATCCGGCTGACTATGCAAGGGCTGAGCCGGTGATGGCTTCCTATGCCCGTATCTGCCGCTTGATCGGGGCTTCGGGGGCTGGCCAGCTGGCCAAGATGATGAACCAGATTTGCATCGCCAGCCTGATGCAGGGCCTGTCAGAGGCTTTGGCCTTTGGCCAGAAGGCCGGTCTGGACGGCGAAAAGGTGGTCGAGGTGATTTCTCAGGGTGCGGCAGGAAGCTGGCAAATGGTCAACCGCCACAAGACCATGCTGGCGGATACCTTCGACTTCGGCTTTGCGGTGGACTGGATGCGCAAGGACCTTGGCATCTGTCTGGACACCGCCGACGAGATCGGCGCGCGCCTGCCGGTGACGGCGCTGGTCGACCAGTTCTACAAGGACGTGCAGCTGATGGGCGGCGGCCGGGGCGACACCTCCAGCCTGATCCGGCGGCTAAGGTAGGTCGGGGCTCACCCCGGCTCTCCCGCGAAACCCCTCCTTGCCCTGACCCACTTCAGCCGTATATCGACGATCCAAGTTTCCATGCACCAGTTCTTTCCCGGAGCCCGCCGTGAGCCTGATCGACGCCCTGCACCGCGCCCGGACCGAGGAAGACGTCAAGGACGCCTACATCACGGCGCTGGGGCTCAAAAGTGTGAACAAGGGCCTCGTTGACATCCAGACCCCTGAAATCTGGTTCGAGGCCAAGGATACCCCCACCCCCCCGCTTTTGATGTTCGCGCAGTTGCTGACCTATGTCCGCGCCGCGCGCAAACGGGGCGAGGCGATCCCCGGCTTTCTGTGCGTGATCGACCGCGAAAAGGCGGCCCTGATGCCGACCGAACACGCCTTGCCGCTGCTGAACGATCCGACCATCGTCTGGCCCAAATCCGGCTCTGCCGCCGACAAGGCGCTTGCCGCCCAGATCGCCCCCACGATCGAGACGCATTTCATCCTCTATCACATCGATGGGTATGAGGCGGAATTCATCAAGGCCGCCAAGGATGCCGTCCGCGAAGACCGCATCATTCGCACCCCCATCACCCCCGACAACCTGCGCCAGGTGTTCGACAAATGGGTGGCGATGATCGGCGTTGAACTGGGTGTAAAACGCGAGGCGGATTACGCCGTGCTGTTCTTTGCCGACATCATGCATGACGGGCACACCGCGACCATGGCCAACCTGCCCGCGCGCCTTTTGTTCAACGGCAATGATCCCGTGTTCATCATGGGGGCCGACCAATACGACCTTGCCAGCGCGCGCGGCTATCGCAATTTCTGGAACATCTACCACCGCCCGCCCGAACAGAAGCATCGGCATTATCTCTTGGAACGGCGCGATAGCCTGTTGCCGCTGGACGATCAAAAATTCAAGGGCGCGTTCTACACCCCGCTGCATATCGTGGACAAAGCCTATGACCAACTGGCCGCCACACTGGGGGCGGATTGGCAGCAGAAATATATCGTCTGGGATATGTGCGCCGGTGTGGGGAATTTGGAGGCCAAGCACAGCAATCTGCGCAATGTCTTCATGTCCACGCTGGACGCCGAGGACGTGACGATCATGCGCAGCAACCCCGCCTTCGCGGGGGCCGAGATTTTCCAGTATGATTACCTGAATGACGATGTGGATGACTTCGGACAGATCGACTATGCGCTTTCGGGCAAGCTGCCCATGCCGCTGCGTCAGGCGATTGCCGACGCGCGTGAGGGCAAGGTGGGCGCAAAGCCGATCCTGGTGCTGATCAACCCGCCTTATGCCGAGGCGATGAATGCCGATAACATCACAGACGACGGCGAAAAGGCGGGTATGAAAACGGGTGTGTCCAAGACCCGTGTCAGCCATGGGATGGGTCACCTTGGCTATGCTGCGCGCGAATTGTTCACCCAGTTCTTGCACCGAATTGGCCACGAACTGCCGCGCGCGAAACTGGCGATGTTCAGCACACTTAAATATGTGAATGCCCCGAATTTTTCCGAATTTCGGCGCGATTGGAAAGCGCAATATCTGGATGGGTTTATTGTTCACAGTAGGGCATTTGATGGACTAAAGGGTAACTTCCCGATTGGGTTCTTGATTTGGGATTTGGCTGTAAGCCTGCCTGTGTTGTATGTGGGAACAATCGCATTGGATAAAGCAGGAAAGGTTGTAGGGCAGCGCGCTTTTTACCGCGAATCGCTGCGCCCACCTCTGGCGAAATGGATTACACGACCACGTGCGAACAAAACGCCTGCTTTGCCCCTAAACAATGCGTTGTCACCTACCCCGCGCACAAAGGACGTGCGCGGTCGGTATTGGGCAGATGGTGCGATTGGCAGTATGATGTGTAAGGGAAATGACTTTCAGAATGCGGGGAAATCAACGGCTCTCTTTTCATCGGGATATAACAGCGCAGGCGCATTCTTCGTCACTCAAGAGAACCTATGGAAAGCGGCGATTGTTTTCGCCGTTCGTTTGCTCATCAAACCCACATGGCTTAACGACCGCGACCAGTTCCTGCAACCCTCGCAGCCGCTGACCGACGACTTCAAATCCGATTGTCTGGTCTGGATGCTGTTCAACGGCAGCAATCTGACCGCCGGGGCCGATGGGCTGCGCTGGAATGATCGGGACTGGTCACTGACCAATCACTTCATCCCCTTTACCGAAGCCGAGGTTGGCGCAAAGGCGCGGTTCGAAAGCGATTTCATGTCACGCTATATGGCGGGCATGGCGTTCTCGCCCGAAGCGCAGGCCGTGCTGGACCAGGGGCGCAAGCTCTTCCAGCGCTTCCACGCGACCAGCTTCCCCAACAAGATCAGGCAGGACTACAAACTCGGCCGCGCGGATGCGGGTTGGTATCAGGTGCGCAACGCACTGGATGCCTATGGTGATGTCGAGATCACCGATTTTGCGCCCTTCAAGGACGCCTACGCCCGTCTTGGTCAAAAGCTGCGACCGATGGTTTTCGACCTGAGTTTCCTGCCCGAATAGCCGGGTCTTCCTCTCGGAAACCTTGACAAAACCCTAACGAAAAAAGCCAACCCCTTGAAAAGGTTGGCCTGATCGAAACTGTCCACTGTGGACACATCTCTTACGGAATGATCCGCGTATACTTGACCCCGCCCAGCGTCGCCCCCGCGATCAGGCCCTGCTGGCCGAAGACCAGCGCGATCACCGGGTCAAGTTCGGTCGTCTCCTTGCCGATGCTTGCCCCTTGTTCCGGGGTCGCATAGCGGATCTCGCCGCTGGCCGCCCAACCGCTCGCGCGCCGGAAGGTTTCCAGCGCTTCGGGGGTCATGAAGAACAGCGCGTGGGCATATTGCTGCGCGCCGATCTGGATCCCGAAGGTCGCCTTGGCGGCCGAGTAGTAATCGACCGTCGCCCCCTGGATCTTCAGCGCGCCCCGCCCGAAAGCACCGCCGATCCCAAAGCCCGCTTCGGTCATCAGGGGCATGTACAGCACCCCCGCAGCGCGTGAGGCGAGGTCCCGCGTGCCGGGATAATTGGCGAACAGGAAGTTCTGCGTTGCATCGACACGCGCGTCGATCTGCGCGCCGCCGTTCGACCCTATCCCGTTGTTGCAACCTGCCAAAAACAACGCGCCCGCGCCAAGAACAATTCCGCGCCGCGTCACATTCAATTCGTCCATCGGACCGCCCTTTCATGCCTCACGGGGTCTGCTGGCCCCTTGGTGGTAACTCTAGCGGCTTTCGAGGGCCATGTCATGCCCCACAAGCCACACAGGCAAGGCGGCGCCTAGCCTTTCAGCGTGTCATACAGGGCAAAATCCGCGGCCGCCGCCTCGTGCAGCAATGCTTCGGTTGCGGCCGAAAGATCGGTCGCCCCACTGGGCGAGACGTTCAGGCGTGGCAGGATGATTTCGCAGTCCAGACGGTCTTCCAGAAACTGCACGAAACTGCCGATGTCTTCATAGCGAAACAGCCGGTCGACGCCGTCGCCATCCTTGGACCGCAGGAACCTGTCCTGACTGCCCACCTCCGCGAAGTCGGGACGGACTTCCTTGCACCAAGCCTGAACAAAAGTATCGAAACTCATCCCCGCCGTCGACTTTGCCGGGTCGGTCCCCTCGCGCTGGCGATACCGGAACCAACTGCCCAGCCAGTCCCGCGGTTCGCGCATCAGGGCAACGAGGGTGAATTTCTCCTTCGAGGCCGCCTCAAGATACGGCCCGATGAACCTCCTGTAGCGGTGGACGGTCGTGTGCTTCAAAAGGGGGGGGCGCTGGATCGACACCGCGGCAAGTGATTCGAGGGCCGACGCAATGGCCGTCGATCCCGTCTTTGGCGTGGCCAGAAAGGCCAGACGTTGCTCCCAGAACACCAGCATTCCTGTATTCTCCCCGGTCTTTTTCATCATCCGACCGGTTTCGGCCTGCGATCTAAACTATCCCTTAACCAGAACCGGCAAAAGCTGTCCTTGGAAGAAATTGATTGAAATGTTCCCTATTTGATCTCATAAGACTGAGAACACTTGGGGAACACATGGCAGGATTGCCGCCCGATGGTGGCTGTGAAATAAGGAGAGTGCGATGGCTACGGCAAACCTTTTCGACCTTGGGAGCAAGCGGGACATGGACAAGTCGAAGGCGCTGGAAAGCGCGCTCGCACAGATCGAGCGGCAGTTCGGCAAGGGCTCGATCATGCGGCTTGGCGCTGACAGCCCGGCGATGGACATCGAGGCGACCTCGACCGGGTCGCTGGGGCTGGATATCGCCCTTGGCATCGGTGGTCTGCCCAAGGGCCGCATCATCGAGATTTACGGGCCGGAATCGTCGGGCAAGACCACGCTGACCCTGCATGTCGTAGCCGAGGAACAGAAAAAAGGCGGCGTCTGCGCCTTTGTCGACGCCGAGCACGCGCTTGACCCGCAATATGCCAAAAAGCTGGGCGTCGATCTGAATGAACTTCTGATCAGCCAACCCGACACCGGTGAACAGGCGCTTGAAATCGTCGATACGCTGGTCCGCTCTGGTGCCGTCAGTCTGGTCGTCATCGACTCGGTAGCCGCCCTGGTGCCCAAATCGGAAATCGAAGGCGACATGGGCGACATGCAGATGGGGTCACAGGCCCGCCTGATGAGCCAGGCCATGCGCAAACTGACCGCCAGCATCGGCAAGTCGAACTGCATGGTGATCTTCATCAACCAGATCCGGATGAAGATCGGCGTCATGTTCGGCTCGCCCGAGACGACAACCGGCGGCAATGCGTTGAAATTCTACGCAAGCGTGCGACTGGATATCCGCCGCATCGGGTCGATCAAGGACCGGGATGAGGTTGTCGGCAACTCCACCCGCGTCAAGGTGGTCAAGAACAAGGTGGCCCCGCCCTTCAAGCAGGTCGAATTCGACATCATGTATGGCGAGGGCATCTCGAAGACGGGCGAACTGATCGACATCGGCGTCAAGGCCGGGGTCGTGGAAAAATCCGGCTCGTGGTATTCCTATGGGGATGAACGCATCGGGCAGGGGCGTGAGAACGCCAAGATATTCCTCAAGCAGAACCCGTCGGTCGCCAACGAGATCGAGGACAAGATCCGCGCCGCCAATGGCTTGGATTTCGCCATGTCGGGCGGTGCTGAGGAAAGCGAAGTTCTGGACGAATGAATGCACACGCCTCAACCGAGGATCTGATGGCCGCGCTGGCGGGGGTGCTTTCGGCACCAAAGTCCGGCAGCGCGGTTGAAATGCTGTGCTTTCGCCCCGGTTTCGGCCAGCGCGATTTCGTCAATGACCTGACCGTGACGCGCGACAAGGGCATTCCCGGCGAACGCTGGGGCATTGCCCCCTGGCTGAAGCTTGACGACGGCACCGGGCATCCCGGCATTCAGGTTTCAATCCTGCCGCGCCGGGTGCTGGATCTTGTCTGGCGCGACCGGACGGGCATCATCCACCCCGGCGACACCTTTGTCTGCGATCTTGATACCTCTGAGGAAAATCTGCCCGAAGGCCAGCTTCTGGGCGTGGGCACCGCAGTGCTGCGGGTCTCCGAGGTTTGGAATGACGGCTGCGCCAAGTGGAAGGTGCGCTACGGCACCCCCGCCTATGACTGGATCCGCGCGCCGGAACACCGCGCGCTTCGCTTGCGCGGTGTCTTGTGCAGCGTGGAACAAGACGGGGTGATCCGCCTTGGCGACAAGGTGCAGGTTCTGCGCTGACTTTTACGCGTCGTAGGGTGCGCTACAGCGCACCGCCCGGCTAGGGCGTGACCGTCAACAGGGTCCACATGCCCATCGCGTAATGCCCCGAGATGTTGCAGTAAAGAATGTAGGTCCCCGGCTCCAGCGCGACCGTCTTGGTCGCAGAGGCATGGGACTTCAACTCGCCCAGATTGGCCGTGACCCCAGCCGCCGCCTCATCCACGCGCTGATCCTCGGCCAGATAGGGCAGGGGAACAGTCACATCCGCCACCGGCGAAATCGTGACCGCGTGGTAGAATTCCAGCGAGTCGTTCAAGATCTGGAATTTGATCGCGCCCGCCGGAACCTCGGCCAGGTCCAGCGTGATCCCCATTGTCGCCCCCGTGTTTGTCACGTCCGGATCGGCACCGAGCATGCCCATCCCCATCGGCTCATGCGCGCCCAGCATGTCCATGGAACTCTCGCCCTTGTCCCAAAGGGTGACCTTCACCACCGTCTCGGCGCGCGCATCAGAAGGTGTGATGAAGGCACCGGAAACGCTGACGGCAATCAAAAGCAGTAGTCGGGAAAATCTATGCATGACAAAAGCCTCCTGCACCGGACCTTAACACGGATTGTGCGCCTCTGTCCGGATTCAAGTCAGTCGCCGAATCGGTTCGGGCCGCCGTGCAGCAAGACCGGCCCCAAGTCTTCGCTGCATCGCAGTGGACAGCCCCCGCCCATGCCGTTACATCGGGTGCCAAACCCGTCTTCGCCTTTCGCAAAGGGCCCGCCATGGCATCCTTGAACGACATCCGCTCCACCTACCTTGATTTCTTCCGCCGCAATGGCCATCGGGTGGTGGACAGCTCGCCCCTGGTGCCGCGTAATGACCCGACGTTGATGTTCGCCAACTCTGGCATGGTGCAGTTCAAGAACCTGTTTACCGGGGTTGAAAAGCGCGATTATGTGCGGGCGACCACGGCGCAGAAATGTGTCCGGGCGGGCGGCAAACACAACGATCTGGACAACGTCGGCTATACCGCGCGCCACCATACCTTCTTTGAAATGCTGGGCAATTTCAGCTTTGGCGACTATTTCAAAGATCAGGCCATCGCCTTCGCGTGGGAGCTTTTGACCAAGGACTTTGGCCTTGCCAAGGACAAGCTTCTGGTCACCGTCTACCACACCGACGACGAGGCCGCCGACATCTGGAAAAAGGTCGCGGGTCTGCCCGACAGCCGGATCATCCGCATTCCCACCGACGACAATTTCTGGCGCATGGGTCCGACCGGCCCCTGCGGCCCTTGCACCGAGATTTTCTATGACCACGGTGACCATATCTGGGGCGGTCCCCCGGGCTCCAAGGACGAAGACGGCGACCGGTTCATCGAGATATGGAACAACGTCTTCATGCAGAACGAACAATTCGCCGATGGGCGTCTGGTGCCGTTGGAGATGCAGTCGATCGACACCGGCATGGGGTTGGAGCGGATCGGGGCGCTGCTGCAGGGCAAGCACGACAACTATGACACCGATCTGATGCGCAGCCTGATCGAAGCGTCGGCCCATGCGACCAGCGCCGATCCCGATGGTCCGGGGAAAATTCACCACCGCGTCATCGCCGACCATCTGCGCTCGACTTCGTTCCTGATGGCCGACGGGGTGATGCCGTCGAACGAAGGCCGGGGCTATGTCCTGCGCCGGATCATGCGCCGCGCGATGCGCCATGCGCACATGCTGGGCGCGCAGGACCCGGTAATGCACCGTCTGGTCCCGGCTTTGGTACGCGGCATGGGGGCGGCTTACCCCGAGCTTGTCCGGGCGCAGTCGATGATCGAAGAGACGCTGCGTTCCGAAGAAACCAAGTTCAAACAGACACTTGACCGGGGGCTTAAGCTGCTGGATGACGAGCTGTCGCACTTGGGCGAAGGAGCCGATCTGCCCGGTGCTGCCGCCTTCAAGCTTTACGACACCTACGGCTTCCCGCTGGACCTGACGCAGGACGCCCTGCGCGAAAAGGGTCGCGCGGTGGATGTGGCGGGCTTTGACGCCGCCATGGCCGAACAGAAACAAAAGGCCCGCGCCGCATGGTCGGGGGTCGGTGCCGCTGCCGATGCGAAAATCTGGTTCGAGATCGCCGAAGACCACGGCGTAACCGAATTTCTGGGCTATGACACCGAAACCGCCGAAGGCGTGGTCACTGCTTTGGTCCGCGATGGGGTCGGGGTCGCTGCGGCGTCCGAGGGGGAAGTGGTGCAGATCACCGTCAACCAGACCCCGTTCTACGCCGAAAGCGGCGGGCAGGTCGGTGATACCGGCTTTATCCGCACCGCGACTGGCACGGCGGAAGTGACCGATGTCAAGAAGGCCGCAGGCGTCTTCATCCATGTGGCGAACGTCACCGAAGGCACCCTGACCAAAGGCCAGCCCGCCAAGCTTGAGGTCAGCCACAGCCGCCGTGGCCAGATCCGCGCCAACCATTCGGCGACGCACCTGTTGCACGAAGCCCTTCGCCGCACGTTGGGCGATCATGTGGCCCAGCGGGGCAGCCTGAACGCAGCCGACCGGATGCGCTTTGACTTCAGCCATACCCAGGCGATTTCCGCCCCCGACCTTGCGACGGTCGAGGCCGAGGTGAACGCCTTCATCCGGCAGAACTCTCCGGTGGAAACCCGGATCATGACCCCCGATGATGCCCGTGCCATTGGTGCGCAGGCACTGTTCGGTGAAAAATACGGCGACGAGGTTCGTGTGGTGTCGATGGGCGTGCTGGACGGCTCGGCCAAGGGCGTCGACGGGCGGACCTACAGCCTTGAACTTTGCGGCGGCACCCATGTCACCCGCACCGGCGATATCGGTGCGATGGTGCTTTTGTCGGAAAGCGCATCTTCTGCCGGTGTGCGCCGGATCGAGGCGCTGACCGGTCAGGCAGCACTTGACCACCTCCGCCAACAGGACGCGCGGCTTGCCGACATTGCGGCGATCATCAAGGCTCCGGCCAGTGAATTGGCTGAACGTATCCGGGCGCTGTTCGACGAACGCAAGGCGCTGGTGAACGAGGTTGCCCAACTGCGGCGCGAGGTTGCGATGGGGGGTAAGGCTGCCAGCGTCGCCGACCAAAAGGTAAGTGGCCTGACGTTTCGCAGCCAGCAATTGAGCGGCGTCACCGGAAAGGATCTCCCGGCACTAATTGATGCCATGAAGGGTGAAGGCTGGGATGGTGTTGTGATGCTAGCTGCAGAATCTGACGGTAAGGCGGCGGTGGCAGTTGGTGTAACCGCTGGGGCGACGGCCCATGTATCTGCAGTTGATGTCCTTCGGGCGGCCGTCGGTGCTCTAGGGGGCAAGGGTGGCGGGGGCAGGGCTGATCTGGCCCAAGGTGGCGCACCTAACCTTGAGAACTTTGATGGCGCTGTTCAGGCCGCTTTGGCAGTTCTTCAAACCGCCGTTGGGAGAGCCTAAGATGCCGCAAGCCTATTGGATCGCCCATGTCCATGTGACCGACGCCGAGGCCTATGGAAAATACGCCGCCCTTGCAGGCCCGGCGATTGCCGCGCATGGCGGCCGCTTCCTTGCGCGCGGCGGGCGCTATGTGCAACTGGAAGGCACGCCGCGCGAACGCAATGTTGTCGCGATCTTCCCCAGTCTGGAACGCGCGGTCGAATGCTACAACTCGCCCGCCTATTCGGCGGCTCGCGCCCATGCTGCGGGCGCTTGTGAGCGTGATCTGATGGTGGTTGAAGCTGCGGAATAGTGCGAATGCGCGATTATTCTTCTGCGGTTCTTCCCGATACCCATGCTATCCTTGTGAAAAGGCCATGAGGCAGAACATGAAACCGATCAAGAGGTGCCGCTGATGTGCCGCTGGGCCGCCTATACCGGCGCTGCGATCTTCCTGGAGGAGATCATCAGTCGACCGGGTCACAGTCTGATCCACCAAAGCCATTGCGCCACGCAAACCCAGTCGGCGATCAATGCCGACGGGTTTGGCATTGCGTGGTATGGCGACCGGCCAGAGCCGGGCCTCTTCCGCGACGTCTTGCCCGCATGGTCCGATCCGAACCTGAAAAGCCTGACCGAACAGGTCAAATCGCACCTGTTTCTGGCCCATGTCCGCGCGTCGACCGGGACGGCCACCAGCCGCAACAACTGCCATCCCTTTACGCATGGCAAGTGGTCCTTCATGCACAACGGTCAGATCGGCGGTTATGGCGATTTCCGCCGCGATGCCGACATGATGATCCCGGAATCGCTCTATGCCCACCGCAAGGGTGCCACGGACAGTGAGGCGCTGTTTCTGGTGGCGCTGGCCGAAGGGCTGGATGACGATCCGCGCGGCGCGCTGGAGCGGGCGGCGGCAAGGTTCATCCGGCTGGCACGGGACAAGGGACAGAGTCCGCATTTGCGAATGACGGCGGCGCTGTCGGATGGTGAACGGCTTTACGCGGTGCGCTATTCGACCGATGAATCGGCACCGTCGCTGTGGCACCGCTGGTCGGACAGCCGGGGTGGTCGGGCCGTAGTGTCCGAACCGCTCGAGGTCGAACAGGGCGGCTGGGAAGAGGTGCCGCCCTACAGTTTCTGCACATTTGAACACGGCACGGTCCGGGTGGAAGATTTCCTGCCCTGCCGTCTTGCCGCTGCGGCCTGACATGGCTTCTTCTCTGCAAAAATATCCCACGGGGTAGTCTATTGGTTTCGCCATGGGTTCAAGAAACCAATGGACTGGGGGGTGTGAAACCCCCGCTTCGTGGTGTCACGCCGACCGCGAGGCCCGTTTGCGGTCGTTGGAATCCAGGAACCGCTTGCGCATCCGCACCGATTTCGGCGTGACTTCAACCAGTTCGTCATCGTCGATATAGGCGATGCACTGTTCCAGGCTAAGTTTGACCGGGGTGGTCAGGCGCACCGCTTCATCGGTGCCGCTGGCGCGGACGTTGGTCAGCTGCTTGCCCTTCAGCGGGTTCACTTCCAGATCATTGTCGCGGCTGTGTTCGCCGATGATCATGCCGGTGTAGACCGGTTCCTGCACGCCAATGAAGAAGTGGCCGCGGTCTTCCAGCTTCCACATCGCGTAGGCCACCGAAATACCGGTTTCCATCGAGATGAGAACGCCCTGCCGCCGCCCCTCGATCGGGCCCTTGTGCGGCGCCCAGCCGTGGAACACCCGGTTCAGAACGCCAGTGCCGCGCGTGTCGGTCATGAACTGGCCATGATAGCCGATCAGCCCGCGCGACGGCACATGCGCGATGATCCGGGTCTTGCCGACGCCCGCAGGCTTCATCTCGACCAGATCGCCTTTGCGCGGTCCGGTGATCTTTTCGATGACCGGGCCGGTGTAATCATCATCGACGTCGATGGTGACTTCCTCGACGGGTTCGTGGCGGACGCCGTCAATCTCGCGAAACAGCACGCGCGGGCGCGAGATCGACAGCTCGAACCCCTCGCGGCGCATGTTTTCGATCAGCACGCCCATCTGCAATTCGCCGCGACCGGCAACTTCGAATGCATCGCCGCCGGGGGTGTCGGTGATCTTGATCGCGACGTTGATCTCGGCCTCTTTCATCAGACGCTCGCGGATCACGCGGGACTGAACCTTCGAGCCTTCCTTGCCCGCCAGGGGCGAATCGTTGATCCCGAAGGTGATCGAGATGGTCGGCGGGTCAATCGGCTGTGCCGGAAGCGCGGTGTCGATTTCCAGCGCGCACAAAGTGTCGGCCACGGTCGCCTTGGACATGCCGGCAAGGGTGACGATGTCGCCCGCTTCGGCTGCATCAATCGGAGTCATCACGAGGCCACGGTAGGCCAGAACCTTGGACACGCGGAACTGCTCCAGCCGTTCGCCGTCGCGGGAAAGCGCCTTGATCGTCTCACCGGCGCGCAGGGTGCCGGCTTCGACGCGGCCAGTCAGGATGCGGCCGATGAAGGGGTCGGCAGACAGCGTGGTCGCCAGCATCTGGAACGGCTCGGCCCGGCGCGCGATCTGCGCAGGGGCGGGAACGTGTTTCAGGACCATCGCATACAGCGCGTCCAGATCCTTGCGCGGACCGTCAAGCTCGTTGTCAGCCCAGCCGTTGCGGCCCGACGCGTAAAGCACCGGGAAATCAAGCTGGTCATCATCCGCGCCAAGGTTGGCGAACAGATCGAACACTTCGTTCAGCGCGCGGTTCGGTTCGGCGTCATGCTTGTCGACCTTGTTCAGCACCACAATCGGGCGCAGGCCCAGAGCCAGCGCCTTGGCGGTCACGAATTTGGTCTGCGGCATCGGGCCTTCAGCGGCGTCGACCAGCAATACAACGCCATCAACCATCGACAGGATCCGTTCGACCTCGCCACCAAAGTCGGCGTGGCCGGGGGTGTCGACGATGTTGATCCGCGCGCCGCCCCATTCCAGCGAGGTGCATTTCGCCAGGATCGTGATCCCGCGCTCACGCTCGATGTCGTTGCTGTCCATGGCGCGTTCGGCCACGGCCTGATTGTCGCGGAAAGAGCCGGACTGCTTCAGCAGCTCGTCCACAAGGGTGGTCTTGCCGTGGTCGACGTGGGCGATAATCGCGATGTTGCGGAGTTCCATTGGGTCCAGTCCGGATAGGGTTGGCGGGGCCTTACAGGGTTTTCCCGCCCATGGCCAGAGGGGGCGGCCCGATGGAGCCGGTGAAGATCACAGCAATGCAAAAGGGCCGCCCCAATCGGGCCGGCCCGGTATGGTGTGCTTCAGCCCACCGTTTACCCCTGCAGCGCCTTGTTCAGGTATTCGTCGACCTTTTCCAGATAGCCCATCGTGGTCAGCCATTTCTGATCCGGTCCGACCAGCAACGCCAGGTCCTTGGTCATATAGCCATCTTCAACGGTGTCGACCGTCACCTGCTCCAGCGTGGTGGCAAAGCGCATCAGCGCGTCATTGCCGTCCAGTTTGGCGCGGTGCTTCAGGCCGCCGGTCCAGGCGTAGATCGATGCAACCGAGTTCGTGCTGGTCGCCTTGCCCTTCTGATGCTCGCGGAAGTGGCGGGTGACAGTGCCGTGGGCGGCTTCGGCCTCGACGATCTTGCCATCGGGGGTCATCAGAACGCTGGTCATCATACCAAGGCTGCCGAAGCCCTGCGCCACCAGATCGGATTGCACGTCGCCGTCATAGTTCTTGCAGGCCCAGACATAGCCTCCCGACCACTTCATCGACGACGCCACCATGTCGTCGATCAGCCGGTGTTCGTAGGCGATGCCCTTCTTCTTGTATTCGGTCTCGAACTCCTCCTCGTAGACCTTCTGGAACAGGTCCTTGAAGCGGCCGTCATAGGCCTTGAGGATGGTATTCTTGGTCGAAAGATACACCGGCCAGCCGAGGTTCAGGCCATAGTTCAGCGAGGCGCGGGCAAAGTCGATGATGCTGTCATCAAGGTTGTACATGCCCATGTAGACGCCAGCGGACGGCGCGGAATAGACGTCCTTTTCGATGGTCGTGCCGTCACTACCGACGAATTTCATCGTCAGCTTGCCCGCACCGGGGAAACGGAAGTCGGTTGCGCGGTACTGATCGCCAAAGGCATGGCGGCCGATGACGATGGGCTTGGTCCAACCCGGAACCAGGCGCGGCACGTTCTTGCAGATGATCGGCTGGCGGAAGATCACGCCGCCAAGGATGTTGCGGATCGTGCCGTTGGGCGATTTCCACATCTGCTTCAAGCCGAATTCTTCGACCCGCGCTTCGTCCGGAGTGATGGTCGCACACTTAACGCCGACGCCGTATTTCTTGATCGCCTCGGCACTGTCGATGGTGATCTGGTCGTTGGTGCGGTCACGCTCCTCGATCCCCAGATCGTAGTATTTGAGGTCCAGGTCCAGATAGGGCAGGATCAGCTTTTGCTTGATGAAATCCCAGATGATCCGGGTCATCTCGTCGCCGTCAAGTTCGACGACGGGGTTGGCTACCTTGATCTTGGTCATGCGGACTCTCCGGGCTGGGGATTCGGTTGGGGTGGTCATAGCGGAAAACCGGTGGCTTGGGAAGTGCGGTATGCGATTGTATACCGAAATGTCACCGGCCGTTCATCCGCCCTGACGGGCGTCTTCACGGGTCAGCGATGAGGGACCGCAAGGGACCGAAAAGCGGCCCTTAGCGAAAATACCCCCTGCAGCGTTCCCGCACCCAGCCCCACAACCCCGGCGCGCCTTTGGCGATCTTCACCCCAACGCGCGCCTCAAGCTGGTCAAAGGTCACGTCATAGGTGACCCAGGTCCCGCCGCCTGACATCAGGTTGGCCATCACCGGCTGCACCCGGTCCAGGCTTTTGGCAAACAGCGCATCGGGGGTCTGGGCGGCTTCGAATTCCTCCCACAGGGCGCGAAGGCCGGTGCCGATGTCGGCAGGCAGCAGGCCAAAAATCCGATCCGCCGCCCGCGCTTCAGCGGCCATCGTCTCAACACTCGCATGCGCCTGACCATTGGCCGAATGGATCGGCACGTCGCCCACGTCGATCTCGACCAGATCGTGGATCAGCAGCATCCGGATCACCCGGTTGATGTCCACGCCAGGGCCCGCCTGATCGGCCAAGACCAGCGCATAAAGCGCCAGATGCCAGGAGTGTTCGCCTGAATTCTCTGCCCGTGAGCCATCGACCAGCGTCGTCGCGCGCAAGACCGATTTCAACCGGTCCGCCTCGTTCAGAAAGGCGAACTGGTCCTCTAGCCGGTGGTCGATCACTGGCCCATCGCTCAATGGCCCGCGTCGCGCAGCACGACCGGCGCGTCTTCGGCCACCGTGGCAGTGCCGCGCTTGGTGGCAAGGGCGGCCTCCAGATAGTTGCGCCCCCGGCGTTCGGCCATTCGCACCCGGATCGAGGTCATGAAGGCCTCCTGAAACGTCGGCGAGGCTGCCAGCAGCACTTGACTGACCTTGTCGATAAAACGGTCGTCGCCAAGTTCCTTTTCGGCCGCCAGCACATCATCGGCCAGTTTGTCGGCCATCAGTTGTAGTGCCGACATCAGCGGGTCCCCTCGGTCATCCTCCGGCGGACATAGTCCGAGACCGTCTTGATCATCGGTTTCATATGCATCTCTTCGTCCTTGAAGAAGTGATCCGACCCCTCGATTTCGGTGTGGGTGACGGTGATGCCCTTCTGTTCATGCAGTTTGCCGACCAGGGTCTTGGTGTCCTTGGGCGGGGCCACCTTGTCGGCGGTGCCGTTGATGATCAGACCCGAGGACGGGCAGGGCGCAAGGAAGCTGAAGTCGTAAAGGTTCGCCGGGGGGGCGACCGACACAAAGCCGGTGATCTCTGGCCGCCGCATAAGCAGTTGCATGCCGATCCAGGCACCAAAGCTGAACCCCGCGACCCAGCATTGCTTGGAGTTCTGGTTCATCGCCTGAAGGTAATCCAGCGCGCTGGCTGCGTCTGACAGCTCGCCAATGCCCTGATCATATTCGCCCTGACTGCGCCCGACACCGCGGAAGTTGAACCGCAGCACGGTAAAGCCAAGGTTGTAGAAGGCGTAATGCAGGTTATACACCACCTTGTTGTTCATCGTTCCGCCATATGCGGGGTGCGGGTGCAGCACGATGGCAATCGGCGCGTCGCGTTCCTTCTGCGGGTGGTAGCGGCCTTCCAGGCGTCCATCGGGACCAGCAAAGATAACCTCGGGCATCGGATACTTCTCATGCAGGAGCGCGCGGTTTCTTGACGCTTTCGCTCGGCTTTACTAGAACCATTCTAAAGCTGACCAGTCCACAATGGGGCCGGGACAGCTTTCGGGGTCCGACTGAGGTAATCCGCGCCGCGCTTGGCGTCAATGAGAGTTGCGCCCTTCATCAGGGCAGCAGGGGGCGAAGATGAAGCTTTCGACCAAGGGGCGTTACGCCATGGTGGCCCTTGCCGACCTGGCGCTGGCCGAAGGGACCGAGATGGTGTCGCTGGGCGCGATCTCGAAACGGCAGGACATCAGCCTGCCCTATTTGGAGCAGTTGTTCGTCAAACTGCGCCGCGCCGGGCTGGTCGAGGCGGTGCGCGGCCCGGGCGGCGGCTACCGGCTGGCGCGGCGACCCGAGGAAATCAGGATCTCGGAAGTCATGCAGGCGGTCGAGGAAACCGTCGACGCGATGCACACCGGGGCCGGGGCGTCGGGGGCGGTCTCGGGCAGCCGGGCGCAGTCCTTGACCAACCGGCTGTGGGAAAGCCTGTCGGCCAATGTCTATGTCTTCCTGCATCAGGTGCGGCTGTCGGATGTAGTGAAAAACGACCTGACCCCGTGCCCGGCCGTCCCGTCGCTGTTTAGGGTGGTGGACGAGGAATGACCGCTTTGAGCCCCTGGAAGGCACCGGAGGGTTTCACACCCTCCCGCGACCATTGGTGCTCGAACCAATGGCGCAACAATGATCGCACACCCGTGGGATATTTGTGCAGAGAGGAAGCTGCATGAGCCGTCTGTATCTGGACTGGAACGCCACCACGCCGCTGCGACCCGAGGCGCGGGCGGCGATGGCGGCGGCGATGGATCTGGTTGGCAACCCGTCCTCCGTGCATGCCGAAGGGCGCGCGGCCAAGGCACTGATCGAGCGTGCCCGCGCGCAGGTTGCGGCGGCGCTGGGGGCGGAAGGGGCAGATATCGTCTTTACCTCGGGCGCGACCGAAGCGGCGGCTTTGGCCTGTTCGGGGCGCGGACTGGCCTGTGCAGCCGTGGAACATGATGCGGTCACAGCCTGGTGCGCGGCGGGTCTGGCGGTGGACGGCCAAGGCCGGGTGACGGTGACCGACCCCATGCGGACGGCGCTGCAGCTGGCCAACAGCGAAACCGGCGTGCTGCAGGATCTGCCCGAGCGGCTGGCGGTAAGCGACTTGACGCAAGCTTTTGGCAAGGTGCCGCTGGCTTTCAACTGGCTTGGAATCGACATGGGGCTGGTGTCGGCGCACAAACTTGGCGGCCCCAAGGGCATTGGCGCGCTGGTGGTGCGGCAAGGGATCGAGGTTCTGCCGCAGATCAAGGGCGGCGGACAGGAAATGGGCCGCCGCGCCGGGACCGAAAACCTGATCGGCATCGCCGGTTTCGGGGCAGCCGCCGAGGCCGCCGCCCGCGATCTTGCGAATGGCGTCTGGGAAGAAGTCGCCGAACTTAGAAATATTCTAGAATCAGAGTTGTCGGCCACGGCAAAAGAAACTATTTCAGTCGGGAATGGGACGCCCCGTTTGCCGAACACCCTTTGTCTGATCGCCCCGGGTTGGCGTGGTGAGACGCAGGTGATGGCGATGGACCTTGCCGGGTTTGCCGTATCGGCAGGCTCGGCCTGTTCCAGCGGCAAGGTGCGACCTAGCCGCGTGCTGACTGCCATGGGCTTTGACGAGGCCCGGGCGGCGCAGGCGATCCGGGTCTCGATCGGGCCCGGTGTTACACGAGACGACGTGTTGCGGTTCGCGCAACGCTGGACCGCCGCCTATGCCAAAGCCCGTGCGCGGGCCGCCTGAAAGGATACTGTCGATGACCGTCGTGCTGGACCCCACCGACACCCTTGAAGTCCGCGATGGCGTGGACCGCGAGACCATTGAAACCGTCCAGGCCATGGCCGGGAAATACAAATACGGCTGGGAAACCGACATCGAGATGGACTATGCGCCGAAAGGCCTGTCCGAGGATATCGTCCGGCTGATCAGTTCCAAAAATGGCGAACCCGAATGGCTGCTGGATTGGCGGCTGGCGGCCTATCAGCGCTGGCTGAAGATGGAAGAGCCGCACTGGGCGATGCTGAATTACCCGGAAATCGACTATCAGGACCAGTATTACTACGCGACGCCGAAAAGCATGGCGAAAAAGCCGAAGTCGCTGGACGAGGTCGATCCGAAGCTGCTGGCCACCTACGCCAAGCTTGGGATTCCCTTAAAGGAACAGATGCTTCTGGCTGGTGTTGAAGGTGACGCCGAGCCGCGCAAGGTGGCTGTGGATGCGGTCTTTGACTCGGTTTCCGTGGGCACGACCTTCAAGGCGGAACTGGCCAAGGCGGGCGTGATCTTCTGCTCGATCAGCGAGGCGGTGCGTGAGCATCCCGATCTGGTGAAGCAGTATCTGGGCAGCGTGGTGCCGCCGACGGACAACTTCTTTGCCACACTGAATTCGGCGGTCTTTTCTGACGGCTCCTTCGTCTACATTCCCAAAGGCACCCGCTGCCCGATGGAGCTTTCGACCTATTTCCGCATCAATGCCGAGAACACCGGCCAATTCGAACGCACCCTGATCGTCTGTGATGAGGGCGCCTATGTCAGCTATCTGGAAGGCTGCACCGCGCCCAAGCGCGACACCAACCAGCTGCACGCCGCCGTGGTGGAAATCGTGATCCTGAAGGACGCCGAGGTGAAATATTCCACGGTCCAGAACTGGTATCCGGGCGATGAGAACGGGTTGGGCGGCATCTACAACTTTGTCACCAAGCGCGCCGATTGCCGGGGTGACCGGGCCAAGGTGATGTGGACGCAGGTGGAAACCGGGTCGGCGATCACCTGGAAATACCCGTCCTGCATCCTGCGGGGGGACGATTCTCAGGGCGAGTTCTACTCCATCGCCATCGCCAACAACGCCCAGCAGGCCGATACCGGCACCAAGATGATCCACCTTGGCAAGCGCACCAAGTCGCGAATTGTCTCCAAAGGGATCAGCGCGGGGCGGGCGCAGAACACCTATCGCGGGCTGGTTTCCATGCACCCGAAGGCGAAAGACAGCCGTAACTATACCCAGTGCGACAGCCTGCTGATTGGCGACAAATGCGGGGCGCATACCGTGCCCTACATCGAGGTCCGCAACAATTCGTCCCGCGTTGAACATGAGGCGACGACATCAAAGGTCGACGACGACCAGCTTTTCTACTGCCGCAGCCGTGGCATGAGCGAAGAAGAGGCCGTCGCCTTGGTGGTCAATGGGTTCTGCAAGGAAGTGCTGCAGGCCCTGCCGATGGAATTCGCCATGGAGGCGCAAAGTCTGGTGGCGATCAGCCTTGAAGGTTCTGTCGGATGATGTCGTCGGACGCGCCTTTGGCAGGGAAAGCAAGCACGTCGGCGGATCTGTCCGACTTTGTACTGACTTTTCCCGAGGCTGAGGCGGAAGCCCTTCGATCGGCATTCGCGTCGGCAAACGAGATTCTGGAATACGGCAGCGGCGGATCCACCGTCGTTGCGGCGCAACTTGGCAAGCGCATAATCAGCGTAGAAAGCGACTTGGCCTGGGCTGAACGGATGACGGCGACTCTTGCTGGAATTTCAGATCAGGCCCGAGTGCATTACGCTGATATTGGGCCAACCAGGCAATGGGGCTATCCAAAGTGGCGGGACGGCTTCAAGCGGTATCATGCCTATGCCCTTTCGGTCTGGGACCACCCCGAGCTTTCTGAACCCGACCTTGTTCTGATCGACGGCCGTTTCAGAAAGGCCTGCCTTGCGGCGGTTCGAATGCGTGCCAAACGAAAGACAACTGTCCTTTTTGACGACTATACAGAGCGGGGCTTTTACCACGCGGTTGAAAAGATAGCGACGAAAGAAGAAACGATCGGACGCATGGCGCGGTTTACCGTGATCCCTGGTCCGATACCGGCCGAGCTTACAACCGAAGTCATTGGCTGGTTTGCAGAAAGCCGATGAAGCGCCCTTATCAATCAGAGACAATAAAATGTTGAAAATCAATAACCTGCACGTCAAACTTGAGGCAGAGGATAAAGTCATCCTTCGCGGCGTCGATTTGAAGATCGGCCCGGGTGAGGTGCACGCGATCATGGGGCCGAACGGGTCGGGAAAGTCGACACTGTCCTATGTGTTGTCGGGCCGTGACGGTTATGAAGTCACTGCCGGTTCGGCCACTCTGGATGGGCAAGAGCTTTTGGAGATGGAGCCGGAAGCCCGCGCGGCGGCCGGGCTGTTCCTGGCGTTCCAGTATCCGGTCGAAATTCCCGGCGTCGGCAACATGACGTTTCTGCGCACCGCCGTGAATGCGCAGAAAAAGTCTCGCGGCGAGGCCGAGTTGTCGGCAGGAGATTTCCTGAAACTGGTCCGCGAAAAGGCAAAGACGCTGAAGATCGACGCCGAAATGCTGAAGCGTCCGGTCAATGTCGGCTTTTCAGGCGGCGAGAAAAAGCGCAACGAGATCCTGCAAATGGCGATGCTGGAACCCCGGATGTGCATTCTGGACGAGACTGACTCGGGCCTTGATGTCGACGCGATGAAGCTGGTCTCGGAGGGCGTGAACGCCCTGCGAAGTGCGGGGCGGTCATTCCTGGTTATCACACATTATCAACGACTTCTGGACCATATCAAACCTGACGTGGTGCATATCATGGCGGCAGGCCGGATCATCAAGACCGGTGGTCCCGAACTGGCGCTGGAGGTCGAGGCGAACGGCTATGCTGATATCCTGAGCGAGGTCGGCTGATGGCTTTGGTCAAGGCAAGGGAAGACGCGCTTGCGGCGCGGCTTCTGGCGCTGGCTGCTCCTGATGCAGCGGGTTGGCTGGCGACGGCCCGTGCCGGGGCGCTGGCCCGGCTGCAGGCCATGGGTCTGCCGGCGCGGCGCGATGAATACTGGCGCTACACCGATCCTGCGGTGCTGAATGCACCCGACGCTCCGGTTGCGGCGCGATTTGATGCCAGTGACGAATCCGCCCCCTTCGATGGGATGGACCGGCTGCGGATCGTCTTTGTCGACGGGGTTTTTGACGCCGATGCTTCGGATGACCTGACCCTTGCCGGGGTTCGGATCGAGCGTCTGGCAACCTCGGGCACCGCCGATATTCATTGGGCGCAAAGCCTGTATGGCGTGCTTGAGTCCAACGGCCAGATGCCGGTTGCGCGGCCCTTTGCGGCGCTGAATTCGGCCTTTGCGACGGATGGTGTGCTGGTCCACGTGACCGGCAAGACGGCCAAGCCCATATCGCTGATTTATGTCCACGAATCAGATACTTCTGATGCGATCCTGCATCATTGCATAAAGTTGGATCCCGGGGCTGAACTGACGCTTTTGGAAAACGGTCCCGCTGCGGCCCGGTTCTGCAAGGTGATGGAAGTTGACGTCGCCGAAGGCGCGAGTTTTCACCATGTCCGCCTGCAGGGCCGCGACCACGCGCGCCATGCGGTGACCCATCTTTTCGCCCGATTGGCGGCGCGGGCCGAGTTGCGGTCCTTTACCCTGACCGCCAACGGCCGCCTGACCCGCAACGAGGCGGTGATCGATCTTGCCGGTGCCGAAGCCCGCGCGCATCTTGCCGGGGCGGCGGTTGGTGACGGCGATTTTCACCATGACGATACCGTCTTTGTCACCCATGCGGCCCAGGCTTGCGAAAGCCGTCAGGTATTCAAGAAGGTCCTGATGAACGGCGCGGTGGGCGTCTTTCAAGGCAAGATTCTGGTCAAGCAAAGCGCGCAAAAGACCGACGGCTATCAGATAAGCCAAAGTCTGCTTCTGGACGAAGACAGCCAGTTTCTGGCCAAGCCGGAGCTGGAGATCTACGCCGATGACGTGAAGTGCAGTCACGGCTCGACCTCGGGTGCGATTGACGAGACGGCACTTTTCTACTTGCAGTCGCGGGGTGTGCCACGGGCAGCCGCGCAGGGGTTGCTGGTGCTGGCCTTCCTGGCCGAAGCCATTCAGGAAATCGCTGATGACACGATTGCCGACGACATCCGCGACCGGCTGGAACGCTGGCTGAACCGCCACGCGGCCAAGGCCGGTAAATGAGCGTCAGCAATGACATGGTTGCCACCTGGCGGCGGCCGCGTGTGGTCTTTCGCCAGCACATGGCGCGGGGCGTGTCAGAGCCGTTTGCCTTCACGCTGCTCTTGGTGTTCCTGATCCTGACCATCATCGGCCAATGGCCGGTCGCCGCCCGCGAGGCGCATCTGGCTGGTGAGGTCTCTGCCGCCCCCCGCATGTTGGCGCGGGCCTTGGCGGTGCTGGCGCTGATCCCGTTCTGGTATGGGCTGGCGGCAGTTGGCCGGTTTGTTGCGCGCCTGATGGGCGGGCAGGGCAGCTGGTATGCGTCCCGTCTGGCGCTGTTCTGGGCCCTGGCCACCGTCAGCCCGCTGATGCTGCTGCAGGGCCTTGTTGCTGGCATGATCGGGCCGGGACCGGCGCTTCTGGCGGTCTCAAGTCTTGCCGGGGCAGGGTTTCTTTGGCTGTGGCTGACCATGCTGCATGAGGCAGAACGCGGATGACCCCCATGTATGACATCGCGAAAATTCGTGCCGATTTCCCGATCCTTGCCCGCGAGGTCAACGGCAAGCCCCTGGTCTATCTGGACAATGGCGCGTCGGCGCAAAAGCCGCAGGTGGTGATTGACGCCGTCACCCGCGCCTATTCCCATGAATATGCCAATGTTCACCGGGGTCTGCATTACCTGTCGAACCTTGCGACCGAAAAGTATGAGGCGACGCGCGGCATCATTGCCCGGTTCCTGAATGCCGCTGACCAAAACGAGATCGTCTTTACCAGCGGCACGACCGAGGCGATAAACCTTGTCTCTTACGGCTGGGCCGCACCGCGCCTGCAGGCGGGCGACGAGATCGTCCTGTCGGTGATGGAGCATCACGCCAATATCGTGCCGTGGCACTTCCTGCGCGAACGGCAGGGCGTGGTGCTGAAATGGGTCGAGGTGGACGCCAATGGCGATCTTGACCCGCAGGCGGTGATCGACGCCATCGGGCCGAAGACCAAACTGGTCGCGGTGACCCACATGTCGAACGTGCTGGGAACCGTGGTCGATGTGGCCGCGATTGCCCGTGGCGCGCGGGCAAAAGGCGTGCCGGTTCTGGTCGATGGATCGCAAGCGGCGGTTCACATGCCGGTCGATGTGCAGGCCTTGGGCTGCGATTTCTATGCCATCACCGGGCACAAGCTTTACGGGCCGTCAGGGTCGGGTGCGATCTGGATCAGCGCCGCGCGTCAGGCCGAAATGCGCCCCTTCATCGGCGGCGGCGACATGATCCGCGAGGTGACCCGCGACGCTGTCACCTGGAACGACCCGCCGATGAAGTTCGAGGCGGGCACACCTGGCATCGTCCAGCAGATCGGGCTGGGCGTGGCGCTGGAGTATATGCAGGCCTTGGGGATGGCGAACGTCGCCGCCCATGAGCGCAGCCTTCGCGACTATGCGCGGGACCGGCTGGCAGGGTTGAACTGGCTGAATGTGCAGGGCAATTCGGACAGCAAGGGGGCGATCTTCTCGTTCACCATGCAGGGCGCGGCCCATGCCCACGACATCTCGACCATCCTGGACAAGCGCGGCATTGCGGTCAGGGCCGGCACGCATTGCGCCATGCCCCTGATGCAGCATCTGGGCGTCACCGCGTCCTGCCGGGCGTCCTTTGGCCTGTATAATACGGTCGAGGAAGTGGACACGCTGGTCAGCGCGCTGGAGCTTGCCCACGATTTGTTCGCCTGAAGGCCAGCCGACCCATCTGCAGGGTCGGCTTGTCTTTGCCTTAGAATGACCATTTCATCCCGATGACCGCCGCCTGATCCGAAATACCGGCCTGGTTGCCGTAATTTTCGGCATGGACCAGCGACAGCATCAGTTCGGAATGATCGCCCATCGGCATCTGGTAGCCGAAAGTCAGGTCAATCTGCCGCTCGCTTGGGGCAAGGTCTACGGCGAGGGTGCGTGTCTCGGACGACCCCTCGCCAAGCGCTACCGGCACGATCAGGCTGGCAGAGCCGCTGGTCACCGCAATCGGCATCGACACGCCGACGGTCAGCCGGTCCCCCGTCGCAAACACGCCGCGGCTGCCGACTTGCAGGCTGACACTGTTGAAGTCGGCCTTGTCGACCGCGCTCATCGCGGCGGGCGTTGCGAGATCGGCGATGCCGATCTCGCCTTTCAGCGAAAAGAAGCCGCCAAGGCCCAGATCGTGCGACACCCCAAGGGTGATCGACGCCATGTCCGCGCCGGCGCCGCTGGTATCTGCAAAGCCCATCAGCCCGCCACCGTCGCGCGCAAGTTTGACCCCAAGATCAACCGACAGGTCGCCTTCGGTCAACCGGCGGGAAAGGGCAATCCCATAGGTGTCCTCGCCACCAAGCAGGATGGCGGCCCGGGAGCGGCCGTCTGGTCCGTCAATCTCAAGGGTCGCGCCGGGATGGTCGATGAAGACATCGGCCAAGGAGTTGACCGTGGCGGTTCGCGTGTGTCCGTAATCCTTGGCATAGCTGCGGGCTGCCAGTGTTTCGGCCAGATCGCCCGGCTTTGCGGTGGCGACAAAGTCTTTGGCGGCGATGTCGAAGCTGCCCTCCAGCGCGTCGGTCATGGTCAGATCAACGCCCGCAAGGCTGCGCGCAACCGCATCCCCCATCGCCCCGCCTGTTGAAAAGGCAAAATCTTCGGCAGCGATCTTGCCGCCGTCCGCCGTCGACAAGGAGCTTGGACCGATGGGCAGAAGCGCTGCCCGGATGTCCAGAAAGCCATGGCCGAACTCGTCCGAGTAATTATGGGTAAAGACGCCCGAGCCCTCGATCACATCTTGCGAACCGGCGCTGACGAAACCGGTAAAGGTATTGTCTGCCGAGGCCAGAAGCCGCGCACGCAACTGATGCGGGTTAAGGTCCGGAAAAGCCTCGGCCAGCAGTGCAAGCGCCCCGGCAACCTGAGGGGCCGCGTAGGACGAACCGGTGCCGCTTTCATACGCGGTGTTTGACGTGCCCGAAGCACCGGTCCAGTAGCCGTCCGCCATCAGGCACCAGCGCGCGGCCTCAAGACAAGGGGCCGAAATCCGGCCCGCGACGCCCGCGACGCCGTTGTCGTCGAAGATCGGAACCGAGTTGCCGACCGCAAGCCATCCAAAGGTCAGCCCGGACTCGAACATCGGCAGCGCTTCCAGCAGCCCGGCCAATGTCGCGCTTTCATCGTTCGAGATTGCGAAAATCACCACCCCTTGCGAGGCGTAATTTTCCAGCGCGGTCAGCCAGGTCTGGCCGGTGGAATTGCCGAAGATGTCGTCGTAGCCGGTCGAATCGGCATATACGTTGGTGAAACCCCAAGAGTTGTTCTGTGCCACGGCCCCACGCGCTGCAGCCGCATTCGCCGCGGCCGCAAGGTCCGAATAGTCCCAGGAACTGAAGATCAGGTCGGCTTCGGGCGCAACCCCAACCATGGTCGATGACAGTCCCGCAGCGATTGACGCGACCACAGTGCCGTGATTGTCGACCCCCGGATCCCCGGTCGAGGTGGTAGCCTTGCCGGCGAACACTTCGTGGCCCTGCAGGAAACCGGCATCGACGATGGCGATCACCTGCCCGGCACCTGTCAGGCCGACCGCATGGGCGTAGTCCACCCGTGACGAAAACAGCGGGTTGGAAAAGGCATCGCCAAGGCCGGCGATATTGCCGCTTTGCATACGGTAACGGGCGACATTGTTACGGATGTTGGCCGCCGCATTACGCCATTGGCTGGTAATGGATGGCATATAGTAGCTGCCAAGTGTCCCCGAGCTGCCGGGGTTGGCGGCAATGGTATAGAAGTCGCCGATCGGGGTTGTTCCGTCGTCCTCCCCTCCACCACAGGCCGAAAGCAGGGCCACCGAAGACAGCAGGATTGGCAAGCGGCGGGTGCGATGGGCAGATGTGAGGCGAGACAAAGTCGACAACTCCATACGAATCTGCAGGTATTTCTTGGGACAAGTTGGGCAGAAACAACACGTCTCGTCACCCCCTTTCTGCATCGGATTGCCAACTTCGTTGTTCGTCGGGCGCGGGGATGCAAGGTCAAGCCTGACCCGACACAGGTTTGCCGTTGAAACCCCTTCGACCATCGGCTATGAGCGCCGCAGGCACCCATAGCTCAGCTGGATAGAGCGTTGCCCTCCGAAGGCAAAGGTCGCACGTTCGAATCGTGCTGGGTGCACCACATCTTTCCGTTTCTGGCAACTGTATTGCGGGTCAATTTGGCGCGGCAAGGCTTTCGCCGGTTGCGACGCCCCCGGTTCTGTGGCAAGACAATCAGGTAGGAAATCAGACCGATGAGTTCAGAATGAGCGAATTCACCAACCGCCGTGTGATGATGGTGGATACGCAGGTCCGACCGTCGGATGTGACCAAGTTCCCGATCATCGATGCCATGCTTGGCGTTCCGCGTGAGGTCTATGTGCCCGAGGCGCGCCGCGAGGCGGCCTATGTCGGTGAAAACCTTTCGATCGGTGGCGGGCGGGTGGTTCTGGAAGCGAGGACTTTGGCCAAGCTTCTGGAATCTCTGGACATTCAACCAGATGAGATGGTCCTGGACCTGGGCTGTGGCCTTGGCTATTCGGCGGCGGTCATTGCCCGGCTGGCCGAAACCGTCATCGCCGTCGAAGAGGATGAAGCGCTTGCTTCGGACGCACAGCGGCTTTTGTCGGAAGAAGGTGTCGACAATGCGCTGGTAATTGCCGGTCCGCTGGCGAACGGGGCAGCAAAACACGCGCCCTACGATGTGATCGTGCTGCAGGGCGGCGTCGAAGTCATACCGCCTGCTATCACCGACAGCTTGCGTGACGGCGGCCGGATCGGCGCGATTTTCATGGAAGGTGCGCTGGGCACCGTGATGCTGGGACGCAAGTCGAATGGCAGCATCACCTGGCGGGCGGTTTTCAATGCCGCGGCGCCCGTGCTGGACGGGTTTCGCAAGACGCCCGGCTTTCAGCTTTGACCAAGGGGCTGCGGCCCGGGCAGATGCCCGGACCTGACGGCGATTGACAAGGAACAGCCTGCGCGGATGTCGCGGGCCGGATAAGGTGATCAGGAATGCGGGTCTGGGTTCGGGCAATGATGGTGGCGGCGGCGGGTCTTGTGGCAGCGCCCATGGCCGGGGCCGAAACCCTGACCGACGCGCTGATCGCGGCCTACCGCAATTCGGCTCTCCTGGACCAGAACCGCGCCGTGCTGCGTGCCGCCGACGAGGGGGTAGCTCAGGCGATTGCTGGGTTGCGTCCGGTCGTCGCCTTTACCGCTCAATCGGGCTATAGCCGCGCCGAAACCAACACTGGTCTTGGCGTGACCGTGATCGAGGGGCTGAAAACCTCGCTGACCCTCAGCGCCGAAATGACGCTGCTGGACTTTGGCCGCAGCAAGCTGGGTATCGAACTCGCGCGCGAAAGCGTGCTGGCAACGCGGGCGGCGCTGGTTCAGGTTGAACAGCAGGTCTTGCTGGCCGCCGTTTCGGCCTATGTCGACGTGCGGCTGGCGCAAGAGGTCGTGGCGCTGCGGCAAAGCAACTTCCGGCTGATCACCCAGGAACTGCGCGCTGCGGAAGCCCGGTTTGAAGTGGGCGAGACGACGCGCACCGATGTCGCCATCGCGCAGGCGCGGCTGGCGGGGTCGCAGGCGGCTTTGGCGGCGGCTGAAGGCCAGCTTCTGATCGCGCGTGAGGCTTACAAGGCCGCCACTGGCGACTATCCCGGTCGGCTTGCGGCTTTGCCGAAGTTGCCGGCGCTTCCCGCCGGTCTGGAAGCGGCGCAGGGTGTCGCGCGGTCTACCCATCCGGTCATCCATCAAGCGCAGCATTTGGTTACCATCTCTGAACTGCAGGTCGACCTGGCCGAAGCTGCGATGAAGCCGACGGTTGGGGCCGGGCTGTCGATTTCGGTGGATCAGGACGGCTATGACACCGAAACCTTTGGCCTGACGCTGAACCAGACCCTGTATGCCGGGGGGCGGTTGTCGTCGGTGTTGCGGCAGGCGATTGCGGGCAAGGACGGTGCGCGGGCAAGTCTGCAGCAGACGGCCATCGGTGTGATGGAAAGCGTCGGCATTGCCTGGGCCAATCTGGCGGTCTCGGCCGCGTCGATCGAGGCGTCGGACCAGCAGATCCGCGCCGCACAAACCGCCTTTGACGGTGTGCGTGAGGAGGCCGATGCCGGTGCGCGCACCACTCTGGACGTGCTGGACGCCGAACAGGAATTGCTGGACGCCCGCAATTCCCGCCTGCAGGCCGAAGCGCAACGCTATGTTGGCGTTTATCAGGTGTTGGCGACCATGGGTCTTCTGACCGTCGATCACCTGCAACTTGGCATCGTCACCTATGATCCTGACGCCTACTACAAGGCAGTCGAAAAAGCCCCCGCTCACAGCGCCGAGGGCGAAAAGCTGAACCGTATTCTCGACAAGATCGCCAACTGATCCCGACGCCTGCCCCAACCGTCAAGAAATGCGTTGCCTGACACGGACCGGGCGCGTTATCCTTTGCGCTGAAGTGGCTTGGGACGGGGTTAAGCACGGGAATGTCGGGTCCTCTCAGCATGAACGAGATCGAGGATGTGGTTTCGTCCGTCCGCAGGCTGGTGTCGCCCGAAGCCCGTCCGCGCCCATTTTCGCGTGATTTGGGGCTTGAAAAATTGATCCTGACGCCGGCATTGCTGGTGGTTCACGAACCGATGAAGGCGAAGAAGGCAACGGTCAAGCCCAAGGCAAAAACCGCCGCCCCCCTACGCCGCCGCCCCAAGGCCGAAAGTCCAAAGCCAGACCCGATTCGCGTGGAGCCTTTGGCCGAAGCGGAATGGGAAGCTCCGTTCTGGAGCGAGGCCGACCCTTCACTTGCCGAAATGGCGCTGCAGGCGGAAGAGGCGGTCTTGGTGACCAGCCCAGATACCGTCGCGGAGCCCGCTCCGGCGGTGGCGAAAAAGCCCACGAGGGCGCGGAAGATGTCAGCCCGAAAGGTCGCCGCTGCGCCGGTGGAAAAATCCGCCAAGCCCGCGCCAAAGCCGCGGAAGGCCGTTGCCAAGCCGGCTTCGGTCGTGGTCAAGGCGGTGCTGGAACTGGTCCGTTCCGAATCCGAGGCGACTGCAGAGGTCTCACCCTTCGCTGTCGAACTTGCCGCCAACATGCCGGAGCTTGTGGCGAACCCGCCGGTCGAGGCTGAGGCCGCCAGCCCGACCGCTGTTGAAGAAGACCTCGTGGTGAACGGACTGACGCAGGTTCTGACCGACCGCGACGGCAATCCGGTCAGCCTGCTGGACGAGGCGGAACTGATTCAGATGGTCCGCCGTGTGATCCGCGATGAGTTGCAGGATGTGCTGGGCGAACGGATCACCCGCAACATCCGCAAACTTGTGCGGGCTGAGATCAACCGGGTGCTGACTTCGCAAACGCTGGAATAACGGTTTCAACCCACCGAAACGAAAACGCTCGCCGGATTGGCGAGCGTTTTTGCATTCCGGGGAAGGCCGTTATCAGGCGGCTTCGGCCTGATCCGCTTCCAAAGCATGACGACGCTCGGATTCTTCACGGCTAAGGGCGACACTGGTGCGCACGCCTTTGGCGACGAAATCCATCAGACCCTTGACCACACGTTCGTTCGGGTCAATGCCCGAGCAGGACAGAACTTCGCGCCCGTCGCGCGACCGTGCCCAACGGGCGATCTGGTCGGGGCCATTGCCATATTTCTTGTCATCGGCGATCGCGTCATCGAGGGCCGCAAGCACGACGGCAGCAAAAAGCTTCCGCGCGCGCTGGCCTTGTTCAAAGTTGAAAGCGGTGCTGTCGATTGTATCCAGCATCGGTTACGTCCTTATTCTTGCTCTTGTCATTCTCAGCGTTCGAGGGTTGTAACGTTTTGATCACGATTCGGGTGCAGCAGTTTTGCATGGCTGTCATGCGCTTTTTGCATGACTGACGCGCGCTGTCACCGCATTTAGTCTGCTTGCCCGTCAAACCACGGCAAGATATAGGAGCAGCAAGCCAATATTCAATCTTTTTGCGAAAGCGTGCCCCCAATGCCGAAGATCAACGGAAACGAAATCCGCCCCGGAACGATTGTCGAGCATGACGGCGGGCTTTGGGCTTCGGTCAAGGTCAACCACGTCAAGCCCGGCAAAGGCGGGGCTTTCGCGCAGGTCGAACTCAAGAACCTGCGCGACGGGCGCAAGCTGAACGAACGCTTCCGGTCGGAAGACAAGGTCGAACAGGTCGAACTGGAGATGAAGGACCAGCAGTTCCTGTATGAAACCGATGGGCGGCTGGTGTTCATGGACAACGAGACCTATGAGCAGATCGAACTGGACGCCGAACTTCTGGGTGACCGCCGCCCGTTCCTGCAGGACGGGATGACCGTGTCGGTGCAGTATTTCGGCGAGGAACCCCTGAACGTGACCATCCCGCAGAAAGTGACCTGCCGCGTGGTCGACACCGAGCCGGTGCAGAACGGCCAGACCGCCAGCAAATCCTACAAGCCCGCCGTTCTGGACAATGGCGTGCGGATCATGGTGCCGCCGTTCATCAACATGGACGAGATGATCGTCGTGCATACCGAACTGATGGAATATTCCGAACGCGCGTAAGCGTGAACAGCGGGGAGAGGCAGATGCCGAAGTGGTTGGTCGTGGCGTCCTGGCACTGGTCGGTGCTTTTCTGCGTGCTTGCGCTTTCGGCGACACTGGTCGCCTGGATTTCCTTTGGCCTGATCAACCTTGCGATGGCAAACTTCGACTTTGTCAGTCGCCACGGGCTTCTTGCCCTGCGTGAGGGCGGACTTTGGCAGATGATCCAGATCGGCGCGCAGGCCTTTGTCGCACTGGTGGCCTATCTGGTCTTCAAGACCGCCGAAACCGAATTGGTCTGTCGCTGGCGCAAGCAGGATCACTGACCCGGGACCGGGTCAAACTTCAGCGTCGCGCTGCCAGCGGTCAGGAGTCCCCCTGCCCGGTCAAGACGCAGATAGGCGATGGCCGATCCGCCGCTTTGGGTAAAAAGCACCCCGGCTTGCTTGCCGTCGGACAGGATCTCGGTTCCGACCGGGGCCCGGCCTTCGATGGCGACCTTTACCAGCCCCTTGCGCAGGTCGGTCTTGTGCTTCATCCGCGCGGTGACTTCCTGGCCGACATAGCAGCCCTTGCGGAAATCAACGCCGTGCAAACGCTCGAACCCAGCTTCAAGGATATAGCTGTCGTCGGGGATCAGCTCGATCCCACTTTCGGGGATGACATGGGCGACGCGGACCCTGTCCCAATCGATTTCATTTGCTGCACCGGGGGTGGCGGACCATGCCCGCCACCCAAGCGCGGGATGGCGCGGGTCGGGCAGCGCGCCTGTGGGCGGGGTGCCAAGACCGCGCACAACGCAAAGCGGGCAGGGCGCAATCTGCACATCCGCGCGCAGACGGTACAGCGTCAGCCGTCGCAGCGTGTCGGCCGCCAGTGCCGACGCGATGTCGATCATGAGCAGGCCATCGGTGGGGCGGACCACGAAGAAATCGGCCAGATATTTGCCCTGCGGGTTCAAAAGCGCGCACCAGACGATGCCGGGATCGGTCTGAAGCGGGCGCAGATCGTTCGACACCAGACCCTGCAGAAAGCCAAGGGCATCGGCCCCGCCAACGCTCCAGAGGTTACGGTCGGGGGCAGCCTCACCGTTCATGGGGCTGGACCCTGAATTGAAGCCGGTAGAGGTCGGCATATAGCCCGCCCCGCGCCAGTAGCTGGTCATGCGTGCCCTGATCCACGACACGGCCCCGATCCATCACCACGATCTTGTGCGCATCCTGCACGGTTGCCAGACGGTGTGCGATCACGATTGTGGTACGCCCCGCGCCAAGCCGCGCCAAAGCCTCGGCCACGAGGCGTTCAGAGGCGGCGTCAAGGGCGCTGGTGGCTTCGTCCAGCAACAGGATCGGCGCATCGCGCAGCAGCGCACGGGCAATGGCGATCCGCTGCCTCTGGCCTCCCGATAGGGCAGACCCGCGCGGACCGGCCGGAGTGTCGATACCCTGGCCCATGTCAATGACAAACCCGGCATTGGCGTCCACAAGCGCCTGATGCAGCGCCCGGTCAGATGCGTCGGGCGCGCCGATACGCAGATTGGTCGCGATGGATTCATCAAACAGCGCCGAGTCCTGGGCGACCACCGCGAACTGCCGCCTCAACTCTGCAATGTCGAAGGCGCGCAGATCCGTTCCGCCAAGGGCGATCGCCCCGCCATTGGGGTCTGACATCCGGGTCAGCAGGTGGAACACGGTGGTCTTGCCTGCCCCGGATGGACCGACCAGCGCCGTGGTCTGCCCGGCCTCGGCGGTAAAGCTGACGCCCTGAAGCACCGGCGCATCCCCATAGGCGAACTGCACGTCGACAAGCGTCAGGTCATGCCCCGCCGGGATTGGCGCAGGGATCGCCGGGTTGGTCAGGCGGCTGTGCTGATCCAGCACCGCGCGCATCCGTTCAAGGCTTGCACGGGCCTGGGCCCAGGCCCCGGCCACGCTGCCCAGACGCCGCAGCGGCTCGAACACCAGGGCGATGGCGACAAAAAACGACATGAACTCGCCCAGGGTCTTTTCCCCGTCCATGATCTGCAAGCCGCCGTACAGCATCACACCGGCGAACCCCAGCGCCGCCACCAGATCGATCAGCGCCGGGATTGCGGCGGCCGAAGCCTCGGACCGGAACTGCGCGTGAAGATAGCCGCCCTGGGCGCGAGCGTAGCGGCCGGCCTCATGCGCCTCGGACCCGGTCAGCTTGATGGTGGTGATGCCGTGAAACACCTCGTCCAGCCGGGTGGCGAGTTGGGCTGCCGCCTCACGCGCGGATTTGGCGGTGCGGCGGACGCGGTTCTGCAGCCGGGCCAGCGGCAGGACCAGTAGCGGCACGCCAACAACCGCGATCAGTGTCCAGAGCCAGTCGATCCACAGCGCCACACCCAGGAGCGACACCAGCGCCACCACATCGCGCCCCAGCGCCGAAAGGATCGGCCCCCAAAGCCCGCGCAGGGTCGCCGTGTCGCCGCGCAGCCGTTCGATCAGCGCGCCGGGCGGGTTGGTCTGGAAGAAGCCAAGGTCAAGCGTCATGACATGCGACAGAAGCGAAAGCTGCAACTCGGCCGAAATGCGTTCGGCCTGCCGGGCAAGGATCACCCGGTGGGCAAAGCCTGCAATCGCCCGGGTGCTGAACACCGCCGCCACGGCCAGCGCGACATAGACCACCGCGCCCCGATCGGTGCCAAGAAACACCTGATCGAACATCGGCCGCATCATGTAAGAGAGAAGGCCAGAGGTCGCCCCCTCCATCGCCATCAGCGCCAGGGCTGCAAGCATGATCCAGATGCGCTTGCGCAGATGATCGCGCCAGAGCCAGGTCAGAAGCTTGGAGGAAGTGGGGCCGCTACCGCCTGCCGCCGCGTTGCCGTCAGGCGGGGTCACCAAGCCCCCTCCTTGCCGCCTGCCCGCCAGCGCTTGTAGGATCGGGATACTTCGGCAGGATCATACTCGGTCGTGATCCAGTCGAGGATGCTGATGCCACGACGCTCGGCCTCGCGGCCATAAACCCGCAGAAAGTGGTCCAGAATGCCAGTCGAACTTTGCGCCACATGCATGTAGCGCAACGACAATTGGGCCTGTGCCTCGGCAAGGGGGCGGTTTTCCACCCAGATCAGATAAAGCGCCGCCGCCAGACCGGTCCGGTCGGCGCCGGACTTGCAATGTATCAGCATCGGGCGCGCCACAGTGGTAAAAAGATGGTGCAGTTCCAGAAGCCTGGCCCGGTTCGGCGCGCCGCGTGCCGACAGTTTCAAGTTGTACAAGGTCAGCCCATGCGCGCGGCATGCCTCATCCTCGAACAGCCAGAAACTTTCATTGGGCGCGCCGCGCAGGTTGATGATGGTCTTGAACCCGTCCCGCGCGTGGCGGGCAAGCCGCTGCGGCGAGGGTTGGTTGGAACGCCATACTCCGGGGGCTATTTCAGCCACATTGGTCCACCAGACGCGCAGAAAGGCGTGATCCGACAGATGGAAATGCCAACCGGCCGCGCGCCGGGCCGCAGGGGTCGAAATGTCGGACCCGTATTTCTGACCAAGCTGGTTTTGCCAGGTCTTCAGGCGTTGGTGAAACTGGCGGATCATGAAAGGTCTACTCTGGTTGGACAGGCGGCATCTCTTAGCCGGAAAGGGCAGAGGTGACAAGCGGCGGACGGGGCGGCGCCGGTTGACCTTGGCCGGGCAGGGGGCTAGCCATGGGCTTTCGGCATCTGGAGACCTGCATGAGCCTTGCCAACGGCCGCCCCTATCTGGCCATTCCCGGCCCCTCTGTGATCCCAGACCGGGTGCTGCGCGCAATGCATCAAGGCTCGCCCAACATTTACGAAGGTCCGCTGATCGACCTTGCCGCCAGCCTCTGGCCCGACCTGCGGCAGGTGGCGGGGACCCGCCATCATCTGGCCGCCTATATCGGCAACGGCCATGGCGGATGGGAGGCGGCGAACGCCAACCTTTTCTCCAAAGGGGAAAAGGCGCTGGTGATTGCGGTTGGCCAGTTTGGCCTGTCCTGGGCCAATTCAGCGCGGGCGATGGGGATCGAGGTCGAGGTGCTGGATTTCGGCAAGGCCACCCCCGCCGACATGGATCAGGTCGAAGCGGCGCTGCGGGCCGACCGTGACCACCGGATCAAGGCGGTTCTGGCCTGCCACGTCGATACCGCAAGCTCGATCCGCACCGATATTCCCGCCTTGCGCGCGGCTATGGATGCGGCGGGGCATCCGGCCCTGCTGGCGGTGGACTGCATCGCCAGCCTTGGCTGCGATGAATACCGGATGGACGACTGGGGCGTTGATGTCACGGTCGCGGCTTGCCAGAAGGGGCTGATGACGCCTCCCGGTCTTGCGTTCGTCTGGTTCAGCGACAAGGCCAGGGCGCGCTGCGGGCGCGGCGATCTGGCCTCGCCCTATTGGGCCTGGGGGCCAAGGGTTGACGCGACCGAGTTCTGGCAGATCTGGGACGGCACCGCCCCCACGGCGCACCTTTACGGGTTGCGGGCGGCGCTGGACATGATCGCCGAGGAAGGGCTGACCAATGTCTGGCACCGCCACCGGGTTCTGGCGGGCGCGGTCTGGGCGGCGTTTGACAGCTGGTCAGCTGGTAATCCTGCCATCGGCTTGAACGTGGCCAAGCCGGCGGACCGCGCCAGTTCGGTAACGGCGGCGCGCTTTGGTGCCCCGCATGCCACCCGGTTGCGCCAGTGGTGCGAGACGAAAGCCGGGGTCACGCTGGGCATTGGCCTTGGCATGGCGGCTGAGACCGACCCCGCCTATCACGGCTTTCTGCGGGTTGGTCACATGGGGCATGTGAATGCGCACATGACGCTTGGCGCGCTGGCGGTGATGGAGGCGGGGCTGATGGCGCTGGACATCCCGCACGGGCCGGGGGCACTGGCGGCGGCGGCAAGGGTTGTGGCGGGCGGTGCGCTTTAGCGCACCCTACGCTGCCTTGACCTGACGCTCGCGGATGGAAATGTAGATCGCCGATGCGACCAGCACGGTGACGCCAAGCACGGTCCAGCGGTCCGGCAGATCGCCGAAGAACCACCAGCCGACCACGGTGGCCATGATGATCTCGGTGAAGGCCAAGGGGGCCAGAAGCGACGCCTCGCCGTGCTCATAGGCCTTTGTGATCAGCACATGGCCAAGCGTCGCGATCACGCCAAGGCTGGCCAGCATGACCCATTGCGCGGGCGAGGGCGCGTGCCACAGGACCGGCAGCGCCAGCGTCATCAGGACCGCCCCGATGGCCGAGGTCTGGAAGGTCAGAACCATCGCATCGGCGGCCCCGGCGATGTGGCGGGTCATCGCAAAGTAGGACCCCAGCGCCACGCCAGCGCCAAGGGCATAGACCGTGCCGGGGTTCACTTCGACCATGCCGGGGCGGATGATGATCAGGGTGCCGACAAAGCCCACCGCCACCGCCGCCCAGCGGCGCGGGCCGACGGTTTCGCGCAAGACCAAGGCCGACAGGATCACGATCACCAATGGGTTGACGAAAAAGATCGCAAGCGTATCGGCGATGGGCAGATATTTCAACGCGGTGAAGAACAGGAAGGTCGCCCCGAACAGAAGGACCGCCCGGGCCAGATGATGCAGCGGGTTTTGCGGGCGGAGGGCGCGCGCCCCTTCGGCCTTCAGCGCGAAGGGCAGGGTCATCAGCGCGCCAAACAGCGCCCGCGCCCAGACCACGATCAGGATCGGCAGGCCCTGTTGGCCCATGAATTTTGCCAACACGTCGATGAAGGGCAGGATTGCCATCGCTGCCAGCATCAAACCGACGCCGATCAGCGGGCGGGGAGGGGCGGTGCGAGGCATGGCATTTCCTGATATGTCGTGCCACGCTAGGGGCAGGGCGCGCGCAACGCCCGTCCGATTGCGACATGGCTGGGATTCGGAGGGGCGATGTGGTTTGAAACGCGCGAGGTGGCACCCGGGGTCTTCGTCACGCTGGAACCATCGGTGAACCCGGAGTTCCGCGCCGCCATGGTCACGGTGATCGGCCGCGACCGCGACCTGCAGTTCGATTTCGGCTGCGGCATCATGCCTTTGCGCCCAAGCCTGCCGCTGACGGGAAAGCCGGTTGTCGCGGTGGCGAGCCATGCCCATGTCGATCACATCGGCGGGTTGCATGAATTTGCCGACCGTCTGGGCCATGCGGCCGAGGCCGCAGGCTTTGCCGGCCTGCCCGGGGTCGAGACTTTTGCCGACGAATTCCGCTTGTGGCCCATGGTCGCCAATCCGCCGCCAACCCCCGGATGGACCACCGCCGACTGGTCGCTGCGGCCTGCGCCCCTGACAGGCTGGCTGGCCGAGGGCGACCGGATCGACCTTGGCGACCGCAGCTTCACCGTCCTGCATCTGCCGGGCCATTCCCCCGGCGGCATCGGCCTGCTGGACGAACGGGACGGTCTGTTTCTTTCAGGCGACGCGATCTATGACGACGAGATTCTGGACGATCTGCCCGGGGCAAGCATCCCTGACTACCTGACCACGATGGAGCGGCTGCGCCAGCTGGATTGCCAACTGGCGATTGGCGGGCACGGGCCGGAAATGACCCGTGCGCGGATGGTTGAGATTGCCGGGGACTACCTGCTAAGGCGCGGCTAGGTCCTAGCCGCCGTTGGCTTCCAACCAGGATTTCATCCAGGCAATCTCGGCCTCTTGTGCCGCGATCACGCTTTCGGCGAACTTGCGCACTTCGGGGTCGCTTCCATGTTCCAGCACGATCCTTGCGGTGTCGACCGCGCCCTGATGATGCGGGATCATGCCACGGATGAAATCGACATCGGCGTTGCCGGTAAGCAGGATCGCCATGTCCTGATGCATCTTGTCAGTCGCTGCCATGAAGGCCAGCGAGGACGGGCCTTGGTCGCCTTCGACCATGTGGGCGGAGTGGTCGATGGCCTCTTCGGCGAAATTCGGCAGCGCTGCCGCAAGTGCTAGGGCAAGACCTGCGGGGATCAACAAGATCAGGCGGGGCATGGGAAGTCTCCTTGAAAGGGGTGCCCCATCTTCGTCGCTGGTTTCATGGCGGTGCAAAAGCCAAGTTTGCGTGAAGGGCTGTAATTGTTTCCAAAATGTGCATTATCGCCGGTGATCTGTGCGCGGCGTTGCTGAAGGCTGCTCTGGTCGAGGCCGGGTGTTCCGGCTAAGCTTTGTATCGGAATGGTAACATCAATACGGTGCGGGCGGTGAAAGACACAGGGCGGCGACCGGTTGTCGGGATCATCGGCAACAGTTATCTGATCAATGACAGCTATCCGGCGCATTCCAGCGGCACGATGAATTCGGCCGCCGTGGCCGAGGTTGCGGGCTGTCTGCCGCTGATCATCCCCTCTGATCCGCGCTTTGTCGGGGTCGAGGACCTGCTGACGCTGTGCGATGGGTTCCTTCTGACCGGCGGGCGGCCGAACGTGCATCCCAGCGAATACGGCGCGGATGAGACTCCGGCGCATGGCGCCTTTGACCGGGGCCGCGATGCGGTAACGCTGCCCCTGATCCGGGCCTGCGTGGACCGGGGTCAGCCCTTCCTTGGCATCTGCCGGGGCTTTCAAGAGGTCAATGTGGCAATGGGCGGCTCGCTTCACCCCGAGATCCGCGATCTGCCGGGGCGGATGAACCACCGCATGCCCCCCGACGGCACCTTGGAGGAGCAGTTCGCCTTGCGCCACCCTGTCAGCTTTGCGCAAGACGGGGTGTTTCACCGGCTGATGGGCGCGGCGGAGGTAATGACCAATTCCCTGCACGGCCAAGGCATTGACCGGCCCGCACCCCGCGTGGTGATCGACGGACGCGCGCCCGATGGCACGCCCGAGGCGATCTATATCGCCGACGCGCCCGGCTTTACACTTTCGGTGCAATGGCATCCGGAGTGGAACGCGGGCGCCGATCCGGTTTCGCGGCCACTGTTTCACGCCTTCGGGCAGGCGGTGGCAGCCTGGGCGACCTCACGGACGGCGATGGCTGCACGACTGTCGGCGTGACTGGGGTTTGACGGGGGCTGATCGCCGGGAAATCGGTTGAAACGTCTTGGTTGCATGCTAGCGTCGGCCCTGCGCGATTTCAGCGCAGATCCTTCAGGAATGGAGTTCGGAATGCGTCGTCTGAATCTTTCAGCCGCAATATGGGTTGCGTGCCTGATGGCGGTTCCGGCTTGGGCAGAGGTGAATTGCCAGTCCAAGGCTTTTGCCGAATTCGTCGAGGATCCCGGTTTTACCTGCACGGAAATGCAAAGTGAGACGGTGATCGGTTTCGCCGATGATCTGGTGCTGCGATCGGTGATCGACGCCAAGGATGCCGGTGCCGCCGAGGCCGAAGCGCAGGTCTTTGCCGCCGTGCAAGAGGCCTTGACCCGGATGGCTGCGCTGGACAGTGGGCAACCGCTGAAACTGGGCGATGTGACAGTGGTCCTGATGCGCGAGGGGGCCAAGAATGATCAGGACCTTGCCAAGGCCCCGGTGCTTGGCATGGCGCGGAAACTGGAGGCAGACTGCGTCCTGATCCTTTATCCGGCCCGCCTTGCCAAACAGGGCAGCGACGGGCTTGGCTTTTTGCAATTCACCGCCGCGCATGAATTGTTCCATTGCGTGCAATATGCGACCTGGCCCGCGCTGATGGATGCTTATGCGTCGCACCTCTGGCTGGTCGAGGGCACGGCGGAAACCGTCGCCCACGCGATCTTTCCGAACCCCGGATTTGCCTTTCGCGAAGGCAACAAGTTCGCCGATCGGTTTCGCGACACACCCCTGACGCAGCTGACCTATGAAAACCTGGTGTTCTTTTCCTGGGTCTGGGCCGAGGACCCGAAGCTGGTCTTCAAGATCATTGCGGCGATGCCGGTGGGCGGGTCCGAGGCGGCACAGCAAAAGGCGCTGTTGGGGGTGATCCCGGCCGCCGACCTGTCGCGCTTTGTGCGTGATTTCCTGGACAACAAGGTGGTGACTCCGGGCGGTGCCGACCCGATGTTCGGCGAGATCCCGTTGCAGATGACCACCAACATCGGCCTGGCAACCTTTGAGGAAAGCGGCACCAAGGACTTGACGGCCGCCCCCTTTACGATGTTTGCGGTCGATGTCTCGTTCTCGGGTGGGGCGTATGAGATCGACATCAAGGACTCGGGGTCGGTCCTGTCCCAGCACCGCGACCCGGATGGCAGCGACTGGACCACGGGCACGATCGCAGCGGACGGCGATTGCACGACGACGGTCACCCACCGCCTTGCCGGGATGGCGACCGGCGCGGCGAAGGTGCGCGTGACGGCCAAAAAGGATACCAAGGGCCAGGATTGTAAGGCCTGCGCCGCTCAGGCGGTGCGCGACCAGTGCCTGATCGGAACCTGGGTGATCAACAACAGCTTTCAGGGCATGTCGATTGCGCAATATGTAGGGAACGGACGCCCCGTCGGCGCGGTCGTCCTGGGCAAGAACTTCCTGCGGTTGGTCGAAGATGGCACCAGCTACTGGGCCTACCAGAACTTTATCGTTGGCGTGCAGGACAAGGTCGGCGGCTCGCCCATTTCGGGGGCTTTGCTGAACGGCACCATCGATCAGGGCTGGTCCGCCGCGGACGGGCGGTTGAACACCTGCTACGTCCGAAGCGACGCCACGATCAAGCTGGCAGCCGAAGGCGGCAACGTCAGCGACAAGATCAACCTGTCGGACTATGCAACCGCTGATCAGGTCGAAAGCTACGCCTACGAATGCAGCAAGGATGGCACACTGCTTCTGGAGAAAAGCCTTGGCGGCGTTTCCTTCCTGATGAAGCTGCGCAAGATCGACTGATCAAAGTGGCCGCAGTTTCAGCTTGGTAATCCGGTTTTCGCGCTTGCCGATCACCTCGAAGCGAAAGCCATGAAAGCTGAAAACCTGACCTTCGTTCGGGATCATCTGCGCCTCGTGGATCACCAGACCGGCGATGGTGTTGGCCTCGTCATCCGGCAGGTGCCAGTCGGTGGCCCGGTTCAGGTCGCGGATCGTCATTGCGCCGTCGATCAGATAACCGCCGTCTTCGGTCCGGGTCAGGCCGGAATCCTTGCCCACCACGTCGAATTCGTCGGTGATCTCGCCGACGATTTCCTCAAGGATGTCTTCCAGCGTGATCAGACCCTGCAGCGCGCCGTATTCGTCCACCACCAGCGCGAAATGGGTGCGGCGGGCCAGAAACTGGCGCATCTGCTCATCAAGGATTGTGGTGTCAGGGATGAAATAGGGCTTCATCGCCACCTTTTCGATGTCCAGGCCGGCAATCGCCGCGACCGAGCCGTCTTCGCCCCGGACCAGCCGGTCCACTTCTCGCAGCAGTTCCTTGGCGTGGACGACGCCAAGGATGTTGTCGTCGCTGCCACGAAAGATCGGCAGGCGGGTATGGGACGAGGCAAGGACGCGGGTGATGATCTCGCCCGGGGGCAGGTCGGCGTCGATCATCTCGATCTGGCGGCGGGGGCGCATGATCTCGTCGACCGTTCGGTGTGACAAGTCCAAAGCGCCCAGAAGCCGGTCGCGGTCGGCCTTTTCGACCGCGCCTTCGGAATGGCCAAGGGCGATGGCCCCGGCGATATCGTCGCGCAGCGCCAGCATCTGGCCTTCGGAATCGGGCTTTCGGCCAAGGTGGCTGAACAGGCGCGAGGCTTTGTGCAGGAATTCACGCAAGACCTAGCCCTTTCGCGCCAGCGGGTGGCGGGTCAGCACCAGATCGGTCAGGTGGTCGTCCAGCACATGGGTGTAGATCTCGGTCGTGGCGATGTCTGCGTGACCCAGCAGGGTCTGGATCACCCGCAGATCGGCACCGTTTGCCAGAAGGTGCGTGGCAAAGGCGTGGCGCAGGACATGCGGCGTCACCCGGGCCGGAGAGATCCCGGCCAGCGCCGCCACATCCTTGACCAGGCTGTGAAAATACTGCCGCGTCAGATGACCATCCTGCCCGTCGCCGGGGAAAAGCTGGCGTGAACCGGGCTTGCCCGCCTTGCGCCGCAGATCATCCTCAGTATCGCGGTGGGCCAGCCAGGCCGTCAGTGCTGCACGCGCCGGGGTGGACAGGGGCACCATGCGCTCCTTGTCGCCCTTGCCGCGCACCAGAATCATCCTTGGATCGCCGCGAACCGCGGATACCGGCAAGCCAACCAGTTCACTGACCCGCAGGCCGGTCGCGTAAAGGAGTTCAAACAGCGCCGTGTCGCGCAACCGGTCGCCGGGCGCGCGGGCACGGATGCGGGCGGCGTCCATCAGGCGAATGACCTCGGCCTCGGTCAGGGTCTTGGGTAGGCCCTTGGACTTGCCCGGCCCGGTCAGCCGCAAGGCGGGGTTGTCGGACCGCCAGCCTTCGTCAAAGGCAAAGCGGAACAACTGGCGTATCGACGAAAGCCTGCGCGCGCGGGTGGCTTTGGACAGGCCCTGCGCGTCGCAATGGACCAGATAATCCTCTACCGCCGCGCGGTCAGCTTCGGCCAGCGTCACTTTGCGCGCGCCGAGCCACCTGGCAAAATCGACAAGGTCGCGGCCATAGGCCAGCCTTGTATTGCGCGCGGCGCCAAGGTCGGCGGCGCAAGCGTCAAGGAAGGTGGATATCCAGCGGGCGGCCTCGGCGTCGGGCATCGGTCAGCCCCGCCGTTCCAGCAGCATGAGTTCAAGCGCTGTGCGGCGGGCGACATCCTCCAACCCCTGCAAGCGCAAGAGCGACAGGCCTTCGGTCACGCCGCGCAGATCGCCCTCGACCCCGCGCGCTATGTTGTCGATGGCCACCAGCAGCGCCTCACCCGGGCGGGCGGCGTCCAGAAAGGATTGCGCCTCGGTCGACGGGACGGGGGTCTTGAACGCCTCGGCAATGGCGCGACCCAGCGAGTTTGGTGCGACAAGGCTGGTCAGATCGCCCGCCGCAAGTCCGGCCAGAAACACGTCGGTCTGGTCCGCAGAGGGGTGCTGGCGCACGACAAGGTCGCGCGACGGCGACAAAAGCCCGACCTGATACGCGATGGCGGCGGCCTCACCCTCCAGCGGCACCTGACTTAGGGTCTTGCCGAACAGGACCGCAAAGGGCACCTCAAGCTCGGCCTCCTGCATCCGGGCCCAGACCATCGGCAGGGTTTGCGCGATGCGGTCGGTGTCGCCAGAGGCCAGCGCCGCCTCGAACCGCTGGAAGGCATCGACGCGGTCCCAGACCCCACCAGAAGCCGCCGGGTCGCGTTCGGTGTAAAGCCCAAGGATCACATTTGGTGGGATGGTCCCGGCCCGGGTCAGACGCTCGGCCGCCTCGATCTGGGCTTTCCAGCCAGCGCGGGGGCTAAGGTCGGCATAGGAAAACGCGATCGGCAGGGATTCGGTGGGCAAAGGCTCGCCAATCGCCTCATAGATTTTCCAGTCCAACGGCGTGACCGGGGTCGGGGCATGTGGCGGCGGCGCACCGTCAAAAAGGCCAGGGTCAAGAAAGCCCGCCAACAGGCTGGCCTGATCGGCGCTTACCTGACCCAGCGCCTCTGAGGTGTGCAGGGTCAGGGCCGCGGTGTCCCAGTCACCCGAGCGTGCCAGACAAAAGATACGGGCGGGCAAGGTTGGGGCAAGATCCGGCGTTTCGGCCATCTGAACGCAGGCGCGGTCTTCGGCCCCGGTCAAAAGCGCCACGTCAAAGGCGCGGCGAAAGAGATCCGGCGTCCCCGCCCCGGCAGCTTGTATCAAGGCTGCGGCTTGCTCCAACGCGCCAAGTGCCAGCAGTTTGTCGATGCGGACCTGCAACAATTCGCCCCGCCCCCCGGCATCGACCGGGGCCTTGGCCTCGGCCAGAAGGATGGTCAGAAACAACTGGCGCAGCGCAGGCAGATCGCCCGCATGCGAGGCGGTAAGGCGCATCGCGATGTCGCGGGTTAGGCCAGCGCCCCACAGATCGGCGGGCAGGCCGGACACAGCAGGCGCAATCAGCCCCACCGCATCGGGCGAGGGCGCGTCAAGCGAGGTGGTCAGAACCGGGTCGGGAAGCGCGCTGCCTTGCCCTGCCACCGGGGGTTCGTTGATCGCCATCGCAAGGCCGCCGGTATCGCCGCCCGCAGGCGCCGCCACCGACTGCGACAGCCAGTCGATGGCCGACAGTGGACCGTCCGCGGTTTCAGACGCGACCGGCCCGACGCCGATGATCAGGAAAAGCGCCCCCGCCCTAATCGCCCGCATTCAGCACCACGGGCTTGGAGACTTCGGTCTGTGCCGGGGCAAGGTTGCCCAGATAGGCATAGACCGACAGGCCAATGAATCCTGCAATCATCAGCAAAATCAACGCCTTGATGATGCGACCCATGGGGCGGCCCCTTCTTGTGTTCTGGGCTTGCAACATCAATCGGTTGCAGCCTTCAGGTATCACCGCCAGCCATACAGTCACTGGCGCGAATTTCGTTTCACATTCTATATAGCATTCCGGGAATCTACACGCCATTGAAGGGAACAAGATTTCCCGCAGGCAAGGTTCGGCCTGTAGGGGGCGATTTTGTGGGTGGAAAGGGTTTGATGACGGGTCTGGCGAAAACGGTGGTCATGGTCGGGATGATGGGCGCGGGCAAGACAGCCGTCGGCACCGCTGTCGCCCGGCTTTTGGGCGTCGAATTCCGCGATTCCGACGAGGAAATCGTGCTGGCTGCCAACCGCTCCATCGCCGAGATTTTCGAACGCGACGGCGAGCCGTTCTTTCGCGCCCGTGAAACCGAGGTCATCTCCCGCCTTCTGCGCGGTCCGCCTTGTGTGCTTTCAACCGGCGGCGGTGCCTTTCTGGCCGAGGCGAATCGCGCGTTGATCCACGAGGTCGGGGTGTCGGTCTGGCTGCGCGCCGATCTTGACGTGCTGTGGCACCGCGTCCGCCACAAGGCGACCCGCCCCTTGCTCCGCACCCCCGACCCGCGTGAGACGCTGCGAGACCTTTACGAAGCGCGCCTGCCGCTTTACGCCCATGCCGACCTTGCCGTGGACAGTGACGCGGGCGTGACGGTGGAAGAAATGGCCGCGCGGGTGATCCTTGCCTTGCAGACACGGCCCGATGTGCTGGAGGCATGACGTGATGAACCGTGTGGCGGTGGACCTGGGATCGCGGTCCTACGAGGTGCGGATCGGCGAAGGGCTGATTGCAAGGGCCGGGGCCGAGATTGCACCGCTTTTGCGCCGCCGCCGTGTGGCAATCGTCACCGATGCCGCCCTGGTGCCGCTGCATCTGCCGGCCTTGACAGCGGTTTTGGAGGCCGACGGCATCGCGGTATCCTCGCTGGCCTTGCCTTCGGGAGAGGCGACGAAATGCTGGGCGGAACTCGCGCGGGTGACGGAATGGCTGCTGGAGCAGAAGGTTGAGCGGCGCGATCTGGTGCTGGCATTTGGCGGCGGCGTGATCGGCGATCTGGTCGGCTTTGCCGCCGCAATCCTGCGGCGCGGGGTGCGCTTTGTGCAACTGCCGACGACGCTGTTGGCGCAGGTTGATAGCTCGGTCGGGGGCAAGACCGGGATCAACTCGACCCACGGCAAGAACCTGATCGGCGCTTTTCACCAGCCCTCGCTGGTTCTGGCAGACATCGGGGTGCTTGAAACCCTGCCGGACCGCGACTTTCTGTCGGGCTATGGTGAGGTGGTGAAATACGGGTTGCTGGGCGATGCCGGGTTCTTTGACTGGCTTGAGGCGCAGGGTCCGACCATGCGCCACGGTGACCGGGCGGCCCGGCTGCATGCGGTCACAAGGTCGGTCGAGATGAAAGCCGGGATCGTGTCGCGCGACGAGACGGAAGAGGGCGAACGCGCGCTTTTGAACCTTGGCCACACCTTTTGCCATGCGCTGGAAAAGGCCACCGGCTATTCCGACCGGCTATTGCATGGCGAAGGCGTGGCAATCGGTTGCGCGCTAGCTTTCGAGCTGTCCTCGCGACTTGGGCTGTGCGCGCAGGAAACCCCCAGCCGGGTCCGGGCGCATCTGTCGGCGATGGGCATGAAGACCGACCTTGCCGACATTCCGGGCGATCTGCCGGGGGCCGACGACCTGCTGACACTGATGGCGCAGGACAAGAAAGTGATCGACGGACGGCTGCGCTTTGTGCTGGCGCGCGGCATCGGTCAAGCCTTTGTCGCCGAAGACGTGCCCGCTGACCTGGTGCGTAATCTGCTGACCGATGCAGCCTTTGGTCGCCGCTGACGCAGGTTTCCTGAAGCTGCTTTTTTGGGCACTTGGTTACTGAATCGGCGCTGACTCAATGGAAACGCTTTTCGTGGCTTACCCGGTCTGCTTAAGTCGGGGAAAGACAGCCGGAGGAACCGCGTGACCCAGTTCAACGAGATGTTCCAAGGAACTGCCGTTCGCCCACCCTATGCCCAGTTGCAAGACTGGGTGGCCGCGATGCCGCAAGAATTGCGCCACCTCAAACAGGCCGAGGCCGAGGCCTTGTTCCGCCGCATCGGCATCACCTTTGCGGTTTACGGCGAAGGCGGCGATCCGGACCGCCTAATCCCTTTCGACATGTTCCCGAGGGTCTTTGCCGCCGCCGAATGGGCCAAGCTGGAAAAGGGCATCAAGCAACGCGCCCGGGCGCTGAACGCTTTCCTTGTCGACGTCTATGGCCGGGGCGAGATCATCCGCGCCGGCCGCATTCCAGCCCCGCTGGTCTATCAGAACGAAGCCTATGAAAAGGCGGTCGCGGGTTTCGTGCCGCCCAAGGGGGTCTATTCCCACATCGTCGGCGTCGACATCGTGCGCACCGGGCCGGATGAATTCTTCGTGCTGGAAGACAACTGCCGCACACCATCCGGTGTCAGCTACATGCTGGAATCCCGCGAGATCATGATGCGGATGTTTCCCGATCTTTTCCGCGGCAACCGGATCGAGCCGGTGGACAATTACTCGGAAAAGCTGCGCCGGACGCTGGCCAGCGTGGCCCCGGCGAAATGCCAGGGCGACCCGACGATCGTCATCCTGACCCCCGGTCATTTCAACAGCGCCTATTACGAACACTCGCTGCTGGCCGATCTGATGGGGGTCGAACTGGTCGAAGGGCAGGACCTGTTTGTCGATGGCGAATATGTCTGGATGCGCACCACCGAAGGCCCGCGCCGGGTGGATGTGATCTACCGGCGGATCGACGATGCCTATCTTGACCCCCTGTGTTTCCGCCCCGATTCTATGCTGGGCGTGCCCGGGCTGATGGATGTCTACCGCAGCGGTGGGGTCGCGATCTGTTCGGCTCCGGGGGCAGGGGTGGCCGATGACAAGGCGGTCTACACCTACGTTCCCGAAATGGTGCGCTTCTATCTGGGCGAGGAACCGATCCTGAAGAATGTGCCGACCTGGCAATGCGGCAAGGCCGATGACCTTTCCTATGTGATGGAGCATCTGGCCGAACTGGTGGTCAAGGAAGTGCATGGCTCGGGCGGCTACGGCATGCTGGTTGGCCCGAAATCCAGCCGTGATCAGGTGGAGCAGTTCCGCCTGAAGATCGCGGCCGATCCCGGAAACTACATCGCCCAGCCGACGCTGGCGCTGTCGTCCTGCCCGACCTTCGTCGCCGAAGGTGTTGCCCCGCGCCACGTCGATCTGCGCCCCTATTGTCTGGTCGGCGAACGGATCGAACTGGTGCCGGGTGGTCTGACCCGGGTGGCCTTGACCGAAGGCTCCTTGGTGGTGAACTCATCGCAGGGCGGCGGGGTCAAGGATACCTGGGTGCTGGCGGAATGAGGGGCGGGGTGACATCATGCTAAGCCGGACCGCCGATAACCTTTACTGGATCGCCCGCTACATGGAGCGCGCCGATACCATCGCCCGCCTGCTGGAGGTTGGCAGCCGGATCAGCCTTTTGCCCACCGCGCATGGCTACCGCAGCGAATGGGACAGCCTGTTGCAGGCCACCGGCATGGCCGAGGCCTTCGCAAAGAAATACGGCGACCCGGTGCAGCGCAACATCGAAAGCTTTCTGTTCTTCGACCGTGACAATCCGTCTTCGGTGGCCAGTTGTATCACCTCGGCCCGCGAAAACGGGCGCATCGTGCGCACCGCTTTGACCACGCAGGTCTGGGACGCGCTGAACACCGCCTTTCAGGAATTGAAGGCGCTGGAGCGGGCGGAACGGTCCACCCTTGAACTGGGCCGGCTGACCGAATGGGTGATGCGGCACGCGGCGATGCTGCGCGGCGCGATTGACGCCACGCTGTTGCGCAATGACGGGTTCAACTTTCTGAACATCGGCTATTATCTTGAACGCGGCGACAACACCGCGCGGCTGATGGATGTGAAATATTACGTCCTGTTGCCCCGGGTGGACTTTGTCGGCTCGGGTCTCGACAACTATCAATGGACGACGCTTTTGCGCGCGATGGGGGCACAGCGGGCGTTTCATTGGGCCTATGGCGGCGAGGTGACCGCCGCCAAGATCGCCGATTTTCTGATCCGCAACCCGCAGTCGCCCCGGTCGCTGGCGACCTGCACCGCGGGGCTGGTCAACCACCTTGGGCGCGTCGCCAAAGCCTACGGGCAGGAAACCCCGGCGCAAGGTCAGGCGCGCGGCCTGCATGGCAGCATCGAGGGCTCGTCCGTCGATGCGATCTTTGACGAAGGTCTGCATGAATACCTGACCCGCTATATCGTCGAGGCGGCCGATCTGGCGAATGCGATCCACGGCGCCTACCTTAGCGGCGAGATGCGCTGATGCGGCTGACGGTCAATCATGTGACCCGCTACGCCTATGACCCGGCGGTGCGGTCGGTCGTGCAAAGCCATAGGCTGACGCCGTCCAGCTTCGCCGGGCAGCGGATCATTGACTGGGAGGTCACGGTCCCGGGCGGCACCAAGGGCGCGCAGCACCGCGACGGGGCGGGCGATCTGGTGCAGGGCTGGACGATTTCCGGCCCGGTCTCCGAGGTGGTGGTCAAGGTCACCGGCACCGTCGAGACCGAGGATCTGGCCGGGGTCCTGCGCGGGCACCGCGAGGCGATTTTTCCCGACTGCTATCTGCGCGACACGCCAGCCACCCGCGTCGATGCTGCGCTGGACCAGCTTGCGCGCGGGGTCGTTGCTGCGGACCCCCTGGGCCTGGCCCATGCGCTGTCGGCCGTCGTGGCGGACGCAATCGCCTACCGCCCCGGCGTCACCCATGCCCACACCACCGCCGCCGAAGCGCTGGCGCTGGGCGAAGGGGTCTGTCAGGACCACGCCCATGCGCTGATCGCCTGCGCCCGGGCGCGGGGGGTGCCGGGGCGCTATGTCTCGGGCTATCTGTTCGCTGATGCTGCGGGTGCCGCGCACGAGGCCGCGCATGCCTGGGCCGAATTGCATGTGGCGGGGTTCGGCTGGATCGGCTTTGATCCGGCAAACCGCTGCTGCGCCGACGACCGCTATATCCGGCTGGGGTCGGGCCTTGACGCGCAGGATGCAGCGCCGATCCGGGGCATCGCCCGGGGCGCAGGGCGCGAGGCGATGGATGTCACGGTTGCGATTCTGCAGGCTACCCAATAGGGTTCTTGCGGATAACCGGAGACGTCTCATGACCTATTGCGTGGGCCTTTTGCTGAACGAAGGCATGGTGCTGCTGTCAGACACGCGCACCAATGCCGGGCTCGACAACATCTCGACCTACCGCAAGATGTTCACCTTTGAGGACCCCGGCGAGCGGGTGATCGTGATCATGAATGCAGGCTCTCTGTCGGTGACCCAGACCACGCTGGCCCAACTGCGCGAGGCGATCGACGACCCGGACGCAACACCCGACACGTCGATCATGCTGGCGCCCACCATGCTGAAGGTGGCCGAGATTGTCGGTGACCGGTTGGCAAAGGTGCGCGCCGAGGTCGACGAAAAACATTCCACCATGCAGGGCGTCACCGCGACCATGATCGTCGCGGGCCAACGGAAGGGCGGCGCGATGCGGCTGTTCCTGATCTATCCCGAAGGCAATTTCATCGAGGCGACCGAGGATACCCCCTTCCTGCAGATCGGCGAGCACAAGTATGGCAAGCCGATCCTGGATCGGGTGGTGAAACTGTCAACCACGCTGCAGGACGCGCAAAAGGCGGTGCTTCTTTCGATGGATTCGACGCTGCGCTCGAACCTGTCGGTCGGCATGCCGCTGGATATGTGCGTGATCGAAAAGGACGCCTGCAAGGTCACAGAGCGGCGTCGGATAGAAGCCGGAGACGCCGCCTTTCGCGCCATGAGCGATGCGTGGTCAAATGCTCTGCGCGACGGGTTCGCGCGGATCACGATCTGATTTTTCGAAAATAGACCTTAGGGCGGATTGCCTTCAATGTGATTCAGAGTGAAAGCGATCCAAGACCAGCACAGGCTAGGAATGTTGCGGTTGCGTTCAATCGGGTGCACCCGATTGAACGCAACACACCCTAGAACAACAGCTTGTACACATTCCCATTGGTGTCAGACGCGGTGCCGGTGCCGCTGGCGGTGCCGGACCCGATGACGAAGGTGCCCTGCACGCGTGTGCCGTCGGCGCAGACGGCGTAGATCTCGCCGCTGTTCACCCCTGCCACGGTCGCGGTTTCGGTGCCAGCTTCGCCGCCGGTCTTTCTCCAGGTCAGGGCAATGCCGCGCGAACTGGATACGACTTTAGGCGACAGCGAGGTCCAGGTTCCTTCACACTTGCCGGCTTCGGGAAGCCGAAAGGTCAGCGCACCGGAAGTGCCCTTGGTGTTCTTTGCCACCGCTTCGATCACCGTGGTTGGGTCGGCTTGGGCGATTTCGCCTTGCAGCGGGTAAAGCTGCATGTTGCTGGTGCCACCAACGCAGGCGGTCAGCGGCAGGATGGCGGCGATGGCAAGGGTGCGGGGGCTCAACATCGGGGGCCTTTTCTGATCGGTCGGACTGTAAGGAAAAGGTTTGGCTGGGGCGCCAGGATTCGAACCTGGGAATGTCGGTACCAAAAACCGATGCCTTACCACTTGGCGACGCCCCAACCGTGCCGCGGTGTTTAGCGGGTGCCCCCAAGCGGTGCAAGGGGCGTTTCTCGAATTTTCGCAGCTTGTCGGTTTGATCCCGCACGGATAGGCAAGGCGCATGATCTGGGACGCAATCATCCTTGGGGCCGGGGCTGCCGGCATGATGGCCGCGATTGAGGCGGGGCGTCGCGGGCGGCGGGTCCTGATCGTCGATCACGCTAAGAAGCCGGGCGAGAAGATCCGGATTTCCGGCGGCGGTCGGTGCAATTTCACCAACCTTGGCATCGCTCCCGACCGGTTCCTGTCGCAAAATCCGCGCTTTGCGCTGTCGGCGCTGAAGCGGTTCACCCAATGGGATTTCATCGCCCGGATGGACAGTGCCGGGATCGCCTGGCACGAAAAGACGCTTGGGCAGTTGTTCTGCGACGGCTCGGCCACGCAGGTCGTGGCGATGCTGACCGGGGACATGGACAAGGCCGGGGTGACGCTGTGGCTGGACTGCGCCCTGGGCGAGGTTCGCAAAGATGGAGCGGGTTTTACGGTCGAGACGGCGCGCGGGATGCAATCGGCCCGCGCGGTGATTGTCGCGACCGGGGGCAAGTCGATCCCGGCTATGGGGGCCACGGGATACGGCTATCGCGTGGCGGAAAGCTTTGGCCTGCCACTGGTGGAAACCCGTCCGGGCCTGGTGCCGCTGACCTTTGCCGAACAGGAGTTGCACTGGCTGCGCCCCTTGGCCGGGGTGTCGTTGCAGGGCCGGGTGGTCTGCGGACAGGCGGGGTTTGACGAGGCACTTCTGTTCACCCATCGCGGGCTTTCGGGGCCTGCGGTGCTGCAGGTGTCGTCCTACTGGCGCGAGGGGCAGGCGATCTCGCTGGACCTGATGCCCGGGCGCGATGCGGCGGCCGAGTTGCGGGCGGCCAAGGCCGCGCAGGGTCGCGCGGCGCTGCGGACGGTTCTGGGGCGCTGGCTTCCGGAACGGTTGGCCCGCCACATCGAGGAGGCGCAGGGGATCACCCTGCCGATGGCCGAGCTTTCGGGCGCGCTGCTGGACCGGGTGGCGCTGGGTTTGCAGGACTGGCGGTTGATGCCGGTCGGGTCAGAAGGCTACCGGACCGCCGAGGTGACGCTGGGCGGGGTCGACACCCGGGCGCTGGATGGCCGCACCATGGCCGCCAAGGCGGTGGCCGGACTGTACTTCATCGGCGAGGTCGTCGATGTGACCGGCTGGCTGGGCGGCTATAACTTCCAATGGGCCTGGTCCAGCGGCTGGGCGGCAGGGCAGGCGGTGTGACTTGCGGTCAAACCCGCAGCGGATCGGCCTTGGCCAGCCGGTCAAAAGCCATCAGGCTGGTGATCAGCGCAGGCATTTGCGCCAGTTGGATCATGTTTGGACCATCCGACGGAGCGCGGTCGGGGTCTTCGTGGGTCTCCAGAAACACCCCGGCGATGCCCAGCGACACGGCGGCACGGGCAAGGACGGGCGCAAACTCACGCTGGCCGCCGGAACTGTCGCCAAGGCCGCCCGGAAAGGCAACCGCATGGGTGGCGTCCATGATCACCGGATAGCCGGTCCGGGCCATGATCGGCAGGCTGCGCATGTCGGCGACAAGGCCGTTATAGCCGAAGGTGGTGCCACGTTCGGTCAGAAGAATGCGGTCATTGCCGGTCGAGGCGATCTTTTCTGCCACATTGGCCATGCCGTAGGGGTCCAGAAACTGGCCCTTCTTGACGTTCACCGCCGCCCCGGTGGCCCCTGCCGCCAGCAACAGATCGGTCTGGCGGCACAAAAGCGCCGGGATCTGCAGCACGTCGACCACTTCGGCCACCTCGGCCGCCTGGGCGGCTTCGTGAAAATCGGTCAGCACCGGCATGCCCATCGCCTTTACGGCTTGCAGCACCCGCAAGCCCGCTGCCATCCCCAGCCCGCGCTTGCCTTTCAACGAGGTGCGGTTGGCCTTGTCGTAGCTGGCCTTGAACACGAACTGCGCGCCGGCCGCGGCGCATGCCTCGGCCAGCAGGCCCGCGATCATCTGCGCGTGATCCAGACTTTCCAGCTGACACGGACCGGCTATCACCAGCAAGGGCCGGTCGTTGCCGACGGTCAGGCCGCCAATCTTCACATCCTTCATGACATCCTCAGGAAGAGACCTGTTCCCGCAAGATCGCGGCAGTCATCGAGACCATGAGGTAAATGCCAAGCAGGATCAACAGGGTGACCATCGTGTTTTCAAAAGCTCTGGGGTAGGCGGCTTCATCGGGCGGGGTTGGACTGACGGAAACCGACAGATAGCGAACCTGACGCGCAGCCTCGACCCGCGCGGCTTCGACCGATTGAACGGCTTGGGCAAGGATCATCTGCCGGGTCTGCACGTCAGCCTGGGCCATCAGCAGTTCACCCTGCACTTCGGCAAGGCTGGCCCCGCCCGCATTGCCTTCGGTCATGCGCGACCGCAAAGAGGCGATCTCGTCCTCCAGTGTCTTGATCCGCAGCTTGAGCGGTTCCATCCTGGCCAGATTGGGGGTCGTGTTCGATTCCATCTGCGCAAGGGACAGCCGATCCTGGGTAAGCTGTGACTCCAGCGTCGCGATCTGGCTGGTGACAAGCCCAACTTCGGTATCGGAGGACAGAACCTTGAAGTCTTCCTGCAATGCAATCAACTGGCGTTGGCTTTCGGTCAGCTTATTCTGAGCATCCTCATAACCAGTCTGGGCGTCGACCATCTGGGCCGCGCGCACCCTTTGGGTCAACTGATCGACCTGTTCTTCGGCATACGAGATCAATTGTCCGGCCCATGCCGAGGCGGTGTTGGGATCTACGGCCATCACCTCCATCCGGATCAGACCTTCGGTCGGGTCATAGGATATCTTCACATGGCTGTTATAGGCGCGATAAGTGGCCTCCATGGTTGCGTCGGGATCCAGACGCTGCAGCGGGTCGATCGCCGGATTCTGGAAATGCGCGCGAAAGCCAAGGTCCGCTTCCAGCCGCAGCATCGCCTCACGGGATTGCAGATAGCCCTGGACGGTAATCGAGTCCGTTGAAGTGGCCAGAGCGGTTCCGGAAAGCAGTCCGCCAAGACCGCCCCCACCACCGGCTGTGGCACCAGCGGTCTGGATCTGGAATTCGGACTTGGTTGCATAAAGCGGCGTGGCCACGTGATAAAAATACCAGCCGGCCAGCAGCGTTGGCAGCAGGACGAAGACCAGCAAACGTCCGAACAGAAGGGCGAGCTTGCGGCGTCGCCGGGTTGCGATGTCGCGCTGCATGCGCTGAATTTCGGTCACCTGGTTAAGCGCGGCACGCTTGTCGGGCGCCGGTTGGCTTATCGGCTTGGTCGCCTTTGGCAGATGAACCTTGTCGCCAGGAAGTCTGGTCAGAGCCCGCCCGCCCCCGGACGACGCGCGGTCCTCCGCCGGTGGCACTGAGACAAGGCGAAGTGGTTCGGCTTCAGGGGCATCCGGATGGATCGGGTCACCTTGGGCAAAAGGGTCTATGCCGGCGCGGCGCAGTTGCAACACCGCGTCGAGATCGGATTGCGCGGGAATATTCTGGCTTTGCGCCAAAAGGCGCGCGCGGCGCAACTGGCGTCCTGTCAGACCTTCGGCGGAGATTGCGGCAAGGTCCTTGTCGTCCGTGAGGTCTTGCTGTGGACTAGCGGATGCCGCCGCATCGGGCTGGCGGAAGTCCTGATTTCCAAAACCGTCGTCATTGTTGGCAAATGGCAAATCATCGGTCGCAGGTCGCTGTGCCGACACCGACACCGGCGCTGGGCGGGCGACACGCCCCAGAAAGAACCGGGCTGCCTTAGGCTTGGTAATCATACAAGCGTTTCGCTTCTTCAAGGGTTTCGAACTGGTAAAGCTTGCCGTCTCGCAAGACAGCGGCCGAGCGGCAGAATTTCTGCAGGGTCTGCGCTTGATGCGAGACAATGATGACGGTTGCAGTCTGTAGCCGTTCACGCAGAATGTTCCCGGCTTTGCGGTTGAACTCGGCGTCCGACGTCGAAGGCATGCCTTCGTCGATCAGGTAGATGTCGAACTCGATCGACAAGAGAAGGGAAAACGAAAAGCGCGATGCCATGCCGGAGGAATAGGTCGCTATCGGCATGTCGAAGTATTCGCCCAGGCCGCAGACCCAACGGCAGAAGCTTTCGACATAGTCCGGGTCAAGCCGATAAAGCTGAGCGATGTAGCGGCAATTTTCCTTGGCAGAATGTTTCCTGTTGACGCCGCCCATGAAGCCAAGGGGGAAGGAAATCCGCGACGTCTTGCGGATATTGCCCTCGTCGGGTTTTTCCAGCCCTGCCATCATGTTGATCAGCGTGGTCTTGCCCTCGCCGTTGCCAGCAAGAATTCCCATCGAATTGCCAAGCTCGACACGGAACGAGGCGCGGTCAAGGATCACCTTGCGCTGCTTTCCGGTCCAGAAGGACTTGGATACGCCATCAAATTCGATCATTTGCCCCTCAGCGTCCCGCATTGCGGCACGGAATGCCTGTCTGTTTAGTATCTCCAAGTTAACATCCGGTTTGTGACCTTAAAAGGGCTTCACCCGGGCATGAGCGGGCAAGGCCCGGCGCTGGCAAGGCAAATTGATGGCTTGGTTGCGCGAAAGGCGGTTGTTTGCGGTCGCATGGACGTGCTTGCAACATATGTCACCTGCTTGCTGCACCGATTGCGGCGGCATAAGGGGATCCGGCGTGTCATGCGCGTGGGCGGAATTTTGAAAAGGGCGGCGATGAATGTCTGATCTGGTCACGCTTCTGGATGCGGCCCATGCGGCGGTATCGGCCGACCCTGACAACGAGGCGCTGCGGCTGCGGTTCTTCGAGCGGCTGGCCGATGGCGAGATGGTGATCCTTTTGGAGCGCGAAGCCGTAGGCGAAACGCTGGAGCCGCGGGTCTTTGATCTGGAGGACGGGCCCTTCGTGCTGGTCTTTGACCGCGAAGAACGGCTGGCGGCCTTTACCGGCGGCATTGCACCTTATGCGGCGCTGCCGGGGCGGGTGATCGCGGGGATGCTGAAAGGGCAGGGGATCGGTCTGGGGGTGAATCTTGGGGTGGCGCCTTCGTCGATGCTGCTGCCCGCACAAGCGATGGACTGGCTGGCTGAAACGCTTGAGGAGGGGCCAGAGGAAGTTGAGGCGCAGCCCGAGGAATTTGTCGCACCTCGCGTGCCGGAAGTGCTGATTTCGGCGCTGGATGCCAAGCTGGCCCGCGCCGGGGGGCTGGCCGTGGCCGCCTTGCTTGCCGGGGTGGTCTATCGCGGCGGGCGGCGCGGGCACATGCTGGCGTTTGTGGATGTGGCCGAAGGGGCCGAGGCGGCACTGGCGCGCGCGATGGGCGAGGCGCTGGTCTTTTCGGGCATCGCGGCGGGTGAGCTGGACGTGGCCTTTCTGGCCCAGGGCGATTCCGCGGCGGTCGCGATGGCCCGCGTCGGCCTCCGGTTCGATTTGCCGGTGCCGGAAGCGCCGGTTGCGCCCTCTGCACCCGGCATGGACCCGTCGCGCCCGCCGAAGCTGCGTTAGTCATATTGAGCGGCTGTTGCCGCAAGCTTGTTTTCTCGCCTCTGTGCGCGAAGGGCGCACAACCGGCTTGGACGATGGGGGCATTCTGCCCCCAAACCCCCTGAGAGTATTTGGGCCAAGAGAAAGCGCATTATTTGGGGTAATATAATACCTCAATCGTAAGATGCTGATATTTAACAAGTAAATATTGTGTTGGCGACTTGACGCGCAATGCTGCTTCGGCGATAAGCCCGCATCCGAGTTTCCGGGGGCGATCTTGCCCCCTTCTTCGTTGGGAATGCCATGAAAACCTTCACCGCTACTCCGGCGGACATCGACAAGAAGTGGATCCTGATCGACGCCGAGGGCGTTGTTCTGGGCCGCCTTGCCACGATCGTCGCCAATATCTTGCGCGGCAAGAACAAGCCGACCTTCACCCCCCATATGGACATGGGTGACAACGTCATCGTGATCAACGCCGACAAGATCCAGATGACCGGCAAGAAGCGCGACGACAAGATCTATTACTGGCACACCGGCCACCCGGGCGGCATCAAGCAGCGCACCGCGCGGCAGGTGCTGGAAGGCAAGCACCCCGAGCGTGTCGTTGAAAAGGCAGTCGAGCGGATGATCACCCGCAACCGTCTGGGCCGTCAGCAGATGACCAACCTGCGCGTCTATGCCAGCGCCGAGCATCCGCATGAAGCACAGCAGCCCACCGTTCTGGACGTCAAGGTCCTGAACCCGAAGAATACCCGGAGCGCGTGATCATGGCCGATATCAAATCTCTCGATGACCTGAAGTCGGCTGTCAGCGCGGCACCTGCTGCGGTCGTCGCCGCGCCGCGTGTGGCCGTCCGCGACAAGCTGGGCCGCAGCTATGCCACCGGCAAGCGCAAGGACGCGGTCGCCCGCGTCTGGATCAAGCCGGGGTCTGGCAAGGTCGTGGTCAACGGCAAGGAAGTGGCGGTCTATTTCGCCCGTCCCGTTCTGCAGATGATCCTGAAGCAGCCGTTCACGGTCGCCAATGTCGTCGGCCAGTTCGACGTGTTCGCAACCGTCGCCGGCGGCGGGCTTTCGGGCCAGGCTGGTGCAGTCAAGCATGGCATCTCGAAGGCGCTGCAACTGTATGAACCCGCGCTGCGTGCTGCCCTGAAGGCCGCTGGTTTCCTGACCCGCGACAGCCGCGTCGTGGAACGGAAGAAGTATGGCAAGCCGAAGGCGCGCAAGAGCTTCCAGTTCTCGAAGCGTTAAGAACGAAGCTACTGCGAAAGCAGCTATGTACTTAGAAAAGCTCCACAATTTTGTGGAGCTTTTTCATTCGCAGCACTTACAAAACATTGACAAGCTCATACTAGATAGACAACGCAACGCACCGAAGCTTACAGTTTGTTTACAAAGAAACCGTATGCACTGTAGGCCGCGCTGTGAGCAAAAGTTACTTGAACAAGGTTGAGCTTAAGGGCGGGGAAATACTGCTCTTTCATCGTCCAAACTCCAAAAAACCCATCTACCACATGCGTATACACGTGCGCGGCATGAAGGATGTGCATGGGGACAAACTGACTTACATCCAAGAAAGCACTGGTGAGCAGGATTTAGAAGAAGCGCAGCACGTTGCCCTGAATAGATACAACGAATTACGGGATCGGGTTCGCACAAAACAGCCAGCGAAAAGCATCACATGGGCTGACATGTACGGACTATGGTTCAAAGAAAAGCGTGAAGCACTTGAAGCGCATTACAGGGCGAAAGGGCGCATTGGTAAGAATGCACGTGTGGGATGGTACGAAAAGTACAGCGACCGTTACTGGCTGCCATATTTTGGCAAGCATAACATTGAAGAAATTTCACAGCGACAGGTGCAAGGATACTGGACGTGGCGCATGAATTACTGGGCGAATACAACGGAAGCTGAACGAACAAAGCATCCCAACCATGCGATTAACCCAAGTAAGAAGACGCTGGACATGGAGCAAAGTGCGCTGCGTGAGATTTTTGGCTGGGCTAACGCAAACAAGCTTGTAACCACTATCACAATGCCGATCATCCAAAATCCATACGCACGTAAAGGCATTGCACCAGCTCGTCGTGCAAGCATTGATAAGGGCGACTGGCTTAAGTTGATGAATTACTTGGCTGCATGGAGTGCAGGTGAGGGCGTTAATGATGGCAAAGCGAACAGCAGGGTGAACAGCGCACATCGCTACCAACGCGAATTACTCATGCTGTACATTGGTTGGATCAGCACAACTGGCATGAGGCCAGGTGAAGTGCTGCTTCTAAAACATAAAGACATAAGTATGGAAGTGACGCCGGAAACTGAAAGTGCTGTGCTAAAAATTCAGGTTTCGGCATACACTAAGACAGGATCGCGTATCGTTACAAGTCTGCAATCTACTGCAAACTTTTACGAGGATTTATGCAATCTTACCGGACGCACAGAAGCTGATGACTGGCTGTTTTGTAACCTAGATGGCACATGCAACAAGGGCTTTATGAAAACGCTGCCGAAGGTGCTGGAAGAAGCTGGTTTGCTACATGACGACAACAACGGAAAGCGCAGTGCGTACAGCTTTAGGCACTATTACGCTGAGCAGCGTTTTAAAGAAATTGGCATAAACCCACACACTTTTGACTTGCTTAGCACGAACATGGGCACAGGTAGGCAAATGCTGGAAAGCTATTATATTCGCAAGGGCATGGTCGTTGATGATGAAGCATTGATTGCGACGGCACTTGCGAGTGATGCGAAGAAAGTTAACCGCAAAGTGGACAGCTTCTAGCGTAGACAGCGCAGACGAGAGCTGCTGATGGGCGCTAGCTATGTTGGGCGCGTGCTGGGTGCTGACTAGCTATGTGGGCGCTGAGTGGGCAGCTGACAGGCTGGCAGCAAAGACAAACAGAACTGACTGACAGACAGACGTTGAAAAAGAGTGCATTGTGCTTGCTTTGCAGATTGGGGCTGACGTAACCTTGAGTTGATGTCTGGGTGACGGCAAGTGTTGCAGTCTTTCCAGTGTCTTAACTTGCTAGGGGTTGTTGTATGTCTGCTCTCGACCATCTTCTCCAGTCCTACAGGCGTGCGGCGGTAACGGAGAGAGAGAAGGGCACCTACTTTGAGCGGCTTGTTGTAGCATTTTTACGCAACGATCCAGTTCAAAGCCAGCAATACAGCGAAGTGTGGTCGTTTGCTGACTGGGCAAAGGCAAACGGTCTGGATGGACGCGACACGGGCATTGATCTGGTAGCAAAGCTTGCGAACGACGATGGGTATGCTGCTGTCCAGTGCAAATTCTACGCTGCAAACTATCGGATCCAGAAGAAAGACTTTGATGGCTTTTTAAGTGCATCTTCAACACGGCATTTCGTTCGTCGTGTGTTTATCGACACGACTGAGCAAGACTGGAGCGAAAACGCAGAAGCAACAATAGCCAATCAAGTCATTCCAGTTGTGCGTATTGGGTTGGAAGGCTTGCGCGAGAGTGCGATTGACTGGAACAGGTTTGAAGCGACTGCACAGGTTGTGCTGCAACCTAAAAAGCAGTTGCGGCAGCATCAGCTTGACGCACTCACTGCTGTAGAAGCTGGCTTCGGAGAGAACGACAGGGGCAAGCTTATTATGGCTTGCGGTACAGGCAAGACATTTACAGCGTTGAAGATTGCTGAACGGCTTGCTGGCAAGGGCAAACGTGTGTTGTTCCTTGTCCCTTCGCTTGCACTTATCTCGCAAACTGTGCGTGAGTGGACAAAAGACGCTGAGCTTGAACTTCGATCGTTTGCAGTTTGCAGCGATGTACAAGTAGGCAAGCGGCGCAAAGACACGGATGATGTTGCCGAAATTGCTGTGCATGAGCTGGATTTTCCAGCAACAACAGACCCAGTAAAACTAGCTGCAAAGGCTGGTACACACGATACGGAACGTATGACTGTGGTATTTGGTACTTACCAAAGTATTCCAGCTATCACAGCAGCACAAAGTTCAGGTCTACAAGCGTTTGATTTAATAATCTGTGATGAGGCGCACAGAACGACTGGCGCAAAGATTAACGGCGAAGACGAGAGCAACTTTATACGGGTGCACGACAACAACCACGTGCAAGGCGCAAAGCGTCTATACATGACCGCAACACCACGAATTTACGGCGAAAATGCTCGTGCTAAGGCTGCCGAAGCGAGCGTTGAGCTATGCGACATGGACGATGCTACGCTGTACGGCCCTACGTTCTTCACACGCGGCTTTAGCTGGGCTGTGGAAAACGGCATGTTGAGTGATTACAAGGTGATTGTGCTTGCAATGGACGAAGCCCTTGTAAGCAGGGGCGTACAGAGCAGACTAGCGCAGGACAATGAGCTACAGCTAGACGATGCGACAAAGATTGTTGGCTGCTACAAAGCTCTGCTTAAGCAGGGCGGCGGCGAAGACTTTGCTGTTGATGCTCAACCAATGCGTCGCGCCATCGCATTCTGCAAAGATATTCGTTCAAGTAAGCTTATAGCACGTGAGTTTGGCGCTGTTGTGGATGAATTTAACGGCGTCAGCGTGATTGACGACGAAGCAGCAGGACACACGAGCTGCGATGTGCGGCATGTGGATGGTACGTTTAACGCAAAAACACGTGGTGAACTGCTGCACTGGCTGGGTGATGATGTTGCTGAACGACAGATAAAGATACTTAGCAACGCAAGGTGCTTAAGCGAAGGCGTAGACGTTGCTGCACTTGATGCAATCCTTTTCCTTCATCCAAGAAAATCGCAGATCGACGTTGTACAGAGCGTTGGTCGTGTCATGCGTAAAGCTGAAGGCAAGAAGCTTGGCTATGTAATTTTGCCAGTTGTCATTCCAGCAAACATGACACCTGAGCAAGCATTGGACGACAACGAAAACTATCGTGTGGTCTGGCAGATTTTGAACGCATTGCGGGCGCACGACGACAGGTTTGACGCAACGATCAACAAGCTAGAGCTGACGAACGACACAGGCGGTCAGATAGAAGTTATTGCTGTAGCGCAGAACATACCAGCGCATCGCGCTCAGGCAGAGGCAGCAGGACTTGGCAAGGGTGGCGCTGTTGGCGACGATGAAAACAACAGGACGGTAGAGCGGACCGAAGAACAGCTTAGCTTTATACTGGATGAATTTCCCGCAGCCATACGTGCAAAAATCGTGCAGAAGTGCGGAAGACGCACATACTGGGAAGACTGGGCAACTGACATTGGGAAGATTGCACAGAAGCACATTGAACGCATACGGGCTATACTAGACACAGGAGTAGATGAACGCGCTGTGTTTGACGAGTTTTTGGGAGAGATACGAGACGACTTGAACGGTGCTGTGACAGAAGACGAAGCGATTGAGATGCTTGCACAGCACTTGATTACCAAGCCCGTGTTTGACGCATTGTTCGAAGACTACAACTTTGCTGCGCAAAACCCTGTATCGGTTGCGATGCAGAAAGTTGTGTCGGTGCTTGAGCCAAAGAACATACAGAAAGAAGCGGCAGAGCTTGAGGGCTTTTATGCAAGCGTACGTCGTCGTGCTAGTGGCATAGGCACTGCGGAAGGCAAGCAAAAGATTATTGTCGAACTGTACGACAAGTTTTTTAAGAACGCGTTCAAGAAGTTGAGCGAGAAGCTGGGCATTGTCTACACGCCGGTTGAAGTGGTTGACTTCATTATCCACAGCGTCAACGACATTCTACAGCAAGAGTTCGGCCAAACGCTGGGTAGCAAGGGTGTACACATACTTGATCCGTTCACTGGCACAGGAACCTTTGTGACGCGCTTGTTGCAAAGTGGACTGATTGCTAAGGAAGACTTGGAGTACAAGTACAAGAACGAAATCCACGCGAACGAGATTGTGCTGCTTGCATACTACATCGCCGCCATCAACATTGAAGCAACTTACCACAGCCTTAGCCAACAAGACTATACGCCGTTCTCTGGTATTTGCCTCACGGACACGTTCGAAATGTACGAGAGTGATGACATGGTTGCAGCACTTATGGCTGACAACAGTGAGCGCAGGAGCAGGCAGAAGGCACTTGATATACGCGTAATTATTGCTAATCCGCCATACAATGTTGCTGACACGGGCGTTGAGTACAAGGACTTAAACGCACGCATTGTTGAAACGTATGCGGCAAGAACAAGTGCCGTGAACAAGAATTCGCTTTATGACAGCTACATCAAAGCTATCCGATGGGCTAGTGATCGCATAGGTGACAGGGGCGTGATAGGCTTTGTTACAAATGGTGGTTGGATAGATGGCAACGCAACAGACGGCATGCGGAAATGCTTGGAAGAAGAATTTAGCAGCATTTATGTGTTCAACTTACGTGGAAATCAACGCACTAGCGGAGAGCAGAGTAAGCGCGAAGGTGGCAAGATTTTTGGGCAAGGAAGTCGTGCGCCTGTAGCAGTTTCGTTGCTAGTGAAAAATCCAGCAGCAACAGTGCATGGGCAAGTGTTCTACAATGATATTGGCGACTATTTGACGCGTGAGCAGAAGCTTGCGAAGGTTGCAGCGTACAAGAGCTTGCAGGGACTGGTTGATGCTAATGCTTGGGAGCAAGTGCAAGCTGATGAACACGGCGACTGGTTAAGGAAGCGTGACAACAGTTTTGCACAGCATCTTTTGATTGGTGACAAGAAGACGGCTGATGGAAAGGTACTTTTTACTCAGTATACGAGCGGCGTGAAGACACAGAGAGATACTTGGACTTACAACGCATCTAAAGAGAGAATGCTTAAGTATCTTTCTAGCCTCGCAGTTGACTTAAATAGTAAACAGCATACGCGTAATGTTGAGCTTGCAGGACTTACAGGAAAGGTTGGCAAGATTGATGCGCTTAAGATATGTGATGATGATGTACGTTTGGCGGTGTACAGGCCGTACGAGCGAACATGGCTGTATTACGATAGGAGATTAGTGGAACGCTTCTATCAAAGCCACACTCTGTTCCCGCTTAGTTGTTCTGCAAACCGCGCGATTATGGTGAAGCAGCGCTGGAACGGTAGCGGACAGCTAGCGCTGATGGTTGACAGCTTGATGGACTTACAAAGCGACGGTGGTACACAAAATTTCCCGCTCAAGCTCTATGAGAAAGCCGAAACAGACAGCGACAGCTTGTTTGCCAACGACAGTGCAAGCGTAGGCTACCGGGTCAAAGACGGTATAACGGACTACGGTTTGCAGCACTTTAGGGATGCGTACAGTAACGCAGGCATCACAAAGGAAGACATCTTCTATTATGTTTATGGCCTGCTGCACAGTGAAGACTACAGAGCGCGCTTTGCCGACAATTTATCAAAGGAATTACCACGTATCCCTTCGGTTAGGAAGGAGGCGGACTTTTGGGCTTTTGTGGAAGCTGGGCGCAAACTTGGCGATTTGCACGTGAACTACGAAAGTGCAGAGCTTTACCCCGTGACAGTTGCGGAAGGCGATCTGCGCTTGGCGCACATTGCTGACCCAGAGAGTTTTTATCGTGTTGAGCAAATGCGCTACGGCGGCAAACGCGGAAGCGATAAAACAACGCTGCACTACAACAACAATATTACCCTGACCAACATTCCGTTGGAAGCTTACGACTACGTTGTGAATGGCAAGGCGGCATTAGACTGGGTGGTTGAACGGCAGCGTGTCAAGACAGATAAGGATAGTGGCATTGTGAACGATGCGAACGACTATGCGAACGAAACAATGCACAATTCAGCTTACCCACTTGAGCTGTTCCAGCGTGTTATCACTGTCAGCTTGGAGACAGTGAAGACTGTGCGCAACTTGCCAACATTGGAGATTTGAAATGGGAAATTTTTCCAACCGAAGCCTGAGAAAGGCATCTGAGAAGCTTACAGCAGCAGACCAGCGCCTGTTGGAGCGCTTCACTTGTGCAGTGCAAGGTTGTGGTAAGGACTTTACGTTTGAAATTAGCAAGGGTTCAGAAGAGCAGAATGATCAAAAGCTGAGAGTGTATTATGGACGTTGCGGATTTTGCGATAAGCGCATCAAACTCACAAATAGTCAATTTGCCAGGTGGGGTAGTTTGATTTCTGGAAGTGAGTTGCGCATCCTAGGCGGGAGCTTTGATCAGCTTTTCAGTAAGAAGTGATTGGATTGACTGGGGTATTGCGATGGAGCATGGATGGGACAAACGTCGCATTAAACTGATGGAGCTACTTGGACACTTGAAAGCTGGACGTGACGTTCAGACCCGTAGTCTAAGAACATGGCTAGGTCTGGGTGAGTTTGCACGATATGAAGCTGCTTGGCAGGAACAGAAGGAATTGCGCAATGAGCTTGCAGCGAAACCGGATTTAGTCGAGCAGTACGAAAAGCGCTTTCGTCACGCGCGTTTCCTTGAAAGCCGGGCTAATGGGTATGCTGCGCAGGGCAACATGCAGCAGGCGCACAAGTTTCGTGCAGAGAGTGAGAAAGCATACGAGCGGCTTATTGAGCACTATGTGGAAGCGATCAGTGCCGACATGAGCTTACATGAATGGTTTGACAGGCACCTTGATCTCAGTGCAGTGAGTGCGCCAAGTCTTGTGGCTGGGTGCATGCCACAAGTTGTAACGTCGCGAAGTGCGCACAAGGCAACTGGACATCATCTGACAGAACAGAAGAAGACGAAGAAGGCGGTGAAGATCGAAGCTGTTGAGGCTGCTTTGGCATCCTATGATGATAAGTTTGCGCAGTCATTGAACGAAAGCAAGCATAGTGCTTTTGTGCAGAAACTGCTCACAGCTAGAGCAGAAAGCTGATGGGATAAATATCCGAGCAGTGCCAAGTTTTCTCAATAGAAGTACTTACCCTTTCAGGCACTTGGTTTGGAGCCTGTGTACATGCGTGTCTATGAAGTGATTTGTGAAGAGTTTGCCTTGCCACTAGGTTCAGTGCCTAAGCAAAAGTGTGCCTGCGCCCAGAAGCGCACACAAAAGCAAAGACCGCCTGAGAAACAGAAATCAATTAAGCCCCCTACGCCCAAACGCTTCCAAAGACCGGAAAGAAAACCTTAGAGGCGCTATGCGTGCAGCTACACGCTGTACACCAATTCACTTTCTTGCATCAAGTTGATTTTGCTATGTCCGCACGAGTTGTTGGCATAGTCGAATACTTCACTAGAGTTGATAGTTGACCATATCGACAGCACTCCGCAGCTTGCTGTCATTAACGTCCATGTAGCGCATAGTGGTATTCAAGTGCTTGTGCCGCGCAAGTGCCTGAATGACACGAGGGTTGATTGCTTTGTTGGCAAGCTCGGTGACAAACTGTCGCCTACCACTGTGTGAACTGGCACCAGTGATACCTGCTGCGTTGTACAAGGTCCCGAATAGGTTCACGATGGTTTGAGCGGAAAACTTGGTTCCCTTCGCGCTGAATATCAAAGCATCGTCCGGTCTGGCAATCTTCTTGGGAAACGCTGTTGCATAGCGCCTCAGGGCCACAGCAAGCCTTTTGCTCACAAAAACAGTGCTGCCATCGTCACCTTTCGTCTGGGCTGCACTGAGGTAGATGGTATCCTTAACTGCTCCTGTAAGCTCAAACACGTCACCAACTTTCAGTGCGGCAATCTCGCAAGCTCGTAGTCCAGCATAGAAGCTGAGTGCAACTGCTGTTGCGTTGCGCACTGCATGGCGGGTGTTTTCCACAACTGCACCAAGACGCTTAAGCTCCGCAACGTTGAGTACTTTGGCTTGCTTCATTTTCAATCCCTAAATGTGTGGTTCTGTTACACATACAGTATTTCCACACATTATGACCGTCGAGCAAAAACCGAAGCTGCGCTAATACGTTGATTGGACATGTGAATTGCTGATAATGTTAGAGTTTACATATTGTCTAACATTTCATTTTTGCTGTGCTGCTGCTTCAGCGGCGCGCGCTGCTTCAATTTCTGCCTTGCTGCGTCTGCCACGTTTCTTGCGCACCGTGCCATCTGCGTTCAACTCCGGCGCAGCACTGGTGCCGGGTTTGCGCAGTACAGGGAAAGCAGAAGCAAGTTCAGTACGCGTTAGCCCATACTTCCTGATCTTGTCCTTCACCTCGGTAAGCACAGCATCTCGGTTAGCTGCACGAACTGCATTGAGCTTTTCCTGAACCTCACGCAGTTGAGCTTCCAGTTGTTCTTCGGTCATGTCCATTTGTCTGTTTCCCCAGCCTCAAAGCTGGTGGTAGTATCATTCTGGCTGTTTGCCGGTGTCAACCTGCGTCACGCGCTCACCTCAGTGATAAAGTGATGCTCTTGCAAGTGTGCAAGAAGTTGTTCTGCGGTTTCTGCAAGTACAAGTCGCTGTTCGGAAGCAAGCAGGGGAAGGGAAAGCTGCGCACGTACAGCGCGCAAGCAGTTTACTGCCGCTGCTGCGCTTAGATCACGTCCCGCATGTCGTTGCCAAGCGTACCAGTTGCGGTTCTTGTGCAGGTACTGTGTGCTAAACATTTCGCCTGTCCCAACCAGTCCCGCATCGCGCAATCTCTTGTATGTCTGTTCAAGTAAAGTCATCTCGTCTCCTGTCAGTATTTATTCTGTGTCTGCTTCGTTGTTCGGTAGTTGGCTATGCATTCTGGGTACAACAAGGATGTGTGTAGGTTTACGACTTCCAACACACCCTCAAATTTTCTCAATGTAGTTTAGTTTTCAGCGCAGCATAGCCACCGCTGATTACCTTTGGCGTTTGCCTATTCGGGCCTCTACTGCCTGTATGTGCCTTGGAAATGCAGTTTTGGCTGCAAGATTGTTTTTCTCTGTTGCCATCTGCTTGAGCCTAAGTGCCGCATCGTCTCGTACGTAGACGTGTTGGGCGTGTTCGATTTGGTTGCTGAGCCTAAGATCAATTGTATTGCTGTCTTGCCTGTAGAATTCATGTAGTCCGTAGCCTGTAGTGCCTGATTGCCTTATGATGGGTGTTATCTCGTTTGTTGCCGGTTGCGCGCTTACTTCAAACATTGATGCCCAAATAGCGTTTAAGTGGATGCAAAATTCATCTTTTGCAATTGGCGATTTTGCAAGGAAGTGTACATGGGGATTGTCATTATTGGTTCCGTACTGCACGAAAACGACGCGATTGAAGCGACTTTGGATGCTTTTTTGTTTACCATAGATTGCACGGTCAAGAGAGTTAAAGTAACTTCTCCATACCTTTCCGCACACATCATCTCTATCTGCATTTCCGATGTGACGATAAGATGAGAAGCATAATGTGCCGAACACATCCCATTGATGGGTGTTGATCCATTTGCCCCATGCGTTTTTTTCTTTGTGCTGCCAGTTCATTTGCGTCTCCGCAAGTATTTATCCTGTGTTGTCAAAGCCCGTTTGAATGTGGGTCGTGACAGCGCAAAGGAGAGGTGACGGCGACTGAGGCAGGAGAAGATAACTGACTGACAGAACTGGCGGCAGGTGGTTTTGGGGGTGCAGGGAAGATAGGCGTAAGAAAATCGTGCAGGCTTCTGGTTCTGGCCGACACAGTGCTTCACCGGAAGTACGGTTTGGGAAGCTGTAACGGAGAACGCTTATGTCATCGCTTGTGAAACTGAACTTGAAGACCGCGCACCGGACTGTTGAAAAAGACCCTGTGACCATGCGGCGCGAGAAGCTTGCTGCTGCTATCCAAGAGCAAATGGCTGCACTGGCGGCGCAGCTTGCGGGCCAAACCCACACTGTCGCAGCCAAGCGGGCTGTGAAGAATGCCGAAGGTGTACGCACCATTGTTTCTGTGCAGCGTCAGGTGCGGGTTTGGTACTTTGCCCAGGATGGGGGGTGGTATGTGCAGTGCCGGTATGGAACGCGCGTGCTGATGCTGCACGGCAAGAGCAACGCAGTTTTCGTCGAGAAGCTGGAGCAGGTTTCCGATGTGTTTGCGGTGTTCAAAGCTGCGGCACTGGCTGGCGAACTCGACCGCGCCATTTTGCTTGTCATGCGCCCGAGCAAGAAGCAGAGTGATGGCAAGGCGTGAGCGCACAGAGTGCCGATAGCCGATGTGTATTGGGATTGACTTGTTGGGTTGGTTAAGTAGCCCTACTTTGTAAAACTGCGGAATGGAGGAAGAGGAATGTTGCGTTCTGAGACGGTAGTGGTTGTCTTGTCTCTTTGTTTGGTAGTTGGATTGGCGAATTCTGCTCAGGCTGAAGTCATTGTGAATGGTGAATGTCACGTAGAAATAGCCGGTGAAAAGCTTATGAATGGTCCATGTTATATTGTTGAGGAAGATTTTGGTACAAGGCGCGTTTTTGATAATTATCAGCAGACTTCTGATGCCATTTCTTTTGATAACTTCTTCATGGCTTTCGATGAAGGGAGTTTTGCAACTGTCTACTATAACGGCGGTGATGGAGTGACACACGCACATGCATTGATTGGTGAATTGCCCATGAATGAAAATGGTTGTTTCGAGAGCGAAAAGGCGAAATTCTGCACTTGGTTCTATGAAGCTGCAGACTGACTTTGCTGAGCTGTAAGGGGCAGTTTGCTTGTTGGTTTGGCAAAAATGATTGCCGTGGTGGACGCTGCGTTGGATGCTGGGCTGGCTTGGTAGGAAACTTTACGAAAGCTTTACGAGCGGGATGGCTGGCATGAAACACATTGAATATCAAAGAGATACAGAGGCGCTAGTTAGCGAAGCGCTAACTTCGAACAGGTTCAAAGTTCAAAAAAATCAAGCGGTCGCAAGAAATTGCGGCCGTTTTTCATTTTTGGACGTTCCGTAGTATGAAATGGAGATTGACGCTACCTCCTGCCTCAGTTCCAACCCAAGGCAGACTCGGGCCCAAGCCGCCCGAGCAGGCAAAACTGGAACTCTGACTCTCGCTCACGCTGGATAAGAATTGGCGGCACCGTAAACATTGAGGTTCGCGTTGGCTTGCGGTAGCGGTAGCAGCGGTGGGTTTGCTGCCGGAACGGAACAGGCGGCAGTATGATCGAGGTCCGACTTCCAACCGATCTGGAGCATTCGCTTTGCGAAGACCTGATCCGATTGGGGCGTGACCACGATGGCGGCTATCTCGTGTCTCGTACCGATGTTCTTGCCGCCGAATGTATGGTCAGCCTGGGACTCAACGAAGACTGGTCCTTTGAAGCCGACTTCACAACCCGTAACGATTGCCCGCTGTTCGCTTACGATGCGTCGGTCGGAGCCTGGGTGTTTCTCAAGCGCCTCATCCGGGCCCTGCGGCATCCGAGCCGTCGCAGAGCTATTGTTAGGCGACTGGATGTGTTGATCGAGTACCTCCGGTTCTTTCGCGGCCACCATCTTCACCTGCGATCCTTCGTGGCAGAGAAGCCCGGTCCCAGAACCGTGACCTTTGATGATGTGGCAGCGCGGGTCGGCAAGCGACGGTTCTTTCTGAAAGTCGACATCGAGGGCGCGGAATACGGCATCCTGGACAGTATCATCGCGCTCTCCGGCCAGCTTAGCGGTCTGGTGATCGAGTTCCACGATTGCCACCACAGGCTGGATCGCGTCCGCCAGTTTGTCGACCAGATCGGCCTGACGTTGGTTCATGTGCACGCCAACAATCACGGTAAACCTTCGGAGGCTGGTATTCCCAATGTTCTGGAACTGACCTTCTCGTCGGGGACGACCAGACTTCCTGGGTCAACCGGGCAACCGCTGCCGCATGTCTTGGACCAGCCGAACAAGGCTGGCACGCCCGAACTGGCTGTTCGCTTCACCGATCCGGACAGTTTACCCGTTTTTAGCCGCTGATTTTCGACCCGTCTGGCCGCCTGTCCTGCAAGAGCCCCGAGGGCCATGCCCGCGACCTTATGGCGCGAGGATTTCCTGACGTTGTTGCCCCATGAAAAAAAGGGCCGGTTTTACCCGGCCCAGTCAAGGGTGAGCGCGGATGCGCTCGGGGGAATGGGTGGGGTCAGGGCTGCCAGAACGGCTTGCTGCACTCTTGCCGGGCAGAGTCGACGTCAAGGCCGATGTCGCGCAACAGGTGCGGGTCAAGGTGGCCCAGCCGCTGGCGGTCGCGGCGGCGGGCAAGGGCAGCCACAAGGGCGCGGGTCATGCGGGCGGCAAGGCCAGTGCGGTGACGGGCGGGGAAAAGGGCGGTTTCGGTCCGGGACATGATCAGCTCTTGCGATTTGTATTGATACAATTGTGCGTTCTTGGTAGGCACATTGTAGTCTCGATCGTAAATGAATCGCCAGAGGAACATTGTGACAGATACAAATTGGGCGCCTGATCTGACTCAATCCCCCGGGCCGAAGTATCTGGCCCTGTCGCGCGCCCTTCGGGATGCGATCCGCTGCGGAGAATTACCGGCGAATTCTCAACTGCCTACGGTGCGCGATCTGGCCTGGCGGCTGCATCTGACGCCGGGCACGGTGGCGCGAGCTTACCAACTGGCGACGCAAGAGGGGCTCTTGGCCGCGACCGTGGGACGGGGCACATTTGTGGCCGCACAATCGCCGCGACTGGGGCCGACCCAGGCATTGTATGCTGAACGGGTGACGGGTGGTGCTACCGGACTCGTCGATCTGCGCCCGCCACAGGTCCCCGAAGTGGGGCAAGCCGAGGCGTTCCGCGCCGCCCTGACCGCGATGGCGCAGACCACGGGGCAGGGTTGGCTGGACTATACCAGTCAGTCGGGTGAGGCCCCGTTGCGTGCCGAGATCGTGACCTGGATGGGCGACCGCATTCTGGGCCAGATCGGCCCCGAGGATGTGGCCCTGACCCATGGCGGGCAGAACGCGATCCATCTGATTTTCGACTGCTGCCTGCGCGGCGAGCGCCCGGTCGTTCTGATCGAGGATCTGGCCTATCCGGGCTTTCGCTATGCCGCCCGCGCTGCCCGGGCCGAAGTGGTCCCGGTCGAGATCGACGCATTCGGTATCGTGCCTGAAGCCCTTGAAGCCGCATGCCAACGCCACGGCGCGCAGGTTCTTTGCCTGACGACCGAGGCGCAGAACCCCACCACCGGTCGGATGCCGATTGCCCGCAGGCAGCAGATTGCCGACATCGCCCGGCGCTATGATCTGCAGGTGCTGGAGGATGACTGCTATTCGGTGGCGGAATCCGACATTCCCAGTCTTCGGGCCCTGGCCCCGGAACGGGTCTGGCTGGTCGGGTCGGTGTCAAAAACGCTGTCGGCAGCGCTGCGCTTTGGCTATGTGATCTGCCCCAGTGGCATGGGCGAAGCGGGGCGGCTGACCGCCCAACACGGGTTCTTTGCACTTTCGAGGCCCGTGGTCGATTTGATGCTGCATCTGTTCCGCTCGGGTGCCGCGCTGGACATCCGGACCAAGGTGCAGGCCGAATTTGCGCTACGTCAGCGATTGCTGGTCAACCATCTGGGGGCCTTTGATCTTGGCTGGCAGCCGGGTTTGCCCTTTGTCTGGCTGCGCCTGCCACTTGGCTGGCGCGCGTCAACCTTCATCCGCACTGCCGAGGCGCGCGGCGTGCTCGTTCGGTCGGCTGACGAATATGCTGTGGCGCATGGCCGCGCGCCGAACGCGATCCGCATCGCTATCGCTGCAAACATGCCGCTGGAGGCGTTCGAGGCCGCGATCCGCACCCTGGCTGAACTTCTGGCGCGACCGCCGTCCGATCTTTTGGCCTGAGAGCTTCGGCCCATGGGGCAGATGTTGTGGCGCAAAATCTTGTTTGGGCAAAGGGTTGAGACGATTGTCTTAACCTGTTGCAAATATGATTCGGTCACAAGGATGTGGTCAATCTTGAGTTGACCGAATGCCTGCCCATGCCGCATGATTCGGGGCAGAGCAGTAAAAAAGAGAGCCCGAAAATGGGACTTCAATCGACCTTTCACGCACCGTACGGCGGGGCGGATTTCCTTGGCTGGCGCAAGACCCGGGCCGGGGGCACCGAAATCGTCTATGATGATGGAGTAACCCGCCGGATGATCTGGCGTGTCGCGTCAACCGACCCGTCCGAGGTCCGCATCTCCGAGGCGCTGCGCGTTGCAGTCGGCAGCATCCGCGTGGTGGCCACGCTGTATGACGAGCTTAAAAAGCGGGCAATCGCAATCGAACGCATCGCCAGCTGACCGCCGGTCCACCGGCTCCCCCGGAATATCGTCCCGCCAAGCTTGATTTTGGCGGGGGATGATGTCCCTCTTGCTTTGTCGTGATCAGTCGTTCTAGATTTGATCAAAAGACAAGGCCGCCCTAGCGTGGCCGAACAGGGGGAAAGATGGCGAAATCGCTTGGTTCAGAGGCCAAGGCTGGCCTTAAGCTGATCAGCCCAACCGCGATTTACGTGATTCTGCTGCTGGCGGTTCCGCTGGCGACGGTGCTGATCTACTCGGTCCTGACCGGCGGGCGGGGCAATGTTTCGCTGCCGATCACAATAGAAAACTACGCCGAGCTTTGGACCAAGGCCCAATACGGCTACATCATGCTGAAATCACTGCTGGTGGCGCTGACAGTGACCTTCATCACCGTCATGCTGGCCTATCCGGTCGCCTATTTCGTCAGCTTCCACGTAAAACCCGAGCGGAAAAGCCTGTGGCTGTTCCTGATCACCATTCCGTTCTGGACCAGCTATATCATCCGGGTCAGCCTGTGGTTCGTTATCCTTGGCTATGGCGGTATCGTCGACTCTGCGCTGGCGTCGATCGGGTTGCCGCCCTTGAACGTCGCCAGCTATTCGCTGTTGTCGATCGTCATCGTGCTGGCCCATGCCTATGCGCCCTTTGCGGTTCTGCCGATTTTCGTCAGCCTTGAAAAGGTGGACCGCAGCCTCTTGGAGGCGGGCCAAGACCTTGGCGAAAGCCGCTGGATCACCTTCCTTCGGGTTACTTTGCCGCTGTCGATGCCCGGTGTGATCGCCGCGGCACTGATCGTCTTTATCCCGACGGTGGGCGACTATGTGACGCCCGAACTTGTCGGCGACGGCAAGGAACCGATGATTGCGAACGTCATCGAAATCCAGCTTCTGAAGCTGCAGAACTTCCCGCAAGGCTCGGCGTTTGCGGTGGCCTCGATGCTGATGGTCGGGATCGTCAGTGTGCTTTTCGTCCTTTGGAACAAACGCTATATCGGGGGACAGAAATGAAAAAGGCCCCGATCCTCAAGGGTTACACGCTTTTCTACCTGCTGTTTCTATACGGCCCGATCCTGCTGCTGCCGATCTTTGCCTTCAATGACAGCAAGGTCGTGGCCTTCCCGCTGAAGGGTCTGACGTTGAATTGGTTCGCCGAAATGGCGGCCGACCAGAACCTGCGCACAGCGGCGAAAAACAGCCTGATCATCGCGTTCTCGGTCTCGTCGATCTCGACCATCCTGGGAATATTCGCCGCCCGCGCCTCGGTGCGCTACAATTTTCCGGGCAAGGCGCCGATCATGGGCATGATCATGCTGCCGCTGGTTCTGCCCGAGATGATCGTGGCGATGGCGCTTTTGGTGGTGCTGTTGTCACTGGGCATCCAGTTGTCGCTGTTCACCGTGATCGTGGGGCAGGTGTTGATCTGCACCCCCTTTGCCGTCGCCATCCTGACCTCGGCCTTCCAGTCCCTGGACCGCTCGCTTGAGGAAGCCTCGCTTGATCTTGGCGAGACGGCGGTGTCGACCTTCCGGCTGATCGTGCTGCCCTTGGTGATGCCGGGGATCATGGCCAGCTTCCTGATCTGCTTCACCATCTCGTTCGACGAATTCATCATCGCGAACTTCCTTGGCTCCGGCAAACCGATCCTGTCGGTCTATATTTTCGGCCAATTCCGCTTTCCTGCCAAGGTGCCCTCGATGCTGGCGCTGGGGACGGTGCTGGTCCTGTTCTCGATCATCCTGCTTGGCTTTGCCGAGTACATGCGTCGCCGTGGCATTGCCAAGGCCGGCGGCAAAGATTCCGGAGGCCTATTGTGACCACAACCGACGACCGACCCACGATGATCGAATTCAAGGACGTCCATAAATACTATGGCGACTATCACGCCCTGCGCGGCATCAACGGCACGATCAAGGCGGGGGAATTCTTCTCTCTGCTGGGGCCATCGGGCTGCGGCAAGACCACTTTGTTGCGCACGATTGCGGGGTTCGAGGATATCTCCTCGGGCGTGATCATGATCGACGGCAAGGACATGGCAAGCGTGGCGGCCAACACGCGACCGACGAACATGGTGTTCCAAAGCTATGCGATCTTCCCGCATATGAGCGTCGAGGAAAACGTCGGTTTCGGTCTGCGCAAAGACCCGCGCTCGAAAGATGAAAAGGCCGCGGCTGTGGCCGAAGCGCTGGGGATGGTCGGCCTGAAAGGCTTTGGCAAACGGGCGGCGCATGCGCTGTCGGGCGGGCAACGCCAGCGGGTGGCATTGGCGCGGGCGCTGATCCTGAAGCCCAAGGTGCTGCTTCTGGACGAACCCCTGTCCGCGCTCGACAAGAAGATGCGCGAGCATATGCAGGTCGAACTGATCAAGCTGCAGCGCCAGGTCGGCATCACCTTCATTCTGGTGACCCATGATCAGGAAGAGGCGCTGGTCATGTCCGACCGGATCGCGGTGATGTTCGACGGCGAGATTGCCCAACTGGCCGATCCCGAAACGCTGTATCGCAGGCCCGCTACGAAAAAGGTTGCGGATTTCATCGGCACGATGAACTTCATTCCGGCGACGATCCTGTCGGAAGCCGGTGACAAGGTCGAGATCGAGGCCAAGGGCCTGGGCCGCGTGGCGCTGGACATCGCCCAGGCCCCGACGCCCGCGGGCGAAGATCCGGTTGTCGGCCTGCGTCCAGAAACGCTGACGCTGCTTTATGATGACCAGAAAGCCCCCGAGCGCGAGACCGAGGGTGTGATCGACGAAGTGATCTATTTCGGCGACATGACCTATTACGATGTCTACCTTGGCGGCACCGATGTCGAGGTGCGCCTGTCGATGCGCAACGTGCCGGGCCGCCCGGTCTTGGACGTGGGCACCAAGGTAAGGGTGGCGTGGAGCCCCTCGGCGCTGGTTCTTTTCCGCTAGGTCGCCAAATCGAGCAGCCGCGCATTCGCGCGCGGCTGCAAGCCTTTGATCTCGCCTCTGGCGCAAGCGCCAACCGGCTCGGTATTGCGCGCCGCGCGGGAGTATTTGTTGAAAAGAGCAAATGCGATTGCTCTCTTCACAAATACTCTGGGGGTTTGGGGGCTAGCCCCCATGCCACCTTGCAGGACGCCTCCTGCTGTCAGTGATCGGGCGACAACAGGCCCAAACCGCGCAGATAGATCCCGATCGCGGTTTCCAGCAGGTCCTCGGGCGTCCAGGGTTGCGGGCCGCCGTTGCCGCGCAGGTAGAGTTCGACGACGCCGTGGCTGGTCGCCCAGACATGGGCCGAAATCATGCTGGAAGGTGGCCGCTTGTCGGTCGGCAGCGCCCGGGCGATCTGGTCGGCGGCGCGGTCCATCGTGGCCCGGGCCTTGGCCGAAACCTGCGCAAGGTCCGGGTGTTTGCCTGGCTGCAGCCCGCTTTCGAACATCGCCTGATAATGGCCGGGATACTTGCGGGCAAAGGCAAGATAGGCGCGGCCGGTCGCCTCGAAGGCGGCCAGGGCGGTCGGGCGGCCCTCTTCGTAGGCGAATTCCAGCAGGGCGGCAAAGATGTCGAACCCCTGCCGCGCGACTTCGGCCAGCAGGTCATCGCGACCGGCAAAGTGGCGATAGACCGCTGCCGGGGTCACATCCGCCGCTTTGGCTGCCTCGGACAGGGTAAAGCCCTGCGGGCCTTTTTCAGCGATCAGCGTCAGCGCCGCCTCGACCAGCGCCTGGCGCAGGTTGCCGTGGTGGTAACCGCGTTTCATCAGCTTTTCGGCCGCAGCCCCGGACCGCCGCAAATCTTGTCGTCCCGTGTGCCCACAGCCGCCTTGTCCTTGCCAGCATAATCCACCGCCGACAGAATCGTCTGGATCACCGCGATCCGGGCGCGTTTCTTGTCGTCGGCCAGGATCACTGTCCAGGGCGAGCCGCGGAAGTTGGTCTTTTTCATCGTCTCGTCAATGGCCTGACAATAGTCGTCCCATTTGGACAAGCCATCGACATCGATCTGAGACAGCTTCCACTGCTTCAGAAGGTCGCCCTCGCGGTCAAGGAACCGCTTCAGTTGTTCCGCCCGGCCGACCTCCAGCCAGATCTTCAGAAGAATGATGCCTTCGTCGGCCATCATCTGTTCGAATTCAGGAAGTTGGCGGAAGAACTTGGACCGATCCTCGGCCGAGCAAAAACCGAAGACATGTTCGATCATCGCCCGGTTATACCAGCTGCGGTCAAGAAGGGCTATTTCGCCCTTGGCGGGCATCCAGTCGACATAGCGCTGGAAATACCACTGCTGGCTTTCACGCTCGGTCGGTTTCGACAGGGCCACGACATAGGCCTGCCGTGGGTTCATGTTGGCCGTGACCGCCTTGATGGCCCCGCCCTTGCCGGCAGCATCGCGACCTTCAAACACCACGACAAGCCGTTGCCCCGAGGCTTTGACCGCCGCCTGCATCTTGGCCAATTCGATCTGAAGCGCCTCCATCCGTGCGTCGTAGTCCTTGCCCTTCATCTCTTCGGTATAGGGATAGGACTTGGTCAGGATTTCATCCTTGCCCGCCTTTTCAATGGCTTTGCGGATCGCAGCGGGCGCGCCCTTGCGGAAATAGGTGCTGATGGCGCCGTCGAATGGCAGGGACATAATGGCCTCCCGGTTGGTTTTGGTCAGTATGGCGATTGGGCGCGTCAGCGCAATGCGGCGGAGAGGATTGCCGCCACAACTGTATCGATATGCGAATGGTGCGGCATGTGGCCCGCGCCGTCGATTACAGTCAGGGTGGCGTTCGGCAACAGGTCCGCAAGCAGGGCAGAGTGGATGTGCAGGGGCACGATGGTGTCTTCCGTGCCGTGGATCAATTCGACCGGCAGCGAAAGGCCGGGATAGAGCGGCGCCATCGTCACCAGTTCGGCGCGCAAGCCGTTCACTTGCGCGGTGTTGGCAACCAATGACGTGCGGCGCAATGCCAGGACGCTGCCAAGATGGTCTTCATAGCCCGGCGGCACTGGATCGGGCGCGAACACGCCTTTGGTCGTAGTCGAAATGTAAGACTGCGGCACAAAGGCCGACACCAGCGGGATCAGGATAGCCCGGCCGGGGGCGGTTGTGGTCGCCCGATACCAGATGTCCAAAGTGCCGGGCCAGGGCAGCGAGGGCGAGCCGACCAGCACCAGCGCTTTTGGTCCCCCGTCCAGTGCCCAGGCCAGCGCCACAGAGCCACCATAGCTTTGGCCCAGGACCACCGGGTCGGTCACGCCAAGCTGCGCCACCGCCGTCTTGATCACCCGGGCCTGCGCCGCAAGGCTGTTGTCGGGCATCGGGTCGGAATGGCCAAGGCCGGGACGGTCGATCACGATCACCCGAAAACGGTCGGTCAACCGGTCGCGCAAGGAAAACGTCAGGTCGCGCAACGATCCGCTGGCTCCGTGGATCATCACCAGATCGGGGCCTTGGCCCTTGATCTCGTAGTGCAGGCGAAGACCATCCACGACGACGAATTCGCCGGTCGGCGGATAGGCCAGTTCGGCCGCCGCCTCACGCGACCCGGCCCGCCAGTGGGTGACACCGGCAAGCCCCAGCGCCGCGATGAGAAGGCTAGTTGCCAATCTGCGCAATGTCATAGGGCGTCGACTGGTAGATCTCGTTGATCCAGTTGCCATAAAGCAGATGCGCATGGCTGCGCCACCGGTTCAAGGGCGGACGCGCCGGATTGTCGTCGGGGTAATAGTTCAGCGGCACGTTGATCGGGGTGCCGTTCGCCACGTCGCGGTCGTACTCCTGCTTCAGCGTGTCGCTGTCATATTCCAGATGGTTGATCAGGTAGACCGCGCGATGCGCCGGATCATCCACCATGCAGGGCCCCGTCTCGGGCGAGGTCAGAAGCGTGGTCAGACCAGCCGTGTCGATGTCCTCTTGGCGCATCTCGGTCCAGCGGCTGACTGGAAGGACAAAGTCATCCGAGAAGCCGCGCAGGTAGGGCGATGCCGGTGCCAGATTGCGATGCCGGAAGCAGCCGAAGGCCTTGGCTTTCAGCATGTGTTTGGGCAGACGGTAGAAATGCCAAGCCAGCGCCATCCCACCCCAGCAGACGCCAAAGGTTGACTGCACGTTGGTCTGGGTCCAGTCCATGACCTCGCACAACTCGTCCCAATAGCTGACCTCTTCGAAGGGCAAATGCTCAATGGGCGCGCCGGTGATGATCAGACCGTCGAACTTCTGGTCCTTCACCTCCTGAAACGGGCGATAGAAGGCCTCCATATGCTCGGCGGCGGTGTTCTTGGTCTGATGCTCGGACATGCGGATCAGGTGCAGGTCGATCTGCAGCGGGGTCGCGCCGATCAGTCGGGCGAACTGGTTTTCCGTCTGAATCTTCTTTGGCATCAGGTTCAGAAGGCCGATCTTCAGCGGCCGGATGTCTTGCTGTGCTGCGCGGTCGGGGGACATGACCATGACGCCCTCGGACCGCAGCACGTCAAAGGCGGGCAGGGTTTCGGGAAGCGTGATCGGCATGGGGTCAGATCCTTGAGGTTCGAAGGTTTCAGGTGCGGTCGATGGCGGTGGCGATCAGCGCGTCGAAATCGGCGGTGGTTTTCACGGCTGCAACCTCGGCTGCCGTGACCGTCACCCCCCAATTCGACATCGCCTGATAGCGCGGTTGGCGATGCGCAAGCGCGCGGGCATAGGTCCAGCGCACGAAATGGTCAGGGTCGCAGGTTTCCTCGCTGACAGAATGGGCCCTGCGGTACTCTTCCCACATCGCATGCAGAAAGTCGGGCTGGTAATACATCGGCTTTGGCGCGCGGTCAAAGCGGCGGACCAGTTCCGCGGTGTGGTCGTCCGAGCCTTTGATCCAGACCAGTAGCAGTGTATCGGCAAGCTGGCGCATCACCGGATCGGTGGGGTTCCCGGCCTCAACCACCTCGCAGATTGACCCCGAAGTGTCGCAGACGAAATTCGGATAGCCATAGATGTCCTGCGCCCGGTCCATGAAGCGCGCGGTGTCCAGGGTCGCCGCAACTTCGGCGCGGGCGTGCTGGTCCTGCCGCTTCATGTATTCAGCAAAGGCCAGACCCCCCCGGGCCGGATCGCCGGGTTTGCCCAGATAGGTCGACAAGGGTGCCAGATTGTCGAAGGTGATGTTGGAGGCGATATAGACCGAATCCGTCATCAACAGTTCACGCAAGAGCGGAACCTTCATCGCCTCGCGCTTGAAGTTGTCGGCGATGTACTCGTTCATATAGCGGGTGCCGATCCGGTAATCGACCGAATAGTGGAACCACGACCCCTGATCGCGCAGCATGTTGGACAGGTGGGTCTTGCCCAGTCCCGACATGCCGTACAGCAGCACCCGCTTTTGCGGTGCCGCCCGATAGTCTTTGCCGCTGCTGTAGATCATCGCCATCACCCCTTGCGCTTGTGTTAGCGTCAGGCCCGGGCTTGGGCAATGCAAAACCCCGTCCCGATGCGCTGCATCAAGGCTGTGCCGGTGCCGTCCGCAGCGTGATCCAGATGCCGGCAAAGATCAGCGCGGCCCCCAGAAACAGCGCCAGTTCGACCGGTTCGTCGTAAAAGACCGCGCCAACCACGGCAATCAGCGGCAGGCGGGCGAAATCGACCGGCATGACGGTGCTGGCGGGGGCCAGCGACAAGGCAATGGTCAGGCACAGATGTGCTACGATCCCGGCGATGCCGATCAGGCACAACCAAGGCAGGGTGGCAAGGCCGGGCAGGGTCACCTGACCATCGGCCAGCATCGCAAGCGTGCCAAAGCCCGCCTGCATCAGCGTCAACCAGAACAGGATCGAGATCACCGCCTCGCCCCGGGTCAGCGCCTTGGTCATCAGCGCGGTCGAGGCAAAGAACACAGCGGCACCGGCGGCGGCAAGGACTCCGGGGTGGATCCGGCCAAAGTCGGGGTGGGCAACGATCATTGCCCCGGCAAAGCCAAGGCCTGCGGCCAGCAGTTTGCGGCGGGTCAGACGCTCGCCAAGGAAAAGCGGTGCCAGCAGGATCACCCAAAGTGGCGAGGTGAACTCCAGCGCGAAGACCTGCGCCAAGGGGATCAGGGTGACGGCATAGAACCACAACGACTGGCCGGTAAAGTGAAAGACGTTGCGCAGGACGTGGCTGGCCAGCCGGTCAGTGCGGATGCGCCGCAGCTGGCCAAGCGACAGACCCGCGCTGAAGACAACCAGAAAGCCGATCATCGACCGGAAGGCCAGAATCTCGAACGTGTCATGAACGCCCTTGATCTGGCGGGTGGCGATGGCCATGGCGGAAAACGCGGCGATGGCCCCGGTCATCCAGAGGGCTGCGGCAAGGGGGCGGTGGGTCTGGGTCATGCCTCTGTCTGACCAGCGATGCGGTGATTGTCCAGACTTGGCCTTGTTTCCGGTGGTTACCTGAGGCTAGCTTTGCGCCGTCGGGAAAAGGGGATGGGTATGGCGGGACGGGTGCTACGGGTTGACAACAATCGGGTCGGCTATGCCGAACTGTTCTACGATCTGGTCTTTGTCTTTGCGATCACGCAGGTCAGCCACTACCTGCTGTATCACTACTCCCTGATCGGAGCCGCCGAGACGGCGCTTCTGTTCCTGGCAGTCTGGTGGGTGTGGATCTACACGACATGGGTGCTGAACTGGCTGGACCCCGAAGCCTTTGCGGTAAGGATCCTTTTGTTCGGGATGATGGCGGCGGGGCTGTTCCTGTCGATGGCGGTTCCCGACGCCTTCGGTGCGCGCGGGCTGGTCTTTGCCGGAGCCTACGTTGCAATGCAGCTTGGCCGGTCGCTGTACATGCTGTGGGTCATCTGGTCCCAACCGAACCGACGGGCGACATATTACCGGATCTCCGGCTATTTCATCCTGTCGGCGGTCTTCTGGATTTGGGGGGCAATGGCCGAAGATCAGGGGCACCGGCTTACGCTTTGGGCCGTGGCGCTGGGGGTTGAATATCTTGGCCCGCTTGCCAGCTACCGTGTGCCGGGCTTTGGCTCGGACGTCACCACCAACTGGCGCGTCTCGGGCGCGCACATGGCGGAACGCTGCGGGCTTTTCGTCATCATCTGCCTGGGCGAGACGTTGCTTGTCTCGGGCGCAACCTTTGCCGAGATGGACTGGTCCGGCATCGGCCTGCTGGCCTTTCTGTCTTCGGTTCTGGGCACGGGGGCCATGTGGTGGGTCTATTTCCACATCGGCCACCAGCGCGGCGCGCATCAGATCGAACACGCCGAGGATAGCGGGGCCATAGCGCGGCGCAGCTTTACCTACTACCACATCCCGATTGTGGCCGGCATCGTGCTCGGGGCGGTCGGGGCCGAACGCGCGATTGCCCACCCCGAGCATCTGGCCAGCCTTGCCGAAGGGGCCGCGATCATTGGCGGACTGATCCTGTTTCTTTTCGGCAACGGCCTTTTCAAGAAGGCCTCGGCCGAGTGGTTCCCGCTGTCGCATTGGGTTGGACTAGGCCTTTGCGGCCTGACCATTGCCACCGGCCCCTGGATGAATCTCCTGACCCAGAACGCGCTTGCGGCTTTGATCCTGATAGTGGTGGCGATCTGGGAACACAGGTCGCTGTCCGCAAAGGCGTAAGTCCCGGACCCCGGTTGTCGATCAGTTCGGGTTTGAGAGAGGAAACGCGAGAAACCTCTCCCCTACCGCTTCAAGCAAAGCGGCGGCGGGCGTCCAGCGCCAGACCCGCACCGACCGACCCCAGCATGTCGCCGGTGGCGATGGACACTCCGGGCAAAGCCGCCGCCACGGCGCGGTGCAACACCGGCAACCCGCTGGAGCCACCGGTCATGAACACGGTGCCGATCTGGTCCGCCTTTACCCCAGCCGCTGCCAAAACCATGCCGATCCGCGTCCGGATCCGGTCTACCGGAGCAGCCACCGCCGCCTCGAAAGCCTCGCGCCGGATCACGGGGTTTGGCCCGCCCGCCAGATCCTTCAAGGTGATGCGGGTGCTGTCATCCTGGGACAGGGCGATCTTGGCAGCCTCGACCGCCATGGCCAGCGCATGCCCCTGACGCCCAGCGACCACCCGCAGCATCCGTTCCACCAATTCGGGGCGGTCTGCTACTGCTGCCAGCGCCTTCAGATCGACAGCAACGCGCTGGGTGTACAGAAAATTGATCCGGTGCCAGGTCGCCAGATCAAGATAATAATGCCGTGGCATCACGGCCTTGCCGTGTCCTGTCGGGCTAAGATAGCCCAGATGCGGCATCACTTCGGTCAGACTAAGCAGGCGGTCGAAATCGGTGCCTCCGACCCGGATGCCGTCGTTGGCCAGAATGTCCGCCGCCCGGTCTGCGACACGGGCGCGCTGGGGTGAGACCCGCACGACCGAGAAATCCGAGGTACCGCCGCCCACATCGACGATCAGAACCAGTTCTTCGGCCTGAACCGACTGTTCATACTGCAACGCTGCCGCGATCGGTTCGTACTGGAACAGCACATCCTTGAAGCCATGCGACCGGGCGATCTTTTCCAGAACCGCTTGCGCCTTGGCATCTGCGTCGGCGTCGTCATCGACAAAATGCACCGGGCGACCCAGCACAACCCGGGTCACGCCGTCAGTTGCCGCATCCAGCTTGTGCCGCATCTGCCCGAAAAAGCGCGACAGCACATCGACGAAACTGACCGAGCGCCCACCCACGGCGGTCCGCTCATCAATCAGCGAAGACCCCAGCGTGCTTTTCAAGCCCCGCATCAACCGGCCATCCTCGCCGCTGACATAGGCCGCAATCGCGGCGCGGCCAAACTGGGGCGGAGCGCCGTCCGCTTCCCAGAAGACCGCCGAGGGCAGCGTGACCTCGTCGCCCTCCAGCGGGATCAGCCAGGATTTGTCGCGGTCAGCCAGCGAAACGGTGGAATTCGAGGTGCCGAAATCGATCCCGCAAAAAAGGTCTGACATGGCGGCTCCGATCCGGAAAACGCCGCAGGTAAAGCGGCCGGGGCGCTTTGTAAAGCAGCCCGGCGACGATCCTATTCCAGTTCGATCGTGCCCGGCGGCTTTGACGTGCAATCATAAAAGACGCGGTTGATGCCCTTGACCTCGTTGATGATCCGTGTGGCGGTTTCGCCAAGGAAATCATGGGTAAAGGGGTAGTAGTCCGCCGTCATCCCGTCGACCGAAGTGACCGCCCGCAACGCCAAAGCATAGTCATAGGTGCGCCCGTCGCCCATCACGCCCACGGTCTTCATCGGCAGGATGGCGGCGAAGGCCTGCCAAATCTCGTCGTAAAGCCCGTGGCGGCGGATCTGGTCGATATAGACCGCATCGGCCCGGCGCAGGATGTCCAGCTTTTCGGTCGTGATCTCTCCGGGGCAGCGGATCGCAAGGCCGGGGCCGGGGAAGGGGTGGCGGCCGATAAAGCTGGCGGGCAGGCCAAGTTCGCGGCCCAAGGCGCGGACCTCGTCCTTGAACAACTCGCGCAGGGGTTCGACGAGTTTCAGGCCCATCTTTTCCGGCAGGCCACCGACATTGTGGTGCGACTTGATTGTGACCGAAGGACCGCCGCTGAAGCTGACGCTTTCAATCACGTCGGGATACAGCGTGCCTTGGGCCAGAAACTCCGCGCCTTCGATCTGATTGGCGTATTTCTGGAACACGTCGATGAACAAGCGGCCAATGGTCTTGCGCTTGACCTCGGGGTCCGAGACGCCCTCCAAAGCCCCCAGAAACAGCGCTTGTTCGTCGGCGTGGATCAGGTTCAGGTTGTAATTGTCGCGGAACATCGCGACGACCTGTTCGGCTTCGCCCAGCCTGAGCAGCCCGTGATCCACGAAAACGCAGGTCAGCTGGTCGCCGATGGCCTCATGCAGCAAGATGCCGGTGACCGAGCTGTCAACGCCGCCGGACAATGCGCAGATCACCTTTTTATCGCCAACCTGAGCGCGGATTTTGGCAATCATTTCCGACCGGTAGGCGGTCATCGTCCAATCGCCCCTGAAACCTGCCAGACGCACGAAATTCTCGTAAAGCTGCGCACCCTTGGGGGTGTGATGCACCTCGGGGTGAAACTGCACGGCGTAAAACCGGCGCGCGGGGTCGGCGGTGATCGCAAAAGGCGCGTTGGGCGAGGTGCCGTAGACCTGAAACCCGGGCGCGATTTTCGACACATGGTCGCCGTGCGACATCCAGACCTGTTCCGGCCCCTCCTCGTACCATCCCGCCAAGAGCGGAATGGTCTCGTCGGTGGGCGCAACGTAAGCGCGGCCGAATTCGGCGGTACCATGGCCGCCGGTCACATGACCGCCAAGGCAATGCATCATCACCTGCTGGCCGTAGCAGATGCCCAGCACCGGCACGCCAAGGTCGAACACCCCAGCGGGCGGCATCGGCGCGTTGTCCCAGTAGACCGACGCGGGACCGCCCGACAGGATCACCGCTTTCGGCGCGAAGGCGTCAAGAAAGGCCTGATCCACGCGGTTGTAGGGGTGAATCTCGCAATAGACGCTCAGCTCACGCAGGCGGCGCGCAATCAGCTGCGTCACCTGTGAGCCGAAGTCGATGATCAAAAGACGGTCATGGATCTGGGTCATGCGACCGACTAGCCAATGCGCCGCAATGATGCAAGAGGGCGGTTAGCCCTGCAGAAGCTGCCGAAGGGCGGCAAGCATCACGGGGGCCTCGGCTGCCATGAATTCCGGGCGGGAAAAGAGATACCCGGGCGTGCGGTTGGCATCATACAGGACCGGACCGTCGGGAGTGATCGCAAAGTCGAACTTGCCATAGTCAAAGCCCAGCCGCTCGCGTTCGGCGCGGATTTCGTCCGGCACCTCGCTGGGACCAAAGGCAGTGATGTGGCGGGCCTTGATGACGATCTCATCGGCGGAATACCAGTTGCAGCGTTCATAGCCGCCCAGAAAGCTCCAGACCCGCAGGACATTGTCGGTGCCGCGCTTTTCGGGACGGTAGCGTTCGACAACGCGGGTCTTGTCCTGCCAGACGGCATTGGGGACATGGGTCAGGGACGGGAACCACTGATAGGCTGGCGGGTCGGTCATCGGCAGGGTCCCGCCCAACTGCAGCGCGGCTTTGCGGGCCAGAAACGCCTCGGGCTTGCCACCGACGTTCAGGTCGCTTTTGACCAGAACCGGACCGTTCCAGTCTGCGGCCGGGTCCAGAAGATTGCGGCTGACGTGGCGCTTGCGGATGTCGGCAACCGCGCCGTTGATCACGCGTGGGTAGCGGGCGGCAAGGTCAAGATAATCCTGTGGGATCAAGGACATGTCGACATGCAGAAAGGCTGCGTCGGCGGGCCTGAAAGGCTGGCCCGGGTCGGTGTAAAACCAGCGCAGCCCCTGCGCGCGCGCCGCCGCAAGGATGGCGTCGATCTGATAGAACGGCTGCCGCCGTTGCAGAGCCGCGAAAACGCCGCTACGCATCCGGCGGTCCAGGGCATGGGTAATGATCGCCAGGCGCAACTGGACACTCCGTTTGCGGGCAGGCTATGGAAGCGGCCATGGAACTGCAAGACCACTGGGACGACCTTGGGCGCAGGCTGGCGCGGATGGGGCCACCGCAAGTGCCGGGTGCTGCCTTGGCCGCACAGGTCCGCGCGATCTGTGACGGGTGCCGGGGGACGACGGTGCTTTTGGGGGTTACTCCCGCCTTTGCCGATCTGGGCGACCGGGTTCTGGCGTTTGACGCCTCGCCGGGGATGATTGCGCAGCTTTGGACCGGTGATGACGCGCGGCGGCAGGCCCGGGTGGCGGACTGGACGGCCTTGCCGGTCGGGGATGGGCAAGCGGATCAGGTTCTGGGCGACGGGTCGCTGAACGCAGTCCCTGACCGCGATATTTTGCGTGCGGTCCTGCGCGAAATCCGGCGGTTGCTGGTGCCCGGGGGCAGGGCGGCGGTCCGGGTTTTCAGCCGCCCCCAGCCCGAAGAGACCGTGGCTGACGTGCTTGATGCCGCGCGTGGTGGCCGAGTGGAAAGCCTGAACGCCTTGCGCTGGCATTTGGCCTCGGCTTTGGCGACCGGTCCGGCGCATGAGGTTGCCGTGGCGGAAATTCTGGCGGCAGTGGAACCTCTTGGCGACCTTGCAGCTTTTGCGCAAACGCGTGGGATGGACCCGGCTGAGGCGGAGCATTTTCAGGCCTATCATGGGTCTTCGTCCGGCTATGTCTTCCCCGACCGGCAGGCGCTTGAGCAGGATGCGGCCCAGTCCGGACTGACCTGCACCTGGGTCGAAACCTCCGGCTACCCCGGCGCGCGCGACTGTCCGTTTGCGGTGCTTCAGGCCCGAGACTAACCCCGCCGCCCGCAACAGTGTCGTTTCCTGCCGCAAGCCATGTCGCTTTTAGCAGGTAAAGGCCGGTTTCGGGGGGAGCGTCCGGGGCTTTTGCGGCATAAGGACCCCAACAGCAGCCGGAGGCTAACATGGACGAGACAGGTGGACGCAGGTCACGCAGCGGCGGGGGCGCAAGCCGTCGGGCCGAACGCACCGCGATCAGCTTTGAAACCGCGCGCTATATCCAGCGCAACATTCCGAACTTCGAGATCCTGAACGAAGAAGCGTTGCAGATCATCGAATGGAACGCCGAAACGGTGCTGGAGGAAATCGGCGTCAATTTCGTCGAAAACGAAGCGGCGCTGGCCCGCTGGCGCGATGCCGGTGCGGATGTCCGGGGCGAGCGTGTGCATATCCCCCGTGGCCTTGCGCGCAAGCTGTGTTCGACCGCGCCTGCGACCTTTACCCAACACGCCCGCAACCCGGACCGCAACGTCGAGGTTGGTGGCCGCAATCTGGTGCTGGCTCCGGTTTACGGCCCCCCCTTCGTGCGCGATGCCGAAGGCGGCCGCCGCTATGCCACGCTGCATGATTTCCAGAACTTCGTGAAACTGGGCTACATGTCGAAATGGCTGCACCATTCCGGCGGCACGGTCTGCGAGCCAACCGATGTGCCGGTGAACAAGCGGCATCTGGACATGCTGCTGGCCCATATGACCCTGTCGGACAAACCCTACATGGGGTCGGTGACTGAACCCAGCCGCGCGGCGGATTCGGTGGCAATGTCGAAGATCCTGTTTGGCGACGCTTTCGTTGACCAGAACACGGTGATGACCAGCCTGATCAACATCAACTCGCCCATGACCTTCGACGGGATCATGATGGGCGCGCTTGAGGTTTATGCGCAGGCCAATCAGGCCAGCATCGTGTCGCCCTTCATCGTCGGTGGCGCAATGGCGCCGGTGACGGTCGCGGGCACCCTGACGCAGGTTCTGGCCGAAATTCTGGCCGGTGTCAGCTATTCGCAGCTGGTCCGTCCGGGGTCGCCGGTCATTGCGGGGGCATTCGTGACCTCGATCGACATGAACTCAGGCGCGCCGACCTTTGGCACACCCGAGGCCTCGCATATCACCTATGGCACCGGGCAACTGGTGCGGCGGCTGGGACTTCCCTACCGGTCGGGCGGGTCGTTCTGCGGCTCGAAACTGCCGGATGCGCAGGCGGCCTATGAAACCGCCAACAGCCTGAACATGGCGCTTCTCGCGGGGGTCAACTTCATGCTGCACGCCTGCGGCTGGCTGGAAGGCGGGCTGGTCAGTTCCTACGAGAAATTCGTGATGGACGCCGACCAGCTTGGCACCCTGCACCATCTGGCGCAGGGAATCATGATGGACGACAACGGCCAAGCCATGGACGCCATCCGCGAGGTTGGCCCCGGCGGCCACTACCTTGGCTGCGAGCACACTCAGGCCAACTTCAAGTCGGCCTTCTGGCGGTCGGACTTGTTCGACTACAAACCCTTCGAGACCTGGGCCGAAGAAGGCGCGCGCGACACGCAGACGCTGGCGTCCGAAAAGGTGAAAAGGCAACTGGCCGACTATCAGGCCCCCGATCTGGATGCAGGCATCCGCGAAGGGCTGGAGGGCTTTGTCGCCCGCCGCAAGGCTGAAATGCCCGACGCGTTCATGTGATCCAGCGCAACAGGTTTTGAAAAGAGGGGCGGTCGCCCGCCCCTTTTGCATTGCGCTACCGTCAGACCGCGCTGGGCCTGCGTAACAACTGCACTTCGGCCAGAAGGGCGATCAGCACGTCGATATGGCGCGCAACCGAATAGCTGGCGTCGCCTGACAACCGCGTCGCCTCCAGGTGTTCTTCGCTGGAGATCAGCCACGGCACGGTTTCCTCGGGCGAATGGCCGCATTTGACCAGCCGCCGCAAGTCGCGGTCGCGCCGGTAATCCCCCAAACCGAAACGGGCGGCGCGCAACAGCAGACGCGGGCGGCGCAGGGTGGCAAGGCTTTTGCAGAAATCCGACATGTAAACACTCCGTATTAGGGGAGTGCATCTTGCATCCAAACAATCTGGCGTTGCGCAAACGGTTTTGCAGCGCGCGCAGGTTACCGAAAGGTTTAGGAATTCTGCGCAATTCTTCGGACCGGACGAGCGTTTAACGAACAGGTAACCAATTCCACCCAAGGTTGCGAGAGTCCAAGGCTGGACTCATCACACCCCGGGTGTGGACAAGTACGGGACGACCAAAGTGCCAGAACTGATCGCCGCCTGCCTGCCTGACTGGCTCCCAGCCGCCGTGCGTCACTACTTGCATCATATCGAGGACGGCACATCGCTTCGGGCTTTGGCCAGGGCCGAGGGGCGGCATCCCTCAACCATCCTGCGGCAGGTGCGACGGTTTGAAAGCCGTCGCGATGACCCTTTGATGGATGAGGCGCTGACCGTCCTGTCGAATGCCCACCGATCCGCCGATGACCCAGCCCGAAAGGAAAATCAGCCCATGTCCGTGCAGCCCCGCAGCCCGAATCCGACCCTGCAACCCCCGGTTTGTGACGAGCAATCCCTTGCACGAGAGGGGCGTCGCGTGTTGCGGCGGCTGGCCGAACCGGGGGCGGTGATGGCAATCGCGCCGGAAATGGACAAGGCGGCGGTGTTGCGCGAATTGCCCGACGGGCGGTCCTTGCGGACGGCGGTGCTCGACCGGTCGGTGGCGCAGGCCTTCACGCTGAAGGACTGGATCACCTGTCGCAAACCGGGGCGGGTGTCGACCTACGAAATCACCTCGGTCGGTCGCGCGGCGCTCCGCCGCCTGGTCGAGGAGGAGGAGCGTCAGCGTCAGGGCATGGCCGAAGCGGGCCAGTCCTTTGGCGATCAGCACCGCGATTGGGGCGAGCGTGAGGTGATGGACGACGGCGGCCCGCGCCGGGTGCGCTATAACATGGCGGAAAGTCCGGTAGGTGTGCTGGGCCGCCGCCGTGACCGGGACGGCAAGCCGTTTCTGGAATCCGATCTGGTCGAGGCCGCCGAACGCTTGCGCGAGGATTTCGAACTGGCCCAGATGGGTCCGCGTGTGGCGCAGAACTGGGACCGGTTCCTGACCGGCGGCGACCGGGGGTCTTATCAGCCCGATGGCGGCATCGGCGAGGGCCCCTCAGTCGCCCGCGCCCGGGTTGCGGCCGCGCTTCGCGACCTAGGGCCGGGGCTTGGCGATGTGGCCCTGCGCTGCTGCTGCTTTCTGGAAGGGCTTGAGGTCGCCGAAAAGCGCATGGGCTGGGCGGCGCGGTCGGGCAAGATCGTGCTGCGCATCGCCCTGATGCGGCTGCGGCGTCACTATGACGAGATCTATGGCCGGTCTGGCCCGCTGATCGGCTAAAGCTGATCGCCTTCAATCTGATTTAGATTGAAGGCGATCCAAGACAGACAAGTCGTTGGAAATGTTGCGTATTGATGCCACTGAGTTGAACCCTATTGACCCCAATATACTCTAAGGCTGCGGCGTTCCGGTGGATTGGCTGGCGATCACCCCCGCCAGCCGTTCGGCATCCTTCCACGCCCCCCAGATGAAGGCCGATCCCCGGCACGACAGCCAGGGCAGACCGACGAAGTAAAGCCCGGGCACCGTGCTGACCCCGTCCTGATGATGGGGTCGGCCATCCGGGCGGAAGGCGTCGATGTCGATCCAGCCGAAATCCAGCGCAAAACCGGTGGCCCAGACGATGCTGGTGATGCCTTCGGTCTTCAGGTCCAGCGCCAGGATGGGGTCGGTCACGCAAGCGGGCAGGGGCAGGAAGATCCGCGCCTGAGGTTCCTGTGGCAGATCAAGACCGTGGGCACGGGCATAGGCGTCGGCCTCGTCCAGCACGGACAGATAGTTGCGGTCACCGTTTTCGATGTTGCGAGCAAGGTCGGGCGCAAAGCCAAGGCTGCCGCCCACATAGCTGCCCGCTCGGCCCAGAAGCGTAACCCCAAGGGCTGCAAGGCGGCGGAAATCCATCGTGTGGCCGCCGTAAGCCCCCGAAACCGAGATGGTGATATGCTCAGTCCCTGGGTCCGGGGCCTTGGCGTCCCATTTGCCAAGTTTGCCCAGCCACCAGACAAAATCCTGCCCGCGATAGCGCCGGGGCGGGCGGTCATGCGGGCCGACCGACAGATAGGTCTTGCGCCCGGAGCGGGCCAGTTCTTCGGCGATCTGGCTGCCCGAAGCCCCGGCCCCGACCACCAGCACCGCACCTTCGGGCAGCGCCGCCGGGTTGCGGTATGCGGTCGAATGCATCTGGGTGATGGCCGGATCGGTCACCACGGCTGGGACCAGCGGTCGCTGGAAGGGGCCGGTGGCGACCACAACGCTGCGGGCCTTGATCGCGCCGTGCGAGGTTGTGGCCAGAAACCCGTCTTCGTGGCGTTCCAGCCGGGTAACGTTGACCCCGGTCCGGATCGGCGCGTTGTTCTTTGCGGCGAAATCTTCGAAATAGTCGGCGATACGGTCCTTGCCGGCAAAGCTGTCGGGGTCGATGTCGTCAAACGTCGCCTCGGGGAACCTGTCATGCCAGGCCGGACCGTTGGCCACCAGACTGTCCCAGCGCCAGGTCCGCCAGCGTTCGGCGATGCGGTCCCGCTCCAACACGATATGAGCAACCCCGTGCTTTGTCAGGTGGGCCGAGGTCGCCACTCCGGCTTGTCCGGCCCCGATCACCAGCGTATCGGTGTGTTCCATCTTCTCCCCCTTATTCATCGCCCGGCACCCCGTACGAGGGCGCTTGGGTCGGGTCTTCGGCGCGTTGGACATAGGCCGCCATCTGCGGGGCAAAGATGTCCCAGGCGGAGCGCAGCATGCCGACCGGGTCGTCAGCCCAGTCGATGCGCAGATCGACCAGCGGCCAGTCCAGCCGGTCAGCGACTTTGAGCCCCGCCGAATGTACCGACCCGGCCTCACCCCCCGCCGCCAGCCCAGCCTCCAGCGCCTGCATCAGACGCTCGCCAAGGTGGCCGGATGCGGTCTGAAAGGCCGCAACCATCGCTGCAGGAATGCTGTCATTGGCCAGAAGATTGCCACCGGCCGCGCAGTCCACGCCTTGCGTTTCGCCCCAGATGCCCAGAACCTGGCCGCCGGAATGGATCGCCGAAGTCCCCGCGCGGTCGATAGCCAAGAGCTGGCGATAGTCGATATGCGTGCGGCCTTTGGTGATCGCGGCAAGCGCATCTGTTGCTGTCATCCCTTCCGCAAGCCGGTCCAGAAGCATCGGCCCAAGCGCCGGATCGGTGATGTTCTGGCTGGCCACCGCGCCCACGCCCGCCCGCACATGCGCACAGCGCGCGGCGACGGCGGGCGAGGAGGATGAGATCACCATCCCGAACTGCCCGGTCCGGACGCAGCGGGCGACAAGCGAAAAGGTCATGGTGCATCATCCGGGATCACGGCAGTTCCGTCGATTTCAACCAGCCAGCTTGGCCGTGCCAGCGCGGTGACGCAGACCCCGGTGGAAACCGGATGCACACCCTTGATATACTCGCCCATGGTCCGGTAGACTGCTTCGCGGTGGCGCACGTCGGTCAGATAGACCACGACCTTGCACAGATGGGTCATGTTGCCGCCGACCTCCTCCAAAAGTTGCCGGATGTTCTGCATCACCTTGTGGGTCTGCTCGACCGGGTCATGGCTGCCGATGTCCTTGGCGGTATCAAGGTCCTGCGGGCACTGACCACGCAAGAACACGATGCGTCCTCGGGCGACCACAGCCTGGGCAAGATCGTTGTCCAGCTTCTGCTCGGGGTAGGTGTCCTTGGTGTTGAACTTGCGGTGGCGGAAATGGGTCATCTTTGGTCCTTCAGAGGTCGAGTATGGAGGCAAGGTCGGCGCCTCCGGCGGGAGTATTTTTTCCAAGAGCAAGTTGCAGGGTCATGGTAACAGCGATGCCCCCGGCTCAAGCGCGGCGATTTCGCGACGGAAGGTCAGGGTATCGGTGGTGTCGGGTTGGTCAAGGCCTTCGGCCCAGTTGCGCCCGGCATAGGTGGCCCAGGCGATCGGGCCGGGGGCGCCGGCGTCGCCGATAAGCTTGAGCGTCTTGATCCCAGTGGCCCGCCAGTCAAGGGCGCCTGTTGCGTGGAAAAGCTGATCGTTCGGGCTGCGGGAAGTGACAAGGACAACCGCTTCGCACGGCAGCGCAGACTGGCGGCCGGTCCAGGTGCAGCCGAGGGTTATTTCAGCCCGGCCAATGGCTTCTGGGGCTTTGCTAAGGTAAACTTCAACGCCGATCTCCAGCAGGCGGCGCATGATCGTGCCTTGCTCCAGCGTGTTGTCGGTCCATTCGGCCACCTTGACGGCGGGGGTGATGAAATGGACGCGGTTGCCCTTGGCGACCAGTAGTTCGGCAAGGACCGAGCCCAAGTAGAAGTGGTCATCATCGTAAATGGCGACAGTCTGGCCTTCCGGGCAGCGGCCTGCCATCAGGTCGTCGGGGGTGTAGATCGGCATGCCTGCGTCGGTCGGGATATCGTGCAGGTGCAGCCGGGCGACAGCATCACGCCGCCAGGTGGCTCCAGTGGCGATGGCGATGTGGTCGGCCCCCATGGCGAGGAGGTCTTCCGGGGCAAGGCGGCTGTCGCGGTAGATCTCGACGTTGGGCATCGGGGCCAGTTGGCCGGTGCGGTAGTCTGCAACGCGGCCCCAGGCGGAAAGGCCGGGCAAGCTGCGTTCCAATGCGACCCGCCCGCCAAGGGTGGTGGTCGCTTCGGCCAAAGTGACCTTGTAGCCGCGTCTGGCGGCTTGCAGGGCGGCCTCCAACCCCGTGGGGCCGGCGCCTACGATCAGGACGCTTTCCGACGCACCTTTTGGCCGGGCGCGGTCTGGGTGCCAGCCTTTGCGCCATTCCTCCATGAAGGCGGTGTTCTGGGTGCAGCGGCTGATGCTGCCGGTCATGTCGCCGCTGACGCAGATGTTGCAGCCGATGCATTCGCGGATGTCTTCGTAGCGGCCTTGTTCGACCTTTTGGGGCAGGAACGGGTCGGCGATGGAGGGCCGAGCCGCACCGATGAAGTCGAGTATGCCCGATTTGATCTGACGGACCATCGCGTCAGGCGAAGTGAAGCGGCCGACGCCGACAACGGGTTTCGAGGTCAGTTGCTTGATGCCTTTGACCAGATCCTCTTGCGCGCCTTCGGGTTTGAAACGCGAGGTGCCGGAGCAGGCCTCCCACGTGCCATGGGCAAGGTCCCAAAGGTCGGGCAAGTCCCCGTGCATCTCGATGAAGTCGCGCAGTTCGGCGTTGGAAAAGCCGAAGGTTCCGGCTTCGTGCAGCGACATGCGGAGGGTAACGGCAAGCTCGCCTTTGGTGGTTTCGCGTGCATCCTCAATGACTTCGCGCAGGAACCTTGAGCGGTTCTCAAGGCTGCCGCCATAGTCGTCGGTGCGTTTGTTGGTGGCGCGGGAAAGGAAGTGTTGCAGGATGCCAAAGCCATGCGCGCCGTAAAGGCAGATCAAGTCAAAACCCGCCTGCTGGCTGCGGGATATGGCGTTGCGGAACCAGCGGCGCAGGTCCTGAATGTCCTGCCGGTCCATGGTGCGGGCCTGCACGGGATCGGAGGTGAAGGTCAGGATCGGGCCACCGGTCACAGCCAGAGGCACCTCACGGCTGTAAAGGTTCGGGCCGTTGATGCCGCTGTAGGCCAGTTGGATTCCCGCCAGCGCGCCGTGGGACTTCATGGCTTCGGCCATGCGGGCAAGGGCGGGGATGTCGCGGTCGTCCCAAAGGTGCTGCTCGATGAAGGGGGTGATTTCCGAGGTCGGGTGGATTTCCGCCTGTTCGGTGAAGATCACGCCCCAGCCGCCCTCAGCTTTGGTGCGGCGCATCTCGACCACGGCAGAGGGGTCGCGGTAGCCGCCGCCGTTGCAATGTGGAACCTGGTAGAAGCGGTTCTTGGCCGTCTTCGGGCCGATGGCGAGCGGCGTGAACAGAATATCGTGACGGGGATCGCGGGGCATCAGATTTGCCTTAGGTCAGCGGATTGAGTGGACAGAAGCGCTGGGTTGCGGGCGGGAATTTCGGCAATGAGGAGTGCCGGAGTGTCACCCGCCTGCGCCAGAATTTCCCCATGCGGGCCGGCGATGAGGGACAGGCCGACGTAATCCAGGTCCCCCTCTACGCCGCAGTAGTTGGCGTAGACGATAGTGACGCCGTGGTTGGCCGCCATTGCTGGGACGGTGTGGCGGGCGACATGGGTGAAGGGGGCCATGTTGGCGGTGGGAACGAGGATCAGGGTCACGCCACGGTCGGCAAGGGCCTTGATGTGAGGTGCGAACTCCACGTCGTAACATATCAGGATTGAAGCGATTTCGTTGCCAAGGCGAAAGGTCGTGAATGCATCGCCGGGCTGGTAGATCGCGCGTTCGCGGGGACCGTAAAGCTGCAGCTTGCGGTGGTTGGCAAGCAATGCGCCATCCGGGCCAAAGCAGGCGGCGGAATTGAAGACCCTGTCGCCGTCCCGCTCGGCATACCCCACTACCAGCGCCGTTCCCGATGCCTTGGCGGCCAGTGACAGGCGGCGCATTGGAGGGTTGTCGATCGTCAGGGCCTGCGCTGCGATGTCAGGCTGGTTATATCCAGGAAGCCAGATTTCCGGCAGCACCACAACTGCCGCACCCAATGCAGCGGCTGCCACAAGGGCCGCTTCGGCCTGAGCGCAGGCGAGGTCAATGTCGGCGGCGGGCGATCTGCCTTGCCAGAGTGCGAGTTTCATTGGTTGCTACCGGGGGCCAGCCCCCGGACCCCCGGGATATTTGTGGACAGAAAATGGGGGGGGCCGGAGTGAACGGCCCCCGACGATGTCATTTCTTCAGGTTGGTCCAGATGGCGTCGTAAAGCTTCTGCGTTTCCTCGTCACAGGCCTGGATGAAAAAGCCCTTCTGATCCGCAGGCGGATTGTTTTCCGGGCTGTTCTTGATCTCGTCCAGCAGGAACGCCTCGACCCCGGTCACGCCCGACGAATAGGCCGCGTAGTTTGTCACGGCGGCGGAGTTTTCCGGATCAAGCAGGAAGTTCATGAACTTCAGCGCGTTGTCGCGGTTTGGTGCGCCTTTCAACAACACCACATTGTCCATCCAAACGACATAACCTTCCTTTGGGGCCGCATATTCGACATTCGCGCCTTCGGCCCGGGCCTTGGCGGAAAAGCCGTTGTAGATCATGCCAGCCGCTGCGTCGCCGCTGACCAGCACGTCTTTGGCGGTGTCCGAGCCAAAGCTGGCCCAATGCTGCTTGGCGTTCAGAAGCATGTCGTTCAGCGCCTGCAATTGCGCGCGGTCCTGGCTGCACTGGGGAATGCCAAGGAAGAACGAACCAAGGGCCAGAACCTCGCCCTGGCTGTCCAGCACGTTGATCTTGCCTTGCAGTTCGGCTGGCGGGTCAAAGAGGATGGAAAGGCTGCCGATGTCGCCTGAATAGACATCACGGTTGACCGAAAACCCGGTCGAGCCCCACTGGTAAGGGATCGAGCTTTTGCGGCCGGGATCGAAGGGCACGTCCACCCATTTCGGGTCAATGTTGGCGAAATTCGCCAGATCTTCGGGGGCAAACGTGTCCAGAAGGCCCTCGGTGCCCATGATTTCCACCATGTAATCACCCGGAACCGCAACGTCATATTCCCCCAGTTTGCCAGCCTTCAGCGCGGCCAGCATGGATTCGTTGCTGTCATAAGTGTCGATGGTGACGGTGATCCCGGTTTCCGCCTGGAATTTGTCGACCAGTTCCTGCGGGATGTATTCGAACCAGTGGTAGATCTTCAGCTCGCCCTCGGCGAAGGCCGGGGAGGCAAGCAGGGACGCGGTGAGAAGCAGTTTCTTCATGGTGGCTCCTGTCGGTTAGGGCGTCTGGCGGCCCTTGCGGTTGATAAGGTAGGCGGCGGTCACGAACAGCACCGATGCGGCCAGCATCAGCGTGGAAATGGCCATGATGTTGGGCTTGATGCCCTGCTTGACGCTGCCGAAAATGGCGGTGGGCAGCGTCTCCATCCCGGCACCCTTGACGAAGTTGGTGATGATGAAATCGTCAAGGCTGATGATGAAGGCCAACAGCCAACCCGAGGCGACCCCGGGGGCCAGCAGCGGCAAAAGGATCAGGCGGAAGGCCTGGGCGCGGGTGGCGTAAAGGTCCCGGGCGGCTTGTTCGTAGGTCGCCTCGATGCCTTCCAGCCGCGCGGCGAGGGGCAGGTAGGCAAAGGGGATGCAGAAGGTGATGTGGGCGATCAGGATCGTGCCGTAGCCGGTGGTCAGGCCGATGGTTGTGAAGAAGATCAGCGATGCAACGGCGGTCACGATTTCCGGCACCATCAGGGGCAGGTTGATCAGCGCAAAGCTGGCCGAGCGGCCCCGGAAGCGGCCGCCCTTGACCATGGCAAGAGCCGCGGCGGTGGCGATGATTGTCGCGGCGGTTGAGGCCATCAAAGCGATGGTGATCGAATTCCAGGCGGCCTGACCAAAGCGGCTGGCCTCTGGTCCGGTGAAAACCTCGCCATACCAGCGCAGGCTTAAGCCGCCCCATTGGGTGATCGAGGTCGAGCCGTTGAAGCTGTAGGCCATGATCACGATCAGGGGGGCGTAGAGGATCGTCAGGCAAAGCACTGTAATGGAAAGGAAACCGGGATAGTGGCGCACACCTTTCATGCTGCCCCCTCGCGTGATGCGGCGCGGGCATAAAAGACCAGCACGATCAGGACCAGCGTCATCAGGATCATGCTGGCAGCAGCGCCAAAGGGCCAGTTGCCCTGTGAGCCCTTGAACTGCTCGTCGATCAGGCTGCCGATCATGAAGGTTTTCGCACCCCCCAGAAGGTCAGGCGCAAGAAAGGCGCCAAGGGCGGGCACGAAGACCAGGATGCAACCGGCGATCAGGCCGGGCTTGACGACCGGCAGGACGATCTCGCGCAGGGTGGTCCAGCGGCTGGCGTAAAGGTCGGCGGCGGCCTCAGAGAGGGCAAAGTTGTAGCGCTCGACGGCGGCGTAGATCGGCAGGACCATGAATGGCAGGTAGCTGTAGAAAAGGCCCAGTTGAACGGCCAGGTTGGTGTTGACCAGTGGCAGGGGGTCGTTGATCAGTCCGAGGGCCATCAGGCCTTCGTTCAACGGGCCATTGTCGCGGATCAAAAATTTCAGGCTGACGGTGCGGATCAGAAGGTTGACCCAGTAGGGGATGGTGATCAGGAAGAGCCATATGCCGCGCGACTGGGCTGGTCGGGTGGCGATGAACCAGGCGGTGGGAAAGCCGATCAGCAGGCAAAGCGCGGTGCAGATCAGCGCCTGCCAGATCGAGCGCCAGAAGATGGTGATGTAGGTCCATTCGATCTGCGCCGGTTCATCCCCGAAAAGGCCGCGGGTGACAAAGAACTGGTCATAGGCGGCAAGGGTAAAATCCCATTCGACGCCGCCGCGGAACTCCTTTGTCAGGAAGGAATAGACCGCCATCAGCAGGACCGGCAGCAGCGAGAACACCCCGATCACCACCCATATGGGGATCAAAAGCGGACGGGCAAGCGGGCGCCAGCTGTCGTCACCACCGGCCATCAGTCGGCCAGAAGGCGGGCGGCGCCTTCCTCCAGATGCAGGCCTATGGTGGCACCAGCTTCGGGTATCGTGGTGCGGGCGGCGTTCTGCAGGCGGATGGTAAAGGGGCTACCGTCGGCAAGCCGGGAAAGGACCTGCAGGTCGGTGCCAAGATAGACCACACGGTCAACGGTGGCTTTCAGCTCTCCGGTTGCCGCGATGGTCACCCGTTCGGGCCGGATCGACAGGGCATGGCGGCCGGGTGTTGCACTGGCCGAGGGGCAGGTCAGCGGGTGGCCACCCGGCAGGGTCATGCTGGCGCGGCCATCGGTCACAGAATGAACGTCGACCTCCAACAGATTGGTTTCGCCGATGAAATCGGCCACAAAGCGATTGTCCGGCGTCTCATATATATCCCGCGCGCTGCCGACTTGCTGGACCCTGCCTTCGGACATCACGGCGATGCGGTCAGACATGGTCAGGGCTTCTTCCTGATCATGGGTGACGAAGATGAATGTAATCCCGGTCTCTTGCTGCAGGGTCTTAAGCTCGACCCGCATCGCCTGCCGCAGCTTCAAGTCCAGCGCCGATAGTGGTTCGTCCAAAAGCAGGACCTTGGGCGCAGGTGCCAGCGCGCGCGCCAATGCTACCCGCTGCTGCTGGCCGCCAGAAAGCTGGGCGGGCATGCGGTCGGCGAAGTGGGACAGATGCACCATCTCCAGCATCCTTCCGGCGCGGGTGCGGCGGGCGGCAAGGTCGAGGCCCTGCATCTTCAGCCCGAAGGCCACATTGTCGATCACCGACATGTGCGGAAACAACGCATAGTGCTGAAACACCGTATTGACCGGCCGGTGGTTCGGATCAAGCCGGGCGATGTCGTCGCCGAACAGGCGGATTTCGCCTGCGGTCACCACCTCGAACCCGGCGATCATCCGCAGAAGCGTGGTCTTGCCACAGCCCGAGGGGCCAAGCAGGGTGAAGAATTCGTTGTCGGCGATGGTCAGCGACACGCCATGGATCGCCGTCACGCTGCCATAGCGTTTGACCACATCTTGCAAATGGACAGCAGCGGTCATTGACGAATTATACCCCCAAGGTCATCATGAAAGCGTAATCCGGGCAAAAGGCGGGGGTATATACCCCCAGAGAGGTATCATGCGCGCCGAACCGAACGCAGCTGAAACCGCTCTGGCCGAGGCGGTGCGGCGGCTGGGGCGCCCCGGGTTTGAAGGTGCGCTAGCCGACTGGTTCGACCGCAGCGTGGCCCCCGACAACCTGATCATCCTGGCCTACCGCGACGGTGGGTCGCCGCAGGTGCTGTATCAGCGGTCAGGTCGCAGCCCGGTCTTCGGGCAGGTGCAGTCGACCTATCTTGGCGGGGCCTATCTGCTTGATCCCTATCACGATCTGCACCTGACGCGGGTGCCTGCGGGGCTTTACCGGCTGACCGATGTGGCCCCGGATGCCTTTCAGCGCAGCCGCTATTTCACCGAATATTACCGCCAGACGACCTTGGTGGACGAGCTGACCTTCATCGCCTATCCTGCCCCGGGCGTGTCCTTGAACCTGTGCCTTGGCCGCGATGCGGTGTCGGGCCGCGCCTTTGACGCCCGCGCGGTCGAGGCCTGCCAGCGGATCACCCCGGTGGTCGTGGCGCTGGCCGAGACGCACTGGGTGGCCCTTCGCGCCGGGACCTCGCCGGGTGAGTCGGTTTCCGGGCAGTTGATCCGGGCGCTGGCGGCAAACGGGGTCAAGGTGACCGAACGGCAGGCCGAAGTGGCGCTTTTGATCCTGCAGGGGCATTCAACGGCGTCGATTGCGCTGCGGATCGGCGTCGCCTCGCAGACCGTCAAGGTCTTTCGCAAACAGCTTTACGCCCGCTGCGCGATTTCAAGTCAGGCCGAACTGTTCAGCCTGTTCCTGCCGTTGCTGCGCGGTGCGGGTCTTTGACTTGCGATGTTCTTAGGACGCCATCCCGGCTTTCGGACGGGGGTCGCTGGGCATCTCGCCGGTGGCAAGATAAAGCGCCTGCTCGGCGATCGTGGTGGCGTGGTCCCCGGCGCGCTCGATGTTCTTGGCGATGAAATGCAGGTGCATCGAGGGGCCGATGTTGGCAGGACTTTCCATCATGTAGGTGAAAAGCGACCGAAACAGGGTGTTATAGATCTGATCAATGTCCAGATCGCGCTTGCGAACTGCCCCTGCAAGGACCCCATCCTTGTGGACCAAGGCCTTTGTAGCGTCGTCCAGCATCCCGGCTACCAGCGTCGCCATCCGGCGGATCGTCCCGGAATGGCCTGCGACTGGTGCGGAGTGGGCCAGAAGGCGGGTGCGCTTGGCTACGTTTTTGGCATAGTCGGCGACCCTCTCAAGCGAGTGCGAGGCGCGCATCACGCCCAGCACCCGGCGCAAGTCGCTGGCGGTGGGAGAGCGGCGGGCAATCAGGCTGGCGGCTTCCATCTGGATGAATTCCTCCAGTGCGTCGATCGCCTTGTCACCGGCGACCACCATTTCGGCTGCCGGGACGTCCAGGTCTTCAAGGGCCACTGCAGCCGCCATCAACGCGGCTTCGGCCAGACCGGTCAGCCGCAGGAAATGCGCCTGAATGGCTTCAAGATCCCGGTCGAAGGCGGACATGATGTGGTTGCTGTTCATTTCGCTCTCCTCAACCGATCCGGCCAGTGATGTAGGCTTCGGTGCGCGGGT